>ENA-UOJC01000036-UOJC01000036.1-human-gut-metagenome-genome-assembly--contig:-C104-NODE-36-length-209450-cov-15.701077_pt1 | contig 209450 bp, 182 predicted proteins | sample MGYA00242339_ERZ723886 | MGnify/ENA metagenome assembly ERZ723886 | reverse complement strand
CCTTTTTCCACATAACTCGGTTATTTGTCCTTTTAAATATAGTCATGCTCATGCAGTTGCGACTACGTATGCAGTCACTGCAATTAAGCCTTTGTTTGGCGTAATTGCAAACATTTTTATTTTGATTTCTTTATTTAATGTAACAGGTGGTTTTTTGAATTCGTATCTTCGATATACCTATTTACTTTATATGACTGTGCGCATAGAGTTTAACTGTTTTAATTCTACCGCTTTTGAGCTTGGTTGTCGTTTTTTGTTAAACGGCAAGTTGTTTTTTTTAGGCATATTCAGATTTAAATTCACTTATGTATTGCCTACGACTGCTATTTGCGTAGGTCAAATGACGTTCTTAAATTCTGGGTTTACTTACCAAACTAAATTTCAGCCTTTTCCTGATATAAATGTTATCATTCAGCAGTCATATAGTCCAAAAGCATCCAAACGCATAGCCGCACTTTTTAAAGCATACTTATAAAGGGCGGAGGGTTTTAATGTACGAAACTATTTCTCCTTTGGAGGCAATAAAAAAGGTAGGCAGCTCTTACGGTGGCATATCCGACGAGCAAGCCGCCGAAAGGTTAAAACGATACGGAGCGAACAAGCTTGTTTCCAAAGGCAAGCAATCAATAATAAAGCGACTATTTAACGAATTACGTAATCCGATGACGCTTATTTTGATAGTTTCCGCAGTAGTAAGCGGAATCGTTTCATTTATAGGTAGCGAATTTCCTTCGGACGTTATTATAATAATGTTCGTAGTTGTGACTAACGCAGTTTTGGGCGTTGTGCAGGAAAGTAAGGCAGAAAAGGCAATCGAGTCGCTTAAGGAAATAAGTTCGCCGCATTCGAAAGTAATAAGAAACGGCGTGGTTAAAATCATTAAAAGTGAGGAAGTCGTATACGGCGACGTAGTAATATTTGAGGCGGGTTATGCAGTCCCGGCAGATTGCCGAATTATAGAAAGTAATTCGTTACGTATAGAGGAATCTGCGCTTACGGGAGAGTCTGTACCTGCCGAAAAAAGCACATCGCTTGTAAAAAACGCCAAGCTCGGTGACAAAACGAATATGGCGTTTTGCGGAACCATGGTCGTTTACGGCAGCGGAAAAGGCGTAGTCGTCGCTACCGGTATGAATACCGAAATGGGCGCAATAGCAAAGGAGTTGGACTTAGCAAAGGAAAACAAAACGCCTCTTCAAAAGAGATTGGACGAACTGAGCAAAACGCTTACTTTTGTTGTTTTGGCAATTTGCTTAGTAATTTTTGTCGTGACTCTGATAAAGAACAAATCGTTTTCTCCGAAAACGATTTTGGATACGTTTATGATAGCAATCTCTTTAGCCGTAGCCGCTATCCCCGAAGGACTGGCTTCCGTCTTTACTATATTGCTAAGTATAGGCGTTACCAATATGGCGAAGCACAACGCCGTCATAAGAAAGTTGACGGCTGTTGAGACGCTCGGGTGTGCGCAAATTATTTGTTGCGACAAAACCGGCACGTTAACCAAAAACAAAATGACTGTAGTGGAGACGTACGGCGGTGCAGATTTGCTGCTGAGTATGGCAATGTGCAACGACGTATCCGTTCAAGGCAACTACAACGGAGAACCTACCGAACTGGCGTTAGTGGAATATGCTGCAAAAAAGCAATACGATAAGCGAAACTTAATACAAAGGTATCCGCAATTAGGAGAAATGCCTTTCGATTCGGAGCGTAAAATGATGTCGGTAAGTCTGGATTGCAACGGAGCGCCGCTTCAGATTACGAAGGGTGCGCCGGATGAAATTCTTAAGCGTTGTAAATATAACGTTTCGGAAGGAGTAAAGATGGAAACGGACGAAGTGACTTTGCGTAGGCTTCAACGTGTATATAAGCAAATGGCGTCTAAGGCACTCAGGGTGCTTGCGTTTGCAATGAATCGACGTGCCGACGGCAAAATAGCAGAGGACGAAATGTGCTTTGTGGGGTTTGCGGGAATGATCGATCCCGTGCGCCCGGAAGTCGCTGCGTCGATCGCCGAATGCAAGCGAGCAGGAATAAAAGTAGTTATGATTACCGGCGATCATAAGCAAACGGCAACCGCAATAGCTAAGGGGATAGGAATACTTACAAACGAATCGCAAGCTATTGACGGAGCCGAATTGGACTCGCTCAGCGATGGACAATTGGCAAAGCAAATAAATTCATTGACTGTATTTGCCAGAGTTCAACCCTCCGACAAGATGCGAATAGTCAAAGCATTTCAAAGCGAAGGCATGGTTGTGGCTATGACCGGTGACGGTATAAACGACGCTACGGCAATAAAGGCGGCGGACATAGGAGTGGCGATGGGCGACGGGTCCGATGTGGCAAAAGGAGCGTCGGACATGGTGCTTACCGATGACAATTTCGTCTCGATAAAAGACGCTGTTAAGGAAGGTCGCAGGGTTTACGATAACGTTCGCAAGGCGATACAGTTTTTGCTTGCCTCTAACCTCAGTGAAGTTTTGTGCATATTTATCGCTATGATTCTCAGTATACCATTTCTGAAACCGGCGCACTTGCTTTGGATTAACTTGATTACCGATTGTTTCCCTGCGCTTGCTTTGGGATTGGAGCCGTGTGAAGATGATATTATGGACAGACCGCCTCGCAGCCATACAAAGGGGCTGTTTTCGGACGGAATGGGAGTAGATATTGTATTTCAGGGGATAGTCGTTACGGCGCTTACAATAGCGTCGTATTACCTAGGAAGCGACGGTACTACCATGGCGTTCCTGACACTGTCGATGTGCGAAATATTCCATTCATTTAATATGCGCTCGCAAAAATCGGCATTCGGACTTAAACACAACAAATATATATGGCTTTCTATGGCTGCATCGGTTTTGTGTACTTCCGCAGTGTTGTACGTGCCGTTCTTGGCAGGCGCATTCGAGTTTACTGCGCTTTCGTCCGGCGATTATCTTGTTGCGATGTGTCTCGCCGTGACTGTTTTGCCCATAGTAGAACTCAGCAAAATTATCAAGAGATTTTTTATTTCAAGTCGTAAAAACGAACAAACGTATAAGCGGTTCGATTTCAAACGAGCAAAAGGAGCATAAAAAACACAGAACTTTACGATTTGGAAGTATTAAATATTAAGACAAACAGACATACTAACGACATGCTTATAGTTTTCTTAAAATCGCTTATTATTTTTGTAGCGGTAGTTATAGCGGTAAGACTTATGGGTAAACGCACAATCAGCGAAATGCAGCCGTTTGAGTTGGTAGTTACGCTAATAATATCCGAAGTTGCATGTATCCCCATAAACGATCCGTATATACCCTTCTACGCAGGACTGATTCCTATAGTCACTCTTACTTTTTTGGAAGTGCTTGTTTCGTTTATTTCCCGAAAAAGTATAAAGGTTCGTAGGCTCGTAAGCGGAAGAGCCATGCTCGTAATAGATAAGGACGGCATAAATTACGAAAATCTAAAGAAACTTAATATGAACGTTCACGATCTTATCGAAACCGCACATTCGAGCGGTTATCCTGACGTAAGCGAAATTGCATACGCAATCATCGAAACAAACGGAAAAATGAGCGTTGTCGAAAAGACAGAAGAGCAGCCTCTTTTACCGTTGATTTTAGTTGTAGACGGTAAAATAAACGAGAGCAACGTCAAAAAAAGTCAAAGTACGGAAGCCGATATAAACAAAGTTTTAAAGCAAAACGGCGTTGCGCTTAAAGACGTATTGTACGCCGACGTAAGGCAGGACGGGACTTTTTATGCGTCGCCTAAAAACGGCGGCTGTTTTACCTCAAACCTTGCGGTGGGAGGCGACTGGTGAAAAAACTCGTTATCGTATGCGTTATTTTTGCGCTTGTTATCGGAATGGGTATAGCCGAAACAATTTATACTTACGGCGTTTACGACGAAATTTACGTCACGTTGACCGAAGTAAAAGAGAGTATAGGGGCGGAGTTCGGACAAGATACGTTGCCTTTGACTCAAAAAGCCGTAAAAAAGTGGAAAGACAATAAGGGAATTCTTTTTTGTCTAGGCAATCATAACGTGCTTAGAACCGTAGACGAAAAACTTACTTCGCTTGGGAAGATGGTGGAGATAGATTACGTGGACGACGCAAAGGTTAATTTGGATGTGTGTTTGAGCCTGATAGAGGCGGTGCGAAACGATAACGTGCCCAATTTAACAAACATGTTTTAGACACGGCATCGTGTATTTCACAATAATTACACGGACAATGGCAAATGCAACCGCAAAAACGGTTGCATTTTTTTGTGCGCATAAGCTATAATAGAGCTACTATAATAACACATAGTGGAGGCACTATCATGAGTTTAAGTAAAAGAGCTATGGGCGTATCGCCCTCGTTGACGCTTGCTATAAGCGCAAAGGCAAAGAAGATGAAGGCAGACGGTTTGGATGTAGTTTCGTTTGGAGCCGGAGAACCGGATTTCGACACGCCGAAGTATATCATCGACGCAGCGAAAGAAGCTCTTGACAAAGGTATGACCAGATACACGCCTGCAAGCGGTACCATGGAACTTCGCAAAGCCATTTGCGACAAGTTGCAGAGAGAAAACGGCGTTTCTTACGATCCCTCGCAGATAGTCGTAAGTAACGGCGCAAAGCATTCTCTTTCCAACGCTATCCGCGCCCTTATAGAAGAAGGCGACGAAGTAATTATCCCGGCTCCGTTTTGGCTTACATATCCCGAACTCGTTAAGCTTTCGGACGGAACTCCGGTAATAGCCGAGCTTAAGAAGGAAAACGGATACAAGCTTACTCCCCCAGAGCTTAAAAAACTTATAAATCCCAAGACTAAGGCAATAATTATCAATAACCCTTGCAATCCTACCGGCGTAGTTTACAGCAAGGACGAAATCGCAGCATTGGCAAAAGAACTCGAAAATTATCCGCAGGTTTATATTATCGCAGACGAAATTTACGAAAAACTCGTTTACGGTGTAGAAACCATGAGCATTGCAGCTTATTCGGAATCCATCAAGGCTCGTACCGTTATCGTTAACGGCATGTCTAAGGCTTATGCGATGACTGGTTGGAGAATAGGATACACAGCGTCCGACGCCGCTCTCGCAAAGGCAATGGGCAGCATTCAGTCGCATTCGACTTCTAACCCCAACAGCATAGCTCAGTACGCTTCCATGAAGGCGCTTAGCGATCCTGAAGGCAAAAAGTTCCTTACCGAAATGGTGGGCATATTCGCAAAACGTCGCAACCTCATGGTGGAGCTTACGGACAAAATCGGACTTCCCATAATTAAGCCCGAAGGAGCGTTCTACGTTATGATAGACGTAAGCTCGTTGTTCGGCAAAAAATATGACGGCGAACAGATCAATTCGGCTTTCGACGTAGCTTCGGTTATGCTTGACAAGTTGTATACCGCCGTTATACCTTGCGAATCTTTCGGCGCTCCGCACTTTGTAAGACTCAGCTACGCTACGAACGAAGGCGAAATCCGCAAGGGATTGGAGAGATTCGAAAAATTTGTAAAAGGCTGCAAGTAATCTGACTGTAGTTAAGCTTGAGAAAAAGGAAATTTTATGGAAATAGTGTATAGCGCAATAAAACCTACGGGCAAACTTACGATAGGCAATTATCTCGGCGCAATCAAAAATATGGTTGCGTTGACCGAAAGCTATCGTTGTTTTTACACGGTAGCCGATTTGCACAGCATAACGGTCAGCATAGAACCTAAAGTGCTCAGAGAAAACACTCTCGAGATGCTTGCTCTTATGCTTGCGTCCGGACTCACTCCGGATAAATGTGTGCTGTTTTTGCAATCGTCCGTTTCCGCACACAGCGAGCTCGGATGGATACTCAATTGCTATACGCAGTTCGGGGAAGCTCGGCGTATGACTCAGTTTAAAGACAAAAGCGCAAAGCATCCCGATAATGTAAACGTGGGATTGTTCGATTATCCGGTGCTTATGGCTGCGGACATATTGCTTTATCAGGCAAAATATGTTCCGATAGGCACGGACCAAAGACAACATCTCGAATTGGCTCGGACTATCGCCGAAAGATTCAACAACAGATATTCGCCGACTTTTGAGATTCCCGAGGGCATCTATCCCAAGGTAGGCAAAAAAATAGGAAGTTTACTTGCGCCCGAACAAAAAATGGGTAAGAGCGAAGAAAATCCTAACGGCACGGTATTTATGCTTGACGACAAAGATACGATAATGCGCAAGTTTAAGCGAGCCGTTACTGACAGCGATACCGATATCCGTATGGACGGAAGTAAGCCCGGTATAAGCAATCTTCTTACCATATATGCAGCGTTTAACGATATAACGGAGAGTGAAGCCGAATCGAAATTTGCCGGCAGTACTTACTCCGATTTTAAGACGGCAGTGGGAGAAACGGTTGCCGATAAGCTCGGCAAGATACAAGCCGATTACAAAAGAATAAGAGAGGACAAACAATACCTCGAGTCCGTAATGAAAGACGGAACGTCCGCAGCGTCCGCCGTAGCAAACAAGACTTTGAGCAAGGTAATGCGCAAAGTCGGATTTTTGAGATAATGTACGGGTATGTTACGCCGCCGCCTCTTCCCAAAGAAGAGATGGCGGTATACAACTCGTTTTACTGCGGAATATGCAAGTCAACGGGTAAATCGGTAGGGCAAAAGGCTCGGTTTACCACTAATCACGAGATAACCTTTTTTGCGTTGCTCTCTCACGAACTTACAAAGGAAGATACAAATTTTTCCGTTTGCCGATGCTTGTTTTCCCGTCATAAGATTGTCGTTGCGAAAAGTGCGCTGATGGACGACGTAGTTGCGTTAAACTTGATACTGTCGTATTATAAGGCTGTGGACGGGATTGTAGACGGCGACGGATTTAAGTATAAGGTATTTAAGCGAGCGCTTAGACCTGCTTATGAAAAGTCGGCACAAAGATTACCTCGGGCCGATGAGATCGTAAAATCGGGATACGAAAAGCTGCGCAGAGCGGAAAAGAATAGCGAAAAAAGTTTTGACAAAATTGCCGACGTTTTTGCGACCATGATGTCCGATTGCTTACAGCTTATTACGGGTACAAACGTTGCGAAAGGCGTCGTTTATAACGTCGCTAAGTTTATATATCTTGCGGATGCGTTGGACGACATAGACGAAGATTACAAAGCAAAGAGATATAACGTATTTTTGGCTAATTTACCGTACGAAGGAAGAGAACGGTTTATAAAAGATAATTACGAACGGCTGTCGTTTATTTTTGCGGCAACGATTAACAGGGCGATACAAAGTTTGGGCGAAATCGAACTTACTAGGTGCCACGATATATTGTGCGACATAGTGCAAAAAGGGTTGCGTCAAAAGACGGACCAACTGCTTAGCAGCAAAAAGAAATTGCCGCCACCCAAGATTTAGCGGCGGATAGGAGATAAAATGAAAAGTCCTTACGAAATTCTCGGCGTAACCGAAGAACAATCGCAGCAGGAAATAGAAGAGAGATACAAAGAACTGAAAGCAAAGTATGGCGAGCAACGTTTTGCTGCAGGAGAAGAAGGCTTTGAGGGCGCAAAAAAACTCGGTGAAGTCGAAGACGCATATAAAGCCATAAAGCTCGAGTGGGAGAAACGTCGCAAAGAGGAAACTTACGGCAGCGGTTTCGAAGCCGTGGAAAAATACGTAAAGGAAGATCTGTACGACGACGCTCAGGAAGTACTTAATTCAATTAAGGAAAAAAACGGCGAGTGGCATTATTATCAAGCCCTCGTATATTATAAAAGAGACTGGATGGACGATGCGTATACCCACCTCAAAGAGGCTGTCAAATGCGAACCGGACAATGCCAAGTTTAAATCTGCGCTCGACAAGATGAAGCTCGTTATAGGAAATCCCGAAACGAGACCTTCGCAGCTCGGTGCGGATATGCAGCGAAATTCTACGGGAAATTGTCTTAACAATTGTTGTAATGCGCTTTGCTGTGCCGAATGTTTACTTTTGCCGTTTTCTTGTTGCGGCAGATAAAGTATGACGACAAAGCAAATTTGCTACGGCGGAGTTACGGCAGCACTGTGTGCTGTTTGCATAATTTCCGCTTCGGGATTCGGAATAGTTTTTCCGCTGTTGATTTCTTGCGCCGTAACGTATTACTGCGCCATAAGACAGGGCGCAGTGTGCGCAACCGTTTCTGCGGCTGTGGCGAATTTAATTGCTTTTGCTTTTTTCGGCATAACCGCAGAGTTTTTGTTTAGCGCCTTGTTGTTTTCGCCGTTTTCGATACTGGTTTTTGTAACGAGGGGGTTGCGAGGTAAGCGTATATTGATAAGATGGGTGGTGTTTTTAGCTTTCGCCGCTGCAGTATACGCTTTGTTTGTAACTGTTTTTACGGCGATAATCGGCATAAAATCGGACGATTTCGTTTTTGTAGGCGTGTGGGGATTCGGTGTCATTTGGTCAATTGCGTTTGCCGCATTCGGATTCGTATTCGAAAAGGCGATAGATATGGTTGCAGCGAGGTTTAAAATATGATAAGAAAGAGACTGAAGAGTTTGGTAATTTACGCATTTCTTGCCGTAGCGGTTGGAATAATCGGCTTTTATATGTACAAAAGCGTTATGGATACCAATAAGCTTTTTATCGAACTCGACGAGCAGGAAGATACCGTTGCCACGGTGGTTCCGTTAGACAACGTCAATTATACGATCGAAGGCAAAAAATATCGTTGGGGAATTGTTATTCCGGGCGAAGAATTGGCGGAGGACTCAAAGAATCACGGGGTTGCAAGCTATCTGTATTCGGTTGACGAAATGGCTGAAAAAGGCTATAAGTTAAATGTAAAGTATATTAAAGAAAACGACGAATTGATTGTCTACGAAAGCGATCGGGTCAGAGAACTGGTAAAGAATCCGTGGCCCCCTTCTGCAGGCATATTTCTTTATTGTATAAGCGGAGCGCTTGCTTCGGTATGTATCTATCAGATAATTCGCATACTTTTAATCGTTCGTATACTAAAGAAAGGCGTTCTTACCACCGGTACTTTCATTTCCGCATTTCATTCTTCGTTCGGTTCTGCAAAATATTACAAAGTTAAGTTCAGCTATACTCGCAACGGAGAAACTTTTACCGTAATTACGCCTAACTGTTACGACAGCGTTTCGGTAGATAAGTTCGAACGACTTGTCGTGCTTGACGTCAGAGTCCTGGGAAAGAAAGCGGTAATAGTCGAAAAAAGTTGATATTTTGCATTTTTGATTATAAAACAATACAAAATTGCTTGACAACGAACCTGCATTATGCTAATATAAATCGTAGCTGCCCTTTAGGCAGTTTTTTAGTGAAGAAATTTAGGAGAAACTTAGCTATGAGAACGAGAATCACACTTGCTTGCACCGAGTGCAAGAACAGAAACTACGACGATATGAAGAATAAGAAAAACGATCCCGACAGAATCGAGCTTAAGAAATATTGTAAGTTTTGCCACAAGCACACCGTTCATAAGGAAACCAAATAGTTTTTAAGGAGAGTTTACCGTGGACAAGAATAAGACCACAGCAAAAAATGCTAATAAAAAAGGCTTCTTTGCTCGTATAGGCAACTATTTTAAGGAGTCTTTTTCCGAGCTAAAAAAAGTCAGCTGGCCGACCTTCGGTACCGTCGTTAAGACCACTTTAATGGTTTTGGCTGTTGTAGCGGTATTCTTAGTGTTGCTTTTCGTGTTCGACCTCGTACTCAAAGAGGGCTACAAAGCAATGATGGACATAGCCGGTGGATCCAACTCGGCGCTTAAATCTATTTCTTCGATAGGAGCGTTGTTAAGGTAGTATGGGAGTAAATCTCGAAGACGCAAAATGGTATGTTCTTCATACGTATTCCGGTTATGAGAACATGGTAAAAGAGAATTTGGAAATGGTTTTTGCAAAAAACGGCAAAAAGGACAGACTTCTCGAAATTACCATTCCTCTTGAGGACGTAGTTGAAGAGAAAAACGGAAAACGCAAAATAGTGCAGCGCAGGATGTTCCCGTGTTACGTTATAATCAAGATGGTGTACGACAATTCTATGTGGCACATGATAGTCAATACCAGAGGCGTAACCGGTTTTGTAGGCCCGATGGGCAGACCCATTCCGCTAACGGACGAAGAAGTTAAGCGTATGCACCTCGAAACTCGTACCGTAGAGACAGACTTTAAGGTAGGAGATAAAGTCAGCGTTGTCGAAGGTCCTCTCGAAGGCTTTGTCGGAGATATAGAGTCTATCGACGCTCTCGCAGGAAAGTGCAAGGTAATAGTCAGCATGTTCGGAAGACTTACGCCTGTCGAACTTGCTCTTAATCAGATAACGCTTATCGAAAATTTGTAATTACATTCAGGGAGAACGAAAGTTCGTCAGTACCTCGATTGCAATAAATATTCAGCAAGGAGAAAATAACAATGGCAAAGAAAATCAACGCAGTCGTAAAACTGCAATTGCCCGCAGGTAAAGCAACCCCGGCTCCCCCGGTAGGTTCGGCTCTTGGTCCTCACGGTATCAATATCCCCGGCTTTACTAAGGAATTTAACGAAAAAACCCGAGCTCAAGACGGTTTGATCATCCCCGTAGTCGTAACTATCTACGCAGACAGATCTTTCACTTTTGTGCTTAAGACTCCCCCCGCTGCAGTGCTTATCAAAAAAGCTTGTAAAATAGACAGCGGCTCGGCTGTACCCAACAAGACCAAGGTTGCAAAGATAACCAAGGCTCAGGTAGAGGAAATAGCAAAGCTTAAGATGCCCGACCTTAACGCAGCTTCGCTCGAGAGTGCTATGAGCATGATCGCCGGCACCGCTCGCAGCATGGGCGTTACCGTAGAGGACTAAGGAGGGCTTATGAAACACGGAAAGAATTATAGAAATTCGATAAAAGAAGTGGACGTAAAAGCGGTTTACGAACCCGAAGAGGCAATGAAGAAAGTTGTCGAGACGGCTAAGGCAAAGTTTGACGAAACCATTGAGCTTCACGTAAGACTCGGCGTAGATCCTCGTCAGGCAGACCAGCAGGTTAGAGGAACCGTAGTGCTTCCTAATGGAACCGGTAAAAAAGTAAGAGTTTTGGTTATCGCAAAAGGCGACAAAGCAGACATCGCTACTAAGGCAGGAGCCGACATTGTCGGTGCGGAAGAAATCATCGCAAAGATTCTTAACGAAAACTTCCTTGACTTTGACGTATGTATTACCAGCCCCGATATGATGGGACAGATGGGTAAAGTTGCTCGTATCCTCGGACCTAAGGGCCTTATGCCCTCTCCGAAGTCGGGTACCGTAACTATGGACATTGCCAAAGCGGTTAACGATACTAAAGCAGGTAAAGTAGAATACAGAGTAGATAAGACGGCGATTATCCACTGTCCTATCGGCAAGAAGTCTTTCGGCGACGCAAAACTTCTTGAAAACTTCAACTCGCTTATGGACGCTATCGTAAAAGCTAAGCCGGCAGCGGCTAAGGGCGTTTATGTTCGTAGCGTAACCGCAGCGTCGACCATGGGCCCGGGAATTAAAGTTAATTTCAGAGCTTAATAAATATAAGTAATTAAACCGTAGACAGTAAGTAACCGCAAGGTTATAAATCGCAAGAGCTTACCGAGGTGAACAAAAAAAGACTACAAACTGTTTTTTTTGCGACCTCTCGAGCTTTCGGAGGTCGCTTTGTTTTACGGGTTAATATAAAAAAATAAGGAGGAACAATTTTGTCAGCAGAAGTTTTAGAGCTTAAACAGCAGCAAGTAGCAGAAATCGAAGACAAAGTTAAGCGCGCAAGCGGCGTAGTTATTATCGACTACAGAGGAATCACCGTAGAAGAAGACACTGCACTCCGTGCTTCGCTCAGAAAAGAAGGCATCGATTATAAAGTTCTTAAGAACAGACTTGCGCTCAGAGCATTCAAAAATGCAGGATACGAAGGTTTCGACAAAGTGTTCGAAGGCCCGACGTCAGTAGCGTTCTCGTATGAAGACGCAACCGCTCCGGCAAGAATACTTTCCGAAAGCATGAAGAAACTCAACAAACTTGTCGTAAAGGGCGGTATCGTAGAAGGTCAGGCTATGGACGCCAACGGCATAAGCAAAGTCGCAAGTATTCCGTCCAAGCAAGTTCTTTTGGGACAGTTGGTTGGTTTGCTTACGTCGCCCATGCGCAGCCTTGCCATTGCGCTTAGCGAAGTCGCTAAAAAACAGGCATAAACAAATTTTAAAAACAATAATTTAAGGAGAATATAAAAATGGCTGATTTGAATAAAATGTTGGAAGATATCAAAGGTCTTTCCGTTATGGAGCTTAATGAGCTCGTTAAGATGATTGAAACCGAATTCGGTGTATCCGCTGCCGCTATGGCTGTTGCTGCTCCCGCTGCAGGTGCTGCAGCTGCTCCCGCAGAAGAAGAACAGACCGAATTTACCGTAGTTCTTAAGGAATTCGGCGCAAACAAGATTGCTGTCATCAAGGCAGTTCGTGAAATCACCGGACTTGGCCTCGGCGAAGCTAAAGCATTGGTTGAAGGCGCTCCCTCTAACATTAAGGAAGCTATCTCTAAGGATGCAGCTAAAGAGATCGAAACCAAGCTTAAGGAAGCAGGCGCAGTTGTAGAACTTAAATAATAAGTTTTTAAAACAGCAAATCAAAAACAGCGGATGAGTTTAGTCGTACGCTGTTTTTTTGTATTGTCTTGCTTAAAGTGAATAGTCATAGCGCCGAAAAGCAAAATCGTAAGTCGGCGATAGCGGTTCTGACAAAAAATGCCACAAATTGTTTGCTTTTATCGCAAAAAAATAGTACAATAAAGTTATGAATCAAAAAAGATATAATTTTAAGTGCGAAGAGAGCGAATTCGCCGAATTTATAAAAAAGCTTAATTCGAGCGGGAGATTTATTTATCGTAATCATACGCCCGCTACGCACACCGTTATGCAAAGCAGATACACATACACGTGCGAAGGTTGCAGAGTAAGCGTAGTGTACGAAACGAAAGCGAAGACGCTTATTTTTACGGCTCCGGGCGAAGTTATGCAGGAACTTGTAGATATTTATAACGGACGAATCGTTAATAAACAGAACTCGTCTGCATTGGCTAAGTCTACAATGCTACAAGTCGAAGCAGATATGCCGAAGACGGATAACAGAACTTCAGATAAACTCACAAACATCGAGTCGGTTAAATCGGTAGATGACAAAACGAACGTAAAATTTAAAGAAACTGTCGGGGACGATGCTGAAAACAGGGGAGAGACTTCGACAAAGCCGCAAACAAATAAGCAACGGACAAAACAAAGTACAAAAGCAAAAAAAACGTCTACTGACAGCAAAAGCGATAACAAAGTTGATAAAAAACAGTCGGAAGTCGCTAAAAACACAAATACTGCTGTGATGAACCCGAGCAATAATTCCGCAAAACAATCGTCACGTGTAAAGTCTCGTACTAATGTTTCAAAATCTGAAAATTCTAATGCAGATAAGCCGGATGTCAAGACAAAAACGGCTAAAAGAGAATCCGAGACAATGTCACCGCCTGTGCGCAAAGGCACAAAAAACGTTAAATCGAATCGCAAAGAGCTTTACTCAAAAAGCTCGCAAGTCGTAAAAGAATCGGATAAAGTAGATCAGAATAAAAACGAACAGAGAAAAAGTGAGAAAACTTTTACTATAAAGAAGTTCGGTAAGCAGCGAGCGGAAAACGTTTTGACTGCAATAAAAGAAAACAAAAGAATGCGGCTTAAGCAAACTTATTCGGATCCCGAAGTCAGCACGTACTATATTTGCGAAGGTAAAGACAAGGCGTCGCTTAGAGTGGACGAAGAAAAGATTATGTTATCCGGCGCAAAGAGTCGACTTTTCGACGAGATACAGCTGATAATATCGCAAGCGTGCGATTACAAGACCGCAATAAGCACGCATATTAAACTTGCGGGGGAAGAGAAGAGGGCATTTGAAATAGAACGCCAGCTACGAAAAAAATTGCCGGACGCATACGATCTTTTGGGTGAGCAAGCCCGCATAGACTTTGCTATAGGAGTTATTGACATAGATAACTCTACGGCGGTGCTATACGATTATTCTACGCTGTTGATACCGTGCTTCAGAGGATTGGAGCGTTTTATATTCGATTTGCAAAGAGCGCAAGGCATAGAAGTAAAGATGATAGGTCAGGCTTACGAAAAGGAGAATGGCAGCTACGTCCTTAAGTCCGGTTACCGTCGTAAAATCCCCTTTGTCGTATATGCCGAAGTTATGGCTGCGTTGTATACCGAGTACAACAGCCAGCGAAATTTCTATGCTCATTCGGACGGTTTAGACGAAAAAAGCCGCATAATAACCGACAGAGCTCAGGTAAAAGAGATATTCAATCAACTTATGCGGGTAATAAATTATAACGGAAAAAAATTAAAAGAAATAGGTTTTTCCATTTAAAAACAGAGAGTAATTTTTTATTTTGCCTGCGAGTCGTTTTATAAATGGCAAAACAAAACTCCGGTGAGGTTATTTAAACCTCGTAGTATTGCAAACGCAAAAAAAAGCACCGAACGAATTATCGTTCAGTGCTTTTTTTGTAAGAATTGCCTTATTTGCAGCTCTTGGTAGTCTTGCTCTTAGAGCTTTGCGACTTAGAACCGCAACCGGTAGTCTTCTTAGAGTTACTCTTGGTGTTAGCCATTTCTCTTTCCTCCTTACACGATTAGTATAATGCGTCACAGAGAAAATATACTGTAAAAAATTACATATTACAATTAGTGCATTAGACTTTAATCGTAGAGATAAGAGTCCGAGACATAATAAATTTTAACGATAAAAGGATGATTCAGCAAAGTTTTTTGAATATAGCGTAACCTTCGAGATTGTCTCTTTCACTGATATAGGCTCCGCTAAAACCGAGATATGCTATGACGAGGCGAAGGGCGATTGCTCCTTGCAGTATGACTTTTGAGCGTTTAATGTCCACAACCGAGCTTATTTTGCCGTTTTTCATATCTTCTATAGCATTGTCGATATCGTCTAAAGATAAAAAGTAACCGTCTGTTTGTTTAGCATCGTATTTAGCGAGTTTCTGAGCAACGGCGGCGAGAGAAGTGGCGGTTCCGCCGACTGCTATAACTTTTTCTCCGCCCGAAGGAGCGTTGACGAGGTTGCTTAAGACAAATGCGCTCAATTCCGAGTAATTACAGCCGAATCGGTTAGTCAAAGTTACGCACCCGAAGGGGAGAGACACGTCTCTTATAATTTTTCCGTTTTCCCCAAGCGCTATTTCGCAACTTGCTCCGCCCAAATCTATTACGTTTATTTTGCCGTTCTGTCCGTAAGTCGCACCAACAAAACTCATTTTTGCTTCTTCCTCACCGGATAGGACGTCAATGCTTAAATCGCAACGTGATTTTACGAGATCGAGAAAAATTTGTTTGTTTGTTGCTTTTCTTACGGCTTCGGTGGCAAAGGCATAAATAGGCGTATCTGTGTTTTTGATTAAAAATTCGATTGCGTTTACAGTGCGCTCGATCGATTTATCGTCCAAAACGCCATCCTTCATACCTAAACTTAATTGCGAAGTAACAATTGTTTTTTTGCCGTCGCATAGTAATCTTACCGAATTACTGCCTATATCTATAACAGAGTACATAATCTAAAAAAGCCCGATCTTCTCGGGCTCTCTCCTTATTAAATTTCTTAATTGTCTTTTGGTTTAAAAGCTTCTTCGTCTTTTCCTTTCATGTTGAGGTATTCTCGGGCATACCAGTCGAGATATTCCTCGCTTTTAAGCTCGTCTATCGTTGCGTCGTTTCTTTCTATACTCTCGTTAAGGCGGGCAAGTTCCGCTTCAAGACGTCTTTCGTTTGCCGAAGCCTTTGTAAGTTTTACCAAATTTATACACAAGGAAACGACTAAAAGAAACAAAAATACCACGGCGGCTACCGTTACTATCTTTGCAACTTTAATTCTATCTCTCATAAACACCTCTTCAAAAAACATTATAACATTAAAATAAACTTTTTGCAAGAAAAATGATATAATTACCGTAAATTATTTGACAAATATATATGGTTATGTTATATTCGTATTCGTTTATTTTAATTAAACTTTTTGTTTAATTTTACAAAACTTATTAAACTTAAAGTTTAGAGAGGTTTTACTTATTCTGACTATGGAAATCGGCATAAAAATTAAAGAATTGCGACTTAAAAACGGCTTGACGCAAGAGGAACTCGCATCGAGATGCGAACTTACCAAGGGATACATCAGTCAGCTCGAAAACGATTTGACGAGTCCCTCAATTACGACGCTGACCGACATACTTACTTCGCTCGGGACATCGCTAAAAGACTTCTTTACGGACGACGACGAGCAGGTAGTGTTCGGCGAAGAAGATTATTTCGTAAAAAAAGATGACACGGGGGAGATAGTTTGGCTTATTCCCACGTCGCAAAAGAATGCGATGGAGCCGATAATGTTTACTTTAAATCCGTCGATGACATATTCCGACCTTCCTCACGAAGGAGAGGAGTTCGGATACGTGATAGACGGCGAAATCATCGTCGGAGTGGGAAAAAGAGAGTATAAGGCTAAAGGCGGCGAGAGTTTTCGTTATCGCAGCGATAAAAGCCATTATATAAAAAATACCGGCAAAAAGAAAGCAAAGATATTGTGGGTTAGTTGCCCGCCTAACTTTTAAGGAGCATTACAATGGAAAATCTAAGGAAACACGAAAAAACTGACAAAATTATCGAAATTGTCGGAGTAACTAAAGTATTCGACGACGTGACAGTAGTAGACGATTTGAGCTTATCTATAAAAAGAGGCGAATTTGTTACCCTACTCGGTCCTTCCGGCTGCGGTAAGACCACTTTACTTAGAATGATAGCCGGTTTCGAAACTCCGACTTCGGGAAAAATATATTTGGAAAAACAAGACGTTACCGATATCCCGCCTCATCGCCGTAATATAAACACGGTGTTCCAAAAATATGCGCTTTTTCCGCATCTTAACGTGTTTAATAACGTAGCGTACGGACTCAAATTAAAGAAGATAAAGTGCGGCGAAAAGATAGTAAGAGGTAAGACCGTAGACGTTTATCGCCATTACACCAAAGCGGAAATAGCCGAAAAAGTTAATAAGGCACTCAAGATGGTTAATCTGGAGTCTTACGGTCATAGAGACGTAGTAAGTCTTTCCGGCGGTCAGCAGCAACGTGTGGCGATTGCGAGAGCGATAGTATGCGAGCCGAAAGTTTTGCTTTTGGACGAGCCTTTGGGTGCGCTTGATCTCAAGATGCGCAAAGAAATGCAACTCGAACTTAAGGCAATTCACCGTAATGTCGGCATAACTTTCGTATACGTTACGCACGATCAGGAAGAAGCGCTTACCATGAGCGACAAAATAGTCGTAGTTAACGACGGCGTTATACAACAGATAGGCACGCCGAAGAAAATTTACGACGAACCGAGCAATGCGTTCGTTGCCGACTTTATAGGCGAAAGTAACATTTTAAGCGGTCTTATGGTAAAAGATTTTAAGGTATGTTTTTTGGATACGTTGTTCGATTGTGAAGACAAAGGCTTTGCAAAAAACGAACCCGTCGATCTTGTAATCAGACCGGAAGACATAACCATTTATCGTGACGGCGTAAGCGGACAACTCGGCGGTAAGGTTGTTTCGTCGGTATTTAAAGGCACTTGGTACGAGATGGAAATAGAGTGCAACGGTTACGAGTTTACAGTACAATCCACAGTAGAAGCGAAGCCCGGCGATGAAGTCAGACTCGGCGTAACTCCCGACGGAATACATATCATGAAAAAACTTCGTACCGTCAATACGTTTAAAGGCGAGGTGGAAGACGAAAGCACCGTTCGTTTCTGCGGCGGTTCGTTCGAAGTCGGCACCCATGGTTTACAAAAAGGCGATACGGTTAACGTTTCCGTTCCTTTCGATGCCGTCGAACTTACGGACGACGAAGAAGACGGCGTAATCGGCGCAAACGTTACGCAGATTTTGTACAAAGGTACGTATTATCAGGTGCAAATTTATACCGACACCGACGAGGACTTTTACATCGATACTACGGACGAATGGGATATTGACGACCGTGTCGGAGTAAAGGTGTTAGCCGATAAGATCAAGGTGGAAAAAACGGAGGAAACCGAAGATGAAGAAGTTTAACTTCAAGCGAAAATACTTTGCGTTTCCGTACGCTTTTCTGAGCGTGGTGTTCGTAGTATTTCCGCTGCTTATAATGCTGTACTTTGCTTTTACGGACTTTGAGGGTTCGTTTACGTTTTCTAACTTCTGGTGCTTTTTTACCGAGGCGGATACGCAAAACGTGCTTTGGAATTCGATAGGAGTAGCTGCCTTGGCGACGTTGATATGCTTGTTGCTGGCATATCCGCTTGCGTACGTTTTGGCGTCCTCTCCGTTTAACAAGTTGACGATTTTAGTAATGATGTTTGTTATCCCGATGTGGATAAATTCGTTGCTACGTATATATGCAATAAGAACATTGCTCGAACTTTTGAGTATAAAAAGGGGCTGGTTTGCGGTACTGCTCGGATTGGTGTACGACTTTTTTCCGTTTATGCTGTTGCCCATATATACGTCGCTGTCAAATATGGACAAAAGTTTTATCGAAGCGTCTCATGACCTAGGGGCTAATCAGGTAAATACGTTTACGAAAGTTATCTTTCCGTTGTCCGTATCCGGTGTCATAAGCGGAATACTCATGGTTTTTATGCCTGCGGTTTCCACGATAGGTATAACCGAAATGCTAGGCGACAAAAGCGTATATCTGTTCGGTAATCTCATAAACGATTATCTTGGGGAGTTCTATACTTGGAACATAGGCGCCGCATATTCGTTTATTATGCTTATTCTTATAGCGATAAGCATGTTTATAGCGTCTTTTACGAAGAAAGAAGAGACGACGGTAGGAGGTGCGTTATGATAACAAGCAAATGCGGCAAGACGATAGGTTGGATATTCGTAAGTCTGATGCTGGTTTTCGTATATGCTCCCATCGTGATTTTGATAGTATTTTCTTTTTCGGAGACTAAGGCGATAGGTAATTGGGAAGGACTTAACTGGTCGCTCGGACTGTATGCCGAACTTTTCAAAAGTGAAGATATATTGGAGGCAGTAAAAAACACCTTCGTTCTTGCGTTGATTTCCTCCACTCTTTCTACGATAATCGGAACGGTGGGAGCGGTCGGAATAGACCGTCTCGGCAAAAGAATGAAACGATTGGTAAACGGTATGGGCAGAATAACCGTAATAAATGCGGAGATAGTTACCGGCGCAGCGTTCATGTTGTTCTTCACGCTTTTCAGCGGGGATATAGAAGGCTATCCCGCCTTGATTATCGCTCACACTATAATAACCATGCCGTATGTAGTGCTTTCGGTTACGCCGAGACTTGCTCAGCTTAATCCCAATTTGTACGAGGCGGGACTGGATCTCGGCGCAAGTCCGATGCGAACGTTATGTACGGTAATAGTGCCGCAACTCGTGCCGGGAATGGTGTCCGGATTTGGTCTGGCGTTTACGCTCAGCCTTGACGATTATGTTATAAGCAAGTTTATAAACGGAGACGTTCAGACGATATCCACTATGATTTATTCGGCTACAAAAAAAGGTATTCCGCCGGTATGGCGAGCGGTTTCGTCGCTGATTTTCGTCCTTGTCATGATAGCGTTGATTATGATAAACGTTTCGGCTAAAAAGCGAGAAAAGGAGTCGGCATGAAAAAAATAAGTGTTTTGTTGGCGGTTATTTTAATAATTATCAGTTCCGTCGGATTGGCGGGATGCGGAGATCGAGAGCGTATTCTTAAGGTTTACGCTCCCGGCGAATACATCGACGAGGACGTGCTTAGCGGATTCGAAGACTGGTACTACGAAGAAACGGGAAAATCTGTCACTTTGCAGTATAAGACGTTTTCCACTAACGAAGACGCATATACCGAAATATATCGTAAACACGCCGACTACGATTTGGTTTGTTTTTCGGACTACATCGTTTCGAGACTGCGTAAAAACGATTTGCTTTTACCTGTGGATACCGAGTTTATTTACGGCGATGACGGCGAGGCGGGTACAGTTATGGGTTCTATTTTAGAAGCGATGAATTCGTACGAAATCGGTGACGGCAGCGTCAGATATTCTGCTCCGTATATGTGGGGAACTTTCGGGATAATGTACCGTGCCGACATGGCGAATACGCTTTCTTTCGATAATCTCAGTTGGGATTCGCTTTTTAAGTCGGGAGAATATAGCGGCGAAAGGTATATGAAAAACAGTATACGTGACGCTTACGCTTCGGCGAGCATAGTTGCTTCAAAAGATAAGCTGAGCAAGCTCAGTAACGGATTCACCGATTACAACGACGCATATAGGGCAGAATTACTTAAGGTAATCAACGACACTTCCGAGTCTAACATGCAAGCAGTCGAAAACGTCCTTAAAGAACAGAAAAAATATCTTTTCGCATACGAGTCCGATGACGGAAAAGACGATATGATAACTTCGTCTCCGTCGGCGATTATGGGACTGTTTTGGTCGTGTGACGCAGGTTATGCGATGGAGGACAGCCGTGATCTTTTTTACGGAGTTCCGAAGGAAGGCGCTAACGTTTGGGTTGACGCTTACGTTATGCCTAAGTATGCCGGCAATACCGAAGCGGCGCAGTACTTTCTTAAGTATCTTGCACGGGGAGTTATCGAAGTGGACGGCGACGAGTGTGACGTGCCGGTGCTTAACAGAGATTACGCCGGATGTTCTACTCCCGTTCAGTGGGTAAACGATCAAACCAAAGATATAATGCTTCGAGCAAAAGCAGCTCTCGAAGGCGGAGAATATAGCGAGGGCGAAGACGAAGACGTCGATTATTATGTGGAATTTTTCTCCGAAGCGACCGACGTTCGGTTTGCTCAAATGTATATCGACATGCTTTTCCCTTCCGAGGAAGTGCTTAACAGATGCGCTGTAATGACTGATTCGGATAAGGACGCAAACATAAACATGGCTAAGATGTGGATTAGGGTAAAGGCTTCTAAATGATGAAATCAATTAACGACGACTACTTATACGATGCTATAGTCGTGGGCGGCGGCCATGCCGGAGCGGAAGCCGCTTTGGCGCTCGCTCGGCTTAACAAAAAAACGCTTATGCTGACGATTTCTCTCGACAGCATAGGCTTTTTGGCTTGTAATCCAAGTATAGGCGGAACGGCAAAAGGACATCTTGTCAGAGAAATCGACGCTCTCGGCGGCGAAATGGGCATAGCTGCGGACAAAACGGCGATTCAGATACGAATGCTGAATCGTTCAAAAGGTCCTGCCGTACAGTCGCTCAGAGCGCAAGTCGATAAGTTTGCCTACCACGATTATATGAAAAGCACGCTCGAAAATACCGATAATCTCGACGTTCATCAAGCCGAAGTCAAAGAAATAATAGTAGAAGGCGGCTGTGTTAAAGGCGTCAGAACGATGCAACAGACCTATTATGCAGATGCGGTACTGCTTTGCTGCGGAGTTTATCTTAAGTCGGTATGTATCACCGGTACCGTCAGTGAACAAAAGGGACCGGCGTCATTTATGCGTTCCGAATATTTGTCTGACAGTCTCAAAAAAGCCGGATACGAGTTGCGAAGATTTAAGACGGGTACGCCGGCAAGGGTAAAACGTTCGAGTATAAATCTGAGCGAGTTGGAAGTGCAAAAAGGCGATGACGACGTATACACCTTTTCCACGCTTTCCGACGGAGTGAAAAACGTAAGCGAATGTTATCTCGGTTATACAAATCGGCATACGCATAAGATAATTTCCGACAATATTCAGTTTACGGCTCGTAAGCTCGGACTCGTTACTGGCGCAGGCGCAAGGTATTGTCCGTCCATAGAGGATAAGATAGCTCGCTTTGCGGACAAAGACAGACATCAGTTCTTTTTGGAACCCGAAGGTTTGAACACGCAGGAGATGTACGTCCAAGGGATTTCCACATCGCTGCCTGCGACGGTGCAGCTCGATATGTACAGATCGATAAAAGGTTTCGAGGAAGTAAAAATAATGAGAGATGCCTACGCCATAGAGTACGATTGTATTGATCCGACCTGCCTGTACCCGACTCTCGAAAGCAAACTGACAAAAGGGTTGTATTTTGCCGGTCAAATAAACGGCACGAGCGGTTACGAAGAAGCTGCGGCGCAGGGAATCGTTGCCGGAATAAATGCGGCTATGGCGTTAAGCGGACAGTCTCCTGTTATATTCGGCAGAGACAATTCTTATATAGGCGTGCTAGTGGACGATTTGGTAACTAAAGGAACAGACGAACCGTACCGAATGATGACGTCTAGAAGCGAGTACAGATTATGTCTCAGACAAGATAACGCAGATCTGAGACTTACGCCTACGGCGGAGCGAATCGGCTTGGCGAGTCCGGAGCGGATAGAGCGACTTAACCGAAAGTCGGCAGATATAGAGATTGCCGAAATCAGACTCGCCTCAAGAGTGGAGGCGGATAAGGCGAGTGAAATAATCGGCGAACCGTCTACTGCCGTTTCCGTCGAATACCTGATTAAGCGCACGCAAATATCTCCCGAAGAATTTGCCGGAAAGTGCGATGTTTTCGACGGACTTTGTCCGGACGCAATAAGGGATGTGTTTGTAAGATTGAGATACAGCGGTTATATTCAGCGACAGGAAAAAGCAAGGAAAGAGGCTTCGAGGTTGGAGAATATGAACATAGATATCGATGACTATTATTCAATCAAAGGCCTGCGAGCCGAAGCTGCCGAAAAGCTTGACAGAATAAGACCGGTTACAGTAGGGCAGGCTTCGAGAATAAGCGGAGTAAATCCTGCGGACGTTAACGTTCTTATACTTTCTCTGAAAAAGTCCGAGGACGATCGGTAAAGAAGGCGACTTTCATTTTGGCAGCAAAGAAGTGCGATTTATGCTAAAATGTCGGTATCCGATGAGTGATATTAAGTGTGCTGTAATTCGGGCGGCTTCGTTTGCTAATAGACGGAAAAGCGTGATTCGACTCTGTCTGTAACGGAATCGGAAAGGAACGTTATTATCCGTTTGTTATCTTTCGCCTAAGTTAAGTGCGAGTATCGCAGATGCGGTAAAATTATATGCAAATACGAAATAAGCGATTTTAAAGGCGGCGAAGGAAAATGTCATCTTCGCCGCCTTGTTTTCTCCGAATCGATTGCAAAAAACGCATTTCCGTCAAGTCGGCTAAACATATTTGCGCCTTATCGTCTTGTGATTTTTATTAAGTTAGCAAGTCGTGCCACGTTTGTTTTACTGCAGCTTTTGAGCCGATACACCGAACGAATAATGAGTTTACGTTTGTAAAATACTACTACCGTATGCTGGTTGCAATAATCGAAGGTTGTTATTTTTTCTTAAAGTTTTCACTTAACGACTTGTATTATCCTTGACAAAATCTGCGACGGTAGTATATAATTTGTTCGTATAAATAGCGAAAGCTATGTTAATCTTGCTTTAAGGAGTACGATATGAAAAATTGGAAAAGAATTGCCGTTATTTTGGTAGCGGTAATGGCGTTGACTTGCTTGTTCTCGGCATGTTCTTACGAGGCGTTCGAATATAAGCTCAGCGACGACAAAAGTTATTACACTCTCGTGAGAATGAAGACCAGCGTTGTAAGCGAAGTCGAGCTTCCCGAAAAATACAGCGGAAAGTTAATTAAGGCAATAGGAAACAATGCCTTTGCAGGCAACACTAATCTTACTTCCATATCTTTGCCGGCAAGCGTCGAATCCATAAATGACGGCGCTTTCAAAGGTTGCACTAATTTGAAAGAAATCACTTTACCGGCAAGTGTAAAATCTATCGGCGAAAGTGCATTCGAGGGCTGCTCGTCATTAACCAAAATTACCATGGGCGATGCGGTAGTTTCCATCGGCGAAGGAGCTTTTTATGGTTGTACTGCGCTTACCTCATTGACGATTCCTTCTGCTGTAACCGTAATACCGAGTAATGCGTTTACCGACTGCACGTCTTTGGCGACGATTACTTTAGGTAATGCCGTAACCGAGATAGGAAAAAAAGCATTCGCAAATTGCGTATCACTTGCTAGATTTACCATACCCGCAAGCGTATCCGTCCTTGCCGAAGGCGCATTTTCCGGATGTACCGCTCTTGCTCAGATCGAATTGCCGTCTTCCGTTACCGCAGTTCCTGCAAGCTGCTTCGAAAACTGCTCGAGCCTTGCTTCGATAAATTTCGATGCCGACTTGACGGCTATCGGCAAAAGTGCGTTTAAGGGTTGTTCTTCTCTTAAAAACATTTCGTTGCCCTCGACTGTTTCTGTTATCGAGGAAAGCGTTTTCGAAGAATGTTCCGCTCTTGAAAAAATCAATATCGGTAACAACGTTACAAAGATAAAGAGTAGCGCTTTCGTAGGATGCGAAAGTCTCGCTCGTATAGATATCGAGTCTTTGGAAGCTTGGCTTAAAATAGATTTTGCAGCTAACGGAAGTCCGCTTGCAGTTGCGAAGAAGCTTCATCTTAACGGTACTGCGCTTACCGAAATAGCCGTTCCCGATTCTATAACCGAAATTAAGGCGTATGCGCTTAGAGGTTACGCTGACCTTACTTCGCTTACCTTGCATGAAGGCATAACTTCCGTAGGAGATTTTGCTTTTGCAGATTGCGGCGAGCTTGCTTCCGTAGAGTTGCCTACAACTCTTACTTCGGTAAACGACGGCTTGTTTAGCGGCTGTGCAAAACTTGCTTCCGTTTCTTTGCCCGGCACGGTTACTTCTATCGGCGCAGGTGCATTTGACGGATGCGTTGCGCTCAATAGTGTGGTTATCCCTTCGGGGCTTAAAACTCTTGGATTGGGTGCATTTAAAAATTGCAAAAATATTGTTTCGGTTACCGTTCCCTCTACCGTGACCGTTATCGAAAACGATGTGTTCAGCGGCTGTGAAAAACTTGCTACGGTAAATTACGACGGTGATGTAACTTCGATAGGTGCAAGAGCGTTCTTCGGATGCAAAGCGCTTACCGAAATAAGATTCGACGCTGCGCTTACTTCTATCGGAGCTAATGCATACGAAGGTTGTTCGGCAGTGACTTCCGTTATTCTTCCTTCTTCGATTAAGAGTATTGCGGAAACCGCATTTATCGATTGCGCTAATGTCGCTACCGTTACGATTGCGTCCGGCAGCGAAAAATATACAAGCGAAGGAAACTGCATTATATCTAAGGAGACTGCGAAGGGCGGAGCAGAATACAGTAAAGTTATATTCGGAGCTACTTCTGCAAAAATACCTGCTACGGTTGCGGTTATAGGCGATCATGCGTTTGACGGTGTTAATATCGTTTCGGTCGAGATTCCCGCTTCCGTTACCGAAATAGGAGAGTATGCGTTTAGAGGATGCGATTCTCTTACCGGAGTGTATGCGCAGGATTTGACTCACTGGTGCTTAATAAAGTTTGGCGGCAATGACGCTAATCCCTTGCAGTACGCTCATAACCTCTATATCGGCGGCAATCTCGTTACCGATCTCGTAATCGACAGCGAGGATATAACCGTTCTCAGCGACGGACTCTTTAAAGGTTGCACGTCTATCGTAAGCATTACTTTAGGCAATAAGATTACTACGATCGGAGTCGGCGTCTTTGAAGGATGCACTTCCGTACAGTCAATAGTTGTTCCGTTTATCGGAGCGAGTGCTAATGACGCTAAATGCATCGGCTATTTGTTCGGTGCAAACGACGCTTTGGAAAATGTAAATTATGTTCCTGCGTCGCTTATCAAGGTTGAAGTTACCGTTGCGACCGAAATAGTTGCGCACGCATTTAGAGGTTGTTCCGGAATTACCGAAATCAAACTTCCCGAAAACTTCAAGACTATCGGTGAAGGTGCGTTCAGCGGATGTGAAAATCTTACCGTTAAGTTTGCCGGAACTAAGGAACAGTGGACGGCCGTTAAAAAGGGCAGAAACTGGAACAGCGGGGCTAGCGGGCTTAAAGTAGAATGTTCGGATGGCGAATATACCGACTAAGCCTTATCAACTAAATAAACGATTTAAGACGTCATGCTTTTGCGTGGCGTCTTTTTTCGTGTAAGAGAAATGCGTCGTTTAAGGTTGGCGATAAAAGGTGAATTATAGTTTATGTGTTCTCGCATATATGAAAAGAGTGTAAAAATGTTAAAAGCATATAGATGCGTTTGAGTTATTCGATGTGTAAACTTTTTAAGCGTATGCGTAGTGACGGAGAAGTAAAAGTCGATTTATGTGCATTACTATGGTTAGAAAAACAATATTTTGTGTGCTAAAACATATTTTTTGTTTAACGGTGAATACTATGTTATAGCCAGTTTGCTAAAATAGAGGGTTTGATTGCATGCGTAGATTATTAGTGTCGAGTAAGAGGCAATATAAAAGTTTATGCAGTCGTTATGGCAAAAACTATTGGAATCTCTCTTTGGGCAATTGTTTCTATAACCGCAAAATTATTCGCATCCGGCTATTTTCAACAGCGCAATTTTTTAATAATTGTTTAACATTATTTTAATAATAGCAGTTTTTATTTTAATAATAGCAGTTTTTCACGCCTAAGTAATATTCTTTCACATTTTTTTTGATTTAAAAAAGTTTTTAGGTATTGACATTCTGAAATTTATGTGTTATTATATCATTGGTATGGTGTATAATTATATGCTAATGCAAAAACTAGTCAAGGAGGATTTATGAAAAGAAACAGGCTATTTCTTATGCTTGTGGCTCTCGTCATAGCATTATCTGCGGTGATGATGGTCGCATGCCCCGACGAACCGGAAAAAGTACCGGGACCGGAAACGGGCTCGTACTATTGCGAAGTCGGAGGAACAGAGTATACGGTATCTTTGTTTGATGTGGATCGTTTTGCGGAAAGTACCGCAAACGGACCGAGAGTAGGTACATACGTATTAAACGGAAATGAACTTACTCTTACGTATCCCGTCAAGGAAAAAGGAGCGGAACCCGAAACGAAAGTCGGATATTACGATTCCTTAAACAGAAAGGTAACGTTACCGATAGACGGCGTACAGAGAGAGTACTTAGAGATCAAGAGTTTCGACGTAACTTTCAATCTGTATGACGATCGAACGGAGACGCAGACCGTAAAGAACGGAAAGTCGGTATTGAGACCGGAGGATCCGATCAGAGACGGTTACGAGTTCATGGGATGGTACACCGCAAAAGAGGGTGGCGAGCGTTATCAGTTTAACGGCTCGATGATACTTTCTGCAGGAACCACCGTATACGCACATTGGAGACCGGTATCCACCCAAAAGGAATTTGTTATAGACTTCGACCTCGGATACGAGGCGACTGCGCCGGCTGCGGTAAACACCGTAAACGGTAAGTTGTTTGATAAGCCTTCGGACCCGACGAGAGAAGGATATACTTTTGCGGGTTGGTGGATAAGCGACTACGAAGACGGCGCTAAGTTGACCGTTAAGTACGAAGAGGGCAAAGAATTTAAGGCAAACACGACGTTATTTGCGGTATGGACTGCAAACGGCAACGAACAGCCTGTAGTATCTGTAAACGGCAGCGGAATATCGTGGGCGGCAAAGAACGGAACCGTAAAGGTAACGGTAAAAGGACCTAAGGGATTTACTGCGCTCGAGCAAGACGTAAACGGCACGGTGATGGCAGTTAATTTCGGATCGGCGCCTGCCGGAGATTACGAAATAACGGTAATAGACGGAAGCAAATCTACGACCGTATATTATAGGAATAAGGCTCTTGACAGAGTATCGAGATTCAGCGTGGACGGAAGCGTACTCAGATACGACGGCGTAGCAAACGCAACGAGATATTACGTAAGCGTAGTATGCGGCAACGAAAAGCACAACCACGCATACATAGACAACGACAACAAACTTTACTTCGACTTTACCGATTGTACGATGGTAAGAGAAGGCATAAAGTTTGTGGTAACGGCGCATGCTGACGGATATGCGGACTCGGTATCCGAAGAATACGTATGCATAAAAGAGTTAGCTAAAGTAGAAGGCTTTGCGTACGATAAGGCAAGCGGCAAGCTTAGCTGGAACTCGGTAGAAAACGCACGAGGATACGTAGTAAGCGTAGGCGGCAAGCAGTACGAAGTTACCGCAAACGAGATAGACGTAAAAGGATATGGCAAGGGCGAGATAACAGTAGAGGTAAACGCAGTAGCGAAGGGATACGCAACGTCCGAGACGGCGTCGTATAAATTTACCAAGAACGAGTTATCTACGCCGAGCAACGTAAAACTTGCAAACAGCGTACTTAGCTGGGACGGAGTAGAAGGAGCGCAGAACTACACCGTAAGGGTAGGAAACACCGAATACGAAGCGGAAGGAACCAGTTACGATCTTAGCGGAATAGCAATGGTAGAAGCTCAGGACTACGAGATAGTAGTAAGAGCTAACGCAGCGAGTGCGAGCGAGAACTCGGCATGGAGCGACGTACTTGACGCAAGATACCATGCGCTTAAAGATTCGCTTACGTACAGAGAGAACAAAGTACGATGGACTGCGGTAATAGGCGCAGAGAAGTACGAAGTAAAAGTAAATAACGGCGTCGCAAAGACTGTAGACGACGGTTCCACGAATTTGGAAGTGGCGCTTACTCGTAAAGGCGTAAACGAAATAACTGTAAGATACTACGACGGAATGAGATGGTCAAAGACCGTAAGTGTAGAAGTAGTAGCGTACATGGTAAGATTCGACGCTCGTAACGACGCTCATACCACCGGTTCGATTTATGTAGCTAAAGGCGACAAGGTTAATTTGCCCGTTCCCGAAAATCTCGGTTACGACTTTGACGGATGGTACAACACCTATGGCGGAGCAGAGTCAAACGGCGCAAGATACGAAGAAGTCGTATATTCCGAAACCCGTGACATGGTATTGTACGGCGGTTGGAAAGCAAAGACTTATACCATAACGAAGGTTAACGGAGATGATGAGACGGAAGTTACCGCAGTTTACGGTCAACCGTATGATTTCGGTGTAGCTGTCAGCACAGACGATGCCGAAATGTTTGTAGGCTGGTTTACGGCGGCAAACGGTGGCGTTCAGCTTACCGACAGCGAAGGTAAATCCATCGCAAGCGAAGGTAATCCTGATGCGCTTTGGTTGTACCCCGGTACAGACAGAGTATACGCTCATTTCTCAAATAACGTATTAGAGTTTACTTTGCTTCAGGACGGCACGTATCAGGTTTCCAAGGGACCGGATATCGGACTCTTTACCACGGTCACCGTTCCCGCTACTTACAAAAACGCAGCTGTAACGGTTGTTGCGGCAAAAGCGTTTTCATTTTGCACTAACCTCGTCGAGGTTAACATTCCTAACACCGTTACTTCGCTCGTAAGTACGGCTTTCAATTCGAGCAGAAAAATCGAAGCTGTAAATATTTACGACGCAGGCGCAGTTGGTCCCAAGTATTATTCGGATAACGGTGTACTTTACACTGACGATATAGCAGGTAAGGAAATATCTTATTATCCGTACGCAAGGGTAGGCGAATACGAAATACTTCCGGGTACCGTACGTATAGTATCCAAAGTATTTTATAATGCAAAATCGCTTACCGAAGTAGTAATCCCTTCTTCCGTAGGTTTTATCGGTCAGTCCGCATTCTACGGATGTGAATCTTTAAATACCGTAAACTTTGCGGAACCCGAATCGGGCGACGTAGCAATTGATTTGCAGATATCCAAGTATGCGTTCCAGAGTTGTAAAGTTCTTAAAAACGTTACTTTGCCTGCTAGACTTCAAAATTTCGAGTCGACTATCTTTACCGGATGTATTTCTCTCGAAAATATCAACGTTGCTAAGGGTAATGCTAAGTACAGCAGCAAAAACGGTATTGTAACGAATTCGAGCGGCGACGAAATTATTTATTGTCCTAACGGAAAGAGCGGTGCTATCACCATTCCGACCGGAGTAATATCGATTGCTAAAGAAGCATTTAAAAACTGCGACCGACTTACTTCCGTAACTTTCCCGTATTCGGTTACCGATATAGGCGAAAGAGCATTCGTAAACTGCTCAAGGATATCCAGAGTTAAGTTTAACGGCAGCCCCGAAGCTCAACCCGTAACTATAGGCAAATTGGCGTTCTCGAGCTGTTACAATATAAGCGAATTGGTGTTTGAGGACGATTCTCTCGTAACTGTTATCGGCGCAGCTGCTTTCGAAAAGGCTAACGGTTTGCGCAGACTCGTTCTGCCCGTTTCCGTTCAGGAAGTAATGTCCGAAGCGTTCAGAGAGTGCCGTGAACTTACTTCCGTGGAATTTGCCGAAGGCGTTATCTCTATGACTGTAAGTAAGGACGCTTTCGCAGGTTGTATGAAACTTACCGAAATAGTTCTTCCTTCCACGATGTCCGAGTTCCCTGCCGAGGTAATCAACAACACCGAGTCCATTCGTTCTATCGTTGTACCGGCAAGCAGCCCGTACTTCGTAGCCGACGGAACCGCCATCTACAGCAAGGATAATACCGAACTTTACTATTATTCGAGATCTGCTACTTTTGAAAACGGAGTGTTTAAAGCAAAAGATTCGGTAACAAGAATACACGCTAACGTATTTAGCGAAAACAGAAACATCAAGAAAGTTGTCATAGGTAAAAATATCGAGCAAATCGATGATTACGCATTTGCAAATATGCCGAGACTTGTCGAAATCGAGTTCGAAGAAGGTACAAAGCCGCTTAACTTCGGCGTAGGCGTATTCAGCGGTAATGCAGGTATTACTACTTTTGCTTTCCCCGAGCGAGCAGCGACGATAGGCGAAGAGATGTTTAAAGGAAGTATGATAACCTCTATAAGCATCGGAAAAAGTATCGTATCCATAGGCGATTATGCGTTTAAGGATTGCACTATGCTTACTACCATAAACTTTGCTCCCGACGGCGCTCTCGAAAATATAGGCAAGTACGCCTTTAACGGAGCCGGAATTACAAGCGTGACTTTCCCCGATAGCCTTCTTACTATCGGAGCAAGCGCATTTGGCAAAGTATCGTCGCTTGTCAGTGTGGAATTCAGCGCTACCTCAAAGATTAAGGTAATAGAACAACAGGCGTTCGAATATACGTCTATAACGTCTGTTTATCTTCCGGCAACGCTCGAAGAGGTTGGACAATACGTATTCCGCAGATGTGAAAAACTTGCCGTTGTAACGGTAGAAAAAGGCATAAAACTTGCCGGCTTTAACGTAGGTATGTTCTCATATACCGCAATTAAGGAGATAGAGATACCTAATACCATGACGTATGTTGGTACTTCGGCATTCGCTAACTGCGCAAGTTTGGAAAAAGTTACTTTCGAAGAGGGCGGTACCGAAGACTTGGTAATAGGTTGGAATCCGTCGGTAAATAAAAACGTAGGTATGTCGTTTAACCAATGTACTGCGCTTACGTCCGTTCATTTACCGTCGAGATTGGTGGAGCTTGGCTCCTCGACGTTCAATAACGCAAAGAAGTTGAGCGAAGTTACTTTTGTGGACAAAGCGGAAGAGGGAAAAGATCCCGAACCCAGCAGACTTGTTAAGATAGGCTCGTCCGCATTTGCAAGCGCATGCTTTGCGACTATAGACATTCCCGATACTGTGGAAACAATAGAAACCAATGCGTTTAAAGGTAATACTAAGCTTAAGAGCATTGAGATTCCCGCAAGCGTTCTTAATAAGCCGAGAACGGGTACAGGTAAGCAAATTGTCGGACTCGGAACGTCGGTGTTCGAAGGATGTACAGCTCTTACCACTGCTAAGTTTAACGATAATAGCAGCGCAGAAGGTATGGAACTCGGTATTACGTTCTCCGATAAGTTGTTCTACGGATGTACCTCGCTTACTACCGTAAACTTCCCCTCGCATCTTAAGTGGGCTTACGGCGCAGGTACTACCATCATACCTGCCATTTCGGATAATGCTTTTTATAATTGTAAGAAGCTTGCCACCGCAACTTCCACTTCGGAAAAATATAAGTTAAGTGACGGCGTAGTTTACGAATACAACGACAACAGCGAAGCCGAAGTGTTGCGTATGTGTCTTCCCGCAGCAGTAGGCACTGTAACTGTTCCGTATACGGTAAAGACCATCTGCGCAAACGCATTTGCTAATTGCGCAAGCATTACCTCGGTTGTATTCGAAAAGACTCCGAACGATATGACCGAAGTTCCTCTCGTTATTGCTGAGGCAGATAACAAGAATACTTTCGGCGCATTTACGGGTACGACTAAACTTACCTCTATCGAATTGCCCGAAAGACTTGTATATATTGGCGCATACGCATTTAACAAGAGCAAACTTACGTCCATAACTATACCCGCAAGCGTTTGTGACCAAGAAGACGGTACTTATGCGATAGGCGATTACGCATTTGCCGCCTCTACCTCTCTTGCTGAGGTAACTTTCCCGACTAAGACGGTAGAAGAAGGCAAGACTTTGCCTGCAATGACCGTAGGTTATTCTGCATTCAGCGGTTGTACCGAGTTAACTACCTTAGATTTAGGTTACGGAGTTACTTCTATCGGCGGCCCGTACGATTCCAAGAAAACCGGCGGCGCATTTGAAGGCTGCAAAAAACTTAAAAAACTTAGTATACCTGCAAGCGTAACCTTTATAGGACAGAACGCATTTAAAAACTGTACCGTTTTAGCGGAGTTGACTTTTGACGAAAATGTTCATCTTACCAAAATAGATAACTATGCATTTATTGGCTGTAAGGCAATTACTACGTTTAATATGCCTGTAGCAGATACTTATTTAACAACGGTGACGCATACTTTGTTCGGTGATAATACTACAATTACTAAGCTCGTTATACCCAAAAACTTTACCGGTTTTAGGACTAACGACGCAAGAGTGCTCAGCGGATTTAACGGGCTTACCGAGGTAGAAGTCGAGGCGGGCAACAAAGACTTTATGGCGATTGACGGAGTCTTGTATCGCAAAAAGACAGTTACTGTCGACGGCGTTGCTAAGGATATTCCCACAGAGTTACTCCTTTATCCGGTTGCTAAGACGGGCGAATCGTTTACTATTCCTTCGACCGTAACCGTTATCGGCGGAGTTAACTTCGGCGGAACGAACACAAATCATAACACACCGCTAAAATCTAACATAAACACGGCATTCAGCCGCAATGCAAGTCTTAAGACGTTGACTGTTCCCTCGTCCGTTACTACGATAGGCGAATATGCGTTCTACGGAATGAGAAGTCTTACCTCACTTAATTTCGAACAGCTCGGAGAAAACGACGAGCTCAACGAACTTACGTTCGGTAAGTACTCTGTCGGTGCTATTGCTAAACTTACCTCCTTTACCGTTCCCGCTCGTGTAAGCATAAACGGTCTCGGCGAATTTATGTTCAGTAATTCGACAAGCCTTGCTAAAGTCGAACTTATCGAAACCGCAGAAGAAGGCAAGAAGAAGCTTATTCCGAGATTTGCTACAGTTGCGCCTAATATGTTTAATTCGACGGCGATTACGACCATTACTATTCCTAAGAGCGTAACTACCATAGGCAATCAGGCGTTCTATAATTGTAAGTCTCTTACCAGTGTAATTTACGAAGAGGGCTGCCAAATCGAGGTCTTTGGCAATACCGTATTCAGCGGTTGTACCAAGTTGACTACTCCTGCGTCTACCCTTATCAAAGACGCTAAGACGCTCGGCAACGGCGTATTTGCTAGTTCTGCGATATCCGGAGAAGTAACTATCCCCGAAGGCATAACCGAATTGCCGCAAAATACGTTTAACGGAAATACCGGCGTTACTAAGGTTATACTTCCCTCCACTCTTACTAAGATAGGCAGCGGCGCATTCCGTAGCTGTACTAAGCTCGAAGAAGTAATTATTCCTAACGGTGTAACCGCTATCGACGGCAGCGCATTCCACGGATGTTCGGCTCTTAAGCGTATCGTAATTCCTACGAGCGTAGTTTCTCTCGGTAATAACATGTTCCAGAACTGCTCCAGCCTCGAAGAAGTCGTATTCGGCGGAAATAAAGTTACCAACTATATGTTCTCCGGTTGCAGCAAGCTCAAAAAGATCGAACTTAAGGAAGGCGTGCTTCTAATCGGAACGCAAGCCTTTAAGAATTGCAGCAGTCTCGAAGAGATTACTATTCCTTCGACCGTTTGCAACGAGCCGTATGCAAACAATACCACCCAGCAGGTTACCGGTATAGGCGCAAGCGCATTCGAAGGTTGCAGCTCTATAAAAACAGTTGTATTTACCGAAGGCGGTGTTGACGGTATTACTATAGGTACAAAAGCTTTCTACGGTTGTTCGTCTATCGAATCGGTAGTATTTGCTGAAAGACTTGTTAACGGTACCAAGAGAACCGGAACTTCCTCTAACTACGTTTATGTCGCTATGCCGGCTATAGGTGACCAGGCGTTCGATGCATGCGAGAAGCTCGCAAGTATAACAAATCTCGGCTTGGTAGAAGGTATCGGCGATTATGCGTTCCGTAACACGGCTATAAGCGAGATAAGCATCCCGTCTACTCTTCTTACGTTCGGCGCATCGCCGTTCATGGGTTGCAGACTCTCTAAGATAGAGCTCGAAGACGGTAACCCGACGCTTGCAATAAAGGACGGCGTCGTATACGATAAGGCGTTTACGCAGATCATGATTTACCCGATAGCACGAGAAGGTAGCGTAGAAATCCCGTCTACGGTAGAAGAACTCGGAGACGGCGTATTCGCAGGATCTTCGTTGACTTCCATAGCATTGCCCGAAGTTCTTACCTCTATAGGAGATAATGCGTTTAAGAATTGTCGTAACCTTACTTCGGTAGTGCTTCCCGATTCTATAAAGTCGATTGGCGCAAGCGCATTCGAAGGTTGCGCAAAACTTACCGATATAAACTTGAGCGATGTTTTACTCGAAACTATAGGCGACAATGCGTTTAAGAACTGCATAAGCCTTAATGCAAAATTGCCGGGCTCGTTGACTTATATAGGAGCGTATGCATTCTACGATACGATTATTGAAAATGCATACATTGCCAATACCGTTGGCTTTATAGGCGAAAGCGCATTCCAGGATTGTCAGTCTCTTAAGACAATCGAGTTCCAGCCGTTAGGCAACGGATTGCTTAAGATAGAAGGAAGTGCATTTAAGGGATGTACATCCGTTACGTCGCTTATGCTTCCTCGCAGATTGCGTTCTCGCACTATAAGCAGCGGCAGCTATTCCACTGCTTATCCTGCAATAGGTAACAATGCGTTCGAAGGTTGTACTTCGCTTACGACTGTTACCGCCGAAGAAGATTACTCTACAACTCTTGCAGATGCTCCGTATGCGATGATCGGTGCAAACGCATTCAAGGATTGTGTAAATCTTAAATACTTCGAAGTAATGGGAGGTATTGGCGATACAGGTACGGTTGCTTCAACTTTGATTTATTCGCTTCCTAACGGAGCTATCGGCTCTAAGGCATTCGAAAATTGTACTAAGCTCGAGGAAGTAGTATTCCCCGATACGATTGTTCCGTACGCTTACGTTTCGATTTCCGATGATGCGTTTAACGGATGCTCGTCACTTGCTAAGATTAATTTGCCCGAAGACAAAATTAAGAAGATAGGCGAAAGAGCATTTAAGGGTACTGCACTTGCATCGGTAAGATTAACTTGCGGCGCAGTGGGCAGCGAGGCTTTTGCAGATTGCAGCAAACTTGCTTCCGTAGAGATCGAAGCAAACAGAGCAAATATGTTGTTCGGCTCGAGAGTATTTGCAAATTGCGGTAGTCTTGCTTCCGTATCCACGGCTTCGATTAGAAATAGCGGAACCGACTATACTATCAGTTTTGGCGATAGAATGTTCGAAGACTGCTCGGCTCTTTCCTCTCTTGTGTTCAATAAGAACGAAGAAGGACACACCATGATTTCCAATATCGGTTACATGGCGTTCGGCGGATGTAAATTGCTTACCGAAATCGAAATCGGAACTTACACGGCTAAAGACGGTAACGTTATGGTGGTTCGTAAGACTCAGCTTAACGGAAAGATTACCGATGTGGAAACCACCGTTGTAAATTATCCGACCGAAGGCGAAAATGCCGCTTACAAAGAGGTCGACGGAGTAATATACAGCAGCGACGAAACGACTATTGTTGCGATGACTAAAGCCGGCGTAAATTCTACGTTGCTTGCTAAGGCAAATACTATAGCGTCAGGCGCATTCGGAGGTATCGAGCTCGATACTTATTCGATACCTGCGCAGATAACCACTATTTCCCAAGGTGCGTTCGGCAGAGCTGCGATAAAGAAGATTACCGTTCATAGCAAGGTATCGTCTATCGGAGCCGAGGCGTTCGCTAACTCTTCGGTATTGAATGAAGTCGTATTCGAGGACGGCATATCCGTTACCGGCACCAACAAGAAAATGTTCGAAAACTGCACGGCATTAACGTCTGTGACGCTACCGTTTACTACAATCGGCGAAGCGGCGTTTAAAGGTTGCACGGCGCTTAAGAGCGTAATTGCACTTAAGGCAAATGAAATAAACAATTATGCGTTTGACGGTTGCTCACAACTCGATACCGTTGAGTTCGCAGCGACAGTCAGAGCCGGAGATTATTCGTTCAGAGGATGCGGCTTTACCGACATCGATTGGATAACCGAGTCTACGATTAAGAATGACGGAACGTTTGCGGACAACACAAAACTTAAGACGGTTAATATTACCGATAATAAGGTATATATGTTAGGAGAAGAAGCTTTTGCAGGTTGTTCTTCGCTCGAAACCGTTGTTCTTCCCGATTCGATTACTATGGTATACGCAGGAGTATTCAAAGATTGCGTTTCGCTCAAGAGCATAAACCTTGACAAATGCAAACTTGTAACATTGGGCGAATCCGCATTTAAGAATTGTCGCTCGCTTACCAAGTTGTCTTTGGAGAGCAGCCCGCTTAACGGACACTTAACCTACGGCATAATTAATGAGTCTGTTTTCGAAGGATGCTCGTCGCTTAAAGAACTTATCCTTCCCATATCCGTTATAGGATACGGAAAGAAGGCGTTTAAGGGTTGTACGTCCATTCGTTCGTTCGACATACCCATTTCCGTAAGCTCTATTGAAAGCGACGCATTCAGCGGATGGACCAATGCTCAGACGATAAATTGCAAAGGCAGATCTTCCGCATCTGCGGATTGGGTTCCCGGCTGGAACAGAAATTGCAATGCGAAGATAGTGTACGAAGAAGCGTAATTTAATCGACTTCGAACGACTCCGATAGGGAATTGTTCGTAACAGCTAATAAAGAGGCTGCGCTAAAGGAAACTTTGGCGTAGCTTTTTTATTTGTGTAAGACCGGTATCGGGGAGTAAACGGCAAAGATGAATAGAGTCTAATCGCTCGCTTGCGCCTTGGCAGCGTCTCTTGCCCGAGTTTTTGCGGCAATCTGCACGGATGGCGAACTGCCTGTTTTTTGTGCAAAACGAATTTAATCTGTTATATTTAATTTGTGAATTTTTGCATTTCGCTTGCCATAAAACTTTTTATATAGTATAATTAAAATATGAGAGAAATCGATACTGAGGTAATAGTAAAAAGCGTAAAAGATATGGTAGGCGAAGCGTGTTTCACTCTCGCCGACGGCGTTATGGACGCACTTAAAGCTGCCGAAAAAGGCGAAGCGGTATCCGCAAGTTCGTTTGCGCTCGGTGCAATAATCGAAAATGCACGCATAGCCTCCGAAAATCATATCCCTGTTTGTCAGGATACCGGCATGGCTGTTATTTTTGCAAAAATAGGAGTAGACGTTCATTTTAACGGTGATTTTAACGAAGCGGTCAACGAGGGCGTCAGACAAGGCTACAAAGAGAATAATTGCCGCAGCAGCGTTCTCGATCCGCTTACGAGAAAAAATACTTCCGACAATACCCCTGCTATAATTCACGTCACGCTTTGCCCCGGAGATAAGGTCGAACTGACGTTTTTGCCTAAGGGGTTCGGCAGTGAAAACATGAGCAAGTTATATATGCTTACTCCTGCTGCCGGGAAAGAGGGCGTTATGGATAAGATAGTAGAGGCGGTAACTTCTGCCGGCGCAAATCCGTGTCCGCCGATAATAGTGGGCGTGGGAATAGGCGGCACTGCGGATTACGCTATGCAGATAGCTAAAGAAGCGTTACTCAGAGAGTGCGGAACGCCGTCTCAGAGACAGGATGTTGCCGAAATGGAGCAAGCTGTGTTAAAACGCATAAACGAATCGGGGATAGGCGTTCAGGGCTTCGGAGGAGTAAATACGGCGTTAGAAGTAAGGATAGAGACATATCCCACTCATATTGCCGCATTACCCGTAGGCGTTGCCATTCAATGCAATGCGCACCGCAAGGCAAGGAGAATAATATGACAAAGAGAATAAACCTGCCTATATCCGATGAGGTAATAAAATCTTTAAAATGCGGCGATACCGTTTTGCTTACGGGCGAGATGATTACAGGCAGAGACGCAGCTCACAAACGCATCGTTGCTGCTATCGGAAAGGGACAAACCGAAGTAAATATAAAGGGAGAAACTATATATTATGTCGGACCTTGCCCAGCAAAAAGCGGCGATGTAATAGGCAGCGCAGGACCTACAACTTCGATGCGCATGGATTCGTATGCGCCTACGCTTATGGATAACGGACTTAAAGCCATGATCGGCAAGGGGTTTCGTAACGATGAGGTAAAACGGGCTATTGTCCGTAACGGTTGCGTATACTTTGCTGCCATAGGCGGAGCCGGAGCTTTGTACAGCAGATGTATAACGGTGTCTGAGGTAATAGCGTATGAAGACCTAGGGACGGAAGCGGTACGCAGAATTACCGTAAAAGATTTTCCCGTAATTGTGGCTATAGACAGCTACGGAAACGATATATACGAAAAAAGGAGCTAATATAGATTATGAATAAAGCCATCACGATAGGCAGACAGTTCGGTAGCGGAGGCAGAGAACTCGGCAAACGTCTTGCCGAAAAACTCGGATACGCATATTACGATAGCGAAATAATAAGTCAGATTTCACAAAAGACGGATTTGGCAGAGTCGTATGTTAAACAAATATTGGAACATAATCCCATAGCTAATTATCCGATTACGATAGGTAGAACTTTTTATTCTCAGCCTTCCGCAGCCGTTATGCAGGCAAATACCGTTTATGCAGAGCAGAGCAATATTATAACGGAAATGGCGGATAAATCCGACTGCATAATAGTCGGTCGTTGCGCCGATTATATTCTTAAAGATCGTCATCCGCTCAGAGTCTTTGTATATGCGGATAAAGCATCTCGTATGGCTCGTTGCCGGGAAAAAGGTCACGAAACTCTTACCGATATGCAATTATGGCGTAAAATTCGTACGGTGGATCGACATAGAGCAAAGTATTATTCGTTTTACACGGGACTTAGCTGGGGTGACAAATTTAATTACGATTTGTGTATAAACACGACTAACGCACAGATAAAAGACATTGTAGAAGCTCTTACCCGTTTGGTAGCAAGTCGATGAGAGTGCTTTTGACGGGCGGGGCGGGTTATATAGGCAGCCATACCGCCGTAAATTTGATTTCAGACGGTAACAAAGTGCTTCTTTATGACAATTTGTCAAACAGCGACGCTTCGGTAACTAACGGAATAGCAGCTATTACGGGTGTTAAACCTACGCTGATTAAAGGCGACGTTCTTGACGAAATCGGGCTTGTAAACGCAATAGAGAAGTTTAAACCGGACGCAGTAATTCACTTTGCGGGGCTTAAATCCGTAAAAGAAAGCTCATTAAAACCGCTCGAATACTATTCGACAAACGTAGGCGGCATCGTTACTTTGCTTAGGGCGATGTTAAAAACGGGTGTAAATAACGTCGTGTTTTCTTCGTCGGCAACGGTTTACGACTCTCGTCAAAAGATGCCTGTCGATGAAAACGGGATAGTCGGAAACGCAGCCAATCCTTATGGCGAAACCAAAATAATTTGCGAAAAAATATTAGCAGATATATGGCGTCGTTACTCGCTTAACGTAACGATTTTGCGATATTTTAATCCCATAGGGGCGCATCCTTCCGCACTGATCGGCGAAAACCCCGTATATCCCAATAACCTTGCGCCTTATATAACCGAGGTCGCTCTCGGCAAAAGAGAGTATTTGGGTGTTTTCGGCAACGATTATCCCACTGTCGACGGTACCGGAGTGCGAGATTATATTCACGTTTGCGACCTTGCCGAAGGACATTCGCTTGCATTGAAAAACATGGACGGCTTAAAGGTGTACAATCTCGGTACAGGTAAAGGCAGTTCTGTTTTGGAGGTACTGCGAGCTTTTTGCGACGTGGAAGAGCGAGATATTCCTTATCGCATAATGCCGAGACGAGAGGGTGACGTAGCCGAACTTGTAGCTTGTTGCGACAAGGCTAAAAAAGAATTAGGATTTGCGCCTGTTTATAATCTTACCGACATGGCTCGCTCTTGTCTGGCATACGCTCGAAAGAATTTTTCAGGCAAAATTAAATAACATACTAAATTTAAAGTGCGTTGCATTATTTACGTAAGCTTTCCGTAGTTGTATTTGACTCGGTTTTGCAAGCTGCGTTTTGTAATTATTGCAACGTATTTTTATTGTTTCAGACAAAAAACTGACGAAATAATACTTTTTATGTAAAAGTTGTTAAACAGTAGTAGAATTAACTTGACTACAGTATGTGTTTATGATACAATACAGCTTAGATTTTTTGTACGGAGTTAAGTATGTCAAAGTTGGATTTAAGAAAGAAAATGGCTACCCGCAAGGGCAAAGCTATAAGCGTATTTGCATACAAATGCTTGATGAATTTTGTACTTAGACCGTTTTTAAAACGCCCGATGAACGTTGAAATCGTCGATAACGTCGGCGTAAAAAATATCAAAGAGCAGTTTATAGTCGTTGCCAATCATACGTCGAGATGCGATTATATCTACGTTGTTTCGGCGTTTTACCCCATAAAACTGAATTTTATGGCTGCGTACTGTGAGTTTTTTCGTAAACACCTGCACTTTATATTCGATATAATGCACGTTATACCTAAGCGCAACTTCACGGCTGACATGCACACGATAAAAGAGCTTAAACAGGTAGTCAAAGACGGTGGAAACATAGCGTTTTTTCCCGAAGGAAAGTCTAGCATTTCCGGAACGAATCAGCCGTGCATGATAGGTACGGGAAAACTTATCAAACACATGCGGATGCCAGTTTATTGCGTCAACATTAAGGGCGGCTATATGTCCAATACTCAATGGAACATAGCGGTAAGAGCGGGCAAGGTAGTTGCTACGCTTGACAAACTTTTTACCCCCGAAGAAATCGATAATCTTTCGCCCGAAGAGATTGAGCGAAAAATCGACAAAGCCATTTATAACGACGATTTCGAATGGAATAAAACCATGCGCATTAAATATAAAGGCAACGAAACCGTCGCAAACAAACTCGAAGAACATCTTTTCAGATGCCCTAAGTGTGGCAGCGAATTCGAAATGAAGGGCGAAGGCAACAAAATAGTTTGTACGCATTGCGGTAACGGAGCTACAATAAACGATTACTACGACCTTGTGCCGTTAGACCAAGATTGCGTGATTCCTAAAACGATAAGAGTTTGGTATGAATTGCAGCGTAGGGCTGTATATAGAGAGATAAAGAGCAATCCGGACTTTTGTATGGAAGAGGAGGTTACCTTGGGCATGCTTCCTAACGATCACTACATAGACAAACAATACACTGCCGAGATAGTAGGCAAAGGTAAAATTAAACTTACCACAAACGAGTTTAGCTTTGTCGGCGAAAAAAACGGCGAACCGTTTGAATTTCATAACGACGTTCTTAATGTGCCTACGCTTATTTTGGAAACGGATTCGTCTTATTTCGGTACATATTACGAAGGAGAGTATTACGAATTTACGCCGTCACGCCCTGTCGTAACAAAATGGGTGCTTGCGACGGAAGAATGTCATAGGTTAAAAGGAGGAAAGTGGCAAAACACTTTGCCACAGCAACAGTGGATTTATGCCGATGACAAACCTTCGGATAAGGAAGAATATTATTTATAGATACAACTGAAATGCAGCGATTGCGTAAATGCGGCCGCAGTGCAAACGAGCAAAAAAGGCAGGCGAGTACACTTCGTCTGCCTTTTGTTTACCTCTAAGCATATAAAAGGCATAGACTCATTCGGATACATTTTGCGGTTGATAATTTTGTGTACAAAAAGATATAAGCAAAGTAAAAATTTTAAATGCGTCTGCATTACGAGACGTCCGATAAAAATATTTTTTATTAGAGCAAAATAACAGTTTTTACAATTGACAAATTGACTGCAAAGTGATAAATTTATATTTGCAGGAGTTTGGAGCAATTATGAAGTCTATTAAAGACATTTACAAAATAGGATTTGGACCTTCCAGTTCGCACACGATGGGACCGTCCAAAGCGGCAATAGATTATAAGACGAAATTCCCTTCCCAAAAGTATAAAGTAGTGCTTTACGACTCGCTTGCAAAGACGGGAAAAGGACACCTTACCGATTGCGCCATAGCAAAAGCGATTGCGCCGTCGGAAGCGGAAATAGTTTTTGACAAGGTTTCCGAAGCGCCTCATCCTAACACAATGGATTTCTTCACCGTGGACGAAAACGGCAATGCCTCTAACAAAATGAGGTATTTTAGCGTCGGCGGCGGCGATATTACATGCGAGAGTTCTAGGTTAGCTACCGAGAAAAACGTGTACGCTCATACAAAGTTTCGCACCATTGCAAAGTATTGCGACGAAAACGGATTTTCCCTTTCCGATTATGTATTTAAGTTTGAAGGAGACGATATAAAAGAATATCTTCTTATGGTATGGAGGACCATGAAGGAATCCATTTCGCAAGGACTTAAAGCTACGGGTATTTTGCAAGGCGGCTTAAAGGTAGAACGTAAGGCAAAGTTTTTGTTTAATCAAAGGTATATGGACGAGTCGCCGGAAACGAGAGAAAACAGACTTGTTTGTTCGTACGCTTTCGCCGTAGCAGAACAAAACGCAAGCGCAAACACAATTGTCACTGCTCCGACTTGCGGCAGCAGCGGAGTGCTACCGGCGGTTCTGAAATATATGCAGGACAAAAAGCATTTTTCGGACGATGATATTGTAAGAGCGTTGGCGACCGGAGGACTGATAGGTAATCTCATTAAGACAAATGCTTCCATCTCCGGTGCCGAATGCGGCTGTCAGGCGGAGATAGGCTCGGCATGTTCGATGGCTGCTGCGGCGTTGGGTGAGCTTTACGGCATGAGCATCGAGCAGATCGAGTATGCGGCGGAAATGGCGATAGAACATCATTTGGGACTTACATGTGACCCTGTGGGCGGGCTTGTTCAGATACCGTGTATAGAGCGAAATGCTGTTGCTGCGATGAGAGCAATAAATCTCGTCAGCTTGGCAAGCTTTTTGTTTACGACTCGCCGTGTATTTTTCGACACCGTAGTTAAGACGATGTACGAAACAGGTAAAGATATGTCGTGCAGATACAGAGAAACCGCTGAGGGCGGTTTGGCAAAGTCTATAAAGATAGACAAAATGAAATAACATTTAGGAGGCTACATAATGCTTACCTTAGAAAAGATAATCGAAGCCGAAGAAGTGCTTTCTCACGTGGCGAACAATACGGACATTTTGGAAATGCCCATAAAATGCGATAACGAAGTTTATCTCAAGACCGAGAACCTTCAGGTTACCGGCTCTTTCAAAGTAAGAGGGGCGTATTATAAGATATCCAAACTTACCGACGAACAACGCAAAAGAGGCGTTATAGCATGTTCGGCAGGCAATCATGCGCAAGGAGTAGCGTTGGCGGCAAAACATTTCGGAATACCGGCGATTATTTGCTTGCCAGAAGGAGCCCCGATATCCAAGATCGAAGCGACAAAAAGTTACGGTGCGCAAACCGTGCTTGTCCCCGGAGTTTACGACGACGCTTACGCTAAAGCTTTGGAAATGCAAAAACAGTGCAATTACACATTTATACATCCTTTTGACGACGAAGACGTTATAGCGGGGCAAGGCACCATAGGATACGAGATATTGCAGGAAATGCCTTCGCTCGACGCTATAGTGGTACCTATCGGCGGCGGTGGACTTATATCCGGTGTGGCTTTTGCGGCGAAAAAAATAAAGCCGTCAATAAAAATTTACGGCGTTCAGGCTCGTAATGCTTCGAGCATGTATAACTCCATTAAGGAAGGCCGGGCAATCAGACTTGCGTCGGTACATACTTTAGCGGATGGTATAGCGGTAAAACAGCCCGGCGAACTTACTTTCGAGCTATGCAAAGAGTATGTAGATGAGATTGTGACTGTGGACGAAAAAGAGATTTATACAGCCATTCTTACTATGATAGAAAAGAAGAAGATCGTTTCCGAGGGTGCAGGCGCAGTTGCTTTGGCTGCTACGATGTTTAACAAATTACCCATTAAAGGTAAAAAGGTTTGCTGTCTCGTGAGCGGCGGAAACATAGACGTTAACAGATTGTCGAGAGTAATAACTCAAGGTCTGCTTAATTCCGGCAGAAGATGTCTTATTACGATACAGCTCCAGGATACTCCGGGTCAACTCAGCGATTCGTTGCGTTGTGTGGCGCAGCTTGGTGCAAACGTAATTTCCGCACATCACGAAAGATTAGCTTCCAGCGGAGATATAGACACTTGTTACTTAAGATTGGAACTCGAAACTAGAGATTTCGAGCATATCGCCGACGTTAAAAAGGCTTTGGTCGACGCCGGTTTCAAAATAAGAGAATAATATTTTATCGGAGGATATAATCATGAAAAAAATTGTAACCGAAAAGGCACCCGGAGCAATCGGACCGTACTCGCAGGCTATGGTAGTAGGTAACGTAGTTTACTGTTCGGGACAAATACCCATTAACCCGGCTACCGGGAACATAGAGGCGACTACTATCGAAGGTCAAACCGAGCAGTCGTGTCTTAACGTAAAGGGCTTGCTCGAAGGCGCCGGAACTTCCATCGACAAGGTATTCAAGACGACTTGCTTTATTGCCGACATGGCTGATTTCGCTGCTTTTAACGCAGTGTACGCAAAGTATTTTACATCTTGTCCCGCCAGATCCTGCGTCGCAGTAAAAACTCTTCCCAAAAACGTTCTGGTAGAGATAGAAGCTACTGCAGAGCTTTAATGCCCTGCGCCGAGAACAATCGGCGAGCAGACGAATTTTATAGTACCGAAAGACAAGTTTCGTTTTGTGCGGAGCTTGTCTTTTTTATTGTTTATTTTATCTTTGGCGCCGAAAAACTTTTGTGTGCTTGCAATGAAATTTTAGGTATAAAGTCGATATTTTTTCAAAAAACGTTGATTTGAGTGGAAAATTGTGATATAATCACTTTGTATAGGTCGAAGACTCTACTAAGGAATGCTGCTGTATAATGCGACGATATACGACTAATTTTTTACGGTTACGGTAGACGTGCGATGAAGAAAATAATAATGCTATTATTTGTATTTATTTGCGTTGGGACGTGTTTCGGTTGTGTTGAACCGCCAAATCCGTCTGACGTCTATTTTGACGTGACGATTGACTTCGATAACGGAGAGCAAATCAGCACGATAAAGGTGAAAAAAGGCGAATGTGTCGGCAAACCTGATTCGCCGCAGAAAAGCGGTTACGTCTTTAACGGATGGGCGTACGGAACGAGTGGCAGAGAATTCGATTTTTCTTCGGTTATACTTTCGGACGTTTATATAAAGGCAGTTTGGAAAAGCATTGAGGATGCTCGTCCGGTATATAAGGTGAATTTTTATGCAAAAGACGGAACTACGCTTATTAAGACAGATAGCGTCAGAGCGGGCGATTCTGCAGATGCGCCATTTGTCGCAGATGAAAAATTCTTTAATTTCAGCGGTTGGAGCGAAAGCGTTGATGCGGTAACCGAGGACAAAAACGTTACCGCTGTTTTTACTTACGCCTCCGCAGACGCCAAGCTTTTTGAATACGAACTTACAAAACAAGGATATTTCCTTATAAAGCGAATAAAAGACGACGCTGTTTTGCCGGTATATGACAAAGGTGCAAAATTAGCGTTGCCGATAGAGTACAACGGCGTACCCGTAATAGGAATAGCGGATGCGGCAAGTAAAGAGAGCGGAGCGTTTTATAACAAAAATATCGAGTCGGTTTATATACCTTCTTGCTATACAAAGGTAGGCGCATATTCTTTTTACGGGAATCCGTTGCTATCCGACCTCAATATGTGCGAGGGCGTTACTTTTATCGGTAAGTATGCTTTTGCAGCCTCCGATATAGACGCAGAAGGCAAACATAGCGGCTATTTGAGTTCGGCTCTCACGAGGGTAATTATGCCGTCGTCCGTATATTCGATTGACGAAGGCGCATTCGATCATATAGGGGCTGCCATGGTTGACGGTATGCAAACCATGCTTTCGTGTACGGTAACTTTCGCCGAGGGATGCAGACTTTATCATATCGGAGCTAAAGCTTTTTGCGGCGTTTCGCTTGTTAATTTGACGATATTGCCGCAAGGCGAAATAGAAATAGGCGATTACGCATTTGCGGCGGATACTCTGAGCGGTTTTTCCGTTAGCGGAAAATACAATTTGCCTGTCTCCGCTTTAAAAAAAATAACTTTAGGTCGTGTAAAGGATATAGGCGATTATGCCTTTTTTGCGGCAGGAAACGGATATTTAAAGACAAAAGACGGATATGTCGTAACACGCAGTCCGGTAGCATTGACTTTGGATAGTAAAAGCGATATGTCGAGGATAGGCGATTACGCATTTTGTTTTGCCGCATTGACGGGAAACGTCGACGTAAAGAGCGATTATGTGGGAAAGAGCGCTTTTTATATGCATTCTCTTTCGCAAGTTAGGATAAACGAAGTAACGGAAGTGCAAAGTTACGCCTTTGCAACTTCGTCGCTTACCGAGTACACTGTGTCTATGCCTGACGCCATCAAAATCGCAGAAGGCGCATTTAAGGGCAGTGCGGTAACAAAAGCAGTCATGTCTACGGCGCTTAACTATGTGGGTGCGTCCGCATTCGAAGACTGCAAAAAGCTTTCGGCATTTGACCTCGGTAATGATTTGACCGGTATAGGAGACAGAGCGTTTTACGGATGCGGAGAATTAAAGGAAAAATACGAGTTTCGTAACGTGGATGTCGGCAAGTATGCGTTCGCAAAGAGCGGCGTCAGCGAAGTTGTATCCCGAAGTTCGATATTCAGGGCATATGCGTTTGCCGAGAGCGAACTTACTTCGCTAAGCGGTTCGGTAAGCGCTATCGGCGAAGGTATGTTTATGGGTTGCTCAAAACTTATGTCTGTCGAATTGCCTCATTACGAACGAAAGTTCGGTATACCTGCAATGTGTTTTTACGGTTGTTCGGCATTGACGCAAGTTAAGTTGAGCGAAAGCGTAAATAAAATCGGAGATAGAGCTTTTTACGGTTGTTCGGCTTTAAAAGACATTGCGTTAAGCGTAAACGTAGAAATAATCGAGCCTTATGCTTTTGCATTGTGTTCGTCGCTTACGACGGTAGTCTTCGAGTCTGCTGAAAGCGGCGAGCAAAGCGCATTAAGCGAAATATGCGACTCTGCATTTAGCGGTTGTAAGGAGCTTACTGCGGTAAATTTGCCAAGCAGTGTGACAATAATAGGTAATCACGCATTTAGCGGAAGCGGGCTGACATCTTTCGTTACTCCGGTTTCGCTTCGAAAAATGGGTTACGGCGTATTTTACCAGCAAAGTTACGTTCAGGAGATAAGCGGCATGCAGATAAGCAAGAGGCTGCCTTCTCTTACGAAGTTTGTAGTTGCAAAGGAAACAGGGAAGATAGAATTTGATAAAAAAGGCACTTTCGACGGCGCAGAGGTAAAAAAATTCGAAGTTGAAAGCGATAACGGAGCATATATTGCCGAAAACGGAATACTATACGACTTTGACGGTAGCGTTTTGATTGCGTACGTCAGAGACGTAACCAAGCGAGAAATAACGATTAAAAACGGTGTAGTCGAAATAGCCGGCGGAGCGTTTTCAGGCAATGCACTTATAAAATCGGTTTCGTTTCCTTCTTCGTTGAGATATATAGACGATTATGCGTTTTTCGGTTGTGTGGGCATTACATCGATAACCGTGCCGTCGTCGGTGGAAAGAATAGGAGCATATGCATTTTCTGCGACAAGAAGCGTGCAGGGCGTCGCTGTCGAGCTTAACTTTGCGGACGACGCAAAACTTACAGAGATAGGCGAAAGCGCATTTGCTTTTCTGAATTTAAAAGCAGTAGAAATCCCCTCCGAAGTCCTTTCTGTAGGCGATTATGCGTTTTTCGGTTGCAAAATCGAAAGATTGCAGCTTCAACGAGCGAGTAAGTTGCAACATATCGGTAAAGGTGCGTTCAGCGGAATCAAAGCCGGAGCCAAGATCAAAGTTTTAGACTTTTCGTCATGCGATTCGCTCAAGGAAGTAGGCGAATATGCGTTTGCGTACTCTGCTGTAGAGGACATAATTTTCGGCGGCATAACTCATATTTCGGACGGAGCGTTTTACGGTTGTGTCTCTCTGGATACTGTAAAAATTGGTGAAAAAGTTTCGTTTATAGGCAAAGAGTCATTTAGAAATTGCTTTGCGCTAACCGATGTCATTGTCCCCGAAAACAATGTTTTAAGCGTCGTTTCGGCTTATGCGTTTGCGGGTAGCGATAACGCAAAAATGTCATACGTATTGTTAAATTTAGGACATACAAAGATAAATTCGATAGGAGAGTACGCTTTTGCATACAGCTTTTTGCGTCAAATCGAATTGCCTAACACTCCCTACGAACTCGGAGAAGGGGCGTTTTTCGATTGCGATAAGATCGAGTCGGTGCAGCTTGGGGAGTGCGTGTCCGTAGGTGAAAGCGCATTTTTGGGAGCAAGCTCGTTAAAGTCGGTCGAGCTACCCGGTTCCCTTCGGGTTATAGGCAAAAACGCATTTAGCGGACTTAATCTTCAAACTGTCATGATCGGTAACGAAGCAACCGGCAGTTCGCTAACCGTAATAGGAAAGAAAGCGTTTTTCGATTGTAAGTCGCTTGTGTCCGTAGATATTTACGGAACTAACGTTCCTAAGCTCGACGGCGGAACGGACAATAAGAGTTTCTTTGTTATATCCGGCGGAAAAAACGTGAAAAGCAGCGTAAAAATCATCGTTGATGAGGGCATGAAGTCTTTGTATTTGCCGGACGTGTATGTTAACGACAACGGTTGGCAAGAGTATTCGGCTAATATCGTCGAGAGAGATACGACGCAGGAAGACAGCGAAGTATTGCCGCCTTCTCTGCCGGACGGTAACGGAGCCGATGGGCGGAGAGATCCTTACGGACATCTGCCCGGTATAGCGTCGGCAAAAAAGACGTTTTGCTTTTTGTTGCCGACTCCGATAAGAGGAATAAATCGCATTAAAACAAACGAGTTGTAATATATCCTCGTAAAAACTCGTAAACAATTTGTGATGACTCGGCAGCGGCGCAATATGCGACTCGCCCGATTACGGCGTTTGTTGACAAACAGACGAATTTGCTATTGCGGGAAACTTAATTTAAGAAATTCCGAAACCGAAAGTGCTTTTAGGACGACAAAAGATACATTTTTGAAAGTCGTAGTTTATGGGCAGCATAGAGTTTTATGCTGTATATCGATTTATGATAAAATAAACACCTAAACGTTATACAAAGCAATTAAACATTGTCGCTTCGTTACTCTGTTGATTGCTTATGTGTGGTTTAATGCCGTCGATACGTTTTTTGCAAAGTATAATAAAAAAACAGCGTTCTCGCATTTTCGGCGAAGACGCTGTTTTTATAAGGTAAAAGTTTTATTGCAATTTTTCTTCGATATAGTTTACGAGTTCGGATACGTTCAGTCTTACTTGCTGCATGCTGTCCCGATCTCTTACCGTAACGGTGTCACCCTCTAAAGTGTCGAAATCTACGGTTACGCAATAGGGCGTACCAATTTCGTCTTGACGGCGATAACGTTTACCTATCGAACCGCTGAGGTCATAAGCGGTGTTAAAATGCTTAGAAAGAGTTTTGTAAATCTCATCGGCTTTTTCGGAAAGATTCTTTTGCAAAGGCAAAACCGCAACTTTGTAAGGAGCGAGAGAGGGATGAAAATGCATAACCACTCTGGCGTCGCCGCCCTCGAGAACTTGTTCCTCGTAAGCGTTGCAAAGGAATGCCAGCAAAGATCTTTCTACGCCCAAGGACGGTTCGATAACGTATGGCACATATTTTTCGTTTGTTACGGGGTCGGTGTATTCCATAGATTTGCCGGACTTGGCTTCGTGGCACTTTAAGTCATAATCGGTTCGATCGGCTATGCCCCAAAGTTCGCCCCATCCGAACGGGAACTTAAATTCGAAGTCGGTGGTAGCCTTACTGTAGAAGCACAATTCGTCCTTATCGTGATCTCTTAATCGGAGATTTTCCTGTTTTATGCCGTGATCGAGCAGCCAGTTTTTGCAAAAATCTTTCCAGTAATAAAACCATTCGAGATCTGTGCCGGGCTTGCAGAAAAACTCCATTTCCATCTGCTCGAATTCCCTGACTCTAAAGATAAAATTACCCGGAGTAATTTCGTTACGGAACGATTTACCTATCTGACCTACGCCGAAAGGTATCTTGCTGCGAGTGGTACGCTGAATATTAAGGAAGTTTACAAAAATGCCTTGCGCCGTTTCGGGACGAAGATATACGGTAGAAGCGCTGTCCTCCGTTACGCCCTGAAAGGTCTTAAACATAAGGTTAAACTTTTTGATAGCGGTAAAGTTACTGTTGCCGCAATTAGGGCAGGGAATTTTGTGTTCTACGATAAATTGTTCGAGTTGTTCGTTTGACCAACCGGCAATGCTGACGTCGAGTTTTTTCTTGGCGATATAGTTTTCGACGAGATCGTCGGCACGATGTCTCGTTTTACATTCTTTGCAGTCCATCAGCGGATCCGAAAAGCCGCCGAGGTGACCGCTGGCTTCCCAAACGGAATTATTCATCAAAATGGCGCAATCCACGCCGACGTTAGTGGGGGAGGAGGTTACAAAACTCTTCCACCATTCTTTTTTGATATTGTTTTTAAGTTCTACGCCGAGCGGACCGTAGTCCCAGGTATTGGCGAGTCCGCCGTAAATATCACTGCCGGGATAAACGAACCCTCTTCCTTTACAAAGAGCGACTAATTTATCCATAGTTAATTCTGCCATAACATTCTCCTAAATTTAATACAATAAAGTTTAATAGGTGGAGTCAAAAAAGTCAAGCAAAATTAAATTAAATTCGGTCACACAATCGTCGGGCAATAAATATTATGAAGTAGATATATCTATTCGATATTTACGTACGGCCGTACGATACAAAAGAACGACAAAAGACAAAACGCAAGCAGCCGCCTCGATAAGGCCGATCGAGACGGCTCGGCGGAAGAAAGATAATATTAAAGGGGAGGAAAACAGGCGATGTGCGGATGTAACGATATTTTTATCATACTTTTGTTGCTTTGCTGCTGCGGAAAAGACAACTGCGGCTGCGGCTGCGAAAGACACGGCGGCGATTGCTGCGATCTTATTATGTGGTACATATTGCTCAGCTGCTGCTGCGGCGACAAAAACCGCTGCTGCAAATAATCTAAACAAGCTAAAGATAAACGTTTTTTCTAAGCAGCGACTTAGCGGAGGAGATCAAAAATCTTCTCCGTTATTTTTTTGCTGCCTTGGCTTAAAGAAAAAGCGGCGCAGCTGAAAAATATCAATAAAAATTCGACTGTTTACTTTGCATGTAAGGCGAGCTAAAAAACGTTGTCGCTTCCGTTGTTCGCCGAGTCTTGATCTAACGGCTTACTTGCCCTAAGTCACGATATGCGGCTACGTATAAAATTATGTATGCAAATATTAAATACCTTTTTACTATCTGCAAAATTTTAGTTAATCGGGATTTTTCTTGTATAATCATAAAAATACATGAGTAATTTGTGTCAAAACAATATTGACATTTTTTGGATACTATGTTAAACTTTTTGTGTTATTATATACAATAGCGTAGTTATCTCATGCTCTTTACGCAACTTACTATGCGACATATTAAGACAAAAATTTATCGCTTTACAAAACTTTTTTATTAGTTTAAAATGACGTCGCTTGAATACATAGTTAAATTATTGCCGATAAAATAAGGCTATTTTTAAAAATATTCCTATTTTTAAAAATAGTTTTGTGAAATTTTTGATTTTTAAGCAAAAATCTTGTCCAAAACCTTAAAAAATCTTGTCTATATTTACAGACATAAATATAGACCGAGGTGAGAGAGCGCATACACTGCGCCGATTCCATTGGCGGTAAGAAAATCGCTTACACATTAAATCGGAATGTATTTAGACAAAGAATAAATTTTTACGACAAAGACGAGGAGGGACTATGGGTAAAAAATGTTTGGGACTTAAGGTTGTTATCTCTATCCTGTTTGTTATGGTTGCGTTTGCTACAGTCGGCTGTGACGATGCGGATTTGCCGCAAATGGAGGCTCCGAGCGGACTTTCGATATTTTCGGAAAGACTTTCGTGGATAGGCGTGTCCGGAGCAAAGGGGTATGTAGTAAAAATCGCAAAGGGGAAAGAAGAAACTTCGGTTAACGTTTCCTCTACGTCGTACGACTTGTCCGAGATAAAAAACGACGGCGCATTTACGTTAAGCGTGTCGGCAGTCGGCGACGGTAAGGAATATTCCGATTCTCCGTTTTCCGATTCGGTCACTTATTACTGCGGCAATAAGACGCTCAGGTCGCTAAAATACGAAGAGGTAGAAGGCGGATACAAGATACTCGGATACGTCGACGGCGTGGATTTGCCGCTTTTGTATATCCCCTCGTATATAGACCGAAAACCGGTCGTAAGTATAGCCAAGCGGGCGTTTAATGCAAGTAAGACGCTTACGGCGGTGTACGTGCCGTCTACGGTAAAGGATATAGGTGACAGAGCATTTTTCGGTTGCAATAACTTAGACAGAGTAAGCATTCAGGGCGGTAATTTAAAAATAGGCAATCGGGCGTTTGCGGGCTGCAGATCGCTTAAGCGAGTGGTTTTTAACGGCGCAGCCGCAGAGTTGGGAGATTATGCTTTTTGGGATTGCAGCAAGATAGCGATCTATTATACGCAAAACGTTACGGCTATAGGGGAATGTGCATTTCTTGGTAGCGGCTTAAGCGGCGAGCTGGACTTAAGAGGAGCAAAAAACATAAAAAGCGGTGCCTTTAATGGTTGCGAAATAACGAGTATTACGTTTGGTAAAAATTTATCGGAGATCGGACCTTCTGCGTTTTTTAACTGCGACGATCTTAACGAAATAAAACTCAGTGACGAAAACGACGAATATGTTTACGTAGACGGCTGTCTGATAAGACGCTCGGACAATACTCTCGTACTGGGTTTGGCGTCGGCGGTCATTCCCGAAACCGTTGTTTCTATCGGCGATTACGCTTTTGCATATAGAAAAAATTTAAGCGAAATAGCAATTCCGTCGTCAGTAACGGCTATAGGCAGTTATGCTTTTGCTAACTGCGAAAATTTAAAAACAATAGAAGTATCCCAAAGCGTCAAAAGTATACAATCCTGCGTCCTTAAAAACTGCGTTTCGCTTACTAAGGCGACCTGGAGGACTTTAGTATCGGTGCCGGACTCTGCTTTCGAAGGTTGCAGCGCGCTTACAGACGTAAAACTTAGTAACGTCGCCAAAATCGGAGAAAGAGCTTTTTCCGGCTGCATCGGACTAAAGGAAATAATTTTGCCGCAGTCGCTGACGGAAATAGGAAAATATGCGTTTAACAAGACTGCATTAGCAAGCATAACGTTGCCGCAAAGCATAGACAAAGTAGGTAATGGTTGGTTTTCGGACTGTAAATATCTCGAGACGGTAAATTTTGACGGCAAAATAAAAGAGATAGGTAACTCCGCATTTATCGGCTGTATATCGCTAAAGAATATCGAAATTCCGTCAAGCGTAGTAAACATAGGTGACTCCGCATTTAGCAGCTGTATATCGCTAAAGAATATCGAGATTCCGTCAAGCGTAGTAAGCATAGGTAATTCTGCATTTTACGGCTGTACATCGCTAAAGAATATCGAGATTCCGTCAAGCGTGGTAAGCATAGGTAAATTTGCATTTATAGGTTGCAGTGCGCTATCCGAGGTGCTGTTTAACGAAGGCTTAAAGACTATAGGCGAATCGGCATTTCATTCTTGCAAGAGCCTCAGCAGCGTGCAATGGCCGCTTAGCTTAGAAGAAATCGGAAGATGCGCCTTTGCACACACTTCTTTTCCCGAGATATACGTTCCGAAATCTATAAAACAGGGTTCAAAGGTGTTTGCAAGATCTTACGGAACGCGATCTATGTTAAATTCTACTGGGTTAGGTAGTTTTATAGATGCTTTTATTCCTAATTCGATAGATACCCTCGAGTATGCTGCGTTGAAATGGTCGCATTACAAACCCGTTGGCATGGCCGATATAATGGACTTATACGGATTGAGAGATAAAGATTTGTTTACAAAACTAACGTTGTACGTAGCAGACAACGAGCATATAGAGGAAAAGTGGCTCGATTACTTTAATATGCATAAAGTAAATGTCATTTACGGTTGCGAGCTGGATGCGGACGGCGCAGTCTACAGCGTAACGGCGTCTGCCGACGGCATAGTTGCGCCGAGACCGGACGAAATAAACGCTCCCCGAAAGCACGGTTATACTTTCGGAGGGTGGGTAACTTATGACGACAGCGGCAATATAGACAAGACGTATACCGAAAAAGAGATACTCTCTTTGCCTAAGGGTATAACCGTATACGCCAACTGGATAGGAAGGAGGTGAGTGTCTTATAAGTGCGACATATATTTTGTGTAAGCAAGTAGCGCCCGATCGAGAAAAGTTTTATTTTTAATTACAAAGGAGAATATTATCGATGAAAAAGTATTTTAAAAATTTTTTAATGTTAGCCGTAATTTTGACGTTTGCAATTATAGTTGTTCCGCTAACTTCGGAGCATAGCGAACGTAGCGAAGAAACTTTTAACACAAATTTTAGCAATAACTTTAATATAAACACCGATTTTCTTAACAGCGCTGTTCCTTCGATAGATTTGGAAGGAGAGGAAAAAGATATTTTTGTTATGACGTGGACATACGGAGAGCCGAGCTTAATGACAATTACTCTTACTCAGCCCTATCATATCGACGTGGCGCAGGGCGTGGACACCGATGACGAAAATTTGCCGCCTAATCCGTCAGGTTACGGATATTTGGCAAGGGGAGTAAAGGAGGTAACGTTCAGACTTCCGCACAATCTTGAACATGAAAACGGCGATATTTACGTAATAGTGTACTCGGAAGTAGGCGTGCATTACGGTGTGCATAAGACTATCGACTATACCGGCTACGAGAAAAACTTTTTGCTTATTACCGACGCATATCACGAACCGCAGAACAGCGATCAAATAACAAAGAGTCAAACGGTAAATGCGGACGGAAGTTATTCTGATGACTTTGTTTCGTATTACATAAACAGAGAAATGTCTCCGTTCGACACCGTTTCCCCGTACGGAGCAACGATACTTCCGTATGACGTATGCTCAATGCTCCAGATATTCGATTATACCCGTTTCGAATACGGAGTAACGTTTACTTCCGAGCAAGGACAATATGAGTATACGCAATATCTAATTGAGTTGGTTGATACGCTGAGAGAGTCTGACCTGTGCGACGGCGTTATAATGTTCTGCAACAGGCGAGAGTTCTATAGCTTTGCAAATAACGCATGTTGGGATCTGCAGGAATATTTCGACGAGCAGCTCTATACTTGTATTTTGGAAAGAGAGACGCATCATTATGCGCCAAATTCGAGAGACGCCTATATTTCCAGCGACGCTTTCGAAAAAGGTTATGCCATAGGATACGAGTTTATTAAAAGCGGAGTGGAAAACAGCCAATTTATAGTCGGCGAAAACAAAACGGTATTTGTTGTACCCACAAAGCGACTTAGCAATAGTGACAAACAAAATGCTTTTAAAAAATTATCTCTTCTCGAGTTAGGTATAGATAGAGGTATAAGCGCCGCAAGGAGTCGTTTTTTGAATAACGATTTTATGGTTAGTCCTATTAACATCGATTTTAGCATTTATTATTGCGAAGACATGCCCGATATTTACGACGCCTATTTATTCGGTTTGTTCTATCAGACGGCAAAATATGTATTCGGCGATAATCGCTATCATATTCTTGCGTTCAAAGCTTTTTATAACTTTATAGGAGATTTCGATTTGGGGACGTTAAACGAGTTGGCTCAAGACGAATATTATAGAGGCTTGCCTACCGAAGTAAACGTGTTTGTAGAAGATGCGACTTGGTACTGTAAGGAAAATAAAAGCATTATAGACGGATCTAATAAATGCCTTTTAAATCGTTATTTCGACGCCGATTTTACTTCGGTAATAGGACTTAGTAAGACTAATGCTCTCGTTACTATATTCGCAAAATACCTTATGGGTAAGACCGATAATTTTCAATATAGCATGATAGTAGATCTTGCGCAAAGTCGAGGTTATACTATTGACGGTGTAAATTACAACCTTTACGGATACTACATAGATTACGTTACTCGGCGAATTGCCATGTAACGATATTTATATATAATTAAAAAGGAGATAATTATGAGGAAAACGCTACTGAGATTGTTAATTATTATTGTTTTTGCTCTGGCGGCTGTTGCGGTCGTCGGCTGCAAGCCGAAAGTTCCGCCGGGACCGCCGGAACCGCCTGGACCCGGAGACAACGATCCTCCCGTAGTACAACTTATCGAGCTAAACGCTCCTACGGGGCTTAGTCTTAGCGGCGACGTCGTTTCGTGGGGACGGGTAGAAAATGCGAGCGGTTACGTTGTGCATATTGTCGGTTCGCACTTTGACGTTACGGTTTCCGTAACCGAAACTTCGTATTCGTTGCTTCCTAAATTAAACAAGGACGGAGCGTTCGACGTGACGGTAAGAAGCGTCGGAGATAACGTCACTTACAAAGATTCTCATTATTCCGCAGAAAAAATAACTTACTATTGCGGAAAAATATCCGCTACCGTTCTGGAATTTAGTAAAGTAGACGGCGGCTACGGCGTAACCGGATTTAAGGAAAATCAGAGCACTCCGTTTCTTATGATTCCTTCTACCGTAGACGGCATAGCGGTAGTCAGTATTTGCGAAAACGCATTTCGTTCCGACGACGCAATTACCTCGGTATATATCCCGGATAGTGTAAAGAGCTTGGATAATAGATGTTTTTTATATGCCAAAAAGCTTACTTCCGTTTGCTTTCTCGGCGGGAATGTGGAGATAGGCGAAGAAGCTTTTGGCGATTGCGAAAGGTTAAAAAGCATTGTGATAAAGGACGGCAGCGTGTCTATCGGAAAGTGGGCGTTTAAAAATTCGGGTAAAGTTACCTTTGGCGAAGACACTTTTAATCATATCGTGTCTATCGGCGAAGAAGCCTTTTTAAAAAGTTCGGGGGACTTGAGAGAAGAAATAGTTATACCCGACAGCGTAATTTCTATCGGAGCAAGGGCGTTTGCAAAGTTTTATCCTCAAAGGATAGTTATAGGAGCGTCGCTCAGAGATATAGGCGACGACGCATTCGGCTCCTTGAAAAACCTTCGAGAGATAGTCGTTAGTAAAGATAATCCGCATCTCGAGGTTAGCGGCAAGTGCCTTATAGACAAGACAAAGAATAAGGTAGTAATAGGTTTGCCGGGCGCAAAGATACCGTCTACTGTAACCGCAATAGGCGTGGCAGCTTTTCAGTACAGGACGGATATCGAGCAACTGACGCTTTCGCCTAACATAACCGAAATAGGCGAAAGAGCGTTTGCGAATTGTACCAATATAAATTACTTAAGTATGAGCGATAATTTAAAGATTATCGGCAAAGAGGCGTTTAAAGAATGTGAATCTTTGACGAGGGTAACTTTGGGCAAAGGCATAACCGAAGTGTCTGAAGGCGCTTTCGAATACTGCTATTCTCTCGGTAGCGTAACCATGACTAATGAGGTAATTTCTCTCGGCAAAAGTGCGTTTAGCGGCTGCTATTCGCTAAAAAAAGTAACTTTTTCCGATACGCTTACGACTATCGGCGAACGTTGCTTTTCGGGTTGTTCGATACTTGAAAACGTTGAAATTCCGAAATCGGTAACCGAGATAGGAAGCGGCGCTTTCGAGTATTGCAAAGCTATCGTAAGCATTGCTATTCCTGACGGTGTAAAAGAAATTTCTTGGTTGTTTCACGGGTGCGTTAATCTCGAGTACGTTAAATTAAGTGCGCAGCTCCAAACGATAGGAGAAAGCTCTTTTTGGGACTGCGTTAAGTTAAGCGGCATAGTTATCCCCGACGGTGTTACCTGTATAGAACGCTGGGCATTTTATAATTGCTCTAAGTTAAGCAGCGTCAAGTTGCCCGACGGTATTACCGTTATTGAAGATCTTGCGTTTTTCGGTTGTGTATCGCTGACCTCGATTGACTTTAACGCTAAGCTTACAACGATAAAAAAGGCGGCGTTTTGGAATAGCGGTTTGACTAAAGTAAACATTCCGGATAACGTTACTACGGTAGAAGGCGTTGCATTTGCGAGTTGTCCGATAACGAGCGTCAGACTTCCGAAAAATCTTGCCGGATTCGAAGCCGACGTATTTTATAATTGCGTAAAATTGGAGTATATAGAAACAGCTCTTTCGCTTAAAGATTTGTCTCGTATACTAAAAAGCGGAAGCCAATCGCTAAAGAGCGTTATAATAAACGACACTACCGTTACCGACGATGTTGCGCAAACTTTCCCTAACGTAACTTATTATATCCAAAGCGGTAAGGCTCCGAGTGCGGCTGCTATCTCTAAGTACGGATTGTCTGCAAACGTTATCGTTAACGGCTGCAATCTCGCCGAAGACGGAAGTATAGCATCTATAACCGTAAGCGAAGGAAGCATTTGCAATTACGTCGAAGGAAAGGCCATAAATCCGCCGCAAAAGAGCGGATATACTTTCGGCGGGTGGGTAACCTACGACGGCAGCGGCAATATCGACAAGACGTACGCTTCGGTAGTAGAATTGATTTCGCTTCCTACCGGTACTACTGTGTATGCGAATTGGATAAAAGCGGAGCAGAATAAATAGGGATAAGAAAACGAAGTAAATTTTCGGAATTGCTTATGTAACATTACGTGCAATTCCGATTTACTGACGTTTAGAGAGTCGGAGCAAAAGCAATATCATAAAGGCTTGCTTGCCCAAGTAAATGTATCCGTAAAAATGCGATTAGGGATTGTAAGAAAAACGAAAGCATTATAGACTGCTCTAATAAATGCTTTTTAATCGTTATTTCGACGCCGATTTTGCTTCGGTAGTAGGACTTGCTAAGACTAACGCCCTCGTTACTATATTCGCAAAATACCTTATGGGTAAGACCGATAATTTACAATGTAACACTATTATAGAGCTTGTACGGAGAATTGCGGTTATATCGGCGATTAAGATTATAACTTTTACGGGCGCTTCATATTTTACGTTACGGAGCAATTGCCGAAATCTTTACATAAAGCATAAAAATATAAAAGGGGATATATTATGAAAAAAACTATACTTAGAGTGCTGGTTATTATCGCCTTTATACTGGCGGCTATTGCGGTCGTCGGCTGCGAGCCGGAAGTTCCGCCGGGACCATCACCGACTCCCGGAGCCGAACTTATCGAGCTAAACGCTCCTACGGGGCTTAGTCTTAGCGGCGACGTCGTTTCGTGGGGACGGGTAGAAAATGCGAGCGGTTACGTTGTGCATATTGTCGGTTCGCACTTTGACGTTACGGTTTCCGTAACCGAAACTTCGTATTCGTTGCTTCCTAAATTAAACAAGGACGGAGCGTTCGACGTGACGGTAAGAAGCGTCGGAGATAACGTCACTTACAAAGATTCTCATTATTCCGCAGAAAAAATAACTTACTATTGCGGAAAAATATCCGCTACCGTTCTGGAATTTAGTAAAGTAGACGGCGGCTACGGCGTAACCGGATTTAAGGAAAATCATAGCGCTTCGTTTCTTAAGATTCCTTCTATCGTAGACGGTACGCCGGTGGTAAGTATCTGCGAAAATGCGTTTTGCTCCGATGACGCCATTATCGAGTTGTATATCCCGGATAGCGTAAAGAGCTTGGACAAAAATTGTTTTTCTAATGCAAAATGGCTCGAATCGGTCTGCTTTTTCGGCGGTAATGTGGAGATAGGCGAAGAAACTTTTGGTAATTGCGATAGGTTAAAAAGTATCGTTATAAAGGACGGTAGCGTATCTATCGGAAAGCGGGCGTTTAAAAATTCGGTCAACGTAACCTTTGACGAAGACACTTTTAATCACATCGTGTCTATCGGCGAAGAAGCCTTTTTAAAAAGTTCGGAGGACTTGAGAGAAGAAATAGTTGTATCCGACAGCGTAGTTTCTGTCGGTGCAAGGGCGTTTACAAAGTTTTTCCCTCAAAGGATAGTGATAGGAGCGTCGCTCAGAGATATAGGCGACGACGCATTCGGCTCCTTGAAAAACCTTCGAGAGATAGTCGTTAGTAAAGATAATCCGCATCTCGAGGTTAGCGGCAAGTGCCTTATAGACAAGACAAAGAATAAGGTAGTAATAGGTTTGCCGGGCGCAAAGATACCGTCTACTGTAACCGCAATAGGCGTGGCAGCTTTTCAGTACAGGACGGATATCGAGCAGCTGACGCTTTCGCCTAACATAACCGAAATAGGCGAAAGAGCTTTTGCGAATTGCACCAATATGAGTTACTTAAGTATGAGCGATAATTTAAAGATTATCGGCAAAGAGGCATTTAAAGAATGTGAATCTTTGACAAGTGTAACTTTGGGTAAAGGCATAACCGAAGTGTCCGAAGGCGCTTTCGAAAACTGCTCTTCTCTCGGTAGCGTAACCATGACTAAGGAGGTAATTTCTCTCGGCAAAATTGCGTTTAGAGGCTGCTATTCGCTAAAAAAAGTAACTTTTTCCGACACGCTTACGACTATCGGCGAAAATTGCTTCAGAGGTTGTATGGCTCTTGAAAGCGTTGAAATTCCGAAATCGGTAACCAAAATGGGAGAAGGCGCTTTCGCAAGCTGTATATCTATCGTAAGTATTGCTATTCCCGACGGTGTTACCTGTATAGAAAGCTCGGCATTTTATAATTGCGCTAAGTTAAGCAGCGTCAAGTTGCCCGACGGTCTTACCGTTATTGAAGGTTTTGCGTTTTTCGGTTGTGTATCGCTGACCTCTATTGACTTTAACGCTAAACTTACAACAATAAAACAAGGGGCGTTTTGGAATAGCGGTTTAACTAAAGTAAACATTCCGGATAACGTTACTACGGTAGAAAGCAATGCATTTGCGAGGTGCCCGATAACGAGCGTCAGACTTCCGAAAAATCTTGCCGGATTCGAAGCCGACGTATTTTATAATTGCGTAAAATTGGAGTATATAGAAACAGCTCTTTCGCTTAAAGATTTGTCTCGTATACTAAAAAGCGGAAGCCAATCGCTAAAGAGCGTTATAATAAACGACACTACCGTTACCGACGATGTTGCGCAAACTTTCCCTAACGTAACTTATTATATCCAAAGCGGTAAGGCTCCGAGTGCGGCTGCTATCTCTAAGTACGGATTGTCTGCAAACGTTATCGTTAACGGCTGCAATCTCGCCGAAGACGGAAGTATAGCATCTATAACCGTAAGCGAAGGAAGCATTTGCAATTACGTCGAAGGAAAGGCCATAAATCCGCCGCAAAAGAGCGGATATACTTTCGGCGGGTGGGTAACCTACGACGGCAGCGGCAATATCGACAAGACGTACGCTTCGGCAGTAGAATTGATTTCGCTTCCTACCGGTACTACTGTGTACGCAAATTGGATAAAGGCGGAGCAGAATAAATAGGGAGGGACGAGAAAAACACAACAAAGCAAGTTTGTGCGTTTTGAGAGCTAAGCACAAGTATGCGGGTGCGCATATTCGATTCGAGAGAAACGTCAAAATTTATATTTTATTCTGTTATGCACATAGAAAGCCGACAGCCGATCGTGGAGCTGCGACTTCGATGAGAAATTCAAAACGGCGGAAATATACTTGACTTTAATTCTATTTAATAGTTATAATCGAATTGTAACGGTGCAATGAGTAGGGCGAAAAGATTATATATAATTTTTAATCCGTTGCCGACTTGCATATTATAATGACAAGGAGAATTTATGAAAAAACTACTGCTTTTGTTGATTGCAGCCGCATTTTGTTCGTCTGTCACGTTCGGATTGATCGCATGCAAGCCGGATGAGCCGGGTGGAGGCACGCCTACAGAGCCTACCGTAGAGGAAAACTTCGAATATTGGCATGCCGGAATAAAAGATGCGGTTACATGTAAGGACGATTATACATATTCTTATACTGGCAATCAATATTTTACGGATAAGGACGGAACTGCCGAATTCTTAGCGCAGGAAAAAGAGTCTCGAAGCGGGAACAAATATTACCGCTATTATAACGAGTATGAAGTCGGCGAAGATAGCAAGCTAATCGACAAACAAAAAGAACTCGTCGCAATAAAGGTGGTAGATGACAACGGCAAAACACGTACCAAACGTTACGAATACGCCGAGAGATTCGAGCCGGATGCCGATGATGCGAGAAAATTAGGCTATTACGTAGCTCCAGATAACGCTGCGGAAAAAGCGGAATACAGCCCGTACGAGGTAATCGGCGCATTTAAATTCGAGACTGCAAAGAATTTCGATGAGGTATGTTTTGCATTTAAAGCTTTATGGCTGGATGGGGCGGAAGAGAGCGGCTGCAAATTTACGTTTTTGTTAAAAAGACAGGACGGAGTCGTAACGTTTTCGGCAAAAGTCGAAATAAATGTAGAGGAAGCAGATGACGACGGGGTGACTTGCTCGATAAGTCAGACCTCCGATTGCAGCTTTACGGTTAAGGACGGCAAGTTATCCGGTTATCACATTGCGTTTAACGACGTTTACGCTTACCCTGACGGAAACGGTAACCGTAGCGAGAGAGGCGAAGACTCGGTAGTCTTTACTTACGGCGATTTCGATAATGCGCTTTATGAGTCTATCGACGTTACTACCGAGGTTACGTATCACGAGTACGTCGGCAGCGTTAAATTTTATATCAACGGATACGAGTATAATTCCGGCATGCCGGTGCCCGTAGGCGACAGCGTCGTAGCAGACGACATAAATAGTTATTTTTCCGATTGGAGTACGCACAGCGGCAGCATCAGCCTGTTGGTAAGAGAAGATATAGACGATTCTTTGTACGGTGACCTTACGGACGAAGAGAAAGCCAAGCTGATTAAAACGGCTAAGGAAGCAAATGCAAAGTTTATATCTTCGATGCAAATTTTTTCCGATGCGGAAATGACTAAACCGTTTGACGGCATTACGATAAACGAAGCAGACGAGGAAGTCGCTTTGTATATAAAACTCACTCCGCCAAGTGACGACGCATACGTTTTGTGCGTTGTTCGTTTTTTGGATAAAGACGGCAACGTAAAACAATTTATCCGATATATTCACGGTTGCACTCACATGGAAGACGGAACTTTATATTTCAATTCCAATATGCGATTAAGTTATAAGGTTTTTAGCGTTGACGGCAAAGAACCCAACGAAAACGCCGATTACTATTTTGAGGGCGGAAGCGTTCACGTCTTTGTTTGCGAAAATACGTAAATATAGGCTTGATTGCGTTTAGGCTGTTTTTTGATTAAGATACGTATTATACGTAGTCGATTTATGGCGGCACAAACTGATATCGGCAGCCGGCGATACGTTAAACTTTGCCGATAAGTATAAGTCATCGTGTTTATTGAGAGCAAAATGCAAGCTCGTTACTAAATATGTTTTGCCAAAAAAAACAGAAATCATTGCGTAAAAGCCGCACTTTTTTGCAGCCGTCCGATGGCGGCTGTTTTCTTTTGCCTTATCGACTTGTCGCAAACATAAGATTTAATCGCTTCGCAATGCAATGTGAATACACGGCGATCTTAAGCAATATTAGAGTAAAAGATTGTCTGCTACCCGCAGTTGTCTTATTTCGGACGATAATTTTTATATGCGATATGGCTTTTTGCAAAGGTGAGGTTTATAAAGTTGACTTATACGATTAAATAATGCTAAAATACCGACAGCGGATACTTCTTTGATCCGACTTTGTTTTTAAGTTATTCTAACGGATATCTGTCACGAATCCGATCGGAGGTAATTATGGAAGAAAAACAGAAATTCTTTACGTCCAAGAACATTACGTTTTTGGGCGTTTTGACTGCCCTTATAATAGTGCTGCAGGTGCTCGGCAGTAACATCGTTGTTTTTGGCACTGTCAGGCTGTCTTTCGTGCTGGTACCTATAGTTCTCGGTGCGATAATGCTCGGAGTGAGAGGCGGAGTTTTTCTCGGCTTTGTGTTCGGACTTATTACGATAATAATGGGTGCGGTCGGCGCAGATCCGTTTACGTATGTTTTGCTTAACGAAAGTCCGTTTCTTTGCGTCGCTACGTGCTTGGTTAAGGCTGTTTGCGCCGGGCTGATTTCGGCGCTGACGTATAAGGCTGTTTCCGTCAGGAACAAGACGATTGCTCTTTTCGTTTCGGCGATAGTTGCGCCTGTTGTTAATACCGGACTGTTCATTTTGGGAGCGCTTGCCATGGGTAACGTTTTAAACGATAATTTTGTGGCGAACGGAGAAACTCTTATTCATTTTCTTATAATAGGATGCGCCGGTATAAACTTTTTAGTGGAGCTTTCGATAAACGTCGTGCTTGCTCCCGCTTTGAGAGTCGTACTTAAAGCATTTAAGTTTTGACGGGCAAATTATTTTTGTCGTTTTGCTTTCCTTATATAATATATACATACTACACGTGCGTGCAATGTGACGGTTGCGTGCGCCGTGCTCTATTGACGCTTCGTTTAGGCGTATTTTTGAGAGAAGGAGATTATATGATTATCGTTTTGGACGTGGGTAACACTAATACTAAAATAGGTATTTTCGACGGGGATACTGCGGTAAGAAGTCTTAGACTTTCTTCGTCCGTAAATCAGACGAGCGACGAATACGGTTTTTACCTTGTCAATATGCTCAAGGATTCGGGTATACGTGCCGAAGACATTACGGGCGGAATTATCAGCAGCGTAAATCCCAACCTTAACTATACGTTTGAGCACATGCTCGAGTACTATTTTCATATTAAACCGTATATAGTCGGTGCGGGAATCAAAACCGGCATAAACATAAAATACGACAACCCCAAAGAGGTCGGTTCTGACAGAATAGTCGGTTGCGTAGCCGCTTATAATCTTTACGGTGGACCCTGTGTTGTTATAGACTGCGGTACGGCAACAACTTTTAACGTGGTTTCCGAAAAAGGCGATTTCTTGGGCGGAGCTATAGCCGCCGGGTTGAAGTCCTCTGCTTCGGCTTTGTTTAACGGCACTGCAAAATTGCCCAAGGTCGAGCTTGTCGCACCCAAAACGATTATTAACAAAACCACAATAACCAACATGCAGGGCGGACTGGTTTACGGATACGTTTCTATGGTGGAGGGTATAATAGGGCGTATCCGAAGAGAATTCGGCAAGCCGCTTAGTGTCATCGCTACCGGAGGATTAAGCGAAATAGTCGCAGCCGAAAGCAATGTTATCGACGTAGTGGACAGGTCGTTGACGCTTAAAGGACTTAACGTAATATACCGATTGCAACAAAACAAAACGGTGTAAAGTTCTTACATAAAAATAATTAAATAAGCAAATATTATCGTTGTAATTGTGGCAAAAATGTTTGACAAGCGATACAAACATTTTGTATAATTGTAATGTTATTCGACACACTTTACTTAGAGGAGAACAAACATGAAAAAAATCAAGAGCATATGGATGTACGCTTTGATAGCAGTTTTATCCGTTGCGATGATGTTCGGCAGCCTCAACCTCGTTGCATTTGCAGCCACCGCACCCGATGGAGCATTGCATGAGACGGGCGTTATTCCCGAAGAAGTTTTCTTGGGAAGTACTTTCACATTGCCTGCCGCTACAGGCGAACTCGTTGTAAAAGCACCTAACGGCGAAAAAGTTACCGCTAACGGCGAGGGGTTGTATACGGCAAATAAACTCGGTAACTATTCCGTTGTTTATTCCAAAGACGGCAATAGCTACACTTATTCTATTTTCTGCAAAGAAAAATCCAGTTACAGCATAAAAGTTGCCGACAACGGCGCAACCGTTCCCACTTTCGTTAAGGTCGGCTATGAGTTCGAAGCTCCCGAGTTTTGGCTTGTAGATGCCGATGGCGAGATAGTGGAGTCCGCTGTTTGCAATTATCAGATAAACGGTTCTACGGAAACCGGCAAATACACCTTTGACAAGGCTGCGTCTTACACCGTTACTCTTAAGGCTAACTTCGTTAAGGATTACATCAAAGATTATATCGTTACCGTTCAGCAGGATTTCGAAGATAAAGAAGCTCCTATCCTTAAAGGACTTTCTTCCGTTCCTTCTAGCGCAAGCATTAACAAAGAAGTTACTTTGCCTAAGGCTACCGCTACCGACAACTATGACGAAAACGTTTTGGTAACCGTTTCCGTAAAGGATCCGGACGGCAACGCTATTTCCGAGTCGCTCGATAACATCGACAACATGAAGTTCGTTCCTACCAAAAAAGGACAATATACCGTTACGTATCAGGCTATCGACGACGCAGGCAATAAGTCGTCCGAGCATAACTACAATATTTACGTTAACGACAACACCGCTCCCGAAATCGAAGTAAACGGCGCAGCTATCCCCTCGAAATGGGGTCTTAACGGCGGTCGTAACCCCAACGGCGGCGAACTTAAGAGCATTACTGCGCTTCCGCTTCCCACCGTTACCGATAACTTCGATGCACCGGGACAAATAAAATTGAGAGTTACCGTTAAGAATCCGAGCGGTTCTATTGCTTCTCGTTTCAGCAACGTTACTTTCGAGACCGCAAGCAGCGAAACCGGTGTTTCCGCAGATGCTTCTTACAGCAATAACGTTGTAGACGGATACTCCTTGCACATGGACGCAAGAGGAATCCACTTCGTTAACACCTCTACCGATGCTACCGGCGGATTTAACTTCAAACATTTCAAAAACGCTAAGACCGGTGTTTGGAACATCGTGTACGAAGCTGTAGACACTTCCGGCAGATGGGCGAAATCGGTTACCTTCAGCATTGACGTTAAGGACGCTGAGTTCGAGGACGAAACCGCTCCGGTTATCACCGAACCCAACCTTCCCAAATACGTGATTGCTGACGCAGATCGCACTTTCGCAGTTCCCGAAATCACGGTTAGCGATGACAGCGATACCAGACTTGACGAGCAGTTCTATCTCGCAAACATGGACGTTAAGCCCGAAGATGCAGACAGCGCCTATTCGAGAATGGACGTTAAGGGCGGCGACGAACTTAAGTTCGAAGTAGAAGGCGGCAACATTTACCTTGTAAAAGAAACCGATGAGTCGGTTGTTAAGATTCTTCTTATAGACGACATCTACTTCAAGTACGAAGTTACCGACGACGTAGGCAATAACAGCACCTTCTATAAGACTATCGAAGTTCTTACCGCAGAAAACGGAATCGTTAATTCGGATATTACCGTTGACATCGATACCGCAGCCGAGAGGAAGAGTGGCGAGGCGCAAAATATCGGCGGATTTACCGTAGACAACATCGTTAGACCGGAATTCGTAGGCTTCGAGCTTTCCATTCTTGACGCTAAGGGAGAAGTTATCCCCACCGTTTCTTGCGATTTCTATTACAATGCTAATTCGCTTTTCGTTAAAAACATCACCTTCAATCCCGCAGAAGCCGGAACTTACACCGTAAACATCAGAGTGGTTGACGTAAGAAACAACAACGCTGTAGTAGTAAAGAAGTTGACCGTTGCAGAAGGCGATATCAACAATAACTATCCCGTTAATTCGTCCGCTTGGGTTTCTAACGCAGTAACCCGTACCGGCTATATGTTCAAAAACGAAACTCTTTACACCGGATACAATGATTGCGTAAGAGTTTACAACGTTAAGGGCGGACAGTTCAAAGTAATAGGTTATGAGTTCTTCCCCATTTCGCAGGGTACTTACAATATTACCGAAAAGGCTGTAAGAGAAGCTAACTTGGCTACGGATCTTAGAGCAGAAGCTTCCAGCGCATATACGCTTAGCGCAACCGGCAGCAACGAGACCAGATTTGAAGTATACGGAACGATTCCTGCATACACCGAAGTTATTCCCGGACCTACTAGTTCCAATAAGTATGAGAGCGGAAGATATTTCGAGCTTGAGCCCATTGTTGCTTATTCCGAGTTCGGTCAGTACGACGTAACCGTTAAGTACACCGATCCCGACGGAAACACTTCTGCTGCTAAGAAGATTTTTGAAAACGGCTCCGAAAGATTGTTCGAAAACGAAATTGGAACGAGAGTCGGCTTCGAATTCTACGGAAGATTTGCGCTTATCCTCGATAACGACGGAACTTACACCGTTACCGTTAGCGCTAACAACAAGACTAAGACCTACACCATTAAGGTTGGCGACGTAATTGCTCCGCAATTCGTTCTCGATACCGAAAAGGTTACCGGCGCTAAGGTTGGCGACGCATTCTCCTACAGAGCAGTTACTCTTAAAGAGGGTGAAGTTGCTTCTGACGTAACCGTATACTATACGCTTACCGATCCCAGCGGCGCTGAAGTTGCATCCGGCGATAAGTCTTACAATGCTTACCGTGCAACTCTTACCAAAGACAACGGAAAAGATGTGCTTGCTTCTGACTATAAGTTTGCTAAGTCCGGTGATTATACCGTAACTTACACTCTTACCGACGAACACGGCAACTCTTCTACTCTTAAGTACACTATAAGCGTGTCTACCACGACGAGCTCTACACCGACTTCGCTTACTGCTCTTAGCACCGTTCTTATCATTATTGGCGTGTTGCTTATCATTGGCGTTGTAATCTATGTAATCAGATCTCGTAAAGGCGCAAAAAGAGCGTAGTTCTAATCGATTTAAGTAAATTGTTAAAAAATATCTGTCTCGACTGAGGCAGATATTTTTTATTTGATTGTTAAAAAAACACTCGCTGAGCGAGTGGATAAAAAGCATAGAGCTATGGATAAAAAATACTCTTATGGTAAGATGAAAACGACTGACAATCGCAAAGAATCTAAAACAAATAGGAGGCAGTCCAATGCAGGACATAACAAGTTTAGCACATACAAAGTGGAGATGTCAATATCACTAAAATACGTATAGATGCTTTTGCGTTTCTTGAAGTTAAATTATATCGTTAACATAAAATGTAATAAAATTATAAAATACGTAGAGTCGCTTGCTACGGATTTTTACTGCGCTTAATTTTACAGAACTGTTAAATGTTTTGCATAAGTTCGTCAAACGATGGGCGATTCTTATCCCGCCACGCTGATATGGCTATATCTATAAAATCTTCGGCGGCTTTGCTTAGATATCTGTCTTTTGCATAACTTACGACAATCGTTGCCATAGTGTCTTCGCTTGTCAAAGGAAATAAGTCTACGCCGTGGTAAGTTCTGCTTTTAGTCATAAACATCTCCGGATAAACGGTTATACCCATTCCCTCCAGTGCCAAAGTGTAAGCGGTTTCGGTATTTTCGGTCTCCAAAACTATATTAGGATGTATTCCGACCTTTTCCAAATAACTGTCTATTATCATCCTAATGCGATTGCCCTTGTTAAGAAGCAAGAAAGGGCAGTCTTTAAAGGCGGTTATGTCTGCGGATTGTAAGAACTTTTTGCGCATGTCTTCGGTTTTATTTCCGAAAAGCTGTTCCATAAATCGCCTATGGACTACAAGCAGTAACCTGTCTGTAGTAAGTTCTATGCTTTCGATACCTTCTTGATTTCTCGGGGTAAAGGATAGAGCGACATCGACTTCACCGTGCCTTATGTGGTTTTCTAACATTTCGGAGTTGCCTTCTATTAGTGTAACTTCTACTAACGGATATTTCTCTCTGAACGCAGGCAAAATATACGGAAGCAGTATTCTGCCTCTCGTATGCGATATTCCGATACGTAGTTTACCTTTTTTGTTGTCTTTTATGTCTTCGATTTCACTCAGCATCTGATTGTGCAAATCCAAAATATGTCTTGCGCTTTTATATAATCTGTCACCTGCATAAGTAAGCTTTAGTCCGGGATTTCGTACGAATAATTTGACACCGAGCTCGTTTTCTAGCTTAATTATCTGATTTGACAGAGATTGCTGCGAAATGTACAGTTTTTCGGCGGCTTTTGTTACGTTAAGTTCATCTGCTACCGTAACGAAATATTGCAAATTAGAAAAGTTCATTTTTTACCTCGCACTTAGTATAACGCATTTTTGCCTCAATAGCAAGCATAAATCATTTGATTGTAAGCAAAAAATGATATTACAACTTTTTGGCTGTAGTTACTCAATCATAAAAGTGTCGTTTTTTAAGTAAAAAATGTTATACAAAAAAAAAATTAAGTGGTAAAATATATTGTGTCCGAAAGGATAAAAAGTATAGAGGTAAAAACATGGCTAAAAAATTAATTGTAGAACAGTCTTGGTGCAAAGGCTGCGGAATATGCGCAGAGTTTTGCCCCAAACAGGTTCTTAAAATCGTCAAAGAAAAAGTTGTGGTTGCAAATCCCGACGCTTGCATTAAGTGCGGCCTTTGCGAACTTCGTTGTCCCGATTATGCTATATATCTGGAGGAAGACAAATAATGAAAAAAAGAATTCTTATGCAAGGTAACGAGGCCGTAGTAGAAGGCGCTATTCGCGCCGGCATGCGTTTCTTTGCAGGTTATCCTATAACTCCGTCCACCGAAATCGCAGAGCAGTCTGCAGTAAGACTTCCGCAAGAGGGCGGTCACTTTATCCAAATGGAAGACGAGATAGGCAGTATGGCTGCGATTATCGGAGCGTCGGCAGTAGGCGTAAAATCCATGACCGCAACCAGCGGACCGGGTTTTTCGTTAAAACAGGAAAATATCGGTTACGCATGTATGGCAGAAATTCCCTGCGTAATTGTAAACGTTCAGCGTAGCGGGCCGTCCACCGGACTTCCCACTTCGCCTTCGCAAGGTGACGTTATGCAAGCAAGATGGGGTACGCACGGCGATCATCCCGTTATAGCTATTTCTCCGTCGTCGGTTGAAGAGTGCTATATGCTTGCAATCAAATGTTTTAATCTCGCAGAGAAATATCGTACTCCGGTTGTGTTCCTGCTTGATGAAATCGTTGGTCACTTGCGTGAAGGCGTCGAAATCGACGATGAGCAACCTATCGAAGTAATTGACAGACGAATGAAGGAACGTCCCGATACCATGCACCTTCCTTACCACGTAGACGAAGGCGAGGATGTACCTCGTTTCCATCTTACCGGATATGATATAAGATACAATATCACAGGTTTGGCTCACGGCGAAGACGGTTTCCCGACCAACAACAACGAAATCGCCGGCGCTCTCAATGCACGTCTTATGCAAAAGATCGATAACCATGTAGACGACATTACTTTGGTAGAAGAGTACAAGTGCGACGACGCAGACACTGTTATAGTTTGCTACGGCGGCACTAAGCGCAGCGTAATGACTGTAGTGGATACGCTTAGAGCTAAGGGCGAAAAGGTAGGCTACTTCAGACCCATAACCGTTTGGCCGTTCCCAGAAAAACAGCTTAAAAAGGTTGCAGCTCACGCAAAACGTATTTTGGTTGTAGAGCATAACTATGGACAGATTTTGTACGAAGTAGAAAGAATAGTAAAAGACGATTGTAAGATAGATTTCCTCGGCAACGTAAAAGGCACGGTAATCACGCCTGCCGAGATTATCAAAAAGATAGAGGAGGTACGTTAGTATGCCTAGTCAGCTTATTATAGATTACATGCGTGAAGAACATCTTCCGCACATTTGGTGCCCCGGTTGCGGTCACGGCATTTTGATGCGTGACGTAGCTCAGGCAGTAAAAAATCTCGGAATCAATCAAGAAAAGATTTGTCTCGTTTCCGGTATCGGTTGCGCTTCCAGAGCTCCGGGATATATGGACTTTCAGACAATGCATACAACGCACGGAAGAGCGATAGCTTTTGCTACCGGCGTTAAGATGGCTCGCCCCGACCTCGAAGTAATCGTTATAGCCGGTGACGGCGACTGTGCCGCAATAGGCGGAAATCACCTTATACATGCGGCAAGAAGAAATATCGGCATAACCGTTGTCGTATTTAACAACAATATTTACGGTATGACCGGCGGACAGTATTCGCCGACTACGCCTACCGGAGATTTCGGAACTACCGCACCTTACGGCAATATCGATCGTCCGTTCGATATTGCAGCTTTGGCAGCAGCAGCAGGTGCTTCGTATGTTGCTAAAGGCTCGGCTTACCATGCCGCACAAACTACGAAGTTTATTCAAGACGGTATTGCTCATAAAGGCTTCTCACTTATCGATTGTGCCGGCGTTTGCGCAACTTACTACGGTAGAAAGAACAAAAAAGGCAGTGCTGTTGACATGATGAAATATCAGAGAGATAACGCAATCACCGTAGAAAAAGCGAGAGAAATGACTGCCGAAGAAAAGAAAGGCAAGATTATTATCGGTAAAGTTTGCGAAGAAGATTATCCCGAACTTACCGAGCAATATCAGAAGATTATCGACAGACTTATGGAGGCGAAGAAATGAGTAAGTTAGAGATCAGACTTGCCGGCAGCGGCGGTCAAGGCATAATCCTTGCCACTATTATTTTGGCAGAAGCAGCCGTCATAGCAGGAAAGAATACGGCTCAATCCCAGTCGTACGGTCCCGAAGCGAGAGGCGGTATGTGCAAAGCGGAAGTTATTATTTCGGACGAACCCATCGGATTTACGAAGGTTACTTCTCCCGATTTTTTGCTCGCACTCACCCAATCGTCGCTCGATAAGTTTAGTAAAGGTCTTCCTTCCGACTGTATCTTGATGGCGGATTCGTCACTTACCATACCCGAGGGCATAAAAGCTAAAAAGATTTATTCGTTGCCCATACTGGATACGGCAAAGAACGAAGTAGGAAAGGCATTTACCGCTAACATGGTTGCGGTAGCCGCCGTAAACGCAGCGTTGGAGCTTGTTCCGACCGAGCAGCTTGAACAAGCGGTGTTCAGCCATATTCCCAAAGGAACGGAAGAAATAAACCGCAAAGCGCTTTATGCCGGCGAGAAACTCGCTAAGAGCATCAAATAAGGAGTAAGTATGAAAATTCACGAATATCAAGCCAAAGAGCTTTTTAGAGTATACGGAGTTCCCACTCAGGAAGGATATGTCGCAACTACCGCAGACGAAGCGGTAGAATGTGCAAAAAAGCTGGTTGACGAAGCCTACGTAGTAAAGGCACAGGCTCATTGCGGCGGCAGAGGTAAAGCCGGCGGCGTTAAACTTGCTCGCAGCGTAAAGGACGTAAAGGCAGCTGCTGAAAGCATATTGGGCATGAAAATAGTAAATAAACAGACCGGAGCGGAAGGAAAACTCGTTCGCAAAGTTTTGGTAACCGGCGCAGTAAATATCAAAAAAGAGTATTATATTTCTTTGGCGATCGACAATGATACCGCATCCGTAGTTATCATAGCTTCCGGCGCCGGCGGCACCGAGATAGAAGAAGTTGCAGCTAATCAGCCCGAACTTATCGTAAAGCAAAATATTAAGCCCGAAATCGGCGTAAGAGATTACGAGATAAGATACGTAGCTAAGGCAATAGGTATTCCTAACGAAAACATCAAGGAGTTTATCAAAACCGTTAAGAGTATATATAAGCTTTTCACCGAGAAAGATTGCTCGCTTGTGGAAATCAACCCGCTTGTGCTTACGGAAGAAGGTCACCTTTGCGCTATAGACGGTAAAATAAATTTCGACGATAATGCTTTGTTCCGTCATCCCGACGTAGTAGAACTCAGGGATATAGACGAAGAGAATCCCAAGGAGTACGAAGCCGGAAAATACGATCTTAATTATGTTTCGCTTGACGGCTCTATCGGCTGTATGGTAAACGGCGCAGGCTTGGCAATGGCAACCATGGATATTATCCATGCATTCGGCGGCGAACCTGCAAACTTCCTTGACGTAGGCGGTAGCGCAACTACCGAAAGAATTACCGCAGCTTTCAAAATTTTGGTTTCCGACGCTCATGTAAAAGGTATATTGGTAAACATTTTCGGCGGAATAATGAAGTGCGACGTCGTAGCCGAGGGTATTGTTATTGCAGCTAAAGAGGTCGAACTTAAGGTTCCTCTTATCGTTCGTCTCGACGGTACCAATGTAGAGAAGGGCAAGCAGATTCTCGCAGCGTCCGGACTCAAGATTTATGCATGCGACGATCTCAGATCTGCGGCAATGAAAGCAGTAGAGTTGTCTAAATAAGGAGTTTATTATGAGTATTTTAATCAACAAAGATACAAGACTTATCGTTCAGGGCATAACCGGCGGACAGGGACAGTTTCATACTGCGCAGATGATGGAATACGGCACGGTTGTGGTTGGCGGCGTAACCCCCGGTAAGGGCGGTCAAATGTCGCTCGGTGTACCTGTATTCGACACAGTAAGAGAAGCTAAAGAAGTTACCGGCGCCAATACGTCTGTTATATACGTTCCTGCGGCATATGCTGCCGACGGTATAATCGAGGCTGTAGATGCAGGTATGGATCTTGTAGTTTGCATTACCGAGGGTATTCCCGTGCAGGATATGATGAGAGTAAAGAATTACCTTGTAGGCAAAAAGACTCGCCTTGTCGGACCTAACTGCCCCGGACTTATTTCCCCGGGTGAATGTAAAGTAGGCATTTTGCCGGCAAGAATTCACAAGAAAGGTCATATCGGCGTAGTTTCCAGATCCGGAACACTTACTTACGAGGCAGTAGATCAGCTTACTAAGCGTGGTTTGGGTCAGTCTACCGCAGTAGGCATTGGCGGCGATCCCATCAAGGGTACCGGCTTTATAGACGTTCTCGAGATGTTTGAAAAAGATCCGGAAACGTATGCAGTGGTTATGATTGGCGAAATAGGCGGATGCGGCGAGGAAGACGCAGCCGAATGGATAAAAGCAAATATGACTAAGCCTGTGGCTGCATTCATAACCGGAAGAACGGCGCCTGCCGGAAAACGTATGGGACATGCAGGTGCAATAATATCTGGCGGTAAGGGTACCGCAGCTGGAAAGGTCGCCACTTTGACTGCTTGCGGAGTAAAAGTCGCTCCTACTCCGGACACAATCGGCGAAACGCTTGTGGACGCAATTAAGGAGGCCGGCATTTACGAAAAATGCCTTAACGACTAATGAATCCGATGTTATGTACAAAAGGGCTGAGCTTTTTTGAGGAGATGTGGTTTCAATTATGCAAAGTAATGGTAAGCGACATTTTCGGTGTTTTCCTTATACTTTTATTGGGATATTTGCTTGGTCGTATAAAGATTAAGGGCGTTTCGCTCGGTTCTGCCGGCGTGTTTATCATGGCTATTGCAGTCGGTATAGCGGCAACTTACCTTCAAGGAAGTATCAATGAGGCGTTGCTTGCAAGGTTCGGAACTAAAGCAAACGGAGACGCTTTGTTAAAAATGTCCTGGTTTTCGGGCATTGGAGCAGCTACTTCGGTTTCCGCAAAGTTTTCGCTCGTAAAATCGATGGGCTTGGCTTTGTTCGTTACTGCAGTAGGTTTGATAGCAGGACCTAAATTTTTTCGTAATTTTAAGAGTAAAGCGGTTGCATACATAGCATTGGGTGCGGTAATAATATGCACCGGAACGGTAACTGCAGTACTCATTACGATTATAGGCAATGCCGACCCCGCAATTATCACCGGACTTTTGATGGGTTCGCTTACTTCGACGCCGGGATTTTCGGCTGCGCAAAACGTATTTTCGGAGCAGCAAGCCATGGTAGCGGCTGCAAACGGCGCTGCGTACCCATTCGGAGTAATAGGCGTTGTATTGTTTGTTCAGCTTGTTCCCAAGATGTTGAGAGCTGATATGTCGAAAGAAAGAGAACTAATGGCTTTGCAGGGTGCGCCCAAGGGCGGAGACATCGATGAAGTATCTGAGGTTGCTCAGCCTGCGAAGAAATTGTTCGAGATAGATAAATTCGGAATTTGTATATTTGCGTTGACGGTTATTCTCGGCAATATCATAGGCTCAATCAGCTTTAAGTTTTCGGAAAGCATAGTGTTTAATCTTACGGCTACCGGTGGATTTTTGCTTGTAGGCTTGTTATTCGGTCACTTCGGCAAGATAGGAAGGGTTTCGCTCAGAGTTCCCGACAGCACGCTTAAGGTTTTTAGGGAATTGGGTTTGGTAATGTTCCTTACCGGCTCCGGATTCGAAGGCGGACTTAAGTTCTTAGAGTTGGTTTCCGATATGCCGATAGTATTCCTTTACGGCGTAATTATGACGTTAGCGCCCATGATTGTCGGATTCTTTGTTGCAAAGTACGGTTTTAAGCTTTGCTTGCTTAACAATCTCGGTTCCATAACCGGAGGTATGACGTCGACTCCGGCGCTCGGTTCGCTTATATCCGTAGCCGAGAGCGAGGACGTAGCTTCCGCATATGCTGCAACCTACCCGATTGCGCTTATATTGCTTGTTTTTGTTCCGCAAATAATGAATTTGTTGTAAAAGAACGCTAAAGAAAAAAATTTGTTACCATAACGTAACGATTTACAATCATTACAAAAAGTCGTCGTTTCCAAGAGAAACGTCGATTTTTTGTAATATTAGGTCGAAATAAAGCATAAGATGTACGGCTATGGTAGTAGAAACATTTCTTGCATTTTTAAGTAAAATATTTTGCTTTACGTCGTTTGTCGCAGGCAAAAACTCTTTTCCGCAACCGCTTTCGGCGTCCGAGGAAAAACGGTGCGTCGAACTGGTAAAGGAAGGGGATTTGGCTGCAAGAGAAAAATTGATTCGCCATAATTTGCGTTTGGTCGCTCACGTCGTTAAAAAGTACCATTCGGCAGGAGAAGCGGACGACCTTATTTCGCTCGGAAGCATCGGACTAATAAAAGGCATAGAGACTTTCGAGTACGGGAAAGGGAGTCAGCTTGCGACGTATTGCGCAAAGTGTATCGATAACGAAATTCTTATGTACATACGTGCCAACAAAAAGCACAAAGCCGCAGTAAGTCTAAGTGAGTCGGTAGGCACGGATAAAGACGGCAACGAGATTACGCTTATGGACATATTGCCGTGCTCAGGCGAAACCGTCACACAAAAAGTGGAATCGGAAGTATTGTACGGACAGATAATAGCTCTGATGGACAAAACGTTGACTCGAAGAGAAAAGACGATAATTTGCTATAGATACGGAATCGGCGTGGATAGGCTTACTCAGTCGGAAATAGCCGAAAAACTGAGAATTTCCCGTTCGTATGTGTCCAGAATAGAAAAAAGAGCGTTAAGTAAGTTGCGAAAAGAATTTGCGAATTGACGCAATGACTTTTTGTGTGAGTAAACGCTTGATTTATTTTTTTTGCGGTGATATAATTAACTTACCGAGATAAGCAGACGATCGCGTGATTTCACGAGGAAAGTCCGAGCACCGCAGAACAGAATGCCGGCTAACTACCGGTGAAGGCGACTTCAAGGAAAGTGCAACAGAAATAAACCGCTGCTTTTATGCGGTAAGGGTGGAAAGGCGAGGTAAGAGCTCACCGGCGCAGCGGCAACGAGGCGCGCTCTGTAAACCCCATTCGGTGCAAGACGGTAAGGGAATATAAGGTTGTTCGCCCTCCCTTCAGTGTCGCTCGAGCGTATCGGCAACGATTCGCCTAGATAGATGATCGTCAAATACAGAACTCGGCTTACAGCTTATTCTCGGGATTTTGCGCTTAAATGCTTTCGTTTTTCGATGAGAGCATTTTTTATTTCAGCGGTTGACTATCTCTTATCGATGTAGTATAATAAAATGGTATTTTTGTAATAATGGTGGCTTTGGACGGGTACTATCTACGTATGGACATTCATCGAGATAATACGATATGTCTTCAGTCACGGCGTTGCGGAGAAGATTATGAGAATTATAGTAGTTGGATGCGGAAAAATAGGTAAAACGATAATAGGAAGCCTTATAAAAGAGCGCCACGAAGTGATAGCCGTGGATAAAGACAGAGACGTAATCGAGAAGATTGCTACGGAATATGACGTCAAATGTATCTGCGCTAACGGCGCAGAGTACGACAGTCTTGTAGAAATAGGCGCAGAGACTGCCGATATTTTTATAGCGGTAACAACGTCGGATGAGTCTAACATGCTTAGTTGTTTTGTTGCCAAAAAGTTGGGTGCAAAGCACACTGTCGCAAGAATACGGGATATAGGAAATTCCGACGGAAAAGGTCTGAGATTTTTGAGAGAGCAGTTCGGTTTGTCAATGACGATAAATCCCGAACGTCTTACCGCATCTGCCATATATAATGTGTTAAAGCTTCCTTCCGCAGTAAAAGCGGAAGTTTTTCCCGGCAGTAAGTTCGAAATTTCAGAAGCCGTAGTAAAACAGAATTCATTACTCTGCGGAGTAGCGCTAAAAGACGTAAAAAGCAAGTCCAAGGAAAAATTCCTCGTGTCGATAGTCAATAGAGGCGGCAATATCTACATTCCGGATGGCAGATTTACGCTTGCAAGCGGAGATAAGGTTGCCGTAATAGCCGCTGAAAGAAATATGGACGGAGCTTTGCGCGGACTTACTACCGAAACTCGTACCGTAAAACAAGTAATGATTTTAGGCGCAAGCAAGATTTGTCATTATTTGTGCGAAAAACTGACTGCGGCTAAAATATCGTGTAAGGTTATTGACGTTGACAAAGAGAGATGTTTTAGCATGTGTGAAGAATTTCCTTCAGTCTCTGTCATTTGCGGCAACGGAATGAACGGCGATTTGCTTTTGGAGGAAGGAATAACCGATTCCGACGCATTTGTGTCATTGACGGGCAGAGATGAAGATAATATACTGATTTCGTTTTACGCAAGCAATCACGGAGTTAAAAAGGTTGTTGCAAAGGTTAATAACGAAGAAATGTCGGACACGGCATCCGGGTTGGGTTTGGATTGCATCGTTTCGCCCAAGGATATAACTGCAGATTATATTATAAAGTACGCACGCTCGCTCGAGAACGCTACCGAGGGCGAAATAAACGCTTTGTATAGTTTGGCAGGAGGCGGCGCCGAAGCCGTAGAATTTTGCGTAAAAGATTTTGACGGCGCAGGTATTCCCCTTAAAAATCTTAAATTAAAAAATGACGTTCTTATCGGCGGCATAATACGAGAAGGCAAAAACATCATTCCGTGCGGTGACGACGTAATCAGCGAAGGCGACAGAGTTATTGTCGTTGCAACGGGAAAAAGATTGACCTCGCTTGGCGATATACTTAGATAATATGAATTATAAGGCTGTATTTAATATAATAGGAAAGGTTTTGTTGCTTGTCGCAGCGTTAATGGTATTGCCAGCCGCTACTGCGCTTATTTATGCGGAGTACCGAGCTGCAGTTTCCTATGTTTCGGTAGCTGTGCTGTCGGCGGCAATTGGTTTTGCGTTGTCGTTTCTCAAGCCCAAAGATTCTATTATTTACGCAAAAGAGGGACTCGTAGCTGTTGCATTGGCGTGGATTGCCGTTTCGGTAATCGGAGCAATCCCGTTTGTGGTAAGCGGCGACATACCTAATGTAGTAGACGCTTTGTTCGAATCCGTGAGCGGTTTTACGACCACAGGAGCGACGGTCGTAGTCGTGACTGAAGATCTTACGCATGCGTCCTTGTTGTGGCGTGCGCTTGCGCATTTTGTAGGCGGCATGGGGGTAATAGTATTTGTTATCGCCGTGGTTTCTCGATCTCCCGGACGGTCGATGAATATTCTCAGAGCCGAAATGCCCGGACCGATTGTCGATAAGTTTGTACCGAAAGCCAGAGATACGGCGAAAATATTATATATGATTTACGCAGGTATGACGCTTGTAATGACGGTTATGTTGCTTTGCGGCGGTATGCCTTTATTTGACAGCATAGTTCACGCTATTTCGACGGCAGGAACGGGTGGATTCGGTGTAAAGACGAGTAGTATTGCGACCTATAACGACTATTCTCAGTGGGTTATCGCCGTATTTATGCTACTTTTCGGCGTAAATTTTAACGTTTACTATCTGATTATAATAAAAAAGTTTTCTCAGGCTGTAAAAAGCAGTGAGCTTAGGTGCTTTCTCATAATAATTTTAGTTTCTACAGCGCTCATTGCATCAAATATATATTCGCAGGTAGGTAACTTATACACAGCGATTACAAATGCATTTTTCCAAACGACGTCATATATTTCCACGACGGGCTTTGCGATTGCGGACACTTCACAGTGGCCGACTATGTCAAAGACTGTGCTGATAGTATTGATGTTTATAGGCGGCTGCGCAGGTTCTACCGCCGGCGGCTTAAAAGTATCTCGTCTGATGATCGTTTTCGGTAAGATAGGCAGCGAATTAAAAAAAGCGGTCCACCCGCACAAGGCTACCATAGAAAAGTTGGAAGGAAAGAGACTCGACGAGAAAACGGTAACTCAAACGCACAGCTACTTTGCTCTTTATTTCGTAGCGTTTTTTGCAATTCTTCTGCTCGTAACTTTTATAGAGCAATTTTTTACCGATTTTAGTTTCGAAGCTAATTTTGCTGCGGTAGCGTCCTGTTTTAATAACGTCGGACCTATTTTCGATAATGTAGTCGGTTACGGTACGTTTGCAAACTATTCCGGGTTAAGTAAGGTTTTACTTACTCTCGCAATGCTTCTCGGCAGACTGGAAATATATCCGTTATTGCTAACGCTTGCTCCGTCTACCTGGGCAAAAAGATGAAAGTTACTTGGTTTCTTATTTAATATGTAAAGCAGAGCTGCCGCTACGGGTTCCACGACTTATATCAAACCGGCGGCAGTATTTTTTTTGCAGAAAAAAAGTTTTGAAATTTTTTAAAAACCAATTGACAAATATAAAAAAAGTGATATACTATTATCGAAGGTCAAAGTAAGTCAAACTTCACGGGAGCGATTTCGATGGCAAACATAAGCGACGTTATAGAAAAATTTCTTATAGACGCCATTGGCGGAGATCGAAGTATCGTTATCAATCGTAACGAACTTGCCGATTATTTTTCGTGTGCTCCGAGCCAAATCAATTATGTTTTGGCAACAAGATTTACTTTGGACAGAGGATACGTAATTCAGTCTCGCAGAGGCGGCGGCGGTTGCGTTACGGTAATTCGTATTTCGGACAGAGCCGCTTCGTTAATCGAAATAGCCAACTTGGACGTAGTAAAAGGGTTAGATGCGCATAGAGCGGAGCTTATAGTAGACAGACTTGCGGAAGAGGGGCATATTACCGACCGAGAAGCCGATATTATAAAGTGCGTGCTTTCGGACAGAGCATTGTTGGCGCCTACAGCAAATAAAGATACGTTGCGAGCGTCGATTTTAAAGAACGTTGCAGCCATTCTGAGCTTAAAGGAGAGTGTAAAATGATTTGTCAAAAATGCAGAATGAGAGAAGCTACCGGCTATATGGAGCAAACAATAAACGGTGTAAAGACTCGTATATATCTTTGTCCGCACTGCTTTAAGCAGGCGCAGATAGAGATGTTTGCGTCACTTGGCGAAAGCGATTTGTTGGGGTTTGCGGCAGATCGCTACGGAATGGAAAAGTGTTCGGTCTGCGGCAAGACGTTAGCCGAAATAGCAGACAACGGAGAAGTCGGATGTCCCAATTGTTATGATCAGTTCGCAGACAAACTTAAGCCGATTATTCGCAACCTGCAATCTTCGGTAGCGCATGTCGGAGCCAAGCCGGGTGAGTCTGCTGTAAAATTAAACGATCTCGAGCAGCGTTTAAAAGAAGCGGTCAAGAGTGAAAATTACGAAGAAGCTATGGTCTTAAGCGAAAAAATTAAAAGTCTTAAAGGAGAGAACAAATGAGCGAAACGATTTTATCATCTTCGGTGACGCTCAGGCGTAATGCTTGTTTGCCGTTTAAGAGAATAGACGCATCGTCTGTGGCGAACAAAATCGGGAGCGTTTTAAATGCGCAGGTTACAGACGGCGTCGGACCTCTAAGCAAGGCGCTTTCCGCTAAGGGACTTATACCCGAACCCACTTCCTCTTCCGCTCGGCTTATTTACGACGGATCGAGATATTGCGTGACCGTAGGCGGCTCCGATCACTTTATTATTTGTTCTTCAATTAGGGAAAATAATCTGAAAGAGGCTTACGCAGTAGTGAAAAACTTGGATGATAGGATAGCTGAGTGCGTAAAGTATGCTTTTCATCCTACTTTCGGATTCGAAACCTTGTCGCTTTCCGACGTAGGTACGGGTATGAGAGTAAAGCTTAAATTATTTACTCCGGCATTGCTCATAAGTAAGACAATAGGTAGATATATGCGTTCGCTCATGGCGGAAGGAGTTTTGATGGAAGCGACGGAGACGGAAGACTTTACCGTTTACTTGTCGAACAAACGAACTTTAGGCGTTACCGAGAGCGAAATTTGCGAAAGCGTTTTAAATGCCGCTACGTACTTGGAAGCTGCAGAAAAACAGATGCTGCAAAAACTTATCGAGTCCGAGGCTCCTGCAATAAAAGATAAAATTCTGCGTGCATACGGAATTTTGACAAATTGTGCTATCCTTCCCGAAAACGAATTTTTCGAACATGTCGGTTACGTCAGATTAGGATTGCATATAGGTTTGTTAAAGTGCGTTTCGACGGAAGCGTTCGAAGATGTTGCCGTCGGACTTAAAGGCTTAGAGCTTAACCGTTCCTCCGACGCTTCGAAGGAAGAAGCTATAGCTTTATATGCGAGATCGCTAACCGAAATTTTGACAAGGTGATTTAAAAACTTATATACGTTAAGGAGATTTTAATGCAAATTAAAGTTAATGACGAATTAAAACGCACGCTTTTGATAGCAAAAAACTGTGCCATAGAAAATTGTAATCCCGGGGTCGGCACCGAACATGTTTTATACGGAATGTTAAAAAACGAAAATACAGCCGTATCGAAGTTGCTTATAGAGTACGGACTCAAGGCTTCTATAATGGAAATGTATTTTCGTAGCGAGAGCAGGAGACTGCTCGGTGAACCTAATTTTACCGACAGAGTAAACAATATCATAATAGAGGCGTATAGACTGGACATAAGTATGGGAAAAGAGGCTGCGACCAATGAGCAGTTATTGCATTGTATGTTGGTTGATACGGCAAATACTGCAGTCAGCCTAATGGCAGGTCAATGTCGTATAGACGTGAGATCTCTTCTTTCGTCAGTAGACGCTTTGCTAACAAAAAACAATCTTACACCCGATGTCGCAAACGGAACGTTGCCCGAAAAGCTGAGGGATTTGGGAGAAGATATCACGCAAAAAGCGAAAATGCGTAAAATCGATCCGATTATAGGAAGAAACGAAGAAATCGAACGCATTATACAGATATTGTGCCGTAAGACAAAGAATAATCCCGTACTTATAGGCGAGCCCGGCGTAGGCAAAAGCGCAGTGGTGGAAGGACTTGCCCGAAAAATAGTTTCGGGCGACGTGCCGGAGCTGCTTCGCAACAAAACCATATTTAGCCTTGACATCGGCAGCATAATCGCCGGAACAAAATATAGGGGAGCAATGGAAGAAAAGTTAAAAGATGCGATTGCTGCTATAAAAGAAAGCAACAATATCATCGTATTTATCGACGAATTGCATACGCTGGCGCAAGCCGGCGGCAAGGAAGGCGAAGTTTCTCCCGCAGATATTCTCAAGCCGTACCTTGCGCGCGGAGAATTGCAGACTATAGGCGCTACCACTACTGACGAGTATCGTAAGTACATCGAAACGGATAAGGCGCTCGAACGCAGATTTCAGCCTGTTGTAGTCGCACCTCCTTCCGTTGAGGAAACGATAGAAATTCTTAAAGGTTTAAAAGAAAATTACGAGGCTTTCCATAAGGTAACGTTGTCAGACGAGGCGATAGAGGCGGCGGCAAAGCTTTCGGACAGGTATATTACCGACAGATTTTTGCCGGATAAAGCCATAGATCTTGTCGACGAGGCTATGAGTAAAGCCAAAGTAAGCGGCAACACCGTTCCGCAATCGGTTAAAAACATGGAAGCGGAACTGGAAGTCATCAATCAAAAAAAAGAAGAGGCGGTAAGAAACGAAGACTACAAGTCTGCTATGGAGTTGCGTGATGAGGGGCAAAAGCTTGCCGGAGAGATTGAAGCTGCTAAAATAAATTGGAGCAAAAATAACGAAAGCACAATCGGCGCTATAACAGCCGACGACATAGCCGAAGTCGTTTCAAAATGGACGAAGATACCGCTTAGCCGACTCAGTGAGACTGAGACGCAGAGACTAATGCATCTCGAGGACGTTCTACACGGAAGAGTTATAGGACAAGACGGTGCGGTTACCGCCGTTTCCAAAGCAATAAGAAGAGCAAGAGCAGGGCTCAAAGACCCTTCAAGACCGATAGGAACGTTTTTGTTCCTAGGTCCTACCGGCGTAGGCAAAACAGAGTTGACAAAGGCTCTCAGCGAAGCAATGTTCGATGACGAAAATGCAGTTATTCGTCTCGATATGTCCGAATATATGGAGTCACACAGCGTAAGTAAATTGATAGGTTCTCCTCCGGGATACGTCGGTTTCGACGACGGAGGACAGCTCACCGAGCAAGTCAGACGCAGACCGTACAGCGTTGTGCTTTTCGACGAAATAGAAAAGGCGCATCCGGATGTGTACAATCTTTTGCTACAGCTTATGGATGACGGAAGGCTTACCGATTCGCAAGGCAGAACCGTAAGCTTTAAAAATACGATAATAATAATGACGTCTAACGTCGGAGTTTCGGAGCTTAAAACGCAACGAACTTTGGGATTCGGAGGCGGAAGAGCTGAAGAAGAACGCAAAACGCAAGAAATTCTCGATGCGGCGTTGAGACGAAGATTTAAGCCGGAATTTCTTAATCGTATAGACGTAATATGTACGTTCAATCATCTTACCAAAGAAGATATTTCCAAAATAGCCATGCTTTTACTTAAGAAGGTGGATAAAAAATTGTCCGAGCGAAATATAAAGCTCTATGTTACGCAAAATATGATGGAATATATTTTGGAGAAAGGGTACGATCCGGAGTTCGGTGCTAGACCGCTGCGCCGAGTTATAGAACAAAGCGTAGAAGACGCAATAGCCGAAAGTCTGCTTAGCGGTCAGGTAAAGGACGGCGATAAAGTAGAAGTGGATTTCGATCAAAAAGTTTGCGTTCGCTCCAAAATGTGAAATTTATTATTTTTGTAGATTTGCTATTTACAAAACTTAAAACTTATGGTAAACTAAAATAAATATTCGACATAATTCGCCGTACGGCGGTTATATATTGTTAATTCGGAGGAAATTATTATGATTATTGAATTTGTTTGCAAGAACTACGATCCGAGCGATAAGCTCAAAGACGTCATCGACAAAAAAGTTCAACGTCTCGATAAGTTTTTCGTGGACGAAGATACTCGCATTAAAGTGTTGCTTAAGCAGGTAAAAGAAAATGCCTATACGCTCGAACTTACCATTGTCTTGGACAATACCGTGTTGAGAGCGGAAATAACGAGCGACAATATGTACAACAACATAGATTTGGCTATACCTAAGATAGAGAAACAGATTATCAAATACCATAAGAAATTGATAGGCAAAAGCAAAAGAGTAAGAGAAAAGCTTTTGGTTGAGGAACCGGAAAAAGAAGAAACCGCTCAACCTAAAGTTGTTAGAACTAAAGTGTTTAATCTTACTCCGATGACCATCGAAGACGCAATTGAAGAACTCGAACTTACTCAACACAGTTTTTTCGTTTTCCTCAACAAGGCGGACGCAAGAATAAACGTGCTTTATAAGCGTGTAGACGGCGATTTCGGTCTTATAGAAACGACCGTATAAAAGGTTAGTGCAACTCGATTACTCTTTTATGACAAAAAAATACGTAAGCGGCGGGATCGACGAACTTATCGATTGTTCGGCAGCTTACGACAACGTTAATAGTAAATTCGGCGAGGAATACCTTAGATGGTGTTCCTTGCCTTTTGATACGCCGGATTTGTCCGATTTGATAACATACGGCAAGCAGGTGCGAGAAAATGTCGAATACTTGGTTGTTTTAGGCATAGGCGGTTCTTCTCTCGGATTGAGCATGGTTGCAAATGCAACTTTGCACTTAAGACATAACGAGTTAAACAGATTTGCCAGAAAAGCTCCGAAATTGTATGTAGTGTCCAATACGGATCCCGATGAAATGAGCAATTTGTTCGACGTAATAGATTTGCGAAAAACGCATTTTTGCGTAGTTACGAAAAGCGGCGACACGGGAGAGACGCTCGCCAATTTTTATGTTTGTTACGACAAATTAAAAAGAGTAGTCGGAGACGACGCCAAGGGTAAAGTTTGTGCCGTAACCACTATAGGCAAAGGGACTTTGTATGATTTTGCCGTAAGAGAAGGAATAAGAATTTTCGGGATTGATAAGGGCGTGGGCGGTCGATTTTCCGTGCTAAGCAATGCCGGACTCGTGCCTATGAGTATATTAGGGATAGACATAAGAAATTTGTTATACGGAGCAAGAAGAGCCACGTGTGGCTGTATACAAAAAAATATTTATAAAAATCCTGCGCTTATAACGGCGTCTTTGCTTGTCTTGTCAAAGAAAAAAGGTTATAATATTTGTGTACTTATGCCGTATTCGGACAGGCTTAGATTGCTTCCTGACTTTTTTGCTCAGCTTTGGGCAGAGTCTTTAGGAAAAAGGACTACAAAAAGCGGCGCTACGGTCAACGAAGGTCAAACGCCGTTAAAAGCGTTGGGCAGCGTGGATCAGCATTCGCTTTTGCAACTGTTGGTAGAAGGTCCACAGGATAAGGTCGTTATTTTCGTCGGAGTGAGGGATAGGCTGAAAGGCTTTGCCGTTTCGCAGTCGCATGACGGATATCTTAATGGGAAAGAACTCGGGGATATTCTGGATGCGTCCATGCGAGGGACCGCAATGTCGCTAGTAAATGCGGGCAGACCCAATATGACTATAACCGTAGATGAGATTAACGAAGAGAGTGTAGGCGAACTACTGACATTTTTTATGTTTGCTACGGCATATGCCGGCGAGCTTCTGAGCGTGGATGCTTTTAATCAACCCGGCGTGGAGTACGGCAAAAGTATGACTCGCAAGCTGCTTGGCGAAAATATGCGAGAAGTATCAGACAAAAACTTTATTGTGAGGTTATGATGAACAAAAAGACTATAGAAGACGTATGCGTAAGAGGCAAAAAATGTCTTGTAAGGTGTGACTTCAATGTTCCAATGAAAGACGGAAAGATAACTAACGACAACCGTATTACTGCGGCGTTGCCGACCATAAAATATTTGCTTTCTCACGGAGCGAAAGTGGTGCTTTGCTCTCATCTCGGCAGACCTAAGGGAGAGTTTAACATTAAGTATTCGTTAAAGCCCGTAGCCGACAGACTTAACGAATTGCTTGGCGGGGCGGTTACGTTTGCCACCGACGTAATCGGTGAAGACGCACAGGCAAAGGTCGCTGCGCTCAAGGACGGTCAGGCTGTTCTTTTGGAAAACTTGCGTTTTCATGCTGAGGAAGAAAAAAACGACAAAGAATTTTGCCGTAAACTTGCTTCTTTTTGCGACGTGTATGTAAACGACGCTTTTGGCACGGCACACAGAGCGCATGCTTCCACTGCCGGCATAGCGCAATACGGGTTCGTTAAGGATGCGGTAGCAGGTTTTCTTATCGAAAAAGAGCTTAAAATTATGGGCGGAGCTTTAGAGAATCCCGTTCGTCCGCTTGTAGCTATTTTGGGCGGTTCCAAAGTATCCGACAAAATCGGCGTTATAAATAATCTTATAGATAAAGCGGATTGTATAATAATCGGCGGCGGAATGGCTTATACGTTCCTCAGAGCGCTCGGATATAATACCGGAAAAAGTCTTTGCGAAGAAGACAAGCTTGCGCTTGCCAAAGAACTTATGGACAAGGCTAAGAAGATAAAGTTTATTCTTCCTGTAGACGTAGTTACGGCGGACGCTTTTCCCGATCCTATCGACGCTCCCGTCCAAGCGCATGTGCGAAAAATCGACGAAATAGCCGATGAAATGGGTTTGGACATAGGACCTCAAACAGTTAAGCTTTTCCGTGAGCAGATAGCTACTGCCGGAACCGTTATCTGGAACGGCCCCATGGGCGTATTCGAAAACCCGGTTTTTGCTGCCGGAACAAAGGAAATTGCTGCCGCATTGGCTCAAAGCAAGTGCATTTCGATCATCGGAGGAGGAGACAGTGCGGCTGCGGTTCAGCAAATGGGCTATGGCGACAAAGTGACTCATATTTCTACCGGCGGCGGCGCAAGCTTGGAGTATCTTGAAGGAAAGATTCTTCCCGGCATTGCCTGTCTTAATGACAAGGGTTGATATGGTAGAAATCAGAGAAGTAAAAAATCGCAAAGAAATTAAAAGATTTATCGAGTTTCCTTTAAATTTATATAAAGGAAATCCTTATTTTGCACCTCCGCTTTATTCGGACGAAAAAAAGCTCTTTAAACGTAATCATGTTTATTCGGAACAGTGCGACACAGTTTATTACAATGCATACAAAGGCGGTAAAATTCAAGGAAGAATATCGGGGATTTTGCAGAAAGCGAGTAACGAGAAGTGGAAGCAAAGCAGGGTCAGATTTACACGATTCGATTGCGTGGATGATATAGAAGTTGCAAAGGCGCTGTTCGACGCCGTGGAATCCTGGGCAAAACTTAAAGGTATGAACGAAGTTGTCGGACCGTTGGGTTTTTCCGATCTCGAAAGAGAGGGGCTGTTGGTCGAAGGCTTCGACTATATGTCTACGTTTGAGGAACAGTATAACTACGCTTATTATCAGAATCTCATAGAGCGTTGCGGCTATGCCAAAGAAGTCGATTGGGTAGAGCGAAGAATCTATCCGCCTAAGGAGCCAAACGACAGATTGAAGAGATTAAGTTCGCTTATGTTGAAGAGATATGGCTTACATTTGTGTTCAGTAAAAAACATAAACGAATTTATAGAAAAATATGCGGATGCCTTTTTCGATATACTGGATACGACCTATTCCCAGATTTACGGAACTGTACCGCTGAGCGACAAGATGCGAAAAATGATGGTGTCTAATTTTAGATTGCTTGTAAAAAAGGATTTTGTGTCGGTCGTTTTGGATAAAGATGAGAAAGTCGTATGCTTCGGCGTTTGTTTTCCGTCTATCGGAGAAGCGTTGCAAAAGTCGGGAGGACGACTTACGCCGGTTACGCTGATACGGGTTTTAAAGGCGATAAAGAAGCCTAAAATGATAGAGCTCGGTCTTGTAGGCGTTTTGCCTCAATACGAAAGCAAGGGAATAAGTTCTGCGTTGTTTGCGGGTATTTTCGATATATTTAATGCATACCCGTCTGTTCGATATGCCGAAACAAATCTTAACATCGAAGACAATAGTAAGATCATAAATCAATGGAAGAATTTCGAACATATTCAACATAAACGTAGACGTTCGTATTTAAAACAAATAATTTAACTTAGACGAAGGCAATGTGGCGACGCATTGCCTTTAGTCGATACATATGAGAGTTAAATGTTCGTTGTCAATCAAAGTTTTAACCGTATTACTTCCTATTTGTGCGCTTGTTTCCGATATGTCGCCAAAAGCAATTCGCATTATGGACGGTAATGCGTTGTTGTTTTTTACTACTCAATCCAATATTGCCGTTGCGGCGGTGAGTCTTGCCGGAATCGTAACATTTTCTTTTGGATATGTAACAAAAAAGTGGATGCGTATAGTAAAGCTTGCGACAACTACATCAATAATGCTTACTATGGCGGTGTATTGTTTTTTACTTGCGCCGGCGGCTATGGCAAATGCGTACGACGGGGTGTGGAGTCTTAGCAGCATATTGCTGCACGTAGTAGTGCCGGTTTTGGCAATAATAGATTATTTGCTGTGTTACAAAAGCGAACGATACTATTACGCTCAAAGACTGTGGACGATAGTTCCGCCGGTAGCGTTTATGACGTTTTCGGCAATAGGATATGCTCTGAAGTGGGATTACGGTCTCAATCAGAATTATCCTTATTTTTTCATGAATTATGCTTCCGAGGCAGGAGTTTTCGGCTTTAGTAAAAGCTTGCCGTATATGGGCGTTGCGTATTATGCTATTATTATAGCCGCATCCGTGTATTTTTTCGGCATAGTAATTACGTTCGGTTCTTTAAGAAGGAAAAAAATATGATATACGTAGCAATAACGGCAGCAATAATCGCCGTTTTATACATAATTTTGTTAATAATGTATTCTAAAGTATTTGTTAACAAGGACAAATACGCCGATTATATGACGATGCCGCCGCAAAAAAAACAATATGTACGTTATGCGGAGGCTGTTAAAAGCGAGTATTTTGAAGCTGCCGCAAAAAAATTCGAAGACGTTTTTGTTAAATCATACGACGGTAAAAAATTGTATGCGAGATTTTATCGTAGCGACGATAGCGCTCCTACCGTTGTTTTGATACACGGATACAAAAGTACAGGATTACGAGATTTGTGTTTTGCGTTGAATTTACTGTGTAAACTGAGTTATAACGTTTTGCTAATCGATTTAAGGGGACACGGATTGAGCGACGGAAAAACGCTTTCAATGGGTGTAAAGGAAAGTCGTGACATAGAAAAGTGGACGGAGTTTTTGAAAAAACGAGGCGCTCGGAAGATAATTTTGTACGGTATATCCATGGGGGCGGCGACTGCGCTAATGAGTCTTAAGCGTGTAAAAGTAGACGGCGTTGTGGCTGATTGTCCTTTTGATTCGCCGTTTTCCGCATTCGAGTATACTGCTAAAAAGCATAATGCTTCGATGTTTCGTGTGTACATGTTGGGGGTTGCAGCGGCGATTATAGGCGGTTTTTCGATAAAAAAGGCAAGTTCGGCTGCAGCCGTAGCCGCAAGCGATACGCCTGTTTTGCTTATTTCGGGTAAAAACGATTCGGTGGTTTCCCCGTCCGAAAAAGATAAAATAGCGTGTAGGGCGGCTCATTGTTCGGTAGCCGTTTTTGACGCAGGACATGCCGTGAGTTTTTATTCGGATCCGATTAGATACGCAAGAGAAGTTACGCAATTTTTATGCGAAATATGTCACGAGCGAAAGTAAAAAGCGCAAGGTTTTTGCTTGATATATTCGACGGTGTGTGTTATGATATGTTAAGATAAGAAAGGAGAAAGGCTATATGTTGTACAAAAGATTTTTGGACAGAGAAGTTTCGGCATTGGGTTTCGGTATGATGCGTTTGCCGATGAAGGACGGCGAAGTTGACAGAGAACAGACGGAAGCAATGATAGATTATGCCGTAACGCACGGAGTAAACTACTTCGATACGGCTTATCCTTATCACGGAGGCGTGTCAGAACTCTTGGCTGGCGAATTTTTATCAAAGTATCCTCGAGAAAGTTATTGTCTCGCTACAAAATTTCCGGGGCATCAGTTAAGTTCGTCGTATGACGCTCGGGAAATATTCGAAGAGCAGCTTTCTAAGTGCCGTACGGAATACTTCGATTATTATCTTTTGCATAACGTAAACGAAAACTCGATAGACGTGTACCGAGACAAGAAGTGGAATATAATTAACGAATTCGTTAAGCTTCGCAAAGAAGGTAAGATCAGACATCTCGGTTTTTCCAGTCACGGCGGATACGATTTACTTAAAAGTTTTTTGGACGAATACGGCAAATGCATGGAGTTTTGCCAGATTCAGTTCAATTACCTCGATTATACCTTGCAAGACGCAAAGAAGAGATATGAGCTTCTTACCGAAAGAAATATACCTGTTATAGTAATGGAGCCGGTTCGAGGCGGAAGACTGGCGAATCTCGACGAAGAAAGTTCGGCAATGCTCAAGAAGGCGAGACCTGACGATTCGATTGTTTCGTGGGCGCTCAGATGGGCTGCGTCTTTCGATAACGTAAAAGTCGTTTTGTCGGGCATGTCGGACATGTCGCAGATGAGCGACAACATAAAGACTATCGAGAGCTTTGAAAAGATAAGCGACGGCGAGCAGGACATGTTGGACAAAGTGTCGCAAAGGCTACATAATAACATTCCTTGTACGGGATGCAGATATTGTTGTGACGGATGTCCGATGGGATTAAATATCCCATATCTTCTTGATATCGCCAACGAAATACGCTTTTCGCCGTCCGTAAACGCAACAATGCGTCTGGATCCATTGCCTGACGATAAAAAGCCGTCGGCGTGTCTTTCGTGCGGAGCTTGCAAAACGATATGTCCTCAAAATATAGATATACCTTTGATGCTGAGAGAGCTTAGCGAGGCTGCGAAAAAAGTGAGGCCGTGGGCAGAAATATGCAAAGAAAGAGAAGAAGCGGCTAAAAGGATGAGACAAAACGGAAACAAATAACAATCGCTACACCGATAAGCGAGCAAAAAACAAGTTTTTTGTTTGACAGTTTTGTTTGTCGGTGCTATACTTGTATTGTCGTCGGAGCAAAGTCTCGGACGTTCTCGTACATAAAAAACAAATATTTGCGTACATCGGTACGAACAAGGAGTGCAGATATGTTAAATAAAGACATGATGGAATTGGGTAAAAAGCCTTCCGCTATAAGAGAGCTTTTTGAGTACGGAAAACGCAGAGCCGCAGTTATCGGCAAGGATAACGTTTTTGATTTTTCAATCGGTAATCCCAGCGTACCGGCTCCGCAATGCGTAAACGACGAACTTATCGATCTTCTGAAAAACGGAGATCCGCTTGTCTTGCACGGATACACAAGTGCTGCGGGAGATCTTAATGTAAGAGAGACAATCGCCGAGCATATCAACAAAACGCACGGCACTTGCGTTTCTGCAGGTCATATTTACATGACTTGCGGAGCTGCAGCGTCCCTTACTATTTCCATAAAAGGCTTATACGAAGAAGAAGATGAGTTTATCGCAATCTCGCCGTTTTTCCCTGAGTACAGAGTATTCGTTGCCAATGCAGGCGCAAAGCTTGTGGTCGTAGAGTCCGAGAAACAAAATTTTCAACCCGACCTTGACATGCTCGAAAAATCAATCGGCAAGCATACCAAGGCTGTAATAATCAACTCGCCCAATAATCCGAGCGGAGTAGTTTATAGCGAAGACACTATAAAGAAAATAGCAGATATTCTTACGAAAAAGAGCAAAGAATACGGTAGACCTATATTCATCATAGCAGACGAACCGTATAGAGAACTGGTATACGGAGCAAAAGTGCCTTATGTAATGAATTATTATCGCAATACTTTGGTTTGTTATTCGTATTCGAAGTCGTTATCGCTCCCCGGCGAGCGTATAGGCTACATAGCCGTATGTCCTGACGCCGAAAACGAAGGCGACCTTTATGCGGCTATATGCGGGGCTGGTAGATCGCTCGGCTTTGTTTGTGCGCCCAGTCTTTTTCAACAACTTGTAGCAAGATGCGTAGATAAAACGGCAGATATAGAAATATATCGAAAGAACAGAGATATGCTGTGCGAGGCTCTTACAAAATATGGTTACCGTTGCATAAAACCGGACGGAGCATTCTACTTGTTTATCGAAGCGCTCGAACCCGATTCGATAGCGTTCTGCGAAAAAGCAAAGCAGTTCGAATTGCTTTTGGTGCCTGCCGATTCGTTCGGTTGCAAGGGATTCGTACGTATTTCGTACTGCGTACGTCCCGAGCAAATTCAAAAGGCTTTGCCCGCATTCGAAGCATTGGCTAAGTCATACGGAAAATAAAATTTAAACTAATCGTTTTTAAACTAAACACGGTTGACAAAATTTTGTTAGCCGTGTTTTTTGCCCTTTATTTGCTTGACATACAATATCTTTAGATGTATAATAAACTTGCAATTTTTAAGACGGTACGAGATACCGACAAGATTGAATTCAATATTGGCAATGCGGCGTTTTTACGCATATACTTGCAAAAAGATTTTTCTTGTCGGTGACGGCAAGTTTTTTTTATGTAAGGAGCGGATATGCAGATAAAGACTCAAGTTATGGACGAAAATGCCGTAAACAGGGCAATAGCCCGAATCGCACACGAAATATCTGAACGAAACGACGGAGTAGATGACGTCTGCATTCTCGGAGTTAAGCGTAAGGGCGTTCCTTTTGCGGAGAGAATAAAAAACTGCATAATGCAGTTCGAAGGTGTAGAAGTTCCTTTCGGCGCTTTGGACGTTACGATGAATCGAGATGATTATTCTGAAGAAAAAAAGCGTTCGCTCAGCACCGGCAGCTTTGTTCCGTTTTCAATAACGGATAAGACCGTGATCATTGCCGACGACGTACTGTTTACAGGCAGAACGGCAAAGGCGGCAATCGAAACGATTTTCGAGTACGGCAGGCCTAAATGCGTTCAGCTGGTAACGCTTATCGACAGAGGCCATAGGGAATTGCCAATAAGACCCGACTACGTGGGCAAAAACGTTCCGTCATCGAAAGACGAAACCGTGGCGGTTAAATTAAGCGAAATCGACGGTGAGACGGGGGTATACATCTGTGAGTAACCTTTACGATTTTGCCGAGTTAACGGGCAAATATAAAAAAATATGCGATAATACGGACGGCTATTTCTCCGGTGAAACCACAGGATATGTGTTTGCCGACGGTATAGCCGTTTTCCCCGGCTTTTGCGACGTGCATGTTCACTTCAGGGAGCCGGGTTTTTCTTATAAAGAAACCATAAAGACCGGCTCTATGGCTGCTGCCGCAGGAGGTTATACGAGTGTGTGTTCCATGCCTAATCTTAATCCTGTTCCGGACGGGTTGGAATCACTGCGTGCGCAAACGGAAATTATCGAGCGTGATTCCGTTATAGACGTAAGACCGTACGGAGCGATAACCAAGGGCGAAAAAGGGAAAATTCTTGCGGATATCGATGAGCTGGCACCGTACGTTTGCGCCTTTTCCGACGACGGCAAAGGCGTGCAGAACGAAGAGATTTTGCTTAGCGCTATGAAAAAATGCGCAGAGTTAGGCAAAATCGTTGCGCTGCATGAAGAAGACGAGTCGCTTTTGCTCGGTGGAGTGATAAACGACGGGGAACGGGCAAAAGAACTCGGGATTAAAGGCATATGTTCTATGAGTGAGTATCTGCCGCTGCAAAGAGATATTTTTTTAGCGAAGGAAGCAAAAGCGAAAATACATATCTGCCACGTTTCCACAAAAGAAAGCGTAGATATAATACGCAAAGCGAAACTCGACGGAGTGGACGTGACTTGTGAAACTGCGCCGCATTACCTTATACTTACGGACGCCGAAGTAAAAAACGAAGGCAGATTTAAGATGAACCCGCCGCTAAGAGGCGAGGCAGACAGAGCGGCGCTTATAGAAGGATTGCTTGACGGCACAATAGACATGATAGCGACGGATCATGCGCCGCACGGCGCCAAGGAGAAGAGCGGCGATTTGAATTCGGCTCCGTTCGGAATAACCGGATTGGAGACGGCGTTTGCGTTGCTTTATACGTTTCTCGTTAAAGGCGGCGTAATCTCATTAAAGAAACTTTTAGAGCTGATTTGTTATAATCCTCGAAAAAGGTTCGGCTTGCAGTTACGCAAAGATGATTTTACCGTATTCGATTTGAATACCGAATATGCAATAGATTCGCAAAAGTTCGTATCTAAGGGCAAAAGCACTCCCTTTGACGGACGAAAAGTTTTTGGTAAGTGCTTAGCAACTGTTTACGGAGGCAAAACTGTATGGCAAGAAAGTTTGATAAGAAATTAGTTTTGGAAGACGGCAGCGAATATTTTGGTTACGGTTTCGGAGCAGACAAAGAAGTCGTTAGCGAAGTAGTGTTCAACACATCTATGGTAGGTTATCAGGAGATTCTTTCCGATCCGTCGTACACGTATCAGGCTGTGGTTATGACCTATCCGCTAATAGGTAATTACGGCATCAATAGCAGCGACTACGAATCTGCTATGGCGGGCGCAAGCGCACTTGTAGTAAGCGAATATAACCCGCATCCGTCAAATTTCAGAAGCGAAAGCAATTTGTCCGCTTGGCTTAAGCGTAACGGGGTTGCCGGCATAGAAGGCATAGATACAAGAAAGCTTACGAGAAGCATAAGGGATCACGGAAGTAAACAGGGAATCATTACGGACATAGAAGTGTCTGCGAAAGAAGCGATAAGGCGAATACAAGCGCACGGAGTAAGAGACGATTCGGTAAAAAAAGTCAGCATAAAAAGCGTAATAGAATATGGAAGCGTAAATGCGCCCGTTCATATAGCGGCTATAGATTGCGGAATGAAAGCTAATATATTGAGATCGCTTCTTGCAAGAAATTGCAGGATAACGGTTTTTCCGTACGATACAAAAGTGGACGACGTATTAAAGGTTAAACCCGACGGACTGTTTTTGTCTAACGGACCCGGCAATCCCGCAGACGTAAGCGAGGTAATAGAACTAGTCAAGCAAATAAAAGGCAAGTTACCTATATTCGGGATATGCTTGGGACATCAGATAATCTCGCTTGCTTACGGAGCAAAAACTTATAAACTTAAGTTCGGTCATCACGGGGGCAATCATCCGGTAAAAAATCTGAAAGACGATAAGGTCGAAATAACTTCGCAAAATCACAATTATGCCGTAGACGCCGAGTCGCTTAACGATACTTCACTCAAGATTACGCACGTGAATCTTTTGGACGGAACTGTGGAGGGGGTGGAAAACGAGAAAGACAACGTATTTTCCGTTCAATATCATCCCGAGAGCGCTCCGGGGCCCGAAGACAGTTCGTATTTGTTCGATAAATTCTTAGCCAATATAAGGAGATAGGTATGCCACTGAGAAAAGACATCAAAAAAATCATGGTAATAGGAAGCGGCCCGATAGTTATCGGACAAGCTGCGGAATTCGATTATGCAGGCACGCAAGCGTGTCTTGCACTTAAAGAAAAGGGTTTTGAAGTTATACTTTGCAACTCTAATCCGGCTACGATAATGACGGACACTTCGATTGCAGATAAGGTGTATATGGAACCGCTCACGCTTGAGTACGTTGCTAAGATAATCAGATATGAGCGTCCTGACGCAATTATTCCGAGCATAGGCGGTCAAACGGGACTCAACCTTGCCATGCAACTTAATAAAAAAGGCATTTTAAAAGAATGTCGTACCGAACTTCTCGGTACTACGAGCGAAAGTATAGAAAGAGCCGAAGACAGAGAACTGTTTAAAAAATTGTGCGAAGAAATCGGCGAGCCGGTGTGTCCTTCCGAAATTGCAAAAACGGTGGAAGGCGGCTTGTCGGCGGCAAAAAAAATAGGATTCCCCGTTGTGCTTAGACCTGCGTTTACTTTGGGCGGTACGGGCGGCGGTTTTGCCGACGACGAACAGTCTTTTATGGAGCTTATGCCCAATGCACTGGAACTTTCGCCGGTCGGAGAGGTGTTAATAGAAAAGAGCGTAAAGGGCTATAAGGAAATTGAGTATGAGGTTATGCGGGACGCTGCCGACACGGCGATAACCGTATGTAATATGGAAAACCTCGATCCCGTCGGCGTGCATACCGGTGATTCTATAGTCGTATGTCCCAGTCAGACGCTAAGTAACAAAGAGTATCAAAAGCTGCGAAACAGCGCTCTTAAGATAATACGCGCTTTAAAAATAGAAGGCGGCTGTAACGTTCAGTTTGCGCTTGACCCGCAATCTTTCGATTACTACGTTATCGAGGTTAATCCAAGGGTTTCGAGATCGTCTGCTCTTGCGAGCAAGGCGAGCGGATTCCCTATAGCGAGAGTTTCGGCGTTGATAGCGGTGGGAATGCGTCTGGAAGAAATAAAGCTGGCTAATACGCCTGCGAACTTCGAGCCTGCGCTCGATTACGTCGTAATGAAAATGCCGAGATTCCCCTTCGATAAGTTCGCCGCAGCAAGCAACGTATTGTCAACACAGATGAAAGCAACCGGTGAGGTAATGAGCGTCGGCAGGACGGTGGAGGAGAGTTTGCTGAAAGCTGTAAGGTCGTTGGAAACGGGAGTTAATCACCTATGGTTGCAGAAAGCTGCGGATATGAGCGACGATGAACTCAGAAGTTATATAGCAACGCCATCCGACGATCGAATTTTTATGATAGCCGAACTGCTCAGACGAGGCGAAAACATCGACTATATTTTCGAAGCTACAAACATCGACAGATTTTTCTTACAAAAAATTCAGCATATCGTTACTTTGGAGACCGAAGTAAAAAATGCGCCTTTTGACATAGGTACGGTTAAAGAGAGCAAAAAATACGGTTTTTCGGATAAAACCATAGCTAAGCTGTGGGATTGTGACGAGTATGCCGTAAGAGAATTTCGCATAAAGCACAAAGTAGTGCCTTGCTACAAAGAAATAGATTCGTGCGCTTCCGAGTTCGATGCGTATATTCCGTATTTTTACTCGACGTACGCAGATGAGGACGAATGCGTTCGAAAAAGCGACAAAAAGAAAATAGTTGTGTTGGGAGCAGGTCCTATAAGGATAGGGCAGGGTGTGGAATTTGACTATTCTACGGTACATGCGGTACAAACTATAAGACAGTCGGGTTACGAAGCGATTATTATCAATAATAATCCCGAAACGGTTTCCACGGATTATACCACTTCGGACAAACTCTATTTCGAACCGCTGACGCCCGAAGACGTACTAAACGTAATAGACGCAGAGCAACCCGAAGGAGCGATAGCTTCGCTCGGCGGACAAACCGCTATAAATCTTGCCGCACCGCTTACCAAACGTGGCGTTAAAATAATAGGTACCGATTGTGACGCCATCGCAAAGGCCGAAAACAGGGACTTATTTGAAAAACTTTTGATTTCTCTCGGTATTCCGCAACCTCAAGGCGAGGCGGTAACCACGGTAGAGGACGGAGTTAAAGCGGCTTCCTCTATAGGATATCCTGTGCTTGTGCGACCGTCATTCGTGCTTGGCGGCAGAGCCATGCAGATAGTAGCTAATGAGAATCAGCTGCGGAAATATCTTGCCGAAGCGGTAGCTATAGATAAAGATAATCCCGTTTTGGTGGATAAATACATTGTGGGCAAGGAAGTGGAAATCGATGCGATTTGCGACGGGAACGATGTGTTCGTGCCGGGAATAATGGAACTTGTCGAGCGAACCGGCGTACACAGCGGCGACAGTATAAGCGTTTATCCGGCGTTTAGCATATCCGATAAAGTTAAGGGTACTATACTAAGCTACGCAAAAAAGTTGGGACTTGCCATAGGGATAAGAGGATTGTTTAATGTCCAATTTATAGTGGATAAAAGCGACGATGTTTACATTATCGAAGTAAATCCTCGCTCTTCTCGAACCGTTCCGTTTCTATCCAAAGCAACAGGATATTCGCTTGCGGATATAGCTACTAACGTAATGCTCGGTAAGTCGCTTAAAGAACAAGGAATATTTAATCTTTACCCTCAAGAAAAAACGAGGTGGTACGTAAAGGCACCCGTATTCTCATTTAGCAAAATCAGCGGTCTGGACGCCATTCTTTCGCCGGAAATGAAGAGTACAGGCGAAGCGATAGGATACGATGCCAAGCTTAACAGAGCTTTGTATAAGGCTCTTCAGGCGTCCGGTATGAAATTGCAAAATTACGGAACGGTATTCATAACCGTATGCGACAAAGATAAAGAAGAGGCGTTGCCGTTGGTTCGAAGATTTTATAATCTCGGATTCAATATCGAAGCTACGGGCGGTACCGCAAAATATCTGAAAGAAAACGGAATAAAGACGAGAGCGCTGAAAAAGATAAACGAGGGTTCTAACGAAATACCCGAAGCGCTAAGGCAAGGATACGTAGCGTATGTAATTAATACTTGCGACGTTGCTACTACTGGGCATAACACGGACGGTTACAAAATTCGCAGCCTTGCCACGCAAAACAACATAAATATGTTTACGTCTCTAGATACCGTAAAGGTTTTACTTGATGTGTTGGAAGAGACTACACTTTGCGTTTCTACTATAGACGCATAAAGCGGAGAAATATGATTCAAGAAATTCTTAAGATAAACGATAATAAAAAAATCGCAGCGAACGTATACGAAATGACTCTCGTCGGCAATATGTCGGCAATAACGAGTCCCGGACAATTCGTAAATATAAAAATCGACGGATTGTACCTTCGTCGCCCGATATCGGTATGTGACTATACGCAAAATTCGCTCACGTTGGTTTATAAAGTAGTCGGTGTCGGTACCGAAATATTGAGCAAAAAGAAACAGGACGACAAACTGGACGTTTTAATAGGATTGGGCAACGGATATACCGTTGACGCTCGCCAAAAAAATCCGCTTTTGATAGGAGCGGGAGTGGGTACGCCTCCGCTTTATAATTTAGCAAAATCTCTCATACGTATAGGCGCAAACGTGACAACTCTATTAGGGTTTCATAGCAAAGACGACGTTTTTTTCGAGGATGAATTTAAGCGACTCGGATGCAAAACGATAATATATACTAGCGACGGAAGCTACGGACGCAAGGGGCGAGTGACTCAAGCGATAGACGAGCTTTGCTACGATTATGTTTTTGCGTGCGGACCGGAGTCTATGCTTAAAAGCGTCGATGAAATCATAACTTCGGATGCGCAGTATAGTTTCGAGGAGCGCATGGGCTGCGGATTCGGCGCTTGTATGTGTTGCAGTTGCAAGACTAAGTACGGCGACAAACGAATTTGTCTGGACGGTCCCGTTCTGAAGAGAGAGGAGGTTATATGGTAGATCTTAAGGTGACTCTTTCGGGTTGGACATTAGACAATCCGATAATAGCGGCAAGCGGAACGTTCGGCTATGGCAAAGAGTTTGCAAAACTTTACGACATCAACGTACTCGGATCGTTTTCTTTTAAGGGTACTACGTTAAATCCGAGATTCGGAAATCCTACGCCGAGAGTTGCCGATTGTAGGTGCGGTATGATAAATAGCGTCGGGTTGCAAAATCCGGGCGCAAAATCCGTAACGGAGAACGAGCTTCCTCAAATTAAAGAGTATTTTTCTAAAAAAGTAATAGCAAACGTCGGTGGTTTTTCGATAGAAGAGTATGTCGAAACGTCGGCAATGATGGACGAAGCGGATAATATCGGCATGATAGAACTTAACATAAGCTGTCCTAACGTTCATAACGGAGGTATGGCGTTCGGTACGAATCCCGTCAATGCGTATAACGTAGTTAAGGCGGTCAGACAAAGAGTAAAAAAACCGCTGTACGTAAAACTGTCGCCTAACGTTACGGACATTACCGAAATAGCCACAGCATGTTGTGAGGCGGGCGCAGACGGATTAAGTATGATAAATACCGTTTCGGGTATGCGGATAGATTTAAAACGTCGCCGTCCCGTACTCGCAAACGTTACGGGTGGCTATTCGGGTGACGGAATATTTCCGATTGCTTTGGCTGCCGTATACCGAACTTACGAGAAAGTTAACGTACCGATTGTAGGAATGGGCGGCATAAGCCGAGCGGAGGACGTAATCGAGATGATGCTTGCCGGGGCGACTGCCGTACAGATAGGGGCTGCGAATTTAGTGGATCCCTTTTGCTGCAAACGTATAATCGAGGGACTGCCGAAAGTAATGCAAAAATACGGAATACAAAAAATTACCGATATAATAGGAGGTGCGCACAATGGGTAAAGACGTAATTATAGCTTTGGATTTTTCTTCGGAAAAAACGACGATGGACTTTTTAGACTTGTTTAAGGAAACAAAGCCTTTTGTCAAAATAGGCATGGAATTGTTTTATTCGACAGGTCCGCAGATGATAAGAAAGATAAAGGAAAGAGGACACAAGATTTTCTTAGATTTAAAACTGCACGATATACCTAATACGGTAAACAAGGCAATGAAGGCGTTGTCTGCGTTAGACGTAGATATGTGTAATTTGCACGCTTCCGGCGGAAAGGCAATGATGGAGGCGGCTATAACGGGGCTTATGAGAGCTGACGGCACTAGACCGCTGCTGATCGCCGTGACGCAGCTTACTTCTACTGATCAGCAAATGCTTACCGACCAGTTGCTTATCGACCAGCCTATAGACGAAGTGGTAATGAAATATGCGCTCAATGCGTTACATTCGGGATTGGACGGAGTCGTGTGCTCGCCTCTCGAAGCGGAAAAAGTACATAGTTCCTGCGGCAGAAATTTTCTGACCGTAACTCCCGGAGTTCGTTTTGCGGACGGTGACATAGGCGACCAAAAAAGAGTGACGACGCCACAGAAAGCTGCTTTGCTCGGTTCGGATTACATAGTTGTCGGACGACCGATTACGCAGGCGCAAGATCCGGTCAAAACCTACGAAAGGTGCGTGGCAGAGTTTGTCGGGGCGCAGATACATTAAGACGATATAAAACATAAGGAGAGAACAGATAATGGAAAATAACGAAAAAGAATTTATCAGACAGCTTATAGCCAAAGATTTGTTGGAAGTCAAAGCGGTATTTTTACGTCCTTCCCAGCCGTTCGTTTGGGCAAGCGGCATAAAAAGTCCGATTTATTGCGACAATCGTCTTACGCTTACTGCGGTTAAACAACGCAGCGACGTGGAAAATTCCATAGCGGCAACGATAAAGAGAGAGTTCCCCGACTGCGAAGTGCTTATGGGAACCGCAACTGCCGGCATAGCGCATGCGGCGATAACCGCTCATATCCTCGGATTGCCTATGGGGTACGTTAGGTCCGGGGCGAAAGACCATGGAAGACAAAATCAGATAGAAGGCAAACTGGAAGTCGGTCAAAAAGTTGTGGTCATAGAAGATCTTATTTCCACGGGCGGCAGTTCTCTCGAAACTGCTCAGGTGCTTAGGGATGCAGGTGCAGAGGTTCTCGGTATCGTGAGTATATTCACTTACGGCATGAAGAAGGGGATAGAACGCTTTGCGGCTGCAAATATAAAGACGATAAGTCTAACCGATTTTGATGCAGTCATAGATGCTGCGATAGCGCAAAATTACATCGAGGCGGCAGATAGGGAGAGATTGCTTAAGTTTAGAAACAATCCTTCGGACGAAAGTTGGATAGGAGCATAAAAATGGCTTGTCTTGTAGATATTACCGATTTAAGTGTTGAAGATATCGATAAAATCATTGCGCTTGCCGAAGATATAAGGAACAATCCGGTAAAATACGTCGAATCGTGCAAGCATAAGATACTTGCGACTTTATTTTACGAGCCGTCTACTCGCACCAGACTCAGCTTCGAATCTGCGATGATTTCGCTCGGAGGCAGCGTAATAGGATTTTCGGGGGCCAGCGCAAGTTCCGCTACGAAAGGCGAAACTATTGCGGATACCGTATCTGTCGTATCCGGATACGCAGACGTTATCGCAATGCGCCACAATTTGGACGGCGCAGCCTATGTCGCAGCAGCAAAAAGCAAGGTTCCGTTTATAAATGCAGGTGACGGCGGACATTTTCATCCGACTCAAACGCTTGCAGATCTTCTAACTATTCACAGCAGATTGGGAAGGTTGAACGGCTTGAAAATAGGTATTTGCGGCGATTTAAAGTACGGCAGAACCACGCATTCGCTGATTGCCGCTTTAAGTAGGTATGCAGATAATGAATTCGTGCTTATTTCGCCGCCCGAATTAAGGCTTCCCGATTTTGCGAAAAAGCATGCCGGAAATTGTGCGATAACCGAATCCGAGTCGTTGGAAAATTCGATAGCAGATCTTAACGTACTGTATATGACGAGAATACAAAAAGAACGATTTGACGACCCGAACGAGTACATGCGACTTAAAGGTTGTTTTATTCTCGATGCAGAAAAAATGCGTCTTGCGAAAGAAAATATGATTGTAATGCATCCGCTTCCACGTGTGGATGAAATAACCGTCGATGTGGACGAAGACGATAGGGCGGCTTATTTTTATCAAACGGAATGCGGCAGATATATGCGGATGGCTTTGATTTTGTCGCTTCTCGACAAAAAGATAAGTCCCGCTATAACAAACAGAAAACTTTCTGAGCTGAATGTTCCGTGCGCAAACCCTCATTGCGTGACTCATTTCGAAAGGGGAGTTAAGTCGCTTTTTTACAGCGACGTTAAAACGTTCAGGTGCGCCTATTGCGATTCGCAGTTAAAAGGCGATTGCTAAACCTTTAAAAAATTTTACGAAGCGCCTTATACCGAATGCGGAGAGTGATATGACGATACGCATTTGAGTGAATAAGACGTAAAACAGATTCGGACTTTGTTATTACAGCCGTTGCAGATTCTTTGTCAAAGATACGGCATGCCGCTCGGAAATAAATCACTTAAAAAAGCATAATTGAAAAAAGTGCGAGCATAATCGGATGGTGGATGCGAATTTCCAAAGGGCGGGGCGGAAAACGTCATTATGCGAAACACCGATGAAACTAATTTGGTTTTCGCAGCTCGGCTATAGTTGCGCAAAACTATTCGTTCGGTATCGCTTATGCGGATGACGGTGTATAGCCGTGTGAAATACGCAAGAGCTGCTGTTATTGTCGAATGGTTTTTAAATTTTTTTAGGAAAAGAGAAACAATACGGCGTGAGTCCGCATATAAATGTCCTATGAAAAGAATTATTTATGATTGCGAAGAAACTCACGTCGTCGGCAGAAAATCGAAGGCCGGCATTATCGTCGGTATAATTGTCGGCTTTTGCGCTGCGACTCTGCTATACCTGTTGTTTTTCTGAAAAAACGACATTTTTCCTACCTATATGGTAGGATTTTTTAGAGCAATTAAGTACGGAATTTCACAATAAACAACAATAAATTTTTGGTAAATAGGTTGTAAGCAGTTGCATTTGCAAACCGCTTATGTTATAATGTCCCCATAGGTTGTGGGGATATTTTTATACTTACGACCGTATAGCAATGTCAATACATTTTGTAAAGGAGTAAAACATGAGTTACCAATTCAAAGAGACCAAAGAGCAGAAAGAAGCGCTCGATAAGGTTCTCAAGTCTCTCGAAGGCGTTCCCGGACCGCTTATGATGGCGATGCAGAAAGCTCAGGATATTTACGGATACCTCCCCATCGAAGTTATGCAGCGTATTGCTACCGCTTGCAATGCTCCGGTCGAAGAAGTTTACGGTATCGCTACTTTCTACGCTCAGTTCAACCTTGAGCCGAGAGGTAAGTACAAGGTAGGCGTTTGCCTCGGCACCGCTTGCTACGTAAAAGGTTCCGGACCTATTCTCGACAAAGCAAGAGAACTTTTGCACGTTGAGCCCGGTCATACCACCGAGGATATGAAGTACACCCTCGAAGCTACCCGTTGTATAGGTTGCTGCGGACTTGCACCCGTTATGAGTATTAACGGCGAAGTTTACGGAAATCTTAAAGTAGACGACCTCGAAGGCATCTTTAACAGCCTTGAGGCATAACGCAACGTAAAAGGAGACAATAATGGAAAAGATACATATTATGATTTGCGGCGGTACCGGTTGTACCTCCGGCAAAAGCAAGCTTGTTAAGGAAGAATTCGAAAAGGTTCTTACCGAAAAAGGAATCAGAGATCAGGTTAGAATGATTCTTACCGGATGTTTCGGACTTTGCGCAAGAGGACCTATCGTAGCCGTATATAAAGGCGAAGACAACGCATTCTATCAGCACGTTCACGCTAAGGACGTAGAAGAAATAGTTACTTCTCATCTTATTGGCGGCGTTAGAGTAGAGAGGCTTCTCGGAGACGAGAGAGACAGCAAAGGCAATATTCTTCCTATCAACGACACTCCCTTCTACAAATATCAGAATCGTATAGTTTTGAAGAACTGCGGCGAAATCGATCCCGAAAATATCGACGATTACTTTGCCGTAGACGGATACAAGGCATACGAAAAATGTGTTAAAGAATACACTCCCGAACAGGTTATACAAATCGTTACCGACAGCGGACTCAGAGGACGCGGCGGCGCAGGTTTCCCCACCGGTAAAAAGTGGTTGTCTACTGCCGTTGTAAAAGCCGATCAAAAATTCGTCGTATGTAACGCCGACGAAGGCGATCCGGGCGCATTCATGGACAGATCCGTTCTCGAAGGCGATCCGCATTGTATTATCGAAGCTATGATGATAGCCGGTTATGCGGTAGGCGCAACTAAGGGTTACGTTTACGTAAGAGCCGAGTACCCCATCGCAGTAGAGCGTCTTCAGATAGCTATCGATCAGGCTAGAGAAAGAGGCATCCTCGGTCCTAACGCAATGGGTCTCGGCCATGCTTTCGATATGGAAATTCGTCTTGGCGCAGGCGCATTCGTTTGCGGCGAAGCTACTGCCTTGATTCACTCTATCGAGGGACACAGAGGCGAACCTACTCAAAAGCCTCCTCACCTTGCCGAACACGGACTTTGGGGACTTCCCACCGTGCTTAACAATGTAGAAACTTATGCTAACATTCCGCAGATAATACTTAAAGGCGTTGATTGGTTTAAGTCTATCGGTACCGAAAAGTGCCCAGGCACCAAGATTTTCGCACTAGGCGGAAAGATTGCAAACACCGGTCTTGTAGAAGTTCCGATGGGAACCACTCTTCGTACTATCGTAGAGGATATCGGTGGCGGCTGCCCCGGCGGCAAGAAATTTAAGGCTGCTCAGACGGGCGGTCCTTCCGGCGGATGCATCCCTGCGGCTAATATGGACGTTAAAATCGACTTCGACGAACTTAAGAAAATCGGTTCCATGATGGGTTCCGGCGGACTTATCGTTATGGACGAGGACAACTGTATGGTTGATATCGCTAAGTTCTTCCTTGAGTTCACCGTTGACGAGTCGTGCGGTAAATGTACTCCTTGCCGTATCGGTAACAAGCGTCTTTACGAAATGCTTGACCGTATTACCATGGGTAAAGGCAAACTCGAAGATCTTGACGAAATGGAGGCGCTTTGCAAATACATTCAGTCCAACTCGCTTTGCGGACTCGGACAGACTGCGCCCAACCCGGTTCTTTCTACTCTCAAATATTTCCGTGACGAATATATCGCTCACGTTGTAGACAAGAAGTGCCCCGCAGGAGTATGTAAAGCATTGCTTAACTTCAACATCGACGCAGACAAGTGTATAGGTTGCGGACTTTGCGCTAAGAACTGCCCGGCTAACGCTATTACCAGAACCGACTATGTGGCTCCCGGACATAAGCTCGCATCCATGAAGATCGATACCGACAAATGTATTAAGTGCGGAGCTTGTATGGCAAGCTGCAAGTTTAAGGCTATAAGCAAGAAATAGGAGATCAAATCATGAATATGGTAAATTTGAAGATAAACGGAATACCCGTTACCGTTCCTGCCGGCACCAGAATTTTGGACGCCGCTAAGACTATCGGTGTAAATATTCCCACGCTTTGCTACCTTAAGGACGTAACCAATCAGGGTTCGTGCCGTATGTGCGTAGTAGAAGTTACCGGAGCTAAAAACCTTCAGACCGCTTGCTTTGTAAAAGTAAAAGAGGGTATGGAAGTGTTCACCAATACTCCGAAGGTAATTGCTTCCAGAAAGACCACGCTCGAACTTATTCTTTCCAATCACGAGCAGAAGTGTTTGTCTTGCATAAGATCTACAAACTGCGAACTTCAAAAGCTCGCTTTGGAGTACGGCTGCGATTCGTATAAGTACGTAGGCGAAACCACCAAGTACGATATTGACGACAGCAATCCGTATCTTATCAGAGATAATAACAAATGTATTCTTTGCCGTCGTTGCGTAGCCGTTTGCGACAAGGTTCAGACTGTAAGCGCTATCGGAGCTAACAACAGAGGCTTTAAGACCGAGATCGGCAGTGTATTCGGGCATAAACTTGCTGACACCGGATGCGTAGCATGCGGACAGTGTATTAAGGCTTGCCCTGTAGGCGCACTGTACGAAAAAGACGACACCATGAAGGTTGAAGCCGCTCTTAAGGATCCCGAGAAGTTCGTAATCGTAGGTACTGCTCCCGCAGTAAGAGTAGGACTCGGCGACGAATTCGGCTATCCGTACGGCACCGACGTAGAGGGCAAGATGGTTACCGCACTCAGACGTTTGGGCTTCGATAAGGTGTTTGACGTAAACATGACTGCCGACCTTACCATAATGGAAGAAGGTACCGAGCTTTTGGCAAGACTTGGAGACAAGAATGCTAAATTGCCGATGATTACTTCTTGCTCGCCCGGTTGGATTAACTTTATCGAAACTTTCTATCCCGATCTTTTGGGACATCTTTCTACCTGCAAATCGCCGCAACAGATGTTTGGCGCAGTTATGAAGACCTATTACGCACAAAAGCTCGGTATCGATCCGGCAAAGATGGTAGTAGTTACCGTAATGCCGTGTACCGCTAAAAAGACGGAGGTTATCAGAGATCATCAATCTGCCGCAGGTGTTCCCGACGTTGATATTACCATCACCACGAGAGAGCTTGCTCGTATGCTTAAGCGCAACTCGATTGAGCTTAATTGCGTAGAAGACAGCGCATTCGACGATCCTCTCGGTACCGCTTCTTCGGCAGGTAATATGTTCGGCACTACCGGCGGCGTTATGGAAGCAGCGCTTCGTACCGTTGCAGCGGTTGTAACCGGAAAGAACCTTGAGAAGCTTGACTTCAATGCAGTTAGAGGCATGGAAGGGATTAAGGAAGCTACCGTTGACCTCGGTAAGACCAAGGTAAAGGTTGCAGTTGCTCACTCGCTTGCAAATGCTCGTAAACTTATGGACGAGATAAGAGCAGGCAAGAGCGATTATCAGTTCATCGAAGTTATGGCTTGCCCGGGCGGATGCCTCAATGGCGGCGGACAGCCCATAGTTCCTTCGTATGTTGCTAACTTTACCGACGTAAGAGAACTCAGAGCTAAGGCTATATATGACAGAGATGCAAAAGCAGGTCTTCGTCAGAGTCATGAGAACCCTGTTGTTCAGACCTTGTATAAGGAATTCTTCGAGAAGCCGAACAGTCATAAGGCTCATGAAATTCTTCATACCGAGTATAAAGCTCAAAACAAAATCAACTAATTAAAAATTTATCGATTGTCGATAACACAAAATACGCTTTCGGATTTCCGAGAGCGTATTTTTTTGTGACGAGAGCGTATTTTTTGTGATGTAAAACGCATGCGATAAAACCGTACCGACGCAAAAACGATGATAACGAGAATGAATCGGCAAAATTTAATTAGCGGTTATAAAGCAAGTTGCTTTCGCTGCGATTTTTATACCGACAAAGCTATAAGCTATAAATGCGATTTGCGAAACGAAAAGCAGGGCGATGTGGGTAAAAATGGTCAAAATCAGAAACAGTTGCTTTTGATGGTTTTATCTAAGAATAAGTCACGCACATTGCTTTTTTATAGCGTAAGTATGTATTTTTGTTTCTAAAATGCCAATTAAACAAAATTTAATAACTTTGAATCTAAGGTCAGGGTGGTCGAAAAAAACAGATTTCAATTAAAAAAATAAGCTAGGTGGTTAAAAATGGTTAAAAATGGTTGACAATGGAATGATTAGTATGATATTATAATCGTACAATACTCGACAAAGGGGGTGCCGCCGTGTTTGTAGGAAACGCAAAACATCAGATAGATGAAAAAGGTCGTATACGAATTCCGACTAAGTTTCGTGACGAACTCGGAGCAAATCCCTTTATTATGAAAGGTCCTAACAGCTGTTTGTGCATTTATCCCGAAGTTACGGCAAAGACAAAGTTTCTCGAGAAATTCAGCGATGTGGATATCAGTGACAGCGAAGGCATGCGTACTATGAGACAGATGTTTTGCACAGCTACTTTTATGGAAGAAGATAAGCAAGGTCGTATGACTATTCCTAAGGATCTTGCATTGTATGCTCAGCTCGAAAAAGACTTGGTTACGATAGGTACGATAGACCATGTTGAAATCTGGAGCGAGAAGAATTTTGAAGAATATATGAAGGATTCTTCGTTCGAGAAGAGCATGGAATACCTTAAGGGGAGAAGATGAGCTATCACGTTCCCATAATGCTCGATGAGTGCATGCAAGCATTAAATGTCCAAAAGGACAAGCTTTACTTTGACGGTACATTGGGTGGCGGCGGTCACAGTAGCGAAATTTTGAGACTTGGCGGCTTGTTGATAGGTACGGACAGAGACGATGACGCAATTAACGAGTGCGAAAAACGCTTTGCCCCGTATCAAGGCAGGTTTAAGCTTTTTAGGACAAACTTCAAAAATGCCGCTGCGGTTTTGGATGAAGCATCCGTTTCTCAAATAGACGGTGCGCTTCTCGACCTCGGCATCAGTTCGCACCAGGTGGACTGCGCAGAAAGAGGCTTTTCTTACAGATTCGATGCGCCGTTGGACATGCGTATGGATAGGACGCAGTTGCTTACTGCCGAAATGGTAGTAAACGATTACGACGAAAAAGACCTGCTGAGGTTGCTATTCGAGTATGGCGAAGAAAAGTTTGCAAAGAGAATAGTACAAAATATCCTTAAAAGTCGTAGCGTAAAGAGAATTGAAACGACCGGTGAACTTTCGGAGATAGTTAAACGCAGCGTACCCGGTTTTACAAAAGGCAACCCTTGTAAAAAAACGTTTCAAGCAATTCGCATCGAAGTTAACAACGAACTTAGAGGCTTGGACAAAGCGGTAAAGGATATTTTTGCAAGGCTCAAAAGCGGAGGAAGGCTGGCAATTATAACCTTTCATTCGCTGGAAGATAGGATAGTTAAACAAACTTTTAGGCTATTGAGTACTGATTGTATATGCGATAAGTCGTTGCCTGTATGCGTTTGCGGGCATAAGGCGGAAGGCATAGCATTTACAAAAATCAAACCGTCGGACAAGGAACTCGAAGAAAATCCTCGCAGCGCAAGTGCGACTTTGAGAGTGATAGAAAAATTGTAATATATAAAAGGAGAACAACGTATAATGGTAACGGTCAAAAGAAAAGTAAATAACGAAACCGAAAGATATGGCGGATATGCTTCTACCACTTTAGAGGTAAAAGAGCCGGGACAATCGTTTAACGATGCGCAGGTGAGAGATGCGGAAACTTTCAATTATACAAGTGCCGCTCCTACAATAAAAGTAAAGTCGCCTTCGCAAGAAGAATTTATGCCTAAAATCAGAGAGGAGCATAAAGCGGAAGAAGCATCCGAAACAAGAAAAAGACTTAGCAGCAAAACTAAAGTTATGTTAGGAGTATATCTTGCCGTCGTATTGCTTATTTCGTCGTTAGTTATAGCAACGGGCATAACCCTTACTACAAAAGCTGCAAAGATTAACGATTTGGAAAATCAAGTGAAAGCGCTTAACGACACTATTTCGCAGCAAGTCACTCAAATGGAGATACTTTCCGATGAAAACGCATTGCTTGGCAGAGCTTATGAAAACGGTATGACTAAAGTTACTTATGCCGAAGAACTCGAGCTTCTTCCTTACGACGACGCAGAGATGTACCAAGGTTCTACAAATTGGTTCGACTCGTTTTGCGACTGGCTGAGCGGAGTCATCGGAGGCTGACATAAAAACTAATAGTTTATATTTAACACGAAAGAGGTTATTGATTATGATTATATCAATAACCTTTTTATTTTGCGCTTTAATTGCTCGACTTTTCGTTTTACAGGTCGTGGACGGCGAAGACCTTCGGGCAAAAGCTGCCGAGCAGTGGTATAGAGATTTGCCGCTAAAAGCGCCGAGAGGCAAGATTTATGATAGAAACAAACAGCCGCTTGCTGTCAATGCCGACGTATATTCGGTATACGTAAGACCTTCGGCAGTAAACAATCCGCAAGCAGTAGCGTCCGACCTTGCTAAACTTTTAGACTTATCTTACGAAAAATTGTATGCCCGTATAACAGGAGAGAGAGTAAGCGAAATTACCGTAAAGAAGTCGGTGGACAAGGAAACCGGCGAGAAGATAAGGCGATTAAGACACCAAGGCGTATACCTTACGATAGACAGCAAAAGGGTTTATCCTACCGGTGGGCTATCACAAGTGCTTGGATTTACCAATATAGATAACGTCGGGCAAAACGGACTCGAGGGTTATTACGACAAATACCTTACCGGTGTAGACGGCTTCGAATATGTCGCAACAGATATTAGGGGCAACGAATTGGATGGGGCGCTTATGTATGTTCCGTCAATCGAAGGATGTTCTTTGACGCTTACGATAGACAAAGGGATACAGGCGTTAGCCGAATCTGCTGTTATCGACGCAATGACGGAATGGAAGAGCCGGTCGGCAAGCATGATAGTTATGGATTGTAAAAGCGGCGGAATTTTGGCTATGGCTATTGCACCGTCTTTTGATTTAAACGATATACCAAGAGACGATATTGCCGTTCTTAATGCGTTAAGCAAAAATACGTTAGTCGTGGATGTTTACGAACCGGGGTCCACATTTAAGACTTTTACGGGAGCAATAGCCGTAGACAGCGGCATAGGAGAAAATCGCAATTACTATTGCCCGGGCTACAGAATAGTGGACGGACAGAGAATAAAATGCTGGCGTTATATCGGACACGGAAGCGTTGACCTTTCGGGCGGGTTCAAAAACAGCTGTAACTGTGTTTTTATGGATCTTGCTCTTTCGCTCGGTACCGAAAGACTTTATAACGGATTAAGCGACTTCGGTTTCGGACAAAAAACAAATATAGATTTCTATGGTGAAAGCAAAGGTCTTGTAATGAAAAAAGAGTCGGTAAAAACGGTAGATCTTGCTAGAATAGGGTTTGGGCAGGCTATAGCCGTAACGCCCATTCAAATGGTATCGGCATTTAGCGCAGTTGTTAATGGCGGCGTATTGTACGAACCGAGATTGGTAAACAGTATAGATTCCTTTGACGGTAAAAACGTTTATTCCGCACCGTCGAAAAAAGTGCGACAAGTCATATCTACCGAAACCAGTAAAAAGATGAGAGAGTATTTGGCTCTCGTAGTCGCCGAAGGAAGCGGTAAAAAAGCGCAAGTTGAAAATTTTTTCGTGGGTGGCAAAACAGGTACTGCACAGAAGTACGAGAACGGTTCTATAGCGAGGGGTAAATATGTTTCTTCGTTTATCGGAGCTGCGCCAATCGATGATCCGGAATATGTGGCGCTTATGATAGTCGACGAGCCGCAAGGATATGTTTATTACGGCTCCATTACCGCCGCTCCTTATGTCGGGAGAGTTTTTGCCGGTATAGCGGCAAGCAAGGGAATTAAGGCTAATACTCCTGTGTATACATCGGAAATGCCGTATTTACGAGAACTTGCGCTTAGCGAAGCAATAGCTCAATTAAATAAAATGGGCATAAATTACGAAATATGCGGAGAAGGAACGATGGTAAAGGAGACTGTTCCGATTTACGGGTCGCCGCTGATAGACGGAGACGTGGTACTGCTTAGACTAGGCTAAGTAAAATGGAGGATTTATGAAGATAAACGATTTGACCGTAAGCGATAGCTCTACGGAAATAGAAGAAGTATATTTCGACAGTCGAAAGAAGGTAAAAAACGGATTATACGTCTGTTTGAAAGGTAAAGTTGACGGACATAATTATGTACGAGAAGCTATGTCGAACGGCGCCGTTGCGATCGTGTGCGAGCATAGCGTCGAAGTCGATATAGAGCAAATCGTGGTTTCGGATACACGCAAAGCTTTGGCGACAATAAGCGCAGCTTTTTACGGCAATCCGCAAGACAAAATGGTTTTTGTCGGAATAACCGGGACTAACGGTAAGACGACAACTTCGTATATAGTAAAAAGCATATTGGAGGCACATGGCAAAAAATGCGCAGTAATAGGTACTAACGGTTGCTACGGAGATAAGTATTACGACACCGAGCTTACGACTCCGGATCCTCCTAAGCTTTATCAAACGCTTCGTTCTCTGTTGGATGCCGATTACAGATACGTTGTGATGGAAGTGTCGGCTCATGCAGCCGCTCTGGATAAAGTGTACGGCATACCGTTTGAAGTAGCCGCTTTTACTAATCTTACAAGAGATCATCTCGATTATTTCGGCGACATGGACTCTTATGGCAGCGCAAAACGAAAATTTATGATAAGCGGAAAAAATGCGGTTATAAATGTAGACGACGATTTCGGGAGAGAATTGCTTGACAAAATTCCTTCAGCAGTTACGTACGGGTTATATAACCCGTCGGATGTTTTCGGCATACGAATCAAGATGAGCGAACACGGAATTAATTATATTCTAAACCTTATGGACAGAATCATTGACGTAAGATTTGCTCTTACGGGTAAATTTAACGTATATAATACTATGTGCGCAGCGGCAATATGTCATATTTTGGGGGTAAACGACGAGAATATAAAAGAAGGGATACGCAAGTTAAAAAAAGTCGAAGGCAGATTTAATATAATCAATACGACTCAATGTTCGATAGTTATAGATTTTGCGCATACTCCGGACGGATTATCGAACGTACTTAAAGCATTACGGGAAGTGACGAAAGGACGTATAATAACGGTGTTCGGGTGCGGTGGAAACAGAGATAGCGGTAAAAGAGAAGAAATGGGCGCAATAGCCTCAGCGTTAAGCGATTTTGTCGTTATTACTTCGGATAATCCTCGCTTTGAAAATCCTTCGACGATTATAAGAGAGATAGAAAAGGGAGTAAAAGTCGATCATGTAGCCATAGAAAACAGGGAGTACGCCATAGAGTATGCAATAAAGCGCTCTAATAAAGGGGACATAATTTTGGTAGCAGGCAAAGGTTCGGAAAAATATCAGGAAATTAACGGAGTAAAACATCCGTACAGTGACGAAGAATTTGTGTTAAAGTTAGTCGCTAGGGAGGGAATTTGAATACGGTATATTCGTTTTTAGCGGCTTTTGCGGTTACCGTAGCACTTGCTCCGATAGTTATTTACTGCTCTCGAAAATTTAAGCTACGTCAAACCGTATTACATTACGTAAGCGAGCATAAGAGCAAAAGCGGAACGCCTACTATGGGAGGCATAGCGTTTTTGATAGGGTCGTCATTAGCAACATTGTTGTTTGGCAGATCTTCGTTGTCATTGCTGTGTTTGGTGGTGTTTATCGGTTACGGCGTAATCGGATTTTTAGACGATTATATAAAAATCAAATATAAGAGAAACGAGGGATTAAAACCATATCAAAAAATAGTTTTTCAGCTGTTAATAGCAATTATAGTTTCGATAGCGGCATACAAACGCAATATCAAAATATCTTTGATTTTCGACGAATTTGATTTTGGGCTGTTTGCGATTCCGTTTAACGTATTCGTATTTTTGGCTTTTACTAATTCAGTCAATTTGACAGATGGCCTTGACGGACTGGCTTCTACCGTAACGTTGATAAGCATGACCGCTATGGGCATAATCGTCGGGGCGTTCGGGGACGGAATGAATAATTTTTGTCTCGCAATTGCCGGAGGCGTCGCCGGCTTTTTAATATATAATTGTTTCCCGGCAAAAATATTTATGGGCGATACCGGATCGTTGGCTTTAGGCGGAGCTTTTGCCGCAGTTACCGTTTATAGCGGACAAGCTTTATGCGCAGTTATGTGCGGCGCAATGTTTGTTTGGACGGCTATGAGCGTTATTATTCAGGTTTTGCATTTTAAACGCACTAAGCGACGGGTATTCAAGATGGCGCCTTTTCATCATCACTTGCAAGAAAGCGGTCTTCACGAAAATCGTATCGTCGCAATTTACGGTGCTATTACATTGCTGTTTTCGATATCGGCTGTATTATTTACAGTCGGTGTTATTTGAGCGAACAGGCTCATATAGTAGTGTATGAGCGATTACAAAAACAAAAAAATTTGCATTGTAGGAAAGGGTATAAGCGGAAAGGGAGCATATTATTTGGCGTCGGAATCGGAAGCGAAACCGTATTTTTTTGACGGAGAATTTAATTCACCGGATCTTATAGTCGTAAGTCCCGGCGTCAGGGATCAAAAAGTTTTTGACTATGCGGAAAGAAATTCGGTACCTCTTATAGGCGAGATAGAGTTTGCGTATAAAAACGATACCGCAGATACCGTAGTTGCGGTTACAGGAACGAACGGGAAAACGACAACCACGCAGATGATAGGATGTATTTTTGCCGAGGACGGTAAGAGCGTAGAAGTGTGCGGAAATATCGGCGTAGCGTACTCGACACGCTGCCTGCTTTCGCATGAAGTAACGGTTTTGGAAGTAAGCAGCTTTCAGCTCGATACCATTCAAAGTTTTGCGCCGCATATAGCTATAATAACTAATCTCACTCCCGATCATATAGACGTGCACGGCAGCTTCGAAGCGTACGTAGACACAAAAATGAAAATATGCGCAAATCAAAGTAACAGCGATTTTTTGATTGTGGATAAAAGCGTTTCGGATAGGTTGGATTCGTCAATTAAATCGCATATTGCTGTAATAGGTGAAGACGTTTGCGTTAGGGGAGATTACATAGTTGCCTTTGAGCGAAAAATACTGCGAATATCTCAAACTCCGCTTAGAGGCGTGTTTTTAACGGACGCATTGTTCGCCGTAGCTGCGGCTAAACTGTCGGGAATCGGAGATAAAGCAATTAAAAAGTCACTAACGGATTTTTCTGCGCAAAAGCATAGATTGGAAAACGTCGGCAATTTTTACGGCAAAACGTATTACGACGATTCAAAGGGTACTAACATAGGCGCTACGCTTGCAGCTTGCGCCGAAATGCAAGGTGATACCGTCCTAATAGCAGGAGGAAGTTATAAGGGTTATGAGTACGATGAACTTATAGCAGGTTTGCCGTCAAGCATAAAATACGTAGTCGCAATGGGTGCCGTAGGTAAGAAAATTAAAGAAGCTGCGGAACGCAACGATTTTAAGAACATTATTTTGTGCGAGCATTTGCCTCAGGCAGTGTCCGAATGTAAAAAACTTGACGTAAAAAACGTTTTGCTGTCGCCGGCCTCTGCAAGTTTTGACGATTACAGCGGCTATGATAAGCGAGGCGACCATTTTAAGAGGTTGATAAGTGAAAGGTAAAGCGGACATAAAACTTGCAATAACTACCGTTATTTTAGTGATTTTCGGCGTAATTATGGTTTATTCGGCGTCTATGTATTCGGCGCAGTATAATTACGGGAATAAGTACTTTTTTATGTACAAGCAGATTTTGGGCGGCGTGTTGGGCATTGCCGCAATGATTCTGCTTTCCTTTGTCGACTATCACGTTTTGGAAAAACTGAAGTATCCCATTTTAGGCGTATCTTTTGCCTTACTGATTTTAGTATTTGTTCCAGGTATAGGTATAGAAAGTTACGGAGCTAAAAGGTGGATAAATTTCCCTTTTTTTTCTATGCAGGCCAGTGAAGTGGCAAAATTCGGGTTCATAATATTTGCGGCGTCTTACATTGCAAAGAATCACAAAAAGATGACGTCGTTTGTTACTCTTTTGCCGGTGTTGGCAGTTGGCGGCGCAATATGTGTGCTGATTATTTTGGAGCCGAATATGTCCATAACGCTTTGCATGATAATGCTAATGTTTGTGATGCTTTATATAGGCGGAGCGAGAATCAAACATTTTTTCGTAATGGCATTGCCCGTGTTGGCATTGGTGCCCGTTTTGATTTTAATAGAACCGTATAGATTGAAAAGATTGCTGGCATTTATCGATCCGTGGCAGTCTCCGTTAGGCGAAGGATATCAGCTGATACAATCGTTTTATTCGTTGGGCAGCGGCGGACTATTCGGACTCGGATTGTTTAATTCTCGTCAAAAATATATGTTCTTGCCTTTTTCCGAGAGCGATTTTATATTCAGCATAATAGGGGAAGAGTTGGGATTGATAGGCGCAATAGTAGTGATTGCCGTTTTTGCATTTATGATTTTTCGGGCAATTCTGATAGCGCAAAAAGCACCCGACAGATTCGGATGCTTTCTTGCGGGCGGTATCGCCGCCATAATCGCTATTCAAGTTTTGATAAATATTGCCGTTGTAACCGGCTCGATTCCCCCCACAGGGCTTCCGCTGCCGTTTGTAAGCGCCGGTTCGACTTCATTGATTGTATTTTGTTCAGGGGTAGGAATACTTCAAAGTATTTCGCTACGCAGTCACGATTCCGTCGTCGCTCTCCGTTTTTTTGCTGGCCATAAAAGTATTAAAGCTCTTGCTAAAAAGCAAAAACGTAACCGTGGCGGTGGCAATCGCAAGGTCGAACAAGAAAAATGAGTTATAACCTAAGCTGTAAAGCAACGGATTTGCTTGACCTTCGCTCCAATAAATTACGCCCGAAAGCACATGTGAAGCATATCTTATGATACCGTAAAGAGCAATACCGATGTAAATCGGCCAATGCGCACTCATAACGTGTTTTCCTTCTTTAATCGCCTTGTTGTATCGCTTTGCGCTGTAAGAAACGAGTCCCGTGAGCGCAAGTGCAAGATACGGGACAATATAGTCTAAAACTGCGCTCCAAGGAGTTACTATATACGGCTTTTGCAAAAGTTGAAGTATCATATATACCGAAGTTACGATACTGCCTTTTGCAAATCCGAAGTAGTAACAGTACAAAATAATCGGTACTGTGGAAGCCGGTGTAATCGTACCGCCGTTAGGCATTTCGTAACCGAAAAAGCTAAGAGCGTATGCAACGGCTATGCACACAGCGCCGTAAGTCAGGTCTCTGGTTTCGAAACGATTTATTTTACGTTTCGAAGCAAAGCGGTAAATTACCACTATCAGAGCCATAATTGCAATTGCTACGAGAATCGTGACTATAATCTTCCACGCATTCACGCTTACGCCTGAAAAATCAAACATAAAAACCTCCTCAAACCGCATAAAAAACCTACTCGCAGTAAGTTTTACGAGTAGGTGGTTGTCGGATTTTGCTTCCCTACGCAAGTACTAACTTACAGGTTCGAAGGGACAGGTATCGCTACCATCTCAGCATTAAGCGCCCCCAGCGGTTTGTAGGTAGAGTATAACATGACGAAATGTTTTTGTCAAGCGTATTCATATAATCGATTATTATAAATCAAAACGCCGTATTTAATAAACTCAGGTAGAAAAACGACAAGTTTCGTGCAAAAAATTGTTTTAACGACAAAGAAATTTAATAGTTGTATGCTAAAGTATATATAAGGTAAATGCATTTGCTATTAAAATTTAAAGGAGTATTTATGAAAAACAAATTTTTTGCAGCAATAACCAGTTTATTGCTTACTTGTGTAATGTGCGGAATTTGCTCTGTAAACGTTGCAAGTGCATCCTTAGCAAGTGACAGTCGGTATGCATGCAATATGGCAGTTTATTACTTTGCCGATTCTGCGCCGACTTTGTGCGAGGATTATTTGTATGGACGCTTCGGGCCTCATGACGGAGTGGATTTTGACATAATTTATGACGTACAATATGAAATGGACCAGTCTATATTTTATGGTCGTCTCAATGGCAATTATTTTGATGACTTGCCGCTTAACTCCGTTTTGATTTTTGAGATAAATAGATTTGCCGTTGATCCGCTGCAAGTAGCATCGGCGTTGCATAACCTTAAATCTACAAAAAACATTCATATAATATGGCTGTATCCCGAAAATTTACAAAGTCATTATGAAAACAATTTTATACCTACTATTGAGAGCATGTATGGTGTAGGCGGAGCAATAGATTTTTCTCGTGTGACGTTAGGAGACCGCAGAGGTCTATTCTTTGAAAATGTTCTTACTACACTAAGCGGCAGAGCATGGCTCAGAGGAAACGGACCGCAAGCAGCGCAACTAAACAATACCGTATTTTTGATGGATAATAGTTTTTTCGGTGAGGAAATATTCGATGAAAGTGAATTGCTATCAAATTTAAATTCTGGTGATTTGTTGCGCATATATCATAGCTATAGTTCAATATCGATGTTCTTGTATCGCTTATTGGAGCAATTGAATATTACAAGTTGGATTAATCAGTATTCATTAGATGAAATAATGAGAAGATTAGCCGTTAATTACAATATACATATACTAGTATTAAATAGCGGTGAGGCATTTGACTACTGCAGTTGCGGATATGAAGACGGGATGCACTATATAGACCTAAATTTCAACTACAGTAATTGGGGAACAAGCGAGGTATGTTTGCGTGATTATGACGATTTTGTCTTACATTTCGGGAACAATACAAAAGTAGCAGCGCTTACGTGCAGCGATACAAGCGAAAATTTTTACAATAATATATTCAGTTTGTTAAATTTGTCAACAGATTCAAGCAGCGGCGGGAGTGGCAGTTCTTCATGCAACGTTTATATATTCAGCTTGTATTCTTTGAAAACAACTCGCTCTTTTCTTCCGATATGGCAAAACACCAGCGGATTGTATTTTGACGACGAACTGTTTTTCGCTTTTTGCGCAGAGGATGAGGTCCCGAGATACAGAGACGATATTACGTTATACGATATAAACGATACGCTTATTGAATGGGGCATAAGCATAAGCTAAAAATGGTAGACGTGCTTGCGCAGATGTAAAATAATAGCATTTGCGCAAGCATTATATTGTGACTAATTAATGAAAATCGTGCAATGAGTATTGACAAAAATAACCAAATAATGTATAATATATATACTAAAAAGATATAAATGTTGTTGCAATGTATAATATACTAATTATATATAATCTTTACAATAGAATTGCGGGGGACTAACCGAGATTGAAAAAGGGTTTACTAATATTATTTTTGCTGTCTGCAGGTATTACGTTATCTGCGTGTCTTAAACCTACAGTGGAGCCGTATAGGTTACCTTCGCCTCTGCAGATTAAGGTGGAAGATAATTATCTGGTATGGGAGCCGGTTGATTACTGCGACGGATATAGCGTAAATATAGACGGTAAGACGTATTTTACGTCAGAGAACAAATATTACGTTGCAGCACTGACAGAAGAAAGGGAATATAATATAAAAGTTACCGCATTGGGCGATGATATATATTACAGCGATTCCAGACCGTCTAAGTACACTTATAAGAATGTAAACGTAATAAGCTCGGTTTTTACTAAGGGGTTATCGTACAAACTCGTCCCGGACGGGAGCGGTTACGAAGTGTCTAAGGGGGATGCAGTTTTAAGCGGATACTTGTCTATACCAAATACTGTAAACGGTATTCCTGTGGTAAAAGTTGCCGATTGCGGATTTAAGGATATGACAGCATCTAAGTTAAACGCAGTTACTTTCGGATCCAATATCGTTGAAATAGGAAATGAGGCTTTTTACAGATGCAGAGGTATATCAAGCGTTGTCTTTCCCTCTGATTTAAAACGGATAGGCGAGCGAGCTTTCTATGAGCTCGGTATTAAGCAACGGAATAAAACAACGACGCTTTTTTTTAATGAGGGTTTAGAGTATGTAGGCAAGGAAGCCTTTTACGGGTGTCACTACTTAGAGTTTTTAAGAATTCCGTCTACAGTTAGGTATATAGGCGATAGAGCTTTTTACTCGAATTATAAGTTATTCGGCGATGATATGAAAGCAAATGCAATACGGGCAGATAACGTTATTTATAACCCTGATAATGTCGACTATATAGGCGATGAGTTCGCTGTTTTATCTATCCCTAAAAGTCTTAGGGATAACAATGGGTTATATTGCTCAAACGGTATTTTATATGATAGCTTAAATGCAGATTCGATTACAGAATTGGTCTTGCGCGACGATACAAAATATATAGCGTCGAGGGCTTTTTACGGGCATAAGTTTCTTAAACAGGTTACTCTGCCGAGTGACGTAAGGGTAGTAGGGAAGTATGCGTTTGCCGATAGTGGTATTACGAAATTCAAATTTAAAGGAATTGTCAGCAAAATACCTGACGGGATGTTTGCCGACTGTCGGGAATTAACTGATGTAGAGTGTTCTTCCACAATAATTGAGATAGGCGAAGAGGCTTTTAAAAATTGTCCTAAACTTAAAAGCTCACTACTTAAAAAGGGACTGATTAAGATTGGCGCCAATGCTTATAATGGCAGCGGGGTTGATGTAGATTATTTACCGGAGAGCTTAATTTCCATCGGGGACGGTTGTTTCGCAAATACGAATCTCAATGAGGTTCATTTTCCGCAAACGCTTAAGATATTGGGCGACGGCATTTTTGAAGGCTGCAAATCGCTTACTTATGTAGCATTGAATAATGAGATAGAGGAAATCGGGCTCAATATTTTTAAAGATTGTGTTTCCCTCAATCATATGGTTATTCCGGATTGTATAACAAAGATAGGAGAGGGAGCTTTTTACGGATGCGAAAATCTGTCTGACGTAAAAATCGGTGCGTCTGTCGCCGGGATAGATAAGTATGCGTTTTACGGATGTAATATAAATTATTTAGAAATTCCGTCATCGGTCAAATATATCAAGAGTGATGCTTTTGCTGACTGTGTCAATTTAGAGAGTATAATCTTTCCGCATAGTAGCGTTATTTTATCGAGCCGTTCATTTTACGGCTGCAACAATATTAAGAGAATATTTTATAAAGGCAGCGTTACTCAGTGGGGAAAATTATTACAAGCGAATACCGCAATGCGAGAGTGGCGCAAATACGACGTATACTATTACAGTAGCGAACAGTCAGATGAAATCGGTAAATACTGGCATTACGATGATAACGGAATTGCCCAAATTTGGTAAAAATAATTTTTGTGAAGCGTCAAATTTGTTTGCGCAAAAAACTTTATACGTTATCGATTTTTTTGTTATATTTAAGTAGTCGATTAAAGACGTAAAGGAGAAAATTTTTTTAATACCGTTTTATTGAAAATCCGATTTTATATACAAAATAAAGAAGCTGCTTTCGTAAGAAAGCAGCTTCTTAAAATTAGCAGTAAAATGATTTTAGATGCAGTAAAATGATTTTAGATGAGGCGAGCTTTAAGAACTCCGTCGATTCCGCAAAGTTTTTCTGCTTTGCATCCGCAAATTTTATCTGCGTCGGCTACGGCATAACCGTAATCGCCCTTATGAGCTTCTGCCATATCGTCTACACTAACGCCTTCCTTAGCAAGCAACGCTTTTATATCGCTTACACCCTTTGTGCATACGCAAAGTCTTGCTTTGCCGTTGCGTTCTTTCTTAAGAGCAGGGTAGTTTACCGAGTTAACGATATTGCCGTTTTCGATATAGTCAACCATCTGTTTTGCAGCCATCTCTGCGCAGTTATCTTCTGCCTCGGGAGTGCTTGCGCCGAGATGGGGGGTAACGATAATTCCGTCAACGCCCAATATAGCTTCAGACGCAAAGTCGCAAGCGTATCTGTTGACTTTGCCGGACTTAACGGCTTCCACGATATCGTCGCCTACAACAAGCTCGCCGCGCGCACAGTTGATGATCTTTACACCGTCTTTCATCTTTGCGATAGCTTCTTTGTTTATCATTCCCTTGGTGCTGTCGTTGTACGGAACGTGCAAGGTGATAAAGTCGGATTCAGCCAAAAGCTCGTCCATGGGAACAAGTTTGATTGCCGGGTTAAGACGCTTAGCCTTTTCCGGAGTCATATGCGCATTGTCACCAAGAACCTTCATGCCCAAAGCGATCGCAGCGTCGGCAACTTTGCTGCCGATAGCGCCGAGACCTGCGATACCCAAGGTCTTGCCCATGATTTCGCCGCCTATAAATGCTTTTTTGCCTGACTCGGATTCCTTATTGATGTCCTCGTGTCCTTTAAGTCCCTGAGCCCAATTAAGAGCAGGAGCGATGCGACGACCGCACATAAGCATAAGGCAAAGAACAAGTTCCTTAACTGCGTTTGCATTTGCGCCCGGGGTATTAAATACTACGATACCTTTGTCTGCGCATTTGTCGAGAGGAATATTGTTTACGCCGGCGCCTGCTCTTGCTACGCAAAGGAGAGATTGAGGAAGGGGATATTCGTGCATCTTGAACGAACGCAACATGATACCTTCGGGATTCTCGCATTTATCGGAGAAAGTGTACGAAGCCGGGAAAATTTTGTCAGCAACTTTGCTTATCTTGTCAAGTTTTAAGATATTCATTGTTATTACCTCGAAAAATTATATTATTTGTTTTCCTTTTCGAATTTTTCCATGAAGGCAACGAGCTTCTTAACGCCTTCGATGGGCATTGCATTGTAGATGGACGCACGCATGCCGCCTACAAGTTTGTGTCCCTTAAGAGTTACCAAACCTTCTGCAGTAGCTTCGGAGATGAACTTTGCGTCCATTTCGGGCGAAGGCGAGAAGAAAGGAACGTTCATAAGAGAACGGTCTTCGGGATTTACTTTATTTACGAAGAACTTGCTGTTGTCGAGATAGTCGTAAAGAAGTTTTGCTTTTTCTTCGTTAATCTTTTGCATTGCGGGAACGCCGCCGATTTCTTTGAGATACTTGAATACCTCAACCGCAACGTAGGTGGACCAGCACGGCGGAGTGTTATAAAGGCTCTTCTTGTCGATTTGAGTCTTCCACTTAAGCATGGTGGGGCACTTGGGATCGAATTTTTCCTGAAGGTCTTTACGAACGATAACTACGGTTACGCCTGCGGGAGCGATGTTCTTCTGGCAACCGCCGTAGAGAACGCCGAACTTCTTAACGTCGATTTCTTCGCTGAGTATCATAGAGGAAACGTCGCCGATAAGGGGAACGTCACCGGTCTCGGGCAACTTAGCTTTGGTAAATCTGGTACCGTAGATGGTGTTGTTGTAGCAGATATGAACGTAGTCGGCGTCTTTGCGGAACATGTCCGGAGTCGTCGAGGGAATATATGTGAAGTTTTTGTCTTCGCTGCTTGCTGCCGCTACGGCATCGGTATACTTCTTAGCTTCTTTGTATGCCTTGGTAGAGAAGTTGCCGGAAAGGATGTAGTCAGCTTTGCCGTTTACATGGATGTTGAGGGGAAGAGCTTCGAACTGAGTGGAAGCGCCGCCCTGAACAAAGATGATGTCGTAGTTCTCGGGGATATTCATAAGTTCCCTGAGCAAACTCTCGGCATCGTTGTTGATTTTGTCATAGTACTTAGAACGATGACTCATCTCCATAACACTCATGCCCGATCCTTCGTAATCGAGCAACTGTGCCTGCACTCTCTTGAGTACTTCCAAGGGAAGCATAGACGGACCCGCAGAAAAATTGTAAACTCTGTTCATTTTTATAACTCCTTAAATATTTGTTATATCTTAATTATAACCTCGCAAAAATAAAATAGCAAGCAAAAACCAAGCGAAATGCGATAATTATTTTTTTATTTGCAGACATCATGCTTTTTGCTGCCCAAACAATCCTATAGAAGGTAAACCAGCCCGACAAACGGAAAACGTTTAACTGAGCGTTTTGGCAACGTGAATGCATGCAGACAGTAGTCGAAAAGATAAAAGTTTTTCGGTCAGCGTAGCAGAACGCACAGATTGTATGTACGGCAAAATGTAACACTCCTTTGTCCCTTACAATATAATTATAGCGGGGAGTAACGCTCATGAACAAGTTGATTATTTCGGGGAAAAACAAACTAAACGGCAAAGTCAGGTTAACTGCTGCCAAAAATGCCGTTTTACCGCTTATTGCCGCATGTTTGCTGACTAAAGAAGAAGTTGTGTTTTATGACGTGCCCGAGCTTAGCGATGTTGCGGCAATGATAGAGCTTATCAAAAGTTTGGGATGTAGAGCCGAACAGTGCGGCAACATGCTCGCTATAAAGTGCGAATCTGTGGACCCAAAGAAAATCGATAACGACGTTGTGCGAAAAATACGTTCATCGTTCTTCTTACTGGGAGCGCTTCTTGCCCGCACGGGAGAGGCATACATACATACCCCGGGCGGCTGCGAAATAGGTTCGAGGCCGATAGATTTGCATCTAAGCGGGTTGCGCCGAATGGGCGTAGCGATAGACGAGTCGAGCGAAATCATATCGTGTAAAGGCAGCCCGAAAGGAAATTTCGTCACGTTGTCGTATCCGTCTGTCGGAGCTACCGAAAATATAATGATGGCTGCAGCGGGTGCCGATGGTTGTACAGTCATATACGGAGCGGCAAAGGAGCCGGAAATAGCCGATCTTGCTTCGTTTATAAATGTTTTGGGCGGAAGGATAAGCGGTGCGGGGACCGACGTTATAACTGTCGAAGGGTGCCGTAAATTCGGAGGAGCGGATTATCGCCCTATACCGGACAGAGTAGTATGTTCCACATACATTGCCGCAGTCGCAGTGGCAAAAGGAGAAATTATCATTGAAAACTCTCCGCAGTTTTATGATTCGTCTCTGCTCGTGTTTGCAAGCGCCGGTGTAAAAATCAAATCCGTAGGCAATGTGTCGAGAGTAAAATGCGTCGGAAAAATTTCGCCGATAAGCAGCGTTATAACCTCTCCGTACCCCGGATTTCCCACTGATTCGCAACCGTTGCTTACGGCGGCGCTCTGTTATGCCGACGGACAAAGTAAAATCACCGAAACTTTGTTCGAGAGCAGATTTCGTTTTGCCGACGAGTTGCGGAAAATGAAAGCAGACATAAGAGTCAACGGACGAACGGCGATTATTAACGGCGGGCAACTCGACGGCGCAGGCGTTACCGCAAGAGATTTGCGAGGCGGAGCTGCGTTGATTGTTGCGGCGCTCGGCGCAGAAGGAATAAGCAGAATAAGCGGGATTCAGCACGTACAAAGGGGTTACGACAATTTGCCGAAAACATTATCAATGCTCGGCGCAAAGATCAGCGAATTATAGAACGACTTCAAAAAAGCGAATCTTTTTACTATGGACATCTCCGAAAATTAAATTGCAAAATTTCTTTAGTACAAAATCAAGCGCATTATAACGCTTGATTTTTCCGTTTTCGTTTGGTATAATTGTTTTGTGTATGCGTAGGAAAAGACTTTACATTATTTTCGGTATACTGATGGCTTTAACGCTTATAGCTTTTGCGTCGAGCGCAATATTCAGCGTAAAAACCGTAGAAGGATACTGCAATATAAAACTTGACGACGAGACGCTCGATCGACGAGTGAGCGACGCCGCTTCTTTTGTAAAAGGCGTAAGCATTTTTTCGGTTAACGAGAGTGAAATCGCACAAAAGGTAGAAAGCGAAGTTCCCGGGATTAAAGTCGTCAACATCGAGAGAATGTTTCCTAATCGCATATCGGTAAACTACGTGCGTCTTTATGAGTACTTTGAGCTTTACTGGAGCGGTAAATATTACACCATGAGCATCGACGGCAAGGTTGTAAACGAAAGCGACACAAGTAGAGGGGAAGGAAAGGTTATCAAACTAATTTTTGAGCCGCAGGTAGAACCCGAGATAGGCGCAATGATAGTGCCTCCGCAAGCCACTGCCATCATACGAACGATGGAGAGACTCGACTACAAAAAGACGGATGCGGCCTCTATTATAAGCCATATAAATTTTACTTACAGCAAATCTTATATTTACGTTAAAACATTAAAAGGCGTGACGATAAGATTGAAAACTAACGATAATTTGGAAGATTTAGGCGAAATGTTGCGTTTGGGACTTACAACGTATGTTAACGGTCTCAACGAAGAAAAGAGAACGAAAGGCATGTTGATAGTGACTAACAGAGAGACGATTAGTTACACAGCCAATCCGGAGCCTAAGGATGCATATGATTATAAGGAGTAACCAATGAAGCAAAACGCAGTTGCCGTGCTGGATTTTGGCTCGGAAAAACTAACCGTTTTAGTAGGACGACGGGGAATAAATAACACCCTTGCCATAGACGGCAGGGGTGAAGCGGCGTACTCCGGTTTTGCCGAAGGAACTTTTTTTCAGCCGGATAAGCTCGGACAAGCCGTATCGGTAGCGATAAACGCAGCCGAAAATATGGCGCAGACAAAGATAACTTCGCTCTACGTAGGAGTTCCGGGAGATTTCACCGTTTGTATAAGCAAAAGCGTAGCCGTTTCGTTTGGCGGAAAAAAGAGAATAACAGACTCAGACGTAAATTCGTTGCATCAAAAAAACGAAGAACCTGCAGATCCGGATCTCGTGTTGCTTAACACTCAACCGGTGTACTACACAATAAGTGATGAAAGAAGGCTAATCGAACCCGTAGGTATGCAATCGTCGGTTTTGAGCGGACTTATTTCTTATCTCTATGCAGAAAGGTATTTTGTGGATACAGTCACCGCAATACTGAGAGACTTGGGTATAAGCAATATCGAGTTTACGTCGTCCGTGCTCGCCGAAGTATTGTTTTTGTTCGACGCACGCAAGAGAGATCAGTATGTGGTGCTTATAGACGTGGGATATTTGACTACTACCGTTTCGGTGGCAAGAGGTGACGGCATATTGTCTTTGCATACATTCAGTTACGGCGGCGTGAATATTACCGGCGAAATTGCCCGCATGTTAAAGATTCCTTTTACGGATGCGGAGGCGTTGAAGCGTAAAGTTTCGCTTTCGCTCAGTATGTCGGATACCGACTACTACGAATACGAAGACGGCAAATATCCGGCAAAAGTCATCAACGAAGCCGTTACCGAAAAAATCGCAGTCATAGCAAAGGCGGTTTATAAATGTTTGGATTTGTGCGAATACGAAATTCCGCAAAATATTCCGTTTAGCCTTACCGGCGGCGGTATATCGTATATAAGAGGAGCAAAGGACGTGTTTTCGTCCATGCTTATGCGTCAGGTTGAGTTGTCGGTTCCTAAGATTCCGCAACTCGATATGCCGCACTTATCAAGTTCGTTAGGTTTGCTCGACATGGCGCTTAACGTAGAAATGCCCGAAAAAAGAGGATTGTGGGCAAAAATTTTCAGGAAGTAAATGGAGGTAAATATGAATAACAGAGAGTATTCGGATTCTCCGGCTTGTATAAAAGTCGTAGGCGTCGGCGGTGGCGGAAGCAACGCTATCAATCGCATGGTTGAAGCCGGCATAAAGAGCGCACAATTTATCGCTATAAATACAGACGTTCAGGCTTTGCGTATGTCAAAAGCGGATATGCTTATCCAAATCGGAAAGAAACTCACCAACGGTCAGGGCGCAGGCGCAGATCCGTCCAAAGGACAGCGTGCGGCAGAGGAAAGCGCTCCCTTTATAAGGGAGCAGCTTAAGGATGCCGATCTTGTATTTATTACTGCCGGCATGGGCGGGGGTACAGGCACCGGCGCAGCTCCCGTAATAGCAAAAATAGCAAAAGAAATGGGCAAGCTTACGGTAGCCGTAGTTACAAAGCCTTTTATTTTTGAAGGAAAGATTCGTATGAACCATGCGGAAACCGGTATAGCTAATTTGCGCAAATTCGTTGATACTTTGGTCGTGATTCCTAACGAAAAACTTATGTCGATTGCGCCCAATCTTCCCATGGTAGAGGCTTTTAAGTATGCCGATGACATACTTCGTCAAGGTATACAGGGGATAAGCGATCTTATCGTTACGCCGGCTATGATAAATCTCGACTTTGCAGACGTATGCACGATAATGAGAGATAAGGGCGTCGCACATATGGGCATAGGCAGAGGAAAGGGTGAAGGCAGAACAAGCGATGCCGTAAAACAAGCCGTTTCCAGCCCAATGCTCGAGACCTCTATAGAGGGCGCAAGAAGCGTTATATTAAATATCATGGGTAGCCCCGATATGACGCTTGCGGAAGTTAATCAAGCTGCAAACTTGGTAAAAGAAGTAGTAAATGCCGACGCAATGATAATTTTCGGCGCAGACGTAAGAAATACGCTTAACGATGAAATATTGGTAACCATAATCGCTACCGGATTCGATACGCCTAATAACGAAAATATCGTTGTCCGTAAGGGAGGAGAACAGAGTGCGACTCAAAGCAGAGTGGGCATATTCGGCGACAATATGTTCTCGCCGGCGCAAGTTAAGTCTCAGCAAACGCAGGAGGCTCCGGCAAAATCCACCGAAATGCCGCAACCTAAGCCGCAAATCCGTACGAGAGTGCAGGTCGACGACGATTTTCCGGAGTTTTTAAAACGTATGAGCGACAAAGACAATAAATAAGACAATAACAAAACTTAGCGGATAAACCGTTGCGCAAATACAGCGCAGCGGTTTTTACTTTCTATTCTTTCTTTCGTGCTTGTATCCCTTTTTTCGCACTCAAAAAAGATTTATAGTGTATCTATGAGTATATATATAGAATTTATCATAATAGATAATTTACTTTTTACGTCTATGATTTGCTTTGCTTCATACGTATTGATTAAGCAAAAGCCCGTATATCTGCGCATAGCAATAGCTTCGGTGGTAGGCACAATCGTTGCTATATTTTATCCGTTTGTGCAAAATATTGTACTTCTAATCTTAATAAAAATCTTATTATGTCTGACAGAAACTGTAATACTGTTTCGAAAACACAAAGTTTTAGGGTGTTTGTCGTTTCTGTGTTGCACGTTTGCTTTAGGCGGTGCTCAGTTTTGCATAGGCTATGCTTACTTCGGAAGTGTGGAAGCTGCGCTGACTTTACCTGTAAGCGATTTGCCGCTTTCGCTTTTAGTTTTTCCGCCTTTTGTTCTTACGGCGGTCGGAGTTAAGTTTATAAGCAAACTGCGTAAAAAAAATTCGTTGGACGGGTTTAGATTTGTAACGGAACTTACCGTTTACGGACAAAAAGTCAAAATCGAAGGCATGGTAGATACCGGCAATGCGGTAGAAGACGTTATTTTTATATCGGAGAAAAAAGCGTTTGAAGTTTTTTCTCCCGAAGTATTGATTAAAATGTTTGCGTCCAAACAGAGCATAATTGTCACTACCGCTTCAGGCAATAAAAAAATAGCCGTATCCGAATGCGTTTTGGTATTATATTCGGGAAAGGACGAGCATATATTATCGCAAGCGAAAGTAGGGATTTGTCCACTGCAAGGTGTCGAAGCCCTGTTGCCGTTATCCGTACTGTATAAGGAGTATAAAAATGAAGTTGCTTAAGAAATTGTTTAATTGGTTGTTTGCTCGAAAAAACGTTCTTTACTACATAACGGCGTCCGAGGCTTTGCCGAAGCCGTTGACCGCAGACGAAGAATGTGCTACGCTGCAAAGCTTGAGTAGAGGGGACAGAAAGGCGAAGTCTACTTTAATCGAGCGTAATTTGCGATTAGTTGTATATATAGCTCGCAAATTCGAAAATACCGGGGTGGATACAGAAGATTTGATTTCCATAGGTACGATAGGACTCATTAAGGCTGTGGGATCGTTCGACACTACGAAAAACATAAAATTAGCCACTTATGCTTCAAGGTGTATCGAAAACGAAATTCTTATGTGCTTAAGACGAACATCAAAACTCAAGAGTGAAGTGTCGTTAGACGAACCGTTGAATGTCGATTATGAGGGTAACGAGTTGCTTATGTCAGACATACTCGGGACGGATCCCGATCTTGTAAGCAAGGGAATAGAGTCGTCTGTAGAAAGAGAATTACTTTTCGAAGCGCTTTCAAAACTTAATAAAAGAGAAAAACTTATTATGAAATTACGTTTCGGGTTGTGCGGTTGCAATGAGAAAACACAAAAAGAAGTAGCCGATATGTTGGGAATTTCGCAGTCCTATATTTCCAGGCTGGAGAAAAAGATTATTTTCAGATTACGCAAAGAAATGGCTAAGGCATTATAAAAATACCGCAAAAATCAACCGAAACGATTTTTGCGGTAAACGTAAAGGCTTTATATGTCTAACGATTAGTTCGTAAGACTTTTACGTAATTGCTTTACGAACTTCTTTAATGGCAGACTTTTCCAATCGGCTGACCTGCGCCTGAGAAATGCCGATTTCTTCGGATACTTCCACTTGTGTTTTGCCTTCGAAAAAGCGCATATTAACTATTTGACGTTCTCTTGCGGATAAGTTTTCTATAGCAGATTTTAACGATACGCTGTTAATCCAGTTTTCGTCTATGTTTTTTCCGTCTGCGATCTGATCCATTATCATTACGGTTTCGTCGCCGTCGTGATATACCGGATCGAAAAGCGAAACGGGATCGGATATTGCATCCATTGCATAAATGACGTCTCTGTACGGGATTTCCAGTGCGGCAGCGACTTGTTCGAGCGATACTTCGGATCCGCCTGCTTCTAATTTTTGGCGTGTCTGCAAAATTTTGTAGGCAGTGTCTCGAATCGAACGACTTATACGAACGTGAGCGCCGTCTCTGAGAAATCTTCGTATTTCTCCTATAATCATGGGAACCGCATAAGTGGAAAACTTCAGCCCGAGCGAAGTATCGAAGTTCTCTGTTGCCTTTATGAGTCCGACGCAACCTACTTGAAAAATATCGTCCATATTTTCTTTTTTGCCGCCAAAACGTTGTACTACGCTCAGAACAAGCCTCAAGTTTGCAGTAAGAAACTGATCACGGGCTTTTTCGTCGCCGCCGTGAGCTTTTTTCAGCAGCTCTATACTTTGAGCCGAAGTCAGTTTGGGCAGAGTCGAAGTGTCGAGTCCGCATATCGTTACTTTAGTATTCATGATATCCTCCAAAGCTATTTTCGGCAAGGGGACAAAAAATATCCGCTTTTTTGGGAGTTAAAAGTGTAATTTTTGTCGAAATGCGGCATATAAGTATACGGGGGATAGGCAATGGACGAAAGCAGGGATATGACTTTTAGCGAATTAAAAGAAAAAGATGTGGTTACGGTCGAAGGAAATAACCTCGGAAAACCCGTCGATTTAGTGTTTTCGTTACAATCTCAAAAAGTCAGAGGCATAGTAACTCCGTACGGCAAAAGATGTTTGTTCTTCCATTCTCAGGAACTTTATATTCCGTACTCGAGAATAAAAAAAATAGGCGACGACGTTATAATCGTGGACGTTGCGCCCTGCAAAAGAAAGGAAGTATCGGACAAAGATCATTCTTACGATAAGAGATGTGACGGTCAATGCGACAAATGCATGCTTTTTGATTGCCCTTCGAGGTGGAAAAACAACTATGATTCGTATAATTGATTGACATGTTTAACTAAGTGTTGTATAATTACTTCATACAATATACGACATGAGGTAGTCTATATGAAGTGCATGTATTGCGGATATTCCGAAAGTAAAGTAATTGACAGCAGAGCAACGGACGACGATACTAAAATCAGACGAAGGCGAGAATGTTTGGGATGCGGTAGGAGATTTACCACTTACGAGGTGGTGGAAACGATACCCGTTCTAGTGGTTAAAAACGACGGTACTAGGCAACCTTTCGATAGAAATAAAATACTTTCCGGAATAATCAAGGCATGCGAAAAGCGCCACGTGTCCATGCGTGATATAGAAGGCATCGTAAATGATATAGAAAAACAAATAAACAATTCGATGGAACAAGAGATACTTTCTTCGCAGATCGGCGAAATGGTAATGCGAGCCTTAATGAAACTGGACGAAGTTGCCTATATCAGATTTGCATCCGTATATTGGCAGTTTGAAGATCTTTCGGCATTCACTCGCTATATCAACGAATTTAAAAAAACTTTAAAAGGAAAGAAGGATGACGCTGGCAAACGCTCAGCCACATAAAGTTTATACAGTAATACGCACCGACGGAGAAATGGCTATAAGACTTGCCGAATTGGGCTTCGCCGAGGGTAGTACAGTAATCGTAACCGGTGTTTCTCCCACGAAAGGAGCCGTGCTTACGCTGCTTAGAGGCAGAACCGTTGCGCTGCGAGCGTCCGTGGCGGCATCCGTATCGGTGAGAGAATGAAAGTTGTTTTTGCCGGAAATCCAAACGTAGGCAAGACGAGTTTGTTTAATAGGATAACAGGATCTTTTGAGCATGTCGGCAATTATCCCGGCGTTACCGTGAAACGTAAAGCCAAGACGACGAAAATAGACGGGGAAGAATACGAATTCGTAGACTTGCCGGGGCTTTATTCACTTAACGCTCGTTCTGCCGAAGAAGTCCTTGCGGCAAATGAATTGCGCAGCAAAAACGCCGACGTGGTAGTCGTTGTGTGCGAAGTCAATAACTTATGTCGAAATCTTTATCTTGCGATGCAAATTTTCGATTTGGGTATAAAGACCGTGCTTGCCGTTAATATGATGGACGAGTTGCCGAGAGGGCGTAAATTCGACGCCGAAAAATTGGCTGAGAGACTTGGCGTTGCCGTTGTGCCTGTAAGCGCAAAGTACCGTAAGGGTTCAGAAAATCTGATAAAAGAGATTAAGCGTGCAAGGGTGCCGCATCTGCATAAATCGAGAATTTATGCAGACGTTAGGCGGGAGGCTGCAGAGAGGTACAGTCTAATTGACTCTCTAACCGAAGACGTGTTTACCGGTAAAAACGTAAGCGGAGTTTGCGCATTCGACAAAATTGCCCTAAACAAATACCTTGCGTTGCCCGTATTTTTGATTATAATGGCGGCGATTTTTTTTGTTACGTTCGGCATTGTGGGAAAATTTTTGTGTAAAGGCATACAATATGGCGTCGAACAGTTGTCACAAATCGCCGGATATGCGCTTTCCGGTTCGCCCAATTGGCTTAACGCTCTTATATCGCAAGGAATAATCGGCGGCGTCGGCGGAGTGCTTGCTTTCTTGCCGCAAGTCGTGTTGCTGTATTTCTTTATCGGCTTGCTCGAAGACAGCGGTTATATATCGAGAGTTGCGTTTATGACCGACGATTTGTTTGGAAAGATAGGGTTAAGCGGCAGAGCTGCATTTACCTTGATAATGGGGTTCGGGTGTTCGGCTACGGCGATAGTTACGGCAAGAGGTCTCGATGACGCTAATATGCGAGTCAAAACGGTTATGCTTACTCCTTTTATGTCTTGCAGTGCAAAAATGCCCGTTTTCAGCGCTATAACCGCTGCATACTTTAACGGAAATCCGTTAGTGATTTTCGCTATGTATTTGCTAGGAGTAACTATGGCGCTCGTATGCGCTGCGGCGATGCAAAAAACGCCGCTTAAAAGTAAAAACGATTGTTTCGTTATGGAATTGCCGCCATACAGAGTTCCCACTTTCGAAAGATTGTTTCAGCTAGTAGGTTCGGGAGTAAAGTCTTTTGTCGTTAAAATCGGCGGCTCGGTATTTTGTCTCAGCGTGCTAGCATGGATACTATGTAACTTTTCTCTTGCGAGAGGCTTTGTTTTAAGCGGAGATGGCAGCGTAATGCAGACGTTTGCGTCGATAATTGCTCCGATATTCAGACCGCTCGGATTCGGCAATTGGAAAGCGGTTGCCGCTTTGCTAAGCGGATTAGTTGCAAAAGAGTCGGTAATCACTGTAATCGGTGGATTCGGCGGAGTATCTGCCGTGCTAGGCTACGATCAGGCAATGCCGTTTATGGTGTTCGCTTTATTGTATGTGCCGTGCGTTGCTTCACTCGGAGTTACAGCGAAGGAAATCGGTGCAAAATACGCCGTTATAAGCGCCGCATCGCAATTTGCGATAGCATACGTGGTCGCATTTGCAGTGCGGGCATGTATGATTTACGAGCTTCTATTGGCAATAGCAATCGTTGCGGTAATAATAGTTTTGACCGTTCGTGGTATAATAAAATTTAGCGGGAGGTGCCGTAACTGCGCAAGCTGCGGCAAATGCAAATGAAATTTTCAGTCAAGTGCAATAAAGAAACGACATTGTCCGAATTATTGTCGTCAAACCTGCCGTTGTCAAAAGACCATATAAAGAAGCTGCTCGCACAAAAAGAAGTCAAAATTGGAGGCAAGAGAAATTCCGACGGTACTGCGAAAGTCGTTTCGGGGGACTTTGTCGAAGTTTTCGTTCCGCAGAGTTTTATCGAGGAATTGCCGAGCGTCGTTTATGAGGACGACGACGTGCTTATTGCGGACAAGCCCATTCGCACAGAGGTAGAACCTGCCCTCGTCGAATTGCTTAAAGGTGACAGAAAGTATCTTAGAGCAGTACACAGACTGGACAGGAATACTACCGGGTTGATCGTTTTGGCGAAAAATGAAAGGGCGTACGACGAGTTGACTAATGCCATAAGGGAAAGAAATCTCGACAAATACTATTATGCGCTGGTATGCGGTTGCGTTAAAGATGGCAGCCACCGAGCGTATTTGTTTAAAGACGAAAAGAAGTCTGTTTGCATTGTTTCATCGTCGTCTAAACCGGGTTACAAAGAAATAATAACCGAAACTAAACTTTTGGAAAGAAAAGGCGAATTGAGTTTGCTTGAGGTAAAGTTAGTTACGGGGCGAACGCATCAGATCAGAGCGCATTTGGCTTTTTTGGGCGCTCCTGTTCTCGGTGACTGCAAATACGGAAACGACGAGTTAAACAAAAAGTACAAAAAACGTTATCAGCAGCTTATTGCTTACAAAATAATTTTTAAAAATTTGAGCGCATTGCAGCATTTAAACGAAAAAGTTTTTGTATCAAACCGAAAAATCATTGACTAAAACTATCAAATAGTGTTATACTTACCAAGATTACGACAATAGAGAGGACCTATGAAAAAGAGAAAGATAACGTACGACCTTACGGCTCGTCAAAAAAAGGAACTTAAGCGTTCTTCCGGAGCTAACGGCTCAGTAACACCCAAGGAGCCTACTGCCGAAGAGATTGCTCTTAAGGAAAGCAGAGTAAGCGCAAGAAAACTTATTCTTGTAATCACCGCTACGGTCTTGGCGGTTGTGTTTGTTCTCAGCGGTGCGCTTATACCCGTGGTGCAGTCTAACAAAGAGTACAGTAAGCTTACAAACGACTATTTTCTTGACTGGAAAACTGAGGAGGGCGAAACTCTCACAAATCCTACCGCTACCATTCATCTTGTGGACGGCGACGGTAAAAATTTCGGAGATATTAAGCTCGAGTTGTTTATGGATGCGGCTCCGAATGCATGTATCAACTTTATTTACCTTGCGGAAAGCGGATTCTTTGACAATACTATTTTCCACGATAAAACTCAGGGTTTGATTTGGTTTGGTGGATACAAACTTAACGCCGAGTACGATTCTAACGACGAAAATTCGGCAAAATACGTGTCTAAAGCCAACGATGAGAAGTTCTTGTCCAAACTTACCGGATTCACGAAGCATAATGGTAACGTAGTTGACGGCGACGACGTTGACAGCGCTAATCGTAAATACAAGCTCGGTTATCGTTTCACTGCCGAAACGACCAAGAAGAACTCGGGCAACCAGTACGGAATGCTTATGATGCAGGCAGGTACGGGCAGCGAGTATTCTACTTCTACGCACTTTATGTTTTCGACAGACACGTCTCCGTCGTTTACCAAGTGGAATAACGGTTCCAATATGGGTAGTTACGTTTCTTACGTTGCAAAAATTGCAAATGACGATGAAGGAAAGTCTTTCGATACTCTAGACAAAATAAACGCTCTCGCTACCGTGGGTAAGGAAAACGGCAAAGAAAACAATGCTAAGCAGATATATTATCAATATATCGATGTCAGTCTTGTAAAAATCGCTAGTATTGAAACTTCGCTTTCTAAAGCTCAAAGAAAGTATATTCTTAAGAATTTTGAAAGCTTTGTTACGTCCGGCACCTGGAGAGCTAACGCTTATAATCCCGAATATTTTAAATTTAACTGATTTCAAGTATAAAATTATTATAAATTACCTACCATTATGGCATTACTTAATGGAGGTAATTTTTTTTATGACAATCGGTTTGGTTTTAAGTGTAGTAGTAGCTATACTTGCCTTTTTCGGCTTGGCGGATTCTTTCTTTAAGAGGGTGCCGATAGCGCCGTGGTTAGGCTTTGTGGTTTCGCTTTTGCTTATTGTGGGAGCGCTTATTCCCAATATAACCATAGGTTCGTTCAGTATGAACATAGGCGGATTTATCGTACCGGTTATAGGTTCGGTTATTTTTTCGGTTATTGCATGGCGTAGGGGTGACTTTTTAAAGGTTATTTTTGCCGAATTGGTATTTTCAGCGATAATGGTAGCTACCCGCTCGCTTATATTGCCCGAAAACGGAGGCATGATTTTGGCTACTTCGCTTATCGTGGGATTTTTGGGCGGTATTATGGCTTACGTCATTACGAGATCCCGCAGCGGAGTGCTTGCGTCGGTTATGATGGGCATAGTGTTAGGCGATCTTATCGTAAACCTCATTTATGTATTCGGTTTCGGCGGATATGCGTTTTCGATGGGCACGAGAGGAGTCTTTGATGCACTTGTAATCGGTTGCGTGTTCGGTTGCGTAATGCTTGAGGCTGTAGAAGGCGCAAAACGTACCGTAAGTGACGGCAGAGTAAATAAGGAAGCACTAAAAGCCGAAAGCGGTCGGGACGAATACGACGAATTTTTTGATAATAAAATTTTATAGTCACAAAAAAACATGCCGTAAATCTATGGACAAAATTTTACTTATGTGGTAAAATAAGTCCATAGATTTTTAAGGGCGTGCATAGTTATGACTAAACCTTTGGTTGCCGTAGTCGGTAGACCCAATGTGGGTAAATCTACGTTTTTTAATAGAATTTGCGGTAAAAGAATATCTATCGTAAAAGATCTTCCCGGCGTTACGAGAGATCGCATTTACGCCGACGCCGAATGGCAGGGGTACAATTTTACGTTGATAGACACAGGCGGCATCGAGCTGAAAAGCGACGACGCCATGTATAAGCATATAAGAAAACAAGTAGAAATCGCCGTAGACGTAGCCGACGTAATAGTATTTTTCGTAGACGGAAAACAAGGTCTTGTGGCTTCGGATATGGAAGTTGCCGATTACCTAAGGACTGTAAACAAACCCGTAGTTTTGGCGGTGAACAAACTTGATAACTTTACCGTGGAAAATATGGACGCAGTGTACGACTTTTATCAGCTTGGATTGGGGGAGCCAATCGGCGTATCGGCCGAACAGTCAAAGGGATTGGGCGATTTACTTGACGAAATAGTTAAGTATTTTGACAAAATCGAATCGGACGAAAGCGACAGTATTAAGATTGCCGTAGTCGGCAGACCTAATGTCGGTAAGTCGTCCATGGTAAATAAAATACTGGGTTACGAAAGAGTCATTGTTTCCGACGTTGCCGGTACTACGAGAGACGCCGTAGATACGCCTTTTACTCGTAACGACAAAAATTATACTATAATAGATACGGCAGGGCTTAGACGAAAGAGAGGCGTGGAGTTCGATACCGTCGAAAGTTATTCGGTCATGCGTTCGATTGCAGCGATAAAGCGCGCAGACGTAGTGCTGATTATCTTTGATTCATCAGAGGAAATCAGCGAACAAGACGTCAGAATTGCCGGCATGGTACATGAAGAAGGCAAACCTTGCATAATAGTGATGAACAAATGGGATGTTGTAGAGAAGGACACCCATACTATCGAAGATTATAAAAAAACTTTGGATAATCAGCTTGCGTTTATGGATTATTACGTACCTATTTTTGTTTCTGCAAAGACGGGTCAAAGGGTTGATCGCATATTCGACGTGATAGACAAAGTTTACGAAAATGCTTCACGCAGAATTCCTACCGGTATTCTAAATGACGTTATACGAGAAGCCGTTTCCGTCAACGAACCGCCATCGCCGAGCGGCAGACGACTTAAGATTTTGTATGCTACGCAAACGGATGTAAATCCGCCGAAAATTGTTATTTTTGTAAATAACGAAAAGATTTTACATTTTTCTTATCGTCGTTATTTGGAAAACAGTTTACGAAAAGCATTTGATTTTTCGGGAACGCCTATTGTAGTTGTTTATAACAGCAAAAAGGAAGAATAAATGGTTTTTAAAATAGTTATTTCCGCAGTGCTTGCATATTTGCTTGGCGGTTTGAACAACGCCGTCATAATTTCTAAAATCCTAAAAAGCGATATTCGCAAAGAGGGAAGCGGCAATCCGGGGGCTATGAATATGTTTCGTAATCACGGTTTTGCTTTCGGAGTTCTTACGCTTCTGTTGGATGCGTTGAAAGGAGCGATTGCCTGCTTGCTGTGTTGGTACATAGTAGGCGACTTTGACAAAGAAGAAGTTTTGGGATTGTACATCGGAGCGTTAAGCGTTGTTGTCGGTCATATTTTCCCGATTTTTATGAAGTTTAAAGGCGGAAAGGGTATAGCTTCTACGATAGGAATATGTTTCGTAATTAATCCGCTTGTTACCGGTATTTCGCTGCTTTGCGGCTTTGTGTTTATATTGATTGCAAAAATAGGATGTATAGGTTCGTTTATAATAATCACACCTCCGCTTATTGCCGCATCGATTCAGCTTATCGGCAGCGGGCACTTCGAGTGCGCTTTAATGGTACTTGCGATGTACGTTATTATGGTTGTTAAACATTGGTCCAATATTCAAAGGTTGTTTAACGGATGTGAAAATAAGACATATTTGCTTAAAAAGATTCGTACAAATGCAAAAATAAAAAAAGAAGAGACAAACTGAAAGCAGTTTTTCATAATTTAAGATGTGCCGCATATAAATAAGTATAAATTTATGGAGGCACATTTTTTAATGGAAGAATTCGACGTTTATAAAGATATAAGCGAAAGGACGAACGGCGACATATATATAGGGGTGGTAGGACCGGTAAGGTCGGGAAAATCGACTTTTATAACTAACTTTATGCAGAAGCTTGTACTGCCTTTAGTCAAGAGCGATAACGAACGTACGAGGATGCAAGATGAATTGCCACAATCCGCAAGCGGAAAGACTATAATGACGACTCAGCCTAAGTTCGTGCCGGGAGAAGCGGTAAAAGTTTCGCTCGGAGACACCGTCTCGGCTAACGTCAGACTTATAGATTGCGTCGGTTATCTTATTGACGGTGCTATGGGCGAAACCGAAGGCGATAAAGAACGTATGGTTAAGACGCCTTGGAGTGATAAAGAGATGCCGTTTAATCAGGCAGCGGACATCGGAACCAAAAAAGTAATAGCCGACCATTCTACCATAGGAATAGTAATGACGACCGACGGTTCTATCGCTACGGAGATTCCCCGCAAAAACTACGTTGATGCGGAAGAACGTTGCGTAAACGAGCTTATAGCTCTTAACAAGCCATTTGTCGTAATATTGAATTCTACGGTTCCCGATAGCGAACAAACAAAAAAATTAGCCGCCGAATTGAGCGAAAAGTATTCCGCTGCGGTATTGCCGTTAGACGTTCTTAATTTAACGGGGCAAGATATCGAAAACGTTTTTAAGAGCGTGCTTATGGAATTTCCGTTAAAAGACGTAGAAGTCGAGTGCGACGAGTGGATTAGAGCTTTGCCTATCGGACATGAAATAGTAAACGAACTGACTTCTATTATTACAGCCGCAAGCGAAAATATGACAAAAATGTCCGATTACATGTTGCTGACCTCGGCTTTTGAAGGTAACTCTGATTTTAAAAGCGTCAGGTGCGAAGAAGTAGCACTCGGATGCGGACGAGTTCGATATAGCATTCAAGCCGAGCCTAAATTGTTTTACAGCGTTTTAAGTAAGGAATGCGATATGGAATTGAACGACGATTACGAACTGATGGCGTCGCTAAAAGGACTTGTAAAGGCAAAAAAGGAATACGATAGATTGGCAAAGGCGTTGGAGGACGTACGTGAAAACGGATACGGCGTAGTGCCTCCCACGTTAGAAGAAATGACGCTTGACGAACCTGAAATTGTTAAACAAGGGGGCAAATTCGGCGTAAAATTGCGAGCGTCTGCACCGTCACTGCATATTATGCGAGTGGACATCGACTCTGTCGTAAGTCCTATAGTGGGGACAGAGCAGCAAAGCGAAGAGCTGGTAAATTCTATGCTTAAATCGTTTGAAGACGAACCGAACGGAATTTGGCAAACGGATATTTTCGGAAAATCACTTAATGTCCTCGTAAATGAAGGTCTCAGCAGTAAATTAAATTCCATGAGAGAAGATACGCAAAAGAAAATGCGCAGAACTTTATCTCGAATAATAAACGAAGGTAAAGGCGGCGTTATTTGTATTCTGCTTTAAAGTGCTACTATTTACAGCCGCCAACAAATTTATATTACTCCTTAGAAAAGGCAAGGGCGCCACAGCGGCGTACCTGCCTTTTGTATTAGAAGGAAAAATACAAATGTTTCGTTTTGCATAGCTAAGTAAATTATTGTCAAACGATTTCTTGTTTATAATGTTACCGATAACTCGATTATGTATCCCGAAATTCCTGTTTTTTGTGCAAAATTTGACTTTTGTAAGCATACATATATCCCGATTTTGTTGAATTTAACGGCGCATCGTGCTATAATTATATTGTAATATTTGAACTTAGCGGTATGAGTACGCATGAATTTTATTATTTCGGCAGAAACGGTAAATTTTTCGTCTGACAGAGTGTGGACGTTTTTGTTGCAAATAGGTATACTCGCAATATTAAGGGTTGCTGCAATGGCACTTAAAACCGAAAAAAGCAAGAAGAAAGTTCCTACGGTAAAAATAGTAGAAAGCGGCGCATCATGGCAAGTTCTTATATGTTGCAGGCAATAGTCGGACTTGTTGTTTCACTGTCTATGTATTTTTTAGCTGATTATTTTTATGCTGCCGGACTTATTTTGCCGATGGGATTCGGGCAAAGTATCGGAAGTGCGCTTGGCCGGAGCAGTAACTACGAGACGAATTACGGATTTGAAGGCGGAGCGTCTTTCGGTCTGCTAGTCGCTTCAACCGGATTTATTGTCGTAAGTGTTATAGGCGTTATCTACCTAAATATCGTGTGTAAAAAATGCAATTTGCGTCGTCGAGCGAATGTGCTAAGCAAACAGTCGATAGCGGTCGAACTCGATCTAACGCCTGTGTCTGAGTCCATAAACATTTTTACCGTATAGATTTGCCTTGTAATCGTAGCGTATTGGCTTTCGTACGGATTTATGAGGTTCTTGCTCTTACCGGAATAAAGGTTATAGGGGATTTGGCATGGGGCTGAATTTCCTTTGGACATTGGTTTTGCTTTTCTGAGTAAAAAAGCTTAACGCAGCCTGGAATCTTTCGTCCGTTGCAAAAAGTTATAACATAGGTGACGTGACGCTGGATTTCGACAAAATAGAAGGTATGGAAGTGTTAGAGGATGGAAGCGCACTGCTAATGAGCGAAAGCGGAATAAATTATCTACTTCGCAGTGACAGAAAATGCCTCAATAAATATATGAAACTATGGGAATGGAACGATGCGAGAGATTATAGCGGCAACAAACAACAAAAATAAACTTAAAGAAATAAGAGAAATTCTTAAGGGATATACTGTTTTTTCGCTTTCTGACGTCGGTATAGAATGTGATCCTGCCGAAATCGGTAAAACTTTTGTCGAAAATGCGCTTATCAAAGCCAGAGCCGTATATGAGCTGACGCACAAGGCGACAATTGCAGACGACAGCGGTATAGTGACAAATGCGCTAAACGGTATGCCGGGCATATTTTCTGCCAGATTTGCAGGAACGCACGGAGACGATAAGCGAAACAACGATAAACTCCTAAACGAACTTAAAGACAAAAGGGATAGGTCTGCTTACTTTATGTCGGCAGTCGCATTGGTATGCGACAAGGGTGAATTCGTGGCTACGGGAAGAACAGACGGAGAAATTATGGAAGAAGCTAAGGGCGACGGGGGATTCGGTTATGATCCGTTGTTTTATTCGTACGAGCTTAAGACTGGATTCGGGCAGGCAACTGCCGAGCAAAAAAATATGGTAAGTCATAGGGGAAAAGCCTTAAGAAATCTTCTAAAGATAATAGAAGATGAAAATTTGTAATACAAATGCCACCGATGTATGGGCGATGCTTGTCATAGAATTTTAGGCATAAGCGACATAGCTTAAATATGTTCAAAAAATATTTTTTTAGATTTCGTATTAAAAATTCTTGACTTTATTTTTCATCTGTGGTATTATCATATACGCTGCGTTGCAGTTATGCGGGTGTAGTTCAATGGTAGAATTCCAGCCTTCCAAGCTGGCTGTGTGGGTCCGATTCCCATCACCCGCTCCACAACGAGCGCCAGTAGCTCAGCTGGATAGAGCAACGCCCTTCTAAGGCGTGGGTCGGGGGTTCGAATCCCTCCTGGCGCGCCAAAGTCTAAAGTACCGCATTTCTCATGTGGTGGGTATAGCTCAGCTGGTTAGAGCGCCAGATTGTGGCTCTGGAGGCCAAGAGTTCGAATCTCTTTACTCACCCCATTATTTTTTTTGAAAGTGTAGGGGTGTAGCCAAGCGGTTAAGGCACGAGACTTTGACTTTCGCATCGCTGGTTCAATTCCAGCCACCCCTGCCATACGATTCTATAGGGGTATAGCCAAGCGGTAAGGCATCAGACTCTGACTCTGACATTTCGTAGGTTCGAATCCTACTACCCCTGCCAGATTTATGGTCCATTAGCTCAGTTGGCAGAGCACTTGACTTTTAATCAAGTTGTCCCGCGTTCGAATCGCGGATGGATCACCATCAAGATTATAATTTTTTCAGATTGCAGAGTTAAAATGCTTGCTTTTTGAAAAATCATTTGTTATAATACTCAAGCATCGTGAGTAAGCGGATGTGGCGGAACGGCAGACGCGCCAGACTTAGGATCTGGTATCTTCGATGTGCAGGTTCAAGTCCTGTCATCCGCACCAATTGAATATAAAAAGTTTTATGCGGAAGTGGCTCAGTGGTAGAGCGTTGCCTTGCCAAGGCAAATGTCGCGAGTTCGAATCTCGTCTTCCGCTCCACTTTTTTTAGCATCATTAGCTCAGCTGGTAGAGCACCTGACTCTTAATCAGGGTGTCCAGGGTTCGAGTCCCTGATGGTGTACCATGGACGGTTTGTAAGTTTTGCTTGCAGACCGTTTTTGTATAATTTACCTGTTTGGTAAAAAGGTATGTGCGCCAATCAATAATTTTGATATTTATTTTCATGTAAAGACTGCATCGTTTTCGTTACTTATGCCGAGAAAAAATATCTGAGGCGTATGGCGTTGACAATGTAGGAGCGATGTGTTAAAATTTGCATGGAATATAAGTTCAATTTACTAACAAAACGATAAATTTAATTACGGAGCGATAATATGATTTTTTGTTTTTCCGGAACAGGTAACAGCAGATATATTGCAAGACGAATAGCCGCTGCCATGCAATATGGAATCGTTGATCTCAATAAAAAAATACGAACAAACGACTATTCGTGTGAGCGAACGGGCAGAGATGTGATAGTTGTTGTGCCTACGTATGCCTGGCGAATTCCGATAATCGTGTCCGATTGGCTTCTTAAAGTCGAAATTTGCGATGCCGAAAATATATGGTTTATAATGGATTGCGGCTCTCAAATCGGCAATGCCGCAAAATATAATCGAATTATTGCAGAAAAAAAGCATTTGCGTTACATGGGAACCATGCAGATTGTAATGCCGGAAAATTATATCGCTATGTTTGATGTGCCGTCGGTGGAGAAAGCAAGAGAAATCGTAGAAATTGCCGAGCCGAATATAAATGCGGCTATAGAATGTCTTAGATCGCATCGGCCTTTTGCCGCACCTCGAAATAATCTTATCGACCGATTTATGAGTTGTTTGGTTAATCCTATATTTTATCGCTTGTTTGTAAAATCCAAGGCGTTTCGAGTAAAGCCAGATTGCAACGGATGTGGTCTGTGTGTAAAGAAGTGTCCGATGAATAATATAATGCTCGAGGCAGGAAAACCGGTTTGGGGCAAAGAATGCACGCATTGCATGGCTTGTATTTGCTATTGCCCCACAGAAGCTGTAGAATATGGGAATAAGAGCATGCGTAAACCTCGTTATAATTTCGAAAAACTTAATATACACTGAATATAAATAAGATTTTTTCACAATTTGCGTTGAATAGTAAAGGTTTTTTGGATAAGTCAGGCGATTACAATAAATGCTGTATATACAAAGTCTTTTTGAGAAAGTGTTGTCAATGTCAAGTTGTCGCTAAAGTATAAGCGAGCCAAAAAAACGCCGTTTGGCATTGACAACACAGATACAATATGTTATAATATTCGTGAAATTTTGATTTACCTAAAAGGAGAAAAAGTCAATGGAAAAAAACTTTTACGTTGGCAATAGAAGAGGGTTATTCGATATAATGGAAGACGGCGTAGCCGTTTTGTCATCCGGCTATAGAGTAAATAAGAGCGCAGACGAAAATTATGACTTTCAAGTTAATACTAATTTTTACTATTTGACGGGCATAACGCAACCGCAGACGCAGCTCGTTATTATTAAAAACGGCAATTCATATTCCGAAAGACTGTATATTGACGCATATGATGAAATGTATGAAAAGTGGTGCGGACATAAGCTTACTAAGTCAGAAGCAGCAGAGATTTGCGGAGTTAAAGAGGACGATATATATTATAACGATGAGTTTGAAGCATACCTTCACGACGTAATTTCTTCGTCACCGTGCGTTTATTTCGATCTTGAAAAACGTGACGAACCGTCATATGTTACGTTCGGACTTAAATATGCGGAAAAATTCTGCGATAAAAATGTCAGAGACGTTTATCCTCTGGTAATTTCTCTGAGAGTAATTAAACAGCCGTGTGAGATAGAAGCTTTTAAATCTGCCATCGAAGTAACTCGGCAGGGTATCGAGCGTCTTATGCGTAAAGCAAAGGGCGGAATGTATGAATATCAGCTCGAAGCCGAATTCGATTATGTCGCAAAAACTTCGGGAAACAAAAAATATTCGTTTAAGACTATTGCTGCGGCGGGTGAAAACGCAACTACTTTGCACTACACCACAAACGATTCGGTTATAGGCGACGGCGATCTAATATTGTTCGATCTCGGAACGAGAGAGCAAGAGTACTGCGCAGATATTTCTCGAACCTTTCCCGCATGCGGAAAGTTCAGCCCGCTCCAAAAGACTATTTATCAGATAGTTTTGGATGCAAATAAAAAGATAATCGAAGTAGCCAAGGCAGGTATGACTATTTTAGAGCTTCAGCAGATAACAATCGATATGCTTGCCGACGGATGTTTAAGAGCCGGTTTAATCAAAAACAGAGATGATATAAAGAAGTATTATTTCCATAGCGTGTCCCATTCGATAGGGCTCGATTGTCACGATCCTAACGACAGGAAAAAGCCGCTACCCGAAGGCGCCGTAATTTCGGACGAACCCGGTTTATATTTCCCCGAGCATAAGATAGGTGTCCGAATCGAAGATGATCTTCTTATATGCAAGGATAGGGCTATAAATCTTTCAGAGTCCATAATAAAAGAAGTGAGAGAAATCGAAGACTACATGGCTTTTCACAAAGAGTAATCTTTATTTTTACGGTATAAACGTTACAAACGGAGGCAATAATTATGTTATCGGATAATATAGCTAAGTTAAACGCCGATATAGCGTCTACGGGTAAAGAAGTTACGGTCGTGGCGGCAACCAAAACCGTTCCTGCCGAGATCATAAACTTGTTGCCATCTTACGGTATTCTTGCCGCAGGAGAAAACAAAGTGCAGGAATTGCTTTCTAAGTACAACGACGTTAAAGGTATAACTTGGCACTTTATAGGCAGACTTCAGCGTAATAAAGTAAAGTATATAGCAGATAAAGTAGATATGATTCATTCGGTAGACAGCTTTGAACTTGCGGAAGAAATAGAAAAACGCTGCTGTAAAATCGATAAGATAATGAACGTTTTGGTGGAGATAAACACGGGAAGCGAAGCGTCTAAAGGCGGAGTTTCGTATGACGAGGTTGAAGGTCTGTGCGAACGTATACAAGGTTTGCCGCATTTGAAGCTAAGGGGTCTTATGGGTGTATTTCCGATAGCCGCAGATGAGTCTGCGTATGCAAGGTTAGGCGCAAGCTACGATTTGCTTAAAGACAAATTCGGTTTTGATTGCTTAAGTGCAGGAATGAGCGCCGATTATATGACAGCGATTAAATACGGTGCCAACATTATACGACCGGGAAGTTGTCTTTTCGGACAAAGGAATTATAACAAATAAGGAGAAAACTTGTTATCTGATGAGAGAATTTAATCCAAGTGACGACGAATTCGAATATTATGAAGATACGCACAATGCAAGCGGCGATTATGTAGGCGCAAAACCGAACATGAGTTTTACGCACGTAGAGGATCGCACTATAAACTTTAACGAGTCAGACAAAGAAACGTTAAAACCCACCGACAATTATTCCTTTCCGATGGGAGGAGGCAAACAACGAATACTTGTTTATTGTCCCAAAACCCCCGAGGACGTTACTGTACTTATCCAACATCTTAAGGTAAGCGATCCGGCTATAGTAAATCTTAACGACCTTGACGAGCCCACTGCGCAGAGAATATTGGATTTTTTGTCGGGTGCGGTATGCGCTCTTTCCGGTACCGTGCATAGGGTAACCGGCAATATGTTTTTGCTTGCGCCCAAGGGCGTGGAAACAACAATACCGTATGAACAAAATTAAGAATTTTTTGCGCTTTGCCGGCATGGAACTTATTATTATTGTAGTCGGAATAATTTTGGATCAGGGTTCAAAAGCTTTAATTGTGGCAAACATAGGATTACATGACAGTGTTACCGTAATTCCGAAATTTTTGGAGTTTTACTATACGCAAAACAGAAAAGCGGCATTCAGTTTTGACTTCGGGTTGGAAGAGCTTATCGGTATAGAAGGCGTGCGAATATTTTTTATTGTGTTTACCTTCTTGGCGATAGGTTTTTTCGGTTTTCTTATATTCAAAAAACCACAAAGAGGAAAGCTGTTCAGAGCCTCGTTGGCTGCGATTTGCGCAGGCGCTGTCGGAAATCTTATAGACAGATTGTTCCGAAAGTTCGTTGTAGATTTTATTCGAATAAAATATTTCGGGTATGAGCTATTCGGGCATACCAGTTTCGCCGTATTCAATATTGCAGATTGCTTCGTGGTCGTCGGGACGGTGTTGCTTTTAATATCGGTTTTGTTTTTTGAAAAATTTGACGATGATAAAAAAGAGATGTTATCTGGCTCAAATAATGACGGAGCTATAAGTAATGGATAGTGTGTGCGATTTTCAACGCTTTGTTATCGAAACGCAAGAAAATAAATTGAGATTAGACGTATATCTTGCAATGGTTACTCCGTACACCCGTTCGTATATAAAGTCGCTTATCGATAAAGGCCATGTAACGGTAAACGGGAAAAATGAAAAAGCAGGTCGTGCGTTAAAGAGCGGAGATATAGTGGACGTAAACGTCCCTGCCGACAGAGAATGTGATTTGCAGCCGGAGGACATACCTCTGGATATTTTGTACGAGGACGATAGCATAGCGGTTATAAACAAACCGAGGGGCATGGTCGTTCATCCCGGTGGCGGAGTATACAGCGGCACGTTGGTAAATGCTCTTTTATATAGGCTTGGCAGCCTTTCTACCATTAACGGAGTAATAAGACCGGGAATAGTGCATAGGCTTGACAAGGATACAACCGGCGTTATGGTAGTTGCAAAAAACGATGCTGCGCATTTGTCGCTAAGTTCGCAAATCGCTCAACGCACGGTTGTAAAAAAGTATGTCGCTCTTTTGGAAGGAAATTTGCCTGAGGACAAGGGAAACGTTACCACTTATATCGACAGAAATCCCAAAGACCGAAAACTTATGTCCGTTTGCGACAGCGGGCGGATAGCCATAACCGACTATGAGGTGTTGAAACGATACAAAAATAACTGCTTGGTCAGCTTTATCATACATACCGGACGAACGCACCAGATAAGGGTGCATGCAAAATATCTCGGGCATCCTGTGGTCGGAGATGCGTCGTACGGATATAAAAAGCAGCGCTTTAACTTGTCCGGGCAATTGTTACATTCCAAGTATTTGCAATTTACGCATCCGGTGAACGGACTGAGAATGGAGTTTGAAGCGCCTCTGCCGGAAGACTTTCGGAAGATATTGAATTTGTTAGACGCAAATGAAAGTGTATAGCGTCTTTTTGTTGCTACGACTGCATTTTATTTGACATTTTGCTGACAATAATGTATAATTTCTAAGTTAAATAATAGGAGTTTTTTAATATGGCTAAGAAAAAGAAGAATGCATTTGCAAGATATTTTGAAAATTTCGGATTCAAGCAGATTGGTGAAATTTCTATGGTTGTCGCTTTAATTACGTTGATTGTAGGCTGGTCGATTTGTACCGCTACCGACGGAATAGTTGCGGTAATCGCATTCGGTTTGTTTGCATTATCCAGCTTGTTTTCTATATTTCATGACATAATTGTCATAAAAACGGAGAAAAATCCTCGTTCGCCCGAACGCAAGGCTGCAAAAGTCGGTATCATCGTTTCTGTAGCCATTTTTGCAGTTGCCGTTTTCGGCGTTATATGGGGACTAACCGTTGGGTTTGTAGTACCCGATGTAGGTTAATCGACAAGAGAGCTTAGGCTCTCTTTTGTTATGTAAAATCATATTGTACCGCACCGCAGGCATATATTATAACGAGGTGCGAAATGAGTTTTTTCGAACAGTTGAAACAAGATATCGGGATAACCGATATGCAGCTTGTCGGCGGATATTATATCGTTGATTTTTGCGGCAAAGCTGTCTATATCGACGGTGTTAAGCGTTTAAGCAAAATATCGGAGCAACAGATAAGCATTGTTACAACTACGGACGCTATTGTTATCAAAGGGCAGTTGTTCGTCGATTACTTAACCGAAAAATCCATTCTCATTTCCGGAAAAATTATTTCGGTGGAGAAAAATTCCAATGGTTAAAATAACGGTTATCGGTTATAACCAGCTTGCCGTTTTAAGTAGTCTTTCACGAAAAAACATTGCAATAAAGTCGCTAAGGCGAATCGATGCAAAAAATATGTCTTTTTTCGTAAGAGAAAAAGATAACGATAAAACGCAAAAGACGTTACGGCGTTTTAATTGTGAGATAACGGTTGAAAAGTTTGGTATCGTTTCTAAAGTAAAGAGTGGACTAAAGCGATTCGGGTGTTTGATAGGCATTGTCATTGCAATGGTGCCGTTTATACATTTTTCGGGGCGAATTTTAAAAGTAGAGGTTACCGGTAACGTTAGAACGGATGACAAAATTGTTTTGTCAGCGTTAGGAAGCGTTGGCATAAAGGTCGGATCCGAAAAAAACGTCGATTTGGAAAAAGCGGTGGACACATTGGTGGAAATGGACGAATTTGTTGCCGCTTCGGCAAAAGTCAGCGGATGTTTGCTTAGCGTCGAAGTGGTAGAATCTACCGTCGTAGAGGGCAAACAAGAGGGCGACTCGGTTGTATCGCTGTATGACTGCGAAATTACCGGAGTTTCGGTGGAAAGCGGAACTGCGTTGGTTAAGCCCGGCGACAGAGTGCCTTTCGGCAAGACACTAATCGAAGGCGTTGAGTATTCGACTGCAGGAGAGCCGCTTCGTGCGGTAAAGGCAAGCGGAAGTGTGTATGGACTCGTTTCTTTCTCGTATGATACTATAAAGCCGATTAAATATCCTCGTTTAAAGGAAAATAAAACGTCCACGCTTATTTATGTGTTCGGCAAAAGAATTTTCGGAAAACAGGTCAGCGGCAAAAAAGTGGAAAGAACGACTTCCAGGTTATGGTCTGTGTTTCCTCTTTATGCGGTCAGAGAGACTTCTTTTGTTACGGAATTTGTAGATGTTACTGCAGATGAGGCTGTGGCTGAGTCTGTAAAAGAAGCGATAACGGTACTTGCCGTAAAACACTGCAGCGTATCTTACAAGGTAGCGACAAATTATACAGAAAAACAAGGATACATTTGCATAAACGTGCAAATTCAAGCAGAAATTTCGGTGGGAGGCATAAGATGAAGACTATAAAACTTTCTGCGGAAGCTATAACAAAATTGTTCGGGGCATATGACGAGAACGTAAAATTTATAGAAAAGGAATTGGGCGTCACTATAAGGACGAGCGAAGACGGATTATCGGTCAGTGGCGATAACGAAGAAAAAGCTGCAGCGTTAATCGATAGCGCAGCTAAAATGTTAGCTTCGAATAAAGAGGTTGACAAAGCTTTTTTGAGAAGAGCGATTGATTTGATAAATGACGGTCAGCAGGAAGAAATCACTGTGTTAAGCAGCAATGTCGTTGCCGTTACGAACAAAGGAAAACAGATTTTTTGTAAAACCATCGGACAGAGAGAGTACGTGAAAGCAATTCGTAACAAAACGATTGTCTTTGGCGTGGGTCCGGCAGGCACGGGAAAAACGTATCTTGCCGTTGCGTTGGCTGTAAGCGCATTTAAGGCAGGCGAGGTGGAAAAAATAATCCTTACTCGTCCCGCTATCGAGGCAGGCGAAAAGTTGGGTTTTTTGCCCGGCGACTTGCAGACAAAAGTCGATCCTTATTTAAGACCGCTTTATGATGCGCTGCAGGAAATGTTCGGCATAGACAGCTATACAAAGCTTATAGAAAGAGGCATAATAGAAATAGCTCCGCTCGCATATATGAGGGGACGAACGTTGTCATCGTCGTTTATAATTCTGGACGAAGCACAAAATACAACCGGCGAACAGATGAAGATGTTTTTAACTCGTCTTGGAGAAAACAGCAAGATGGTAATAACCGGCGACGATACGCAAGTGGATTTGCCGTACGGAAAGACGAGCGGACTCAGCAGCGCAACGAAAATTTTGTCCGGAATAGACGAAATAGGTATTATAAGACTGACAGAAAAAGACGTAGTAAGACACGAGCTTGTGCAAAAGATAGTGATAGCGTACGAAAAAGCTGCCAAGAAAGAGGAGTAACGAGTAACAGATGCTAAAAGACGGAGTAAGGACGGACAAGGATTTTTTAAAAAAGTTTTTGGTATCGACATTTTTTACAATGGCGGTAGTCTTGGTTACTGTCCTTCGCTTTATTTTTATAGACGAACTAGGCAAGTCGATGCCGTCAGCATACGGTTTTTACATCGGTTTCGGCGTTGGTCTTGCAGCGTTGTGCGTCGGTATGCTTTTGCTTCTCTATTCGGTAATGGATTTCGGGGAGCTTAAACTGAAAGAGCAAAGCGCTATTTTATTTACGGTATTTTTCAGTTACGTCATAAGCACATATATTTCGCTTGCAAGTATTTACCTTATGCCCGTATTCCTTGCCGGACTAATATTAAGCCAATTGAGCCAGAAACAGTACGTTTTTGTCGCAAACACAATGGTGTGTATTTTTGTCGGTTACACAGAGCTTATAAATTTTGTGGTAGTCGGCGAAAATGCGATTAGCTTGTTGGTGGTAATTGCGGCAGGACTTGTTTGCGGAGGTATTTCCGCCATAACATTAAGCGGGGATGGTTCGAGATTGCGCTTTTTTGTAAAAAGCTTTATAGTTTGCGCTTTTTCTTTACTTACGACATTATTTTTCTATGTGGTAAAAGTTCCTTCAGTAAAAGAATCTTTGATGTATACCGGATTTGCCGCTTTAGGGCAGTTTATTATGGGGATAGTGCTTTCTCCGGTGTTGGAGCGTATGTTTAACCTTCTTACTAATTCCCGATTGCTCGAACTTACCGACATATCGGCTCCCCTTATGAAGAGATTGTTAAAAGATGCTCCGGGAACATACAACCATTCGGCTGCCGTTGCGTCGTTTGCCCAGATGTGCGCAGCGGAAATAGGAGTAAATCCATATCTTGCGAGAGCTTGCGCTTATTATCACGACGTAGGTAAACTTGCAAATCCCATGTATTTCAAAGAAAACCAATCTTTTGAAAATTTGCATGATAGCTTGCTTCCTGAAGTCAGTGCGGAGATTTTGCGCTCGCACACGGAGGAAGGATTAAAATTATGTAACGAATATAAAATTCCCGAGGAAATAAGCCACGTAACCATTCAGCACCACGGTACTACACTTATATCCGTGTTTTATAACAAAGCGCAAAAGATGACCGATTCACCTGTGGACATATATGAATATCGTTATCACGGGGTAACTCCTCGTACGAAAGTTGCGGCGATAATTATGATGTGTGACTGTTCAGAGGCTGCAATACGTGCAATGGACAAGCCGGACGGAGATAAGGTTGACAAGCTTCTTCGTAAACTTACTTTAGAAAGATTGGAAAACGGTCAGTTCGATAATTGCGATATTACGATAAACGAACTTAATCGCATTAGAGAAATAATTGTCAAGGCTTATGGCGGATTGTTCCATCAAAGAGTAAAATATCCGGAGGGAAAATAAGTGTTTATTTTAGATTGTGAGCAAACTGACGATAGTTTCTTAAAGGTGACCGAGTCGGCGTTTCGACATCTCGGACTATCCGGCGATGCAATTGTAGAACTTGTTTTTGTTTCCGAGGAAGAAATTAAACAACTTAATGCTCAAACAAGAGGAATAGACAAAGTTACGGATGTACTAAGTTATCCGTTTTTGACGGATTGGAAAGAATTCAATAAGCAGAATTACCCTGATGATTATGATTATGAGGCTAAAGGCGTTAGGCTAGGTTGCATTGCAATTTGTTCGTCGGTTGCCGAAATGCAGGCTCGTGAGTACGGACATTCGGTAGAAAGAGAAAAATCATATTTGTTTTTGCATGGGTTGCTTCATTTGATGGGTTACGACCACATAGAAGAGGACGACAGAGTCAAAATGAGACAAACAGAAGAAGAAATACTTAACGATATCGGGGTGACCAGATGAAATCCGGATTTGTAACTATGATCGGAAGACCTAACGTGGGTAAAAGCAGTTTGATAAACGCAATGGTCGGTGAAAAGGTGAGCATCGTATCTCCGAAGCCGCAAACGACGAGAGACCGAATAATGGGCGTGGCTAACGATGAAGACTGTCAGATAGTGTTTGTCGATACGCCGGGTATTCACATTGCTCGTACCAAACTCGGCGAATATATGAATAAATGCGTTAAGTCTGCAATGGAGGACTTGGACGTATTGGTGGCTGTTTTTGATGCGTCGAAGGGAGTAAGCGAAAACGATATCGAGAGAGTTAAGTCTTATGCCGAATCGGGTTACAACGTTATAGTGGCAGTTAACAAGATAGACCTTGTGCAAGTAGAAAAGACATTTGCAATACTCGAAAAGTTTACACCGTTATTAAAAAATTCAAACGTTAAAGAAATAGTGCCTTGCTCTGTTCGCCGTAGCAAAACAGTCGAAGAGTTGAAGTCGTGCATAAAAAAATATCTTCCGCAGGGCGACAAATATTTTCTTGACGGCGAAGTTTCGGACAAACCTATCAGCTATATGATTTGCGAGATTATAAGGGAAAAGGCGTTGCTTCTTTTGCAAGACGAGATACCGCACGGAATCGGCGTGATTTATCAAACGTCCGAATATGACGAACGTAAAAATAAGACGAATATCGAGTGCGATATTGTGTGTGAAAAGGATTCGTCTAAGATGATAATAATCGGTGAAAATGGCTCTATGATAAAACGTATCGGTGCCTCTGCTCGTAAGGATATCGAGAAGATCATAGGTAGCAAAGTAAATCTCAAACTTTTCGTAAAAGTGCGAGAAGATTGGCGAAATAATTATAACGTTATCAAAGATATAGGATATTCGGACAAGTAATGCGCAAAATAAAGGCATGGATAATTTTAAGAAATGCGAAGAAATGTGGCATTTGTTTGTAAAGACGGGCAGACCGGAGTTCTACTCGATGTACACGTACCTAAGTAAGGATGAACAATAACGTAACGGCTATAGTTTTGTTTGCCGAAGATTATCTCGAATCGGACAAAATGGTGACACTGTTTTCGTCTGAAGGCGAGGTGTTTAAGGCAGTGATGAAAGGAGTTAAAAAGCAGGGCGCAAAGTTAAAATTTGCCGCCCAACCTTTTTCGTTTTGCAGCTTTGACGTCGCAAAAAAAGGCAACCGTTATACCGTAACCGGCGCAAGCGTAATTGAAGAACTGTTTAGCGTTACCGACTACGATTCCTATACGTACGGTTGCGCCATGCTCGAGGCCGCATATCGGGTGTGTTGTTATGCTGCGAATCCGCAGATATTTGTTTTGCTGTTACGTAAACTCAAAGAGCTTATTTATCGTAACAATAATTCCAAGATAGTTTTGACCTCCTTCTTTCAAGGCTGCATACATAAAAGCGGTTTTTTGTACGAATACTCTCCGTTTGACGGAAAACCGACCACTGTTATGCAGCTTTTAACGCTTACAAACCGAGGAGTTGCCGACATTGACGCAAACGAAGAACTTGTGGATTTGACGCTTACGAGAATTTACAAAAGGTTTTGCGAAATATTTGAGTGCAATCTTAAATCGATGTCCGTATTGTAACAGAGAATACGGGCATTTCGATTTTTTAATCGCAGTAAAATCGAAGTAACGAGTTAAGCTGTCGTAAAAGGTTTGAGCCTTTTAAACTTAAGACTTTTTTTACTGTTCGGCGTAAAAAAAATATAAATTTTGTTTCATAATGCAACCTAAATTGCTTGCCAATTGTATGTGTAAGTGCTATAATTAACCGATTGAAATGATAAGGAGAAAACAGATGGCAAAAAAGTTTGTTTATTTGTTCAGCGAGGGTAACAGTTCGATGCGAGAATTGCTTGGCGGCAAGGGTGCAAACCTCGCAGAAATGACAAGTTTGGGACTTCCGGTTCCTCAAGGCTTTACGGTGTCCACCGAAGCTTGCACTCAGTACTATGAGGACGGTAGAAGAATTAACGAAGAAATCGAAAAGCAGCTCTTTGAAGCTCTTTCGAAAATTGAAAATATGTACGGCAAAAAGTTTGGAGACGAAAACGATCCGCTTTTGGTATCCGTAAGAAGCGGAGCAAGAGCATCCATGCCGGGTATGATGGATACTATCCTCAACCTCGGTCTTAACGACAAAGCGGTAGAAGGTCTTGCAAAAAAGACGGGCAATCCTCGTTTTGCTTACGATTCTTATCGCAGATTTATACAGATGTTCTCCGATGTCGTTATGGAACAACCCAAAAAAGTGTACGAGGAAATCCTCGATGAAATAAAGGCGTCCAAAGGTTGCAAGTCCGATACGGATCTTACCGCAGACGATCTCAAAGAGATAGTAGAGCTCTTTAAGTCAAACTACAAAAAGAATCAGGGCGTAGACTTCCCGCAGGATCCGCACCTTCAGCTTATCGAAGCAACGAAGGCCGTATTCCGTTCGTGGGACAACCCCAGAGCAAATACTTACAGAAGAATGCATGACATTCCGTACAGCTGGGGTACCGCTGTAAACATCCAGATAATGGTATTCGGTAACAAGGGCGAGACTTCAGGTACCGGCGTGGCGTTTACCAGAGATCCCGCTACGGGCGACAAAGGACTTTTCGGCGAATATTTGATGAATGCGCAGGGCGAAGACGTAGTGGCCGGCATTCGTACGCCCAAGCGTATTTCCGAACTTAAAGAACAAAACGAGAGACTTTATAATCAGTTCCTCGATATCTGCGACCGTTTGGAAAAACATTACAGAGATATGCAGGATATGGAATTTACCATCGAAGAAGGCAAACTCTATATGCTTCAAACACGTAACGGAAAACGCACGGCAAAGGCTGCTCTTAAGATTGCGGTCGATCTCGTTGCCGAAGGCATGATTGACGAAAAGCAGGCTGTTTGTATGATAGATCCCAAGCAGCTTGACGCATTGCTTCATCCGCAGTTCGTGGCTAATGCGCTTAAAGAAGCTACGCCGCTCAGTAAGGCGTTGCCGGCTTCCCCGGGCGCTGCGTGCGGACAAATCGTATTTACCGCTGAAAGAGCCGTTGAACTTAAGACTCAAGACAAGAAAAACAAGCTTGTTTTGGTTAGATTGGAGACAAGCCCCGAAGATATCGAGGGTATGAATGTCTGCGAGGGTATTCTTACTGCAAGAGGCGGCATGACTTCTCATGCGGCAGTCGTTGCAAGAGGCATGGGTACCTGCTGCGTTTCGGGTTGTCAAGATATAACTAGAGTAGACGAAGATAACAAGAAGTTGTACATCGCAGGCAAAGTCCTCAGCGAAGGCGATTGGATCAGCCTTGACGGAAGCACCGGCAATATTTACGATTGCAAGATCGCAACCGAACCGGCGTCGCTTACCGGAGACTTTAAGACGATGATGGACTGGGCGGACAAGTACAGAGTACTTAAAGTTCGTACCAACGCAGACAATCCGAAGGACGCTGCGCAAGCGGTTAAATTCGGAGCCGAAGGCATAGGTCTTACTCGTACCGAACATATGTTCTTCGAAGCCGATCGTATCAAAGCTATGAGAGAGATGATCGTAAGCAAGAACAGCGAGGAACGCAAACGTGCTCTTGCTAAACTCCTTCCCATGCAGAAGAAAGACTTTAAGGGTATATACGAAGCACTCGAAGGCAGACCGGCTACCATTCGTTTCCTCGATCCGCCTCTTCACGAGTTCGTTCCGCACAACGACGAAGACATTAAAGTTCTTGCAGACGAGATGGGACTTAAGTTTGATGAACTTAAGAGCACTATCGAAGGTTTGCATGAGTTTAACCCCATGATGGGTCACAGAGGTTGCCGTCTCAGTATTACTTTCCCCGAAATTGCGGAAATGCAAACTACCGCAGTTATCGAAGCTGCAATCGAAGTTAACAGAGAAAAGGGGTGGAACATTGTTCCCGAAATTATGGTTCCGCTTGTCGGCGACGTAAAAGAGCTTAAGTACGTTAAGGACATCATAGTAAAAACCGCCGACGCTATTATAGCAAGAGAAAACGTTAAGCTTAAGTACATGGTAGGTACCATGATAGAGATACCCAGAGCTGCTCTTACGGCAGATAAGATAGCTAAGGAAGCCGAATTCTTCTCCTTCGGAACAAACGATCTTACGCAAATGACCTTCGGATTCAGCCGTGACGACGCAGCTAAATTCTTGGGCGAATATTACGACAAGAAGATCTTTGAAAGCGATCCGTTTGCTCGTATAGACGAAGAGGGCGTAGGTCAGCTTGTCGATATGGCTTGCAAGAAGGGCAGACAGACTCGTCCGGACATAAAGCTCGGTATTTGCGGCGAACACGGCGGCGATCCGTTTACAATTGCGTTCTGCCATCGTACGGGACTTTCTTACGTAAGTTGCTCTCCGTTCAGAGTTCCTATTGCAAGATTGGCTGCTGCTCAGGCTGCAATCAATTTCCCCCGCAAGTAATTTATCTGTCAAATACAAGGGCGGCGAACAGCCGTCCTTGTAGTGGCTTATAAGACGAATAAAATATACAGGTTTTTTGGCGAAAATGACCGATTTTAAGCAAGTTACATATCAAATCGAAAGTGAATTTTTGTCTCCGTATGCGGTTAAGTCGGCAAACACCAAAGGCAGACTAAAGGATATTCAGCCTTGCTGTATGCGCACGGAGTTTCAGCGAGACAGAGACAGAATTTTGCATTGTAAAGCGTTCAGGCGTCTTAAACACAAGACGCAGGTTTTTCTTTCGCCCGAAGGAGATCATTACCGAACCAGACTTACGCATACGTTGGAAGTTGCGCAGATAGCTCGCTCGATAGCGAGAGCGTTGCGCATGAACGAAGACTTGTGTGAGGCAATAGCTCTCGGACACGATCTCGGACACACTCCGTATGGCCACGCCGGAGAACGTGCTCTTAATACTTTCACTCATTTCAGGCACAACGAACAGTCGCTCAGAGTGGTGGAAAAGTTGGAATACGACGGCAAAGGAATGAATTTGTGCTATGAAGTCAGAGACGGCATTTTAAATCATCCGTCGGATTGTACTCCGAATACGCTCGAAGGCGTTATAGTGTCGCTCAGTGACAAAATAGCATATATAAATCACGATATCGACGACGCAGTTCACGGTGGCATTATTTCCGAAACGGATATTCCCGACGTTTATCGCAAAAACGTAGGCGAAAGTCACGGTAAACGTATCAACAATATGATTTTGGACATAATAAATCACAGTTACGGAAAAGATTTTGTTGCGCCGAGCGTTGAGTTTAAAGGCTATATGGACGGACTGAGAAGCTTCATGTTCGACAAAGTTTATGTAAACAGTAAAGCTAAGGCTGAAGAAGGCAAAGCCGTTGATATGATTAAGTTTTTGTATGAGTATTATTACCGAAATAAAGATAAATTACCTAAATCGATTTTGGATATGGATAGCGAGCTGCCGCAAAAAGTGTGCGATCATATTTCGGGCATGAGTGACAGATATGCCGTAAAAGTGTACGAAGATATTACTATTCCTAAAAGCTGGGGGTTATAAAGAGTTTGGCAGATTTTCTCGATGAGTTGTTATCGAAAACGGACTTGGTTCAACTTGTGTCTAAGTACGTTTCGCTTACAAAAAAGGGCAATACCTACTGGGGGTGTTGTCCGTTTCATCACGAAAAAGAGCCGTCTTTTACCGTTTCTCAGGACAAACAACTTTATTACTGCTTCGGATGTAAAGAGGCCGGTAACGCCATTTCGTTTATAAAAAAGATCGAAAGCGTTGACGGAAGAGATGCAGTCAGAATTCTTGCCGATGCGGCGCACATGGAAGTTCCGGAATATCGAGCTTCGGACAAATCCGCCGACGAGGCGTTTGCCAAGAAAAAAGAACGTCTTTTGGGGCTTATGAGAGTTGCCGCATTGCATTATCACGAAAATCTGATGTCACCGCAAGGCGAAACCGCTAGGAAGTATTGTGAGGAAAGACAAATTGCCTCCGAAATTAACAAGTTCGGTATCGGCTACAGTATTAACGGCACGGAGATGCCGAATTATTTAAAGAGTAAAGGTTATTCCTATACCGAGATGAAGGAAGCCGGCATTGCGGAGCAAAGCGCAAACGGTTGGTACGACGTGTTTTACGGAAGGTTGATGATTCCTATCATAAATGCGTTTAACAACGTAATCGCATTCGGCGGTCGGACGCTGGAAAAAGACGCAAAATTTGCTAAATACCGTAACAGCTGTCAGACAATACTTTTCGATAAGTCAAAGACGATTTTCGGAATTAACCTTATTAAAAAGAAAAAGCAAAAGGCGGGTTTGGATTCTATTATCATAACCGAAGGATATATGGATACTATATCCTTACACAAAGCGGGCTTTGATAATGTGGTTGCAAGCATGGGTACTTCGCTTACATCCGAACAAGCAAGAATGCTAAAGAACTATTGCAACAAAATTTACATAAGTTACGACGGCGACGGTGCCGGTCAAAAAGCAACGCTTAGAGGATTGGATATTCTCGAGTCCGTCGGACTTAACGTCAGAGTAGTACCGCTTGGCGGCGGCTTCGATCCGGATGACATCATTAAGCGGAGCGGAGCAGACGGTTATAGGCAATTGTTATCGAAAGCCGTTACTCTGACGGCATTTAAAATAAATAATCTTGCCGCATCTTATGACTTAAGTCAGCCCGACGGGAAAAGCAAATTCGCCGTAGAGGCGATTAAGGTCATAAAAAGGCTGGATAATCCTGTCGAACAAGAGGAATATCTCGGTCAGATTCATAAACTTACAGGATACAGTATGTCGGTATTGTTAAAACAAGCCGAACTCACTGAGAGGCAATCGCAAAGCGAAAACAAAGGCACCGAAGTCGGTGAACAGGAAAAAGTAAAGGACTCGCTTATTGCCGCTCAAACGTTTGTGTTGGCAGCGCTCGTAAATACATTGCCGTATGCCGATTTTAACTGCGACATATTTCCGTATTTGTCAGACGAACGTGCTCGCAAAGCGTATTCGTTGGCATTTGAAAGATATAAACAAAGTTATTCTGTTCAGTCTCTCGTTTCGAGAGCGCAAAGCGATGAGGTCGAATATATAAGCGAGCTTATAAACTACAAGTTTATGCCCGGCGACGACAGAAACAAATTTGACGAATGCGTTGCGCTGATGCAAAGAAAGAGTCTCGAACAGAAGAAAGAGCAGCTGATTTCTTTATGGGAGTCCACCAAGGACAGTGCGCTTTTAGGCGAGTTGGCTACGGTAGAAAAGCAGCTCAAACGAATGAAAAAGTAGGAGGAAGGTATGGTAAATAACGACATCGAAATCAATAAGCTTTTTGACGCAATAAGCGATCTTATGGTAAAAGGCAGTTCCACACTGACTTACGAGCAAGTCAGCGATAAAATCGCTTCCTTAGCTCCGACTCCCGAAAAAATGTCAGAACTTATCTCTTTTTTAGAGGATAAAGGAATAAAGATTGTAAAGGAATCAAAGCAAGAACCCTCAAAAAACGCAGAAACGGAAAATAAAGACGGTTCGCATTTAAGCGAAGGCGTTACAAAGGAACTTAACAGATTTTTAACTATAGGAAAAACCAAACCGCTTTCTTACGATGAGATATGCGAACGTCTTATAGTTTTAAACGAAGCGACTGCATTCGAAGTAGACGAAGTCTTTCGCATTTTATCTGCCAACGGTATCGAAGTTGTTAATAACACTACCGACTACAAGTCGGAGCCGATTGACAGGCTTATAAACGACGTAAACGTGGAAGATCCCGTAAAGGTATATTTGAAGGATATCGGCAGAGTTCCGCTTTTGAGTATGGATGAAGAAGTAGAGCTAGCAAAAAGGATGCAAAACGGTGATGAAGAAGCTAAGAGAAAGCTAAGTGAAGCTAACCTCAGACTCGTAGTAAATATCGCTAAAAGATATACCGGTAGAGGCATGCTTTTTCTTGACCTTATTCAAGAAGGAAATCTCGGACTTATGAAGGCCGTAGAAAAGTTCGATTATACGAGGGGATACAGATTTTCGACGTATGCTACCTGGTGGATCAGGCAGGCGATAACCAGAGCGATAGCGGATCAGGCTCGCACTATACGTATTCCCGTCCACATGGTAGAAACTATACAGAAACTTACCCGCACTACCAGATTGCTCGTTCAGGAGCTTGGCAGAGATCCGACTCCTGCGGAAATCGCCGAAGAAATGGGCGTCTCCGAAGAGAGAGTCAGAGAAATTCAGCGCATAAATCTCGAACCGGTTTCGCTTGAAACGCCTATAGGCGAAGAGGATGACAGCCATCTTGCAGATTTTATCGAGGACGTAAACGCTACGGCTCCTCAGGACGTTGCTTCGTTTACCATCCTTAAAGAACACCTTTTGGCGGTGCTTGATACGCTCACGCCCAGAGAGGAAATGGTGCTTAGACTCAGATACGGATTAGAAGACGGACATCCTCGCACGCTAGAAGAGGTCGGTAAAGAGTTCGGAGTGACCAGAGAGCGAATAAGGCAAATCGAAGCCAAAGCTCTCAGAAAGCTTCGACATCCGTCAAGAAGCAAGAAGCTTAAGGAATATATGGATCAATGAGGTTAGATAAAATTTTTTCGTTTGTAGACGAGTGCGATATATTTGCGGATATCGGATGCGATCACGGCTATTTGTCCAAAGCGGTCGCCGATTCGGGTAAAGCGAAGAGAATAATTTGCACCGACATAAGCGAAAAATGTTTGTCTAAAGCTAAGGAGCTTTTGGGAAGTCGTGCCGAATATCGCTTGGGAGACGGTTTCGAAGCTCTCGGCGATATAACTCCCGACGTTGCGGTAATTTCCGGAATGGGAGGCAATACCGTTTTGCATATAGTAGGCGAACGAAAAATACCTACGCTCATTGTTTCGCCTCAGGGCGACGTTTGCAAAGTTCGTAATTCGCTTACTCGCAGCGGTTATAAAATTACGGAAGACGAAGTAGTTAAAGAGGGAAAAAGGTATTACGACGTGATTAAGCTTTCGCCCGGGTCTCAGGATTTGAGCGATTTGCAGTGCGAATTCGGCGTTTTTTTTGACAGAGGCACTCTCGAATTTGTTGAAAGATTGCAAAGAGACAAACAAAATTTGCTTTCTTATAAAAACACGCCGCAAAACCTCTATAAACTTGAGTTAATCAGGAGAGCAGAAGAATGCTTAAGGTAAAAGACATAGTTTCCGTTATGGAAGAGGTTGCGCCGTTGTCCTGCGTATATACCGACGAGTACGATAACGTAGGATTGCTCGTCGGAGACGAAGACGACGCAGTAAGTAAAATAATTTGCTGCCTCGACGTTACAAACGAAGTCATAGACGAGGCAATTACTCTTAAAGCCGACATGATTATCAGCCACCATCCCATAATTTTTGCGCCCATAAGAAGCGTAAGTTCTCGTACGATTACGGGCAGAAAGATTGTCAAGGCTATCAAAAACGGCATTTCCGTTTATTCTGCTCATACAAATCTTGATTTTTCGGATGGCGGAATAAACGATGCTGTATGCAGGGCATTATCGCTAACGCACGTAAAAAATCTTTTGACATATGGCGATAACAAAGGATTCGGACGTGTAGGTATCCTCGCAGCTCCGCTATCCGGCGAACAATTCAGACAAAAAGTCGCAAGTGCGTTTAACGACGAACATGTTTTGTTGACGGAGTCCGGGAACCTTTGTAAGAAGGTTGTCGTTGTTAACGGCGGAGGCGGCGGAAACGAAGATATTATAAATCAGGCTTTAGCCTGCGAAGCCGATACGGTAGTTACTGGTGACGTAAAACATCACGTTGCCGTATACGCAAAAGATGCAAAAATCACACTGATCGAACCGCAACACTACACGATGGAATATTTTTATATCGCCGAATTGGTAAAGGTTTTATCGGAAAAAACCAAGCAATTCAATATACAGATAATTCAGTCTCGCTCGGAAAGCAATCCGAGAAAATAGGAGGAAACAATGATAAAAGATCTGGACAAAGTTTTGGAATATCAGAACATCGACATCAAATTGCGCCGCACTTTGGACGCATTGGAAAAATGCGACGACGCTAAGCGCATGGAAGTGGCGAAGACCGAATTTAACGGTGCAAAAGAAACTGTCGATAAAGTCGAGAAAAAAGCGGAAGAAATAGTAAAAGAGTATAAGGGCGCAAAACAAAACCTTGAAGAACTCGATAAAAAGTTATCGGATATGGAATTGATTATAGCTAATGCTGAATCCGAAGAGGACCTCGGAAACGTTTTAGCCGAACTTCAGGAGTTAAAATTCAAAGCGATTGCTTGCGAAAAGGCGTTTTCCGAGTACAAAACCGACTCGGAAGAGCTTATAAAGAATTATCAAAGTGCAAACAGTACCGGATTCAGAATGCGAGAGGCATATCAAAAAGCCAAAGAAGGCTATCTAAAGTTGAAAAAAGAAAAAGAACAAGAAATTAATAAATACAAATTTCAACTTAAGGAGTTGGAGCCACAAATCGATCCGGAAACAATGTCAAAATACAAAGCCATCGTTGCGGATAGAAAATACCCTGCGATAACAGAGGTATATGTCGGAGAGGGTAACGCATATTCTTGTAAAGGATGCGGTTTGCAACTTTCGCAGAAAAACGTAAGCGTGCTTAACGAAGAAGGCAGCTGCGTTTGTGAAACGTGCAGACGACTTATCTACAAAAAATAATTAAATTTAGAGGCGTTTATGAAAGCAGTTATTCCTTGCGGAGGTCGTGGGCTTAGATTTTTGCCGATTACGAAAGAAATTCCCAAAGAGATTTTGCCGATTGTAGACGTTCCCGTGATATCGTATCTTGTTAACGAGTGCGTCGAAAGCGATATTGACGAAATAATCATAGTAATAAGTCCGTCAAAAACGGTAATAAAAGATTATTTTACCTCGCATAGGCTTTATGACGAATTGATTTCTGCAGGCAAGTCCGAACAAGCCGAAACAATAAAAAAAGTATTGAATAACGCTAATATAAGTTTTGTAGTTCAAAACCAACCTCGTGGACTTGCGGATGCAATTATGCAAACAAAATACTACGTCGGATCTCAGCGGTTCTGTGTTTTGCTTGGAGACGACCTGGTTATATCGGATAGACCGGTTGCGAGACAGTTGTCGGAAGCGTTTGACAGCTGCGGTGCGACGATAGTAGGCGTGCAGAAGTGTCTTAGCGACGATATTACTAAGTACGGTGTGGCCGTGCCTGTTGCGGATACCGGAGATAAACTGCTTAAAATTAAAAAATTTGTTGAAAAACCACCGCTAAACAATGTTCCGTCGAGGCTTGCTTGCTATGGACGGTATTTGTTAAAAGACGTGTTTCGATACATAGAGGGCATAAAACCGTCGGTAAGCGGAGAGCTGATGCTTACCGATGCTCTGACCGATCAGTGCGCAGACGGCGGAGTTTATTCGTACACGTTCGACGGAGTACGTTACGATATGGGCGATAAGTTTTCTTCGCTGAAAGCAGCAATAGAATTATCGCTAAATCGAAAAGATTTCGGCTCGGAATTAAAACAATATTTATTGCAGTTGACAAAATCGCTGTAGACAGTTCGCAACTTTCCTGTCTGTAAACAAAACTATTCGGACGGGGAAAAATAGTTTTCCCCGTTTTTCTTTACTTTGGAATATATTATGAAACACATAGTCAGAGCCGCTCATATTGCGGCATTATATTTTGCGTTAACGGTATTACTGGCGCCCATATCTTACGGAGTGGTGCAATTTCGCATCTCCGAAGCTTTGTGCATTTTACCGTTGCTTATGCTGGAAGCGGCTATAGGCGTGGCTATAGGCTGCCTGTGCGCAAACGTATACGGAGGTAATCCGTTAGATATTATTGTGGGTACTGCATGCACTGCGGTATCATGCCTTATTCAGCTCGTTATTCGTAAGTATGTAAAAAAAGACGTTGCTAAGATTATATTGGGCGTTATGCCGCATATAATTATAAATTCGGTATTTGTGCCGATGGTTATTCTCGGCGCTGAGGAACTGAAAACCGCATATATTGCTGCAATGTTAAGCGTAGCTTTAGGCGAAGCTGTAGTTTTGTGCGTTTTGGGCGTGCCTCTGTATTTCGCTGTAAAAAAGTTGTCGTTAGGTATTGTACATACGAACAGCGACGATGACTACGATAAAAAATAATTTTTACACAAAACGCTGTTAAATTTCTTGACAAAACATCGTCAATTCTATATACTAATATAGCGTTTGAAATACAAGAGGAGGTGCGGTTATGGCAGTACCCAAGCATAAAACATCGAAACAGAGGACCCATTCCAGAAAGGCTAATTGGAAAATAAGCAAGCCTTCGATAGCAAGATGTCCGAACTGCGGCGAAATGAAGCCCACTCACAGAGTTTGCAGTCATTGCGGCTATTATAACGACGAAGCTGTTATCGAAAAGAAAGAAGAAAAATAATATTTTTTGACTTGTCAATTGCCCCGTAAAGATCGGGGCAATTACTTTATACTAAGAATCGGAGAATGATATTATGAGATTCGTTGTAGATACGCTGGCAAGCGATATGCCGGAAGAAATTATAAAAGGGTGTGCGTTGGCGCTTCAGGAAGAACGTGACGTTAGCCTTATTTTGTGCGGCAGAGAGCAGCAAATAAGCAACATTTTGTCGCAATACAATATCGATCACGACAGGCTGGAAATAATAGATGCGGCTGACGTTATTACTAACGAAGATTCGCCGACGGCTGCCATTAAGACAAAAACGGAATCGTCTTTGGTAAAGGCTTACGAGGCGCTAAAAAGAGATGACGTAGACGGCATGATATCATCGGGCAGTACGGGAGCGGTTTTGACCGGTGCCGTTCTTAAGATGGGCAGAATTCGCGGCGTACATCGTCCTGCGCTTGCCCCTTTGCTTCCGACAGTAGACGGCGGGCAGGTTTGTCTTATCGACTGCGGAGCAAACGTCGATTGCAAACCCGAGTATTTGGTAGACTTTGCATTGATGGGTATCAGTTACATGAAGTCGGTGTTTAATATTGCCGAACCGAGAGTGGGACTTGTGTGCGTAGGCGTCGAAGATCACAAAGGTAACGAGCTTACAAAAGAAGTTTTTGCCAGATTAAAAGCTCTTCCTATAAATTTTTGCGGAAACATGGAGGCGAGGGACGCATTGTCGGGAAAATACGACGTACTCGTTTGCGACGGATTTGTAGGCAACGTGTTACTTAAGTCTGTCGAAGGTACTGCAATGATGATGGGCAAATTGATAAAACAAACTATTAATGACAATTTGTTTTCAAAAATCGGCGCACTGCTTATGAAAGACGGACTTAACTCACTTAAGCATACAATGAACTATCAAAACAAAGGCGGAGCGCCTTTGCTCGGGATAGGAAAGCTTATCGTTAAAGGACACGGCGCAGCTAGTAAAGAAGCTACGAAGGCCGCAGTAAAACAAATAAAGCAAATGCATCAGGGCAATCTTATAGATTGCATAAAGAGCGAATTAGCAAAGCTTAAAGAGTTACAGGAAAATGGACAAAATCAGTGAAATCGAAAAAATAATAGGCTATAGCTTTAAGGACAAAGACTTGCTTGCGACTGCGTTTACGCATTCTTCTTATGCCTATCAATACAAAACGAAAAGCAATGAAAATTTAGAGTTTTTGGGAGACAGTATTCTTAATTTTATCGTTGCGGAGCTGCTGTACCTTTCATCTATCGGAGATGAAGGTCAAATGACGGAAGTCAGGGCGGCAGTAGTGTCGAGAGATCCGCTTGCCTCAGTTATACGCAAAAGCGGATTAAAAGCGTATATAAGATACGGCACCGGATGCGAGTCGCAGCATCATTCGGTAAAATTCGACAGCAATTTGTTTGAAGCTATTTTGGGTGCGATTTACATTGACGGCGGCATGGATAATGCGAAGCATTTTGTGTATAATAATTTAGGAAAAAACATAAGCTACGCAGACAAATACGATTACAAATCTCGACTTCAGGAATACAAGCAAGCAAATTGTAACGATGCCGAGTTAAAGTACGTCACTCATGCGCATGGCAGCGGTTTTATGTCTACTGTGTATATCGGCGACGATAGACTCGGCGTCGGCAGCGGCAGAAAAAAGAAAGAAGCCGAAAGAGAGGCTGCGAAAATGGCGTTGAATTCACTTGGCGTTCTTATTAATTACTAACAATATTCTTTAGTTGGAATTATTTTTTCAACCGGTTTGCATTGCAAATCGGTTGATTTTTATACGTAAAAATGATATAGTATATAAGCGAAATATTGTATAGCTATCGATAGCATTTGCGATATTTTTGTCGTTTATTGCGCCGATGACCGCAAACAACGTTAATTTATTTTGTAGCGGGTGTTTATTTTGAAGTTCAAAAAGTTAGAAGTTTACGGATTTAAATCTTTTGCCGACAAACTGCCTGTCGAGTTCGGCGAGGGTATAACGGCAATAGTCGGACCTAACGGTTGCGGTAAGAGTAACGTTGCGGATTCCATAAGGTGGGTGCTGGGTGAACAATCGGCGAAACTCCTTAGAGGTAACAATATGCAGGACGTTATTTTTAACGGTACCGAAAAAAGGAAATCGATGTCGTTTAGCGAAGTAAATTTATATTTCGACAATACCGATCATCAGCTTTTTGCTAATATGGATTATACCGAGGTCGTAATTTCTCGCAGACTCTATCGAAGCGGCGAAAGCCAATATTTAATAAACGGCACTCCTTGCAGACTAAAAGACATAACGGATTTGCTTAGAGACGGAGGCATGGGCAGAGAAGGCTACAGCATAATCGGACAAGGTCGAATAGACGAACTTTTGTCATCTAAACCGGAAGACAGACGAACTATTTTCGAAGAAGCTGCCGGCATTTCCAAATTTAAGTCTCGAAAATTGGAATCTGAACGAAAACTTGTCAGGACCCGTGATAACATGAGCCGAGTAAACGACATTCTTCGGGAAAAAGAGCGTCAGCTCGAACCGCTCATGAAGCAAGCCGAGACCGCAAAAAAATACCTTGAATTTCATGAGCAGCTTCGTTTTAATGAAATCAATGCATATATTTATCAGAGAGAAACGGCAAATCATTCTAAGTTTGTTATCGGCGAACGACTTAAAGGCGTTATTGACGAAATAGCTCTTCGTCAGCAGGAAAACGATCAACTTATCAAAGATTATCGCTCGATAATGGAGAGTAGAGAGACGGTAGACAAAGATATCGAATCTTTGCGAGACAAGCTTGTCGTTCTTACAGTAGGAATTGCAGATAAAGCCGGCGAAATTAAACTTCTCAATCAACAACTTTCGCATTTAAAAGAAAACAATCAAACGCTTTCGGATGAAAACATGGGACTTATTGCGCTCAAAAAAGAAAACGAAAACGTGCTCGTAAATAAAAAAGTCGAACTTGCCGATTTGCAGGTTCAGTTGAGGCAGGCGGAGATTGACAGAGCAAACAAAAACGATGAGTTTTTGGCAGCAGCCGACGAATTGACCGCTAATGCCGATGAAGTGGCAAATGCCCGAAGAGAAGAACTGGAGGCTATCGAAAAACTTACCGACATTAAGTCCAATATGTCAAGATTGCTTGCCGAACGGGACGGACTTAACGAAAGAGTAGCGGATTTCGAGTCCAGATTAAAGGAATTCGTTGCCAAAATAGATGAACTCGAGCCTCGAGCGAAAGAATTGTCGAACGCAGTCATTAAGGCGGAAACAGACAAAAACGTTGCTGTCGACGAGCTGAGCAAAGCGTATGCAAAAAGCAATGCGTTGGCTGCCGAAATTAACGAATTAAATGCCGATTTCGATGACGTAAGCAACACTTACCATACAAAAAAAGGTCAGTACCGAATATTATACGACATAAAAACAAGCTACGATTCTTACAACAACAGCGTTAAAAATTTGCTTATAGACGCAAAAAACAATAAAGAGTTAAGCTCTAAGATAGAAGGAGTCGTTGCCGAACTTATTAACGTCAAACCTAAGTTTGAAACGGCAATAGAGATGGCGTTAGGCGCCGCTATACAAAACATAGTAGTTCGTACGGAAGACGACGCAAAATATCTCGTAGATCATTTAAAGCGTAACAGACGAGGTAGAGTGACGTTTTTGCCTATATCCTCGGTCAAGCCGAGAGATATAGATTTCAGGTACAGTTCTTTTATCAACGGAAAAGGCTGCTACGGAAAGGCGAGTGACGTAATTACTTTCGATCCCAAATATTCGAGAGTTATAGAAGGCTTGTTGGGCGGAACCGTAATCGTAGAAGATATGGATACTGCGGTTAGTTTGGCTCGAGCCACAGGATATTCGTTTAAAATCGTTACTCTTGACGGTGATATAATTAACCCGCAAGGTTCAATTACCGGCGGTAGTAAAAACGACAGAAATTTCTCTAACATATTCACTCATGAAAGAGAGTTAAAGGAGCTTACTACCACGCTTGCGGAGATTGAGCGGAAATTGTCCGTATTGTCTGCAAAAAAAGCCGAATTGAATTCGCAAAAGGCAATTTTGGACAATACGGTTAAGGAGCTGAGAGAAAAAGCGCATGCTTACGAAGTAGAGCAAGCGACAAAGTCGGAAACGTTGTCCTCGGTAAATGTCGATTTGCAACAAGCGCAAAAAGATTATATAGCGTTAAAATACGTTTTTGACAGAGATACTGCTCGTATTGCGGAAATAACCGAGTCCATTGACAGCGTAGGCGAACTCGAGGAGCTGATAAAGACCAAGCGTGCCGTGGCAAGCGAGCAAAACGAAAGCAAACAAAAGCAAATCGAAGAGTTGCGCAGTAAACATGATAAGCTCCGAGATGAAGTTACCGCTTTGGTTATCAAAGTTAACGGTTTAAGTACTGCTGCAGACAGTCTGTCGGCGGATATTGAGAGATTGGAGTCGGATATAGAAAGTTCGTCGCAAAAGATTTCTGCCAATAACGAGCAAATAGAGGCTAATAAAATTTCTGCAAAAGAAGTAGATAATAAGCTTAATATATTGGCAGAAAGCGAGGGCGAAAGCGATTCGGACAAAGTTAAAGCCGTAAAAGAGCAGCTTGCGACGCTTGACGAATACAAAAAAAACGTGATAAACGAAATTTCGGTTATCGACGAAAAGCGAACTAAATATGCCGAGCTGTTACAACAACTGAACGAAAGGAAGTTAAACGAAGAATATCAGCTGAGTAAAGTCGATACCGACATAGAAAACATGGAGCAGCGCATAGCGGAAGAGTATATGCTCGATTATGAAGGTTGTTTGCAATTTAAAGCAGCAGAATTCGATATAACGCAAGCTTCGCCTATGATAAATAAGCTAAAGAGACAGATAGCGGCTTTGGGTAACGTCAATATAGACGCTATCGAACAAAGCAAAGTCGTTGCCGAGGAGTTTAATAACCTTGACAGTCAGCGCATCGACCTGGAACGTGCGGAAGAAGATCTTGTTAAAATAATCAAAGAATTGTCAGCCGAGATGTTGAGCATATTTAACGATCAGTTCGAAAAAATTAGAACTAACTTCGTAAAAATATTTAAAGAGTTATTTGACGGAGGCAATGCGGATTTACTTTTGCTTGAAAGCGACGATCCTTTGGCTGCCGGTGTGGAAATCGTAGCTCAGCCGCCGCAGAAAAAACTTCAAAGCATCTCGCTTTTAAGCGGCGGAGAAAAGGCTCTTACCGCAATTGCTATCCTTTTTGCGATTTTAAAACTAAAGCCTATGCCGTTCTGTGTGCTTGACGAAATAGAGGCAGCTCTCGACGATGCAAACGCATCGAGATTTGCTAAGTATTTGCGCAGATTTTCCGAAGAAACGCAGTTCATCGTTATTACTCACCGAAAACCCACAATGGAACTTGCGGATAACCTATACGGCGTTACCATGGAAGAAAAAGGCGTAAGTAAAATAGTGTCCGTTAAACTCAGTGAAGCAGTTCAGCATGCGGCAGAAAAAATCGGAGCATAACAACGATGGGACTTTTCAGTAAAATTAAAAACGGTTTAGCAAAAACCAGAGATAGAATTTCGTTTGCTTTTAACAAATTGTTTACCGGCGGAGCGCTTGACGACGAGTTTTATGAGGAACTTGAAGACGTCCTTATATCTGCAGACACGGGTTACGATACTGCCGAAGAAATTCTCGAAAGGCTCAAAGATGCAGTTAACGAAAAAATGATAAGGTCGAGAGAGCAGGTAAAAGACGAACTTAAGTCAATACTTCAAGAGCTTTTGGATGAAAACGAGTTACCTGTTTATGAATATCCTCTGGTTGTTATGGTCGCCGGAGTTAACGGTGTAGGAAAGACGACTGCGATAGGTAAACTTGCTAAAAAATTCGTTTCGCAAGGGAAAACGGTGACTTTGGCTGCCGCAGACACTTTTAGAGCCGCAGCAGCAGATCAACTTACGGTTTGGGCCGAAAGGGCAGGCGTACGCATAATAAAACACGAAGAAGGGGCAGATCCGGGAGCGGTTGTGTATGACGCCTTGCAAAGCGCAAAGAGTAAAAAAACGGATGTGCTGCTTATTGATACTGCCGGAAGATTGCATAATAAGAAAAATCTTATGAACGAGCTTTCTAAGATTACTTCCGTGGTTGACAAAGAGTATCCGGATGCGATGAAGCTTAATTATATAGTTTTGGATGCAACTACAGGACAAAACGCAATAAGTCAAGTCGATGTTTTTGACGAAATAATAGACATAGACGGAATAATTCTCACCAAACTCGACGGTACGGCAAAAGGCGGCGTTGTTCTTTCGATAGCAGCTCAACTATCCGTTCCGGTAGTGTATGTAGGCGTAGGAGAGGGGATAGACGACCTCGAAGATTTTGACAGCAAATCTTTCGTAGACGGATTATTCGATTAAAACAAAAACGACTATCGTCGGCATTTTCGGCTAACGGTAGTCGTTTTTTTGTTACGGTTTATTGTTTTGAGTTTTAATTAAAGCGTGAAGGTTCGCTTATATAAGTCAGCGTTTTTTTGCAGAGATTTATACGAAATATTTATTGCTAAAAATAGGATTAAGTCTTTTGCGTATTCGCAAGAGATTTTTAATTAAAACGATGATTCGGCGCATTCTTGTATATGTCACGTTCATTTAAACGTTTAAATTTCATCGTATGATTTTAATTCCTCGAGGCTTAGAGGTTTTACAAATAAAGTTTTTTGGTTGGTGTAGGTTACTTTACCGAAACCGCCTCCGTGTATTTGTTTCACAAATTTTGCATACGTGTAGTCGACTGCGACTTTGTCCGAATATCTTGCTTTGCTGTAGTATGCGGCAAGCCTTGCCGCAATCAGTATTACTTCTTCGTTGTCGCTGCCTCTGACTATGCAGTGGCTTCCTCGATTATCTTTAACGTGCAACCATATATCTTTTCCTACGGCCGATTTCCAGAGTCGATCGTTTTGCACGTTGTTTTTTCCGATTTCTATTTTTGCGCCCTTGTACGTAACGCTTAAGGGTGACGATTTTTCCTGTTTTGCTTTTTGCGGCTTTCTTTCCAACAGATGCAATGCTCTAAGTTCGAGTTCTATATCTGCGATGTCCGCTCTTGTCTTGCTTAAGTCGAATGACTCCGACGCATCGTCGTATTTTGAAAGATTTTCTACGGTTTCGTCTATTTGTTGTTGTGTTTTTTGCAGTGAATTTTTCTTTTTCGCATACGACTTAAAATATGCCTGAGCGTTTTCCGCCGCAGTCAAATTTTCGTCGAGCTTGATTTTTTGCTGTTCGCCTGTATAGTAGTTAAGGACGGTTACACCTTTGCTTTTTTGCGGGATCATATACATATTTGCCGTTATCAGCTCGCCGCAAATTCGATCGTTTTCGTAATCGAGGCAGTCATTTAACCTTAATCTGAGATCGTCAAGTTTTTTGTTTGCTCGTTTTATTGCGTTTTTAAGTATGGAGTGTAGTCTTTTCAGTTGAGCATTGCCCGTTTCCGCAGAAGCTGTTTGTCTGTAAAATTCATCGAGACATTGATTTACGGTGGGGAATTTTTTAATTTCTCCTGGCTTTGTGATGTAAGGGGAAGTGAGAAATTCGACGTATCGTCCGTCTTTGATAATTAAGCAAGGATCCTTTTCGACATACATTCTACGCACTTCGTTAAGTATGCTGGCGCCGTCTGTGTTTATTCCATTCGCCGTTTTCGCCCTGGCAACAGCCTCCTTTATACTTGACGGTGAACCGCACATAATCGATTGAAGGTAACTTTCGATTCGATCGCCTTTGTATTCGTCAAGCATCGAAGCAATCGAATCGTCGTCGGGCGTAAGTTTTTCTTGCTTCGGAACGCCTTTATATTTTGCACCGGGTAAAACTATGCGTTTTGACGAAACATCAGGCGTAATATGTTTGAGACAGTCCGAAACTGTTTCGTTGCATACCAGCACTATGTTAGAATACTTGCCGGTAAGTTCCACGTACAACTCGTAGTGTTTGTATTCGAATTCTTCTCTCGAAAGCAACTTCAAACAAATCACTCGCTCGTATTTTATAGTGCAAACATTTTCGATTATTGCGCCGCCTATGTGCTTACGCAAATGCATCAAAAATGAAGGAGATTTAAGGGGATTTTCGTACGGAGAAGTGGTTATGTGCATTCTCGGCTGCATCGGCAATGAGGAAATCAGCAGGTCAAAATTTTGTTTGCCGGTTCTGATTTTTAAAATAATATCGTAGGCGTTAGGCATCGAGATTTTATCGATTCTGCCTCCGCCGAGCATTTTGTCGAGTTCGGAACCGACGAAAGAATAAAGAAGTGCGTCGCTCATAAAAAAAATCGCCTTTTGTCGTATTTTTTATTATTTTATTATATTCTATTCAACTTAGTTAGTCAATTAAATTTGACAAAAGATTCTTGTTATGTTACAATAGCTCCTGCATAAATAAATTTTTTTGTGTCACTAAAGGAGCATTATGAATTACCAAGTAGAAAAGAAAGAAGGATCGGTTAAATTTACCTTCACTGTAAGCCACGACGAGTGGGAGTCGGAAATAGAGCAAACTTACCTTAAGACCAAAGGTAAGTACAGCGTACCCGGATTTCGTAAAGGACACGCAACCCGTAAAATGATAGAAAATTTCTACGGTCAAAGCGTATTTTTCGACGACGCCATAAACAATTGCGTTCGCAAAGGCTACAGCAAAGCACTCGATGAAAACGAAGATATATTTCCTGTTGACGAGCCGCAAGTTGATATTGCTAAGTTCGACGACAAGGAGTTGGTGTTTACGGTAGAAGTAGTGGTAAAACCCGAAGTTCAACTTGGCAAATATACCGGTATTAAACTCGACAAAGTTGAGTATACTGTTAAGCAGAGCGATGTAAAAGCCGAACTCGAAAGGGCGAGAGAACGTCTCAGCCGTAACGAAGAGGTTAGTGACAGAGCTCTTAAAAACGGCGATACCGCAAACATCGATTACAGCGGCAGCGTAGACGGAGTTAAATTTGTCGGCGGCACTGCCGAAAAACAGGATTTGGTTATCGGCAGCAAAACGTTTATTCCCGGCTTCGAAGAGCAACTTATCGGAATGAACGTAGGCGATTCTAAGGACATTACAGTTAAATTCCCCGAAGAATATCACGCAAAAGATCTTGCAGGTAAAGACGCTGTGTTTGCTGTAAAACTTAATTCGATTACCGTAAAAGTTTTACCCGAACTTAACGATGCGTTTGCGCAGGAAGCTTCTAAGTTCGATACTTTGGCCGAGTACAAAGAGGATATCAAAAAAACTCTTACGGAAAATGCGAAGTCAAGAGCGGAAGCGGAAAACGAGAACAATCTTATAAAGGCAATCGTCGACGACGCAAAGGTCGAAATTCCCGACGCAATGATCGAAACGCAGCTAGATTATATCGTTCAGGACTTCAGCTACAGACTTTCCTACGCATACAGAGGAATGAAGTTCGAGGATTATCTTAAGTACAGCGGTACCACTATGGAGGAATTCCGTAAAGATCGCAGAGAGGAAGCCCTTAATACTGTTAAAACCAGACTTACGTTGGAAGCCGTAATTAAGGCGGCAAACATCGAAGTTTCGCAGGAAGACCTCGATGCAAAAGTAAAAGAATTGGCGGATCAGACTAAAAAATCGGTAGAAGAAGTTAAAGCTTCAGGTCAACTTCCGTATATTCGCAACGAGATCCTTATGACGAGAACTATGGATTTTCTTAAGGAAAACAACAGTTTCGTGGCTAAGGAAAAGAAGACCAAAGAACAGAAAGAAGAAACTTCGGCTCAACCCGAAGAAAAAGAAGGAACTACAAAGACAGAAGCTCCTAAGAAAAAAACAACCAAAAAATCTGTTAAAAAAGAAGATAAAGCCGAATAACGAAGGGTTGTCCGGCAAAAAGGAGGACTCTATATGGTTAAAAATCAGTTAGTTCCTATGGTAGTCGAGCAGCTCGACAGAGGCGAAAGATCGTATGATATTTACTCTCGATTACTGGAAGACAGAATAATTTTTCTTACCGGCGAGATAGACGATTATACTGCAAACCTTGTAATAGCTCAGCTTATTTACCTAGAAAGCAAAGATGCGGATAAAGATATTTGTTTATATATAAACAGTCCCGGCGGTAGCGTTACTGCCGGCATGGGTATATACGACACGATGAATTATATCAAATGCGACGTAAGCACGGTTTGCGTAGGCATGGCTGCTTCTATGGCGGCGTTCTTGCTCACGGCAGGTGCTAAGGGCAAAAGATATGCGCTTCGTAACAGTGAAGTCATGATTCATCAGCCTTTGGGCGGTGCTCAAGGTCAGGCGAGCGATATAGAAATAGTTGCAAAGCACATAATTCGAACTAAGCAAAAAATGATAAGAATTATGGCAGAAAAGACAGGACAACCGGAAGAGAAAGTGGAGAAGGACGTAGACAGAGACAATTATATGTCTGCCGAAGAGGCTCTTGCATACGGACTAATCGACGAAATCTACGACAAACGTGCTTAGGAGGCTGATTTGAATTATAATCAAGAACCAAAATGTTCTTTTTGCGGGAGACCGGAATCACTCGTTGACCTTATTCACGGACCTAACGGCGTTTATATTTGCGAAGATTGCACAAAAATTTGCAGTGATGAGTTTGACAGCAAAGTAAAGCCTTCGGACAACGGTGAGCTTAATTTGCTTGCCCCTATGGATATTAAGAAAAAACTCGACGAATACATTGTAGGTCAGGACGAAGCAAAAAAAATGCTTTCCGTTGCCGTGTATAATCATTATAAGCGAGTAAATTACAACATAACGCATAGAAGCGAAGATATTGAGCTAAAAAAGACAAATATACTGATGCTCGGACCTACCGGAAGCGGCAAAACCCTTTTGGCGCAAACGCTTTCTAAGATTCTTAACGTTCCGTTTGCTGTTGCCGATGCGACGACGTTGACCGAGGCAGGTTATGTAGGCGAAGACGTCGAAAATATTTTGCTTAAACTTATACAAAACGCCGATTATGACGTTCAAAGAGCAGAAAAGGGCATAGTTTATATCGACGAAATTGACAAGATTGCACGTAAGGGCGAAAACGTTTCCATAACCAGAGACGTTTCCGGCGAAGGCGTGCAACAGGCGTTGTTGAAAATTATAGAAAGCACTGTTGCTAATGTTCCGCCGCAAGGTGGAAGAAAACATCCGCAACAAGAGTTTATCCAAATAGATACGACTAATATTTTGTTTATTTTCGGCGGCGCTTTTGTCGGACTCGATAAGATTATCGAAAAACGTACCGAGATAAAGTCACTCGGATTCGGATCTCAACTTAAGATTTCTCAGGCGATGTCATCGGAAACGATTTTGCCGACAGACTTGATTAAATTCGGTTTGATTCCGGAATTTGTAGGCAGAATACCCGTAACGGTAAGTTTGAATCCGTTAGAAAAAGCAGATCTTGTTCGTATACTCAAAGAGCCTAAGGACGCATTGGTTAAGCAGTATCAAAGACTTATGCGTATGGACGGCATAGATCTGGAGTTCGAAGACGGAAGTTTGGATGCAATAGCAGACAAAGCCATCGAATTAAAGACAGGCGCACGCGGATTGAGGTCGATAATAGAGCATTGCATGACGGACGTTATGTATTCGGCTCCGTCGGAAAAAGAAATTTCCAAAATAATCATAACCAAAGATTGCGTCGTAAAATCGGCAAAACCGCTTGTCGTGTACGACAAAAAAGCAGTGTAATTTTTAAGCCGAAGCATAAACTTCGGCTTTAGTTTATCAAAAGAGAAGAATATGCAAGAAGATATTTGTGTACAAGAAACCCCTGTTATGGTAACGCCCATAAAACCATACAAAATGATTGCCACGAGAGGCGTGGTGGTTTTTCCGGGTGACACGGTAAGTTTTGAAATAATAAGAGATAAGTCTTTGGCTGCATTGCAAAAAGCAAGTGAATCGGGCGAAGATATTTTTGTCGTAAGTCAAAAACATTCGTCTACCGTCAAGCCGGCGCCAAAAGATATATACAGAGTCGGAACGCTGGTAAAGATTCTTAAAATAGTCAAACTTCCGAGCGAGGCTATACGAGTTTCCGTTTTGGGTATCAAGCGTATGGAAATAGAGTCGTATAGCCAGATTTCGCCGTATTTTGAGGTCCAACTCGTTGATTTTTCCTTCCCCGAAGATCCTATCCGGTTGGAAGCGGCAAAGAGAGTTGCATTCGACGAGTACGAGCTTTACAAAAAATCTGACGGTAAAATACCTTCGGAAATCGCTGCTTCAATTACTCCATACGAACCGGAAAGATTTTTAAGCGCAATTGCCGCATTTGTTTTTCGCAAAGACTCGGACAAACAAAATCTTTTACAGATGCATACGGTTGCCGATCAACTTACGTTTGTTTCGAAATACATCGCCGGAGAGGCTGAGATAATTGCCGTAGAAAAGAAAATAGCCGCTTCCGTTAGGGACAGCGTTGCCAAGGGACAAAAAGAATTTTACCTCAGAGAGCAAATAAGAGCTATAAAAAAAGAATTGGGTGAAGATGCAGAAGAAACCTATTTAGCTCAGGCAAAGCAAAAAAAAGTTCCTTTGTATGTGGAAGAAAAAATCAAGCAGGAAGCTTCTCGCTTGGAAAAGATGCCGTCATCGTCTCCGGACGCAGCAGTAGTTCGTACCTATATCGAGTGGCTTTTGGACGTTCCTTGGACGGAAAAAACGTCGGACAATTTAGATTTAAAAAAAGCGAGAGAAATTCTCGACGAAGATCATTTCGGGCTGGAAAAAGTTAAGGACAGAATTATAGAGTATCTTGCCGTGCATAAACTTACCGGAAATCTTAACGGCGCAATATTGTGCTTTGTCGGGCCTCCGGGCGTAGGTAAAACTTCTATAGTTAGGTCTATAGCGAGGGCGGCAGGCAAGAAATTTGTTTCGATGTCGCTCGGTGGTGTAAAAGACGAAGCGGAGATAAGGGGACATCGCCGCACTTATATCGGTGCGTTGCCCGGTAGGATTATTTCTTCGATGAAAAACGCAGGGGTAATAAATCCCGTATTTTTGTTTGACGAAATCGATAAAATGTCTTCCGACTTCAGGGGAGATCCTGCCTCCGCAATGCTGGAAGTCCTCGATCCGTCACAAAATTATAAGTTTTGCGATCACTATATCGAAATTCCTTATGACCTAAGTTCGGTTATGTTTGTTATGACGGCAAACACCGTTGACACTATTGCTCCGCCTCTTCTTGACCGTATGGAAATTATAGAACTTGGCGGGTACACTGTAGCGGAAAAGGAAGAGATTGCGAAACGACATCTTATAAAAAAGCAGATTTCGGTTTGCGGGATGGAGGGCAAAGACATAACATTTACTGACGATGCAATCGCAAGCATTATCGGTAAATATACGAGAGAGAGCGGAGTTCGCTCTTTAGAGAGAGAAATAGGTTCGATTATAAGAAAACTTGCAGTCGAGGAAGTAAACGGCGAGCTTACTTACCCTGTCACTATTGATAGCAGCGATATTGAAAAATATCTCGGTAGTGCTAAGTTCGATAAATCCAAACGGGAAAAAGGCAGCGAAGTGGGAAAAGCTACCGGACTTGCTTGGACGTCTGCAGGCGGAACTACACTTTCGATAGAAGCTACTCTTATTCCGGGAGGTAAAGGCGAAACCGTTTTGACAGGTTCCTTAGGCGACGTGATGAAGGAGTCTTGCAAAGTCGCTCTTTCGTACCTCAGAGCAAACGCTTCTAAGTGGGGTATCGATTCGAATGTGTTTAACAAACACGATTTTCATATTCACTTTCCCGAAGGTGCAACGCCAAAAGACGGTCCGAGCGCAGGCATAACGATAGCAACGGCGCTTTTGTCTGCTCTTACAGACAAAAAAGTCGATTGCGATGTGGCGATGACCGGAGAAATTACACTCAGAGGTAACGTTTTGGCAATTGGCGGCCTTAAGGAAAAAACTATGGCTGCGCTGACTTCCGGAATTAAAACGGTTATAATTCCTCGACAAAATTCCTCGGACGTAAAACAACTTCCCAAAGAAGTTATTGACGGACTTAATATAATTTGCGTAGATTACGCAGACGAAGTTTTTGAAAAAGCAATATTAAAAAATGATAATTAAAAACGCTCAATTTGTAAAAAGTTATTCCCTCGGTTACAACGGCTCGACTAACAACGAAATCTGCGTTGTCGGGCGTTCTAACGTGGGCAAATCCTCGTTTATAAATGCTTTGTGCAACAATTACAAGTTAGCTAAAACGTCGTCTACGCCGGGAAGAACACGACTGATTAACGTATTTTCGATAAACGGCGGTCAGTTTAACCTTGTCGATTTGCCCGGATACGGATATGCTCTCGCAAGCAAAGCGGAAAAAGAATCGTGGGACGCTATAATGGGACATTATTTCGAAAACACGGCTACGCTTAAGCAGGCGCTGGTTCTCGTAGACATTAGACACGAGCCGACGGATAAAGACGTTGCAATGCTAAATTATTTGTACTATTACGCTATGCCGTTTACTGTTATCGCTACGAAATGCGACAAATTATCGAAATCTCAAATTTATCCGGCAGTAGCCGTAGTCGCAAGAAAGCTTGGCATCGGCAAAGATGACGTTATACCCGTTTCGTCACAAACCAAATTAGGATTCGAAAAAGTTTTATGCAAGATAGAGCAAGCGCTTAACGAAAATTAGGCAGTAACACAATAAAAACTCCCTCCATATATTGAAAGTAATAGGAGGGTTTTTTTATGGCACAAAAAGCTGGCCCCATCTGCGGAAATCCGCTGTGCGGCCTTAAAGAAAGAGTTTGCATCAACGTCAGAAAAGTTTACGACGGCTGCATAACTCGTTTTCAAGATAGAGTACTGACGCTAGCGCTTACGGATTTGCAAGGTACTGCGCCGTATACTTACGTAGAAGCTCGCAGCAACGGGGCGTCCGTTATTTCCAATACCGTTATAACTCCGCTCGGTAATAACCGCAATCGCATCCAAATGGACGTTACGACGCCGCTTGCGATAACTTATACCGACGCTACGGGTGCAAGCTACGTTTCACAAACTTCAGTTACGTTGCAAAGAGATATAATTCTCGATCTGCCTAACGATTCGCTTAGCGCATATTCTTTGGAAGCGTTTACCAATATCGTAAGTACGATAGGCGAGATATCCGGAAGCACTGCAACCATAAGGTGCTGCATAGTGCAAATAACCAGAGTTATAGTTAACGTAGATATTTTGGTTCCGTCGTACGGATACTGCGAATATCCGCCGTGCTCCGAATATTCGGACGAAATATGTGAAGGATTGTTTAATTTGCCCGTGTTCCCGACTAATACTTAATTTTATTTGATTTGGAATGTCGTACTATGATATAATCTTCATATGAAGGTGTATTCAATAAGCGATTTTCATCTGTCTATAGACAAACCGAAGCCAATGAATGTTTTCGGTTCGGTATGGGACAATTATAGGCAAGAAATTGTCGATAATTGTAAAGTCATCGATAACGACGATCTTTTGCTTGTTGCCGGGGATATAAGTTGGGCGATGAATATCGATGAGGCAATACCCGATTTGCGATACATATCCGCATTGCCCGGCAAAAAAGTACTGACACGTGGTAATCATGACTATTGGTGGAAAGGAATCGGCTCGGTGCGAGCGGTTTTACCGAAGGGAGTGTATGCTATACAAAACGATGCTGTTAAATTCGATAACGTTGTGATTTGCGGGTCGAGAGGTTGGACTACACCCGAACCAAACGCTATAGAAGAAGCGGAAGATAAAAAGATATACGCAAGAGAACTGCTTCGTATGGAAATGAGTCTGACGTGCGCAAAAAATCTTTGTATCGATGGCGATAAAATTATAGCAATGATTCACTATCCGCCGTTCAACAGTAAGTTTGATGACTCTCGTTTTACCGAATTGTTTGACAAATTTAATGTAAGTGCCGTTGTTTACGGACATTTGCACGGCAAATCCGTTAGGTCCGAAACAGTTGTTTTAAAAAACGGAATTAAGTATTATCTTACTTCATGCGACATTATCAAAAATAATCCCGTTCATGTCGATATAACCGAAGCGTAATCTTCGGTTATATTTTTTTACTTCGGTTTACTTCGGGATATTGGCCGTCGTCGGAAATTTAAAATAAAAATACTCGATATGTTAAGTAAAATTGCTTGACATAAAAGCAATCAATGTGTTATAGTTTATGGGAAAGGTGAATGTGTTTCACCTTTCTTGTGTTTAGGGAGGACGGCAATATGTCTAAGAATCTTTCCGTGTCCGAACTATGCGATGTGTACGGTTCTTTGCTTACCGCAAAGCAACGGGAGATGGTCACCGCATATTATGACTACGACCTTTCGATTGCCGAAATCGCTCAAAATTGCGAAATATCGCGTCAAGCAGCTTTTGATGCTGTTAACAAGGCTACCGCATCGCTTAACGACTACGAAAACAAACTTCATTTGCATGAGATTTATTCGATGGTCAAGCGAATGGAAGAATGTGCGACTTTGGACGAAGCAAAAGATTTTGCGAGAACAATTCTTAATTTTTTGGAGCAGTAATGGGACTTTTTAGCGGACTTAGCGATAGATTAAATCATATATTTTCCAAAATGAAAAGTCGGGGTAAACTTACCGAGCTGGAAATCAAACAGGCTATGCGAGAAATTCGTATTGCTCTTTTGGAGGCGGACGTAAACCTGCTTGTCGTAAAAGATTTTATCGCAAAAGTTACCGAAAAAGCTATAGGCGAAGACATTATTCAAAGTCTTACGCCGGGACAGCAAGTAGTTAAAATAGTAAACGACGAATTGACGGCTCTTATGGGTAGCACAGCCAGCAAACTCGAAGTAGCTTCAAAACCGCCGACGGTGTTTATGATGTGCGGACTTCAGGGCGCAGGAAAAACCACGATGTGCGGAAAACTTGCTCTAATGCTGAAAAAGCAGGGGAAGAATCCTTTGCTTGTTGCCTGTGACATCTATCGGCCCGCAGCAATAAATCAGTTGAAAGTTGTCGGTAATTCGGTTTCCGTGCCGGTGTTCGAGCAAGGGACGCAAAATCCACGGAAAACTGCCGCCATGGCAATAAAAGAAGCGGAACGTAATGGTTACGACACCGTAATAATCGATACGGCAGGAAGATTGCATATCGACAAAGAGCTCATGGACGAGCTGATCGATATAAAGAAAGAAGTTTCACCTAATGAGATTCTCTTGGTGGTCGATTCTATGACCGGACAAGATGCGGTTACGGTAGCTAAGTCGTTTGACGAAAAACTCGCTATTACCGGCGTCATATTGACGAAGCTCGACGGCGATACGAGAGGTGGAGCTGCTCTTTCGATAAAGGCGGTTACCGGCAAGCCGATTAAGCTGTGCGGCGTGGGCGAAAAGATGACCGATTTGGAACAATTTTTCCCCGATCGCATGGCATCGAGAATATTGGGTATGGGCGATGTCCTTACACTTATAGATAAGGCTCAGAGTGCGGTTACTCAACAAGAAATGGAGAAGATGGAAGCACGGCTGAGGGAAAATCGCTTTACTCTCGACGACTTTCTAAGTCAGATGGACGCTATAGGAAGAATGGGTAACTTGGGCGACTTGCTTGGGATGATTCCCGGTGCAGGAAAGCTCAAGGGTGCAGAGGTAGATGAATCGAAAATGCGCAGGTATAAGGCCATTATTCAGTCAATGACTATGTACGAAAGAGAGCATCCGGAAGTAATAAAAGCGTCTCGACGCAAAAGAATTGCGGAAGGTAGCGGCACTTCCATACCCGACGTAAATCAGTTGCTAAACAGTTTTAATCAATCAAAAGAAATGTTAAAGCAGCTTAAGGGCAAAAAGGGGAAAAGGTTCCCGTTTTAACGCCAACTAAAATAGTTATTATTGTGTTATCACATTAAGATAAGGAGAAAAATTATGTCAGTAAAAATCAGATTAACCCGTTTGGGCGACAAAAAGTCCCCCTTTTACCGTATCGTAGTAGCAGATTCTCGCTCGCCCCGTGACGGCAAGTTTGTTGACCTCGTCGGCACATACAATCCGCTTAAGAACCCTGCCGAAGTTGCTTTGGACAAAGAAAAGATCGCTAAGTGGATTGCCAACGGCGCATTGCCTACCGATACCGTTAAAGCATTGCTAGTAAAAGAAGGCGTTATTCCCGAGGGCAAAAAGGCTCCCGCAAAGACCGGACATATCGGCAAAAAGAAGGAATAAAACATGGTAGAACTCGTTAATTTCCTTGTTACCTCGCTCGTAGATAAAAAAGACTGCGTAAAGGTTACTTGCGAAGGCGAAACAATTAAAATTTCTGTCGCAAAAGAGGATATGGGTAAGGTAATAGGCAAGCAAGGACGTATTGCAAAGGCTATTCGCACTATAGTTAAGGCAGCAAGCGTAAAAGAAAATAAAAAATATCTCGTTGACATATTGGAAGCGGATGAATAATCAAATAAGGGATTGCGTTGCGGTCCCTTATTTGCAATGTTTTTGTAATGAGTAATAATATAATTATAGGAAAAATTATTAAAGCGCAAGGAATAAAGGGAGAACTTAAGGTAAAGCCTCTTACCGATGACGTTTTGCGTTACAATAAGTTAAAGACGGTCATAATTGGCGGCGCAAACTATTTGGTCAGACGCTCGAGAACGGACGGCGGTTTTGCTTATCTTTCATTAGGCGGAATCGACGAACGCAACAAAGCGGAACTGTTGGTCGGAGAGGATGTGTGCGTAGACAGAGAAAATGCTGTAAAGTTGCCGTCTGATACGTATTTTATTGCCGACGTGATCGGTTGTGAAGTTTTAACAGACACAGGGAGGCGTGTCGGTAAGGTTAGCTATGTTTACCAAAACGGCGCAGCCGATGTTTACGAAGTTAAATGCGAGAACAAATCTATAGTAATGTTCCCATTTATTACTGCGCTAAACGCCAAAGTTGACGTTTTACAAAAAAAGATAATAGTAAACGAGCAGGAATTCGATAGGGTGGCTGTTTATGAAGATTAGTATCTTAACTCTTTTTCCCGAAATGTTTGAGCCGTTAAAATGCAGTATTATCGACAGGGCTGTAAAACGCGACGTATTTTCGATAGACGTAATTGACATTCGAAAGTTTTCTAACGAAAAACACGGTAAGTGCGATGACGAGCCGTTTGGCGGCGGGGCAGGCATGGTTATGATGCCTCAACCGATTTTCGACGCAATAAATGCCGTCGACCCTGCCCATAAAGCACTCAGAGTGTATATGTCGCCCAAAGGCGCAAGGCTTGATAACATCATCGTAAAAGAATTTGCAGCTATGCAAAGCGATTTGGTCGTTCTTTGCGGACATTACGAAGGCGTAGACCAAAGAGTAATAGATTTGTGCATAGACAGAGAAATTTCGATAGGCGATTACGTACTTACCGGCGGTGAACTTGCCGCTATGGTTTTTGTGGATGCGGTAAGTAGATTCATACCCGGCACTATAAAGGCAGAGTCTGCGCAAGGAGACACGTTTGAGTCGGGTTTGCTCGAATATCCGCAATATACACGACCTCAAGAATTTATGGGGCTCAGAGTTCCTGACGTATTGCTTAGCGGTCACCATGCAAATGTCGAAAAATGGCGAAGAGAGCAATCCGTTGCCATTACGAAAAAACTTCGGCCCGATTTATTGGAGAAAAGATAATGAACATACATTGGTTTCCCGGACACATGACGAAATCGCTTCGCATGATGGAGGAGAATGTTAAGCTAATCGACGTCATTATTTATGTGCTTGATGCACGTGCGCCGAAAAGTTGCATAAACCCTTCGTTCGAGCCGCTTATTCTCGGCAAAAAAATAATTTACGTCTTAAATAAATGCGATCTCGTAAGTAAACAAGATGTTGACAACTGGACCGCTCGAATAAACGGCGAGGGAAATGAAGTGATTGCGCTTTCATCTGTTACGTCAAATAGTTGTTCGCAAATTCCCGTTATCGCAAAAAAAATGTGCGAAGAAAAGCTTATGAGAGCAAAAACCAAGGGGATTAGAGCTTGTATCAGAGCGATGGTAATAGGCGTTCCTAATTGCGGCAAAAGTACGCTTATAAATAATATTTGTCAAAAAGGAAAAACCGTTACGGGAAATAAAGCCGGCGTTACGAGGGGAAAGCAGTGGGTTGCCGTTAATGATTATTTCGAATTACTGGATACGCCGGGGACGCTATACCCTAAGCTTAGCGACGTTACCGCAGCTAAGCATTTGGCGTATATAGGCAGCATAAGGGACGAAGTAGTGGATACGACGGAACTATGTTCCGAATTACTCGCTGAGTTAATAAAAATTGCGCCGAATTCGCTTATTGAACGTTATAATGTGCAAGATTTGTCGGACATACAACATGTTATGTCAGACATAGCTAAGAATAGGGGCTATTTATTTAAAGGCGGAGAGCCTAACTTTGACAGAGTGGCGACTGCGCTTATGGATGACTTTCGTAAGGGGAAACTAGGTAAAATTTGTTTGGACAGATAGAAATGAGTACATTAGATTTATTTAACTATGATGCACGTTACGATGATATAGTTGCCGGATGTGATGAAGTCGGCAGAGGTCCATTAGCCGGACCCGTGACCGTGGCGGCGTGTATAATGCCGCATGGCTTTTTTATTGAAGGTATAAACGACAGTAAAAAACTCAGCGAGAAAAAGAGAGAACAGCTTTTCGAGAAAATAATTAAAGTCGCAAAGTATGAGGTTTGTTCGATTGAACCGAAAGTAATAGACCAAATAAATATTTTAGAAGCAACTAAACTCGCTATGAAAACTGTAATATCCAAGCTTAATGCGCCGTTGACTTTGGTGGATGCGGTTAATCTCGATATTCCTCAAAAAACTGTATCTATAATAAAAGGTGACGCTACGAGCTATTCTATAGCGGCGGCATCGATAATCGCTAAGGTTATACGTGACAGGCTGATGCGTGAATACGATGAGTTATATCCGCAGTATGGATTTGCCGACAACAAAGGTTACGGTACTTCGGCACACATTCTCGCCTTAAAAACTTACGGTGAAACGCCTATACACAGAAAAAGTTTTATAAAGAATTTTATATGAAAATATTTAACAAATTAAAAGGGGATTACGGTGAAGATCTTGCTGCAGAATATTTGAAAAAAATCGGCTACACCGTATTGAAGCGAAATTACAAAAACGAATACGGCGAGATAGACGTAATTGCGCTTGGCGAAGAATATCTTGTTTTCGTAGAAGTTAAGATGCGCACGACCGATGCGTTCGGTTTGCCTTCCGAAGCGGTGACAAAAACAAAAATGAGAAAGATATGCCAAGTTGCCGGGGCATATATTGCATCGAAACAGCTTTTTGACATGCCGGTTCGATTTGACGTGATAGAAATTCTTAACGGAGAGATTAATCATATAAAAAATGCCTTCGAGAGTTATTTAAGCTTTTAGTAACTATTCGTAGGCGGGCGACATATACAAGGTACGGGAGAAGTGCCTTGTTTTTTTTACATATAAATGCTCCGGCTGTTAGAAATAATATCATAACGATTAGAACACGCACAAAAAATAAGTTTTGCGCAGTAGTTAAAGCCAATGCCTACGGACACGGTCTGGAGCTTTGCAAATATATAGACGATTTGGTCGATTGCTATGCCGTAGCATGGAGCTGCGAAGCCGAAGCGCTTTGTAACTACACGAGCAAAGATATATACGTTTTAAACAGCGACTATGATATCGGTAAAAAAAATATAATTTATTCCGCCGCAACCAAAAAAGATTTACTTCATAAACGTATTTGTGTTAAAATAAATACTGGAATGAATCGTAACGGCATTTACCCACAAGAGTTCAACGATTTTATTGCCCGTAGACCGTTATATACTGAGATAGAAAGTGTCTATACTCATTTTTGCTCGGTGGAATATGCAAAAAAACAATTCGAAGCTTTTGACACGCTAAATTTCCCGGTTAAGCATTGTTGCGCAAGCAATTGTATGGTTTTGCCGACAAAATATTTTAAGGACATGGTCAGAGTCGGATTGGCAATGTACGGATACGATTATTCATTGTCTCCGTGTATGAGCGTTAAAGCTGCAATATCGGCGGTTCTTAGCGTAAAAAAGGGCGAACATATCGGCTATGGCAATTTTTTAGCTCCCGTTGACATGAAAATCGCAGTATTGGAGGCTGGCTACGCCGACGGTTTGCGCAGATGTGAAAATTTTTTCGAAGTGGGCGGGACCGTTTGTAAAACCGTAGGCTCGATTTGTATGGATGTTTGCATGGTTGATGTTAGCGAGTGCGAATTTGTGCCAAAGCAGGCGATTTTTATTGGAGACAGACTAAAAATCGATGATGTTGCAAAAAGATACGGCACGATTCCGTACGAAGTATTAACTGCTTTTAACGGAAGAAATAGGAGGATGTATGCGACAGATTGACGGTTATAAGGAAATTTTACGCACAAAATTTAAAGATATACGCAAGAATATTGCAGAACGAGAGCAAAAAGAAATTGCCGTAGCGGAAAAACTCGAACCTATGCTTGAATTGTTCGATTCGGTTTTCTGTTATGTTTCAATGTCGAGCGAACTTTCGACAAAAGCGCTTATACAAAAAATTTCGCATAAGGTATATATTCCGTATACTTGTGGCGACGATATGATTTGCCGAAAATATGTCGGGGGCGAATTGGTTGCGGACAAGCTCGGTAATGTCAATGATTTGTGCTATGGCGATATAATAAGCAATCCGGCGGTTACCGTTGTGCCTATGCTTGCTTTTGACAAAGATTGTTTTAGATTGGGATACGGCGGAGGGTATTACGACAGATTTCTGTCTACAGTTCGTACAATGTCTATCGGAATAGCTTTTGACGAACAGTTGTCCGAAGACAATTTTGCAAATTCGCTCATGGATGTACCGTTAGACATCATAATTACTCCGCAAAAAATATTCAGGAGAAAATTATGAGAGTTATTTCCGGTAAATACAGAGGGAAACGCCTATTTGCTCCTGAGGGTAAATTTGTCAGACCTACAACGGACCGAATTAAAGAAACTGTTTTTAATATTCTGTCATCAAAGAACGATTTCGAAGGAGCGTACATATTGGATTTGTTTGCGGGTAGCGGAGCTTTGGGCATAGAGGCATTGAGCAGAGGTGCAAAGAGTGCGGTTTTTATAGACAACAGTGCAGAAAGCGTCAAGTATATTAGGGCAAATTTAGCTAACGTTGGTATAGATGCTCAAGTATATAACACTGACTTTAGAGTAGCGTTGCGGAAATTGTCCGGTAAAGAGAAATTCGACTATATTTTTATAGATCCGCCTTATTTTGCGCAGGCGGAAAAGGTTGTTTTCGACCTAATCGAAGAATATAATATTTTAAGTGAAAAAGGTATCATTTTTTGGGAACATTCTACAAAAATAGACTTGCCCGAATTGGAAAAACGGTATATAATAGATACAAGAAAATGCGGTATAACATATATATCGTTTCTTTATAGGAGAGATAATGACTAAAGCTGTTTTTGCGGGTTCTTTCGATCCGTTTACGTTAGGGCACAAGGACATACTGGAAAGAGCATCTAAAATGTTTGACGAAGTTATTGTGGCATTAGCAAAAGACAATATGAAGAACTCGGTTTCAATCGACGATAGAATGAATGTTATTTTTCAATCTGTATCGGGAATAAAAAATGTAACCGTGGTTCCTTTTAGCGGATTGCTTACCGATTTTATGAAGCGTATGGGCGTGATAAATTTGTTAAGGGGTGTGCGAAGCGGTTCCGATTACGAGTACGAAAGGAATTTATACGCAAGTTATAGATCTCAAATGCCGGAAATAGAAGTTGTTTTGTTGCCGGCAAAAAATGAGTATTTGCATGTCAGCAGCACTGTAGTCAGAGAGCTTGTTCGTTTAAACGGCTGTATAGACAGTTACGTTGACAATAATGCAAAAGACAAAATAATAAAACTGTATAAGGAGTAAAAATGGATTTTTCGTTAATTACCGCTCTTGAAAACGAGTTTGTAGACGAGAGAGGGTACGTAAAACGAAAGATAAATTGCGCCAAGTGCCTTACTTTGCTCAACGAGCTGCGTACGTCGCTGCCGATGTGCATCGAAGAAGCGCAAAGAATTGTAGACAATAAGCAGCGCATTCTCGCCAATGCGGACAGCGTTGCAAAAGCTACCGTGGAAACCGCACAAAAAAAAGCCGAAAAAATTTTGTCCGAAAGCGGAATTTCAGAGCAAGCCGATGTCGAGGCTCGAAAGATCGTAGGCAGGGCCGTAATGCAAAAAGACATTCTGATAGACAAAACAAAAACTCATTTGGATGGGGTTTTTGACGAAACCGAAAAATTTTTGAACGGTTTGCTTGGTATGATTAAGCAGAACAGGAGAGAGTTAGCCGCCTTGAAAATCAACGATTGAGCGACAGTGAATTATGTACCAAAGAATACAAAAACTTTACTCTACGGAAGAAATAAAGGAATCGCTTCCTTTTTTTAATAAAAAGCAAAAAGACGACTTCGATAAAGAGATCGAAGCCGTGTTTTGCGGTAAATCGAATAAGTTTTTGCTTATAATCGGACCTTGCTCTGCCGATGAAAAAGATGCGGTCAGAAGGTATTGCGCCGAGCTTAAAAAAATCAGCGACCTTATTCATGACAAAATTATTATTATTCCAAGAATATACACTACAAAGCCTCGCTCGAATCCTCGAGCATATAGGGGAATGTTGCATTCGGCGATTGAAGGGGAAGAGGATATAAATAAAGGAATTATTTTCGCACGAACGCTGATGATTGACGTTGCAAACGAAACGGGTATGTTTTGCGCAGATGAGATGCTTTATCCCGACATGTACGGCTATTTTGACGATTTAATTTCTTACGCCACAATAGGCGCAAGGTCCTCGGACGATCAATATCATAGAATGGCCGCAAGCGCATGCGACATCCCCGTAGGAATTAAAAATTCTTTGCACGGAAACTTATTGGACTTGGCTCAAGGGGTGGCAATTGCGTCTACCGAGAATGATTTTTCTTATCTTGGTTATGAAATAAAAACGACAGGCAATCGTTTTGCGCATGCTATACTACGAGGCTATTTTGACGAAAGCGGGGAGATGCATTCCAATTACGAGCCTCGTTATGTCGAAAGATACGCTTCGATATGCAATGAATTAAGTGTGTGCGAAAACGTTATTGTAGATTGCAATCATTTCAACAGCGGAAAAAATTATTTAAAACAATGCGACATAGCAACTGAAACCGTTAAAAATTTGCCGAATTATAAAGGTCGCTTAAAGGGACTAATGATAGAAAGCTATATATTTGATGGCAGACAAGATACAAAAAAGATATCCGGTATGTCGCTTACTGACGCATGTATCGGATTAGAAAAGACTAAAACTTTGATTTTTGATATTGCATCTAAATTATAAGCATCGGCTGAGATAAGTAGTTATTAAATTTTTTGCCACATAATAGGGAGTATATATCGTTAGCTCGCATGTCGAGTTTTACGCTTTCGTCTAAAAAATCATCTGAAATCATGGAATTTCTTGTTATAATGCTTTTGGAGTTAAAATCGCTTAAATGTGGTTTAAATTCCTTTTTAATTGCCAAAATGCGAGTTTTTATACTTGTTATGTCTGACATAATATGCTTATTGATGCTTAAAAGCGAGTATAAAAGCACTCTTCGCAGACGGGCATACGTGTATCTTTTGCTTTTGATTTTTTCGATAAGCTCACCAACCGAGTTTACGTTTCTGACGCTTTGATAAATAAGAGCATCCAACCCGTTTTCAATGTCTTTTATCTCTGAAAGCTCGTTTATCGTTTTGTTTAACAAAGAGTAAAGCATCAAATTTTCAAAAAGTTTAATATCCGGAAGATTGTTGCATTCCTCAAGCATTGCAGCCGGCATAAAACGTTTTAAAGATGCTTTATCTCCGGTAGTAATGGCTTTTCTTATATAGCTTGCCGAAGCAAACTTCCCTGAGGCGGTTTCTGCGTCGTGCATAACGGTTCTTTTTACGGCGATAGGGGTAACGGCTGTTTCGTCGAGTTGCGCAAGATATTCGACTGCAAGAAGGTTGTTTGGAAAATTTAAAACGGAAGAATATCGATTGTCTGCCTCGCCCAATGCTAAACATAGCGCATTTGCATACGAAACGCCTGTTTTCATTATTTGCTTGGTGCGAGATATCGTTTCCGGCTTGTTTTTTTGTTTTGCGACGTCGGTCAGTAACTCGACGTCGCTCGTTTCTGCGCCAAAGACTATATGCGTCACATCGTCGATTTCGCTTATAATCTTAGCTGCGCCGTATGCAAAGAACTGCGCCGATGAGGTTGCATACAAAGTAGGCAGTTCAATCACTGCCGAAGCTCCGTTTGCGATTGCCTGGCTCGCTCGAGAATATTTGTCGACGATTGCCGGTTCTCCTCGCTGGGTAAAAGCTCCGCTCATTATGCATATAACATCGCCGTATTCTCGGGCTTTATCGATAATATATTTGTGTCCGTTATGGAAGGGGTTAAATTCGCAAATTACGACTACGCTCATGTTTGTCCTCAAAATTTTTGTAGATAGCAGCCGATAAAGCAGCTTAATTATTTTACTTTATCGTTTCTGTATGATATAATTATAGCATAGTTTTTGTTGGAACAAAAATGAATTTAACTGTAAAATCAGCAAAAGGAGTATATTTATGGAATTGTTACAGTCCATTCGTCAAAAAGCCAAAGAGCTTAACAAGACGATAGTTCTTCCCGAAGGCGAAGAAGAACGTACCATCAAAGCGGCAGAGATTATTCTTAAAGAAGGTCTTGCAAAACTTATTCTTCTCGGTAACGAAGAAAAGATTCGCAGCAGCGGAGCGTGCCTCGACGGCGCAAGATTTTTCGATCCGGCAAAAGAGGATCTTACAAAGTATGCCGAAGGTCTTTATGAAGCTCGCAAAAATAAGGGTATGACTCCCGAGCAAGCTGCAGCTACCGTTAAAGATAATCTTTATCTCGGCACGATGATGGTTAAGCTTGGCGATGCCGACGGTATGGTTTCAGGCGCTATTCATTCCACGGGCGATCTTTTGAGACCTGCTCTTCAAATTATCAAAACCGCTCCCGGGATAAAGACTGTTTCGAGCTGTTTCTTTATGATCCTTCCTAAGGATTGCAAATACGGAACTAACGGCATCATGGTCTTCGGCGATTGTGCGGTTAATCCCTGTCCTACGGCAGAACAACTTGCGGATATTGCCATATCTACCGCTCAATCCGCAAAAAACGTTGCAGGCATAGAGCCGAAAGTAGCGATGCTTTCGTTCTCTACAAAGGGTTCTGCAAAGCACGAACTTGTAGACAAAGTAGTAGAAGCTACTCGCCTTGTAAAAGAAGCCGCTCCCGATCTTTGCGTTGACGGTGAACTTCAGGCGGACGCTGCCATCGTGGAAAAAGTCGCAGCTCTTAAAGCTCCGGGAAGCAACGTAGCAGGTAAAGCTAACGTCTTTATTTTCCCCGACCTTCAGGCAGGTAACATAGGTTACAAACTTGTACAAAGATTTGCCGGCGCAGAAGCCGTAGGTCCTCTTTGCCAAGGTTTCAACATGCCCGTTAACGACCTAAGCAGAGGTTGCTCGGTAGACGATATAGTTAACGTCGTAGCTATGACTGCTCTTCAGGCGGCAAAATAACGGAGGACATATTAACTATGAAAATTTTGGTTATAAACGCAGGAAGCTCCTCGCTTAAATATCAGCTCATAAATATGGAAAACGAAAGCGTTATAGCAAAAGGGCTTTGCGAAAGAATAGGTATCGACGGCTCTGTACTTACGCATAAGACCTCTGCAGGCGAATTCGTTATTAAAAATCCGATGCCCACTCACGTTGAGGCTATTCAAATGGTATTGGACGCATTGGTTGACGCTAATCACGGCGTTATCAAGTCCATGGACGAAATTTCCGCAGTAGGACATCGTGTTGTACATGCTGCCGAAGACTTTAATTGCAGCCAGCTCATTACCGACGATGTTATGAAAGTCATCGAGCATAATATAGACTTAGCTCCTCTTCATCAACCTGCAAACATCATGGGTATCAAGGCATGTAAAAAAGTTATGCCCAACGCTCCTATGGTTGCTGTGTTCGACACGACATTCCATTCGACGATGCCCGATTACGCATATATGTACGGCGTTCCTTACGAAGATTACAAAGATTACAGAGTTCGTAAGTACGGATTCCACGGCACTAGCCATTTGTTCGTAAGCGGAGTTGCTCAGCAGCTTCTCGGCGGCAACAAGGGCAGGATAATCGTTTGCCATCTCGGTAACGGCGCAAGCGTAAGCGCAGTTAAGGACGGTAAATGTATCGATACATCCATGGGACTTACTCCGCTCGAAGGCTTGCTTATGGGCACGAGATGCGGCGACCTCGATCCCGCCGTGCTCGAATATCTTTCGGATAAGAAAGGTATGGACATACATCAAATTACCACTTACCTAAATAAAAAGAGCGGTGTGCTCGGTATCAGCGGCGTAAGCAGCGACTTTAGAGATTTGCTTGCCGGAATAGAGCAGGGTAACGACAGATGTCGTCTCGCTCTCGACATGTTCTCTTACAGAGTTCTCAAGTACGTCGGTTCCTATGTGTCTGCGCTTGGCGGCTTGGATCTTATCGCATTTACCGGCGGTATAGGAGAGCATACGCCCGAAGTACGTTCTGCAGTGCTTGATTCGCTTGCCTATATGGGTGTGAAGTATGATAAAGCTAAAAATCTTAACCCCGGCAGAGGCGATACCGTAAAGCTTTCTACCGAAGATTCTTCGGCAAAAGCTTACATTATCCCCACCAACGAAGAGCTTGTTATCGCAAGAGAAACGCTTGCGCTTATAAAATAATGAGTTTTAGCTCTGTGCTGAAACAAATGCTCTACCCGCAAAACTGTAAGTGTGTTCTTTGCGGCAAAGAGATATTCGGCAATCGTTACGGACTTTGCAACGGATGTTCGCTTACTGCGAACGTCCGTTTTTGCCGTAAATGCGGCCGAAATATAGGCGAGACATCGGAATACTGCGACGACTGTAAAAGGGATATAAGATATTTTACTTGCGCTCGTGCTCCGTTTGTTTTCGAAGGAAAAGCAAAGAAAATTGTGTATAAGTTTAAGTACGGCGGCGGGAAATTTTTGTCAAAATATATCGCTCAGTTTTTAGCAGATGAATTTTATAAACAAAATTGGTATGTCGACGTAATAACGTTCGTTCCTATGCATGCAAAACGAGAAAAAAGCAGAGGCTATAATCAAGCCGAGCTTATAGCTTCGCATCTAAGTGGCATAATCGGCGTGCCTGTAGCCGAGCTGCTAACTAGAACTAAATATTCGGATAATTTTGCAAGAATGTCTCGAAAGGAAAGACAGGAAGAAGCAAATAAGAGTTTTTTGTGCGACATTAAATTGCGAGGCGAGAGCGTCTTGCTCGTAGACGACGTGTTTACTACAGGCTCAACAACTTCAGCGTGCGCAAAACAACTTATCGACAAAGGTGCGAAAGAAGTTTTTGTTTTGACGTTTTGCACGGCGGAAATAAAAAACGTTTTATATTAAAATTTCTGCTAATTTGCTTTTTTTGACCGAAAAAACATTGACAATTAATTCTTTTGATGTTAGAATAGATGAGTAATTGAATTTCCGAATAAGGGACAAGTAGCACCGCAGGGATTTTACAGAGAGCATCGGGCAGCTGGAAACGATGTAAACGAAGGCGGAAGAGCGAAACCACCCTTAATAGAAGCGTAATCGTCGCATAACGATAAAATAAGGTATCATTTTGATACGAATTAAGGTGGAATCACGGTGGATAATCGTCCTTAGCTGCATTTTTGGCTAAGGATTTTTTTATAGGAGGAAATATGTTAAAAATAACACTTAAAGACGGTAGCGTTATCGAAGTGGCTAAAGACACGCCGGTAACCGAAATCGTTTCAAAAATAAGTGAAGGGCTTGCAAGAGTCGCATTGATAGCTAAGTTTAACGGCGAGCTTATCGATTTATCTCGTAAACTCGAGGAAGACGGTTCGCTTGAAATTCTAACGTTTAAAGATGACGAGGGCAAAAATGCTTACAGGCATACTGCCGCACACATTTTGGCTCAAGCAGTTAAAAATATTTATCCTAACGCAAAACTTGCGATAGGCCCGAGCATTGCAAACGGATTTTACTATGACTTCGACTTTGAAACGCCGATCACCATAGATGATTTCGAGATGATCGAAAAGGAGATGCAGTCGATAATAAAAGCCGACCTGCCCATCGAGAGGACGGAAGTCAGCAGGCAATCCGCATTGATTCAAATGCGTGGTTTTAACGAGCCGTATAAGATTCAGCTTATCGAAGATTTGCCGAAAGACTCTACTTTGACATTTTATCGTCAAGGTGCATTTACCGAGCTTTGCAGGGGACCGCATCTTTTAAGTACCGGAAAAGTTAAGTTTATAAAACTTACTCAACTTGCCGGAGCATACTGGAGAGGTAACGAAAAGAATAAAATGCTTACCCGCATTTACGGCACAGCTTTTGACAAAAAATCGGATCTTACCGAGTATATCGAAAAACTCGAAGAAGCAAAACGCAGAGATCATAACAAGATAGGCAGAGAGCTCGGTTACTTTATGACGGAAGACAAGATAGGTCAAGGTTTGCCCCTTCTTATGCCCAAAGGAGCCAAATTGTTCCAGATTTTGCAACGTTTCGTAGAAGACGAGCAGGAGCGCAGGGGATACATGCTTACCAACACCCCGTCATTCGCCAAGAGCGATTTATATAAAATCAGCGGACACTGGGATCATTATCTCGATAAAATGTTCGTTATAGGAGATCCGGAAAAAGATAAAGAAGTTTTTGCATTACGTCCTATGACTTGTCCGTTTCAGTATATGATATATAATAACGGATTAAAGAGTTATAGAGATTTGCCTTGCAGATATCACGAAACGAGCCCGCTCTTTAGAAAAGAAGCCAGCGGAGAGATGCATGGACTTATTAGAGTACGTGAATTTCACCTTGCGGACTCGCACGTAGTATGTACGCCGGAGCAAGTAGAAGACGAATTTAGAGAATGTTTCGATCTTAACCAATTCTATTTAAAGTCGTTAGGCATGCTCGACGATGTAAAGTTGCGTTTTTCTAGATGGGATCCTGCGGACACCGACAAATATATCAACGAACCGGAACGTTGGGAACAAGCCGAAAGCAGTATGAAACGTATTTTGGATGACATGAAGGTTGACTATTACGAAGCTAAAGGTGAAGCGGCTTTTTACGGACCAAAGCTCGATATTCAGGCTACAAACGTTTACGGCAAAGAAGACACCATTATGACTATACAGATAGACATGATGCTCGCACGAAATTTCGATATGTGGTATGTCGATCAGGACGGTGAGAAAAAACATCCGTACATTATTCATTGCGGCGTATTCGGTTGCTATGAGCGAATGATGGCTCTCATCCTCGAAAAGTACGCAGGAGCTTTGCCTCTTTGGATAAGTCCGACTCAAGTAAAGATTATGTCGCTTACCGACAGAACAAGCGATGACGCAAAAAAACTTGCGTTGCGCCTGAGGGAACAAGGTATAAGATGCGAAGTTGACGTCAGAAACGAAAAAATCGGCTATAAGATTAGAGAAGCGCAACTCGAAAAAGTACCGTACATGATTATTTTAGGCGATAAAGAAAAAGAAAACGAGGTCGTTGCAGTAAGGTCCAGAAATGCCGGCGACTTGGGAACCATGACCGAAAAAGAGTTTGTAGACAAGCTTACTAAGGAAATAACAGAAAAAGTTTGCTAAAAAGTGTTTAAATTTAACTTTTTTGCAAAAAAACAGTTGACATGCGCATAACGAATCATGTATAATGATTGGCGTTGGAAGTAGATTTATCTCACCGTAAGGATTCCGAAACGGTAACGCATTCGTATATTTGCGCTTTGAGCGTTTTATTATGAGCGGATATTCTATTTCCGCTCATAATTTTTTTGTTTTTGGAGGATATCGCTATTATTAAAGAAGTGGAAATCAACGATAAGATTTGCGACGCACAAGTCAGAGTAATCGACGAAAACGGCGAACAGTTAGGTATCATGAGCGCAGCTATGGCTAACAAAATCGCAGACGAACGCAATTACGATCTCGTTAAAATCAGCCCCAACGCAGTGCCGCCCGTTTGCAAAATAATGGATTACGGCAAGTTTAAGTTTGACGCTGCAAAAAGAGAGAAGGACGCAAGAAAGACGCAAAAGACTGTCGATATAAAGGAAGTCTGGCTTTCGATGACGATAGACACTCACGATTTGGAAACCAAAGCAAAGCAAGCGATAAAATTTCTCAAAGGCGGCGACCGAGTAAAGGTTTCCATAAGGATGCGAGGACGTCAGCAAGCTCATTCGGATATCGGCGTAGAAGTGATGAAAGAGTTCTTTGAGCTGGTAAGGGACAACGGCGACATGGATAAAAAGCCGCTTACCGAAGGCAAAAACATAATTATGATTTTAGTTCCAAAAAAATAATCAACGGAGGATACAGCAATGCCAAAAATGAAAGGACACAGCGGTGCGAAAAAGCGTTTCCGCATAACTAAGAGCGGACATATCAAAATCGCTCATCAGGGAAAAAACCATATTCTTACTAAGAAATCGAGCAAACGTAAGATGGGTCTTAGACAGGGGGAATATCTTTCTTCCAACAAGCAGAATAAGACCGTAAGAACTATGATTCAGAAATAAGGAGGGAATACTATGAGAATTAAGAGAGCTGTCAACGCAGTTAAAAAACGCAGAAAGATATTTAAGCTTTCAAAAGGATATTTCGGTTCGAAATCGAGATCTTATCGTATTGCAAGAGAAGCGGTAATGAAGTCTCAGATGTACGCCTTCATCGGTCGTCGTCAGAAGAAACGTCAATTCCGTCAGCTTTGGATCGCTCGTATCAACGCAGCCGCAAGAATGAACGGTTTGTCGTATAGCCGATTTATGAACGGACTTAAAAAAGCAGGTATCAACCTTAACCGTAAAGTGCTTGCAGATATCGCAGTAAACGATCCGGCTACTTTTGCTAAGCTCGCTTCCACTGCAGCTAATAATTAAACGAACGGCGCTCGAGTAGTTTCGGGCGCTTATGTTTTTATGACGGAAATTACTTCTTCGGACAACAAAATAATTAAGCACGCCGCTGCTTTAAAAGAAAAAAAATACCGCGACTTATATGGCGAATACTTGGTCGAAGGATTGCGAGGCGTTTCGGATACGCCTCGTGATGTTTTGCGATCAATTTTTTGCACTAAGCAAAACGCAGAAGCGCTTAAAGATTATCGGTGCGATGTTTATATCGTTACCGAAAAAATAATGAAAAAACTTTCGGATACCGATAATTTCAGCGGAATCGTAGCGGTTGCCGCAAAAGCGGAATTTCCGGAGTTTAACGGCGATTACGTTGTATATCTCGATAGGATAAGAGACCCGGGAAATATGGGCGCCATAATTCGGACTGCCGTTGCGGCAGGCTACGAAGTCGTTTGTGACGGTTGCGTAGACGTATATAACGCAAAGGTAGTAAGGTCGTGCGTCTCTGCGCTTAGTAAAGTACGCCTTCATGTAGGTAATTTTATTGACATTTTACGACAAAAAGGGTACAATATTATTGGTGCGGATATTCGCGGTAAAAACATGTTTTCGTCGCAAAAACCCGGAAAAGTGTGTCTGGTTATAGGCAACGAGGCTAACGGAATTTGCGACGAGATTATTGCAAACTGCGATATGCTTTGCCGCATACCCATGCAAAACATGGAGTCTTTGAATGCTGCGGTAAGCGCAGGCATTCTTATGTATTACTTTAAATATTGATTTCAGGAGGATTTATGTCAGGACATAGTAAATGGGCAACCATAAAGAGAGCAAAAGGTAAAACCGACGCCGCAAGAGGTCAGGTTTTTACAAAGATAGGTAGAGAGATTGCAGTTGCAGTTAAAATGGGCGGCCCCGATCCTTCAACTAACTCAAAACTTAGAGACGTTATAGCAAAAGCAAAATCCAATAATATGCCTAACGACAATATTACACGCAGCATCAAAAAAGCAAGCGGCGAACTCGGTTCCATTAACTACGAACCTATTGTTTATGAGGGTTACGGTCCTTGCGGAACTGCGGTTATTGTAGAAACTCTTACCGACAATAAGAATCGCACTGCGAGTGACGTTCGCCATATTTTCGATAAATGCGGCGGTTCGATGGGAACTACCGGTTGCGTTTCGTATTTGTTCAGCACTAAGGGCGTTATTTTGATGGAAAAGAAAGACGGTATGGATGACGATGAGGTCATGATGGCAGTCTTGGATGCAGGCGCAGACGATATTAACTTGGACGGAGATACTTACGAAATACTTACCGACGCAAATGCGCTTTCTCAGGTAAGAGAAAATCTCGAAGCAGCAGGATATGCTTTGATTTCTTCGGAAGTCGATAAAATTCCGGCTACGACCGTTGCTTTGGATAACGAAGGCGTAGAGAAGGTTCAGCGTATGCTCAATTGGTTTGACGATAACGACGACGTTCAAAACGTTTATCATAATGCCGAACTTCCCGAAGAAGAGGAAGAGGAATAATAATGGAAAAGCAGCTGCATGAAGGACATAGAGCAAGACTCAGACAGTCCGCAAAACAGGATGAGGAACTAACTTCGTTCAGCGAATTTCAGGTATTAGAGTATTTCTTGTCCTTTATCATTCCGAGAAAGGACACCAACCCTATAGCTCATGCTCTTATCGAAGCGTTCGGCAGCTTGTACGGTGTTTTTCAAGCTACCGAAGAAGAATTATATTCGATAAATGGCATGACTCAAAACGCAGCCTGTTTTATTGCGGATTTTTTGCCTATATCTCGAAAAATTCAATGTTCTTGTTTTGCATCTCAAAAGTACGTATCGAGACTTTCGGACGCAGTAAATGTTTTAAGACCTTACTTTTACGGAAGAAACAGTGAATTTATTTATTGTTTAGCATTAGACCTTAACGACAGACTATTACAAATTTGTAAAATTTCTGACGGTGAAGCCGATTCGGTGGTTATAAACAACAACAAAATTCTTGCTTTGGTTACGAGAACAAAAGCGAAAAAAATTATTCTTGCGCACAATCATCCTGCCGGAAACATTAAGCCTTCTGACAGTGACTTGCAATCTACAAGGATGCTAAACGTACTATTAGCAGGCGTAAATGCAAGATTGTCCGATCATATAATTTTTAGCGGCGACGAGTATTTCAGTTTCTACGAATCCGACTTGCTTGCATGTTTTAGCGACGACAATTCGCATTATGCGAACGAACAGCGCCGTAAAAAACGCAGCGAAGGCATATATATGGAGGACGAAAAACCGTCGGAAGAGACTTTAGGAGAGGAATAATGCGGATATTGGGCATAGATCCGGGATACGGCATAATCGGATACGGTGTAATCGACAAGACACAGCGTCAAATGGTTGCCGTAGACTATGGCGTTATTCAGACGCCAAAAGACAAAAGTATCCCGATAAGATTGGATATTTTGTATAAAGCATTAAGCGATATAATTCGAAAGTATAAGCCGGATGCCGTTTCCGTGGAAGAATTATTCTTCAACACCAATATAACAACAGGCATAAAAGTTGCGCAGGCGCGCGGTGTTATACTTCTATGCGCAATAAACGAATGCGGAAATTTGTTTGAATATACGCCGCTGCAGATAAAACAAGCTCTAACTGGTAACGGTAGAGCGGAAAAAAAGCAAGTTCAATATATGGTAAAGGCTCTGCTGGGGCTAAAAGAAGAGCCTAAGCCCGATGACGCCGCAGATGCTTTGGCGGCTGCCATATGCCATGCGAATACTTCGCCGCTCAGTCGTCGTATTATGGTTTGACAGAGGTTTTATGTACGATTATTTTATTGGTAAAATTGCTGACATCGGAGTCACCGATCTTGTAATAGAGACAAGCGGTATAGGTTACGTAATGACTGCGAGTAAATATTGTTTAAACAGTCTTAAGCTTGGCGAAACAGCCAAGCTGTTTGCCTATTTAAGCGCTAACGAAAATGGAGTGTCGCTGTACGGATTTTGTTCAAAAGAAGAAAAAGCCATGTTCATGCGCTTGATATCCATTAACGGCATAGGGCCCAAAGCGGCTATCGGAATTTTAAGCGGACTTAAGTTAAGCGAATTGACGTTTTGTATTGTTAACGGTGATTACAAATCGCTTAGTTCGATAAAAGGTATCGGCAAAAAGACTGCCGAACGTATTATACTTGAATTAAAAGACAAACTGGACGAAGAATTACAAGAAATCGACGGAAGCATGTCTACGTCGAACGCATCCGACTTAAAAAGCGACGCAGTCGATGCATTAGTAGCGTTAGGATTTAACAAGCAAGAAGCTGCGTCTGCTGTTAAAAAGGTAGACTCGACCGGCAAAACCGTGGAAGAAATAGTTATGCTTGCGCTAAAAAGGAGCTAAATGGACGACGAGAGATTTATAACAAGTACAAAACTCGACTTCGATAACGAAGAAACGACGTTACGTCCTAAAACTTTTGACGAATACGTCGGACAAGAGAAGATGAAGCATAACCTAAAAGTGTTTATCGAGGCGAGCAAAAAAAGAGGCGAGGCGCTTGATCACGTTCTTTTGTATGGTCCTCCCGGACTGGGCAAAACAACGATGTCTCATATAATCGCTAACGAACTCGGCGTTCAGCTTAGGATAACAAGCGGTCCGGCTATAGAAAGAGCTGCGGATCTTGCCGCCATTCTCACAAATCTAAATGAAAACGATGTTCTTTTTGTCGACGAAATTCATAGGCTGAATAGGGCCGTCGAAGAAGTGCTTTACCCGGCTATGGAGGATTTTGCATTAGACATCGTTATAGGAAAGGGTCCGAGCGCAAGGAGCATGCGTTTATCTTTGCCTCATTTTACTTTGATAGGTGCAACGACAAGAGCAGGCATGCTTACAGGACCGCTACGTGACAGATTTGGGGTAATATGTCGTCTTGAAATGTATAACCCTAATGATTTGGCTTGTATTATCAAGCGCTCTGCAGATATTCTTAATATTAACATCGACGAAGCCGCAACATTTAATATAGCGAGTCGAAGCAGAGGCACTCCTCGTATAGCAAACAGACTTTTAAAGAGAGTGAGCGATTTTGCGTTGGTGATGGGGTCCGATAAAATTGACGAGCCGATCGCCAAACATGCACTTACGCATCTCGAGGTTGACGATCTCGGACTCGATTATACTGACCGCAAAGTTTTGGACGCTATCGTTAACAAATTCAATGGCGGTCCCGTGGGATTGGATACATTGGCTTCGTCTATAAACGAAGAGGGCGTTACGATAGAGGACGTAGTAGAACCTTTTTTGTTGCAGTTGGGGTTTATTTCTCGCACGCCTCGAGGTCGAGTGGCACTTTTGCCGGCATATAAACATCTTGGCGTTAAGCAGCCTGAGACGCTGAATAAGCAAATTTCTTTTATGGAGAGTGCCGATGAATAAAAGCGACTTTTATTACGATTTACCGGAAGAATTGATAGCACAAGAGCCTGTTGAACCGAGAGACAGCGCAAAATTGCTTGTTTATGACAGACATAATCAACAAATAACCGACAAAGTGTTTTCGGATATCGTCGATTATTTAAAATGCGGTGACGTGCTAGTTATCAACAACACGAGAGTATTACCTGCCAGAATATTCGGACATAAGCAGACCGGAGCCAAAGTAGAGTTTCTTTTGCATAAGCGTCTTAATCTTACCGATTGGGAAGTTTTGGTTAGACCCGCTCGAAAAGCAATGCGCAGCGACAAAATAATATTTTCGGACAACCTTTCGGCAACAGTGATGGACTTAGGAGAAGACGGCGCAAGAACGGTTCGATTTGAATTCGACGGTGTTTTTGAAGATATTCTTAACAGCATAGGTGAAATGCCTCTGCCTCATTATATCCACAAAAAGTTGGAAGACAACGAGAGTTATCAGACCGTTTATTCTAAAATAGTCGGTTCCAGCGCCGCTCCGACTGCCGGATTGCATTTTACTCCCGAACTTTTGAAACGTATAGCGGATAAAGGAATATTAGTAGTCGAAGTCCTTTTACATGTCGGATTAGGCACTTTTCGTCCGGTTAAAACCGAAAATATATTGGATCATAAAATGCACAGCGAATACTATTCGGTGTCTAAAGAAGCTGCCGATACGATAAATGCCGCCGTAAGAGAGGGCAGACGAGTAATTGCGGTAGGGACTACAAGCGTAAGAGTTCTAGAAAGCGTTGCCGACGAAAACGGCTATGTAAGAGAATGCTGCGGCGATACCGATATATTCATATATCCTCCGTACAAGTTTAAGACGGTTAATGCGCTTATAACTAATTTTCACTTACCGGAAAGCACGTTGGTGATGCTTGTTTCGGCATTTTGCGGAAGGGAACAAACGTTAGCTTTCTATAAGTACGCAGTCGAGCATAAATACAGATTTTTCAGCTTTGGCGACGCATGTTTTTTGTATTGATAGTATTCAATAAGGGTTTGGCAACAAAATAAAATTTATACGGAAATTAAGATGAATAAAAATTTTAGCTACAAAGTAATACACGAATGTCGTCAGACCGGAGCAAGAGTGGGTGAACTCACTACGCCACACGGTAAAATAATAACCCCGGTTTTTATGCCGGTAGGCACCCAAGCTACGGTAAAATCGCTTTCTCCCGAAGAGTTGAAATCGGTTGATACAACGATTATTTTATCTAACACATATCATCTCTATATGCGTCCGGGGCATAAACTGGTGGAAAAAGCCGGCGGCTTACACAAATTTATGGCTTGGGACAGACCTATTTTGACTGACAGCGGCGGTTTTCAGGTTTTTTCGTTAGCCGAGCTCAATAAAATTAACGATGACGGAGTGGGATTTCATTCGCACCTTGACGGAAGTTTGCATTTTTTTACACCGGAAAAAGCGATGGAAATAGAGCAAAGTTTGGGCGCAGACATAATTATGGCGTTCGATCAATGCACTAAGTACGGTATTCCGCACGAAGAAGCCTCAAACGCAATGAATCGTACTCTTGCTTGGTTAAATAGGTGTAAAAGCGCAAAACATAGACAAGATCAAATGCTCTTTCCGATAGTTCAGGGAAACATGTACGAAGACCTTCGCTTGGAATCGTTGAAAAGGACTGCCGAATATGCCGAGTGTGGAATAGCAATCGGCGGATTAAGCGTTGGCGAGCCAAAAGACGTTATGTACAAAATGTTGGACGTTATGCGTCCGCACTATCCCGAAAATATGCCTCGATATCTTATGGGAGTAGGCAGTCCGGATTGCCTGGTAGAAGGATTTTTGAGAGGAATCGACATGATGGATTGTGTTTTACCTACCCGAATTGCTCGCAACGGCACGGCATTTTCTTCTAAAGGCAGAATTGTTGTACGAAACGCCGCATACAAAGAAGATTTTACGTCGCTTGATAGCGAGTGCGATTGTTATTGTTGCCGTAATTATACAAAAGCATATCTTCGACATCTAATTAATGCCGACGAAATTCTTGGCGGTAGAATGCTTAGTTTGCACAACATAAGGTACCTTATCCACCTTACTCATCGTATAAGAGAAGCGATAATGAAAGACGAATACGGCGACTTCGTAAATCGATTTAGAGAATCTGTGGAGTATCTTAATTAAATTTTCGTTTTTTCGATTTTTACGTCAAATTCGCTTGCATTTATTTGACAGATAGTATATACTTTTGTGGTATGACTCCGGCGTTCCGCTATTTGGCTAAGTCAATTTATGAACGTTCGGCAAATAAGGAGGTTAGTCATGAATATTATCGAATCCATCGAAAAAGATTACATGAAAGCGGAAATTCCGCAGTTCGAAGTAGGCGACACCGTAAAAGTTTACGTTAAAGTCGTAGAAGGCAACAGAGAGAGATTACAGGCTTACGAAGGCATTGTTATTGCTCGCAAGCACGGCGGCGTTAGCGAAACCTTTACCGTAAGAAGAGTATCTTTCGGCGTAGGCATTGAGAGAACGTTCCCGTTACATTCTCCTCGAATCGATCGCATCGAGGTAGTAAAGAAGGGTAAAGTTCGCAGAGCTAAGCTTTACTATTTGCGTAAGCTCTCCGGCAAGGCAGCTAAGATTGACGAAAAGATCTAAGCAATATTTTTTATTGTACAATAAAAAAGCGCATTCGGTTACGAGTGCGCTTTTTACGTCTATATTTTTTTTGGCTAAATCAATCGGAAATATTAAAAAAAATTTGCACATTTTTAGGAGCTAACCGTTTGAGTTTTTTTAATAGCGTGCTATAATAATTCACGAATGTTTATGTTCCATAGGGAGAACAAAAACAAAAAGCGGATGCGCTGAAACGGACAAGTCAAAATTAAATAGAAAATGAGTGATAAATTACCCGAAAAAGTGACGAAAATGTTTTAAAACAGAATAAAGAGATGATTTTAATATATTTCACATAGTATAGAGTGTTAAAGCTTGAAAAAACAAAATTTTTGTGCTATAATACATTTAGCAGTACTCTTATAGAGATACTGAAACATCAAAAACAAGATAAAGAGGCAGAACGAAAACCAACAAATTATAAAAACCAAAAACTCTCGACGGGAGGTAACTGCCTATGAAACACTTAAGGCTATAAGCGCAGAGAAAAGCATTTTTCCTTGCGCTTTTTTATTACTTTTTAGAAGGAACTAACGACGAGGAAAATGAATTACAAAAAAAGAACAGGCTTAATCCATAATGTATTTTAACGTTAAAAGCCGCATGATTGATTATAAATATGACGTCATAAAAAACACAATGACATTGTTGAATCGATTTAGTATGTAAGAAAAAAATTTACAATCAGCGAGGACAGGAAATATGATACTTGAATTAAAAAATATCGATAAATCTTTTGGAGAAAAGAAAGTTCTCAAGGGTGTTTCTTTTACGGCAGAGGGCGGCAAAGCGTTCGGACTTCTTGGCAGAAACGGCGCAGGTAAAACGACGTCTATCCGTATTATTATGAACGTGTTTTCCGCAAACGGCGGAGAGGTGCTTTTGGACGGAAAGCCTATTGATTATAACAAAATCGGGCTTGGTTATCTTCCCGAAGAAAGAGGTCTTTACCCGAAAAAACCTGTTATTGACCAACTTGTATATTTTGCGGAACTGAAAGGTATGAGCGCAAAAGAAGCAGTCAAGGCGGTTGATTACTGGCTTGATAGGCTCGGTATGACCGAATACCGCAATAAACGGCTCGATACCCTTTCAAAAGGAAACCAGCAGAAAATTCAGTTGATAACGGCACTTGCGCACAATCCGCACATTGTTATTCTTGACGAGCCTTTTTCGGGGCTTGATCCCGTAAACGCAATGCTTCTAAAAGACGTGGTAAAGGAACAGATTTCGCAAGGGAAAATAGTGCTGTTTTCAAGTCACCAGATGGCGTACATAGAAGAATTTTGCGATAGTATAGCAATTCTCAGCGCAGGCAGAGTTGCAATCAGCGGAGATTTGCTTGGAATAAAGAGGAATTACGTGCGCGATAAGTTAGTGGTAAGCACAACAAACCCCGAACGGATAAAATCCGATTTAGGTAAGGCTTGCGCCGAATGCGAGGACGGCACGCTGATCATTCAACTTGCAAGCCCCGAAGAAAAGCAGTCTATGATGAAACGTCTTGTAGAGACCTATGATATCGACGAGGTAAAAGTGTTTGAGCCTTCCCTTAACGATATATTCGTAGAGTATGCAGGCGAGCAGGTGTAAGGAGGCAAAGCGATGAAACAGTTTGGGAAAATACTTAAATTCGAGCTGAAAGGCTATCTTAAAAACAAAGTCTTTGTAGGCGTTACGATATTTCTTGTAGCGGCAATCGCTATCGCTATGTTTATTCCGAATATTATATCGGCTTTCAAGTCCGGGACAACACCGCCAAAGGATCTTCCCGTAATGCTTGTGTACTCCGAAGACGAAACCCTTTCGGAAACCGTAAAAGAATACTTTACGCAAGCCTTTACGGGGTATAACGTAAAGGTTGCGGACGGAACGCTTGACGATATAAAATCGCAGATTACAAGCGGCAGCGTCGAGTGCGCTTTTGTTTTAAACAGTCCGTCGTCTTACACTTATTACGTAAACAATCTCAATATGAGAGATTCTAATCAAGCTGTTGCAAACACGGTATTGCAAGAGGTTTACAGAGTGAACGC
>ENA-UOJC01000032-UOJC01000032.1-human-gut-metagenome-genome-assembly--contig:-C104-NODE-32-length-225511-cov-101.478705_pt1 | contig 225511 bp, 178 predicted proteins | sample MGYA00242339_ERZ723886 | MGnify/ENA metagenome assembly ERZ723886 | reverse complement strand
GTGCCTGCACGGTTCTGGAGGGAGTCAGTAATGCTGGCTTACCTCATGATTTGGACATTGATGTGTCTCGCCTGAAGCTGCTCAAGGCCAACCATCTGAGCCAGCGCTATGCTCTGGAGGATCAAATTCTGAAGGAGTTTCCGCAGAAAATCAAATCGTTGGAGCAGCGCATTGAGGGCTATCGTGCGGATATTGACCAGCGAAAAAGAAATACCGAGCCCAACGAGGACGGCTTCTCTCCGATGTTTATGCCGGGCGGCACGGTAAGAGAAAAGAAGGCCGCCGGCGATGCTATTCTCGGGCTTTGCAAGTCCATGACAAGCCCCAATCCGATTTCCATCGGTCAGTACCGTGGCTTCGATATGGAGCTGTCCTTCGACACCTTCAGCCGGGAATATAAGATCACACTGATTCATCAGCTGCGGCATACGGTCACGCTGGGCACGGACATCTTCGGCAATATTCAGCGACTGGATAACACCCTCGGCGCTTTTGAGGAACGGATGGCGGCGTGTGCCGAACAGCTGGAGAATACACGGGTTCAGCTTGAAAACGCAAAGGCTGAGGTACATAAGCCATTCTCCCAGGAGGAAGAACTGAAAGCCAAATCGGAACGGCTAAATGAACTGAATGCGATGCTCAATCTCGACAAAAGAGAGAACGAGATCGTTGACGGTGAGCGAGCCGATGAAGAACCGAGCCGCTCCAGCGATGACAGGGAACGATGAAATCATTCGCACATTTGCAGCACGGCACTTCCGCCACTACAATGAAGACAGATCAAAGGACGGAGGTGCCTGATATGTTCAGACGCAAAAATGATAAACGAATTGTTGAGCTAAATCTGGAAGAGCTCCGGCTCGCTAAATATGCGCTCCTGGGGGTCCGAAACAAGCTGGTCGCGCAGGGCAAACCGACTGAAGACGTCAATGAGCTGTTACTGAAAATCATGAAGTAACCAATGATAGCCGCAAGGAATCAAAACCTTGCGGCTATCATAAACTAAGGAGGTCGATAATCTAAAAATGTGTGCGGAGAGACTTCCGTTCGCCCATGAAATGTGCAGAGCGGATTGACAATCGCCCATGTTTTGTGTATAATGAAGCAGGAAACTCATGCTGGAGAGTGATTCAGATGTATTTGAAAAGAAAAGTAGATGTTTTCTTAGAGGAATGGAAAGCAGATAAAAACAGAAAGCCACTTATTGTCAAGGGGAGCCGTCAAATAGGCAAAACGGAGTCGATTCTGCATTTTGCTGCCAATCATTATGAAAATGTGATCGAGATCAATTTTGTCCGTGACGAGAAATACAAGGGAATCATCGCGGACGGATATGAAGCCGCTGACATTATCAAGAACATTTCACTCATTGACCCGACAAAGAAGTTTGTGCCCGAAAAGACGCTGATCTTCTTCGACGAGATTACGGAGTTTCCGGAAATTGCAACATCGCTCAAGTTCTTCTGCATAGATGGGCGGTTTGATGTGATTTGCAGTGGGTCAATGCTGGGAGTCAATTACAAGAGGATCGAAAGCAACAGCGTAGGGTATAAAAAAGACTATGAGATGTTTTCGATGGATTTCGAGGAGTTCTTGTGGGCAAAGGGCTATGGAGATGACACGGTAGAAAAACTGCTTTCCCATATGAAGAAATTCAATCCTTTTAGCGAGTTGGAGATGAATGTCTTCCATTCGCTGTTTCTGGATTACAATATCCTTGGCGGAATGCCTGCTGTCGTCGCGGAGTATATCGAGCGAAACACCTTTGAGGGATCGCTTGATACGCAGAAGCAGCTCATAGCGGACTATAAAGAAGATATTCGCAAATATGCTACCGGAATCGATCAAACAAGAATTATCAATGTGTTCAACCGGGTCGCGCCGCAGCTTGCAAGGGAAAACAAAAAATTCCAGATTTCCAAGGTGGCATCCGGCGCAAGATTCCGGGATTATCGAGGATGCGCGGAGTGGCTTTCGGATGCAGGTATGGTCAACATCTGTTACTGCATGGAGTTTCCAGAACTGCCATTGGGAGGTAATTACGAACCTGACACATTCAAGCTGTATTTTGCGGATACGGGTCTTCTGGTATCCATGCTGGATGATGAATCGCAGGAGGATTTAAGAGCCAATAAGAACCTGGGTGTTTATAAGGGAGCCCTCTATGAGAACATGGTAGGAGAAGCTCTCATCAAGCAAGGATATAAGCTGTTCTATTACAAAAAAGAGGATTCCACGCTGGAAGCCGATTTCTTCATTCGTTCAACCGCATCCTTGATTCCTGTTGAAGTAAAGGCGAAAAGTGGACGGGCAAAATCAATGAAAACATTGATTGCCTCTGATCACTACCCGGATATCAGATATGGGATTAAGCTGTCAAAGAACAATATCGGGCATGAGGATAGGATATACACCTTCCCGTACTTCTGTGCATTCCTGCTGAAAAGATTTATGGCTGGTTTTCACGCTGAAGAAGAAGTGGAATAACAAAGACAGCATGGGGAACATACAGCAGAAAAATCCGGTAAAAGTTCCCTGCAAAACGGAATACAACCTGATTCGACCGTTCATTGAAAAAGTGGACGGTCTTTCTTTTTGTCAAGGTTCACTTCCGTTGAGAACTTGGCTAAAAATAAGTTCAACTTCTCAATTGAAATGCTACATAGCCGCCGGTGATTCCCTCATCGGCGGCTAAATCTTTATGAAGGAGGAAACCAAATGACAAACGAAGAACTGAACACCGCTTTATATAAGAAGGTGTTCGCAGAACAGGAGCAGTATGTTAAATGTCGGGATGAATTGGCTGGGGCAAGCAATGTCGCTGTTTTCGACTGGGGCGGCGGCACACTGGACATCAGCTTGATTTCTATCGAAAACAGAGAAGTATCAGAACTTGCAGTTGCAGGGATGCGTCTTGGCGGCAATGATATTGACCAGATGCTCGCACGCCATATCCATGCGAAAATAATGCGGCAGGTATCGACGGCATGTCCTTTTGATGACTTATCCCCGAAAGAACGCGACGGCCTTCTTGACCGTGCAGAGGCAGCAAAAAAACGCTTGTCCTCCGATGAATCTGCGCCTGTGATGCTGATAAAATACGCGGGAAGACCCACTGTACGAGAAAATGTGACATTGGATGAATTTTCAAAGCTGATTGATGCAAAAGTCAACGAAGCAATTCAGCTGCTTTTTTCGGCAGCGGATAAAGCAGGGGTCGCGCTGGGGCAGATGGATGCCATCTTAATGGTGGGCGGAAGTTGTGAAATGCAGGCGATTTACCAACGTATCGAAGAGATAGGGGAAGAGTATCACCTTGCCGTTTGCCGCCCGGAGCGTGTACAATGGTCTGTGGCTGGCGGAGCAGCAATTTTGTGCGAGAAAGAGCCGGTCTATAAGCTTTGCAGCGCTTTTGGCGTTTTGCTTTCTGATGATTCCTTTTATCCGGTATTTTTACCCGGACAGGAAGCACCCTGCAAATCGCATGAGTTAGGCGAACTGCGAACTTCGCAGCTAATAACTTCTTATGGTGTGGGGACAATAGTCGATTTCAAAGAAGAAACCGCTATTATTGGTGGAGCTGATGACTGGAAACCGGCGGATGGAGATGACCCACGAATCTTATACTGTCACAGCTTGGAAAAGCTGCTACAGCGTGCTTACTTCGTAAAGCCTAAGTATGATAAGAAAAATCAAGCAATCTATGAAAAATCGTATAGTCGTGACATTCGTGCATATCGTTTCCCTGAAATTTTGTATTGTCCAGCATGTACATATCTGTGGAAGGACAAGCAGCTGGCTGGCTTGCAGAAAGGAGAACTGCGCTGTCCAGAATGAAACCATAGATTGGTTCCTTCACGTTTTATTGTTGCATGCCGTCATGGTCATATCGACGACTTTCCGTATTCACGATGGGTTCACCGAGGTGCCGCGTGTGAAAAAAATCAGGGAGGGGAACCTGAACGATTAAAGCTGTTCAATATTAATGGGCGAACAAACTTGGGCAGTCTGATGGTATCCTGTGAACTGTGTGGAAAAACACGCAGTATGCAAGAAGCGTTCGTTCCAGGGGCATTAGCAGCCGTGTATAAATGCGCTGGCCGCCAACCGTGGTTGGAACACGACGCTGATTCGCCATGCACAGAGAATGCTGTTGCTCGAATGAGAACATCCGCTGGTGTCTATATGCCCGTAAATATTAGCGCGCTGAACATTCCACCGTGGAGTACACAGGTCAACAAAATTCTATTTCGACATCTCGATGCGATGGAAGGAAAGAGTGATGAAGCGCTGCAATCCTATATAGAACGAAAAATCCACCCGTATCTTCCGAAAATCTCAAACAAACAGATTCTGGATGCTTACCGCGTGCTGTGCACAGAACAGAACAAGCCGCATCCTGCGTCGCTCAGAGAACTATATGAGGAAGAATACCGCGCACTTTGTGAAGAAACGGAAGATGAAAATGCGGATTTCAGTTCCAGACGAATTTCTCCTCCGAAAAAGTATCATATGCTGCTGGATAGTGTCACGGCAGTTGATTGCCTGACAGAAATTGTGACAATGGTTGGATTTACACGTTTGCAAGGCTGGGATGGAGACATGAATAGCCCTTGCTTAGCACCAATTATTTCACGAAAGCAGCAACAATGGCTTCCGGCAATTGATATGCATGGTGAGGGAATTTTTATTCGGTTAAATGAAGAGAGAGTTTCAGATTGGGAAAAGCAAAACCAGCATATCTACCAGTTAATGATGGAGCGGATTCAAGAAAACAAAATCCACTGTGAAAATGCTTCGCCAAGGTATGTGCTGCTTCATACTTTTTCGCACTTATTGATTCGTTCGCTTGCAAAAATGTGCGGTTATCAATCGGCATCACTGAAAGAAAGAATTTATTCAACATATCCCAGCGGCGAGAATATGGCAGGGATTTTAATTTACACAGCTTCTTCTGATGTGGAGGGCAGCCTTGGCGGTCTTGCTGCGCAGGGTAAATCGGAGTATTTGGAGAAGATAATTGATGACTTGCTTGATGAGGCGGAATGGTGCTCTGGCGACCCGCTTTGCATGACATCAACGGGTATCAATGGACAGGGGTTATATGGGCTTAACTATGCCGCATGCCATCAATGCACATTATTGCCTGAGACTTCTTGTACTATGCGCAATCTTCTGCTTGACAGGGCTGCGCTGATTGGGAGGACAGAAGATGGTACGGTTGGGTTCTTTATATTATAAGGCGAGCTTTTGTATTTCAAGCGACGAGAGCATTCTCCACAAAATTCGACATTTCACCTTGCCGAATGTCTGTAAGTGTGGTAAAATACACACGACGTAACGAATTATGCCATTTTAGGCGATGCTATCAGCAAGGGAGCGCACCATGATTATTAAGTGCAAGATGTGCGGCGGGGACATTGACTTCATTCCGGGCGCGACGTACGGGACGTGCGAGTACTGCGGCAGCACGTCGACGATTCCGCAGGCGGAGGACGAGAACAAGCTGAACCGCTACAACCGCGCGAATCACTTCCGGCGGCAGTGCGAGTTCGACAAGGCGGTTGCGGCGTACGAGAAAATTCTGGAGCAGGACGACACGGATGCCGAGGCGCACTGGGGCGCGGTCATCAGCCGATTCGGCATTGAGTACGTTGAAGATCCGGCAACGCATCAGCGAATCCCAACGTGCCATCGCGTGCAGGTGGCGTCAATTCTGACGGACGAGGATTATCTCGCGGCGGTGGAGAACGCGCCGGATGAGGAGAGCCGCCGCATCTATCAGGAGGAAGCGGCGCGGATTGCAGAAATCCAGAAGGGAATTCTGGCGATTTCCGCCAACGAGAAGCCGTATGACGTGTTCATCTGCTACAAGGAGACGGACGAGAACGGTCAGCGGACGCGCGACAGCCAATGGGCGCAGGATGTCTATTATGGGCTGACCGAGCAGGGGTTGAAGGTGTTCTTCAGCCGCATCACGCTGGAGGACAAGTTAGGTCAGCAGTACGAGCCGTACATCTTCGCGGCGCTAAACAGCGCGAAGGTGATGGTCGTTATCGGCAGCCGTCCGGAGTACTTTAACGCCGTGTGGGTGAAAAACGAGTGGAGCCGCTATCTGTCGCTGATGAAGCACGACCACAAGCGGCTGCTGATTCCGTGCTATCGGGATATGGATCCGTACGACCTGCCGGAAGAACTGTCGATGCTGCAAAGTCAGGACATGAGCAAAATCGGCTTTATGCAGGACTTGCTGCGCGGGATTCAGAAGGTGATGCAGCAGCCGACGAGCGCGCCGCAGGTGGTGCGCGTGGAGACTGCAACGGCGGAAACCAATGCGCCGGGTGTGACGAGCCTGCTCAAGCGTGCCGCGCTGTTCCTGGAGGACGGCGACACCGCGAGTGCGCGCGAATACTACGACCGCGTGCTGGACATTGACCCGGAGTGCGCCGAAGCCTACATGGGCAAGGTGTGCGCTGAAACGGGCTGCCGCAAGGAAAGCGACCTTGGCGCGCTGAATTACTGCGTGGACATGCGCGGCGACTGGCAGAAGGCGGTTCGCTTTGCGTCGGCGGGGCAGAAGCAGAAATACGAGGGCTATATGGCGAGCGTCCGGGCGCGGGTGGAGGAGCACTGCCACGAACTGGCGATTGACTGCGCCTGTGCGGTGGCGGCCGGAGATGCAGAACGCTGCGAGATGGAAAGGGTACAGGAGGCTTATCAAAAAAACTGCCTAATGCTTGGAAATGAGAATACAGACTATGAAAGTACACCCAATATGTCGTGGCATTTGTCGCAGTATCAGGCGAAACGAGCTAAATTTAAGAAAATGCATGGATTAATAAATATTGCATGCATTTCTGTCTCTGACTTGAAAAATGGCGCTGAAATGTTTCAGAAAATCAAGGGTCAAGAAGAGAACACAAAGAGCTGTCTCGAAATGGCGGAGAAAATTCAAAACGAAGCGTATGATAAGGCAAAACAGGAATGGGAGACAGCGAAGGAAAATAGCTTTGATTGGGAACGGGTTTGTGAAAAACTAAATGTACAACAATTGAATGGATATCGTGATGTGAATGAACTTCGCCAAAAAGCAGAACAGCATTATACAGAATTGCGGGAAAAAGAAAAACAAAAACAAGCATTAAAAGAAAAACATCATAATATCATTATAGGAAGCTCTGTATTCATTGTACTGATAACCATTTTCACTGTGTTTTACATTGTTCCCGTTGTCAAATATCATAGAGCAATTTCGCTGGCTGAAGCTGGACAGTATGACAAAGCTATTGCTATTTTTGTATCATTGGGAGAATATCGTGATACAAAACAGCAAGTTAAGGAAACATATTACGCAAAGGGAGAAGCAGAATTTTCAGCAGGGAACTGGGATAATGCTGTAACTGCATTTAGCAACGCAGGACGTTATTCGGATGCTCCTATTCGTGCGCGAGAAGCAAGTGATGAGAAAAAGTATCAGCAAGCCGTTTCGATGCGCGAAAATGGACAATATGAAGAAGCAATAGAAGCTTTTTCGGCATTGGGAAATTACAGTGATGCTACGGAACAAATTTCTGAAACGTGGTATCAAAAAGCAATGGTTCTGCGTCAAAATGGTCAATATGAGGACGCAAATACTATTTTCTGGTCATTGGAAAATTATAACGATGCAAAGACGCAGGTTAAAGAAACAAAATATCAGCAGGCAGACGATTTAACTAATTCTGGGGAATATGATGAAGCATACGCTATTTATGCAACGATTATTGACTACAAGGATGTTGATAATATACTAACAAATAATAAGAATCTTGCAGAAGTAGCAGCTGCTGTTGCACTTGATGAGAAGTTTGCGGTAGGAAACTATGTGACTTTGGGGCGATATCCACAGATGCAATCGGGCGAGGATTTAACTTCTATTGAGTGGTTGGTGTTGGCACGAGATAAAAACAAAGCACTGCTGATTAGTCAGTATGGATTGGATGCGCAGCCCTACAATGAAAGTGAGACTAATGTGACATGGGAAAAGTGCTCACTTCGAGCATGGCTGAACGATGTGTTTTTTTCAAGAGCATTTGATACATCTGAACAGCAAGCGATTATCTTAACAACTGTGGCTAATGATAAGTCCCAAGGTTATAGTGAGTGGAACATTACTGGCGGTAGCACAACTAAAGATAAAGTGTTTTTACTGAGTTATGCCGAGGCTAAAATGTACTTCGGACTAAATGAAAATAGCAACACTAAGTCCTGTATACAACCAACAGCATATGCGATTGCGCAGGGTGTATTTGTAGACGGCGCAAGTGCCAGCTGGTGGTGGTTACGTTCGCCGGGACATGAACAATATGATGCGGCGCGTGTGGGAGCGGATGGCTCTCTTTACTATCATGATGTTCGTGACTCTTCTGGTGCTGTTCGTCCTGCGATATGGGTAGACCTTGATTCGCCTTTTTTTCAATAGTATAGTATTCCAACATTTTGCGGCGCTTCCCCTCACCCCCGGAAGCCGCCGCGTTTTTGTCGCATCCGGGCACAAAAAGTCGCAAAACCCCCTGTAACCTCTTGCAAAGCGCACACCTATGCAGTATAATCAAAGTGAAATGTTTTCCTTTCACATGCGCAATTTCCAACATGAGGAATGAGATAGAGGAGGAACTGCCGTTATGAGTAAATTCGTTATCGCCTGCCCCGTCTGCCACCAGTATGTGCAGGCCAGCACGGGTCTGTTCGCAAGCCGCCGCGTCCGCTGCGCGTGCGGCAATATCATTGATGTCAAAACCGAAAGGTTAGCCAGCCGCAAGTGCCCGTCCTGCGGCAATCAGGTCGTTTTCGACCAAGCCGACGGGGTGGATGCCCGCTGTCCGGTGTGCCAATCGGCGCTGATGGTGGGGGAAGCCGTGTCGTTCCGCTGCCATCGGTGCGGCTGCCAGCTGAACGCGGACAGCACGGTGGATGAGGTGGACTGCCCCGTCTGCGGTGCGGTGAACGACGTACAGGCGGAGGTGAAGAAGGCGCAGGTGCGTGCGGAGGGCATTCCGGCGGTCATCCGCTATGAGGGCGACAATCAGACGATTGTTTGGAAGCATCCGCTGACGGATTTCACCACGGGAACGCAGCTGATTGTGCACGAAAGTCAGGAAGCCGTGTTCTTCCGCAACGGCGAAGCGCTGGATTCCTTCGGCGCGGGGCGTTACACGCTGGAAACCGCCACGCTCCCCAAGATGAACAGCATCTACCAGCTGCCGACGCAGGGCACGCCCTTCCGCGCGGAGGTCTACTTCGTCAACCTGACGACGCAACTGGGTATCAAGTGGGGCACGCCGAGCAAAGTCGGCATGTTTGACCCGGTGACGGGCATCCATGTGGAACTGGGGGCGTCGGGCGCGTTTAACCTGCGGGTCAGCGACGCGCGGCGGCTGCTCATCCGCGTCGTCGGCACGGCAGCGGGGCTGAAGCAGGAGGAAGTCTTTAACCAGAACGGGCTGGGGTACTTCCGCACGCTCATCATGACGCAGGTGAAGGCGAATCTGGCGAAAATCATCAAGAGCAACCACATTTCCGTCCTGGAGCTGGACGAGCATCTCGACACCATCAGCCGCGGTCTGCGCGACGCCATCAACGCGGAACTGGCATCGTACGGGCTGGAAGTGCCGGAATTTTACGTCAGCAACATCGTCACGCCGGACGACGACCCGAATTTCCGCCGCATGAAGCAGCAGCACGCGGATTTGTACCTGAAAACGCGCGACGAGGAAATCCGCAAAGCCGAGGCGGAAGCCGCGTTCGAGCGCAAGGCGGTGGAGGCGCAGACGGAAGCCCGCCTGAAAACCATCACTGCGCAGGGTGATGCCGACGCAGCGCGAATCGCGGGTCAGGCGCAGGCAGACATCTACCGAATGCAGGCGGAAGCCGAGGCGCAGGAGATGCGCATGAAGGGCTACACCTACCAGCAGGAGACGAGCCGTCAGGTGGGTCTGGAAGCCATGCGCAACGGCGGCGCGGCGGGCGGCATCAGCGGCATGGCGAGCGACGCGATGCAGTTAGGCGTTGGGCTGGGCGCGGTCGGCAGCGTCATTGGCATGACGAAGGACGCGATTCAGCCGGTGATGCAGAGCACCTTGACCCCGGAAGCTCCCGCAGTCGAGGGCTGGACGTGCACCTGCGGCAAGGCGGGCATCACGAGCAAATTTTGCCCGGAATGCGGCGCGAAGAAGCCCGAAGTGTGGGACTGCGCGTGCGGGCAGACGGGCATCACGAGCAAATTCTGCCCGAATTGCGGTGCGAAAAAGCCCGAAACGTGGAACTGCGCCTGCGGACAGGCGAACATCAGCAGCAAATTCTGCCCGAACTGCGGCAAGAAGCGGGAGGACTAAGCAATGAAACTGAGCAAGCACGCATGGACAATCTGGGGGATTCTTCTGGTGGTGGCACTTGTGCTGATGGTGCTGATTCCGTTCGGCCGGACAGCATCGTGGTGGATTGCGGCGGGATGCACCGTGCTGATGTTCTTGCTGGCAGCGTGGACGTTCTATGCCGCGTTCCGCAAGGATGGCTTGGAAAGCAAGATCCTGGGCTGGCCGATTTTCAAGGTGGGCGCGGTGGCGCTGGTGGTACAGGCCGTTCTCGGCTTTGCGCTGATGGGGCTGGCGGCACTCTGCCCCGCGTGGGTGACGGTGCTGGCGGAGGTGCTGATTTTCGCCGTGACGGGCATCTGCCTGACGGTGAAGGATGCCGCGCGCGTGGTGGTATCGCAGAGCGAAGCGCACATGGCGGACAGCACCGCCGCGTGGAAGGTCATCCGGCAGAAGGCGAACGCGCTGTCCGCATCGGGGGATGCGGACATGAAGCGCCTTGCGGAGGAAATTCGCTTCGCCGACCCGATGCCCACGAGCCTCGACGGGGAAATTGCGGCGCAGGTGGATGCGCTGGCGGCGGGGGCGAACGGGAAAAACGTTCAAAATTTGCTTAAACAATTAGAGCAACGAAAATTACTTTCAAAGCATGAAAAATAAGATTTTTATAATTGACGTAAGTAGGTGATTGAAGTGATACCACCAGACAATTACATCATATTTTTAAAATTTTCGGAACAAAGGTGGATAGATTCTCTTGTAAACGGAAACTTTAGTTTTTCATGCGTGGGGAAATTTATCCAACAAGCACAAGCAACTGGCGATACAGTGCAGGGAGATAGTTTTGAAGGTTATTTTGCTCGATTGAAAAAAGATGATAAACGTTTGACTATAATGCGTTCCAGATTAAAGGACGATTTGGAGGAAAGTAATGATGGAAATTATGTTCTATTAAGAAGAAAAAGTGCCTTAACTGTTCCGATTTTTTGCATTTATGGATACCAGTGCATTGATGCAGTAAATGAAGCACCTTCTTCAGGAAAAACAAGAATAAGGCATAACTTTGATGCGCGTTTGTTTGATGCGTTTGCAAACAAGTGGAATTCATCTATAGTGGCAGATGACAGAAGAGCAACATACGTTATTCTTCAAGCCAGAGCATTTGCTAATCGCATCGCGGAAATGCGAGATAAAGAATTGAAGAATATGTTAAAAAAGCAAAGAAGGGAGAGAAAAGCTCTTGCTAATCGTGTCCTTGCAGATAGAATACAGTATGATATTGATGAACGAGGTGAGTTCTTTATCAATCCGACAGACAACTACCCGGAATTGCTACACAAACGTTGTGAGTATGCATATCAGTACGAGACAAGAATTTATTTTCCTGACATACATCTTTCCCATATTTTTGATAGAAAATCGGTTGCGGTTAGCGCATTTGATAAATCAGAGTATAGAATTGATCATATGCCAATGAGGATGAATATAACAGCCGATGTTGTTAAATGGAAGAAAAAGGATGAATAAACCCGTGTTCATCAAGTGCAAAATGTGCGGCGGCGACCTTTATCCCGCCGAAAATGCAACTACCTGCGAGTGTACGAAATCCAAAACAAAAGTCTCCTAACCGTCACCACAACGCCACCCTTTTGTGCTACAATACCCCCTGTCCGCTCTTCATCGGACACAAACTACTTCATGCGACAATCAGGAGCACATTCCCCCTGCTCCCCACTATCATCATCCGCAGCACGAAAGTTCACCACCTCAAAAGCACCGCCATCCCCGTCCCCTCAATTGCATACAACCAAGCAAGCCCGCCGACCGCCTGTACAAATCACAGGCAGCCGACGGGCTTGCTTTCTTGCTTTATACTATTTCCGGATTCAACTGCGCTATCTGCTTGCGCATTTTCATCCGGAAATAGTATTATTTCGCTTGATACACCATTTCCGCCTGCTTCTGCGCAATCAGGCACAGTTCCGCCGCCTTGAAGGCGTGCGCCTGCGTCATCGCGTTTTCCGTGCGGTTCAGGCTGTCCAGAATCAAATCACCGAAGAACGGGTAGCCCGTCAAACCGGTCGCGTTGATGTACTGCTCGCCTTGGTCGTTGACGAGGAACACATGGTTGCCGCCGTCGCGCTCCGTACCGACATCCACATACTTGCGGATTTCAATGTACCCCTTCGTGCCGATGATGATGGTGCGCCCGTCGCCCCACGTCCGCAGGCCGTCTGGCGTGAACCAGTCCACGCGGAAGTAGAACGTCGTGCCGTTTGCACCGTTGATGGCGCAGTCGCCGAAGTCATCCAACTCCGGATACTGCGGATGCGCGTAGTTGGCAATGCGGCTGCGAGAGACGGTGCCGTCCTCCTCGCCCGCGTAGAACAAATACTGCTCGATTTGGTGGCTGCCGATATCGCAGAGGATGCCGCCGTACTTCTCCTTTTCAAAGAACCACTGCGGCCGCCCTGCTGCGCCCAGCCGATGCGGCCCGAAGCCCTCCACATGGATGACCTTGCCGATGGCACCCTGCTCAATCAGATTGCCCGCCAGCACCGCGCCTTCCACATGCAGCCGCTCGCCGTAATAGACCATGTACTTCTTGCCCGTCTGCGCCACCATCTTCTTGGCGCTGTCCAGCTGCTCCAAGGTGGTGAAGGGCGCTTTGTCGGTGAAGTAGTCCTTGCCCGCCTGCATGGCGCGCAGCCCCAGCGCACAGCGCTCGTTTGTAATCGCCGCGCCGCAGACCATGTTCGTTTCTTTGTCGTTAAGCAGTTCTTCCTCGCTCCGGGCGACTTTCACCTGCGGGTACGCCTTCACGAACGCTTCCACCTTCTTCGGGTCGGGGTCGTAGACGTACTTCAGCGTGCCGCCCGCCTCCAACAGGCCGTTCGTCATGCCGTAGATGTGCCCGTGGTCAAGGTGTGCGGCAGAAAAGATAAACTCACCCGGCTTCACGACGGGCTGCGCCTTGCCTTTGGGCGCATAATTCATGCCGTCTGATACTTTCATCGTAATGACCTCCCATTATTTCTGCTGATAATCGCTGCCGAGCGTAATCGTGCCGTCAAGCGACGCGGCAGACGTGGTTTTCTCGTAGAAATGCGGCACAGCGCGCATCATGCCTTCCACCGTGTAGAATGGGTCATCCTTTTGCAGCGGCAGCGTGACCGTCTGCTTCGTCGCGCCTGACTTGTAGACGGCTGTAATCAGCTCAATCGTCCGGCGGCCATCCTCGCCGCCAATCGCGGGCAGGGTGTCGTTCTCCAGCGCGGAGAGGACGTTTTCCAATTCGCCCGCGTGCCCCTCGTAGGGAAGCTGCGGCTGCGCATCCACAAAATCGCGGATTTTCTGCTCTAACTCCGTATTTTCAATCGGGAAGCCGTTCGGTTTGGAGATGGACGCGTACACGCTGAACGGCGCGGCGACTTTCGCCTTCTCGCACTGGAAGACCAGCTCCTGCTCTTCGCCGTGATGCACGACGGAGGCTGTCAGCTGCGCCAGCGCGCCCGGATATTGCAGCACGGACAGCGACAAATCCTCCACTTCGGCGTTGTCGTGCGCGACGTTCGCCATCACGCTCGTCACGGCCTGCGGAAGTCCCATCATCCAGCAAAGCATGTCAATATGGTGGACGGCGTGGTTCAGCGTGCAGCCGCCGCCCTCCTTCTCCCATGTGCCGCGCCACCACAGGTCGTAGTAGCAGTGACCGCGCCACCATGCTGATGTGACGGATGCGCACAGCACTTTGCCCGCAAGCCCGCTGTCCAGCAGCTTTTTCAAGTTGCTGATGGGCTGGCGGAAGCGGTTCTGGGCGATAATCGCGAGTTTCTTGCCGCTTTCATCGCGGGCGCGGAGCATTTCGTCGCACTCTTCCAGCGACGCCGCCATCGGCTTTTCGCAGACGACGTTCTTGCCCGAACGCAGGCTGTTGATGGAAATGCTGGCGTGGACGTACGGCGGCGTGCAGACGTCCACCAAGTCAATATCCTTGCGTGAAAGGATTTTCTGGTGGTCGTCGTAGACCTCCGCTTCGGTCAGGTGATAATCCTCCTTTATCTTCTGCGCCTTTTCCGGCACAATATCCACCAGCGCCACAATCTTGCAGCGCTCCGGGAAGCGCAGGTAGGCTTCCACATGGGCGTGGGAAATGTTGCCCGTACCCACGATGGCAATCCGAATCATGGCATTCGCTCCTTCTTCAATACTCAACGCTGCGTGATGCGTTATCTGCATGATAGCACATTGACATCAAGATTTCTATGCGAATCCTGTTTTCAATTCGGCGGATTTGGCAGATTGTCGTCCTAATCAGACAAAACAGCAGTTAGTGTCCGCCGCTGCGCTGCTTGCGGTAGGCGTTCGGAGCCATGCCCGTCATCCGCCGGAAGCTGCGCAGAAAGCCGGAATAATCGCCGAATCCGCTGCGGTCGGCTACTTCACTCAGGCTCATGTCCGTCAGCAGATTCTCCTTCGCCAGCTGCACGCGGCGGTAGAGAATGTATTCGTAGACGCTGCGCCCGGCGTAGCTTGTAAACTCGTGCGAAAGGTACGATACGCTGATGGCGAAGCGGCGCGCAATGTCTTCCAATTTTAGCGGTTCGGTGAAGTGGTCGTTGATGTATTGCAGCACATCGAAAATCACATCGTTGACAACGCTTGGCTGAATAGGAGCGGTTGTTCCCTGCACGGCTTGGCAGACCATGACCATGAAGTCGATGATGCGCCCGTAATTGCGGAACTGCACCATCTCGTCCGGCATGTCCTGCTGCGCGGAGATGTCTATCAGCAGCTGTTTGCACGCCAGCGCATCCGCCTGCGGCAGTTCATAGTAGAATTTTCCGGACTGCAGGCGGCTGTCGAAGTAACGTTGGAGGTCAATCTGCCCGAAGCCAAGCTTTCGCAGCGTTTCTGGGCGCAGATACAGGAAGCCGCGCTCGTAGTTCTGCAGCGAACTGCCGCCCACCAGCCCGTGCATCCGAAACGGCGGCATGATAATCAGCTGATTGTTTTGCAGCGGAAACACGCTGCCGTCCACATAGTAGACCTTGCCGCCCTGATAGTGGATGTAAAATTCGTAGAAATCGTGGCAATGCAGCCCGCCGACGGTGTGGTGTTCCGCTATGGCATAGCACGCTTCGTACTCCGCGTCTTCGCGTCCCATCGCGTTGTAGCCGTTGATGGTCTCCGTAAATCTCATCGTTTCAGCTCCTTTCTGGGTTCAGATGCTTTGATTATACAGCAGGATTCACATATTTTCAAGCAGGATTTACATTGATTGTGCAACTTGCGTCGGCTATAATCAAATTAACGATACGGAAACGGAGCGTGACGTTCCCGTAACAGGCTGCCTCGTGCAGCGTCTCCCGTGGTTTCCCGTTGGCAGTGCCAGTCAGATGTTGGCTGATGCTGCTGGGAAAAACAGCGGGTTCTTTGCATGGATTCTATTTTGCATCCCGCAAAAGAGAGTTGTTTTTGTGCACCCTTACGGAAACCATAATTCGTTAGAAATGGAGGTTTTGCTTATGACAAATCCCGCGAAAGCCGCTGCCCCGGCGCATCCGCGCCGCAAACGCAAGAAACACTGGCTCCAGCGCGACTGGCGGCTGTACCTGATGCTGCTGATTCCAATTGTCTGGTACATTCTGTTCTGCTACAAGCCGATGGCGGGGCTTCAAATTGCTTTCCAGAAGTATAACATGTTCAATCCCGCCAAGAGCAAGTGGATTTGGCTGGACAACTTCAAGTTCGTTTTCGGCATGAGCGACTTTGGCATCGCGCTGAAGAACACACTGATTCTCAACGGGCTGGACTTGCTCTTCGGCTTCCCCGTCCCGATTATCCTCGCCATCCTGCTCAACGAAATGCGAACGCCCATGCTCAAGAAGTTTTCGCAGACGATGCTGTACCTGCCGCATTTCCTCTCGTGGGTCATCATCGGCGGCATGGTGCTGCAGATTTTTGCGCCGACGTCGGGCGTCATCAACTCCACGCTTCTGCGCTGGGGCTGGATTTCCGAGAACATTCCTTTCCTGACGGATGGCCCGACGTGGACGTTCACCTATGTGCTGGTCGGCGTGTGGCAGTCGATGGGCTGGGGCACGATTCTCTACCTCGCGGCGATTACCGGGCTGGACATGAACCTTTTTGAGGCGGCGCGCATCGACGGCGCAAACAAGCTCCAGCAGATTTGGCATGTCACCTTGCCAGGCATCCGTTCCACCATCGTCGTTCTGCTGATTATGAACATCGGGCGCATGATGTCCATCGGCTTTGACCGCCCGTTCATCATCGGCAACACCAAGGTCAAGGACTACTGCGACGTCATTTCCACCTTCGTCTACCGCGCCGGCATCACCAACAGCCAGTTCGCCCGCGCAACCGCCATCGGGCTGTTCCAGTCCGTGGTGGGGCTGGTGCTGATTACGGGTGCAAACGCCGTTTCCCGCCTGTTCGACGAACAGAGCATCTGGTAAGAGAGGAGGATTTGTCATGACTGCTATTCCCACGCAAGCGCATATTTGCCCTGAGAAGAAGAAGAAACTCGGTGCAGGGCAGATTATCCTCATCATCGTGATGATGCTCTTCGTGCTGATCTGCACGCTGCCGTTCATCAACGTGATTGCCATGTCGATGTCCTCCAAATCCGCCATTCTGCGCGGCGCGGTGTCGTTCTGGCCGGTGGAGTTCAACGTTGATGCCTACAAGCTCATCGTCAATGACAATTCGATGTGGCACAGCCTGTTCTACACCATTGAACTGACGGTGATTTACACTGCACTGGCGATGGTAATGACGATTCTGGTGGCGTTTCCGCTGTCCATGCGTCGCCTCAAGGGGCAGCGCGTCATCATGTTCTTCATCGTCTTTACCATGTACTTCTCCGGCGGCACGATTCCGATTTACCTGAACGTAAAGGAATTCGGAATGCTTGACAGCATGTGGTCGCTGATTATTCCGGGGCTGATTTCCACGTTCAACGTCATCATCCTGAAGAATTTCTTTTCTTCCCTGCCGTATGAGCTGGTGGAGGCGGCGTCGATTGACGGTGCGACGGATTTCCAAGTCCTCACCCGCATCTTCCTGCCGCTGAGCTTCTCCTCGCTGGCGACGCTTTCCCTGTTTTACGCAGTCGGCAAATGGAACAGCTTCAACGATGCGCTGTACTACATCACCTCGCGTGAACTGCAGCCCTTGCAGCTCAAGCTGTACAACCTCATCAAGGGCAGCCAGTCGGTGGAAGTCGCCGTCGCGGAGGGCAGCTCGAATGACCTGAGCACCAACGTGTCCGAATCCATTCAGTCCGCAACCATCATTTTCGCGACGCTCCCCATCCTGATTGTGTACCCGTTTGTGCAGCGCTACTTCGTGGCGGGTGTTACGATGGGCGCAGTCAAGGGCTAATACTAATTCTCATCTAAACCATGACATTCGCACAGCATCTTTTTCGCCCCGGCTTTGCTTCGTTCCGCTCGCGCGTACCTCCAGTACGCCTCGCTTCACTCAGCTTTGCCGGAACGAAAAATCTGCTATGCTCGATGCCATGTTTTAGAATCGAATTAGTATCATCATCCCACATTCCCATTGGAACGGGCGGCAAAAGCCGTTCAAGATAGAAAGGAGTACCCCTATGAAAAAGTTTCTGACTCTGGTTTGCACGCTGTGCCTGCTGCTGACGGCGCTTCCGCTGACGGCACTGGCGGCGGATGACGATTGGGTAACGCTCAACGTCGAAATGTATGACCGCTCCATCGCAGGCTTCAACGTGGAGGACTGCTGGCAGCTGCACTACATTCAGGAGAACTTTGGCAATCCGAACCACATCAAGGTTAACTGGATTCCCGTTTCCCGCTGGGAGGAAGGCACGATTCTTTCCACCCGTCTGGCGGGCGGAACGGCTCCGGACATCTGCATGACCTACGGCACGGATTTGGTGCAGCAGTACATCGACATGGGCGGCATCCTGCCGCTGGATGACCTGCTGGCCGAATACGGTCAGGAACTGAAGGCATTCCTCGGCGACGAGGTGCTGCAGTACGGTCAGTATGACGTGGGCGACGGCAAAGAGCAGTATTACCTGCCCGCGCGCCGCATCATCGTCGCGACGCAGAGCATGTTCATCCGCAAGGACTGGCTGGAAAAGCTGGGCATGGAAGTTCCCACGAACGTGGAAGAGCTGTATGCCTACCTGAAGGCGGCGAAGGAGCAGAAGCTGGGCGGCGAAAAAACCGTGCCGTATTCCTCCGACCTGTACGCGGCTGACCCCTTCTACGGCTGGATTTACCAGATGGATGCCTTCCTTGATTACAGCAAGATTACCGAGGAAGACTGGGTGGCGAACCACAAGTTCCACTACATGCTGCCTGGCGCGAAGGAAGCGCTGCGCTGGATGAACAAGTTCTTCAATGAGGGTCTGGTTTCCGATTACTTCGGCATTGAGAACTCCAAGCAGACCGACAGCGACCGCGTGAACGGCTATGACGGCTTCTGGGTCGGCAACTGGGACGTCGCGTGGCGCATGGAAAAGTCCTACGCGCAGGATTTGGCGAAGAACGTTCCCGGCGCGAGCTGGATTGCCTGCGACCCCTTCAAGCCCGAAAGCGGCACGACCCCGCATGAATCCTACACCGCCGCTGGTCAGGCGATTTTCATCCCCGCTTCTGTGGATGAAAAGGTTGCGGTCGCCGCGATTAAGTACCTGAACTGGATGTGCAAGCCGGAATCGCTGTATGCGCTGCAGAACGGCGAAAAGGGCTACAACTACACCACCGTCAACGAAAACAACATTCCGACCGACCTGAAGAACATCAACGATACCGACGACGCGCACAAGATGCACGCGACCGACGGCGCGCCGATTTGCAACGGCTACTACTACGGCTCTGACGAGCTGAACTACGCCGCGACCGCCATGGACTTCCACGGCTACGAAGATGTTGTGGCGGACAGCCTTATGATTTCCAATAACGGCGCTTACGAACCTATCAGCTTCACCCGCACCATCCAGTCCCGCATTGACTATGGCACGACCATCATCTCCAAGGAAGCGGAACTGCTGGTTCAGGTTGTGACCTGCAAGCCGGAAGATTTCGACGCAACGTGGGATAAGTACACCAACGAAATCCTTTCCGCCGGCGGTCAGCAGATTATCGACGAGCAGCGCCAGGCATACAAGGATGGCGCATACCGTGGCTTCTATCCGATGGCGCAGAAGTAATAAGCGCACGCAAACTTCACAAAAAGGGGGCTGCGTCTTGGACGCAGTCCTTTTTTTCGGAATAACCCTCCTGATATTTCTGTTTTTTCCTGATTGAAATTGACAAAGAGTCTGCTTGGCTCTATGATGGGAGTGTTTCGGTATGCTTCGACTTGGAATCATCGGTGCGGGCGGCATTGCCAGCCTGCATACCCACAACATCCTGAGCGGCAAATGCCCGGAAGTGCAGCTGACCGCCATGGCAGACCGCAAGGAAAGCCGCCGAGAGTGGATTCGCGCAACCGTGCCGGACGCTGCGGTTTTCTGCGAGGGCAGCGATTTGATTGCGTCCGATACCTGCGACGCAGTGCTGATTGCAACGCCGCACTATCAGCATCCGACGCTGGCGATTGAGGCGTTCCGCCATGGAAAGCATGTCCTGTGCGAAAAGCCGGCGGGCGTGTACACCTTGCAGGTGCGGGACATGATCGCGGAGGCGGATAAGCATCCCGAACTGACCTTCGGCATGATGTTCAACCAGCGCACGAACTGCGTCTACCGCAAGGCGAAGGCGCTGATTGACAGCGGCGCACTGGGTGAAATCAAGCGCATGATCTGGGTTGTGACGGACTGGTATCGCACGCAAAGCTACTACGATGCCGGGGCGTGGCGCGCAACGTGGGATGGCGAGGGCGGCGGTGTGCTGCTCAATCAATGCCCGCATCAGCTGGATTTGCTGCAATGGCTCTGTGGGCTGCCCGTGCGGGTGCGCGCCGCCTGCCATGAGGGCAAATGGCACGACATCGAGGTGGAGGACGACGTGACCGCTTATCTGGAATTTGCAAACGGCGCAACGGGCACGTTCATTGCATCCACGGGGGACGCGCTGGGCGAAAATCGGCTGGAAATCATCGGAACGCGCGCGCGGATTCGCATCGAGAACGACCAATTGACGCTGGATACGCTCAGCGTGGATGAGCGCGACTGGTGCCCCGTGTGCAAAGAGCCGTTCGGCGTACCGGATATTCAGCACGAAATCGTGCAGACGGACGGCGAAAATCCGCAGCACGCGGGCGTGTTGAACGCCTTCGCAGCGCACATCCTGCACGGTACGCCGCTTGTTGCCGACGGGCGCGAGGGTATCCGCGGGCTGATGCTGTCCAACGCCATGCACCTTTCTTCGTGGACGAATCAGACCGTTTCGCTGCCTATTGACGAAGAACTGTTCTTGAAGCTGCTGAATGAAAAACGCAGAACATCCCGCCATAAGGACGAAGTGGATGCTGCCATCGACGTTTCCGGCAGCTTTGGAAGCACGAGAAAGTAACCTATTTCAAGGAGGAAATCAGCGTGGAGAAGATTCGCCTCGGTATTATCGGCATTGGCAACATGGGCTCGGAGCACTGCCGGCTCATCCTGTCCGGGCAAACGCCGGAAATTGCGCTGACCTGCGTTGCTGATCCGCGCCAAGACCGCCGTAACTGGGCGCAGCAGACGCTCCCCGCCGGAACGGGCATCTATGCCGACGGCATGTCGCTCATCCGCGCCCATGCGTGCGACGCCGTGCTGATTGCCACGCCGCACGAGCTGCACCCGCCGCTTGCGGAGGCGGCGCTTCGGGCAGGGCTGCATGTCCTGAGCGAGAAGCCCGCGGGTGTTTACACGGCGCAGCTGCACCCGGTCATCGCCGCCGCACAGGAGACGGGCAGGACGTATGCGCTCATGTTCAACCAGCGCACGAACTGCGTCTACCGCCGCCTGAAAGCGCTGCTGGATTCCGGCGAGTTAGGCGCGCTGAAGCGTGTGACGTGGGTGGTGACGGACTGGTATCGTTCACAGGCGTATTACGATTCCGGGGCTTGGCGCGCAACGTGGACGGGCGAGGGCGGCGGCGTGCTGCTCAACCAATGCCCGCATCAGCTGGATTTGCTGCAATGGCTCTGCGGACTGCCGACAACGGTGCGCGCGTTCTGCCACGAGGGCAAATGGCACGACATTGAGGTGGAGGACGACGTGACCGCCTATTTGGAATTTCCGGGCGGCGCGACGGGCGTTTTTATCGCCTCTACTGGGGAGCTGCCCGGCACGAATCGGCTGGAAATCGCCTGTGACCGCGGCAAAGTCGTCTGCGAAAACGGTCAGCTGACGCTATGGCGCTTGCCGCAGAGCGAATCCGCCTATTACCGCCGAAGCGCATCCGCATACCCCCACGCGGAGGTGCAGGTGGAGATTTTGCCGCTGGACGGGGAGAATCCGCAGCACGTCGGTGTGCTGAACGCTTTTGCGGCGCATATCCTGCACGGCACGCCGCTGGTGGCGGACGGGGCAGAGGGTATCCGCGCACTGATGCTGTCCAACGCCATGCACCTTTCCTCGTGGACAGGCAAGCCCGTGCACCTGCCGATTGACGAGGGCGAATTTGTGCGGCTTCTGGCGGAAAAACGCCTGCATTCAAGGAAAAAGCAGGTGAAAGAGGTCACGTTCGCGACGGATCACAGCGGGACGGGAAGGGCAAAATAGGATAGGACGAAAACTCCGGCGCACCATTGAGAAAATGGGGGAGCGCCGGAGTTTTGGCGTGCGCTTTTATCCGCCGAATTGCTTTCCGAAGCAGCATGTGCTATACTATTCCTTGGAATCAGGAAAGCAAGTTTTGCGGGCGGCGCGTGCTATCCGTATCAGCATACAGAAAGGAACGAACGGCATGATTACGGGGGAACTGAAGAACAAGATTGACGGGCTGTGGGAAATCTTCTGGACGGGCGGGCTGACGAACCCGCTGGACGTGATTGAGCAGATGACGTACCTGATGTTCATCCACGATCTGGATGACAGCGACAACATCAAGGCGAAGGAATGCGCGATGCTGGGGCTGCCGTACACGAGCATCTTCCAAGGCGGCGTGCAGATTGGCGACCGCACCATCGACGGCGCGCAGCTCAAATGGAGCGTTTTCCGCGATTTCCCGGCGGGAAAGATGTACAGCGTGGTGCAGGAGTTTGTGTTCCCGTTCATCAAGGGGCTGCACGGCGACAAGAACAGCGCGTACTCGAAGTACATGGGCGACGCGATTTTCAAGGTGCCGACGCCGCTGATGCTGGACAAAATCGTCAGCGCGATGGATGTCATCTACGAGCAGATGGCGCACCTGCAAAGCGCGGACACCCGCGGCGACGTATACGAATATCTGCTGAGCAAGCTGGCGACGGCGGGAGTCAACGGGCAGTTCCGCACACCGCGCCATATCATCCGCATGATGGTGGACATGATGGCACCGCGCGCGGACGAAATCATCTGCGACCCAGCGTGCGGCACATCCGGCTTTCTGGTGGCGGCGAGCGAGTACCTGAAAGCAAACCGCAAGCAGGAAGTCCTCTTCAATCAGCAGAACAAGGCGCACTATATGAACAGCATGTTCCACGGCTACGACATGGACCGCACCATGCTGCGCATCGGCGCGATGAACATGATGACCCACGGCGTGGATAACCCGTGCATCGAGTACCGCGACAGCCTGTCCGACCAGAACACCGACCGCGGCCGCTACACGCTGATTCTGGCGAATCCGCCGTTCAAGGGGTCGCTGGATTACGACATCGTCAGCGCCGACCTGCTGAAAGTCTGCAAGACGAAAAAGACGGAGCTGCTGTTCCTCGCCCTGTTCGTGAAGATGCTGAAAGTCGGCGGGCGCTGCGCGTGCATCGTGCCGGACGGCGTGCTGTTCGGCTCGTCGGCGGCGCACAAGGCGATTCGGCAGGAAATCATCGACAACAACCGTCTGGAAGCGGTGATTTCGATGCCCAGCGGCGTGTTCAAGCCCTACGCGGGCGTATCTACCGCGATTTTGATTTTCACCAAGACCGGGCATGGCGGCACGGACAAGGTGTGGTTCTACGACATGCAGGCGGACGGCCTCACCCTCGACGACAAGCGCACGCCCACCCCCGACAACGACATTCCCGACATTGTGGCGCGCTTCCACGCCCTCGAAGCGGAGGAAAACCGCCAGCGCACGGACAAGAGTTTCTTTGTGCCGAAGGAAGAAATTTCCGAGAACGGCTACGACCTGAGCATCAACAAGTACAAAAAGACCGAATATCAGGCAGTGGAGTACCCCTCGACGCAGGAGATTATGGCGCAGATTGATGCGGATATGGCACGGCTGGGGGAGGTTTTGGAGGAATTGAGGGGGATGGTTCGCTGAAAATGCGCGGCGCTTGCAGAAAATTCGCAACTGGTGACAGTTTGTCACCGATTGATAGAGGGGGATGACGGGATGAAGCTAATTGATATTACTGGAAAAGCTATTTCGGGGGAATGGGGAAACGATTGCGAAGATGGCAATGGTATTCCGGTACTGCGAACCACGAATTTTACAGACACCGGGGTTATTAACTTTGCCAATGTGGTTTTACGAGATATTCCGACGAAGGATTTATCAAAGAAGTTTTTAAGACCGGGCGATATTATTATTGAAAAATCTGGTGGCAGTGATACAAAACCCGTTGGTCGTGTTGTTTACTTCGATTCAGAAGAGAATAAGTACTTAATCAACAATTTCACTGGGCTTTTGCGTGTCGTAGACCAGACAAAATGGTATCCGCGATATGTGTTTTATGCCCTCTTTGCCAATTATAGCTTTGGTGGAACGAGACAATACGAAAATAAAACAACAGGCTTGCACAACCTAAAACTCGACCAATACCTCAACAGCTTCGACATTCCTGATGTTGATTTTCAATTGCAACACCATATCGCTGATACGCTTGATAAGGTGTCGGAGGGAATTGGGCTGTGCGGGAGGATGATGGATGAACTTGACTTGATGGTCAAGGCGAAGTTTGGGGAGATGTTTGGGGATGCGCATAATAACAGTGCTTTTCCGTATAAGAATATTGGAGATTTAACGACGGTAACAAGCGGTGGAACACCTGACAGAGAAAACAATTTGTACTGGGATGATGGGAATATCCGCTGGGTAAAAACAACAGAACTTCAAAATTGCACTATTTGTGATACAGAAGAGAAAATAACAAAATTGGGACTTGAAAATTCCTCTGCTAAACTTGTGCCAGCCGGGTCAGTGCTAATCGCTATGTATGGTCAAGGAAAGACACGCGGTATGACCGCTTATCTTGAAAATGAATCTGCGACAAATCAAGCATGTGCTTGCATTCTCCCTTCGTCAAAAATCAACCAGAAATATCTATGGAAATATTTGATGTTATCGTATGACAAGCTGCGGTCTATGGCAAAGGGCGGAAACCAACCAAACCTAAACATCGGAATAATCAAGAATTTCCCTGTCCTTTATCCGCCAATAGAACTTCAAAATCAATATGTTGAGTTTGTTATATATATTGACAAATCCATCTTGACAATAAAGGGGATTCTTGCTAAAATGGAGGAGATGAAGCTCGCGCTGATGCAGAAATGCTTTAAGGAGGGTAAGCATGGTGAGTGAGTACACCGCATATATTGATGAAGCTGGTGACTTGGGTGTTGCAAAAGGAACAAAATGGTTTGTTCTGACTGCTGTACTTGTTAAGAAGGATCAGGAAAGTGAAATTAGAGCAAAAATGCGCTTGATTAGGGATAAACTGAATATAAGTGAAATTCATTTTCGTAAAATTTCTGATTTCAAAAAGAAAGCGTTTGTTATTCGCTCGTTAGAAGAACATGAATTTACATATATGAACATTCTTGTTGATACGCAATTATTCGATAAAACAAAAATCCCAAACGCAATAATCGCATATAACTATATTTGTAAGTTTCTGCTTCAGCGCATATCTTCATTTTTAGAGGAAAATCATGTAATAGGTGATGTTGTTTTATCAGCCAGAGGAACTTCAAGAGATGGCGAGCTTATTCAATATATACAAGAAAAATTACTGCCATATCCCAATAACAGAATTTCACAGGCTGTATTTAATAATATTTCTGCAAAAACATCAGTTTCTTGGGATATGCTACAATTGGCAGACGTGTGCGCAACATCTATGTTCTTAACATATGAACCTAATGAGTACGGTTTTACGATTCCGTGTTTTTCTTCAGTTTTGAAGAATCACCTATATCACAAAAATGGGAAAATTAAAAACAACGGATTAACTTTTTTTACTCCACAAATGGAGCCGAATTCGACAGATATTAAAAAGTCCAGAATTTGTTTGTATAAGTAAAAAGAAAGAACCACCCGGCACGACTACCACACGCTATGCGTGCTGGTGAATCACCCTCGTGTGCTCCGGCGAGATTCTTTCCACTTATAGTATACCCGATAGAAACTAAAATGTCAATAGAAAAACGAACTAATATTCGTTTTTTTTACAAAAATGCTGACAAATTTGCTTCTGCGTTGATTCATTTTCCTACTATTTTGAAAGCGAGGTGACTCTCATGTCCAATTTCTCCCCCTACCTCTCCATCCCGTCCTTCGCCGCGTTCGCCCCAATCGCCGAATCCGCGGAGAAAATCCTGTCCATCGATCCCGCGGCGTGCGTCCTCAACTGCCGCCGGGCGATGGAGGCGGCGGTCAAGTGGATGTATGCGGTGGACGGGTCGCTGGTCGCGCCGTGGGATGATAAGCTCGTCACCCTCATCAATACCGAGGAGTTCCGCGGCATCGTGGATGAGCAGCTGATTTTTCGCTTGGATTTCATCCGCCGCATGGGCAACAACGCCGCGCACGGCGGCAAGGTCATCACCCGCGAACAGGCGGTGCTGTGTCTGCAAAACCTGTTCGTTTTTTTCGATTTTCTGGCGTACTGCTACGGCGAAAATTACACCGAACACACCTTTAATCCCGCTTTGCTGGCGGAGCAGAGCGCACAGCCGACCCCGCCCGCGGTGGACGAGGACGCCGCGCGCAAGCTGGATGCGCTCATCAAAGAGAATGCCGCGCTCAAGGAACAGCTGACGCAGCGCCGCGAAGAGCAGCATCAGACGTATGTGCCGAAGCCGCTGGAAATTTCCGAATACAAGACGCGAAAACTGTATATTGATGCAATGCTGCAGGATGCCGGATGGGTTGAGGGAAAGAATTGGCTGAACGAGGTCAAGCTGCCCGGTATGCCGAACAAGAGCGAGACGGGCTATGCGGATTATGTCTTGTACGGCGACGATGGCAAGGCGCTGGCGATTGTGGAGGCGAAGCGCTCCTGCGTGGATCCGGCGGTGGGGCGGCAGCAGGCGAAACTGTATGCGGATATTATCGAGAAGCAGCAGGGGCGGCGTCCAGTAATCTTCTTAACCAACGGGTTTGAAACGAAAATCGACGACGGGCAGTATCCGGAGCGCAAGTGCGCCGCTATCTGGTCAAAGCGCGATTTGGAGAAGTTGTTCAACCTGCTGCGGATGCGCACGCATTTGGACAATATTGTGGTGGACGAGAACATCGCCGGACGGTACTATCAGGAGAACGCAATCAAGGCTGTTTGCAACACTTTTGATGCGCGCAACCGCCGCAAAGCACTGCTGGTAATGGCGACAGGTTCGGGCAAAACGCGCACGGTGATTGCGCTGTGCAAGGTGCTGCTGGAACACGGCTGGGTGAAGAATATCCTGTTTCTGGCGGATAGAAACTCGCTGGTCACGCAGGCGAAACGCAGCTTCGTGAACCTGCTGCCGGAACTTTCGGTTACGAATCTCTGCGAAGAGCGGGACAATACCACGGCGCACTGCGTCTTCTCGACCTACCAGACGATGATGAACTGCATCGACGCCATTGAGGATGCGGAAGGCAAGCTGTTCACGGTCGGGCACTTTGATTTGGTCATCTGCGACGAGGCGCACCGCTCTATCTACAACAAATATCGCGACATTTTTACCTACTTTGATGCGCCCTTGGTTGGTTTGACGGCGACGCCGAAGGATGAAATCGACAAGAATACTTATGCACTTTTTGATTTGGGCAACGGTGCGCCGACGTATGGCTATGAATTAGCGCAGGCAGTCAAAGACGGCTATCTGTGCGACTTCGTATCGGTAGAAACGACGCTGAAGTTCATTCAGCAGGGCATTGTATACGACGAATTGACCGACGAGGAGAAAGAGGAATACGAGGCGAAATTTGCGGATGAAAACGGCGATGTGCCGGAATGCGTGATGCCATCCGCGTTAAACGAATGGGTATTTAATGAGGATACCATTCGCAAGGTGCTGAATATGCTGATGACCGACGGGCTGAAAATTGACTACGGCAGCAAAATCGGCAAGAGCATCATTTTCGCCAAGAATCACACGCACGCGGAGAAAATCTTGGAGATTTTCAACCGCGAATATCCGCATTTGTACGGCTATGCGAAGGTAATCGACAACTACATGACTTATGCGCAGAGCGCTATCGACGAGTTTTCCGACCCGCAGAAACTGCCGCAGATTGCTATTTCGGTGGATATGCTCGATACGGGCATCGACGTGCCGGAAGTGTTAAACCTTGTGTTCTTCAAGAAGGTGATGAGCAAGGCAAAATTCTGGCAGATGATAGGCCGCGGCACGCGCCTCTCTCCGGGGTTGATTGACGGCAAAGACAAGGACAAGTTCTATATTTTCGACTTCTGCGGAAACTTCGAGTTTTTCCGCATGAGCAAAGGCAATGCCAATGCCAGCGCACGCTCGCTTCAAGGGGCGCTTTTTTCGTTGAAGGCACAAATGGCGTTCAAATTGCAGGACGCAGTGTACAAAACCGACGAATTGTCCGCATTCCGTCAAACTTTGGTGGATGACATGGTGCGCAAAGTATCGGAATTGAACCAAGACAACTTCGCCGTCAAACAGCATCTGAAATTCGTTGAATTGTATACAAGCCCGAACCGATATCAGTCATTGAGCTACGAGGACACGCTGATGATGCAGCAGGAATTAGCGCCTCTGCTTTTGCCGGAGCCGGATGACCCGAAGGCGCTGCGCTTTGACGCGCTCTTGTACGGCATGGAGCTGGCGCATCTCGCGGGACTGCCGTACAATCGGGCGCATCACGACCTGCTGAAAAAGGCGGAGGCGCTCAGCAAAATCGCCAATGTGCCGGAAATTGCGGCACAATCGGCACTGCTGGAGAAAATACTGCATACCGATTATGTGGAAAATACGGGAGTGGATGAATTGGAGAAAATCCGCAAAGCCCTGCGTGATTTGATGAAATACATCACAAACGAGCAATCCGCTTACGAAACAGGCTTTGGTGATGAAATCCTTTCCATTGAATGGAAACAGTCGGAATTGGAAAACGACGACTTGCAAAATTACAAAATGCGGGCTGAGTTTTACGTCCGCCAGCATCAGAATGAATTGGCGATTGCGAAACTCAAGATGAATGTTCCGCTGACGGACAGCGACATTACCCAGCTAGAGGAAATTCTCTGGAGCGAAGTCGGAACAAAGCAGGATTACGAAGCCGAGTACGGAAAGAAGCCGCTGGGCGAGTTCATCCGCGAAATCGTCGGGCTGGATATGAATGCCGCAAAAGAAGCATTTTCCGCTTATTTGACCAATGTAAATCTGGACAGCCGGCAAATCTATTTTGTGAATCAAATTGTGGAGTACATTGTGCATAACGGCATGATGAAGGATATGTCGATTCTACAGGAAGCACCATTCATCGATCAGGGCAGCATCATCGAGGTGTTTACGGATTTGTCAGTGTGGAAGGGGATTAAGGGCGTGATTGACACAATCAACGCCAACGCCTGCGGTGCATAAGCCGCCAATGGCCATCAAGAACTGCGGCTGTGCCGCTGACAGATATGGAAGCCGAGAAAATCAAGTAAATCACAATTGAATATCACCCTTTTCCGACCTGTGCCTGCACCCGCGGGCGCGGGTCTTTTCTGTGCGGGAACATCACAATAATTTTGCTGACTTGGGCGATATTCGTGCAAAAAAAGACATGATTCATGCGATGAAGGCGCCAAACGCAGAAAGACCGTATATAATACACTCAACAACAGCCGATGCAGGGATGATTCGCGGCGGCGATATGGCACTGGCGATGCTGGGCAGGATTGACATGGACGTGACCAGCGACTGGGCGAAGAACGATCCTACCAACATCTACTGCTTACGCGAAGCAGCGAAGAATATCCTCTACGTTGTGGCGCAGAGCAACGTGATGAACCATGTGACCACTTACGCGGACGACACGGCGGCTCGCAACGATCTCGGCTGCTACATGCCCGGCGACAATGTGGATGCGGACAAACTGACGGCTGCATCTGACCTGTTTGACGGTATTGTCTACGAGCTGTGCGACGGCAAGCTGCCGGAAGGCCTGACGCTGAATGCGGATGGCACGGTGACGGGCACGATTGCCGCGGATACGGCGGACGGCGTGTACCGCTTCAAGGTGGCTGTGAAGGACGGCGACGAGTTCATCGGCTGGCAGGTCGCTTGGTTCCAGGTTACCGTCGGCAAACTGAAGCAGATTGACAACTATGTGGGCGTGGCGCAGCGCGGCGCTTCCTTCCAGATGTATGTCAAGTCCGGCAAGGGCGGTGTGGGCAACAATCCTGCGCTGGTTTACACGCTGGGCGAGGGCAGCAAGCTGCCGGAAGGCCTGTTCTTGACGCAGAACGGCACGATTGAAGGTCTGCCCACGGAAGCGTGCCGCTTCACCGCCGTCATCACCGCGACTGCCCCCTCCGACGGCACGAGCGTGACTTACCCCGCAGTCGTCTATGTGAAGGACTACATTGGCGACGTGACCTACACGGCCGCCAATCTGCCCGCGGCGAAGGTCGGCGAATACTACTGCGTGTCCGTCGGCACGGCAACGACTGCGGATTGCACCAGCGTGACCTACACGCACACGACCGGCTACGCGCTGGTCATCGACGAAACGGGCTGGGAAGTGAAGTTCCTGAACTTCCTGCCGGATGGATTGACGCTGTATCCGAACGGCATTATTGCCGGCGTGCCCACAACGGCGACGTCAGAAGAAGGCGTTGATGTGACCATTGGCGCACACGCTGCCGGCTACAAGGATGCGGAAGCCGCGTTCCACTTCGTGGTGAATCCGGCTGACTAAGGCGTAATCAGACATCCGCCGCGAGGCTGCCCAAACGGCGGACTGTCGCAGGGCTGTGGGCGACCGCAGCCCTGTTTTCTGGATTTTTCGGAAACATTGGATGCAAGGAGAAACGAAGATGAAGAAGCGGTTTCGGTATTTGATGCTTGTGTGCATTCTGGCGCTGCTCTGCTTGGGGCTGACATCCTGCGGCGCGAAGCTGGAATACACGGCGACGCTCCTGACGGATGCACAGGTGGGCGTCAGTTACAGCGTCAGCGTGGCAACAGCGACGGGTGCGGATGCTATCACCTATGCGTTCAAGGACGGCAGCAAACTGCCTGCAGGCTTGAGCCTTTCCTCGGCCGGAATGATTACGGGTACGCCTGCTGCAAAGGGCAGCACGAGCTTCACCGTAACCGCGACAGCGGGCAATGCGTCCGTTGATGCGGATTTCACCATCGCCGTGGCGGAGGGTGTGCTGTCCTATGCGGGCGGTGAAATCAGCGTGGCGCAGGGTGAAGCGGTGAGCGCATCCGTCGCGTCGGCGACTGGCAGCGGCAGTATCACCTATGCGCTGAAGGACGGCAGCGCTCTGCCGGAGGGCTTGACCCTTGCGCAGGACGGCACCATCAGCGGTCAGGTGAATGAAGCCAGCGACACGGAAGTGACAATCATGGCTTCTGCCTCCGACTGCAAGGAAGCGGAAGCGAATTTCACCATCCGCATCACCGCACCGGCAGGGCGGTACGCTGGCGACGGCGCGTGTGGGCGAATACTACACGGCGAAGCTGTCCGGCAATGCCAAAGCGACCTACACGCTGGAGGATGATTCTCAGCTTCCCGCAGGACTGACTTTTGAAAACGGGCTGCTGGTCGGCATTCCCGAAAAGGCAGGCAGCTGCGAGATTGCTGTGAAGGCATCGGCGGAAGGGTATTCCGACACCGTAGCGATTTTCAGCATGTCCATCCGCGGTGCACAAGAACAAAGCGATATTTCGTGTACGGTGACGTTTGCGGAATCCAAGAAGAAACTGGCCAGTCTCTATCTGGGCACGGAAGTTTACCTGGATGGTGTGATTCGATCCGACGCGATTGCCAGCAACGACAACCATGTGGAATATGCCCTCAAGGATGGCGATACTCTGCCGGAAGGGCTGACGCTGTATCCCAACGGAACCATCGCCGGTACGCCCGCTAAGGCGGGTAAAACGAAGTTCACGGTTATCGCGTCCGCGCAGGGCTGTGAGACGGACAAGTGCAAGTACACCATTACCATCAGCGAAGCGAAGATTGCGTACATCTCCATGACGCTGGAAGCCGCCACCGTCGGCAGCGAATACCACGCGTCTGTGGCGACGGCGGAAACGCCTGAAGGCAAACCAATCACCTACAGTCTTGCTTCCGGTTCAACCATGCCCGCAGGATTGACCCTTGCGTCCGACGGCACGGTGTCTGGTGTTCCGGAGCAGTATTTTGCCCGCACCTACTTCTACGTCAATGCGGAAGCAGAAGGCTACACCGCTACCAAGGCGACGGTCTACCTGAACATCTACGACAAGCCCTGCGCGGTGCAGAACGGCGTGATGGAAGCGGAATTAACCAATCTCGACGGGCTGCAGGGTTCGGGCTGGTCGGGCGGCGCATCCGGCGCGAACATGATTCAGATGTTCCCCGATGCTTCCAATATGCGCGCGGTGGGTTACACCTATATGGACGGGCTGACGTTCACTTTCCGATTTGACAGCGACAAGCAGGTGTCAGATGTTTCGCTGTATGTCTCCCTGTCCAGCGAAATCGGCACAGTGACCTTCAATCCGTCCAACCTTGGAATTTTGCTCAACGGTACAGAAATCAACTATGCGGATATGACCGTGACCGGCACAACGAACGTTGTCAGTGCGTTCAAGGAGTACGCGGTGTCGAGCGGACTCACGCTCAACGAGGGCGAGAATGTGGTGCAGCTTGTCATTCGCGATAACCTGCTCATCGGCGGCGAACGCATTGGCGGCCCGATTATCGACTGCATCCGCGTACAGACATCGGCAAACTTGACGTGGCAGCCCTATTCCTACAACATCCAATAAGGCTCAATGCGCCGGGGTGAGGGAAAACTCATCCCGGCTGAGCGGATACCGAGAAAGGGATGGAAAACCTGTCTATGAAGAAACTCATCAAGCACATTTGGAAGTACAACCGCGTCTGGCTGATTGTGTCGCTGGTGATTGTGCTGGTTGTCACCTCCGCATCGGTCGTTGTGACGCAAAATGTATTCCTCTCCAACACGGTTTCCACCATATTGGGGCGCGAACGCAGCGTGCTCGTCTCCGGCGACCCTTCGCCTATCAGTATTACACCAAGAGCACTTCTGATTTCCAGCAGTTCATACCCACGGTGTCATCCTTCGATGTGGATGCCAATGGCAATGCGCTCTCCGCCCAGCAGCAGAAGCAGCTTGCGCTCCAGCAGGCGATGCTGCTCAACGAGGAGATTGCCTACGAAGGCTTCGTGCTGCTGAAAAACACGGATAACGCCCTGCCGCTGACGGGGCAGAACGTGAAAATCAGCGTGTTCGGCAAAAACTCCGTCAATCTGGTGTACGGCGGATCCGGTTCGGGCGGCGGCAACGCGGCGAATAATATGAGCCTGTATACCGCCTTGCGCAATGCGGGCTTTGACGTAAATCCTACGCTGGAAAGCTTCTACAACAGCAGCGAATCTGGCGAGGGGCGCGACTCCAACCCCGCTATCGGCGCGAGCACGACGGGTCTTGCTATCGACGAAACCCCGCAGGCCAAATACGCCGCCGCAGTCAAAAAAGCTACGATGCGTACCATGGCGTGGCACTGCTTGTCCTCTCCCGCATCGGCAGCGAAGGCTTTGACCTGCCCCGTACGATGGTAACTTCCTACGGCGGCGCGAACGTTGCGGGCGCGAAGGACGGGTAACATTATCTTGAACTTGACCAGAACGAAGAGGACCTGATTCACGAGGTTGTCAGCAGCGGCAAGTTCGGCAAGGTGGTTGTCATCATCAACTGTGCGACTTCGATGGAGCTGGGCTTCATTGAAGAGATGGATGGCATTGACGCGGCTATTTGGATTGGCAGCCCCGGCAGCTCCGGTATTAATGCGCTGGGCAAGATTCTGAACGGCAGCGTCAATCCTTCCGGCCGTCTGGTGGATACCTTCGCGACGGATTTCACTGCGGATCCCTCCTACAAGAATTTCGGCGACAACCTGTCGGACGGCGGCAACTAGTATATGCTGGGCGGCTCCGGCTCCGGCTACTACTATGTGGAGTACGAGGAAGGCATCTACGTCGGCTACCGCTACTACGAAACGAAAGCGTACGACGAGGCGGACTTCGGCAACGACGACTGGTACAAGGAAAATGTGGTTTACCCGTTTGACTATGGCCTGAGCTATACGACCTTCGACTGGAAAATTGCTGATTCCACGGACAATTCTGTTGACCTGACCGCGGACGGCGAAATTCAGGTGCAGGTCAAAGTCACCAACACCGGCAGCGTGGCGGGCAAAGACGTGGTGCAGCTGTACTACACCGCGCCGTACAAGGCCGGGCAGATTGAGAAGTCCTATGTTGCACTGGGTGCGTACGAGAAGACGGAGCTGCTCCAGCCGGGCGAATCCGATATTGTTATGCTGTCGCTGCCGGTGGAGAGCATGGCATCCTACGACTACGACGATGCGAACCACAACGGCCATAAGGGCTATGAGGTGGAGGGCGGCAACTACGCCATCCGCATCGGCAGAAATGCGCACCAGTGTTGGAATGACAACCCGCTGCGCATCACCTACCATGTACCCGCGGATGGCTTCTTCTACGATGCGGGTGTGACGGAAGGCAGCACCGTGGAGAATCGCTTCGATTATATAAGCGAGCATTTTGTGGACGAAGAAACAGGCGTTTCCACGCTGATGACGCGCGAGGACTTCCGCGGCAAGACCATTGCTGCACCGACCGCCGAGGAGCGCGAGGTGGATGCCGACTTCATCCAAAGCATGACTTTCACCTATGATGATGAAAACGAACCGTACTACACTGAGCAGACATATCAGCAGGGCGTGACGGCGGACAAGTACATCCAGCTGTACGAACTGCTGCAAAAGAATGAGGACGGCAAATGGGCAGCGGATTACGACGACCCGCGCTGGGAAACCATTTTGGACTACCTGACGGTGGACAAAATGGCGAACATGATTGGCACGGGCAACTTCAACACCGCGAAAATTGACCGCATCGGCAAGCCTGCCACCATCGACCCCGACGGCCCGGCTGGCTTCACCAACTTCATGGGCGACCCGTCCGTGCATGACACCTGCTTCTATGTGTCCGAGTGCGTCGTTGGGGCAACGTGGAACAAGCAGCTGGCGCACGATATGGGCGTGATGATTGGCATCGAGGGTTTGGTCGGCTACACCAACGGCGATGGCCGCACCTACTCCGGCTGGTACGCGCCGGCAGTCAATATCCATCGCAGTCCCTTCTCCGGGCGCAACTGGGAATATTACTCCGAAGATCCGCTCTTGACAGGTCTGATGGGCGCGAGCGTGGTGCAGGGTGCAAACTCCAAGGGCGTGTACACCTATGTGAAGCACTTTGTGCTCAATGACCAAGAGACGAACCGCGACGCAAACGGGCTGGTGACGTGGGCAGATGAGCAGACAATGCGCGAAATCTATCTGAAGCCGTTTGAAATCATCGTCAAGCAGGCGGATACGAAGGGCATCATGTCCTCCTTCAACCGCATCGGCAATGTGTGGACGGGCGGCAGCTACACCCTGCTGACCGACGTGCTGCGCAAGGAATGGGGCTTTGTGGGCATGGTTATCACCGATTACAGCGTGCAGAATGCCTATATGCCCCCGAATCAGATGATTCGCGCGGGTGGCGACCTTTACCTGACGCAGGGTTATCTGCCTTCCACCACGGGCAGCACAGTCAATAGCACCCATCTGGCGGCAATGCGGCAGGCTGTGAAGAACATCCTGTACGTTGTTACTAACTCCAACGCCATGAATGGCAAGGGTGAAGGAATTGTGTACCGCTATGCTATGCCCTACTGGCAGATTGGGCTGATTGCGCTCAATGTCGTCATGTGGCTGCTCGTTGTGCTGATTGGCGTGATACGCATCCGCAAAACGAAGAAAAAGCACCCGATTCAGTAATACCACCCTGTATAAAGCGCCCTCGCCGGATTTGCCATCCGGTGAGGGCGCTGATGTTTTGGATGCTTTTCTGGATGCTTTTTTCAGCAAGACGCGCTGTCCTTTGCGGATCCCTCCGCCGGGTAGAACAACAAGCACTATTAGAAGAAGATGTCATAGAATAGGAAGCGAGGTGGTACAGATGCGTAAGTATCTCATCAACGCGGAGAGCTATCAAGAGATTCTGGAAGCGGAGAAGGCAACAAAAAGCAAAAAAGTTTCAAAAAAGTTGAGCATTCTTTTGACTCGTTTCGGTGGCAAAACCATTTCGGAAACGGCAAAGCAGATGAACTGCTCCGAATCAAGAGTGAAACGCACCGTGGCTGAGTATATGCAGAGTGGACTGCAAGAATTTATAAAGCCTAAACAGAAGGAAAATCACCGAAATCTCACTATCGAAGAAGAAAAAGCGTTGCTTTCCCGCTTCGAGGAGATGGCTTCCGCAGGAAAAATTGTGGAAGTAAAGGAGATAAAGCAGGCTTTCGATGCATAAAATAGGAAGAGAAACTGGTAACAGTTATATTTACACGATGCTAAAAAGGCACGGCTGGCGCAAGGTGATGCTGCGCGCAAAGCATCCCAAAAAGGCGGACGACGAGGCGATTGAAGCCTCAAAAAATTAGCGATACCGTAAGGCTTTTGGCAATCCAAAATCAGACAAAAAGAATACGCTTGATGTTCCAAGACGAAGCGGGATTTGGGCGTATCAACAAGGCAAAGCGTTGCTGGTGCAAAAGAGGGCATCGTCCGAGCGTTCCATGCCACCATATTCGCGAATATTGGTATGTTATGGTGTGGTTGAGCCGATGACGGGTGAAAGTTTCTTTTTGGTGATTCCATATTGTAACACAAAATGTATGCAGCTTTTTCTGAATAGACTGCACGATGAATTTCCGAACGATATTTTGGTTGTCGTTTGTGACGGCGCAACGTGGCATAAGTCCAGCAAGCTGGAAGTGCCGGAAAATATGACCATTTTGCATATTCCGCCCTATACGCCCGAAATGAATCCGATTGAGCAGATTTGGCGTGAACCTCGCACGCAGGGTTTCCGAAACGAGGTCTTTGCCACGTTGGAAAAGGTGGTGAACCGCCTTTGTGAGACGATTCGCCACCTTTCAAAAAATACAATCATCAGCATTACTCGTCGGCAGTGGATGTGGTGCATTTTTAATTGGAAATAGTATAAATAGCGGGATGAAAAAATTCAACTGATAATGAGACGCAATCTTACAGGAAGAAAGATAAAAATTCAAGTAAAGAATGGTTGACAGAAATATGCTGGGATGATATACTAATTATAAGAATACTCTGTGGACAAATATAATGGATAAAGTCGCTGGGAAGGAGGTACGGCACGAAGGCAGGGAAAGAACCGGACAGACTCTTGCCTAGTAAATACAAATATCACAAATCGTTGAAAACATATCGGTTTCTGTGAGATAAAGTACTTCGGGTTACCCAATAATAACGGAGAGGTGCCATCGAAATGTACTTACAGTTATTTCATATACACTATGGAATTAGTGAACGGATGTTGCCGGATCAGGGGGATGGCAAGTACATTCTTTCTTACACGGATTTGGAAGGAGAACGCCATCCACTGATTGAACTGGAAGGTCTGGGCGACATGTGGCAGATGTACTCGACAACCACCGGAATCCTGCTTGACCGCGATCAGCCTGTGGAACAGTGCGAACTGCGCTGCAACGAGAGTTACCGCATCATGGCGGCGGGACTGCCGGAAAATGACAACATCTTCTTTCTGCTGTCCCAGCCGGTCAGCCAGCAGGTGCGCCTGCTGACGCTCCCGGCGCATGACCTCATCTCCGTCGGCTTTGAGTACTGCGACATTACCTATCCGCTGGATTTGCTGTGCAGTACGCAGGTGCTGCTGAGCATCGAGGGCGGGCGGGCGACGCTCAAGGACGACAATGGCGCGGAGAGCAACGGCACGTTCGTCAATGGCAAATGCGTCACATCACGGCAGCTGCAGGTGGGCGACGTGATTGACCTGTTTGGGCTGCGCATGGTGTATCTGGGCAAGTCGCTTGCCATCAATTCGCCGCACATCCCGGTCACGATTCACGAGCGTCTGCTAGGGACGCTGCCTGAAGCGCCGAAGGCCAAGGCACGGAACGGCGGAATCCAGCGCAGCGAATCCTTCGAGCGGCGCTTTGACCGTTCCCCGCGCATTTACCGCGAGGTGAAGCCGCTGGAAATGGAAGTGGATGCACCGCCGACGCAGGAGGTGCGCAACGAGCAACCGCTGCTGCTGACGATGGGCTCGTCGTTGACGATGAGCATGTCCTCCATCATGATGGCGTTCATATCGCTGCAGAACGTGCAGACGAACGGCGGCAGCATCATGAGCGCGCTGCCGTCGCTGGTGATGGCGGGCGGAATGCTGATGAGCAGCATGGTTTTCCCGTTTGCGACGCGCAAATACACCGAGCATAAGAGCCAGAAGAACGAAGAAAAGCGAATCAGCAAGTATTCGGCGTATCTGGATGACGTGGAGCGGAAAATTCACGAGGCATCCGTCCTTCAGCGGGAAGAACAGCTGAAAACCGCGCCGGATGTGCAGGAAAGCTACACGCGCGTGATGGAAATGCTGCCGAACCTGTGGGAGCGCACCCCGTATCATGCGGATTTCCTCTCCCTGCGGCTGGGGCTGGCGACGCTGCCGGTGAACGCGAAGATTCGCTTCCCGTCGGCGCATTTCTCCATGACTGAAGACCGGATGAAGCAGCGCTTGGATTCGCTGGCGGAACAGCAGTGGCTCGTTGAGGGAATGCCGCTGACGGTTTCGCTGCTGGATATGCGGATTATCGGCATCATCGGGCACTATGCGGAGCGGATGCACTACCTCCAGCGGATGCTGGTGCAGCTGACCGCCCTGCACAGCTATCAGGACTTGAAGCTGGCGTTCCTCTACGATGCGGCGGAGGCGGACGCGTGGGAGTTTGTCCGCTGGTTTCCCCACGGGTGGGATGACGAGGGCAATTTCCGCGCCATTGCGGCCAGCGGCGACGGCATTTCCGCGCTGGGAACGTATCTGGAAAAGTTCATGACAAGGGGGGAGGATGCACCGACAGCGCACTGCATCCTGATTGCGGCGAGCAAGGAGCTGCTGGAGCAGTGCGGCGACATTGCCGACCATTTGGAAGAGCTGCCGCAGACGCACTTGAGCGTGATTGCACTGGCGGGCAGGGCGAGCGAACTGCCGCGCGAGTGCCACTCCGTCGTGACGGTTTCGGAGCAGCAAGGGCTTTTGTACCGCAACATTGCCAAGAGCGACTCCGAGCCGGTGGCGTTCCAAGTGGACAAGGCGATTGACGAGGAGCAGGTGCGCCAGCTGGCGATCGGCCTGAATCGGACGCACTTGAGCGAGGGCAAGGAGAATGTGCTCCCGTCGATGCTCACGTTCTATGCTATGATGCGCTGCGGTCGGGTTGACCAGCTGCAAGTGCGCAACCGCTGGGCAATCAGCAACCCCATCAAGAGCCTTGCAGCGCCGATTGGGGTGGATAAATACGGCAGCCTGGTGCTGCTGGATATTCACGAAAAGGCGCATGGCCCGCACGGCCTGATTGCAGGCACGACTGGCTCCGGCAAATCGGAATTTATCATCACTTATCTGCTGTCTTTGGCGGCGCACTATTCGCCTCTGGAAGTCAACTTTATCCTGATTGACTACAAGGGCGGCGGCATGTCGGAAACGCTGCGCAAGCTGCCGCACGTCGTGGGCACGATTACGAACCTTGGCGGACGGCAGGGTATTCACCGGGCGATGGTATCCATCAAGAGCGAGGTGCAGCGGCGGCAGCAGGTCTTCAGCGAATTGCAGATGAAGCGCGGCATCAGCAGCCCGAACATCTATCAGTATCAGGCAATGTACCGCAAGCACGAAGTCAGCGAGCCGATGTCGCACCTGATTATCGTCTCGGACGAATTTGCGGAGCTGAAGCAGCAGGAACAGGAATTCATGGATGACCTCATCAGCATCTCCCGCATCGGGCGCAGCTTGGGCATCCACCTGATTCTGGCGACGCAGAAGCCGTCCGGTGTCGTCAACGAGCAGATTGTCGGCAACACGCGCTTCCGCGTCTGCCTGAAGGTGCAGGATCGCAGTGACAGTATGCAGATGCTTGGCCGCCCGGAAGCCAGCACGCTGGTCAACACGGGGCGCTTCTACCTGCAGGTGGGCAGCAACGAGCTGTTCGTGCTGGGGCAGAGTGCATGGAGCGGCGCGCCGGATACGGATTTGCCGTACTATCGCAAGCAGCCGGATACTTCGCTGGAAATCCTCAACGATTATGGCAGTGCGGTGCTGAAGCAGCAGCCGACGGGCCGCCGGGAGAACGAAAGCGGGCTGAAGCAGGTCAGCGCCGTGACCGAACACATTGCGGAAGAAGCAGAAAAGCTCTCCGTCATTCCGGCGCAGATTTGGCTTCCACCGCTTAATCCGGACGAGATTACCCTCTCGTGGCTGGCGGAAACGTACTCGGCGGAAATCCATCCGGAGCAGATGGAAGCCGTGATTGGCATGGTGGACGACCCGGCGCAGCAGCGGCAGTATCCGCTGAAAATTAACCTCAGCGACGGCAACATTCTGCTCTACGCCATGCCCAATTCGGGCGAAAACGAGTTCATTGCGGCAATGGTTGCGTCGCTGTGCGAGCACCACGGGCCGGATATGCTCAACATCTACTGCCTTGATTACGCGGCGGAAGCCGGGCGGCTCTTTGCAAGCCTGCCGCAGGTCGGCGACGTGATTGTCGGCGGCGAGGATGAGAAGTTCCAGAACTTCATCAAGTGGCTGAATCAGGAAATCAGCAGACGCAGAAAGGTGCTGGCGGATTATGCGGGCGACATCCAGCTTTACCGCAGCGCATCGGGCAGCACAATGCCGGATTTGCTGATTATCATCAACAACTACGCCGCCCTGCAGGAGACGTACGAGGATGAAGCGGCGCTGCTCCACCAGCTGATGCGCGAAGGCACGCGCTTCCACATGTACTTCATGGTGGCGGTGACGACGAGCACGACCATGCGCATCCGCGATACGCAGAACTTCACGCAGAAATACTGCTTGCAGCTGGCGGACAGCGGAAGCTACTTCGACGTGCTGGGCAGGACGGAAGGCATGGAGCCGTGCAGCCGGGTTGGCAGCGGCATTTTCCGCGACGAGCGGATTCTGGAGTTCCAAGTGGCGAAGATGGCGGACACGACGAATGAAGTCCACGCGGCATTCATCGAAATGAGCAGGCGCGTGGCGGAGCAGTATCCGGAACAGCGTGCGCCGAGGGTGCGGGTGCTGCCGCCGTTCGTCAGCGTGGCGGATTTGACCGCAGCGCCGGAGAAGATTCCGATGAACCGCGTGCCGATTGGCATCAGCCGCACGACGATGATGCCGGTGGAATGGAATTTGAAGGAAAACTTCGCCAACGTGATTCTCTACCGCGACCGCCCAAAATTCCCGTTTGTGGAGCGGCTGACGGAAATGCTCGCCCTCTGCCCGGAGCGCAAAGTGACTGTGCTTGACCTCGGGCAGACGCTGAACATCAAGTCGGAGCGGGTGCAGGTGGTGCACGATAAAGAAGCGTGCATGAACATCATCAATGAACTGCAGCGGACGAATCTGGCGCGCAACAACGCCTACAAGACGGCGCTGATGAAAGGCGAACCGACCCCGACGTTCTCGGAGGAGGTCTACATCATCTGCGGCTACAAGAACCTGATGGAGGCCATCAAGGAATCGAACCAGACGACGGCATCCATGCAGGTCGTCCTCCTGCGCGGCTCGGCGAATTACGCTCTGCACCTGATTCTGGTGGAAGAATCGGCGAACGTGAACGGCTCGCTGCGCATGGAAGAATGGTATCGGCGCAGCTGCGTGCGGAACGGTCTGTGGCTCGGCAAGGGCTGCTCGTGGCAGAGCGCGCTGGAGATTGAAGGCAAAGTGGCGGAAATGGACGGCGCATTCGGCTGTCTGGTGCATCAGGGTGAGCCGACAAGCTGCCTGATGCTGACGAACGCTTAATAGAAAGGTGGCTGGAAGCATGGAAGACAAGGTGCTTGTCCGCGTCCGGGCATCCATGTCGGGGCTGGCGTTTGATTTCAAAATCCCCTATGACATTCAGGTGAAGGACATTACGCCGACCATGAAGCAGATGTTCTGCAAAGTCAGCGAGCAGAAGCTGCCGTTTTTGCAGCGGCCGCTGCTGTTCAAGATGGACGGCGAGATGCTGGCGGAAAGCAAAACCTTCCGCGAATTGCAGATTGCCAGCGGCGATTTGCTGATTCTGGTCTAATCACTTATTTCGGCAGCAAACAGGAAAACGGGAAACATGCAGGCGAGCAGCACAGCAACAGCACGAAAACGACGAAGGAGGGACTTAACATGTCGAAGGTAACGGTGAATACGCAGGGTCTGCGCCAGAAGGCGTCGACCATCAGCAGCGAGGCGACTGCGTATCAGAAGGAAATGCAGAAGATGTTCGAGGCGGTGGAAAGCCTGAAGAGCAGCTGCGAGGGCACGGACATCAACGCTTACGTCAAGGACATTGTGAACTGCAAGCCGGAGATGGAAGCACTCTACAACAAGCTGTCTGCCAGCGCGCAGACGCTGGAAGGTATCGCGGAAATCCACGACAAGGTGGAAGCATCCTACCAGTAATCATCAAGAACAGCAATCAACTGCCTGCATAAATCCTGTTAGCCTGTTTCTCAATAAAATACAAAAATCAACGGTTCAGAAAAAGAAAAAGGAGTGATTATGATGGCGGGAGAAAACCGCGTAATTGACCTTGATGCGATGGGGGCGACGGTGACTGCGCTTGAAAATGCGAACAAGGCGATGGGCTCGCACTTGGAGACGATTGTGAGCACGACGAACAGCGTCAAGAGTTCCTATGACGGTCCCGGCACGGAAGACCTGATTAAGACGGCAGGCTTGATGACCCAGCGCTTTGCGACGCTCAAGGAGAGCATCGAGAAGATGAAGAAGACGCTGCAGACCATGACCGACACGAATCGCGCTGCCATTGACGCGACGAACAAGTATCTGCAAGAGCAGGAACAGCAGTACAAGTAAGCTTATTGCCTGCTGACAAGCATCATCATCAATAGCAGCAGCCCGCTCTCTTCACAGGGATTTTTTCCCCTTGTGAAGGGGGCGGGCTTGGGAGGAAATATGGCAGATAAGGTATTGAAGTTTGATACGGACAAGGCAGGGCAGGATATTACTGCGCTGGGCGAGAGCGTGAACCAGATTGACGCAATGGTGGACACGATGAAGCAGACGCTGGAAGCGATGTGCGGTCTGTGGGACAGCAGCAATGCGACGAAGATGCTGCAATTGGTCAGGCAGCAGGTGAATGCGATTCAGCTGTATGACTATGTGCACTATGCCTGCACGGTGCTGCAAAATGCCAACGTCAACTATCAGGTTGCCATGCGGTTTGACCAGAAGGCATTCCAGCAGATGAGCAATCAGTATCTATGAGGTGATGGAAGATGAAACTGTACCTGAATTCCAGCGGAAAAGCCAAAAAGCAGGAAGCACTGGATGCTTTGCAGGAATCCATCAACGCATTGCGGCAGGCGAGCGAAGCCCTGTCGGAGTCGAACAAGCTCACCGGCATCGGCACGGAGATGCTCAAACAGAAGATTGACGAGCTGATGGACGATATTGCGAAGAAGAAAAGCAAAGTTTCACAGATTGAATGATACCCTGCCCGGAACAATACGACTTATTTTGACACCTGCCGATTTGCAGCAGGATTCTGAAGCTGAGGAAAGGTTGAGGACACCATGACGACGAACTATGCTGAAAATCTGACAGAACTTCAATCGCTGCTGCACAGCACGAGCGGGCAAATCCGCACGCTGAAAAGCAAGATGGATACGCCGGAACTCCAGCGCGTGTACGAGCAGGCGCGCGCAAGCGACGCAGGATCGCAGCTGGAAAGCAATATTTCCAGCGACCTTGCGAAAAACGGCTATCTGGGTGCAGACGGCAAGGTGAACACGCGCGGCTATCTGGGCATGATTGGTATGCCGCAGGATGTGGCGGATGGTTTCAGCCAAGCGGTGGAAAACGAGCCGCGCAATCTGACCGCGGAAGAATTGCAGGCTGAACAGAGGACTTTCGCCCAGACGGTGGTGGCGAATCGCGGGCAGACCTCCGTGTCGCTCAATGAATATATTGCCATGAGCGGCAAGGCGACATCAGACAATATTACGACGGCGGATTACGCAGTGTACGCCGAATTGTCGTATGCCAGCAAGCAGTACGACAGTCAGGGCTATTTGAATGCCACGCAGAGAACAAATGTGTCGGTGAAGGAGTACGCACAGGGACTTCTCGACGAAATGCCGGCAAGCAACCCGTACAATCCGACGGAAAATCAGGCGGCGTATGATGCTTGGAACCGCCAGTACGGGACGAAAGCCTATCAGGAAGAGCGCGAATTTTTGCGCACGGTTGCCAATTCGGAGCGCTACGCCGATGTGACGGTGGACGGCAGCGAGCTGATGAACGCGGGCAACAACCGCACGAATCTGCTGGTCGTCGGCTATGGCGACGGCAAGGCGGTCATGACCATTCAGGGTTCGGACGGCACAGTCGCCGACTGGGGTCAGAACACGCATCTGGGGGTTCGCGACAGCGAAACTTGGAGTACGAGAAAATGCGAGGAGTACGCCCAAAACTACACGTCGATTGACCTGAACGGCCACTCTCAGGGCGGCCATGAGGCAATCACGGTGGCTGTTTTGGGGGACGATTCGTTTAAGGGCAAAATCGGGCAGGTCGTCAGCTTGGATGGCAACGGGCACACGAAGGCGTTTGCGGAAGAATATGCAAGCGAAATTGCCAAACTTGACGGCAAAATTATTCATTATAATCCGGGCAACAGCATCGTCGGTGAACTTGAACACGGGATTAACGCCGGAAACACGGTCTATGTTGAAACAAACGGTACGGGTCTTTTTGACCAAGGAAATATCCACCCGGCGACGAGCTGGCGTTATGAGCTGAACGGCGGGGCACAGACGACGGAGCGCAGCGCGGGCAGTATTATTTTCTCCGATGTGATGAATTTTGTCGCGGATAACTGCTCTGAATCGCAGGTGAAGCAGCTTGGCGAAACGCTTTTCGGGCGCTTCCTCTATGATCAGGATAATCCCGATCAGCTTGGCGCGCCGAAGAACCTTGATGAGTTCCTTGTCCGTCTGGGAGGCATGAACGACGAAGACGTGCTGAATCTCGCGAGCGTGGGCTGCACCGTCCTTGGCAATTTCCTCACGTCGGACACGGTGGCAGATGCAATTGATACGATTGCGGATGTCGTGATTCCTATCATCGCGGATACGGTCGGCGATATTGTTTCCGGCATAACGGAAAAAGCGATTATGGCTGCGCTGGTGGATTTTCCGGTGCTGAACGTCATCCTTGCAAAGATAGGCGGCAAAGTCTTAGGAAAGCTGGCGTCGATACTGACAGAAAAGGTGCTGGGCGAATTCGTCGAGCAGATTAAGCAGGGCGTCAAGAAGCTCGGCGAATTCTTGCAGCAGCTTGGCGACGCGATTGACAAATACCGTCAGCAGATTACCGCCGCAAAGACAGCCGCACGCCAAGCCTATATTGCGGCGAATCCGAAAATCAGCTCTGACTGTCTCCAGCTGGAAGAGACCGCGAAGCTGATGCAGAAGGCGATAGACAGCCTGAACGAAGCAAACGATGCGCTGAAGCGTATGATGGACTGCTTCTTGGAGGATGTTGCAGAAAAAATCACGAAAATGGTGGGGGATGACCTCGTTACCAAATATGTTACGAAAACGGTTATCCGGCTTGCAAGTGCTGCGACCAATTTTGTTCGCGAAAAGTGGGGATTCCGGCTGGAAGACCTCGGCAAGCGCGGTGCGATGGAAAACATCCGCAAGGCGTGCCTGCGCATCAGCGCGGAGACGCGGGATGTTATGCGCGGAACGGCGACGAGCCTCATGGAGAGCAGTTTCACGGTCGAACCTGCCGCCATGCTGGCCAAGTGCAAGGTGATGGAGACGACGGCGGAGCAGCTGAAGACGCAGAAGAACACCTTCCAGACGCAGATGGACAACACGAAGGGCTACTGGCAGGGCAGCGACCAAGAGGCGTTCGAGCGGGATGTTGCGAAGCTGGTGGAAGCGGCGGATATCCAGATTCAGAACATCCTCGTCCGCGTCGCGCAGGTGTCGGATGCGATGCAGCGCTATCAGCAGTTCCAGGATGCGGCGGTGCAAATCTGTCAGGATAACACATAATCGGGCGTTTATCACAGGCAAAGAAAGAGGTTGAGACGATGCAGGAATGGTTTCGGAATGCCGTCATCGGCATACTGCTGTGCTGCATGATGCTGTCGGCTGCCGTGGCTGATATTGGCGGGGACGACCCGGCGTTCTTCTACGATACGGCACTGAAGAACGTGGAGCTGGATCGCTATGCCGATGCGGAAGAGTACTTCACAAAGGCTGGTTCCTACAAGGATGCTGCCCTGTGGAAGCGCTATTGCGAAGCGATTCAGAAGACAAACGGGGACGCGGCCATTGCGGATTTGCAGCGGGCGCAGACGCTCTTTGACGGCTTGCTCAACGTCAGCATCGAAAACGACAAGTGGCAGCCCGCCCAGTGGAAAAAGTACGGTCAGGCGCTCCTGAACGAGAAAAAGGGCTTTCTGGACAGCGCCATGAAGACATATCAGGAACTGGGAAACTTCCAAGACAGCCTTGACCGCTATTGGATGCTGAACGACCAACGGAATGGCACAAGCGGGCGCAGCACCTATGAGGGCTGGCTTGTCACCTCGAAATATGCCGTGATTTACATTGGCCCCGGCAGCAATTACCCGGAGGGCGAAACGTCGGATGCGTGGGAAAAAGAGCGGCAGAACAGCAAGAAAGTCAAAGTAAGCGTGCTGGAAAAAACGGGCTACTGGTACTTGATTGAGTATTCCGTGGATGGGCTGCTGACGCGCGGCTATGTGGCGCAGAACCGCTTGGTGGATGTGCAGGTGGGCGTGCCGGAGACGACGGAGAAGGGCGTGCTGAAAATCGGCGGCGGAAAGCCGCTGTACGCCGGGCCGGGCGAGGAATACAAGGTGCGGCTGAACATGATTCCGGCGGGCAGCACCCTGCGCATCTTTGACGACGAGGAAGACGGCTACCAGCTTGTTGAGTATGAGGACGCGAAGGGCATCTGCTACCGCGGATGGATGGAAAAGTGAAGTAAAGGAGATTGATTGATGATGAAACCGGGGCTGCGAACCATGTGGATGGCATTTTTCCTCTGCGCGGTGATGCTGATGAACATTGCTGCGGCTGACATTGGCAACGGCCCCGGTGTCGCGGACAGGAAGGAATTTGAAGCGCTGTTTGCGGCGGAGGAGTACGACAAGGCGGCGGAGTTCTACCGGGAGCGCGACTTGCGGCAGATTCAGTCGCTGGACGACTACAAGGCGTTTCTGGACATTCAGTCTGCCTTGGCGGATGAATCGGCGGACTACGCGCTGGTGATTTCCAAACTCAAGGTGCTTCAGCAGCGCGGCTTTTCGCCGACTGGATGGCAATCGTCCGTGGCGGCGTGGGTGAGCTACGCTACGGGGCGGCAGGCGGAGAGCGTCGGCGACTATGACGCGGCAGTGACGGCATACGAACAGGCGGGCGGCACGGCGGATTCCGTGTCGCGGCTGGAAGTGTGCCTTCAGCTGAAGCGGCAGACATCCGAAGCGGCGGCGAACCGGCTGCTGCAGGAGGGCAAGCAGGAGCAGAACGCGGAGAAGGTTCAGCAAGCGAAAGAACTGTTTGCCGCGCTGGGCAAAACGGACAAGGTGGCGCTGTGCAATCAGACGCTGGAAGACATTGCCGAAGCCCAGCAGTATGCAGAAGCGGTGCAGCGCTATCAGGATGCGCTTGCAAAGAACGACCGCGCGCTGATGATGCAGGTGGAAAAGGCGTTTGCGGATTTGGGTAAGGTGCAGGACAGCGAAAGCTATCTGGCGGCGTGCCGGAAGTGGCTGGCGGATGATGCACGGAACATCACCGTGACGCTCCAGCTTGACGGCACGGCGCTGACCGTTGCATGGTCGGACAGCGCAGAATCAACGGAAAACGCTGCCTATCAGGTGACGATTCAGCAGAAGGACGCACCGCAAGTCTTCCAGCAGGTGCAGGCGGGGGACAAAACGGAAATCAGCATCAAAAACCTGATTCCGGAGGTCGCGTATGCGGTGTCCGTGAAGGAAGTGCACAGCGGCAAGCAGTCGCAGACGCAGGAAGTGCAGGTTCCTGCGGCGGCGGCGTTTTCCCGCTGGGGGATGACGTGCAGCGACATGAAAATCGAAACGGCATCCCGCAGTATGCTTGTGGCATTTGACTACTGGCAGCTGCGCGAGAAGTTCATGACGGACAGCAGCGATGCGTTCGTGATGGCGCGCGGCAGCATCAGCCAGCAGGAAAACAGCTATTTCGTCATTCTGCCGTTCAGCGTGACGGAAACGGCGGAGATTGATTTGCCGTGCCAGTGGGTGATTCGCACAGCTGCAAATGGTACATACGCATCCGAAGCGGGACAGGAGCAAGGCAATGTTCAGCCGGGAATGCGGCCCTTTTTTGTGAGCTGGGACAGCGTGCGCGGCGAAAACGTACTGGACAAGCTGCTGGATGCGCTGTATCAGGCAAACGACCGCACTTGGCCGGAGACGAGGGTCTGCGTGGAATACTATCTGGACGGCGAACTGGCGGGACAGACATATTTTGAATTAACGAACGGGAAATGAGGGAAGGGCTATGGAATCATTTCCGCAGGAATGGAAAGAGAAGCAGGTGCTGCAAGGCTGGCAGCTGCTGAATCATGACATGCTGCCGTCCGGGGAGGGCGGATACGGCAAGGTGTACAAAATCGCCAAAGAGGACACAGGCGAAACGGCGGCGCTGAAGTGGATTCGCATCAAAACGGACAGCAAGCAGCAGATGTCGGAAGCGCACCGGCGGCTCAGCACGGAAATCAAGGTCATGTACGACATGAGCAGCGTGCCGCAGATTGTGCATATTCAGGACTATGCCATCATGGACAACGAGGATGAGCTTTGCGTGGATGCGCTGATTCGCATGGAGTGGCTTCAGCCGCTCAAGGAGCGAATCCGCAAGCTGAAGCTGCAGGATGTGGCGCAGATTGCGACGGATATTTCCGAAGCCCTCAAGCAGCTGCACGCGAAGAATCTGGTGCATGAGGACGTAAAGCTGGAGAACATTCTCTATGGCGACGGCATCTACAAGCTGAGCGACTTCGGCTGTGCGTCCTACTTGTCCAGCAGCGTCGTGGGGCGGCCGGGCGGCACATCCTTTTACCGTGCGCCGGAATATTTGCAGAAGGAAGCCGTGCCGTCGTTTGTGGGTGACATTTACTCGCTGGGCATGACGTTCTATCTGCTGTTCAACGATGGCAAGCTGCCCTACCAGAAGACGGGCATTTCCACCACGGCGGCGTATGAGGAGATGAAGCGAGCCTGTGCCAAGGGTGCGGGGCATTATCCGCCACCCGCGGATGCCGTTGCGCCGATTGCGGATGTAATCGCGAAAGCCACGGCGATTCAGCCGGAAGCGCGCTATCAGCGGGTTGAGGATTTCAAGCGCGAATTGTGTCAGGCGATTGCCCAGCTGCCGCTGAAAACGCCCCTGCACGAGGATGGCGACCGGGGCACGCAGTCGGCAAGCTCGCACAAGCCGCGCCGCCCGTTCAGCAGCTCCAACCATCAGGCGCAGAGCGTCTATCAGACGAGCCAGACCGCCGCTGTGCGCACGGCAGAGCACACCAAGCGCACGCAGGACGGCTTCCAGATTCCGCAGAACGAGGCGGAAGCGCCCGCTGCGCAGGAGGAAAAGCCCGAAGAAGTGCCGGAAAGCAAGCGGCGCGGGCATCTTGTCCGCTGGGTGCTGGCGATTGCGGCGGTGATGCTGGTGGCAGGAATGATGGTGCTGCTGCGCCTTGTCCATCAGGAGAATATCACCGTGGCGGCGGCAAACTGTACGAATGTCATCCTGCAGGCGAAAGAGGAAAAACAGGCGCAAATCCGCTATTATGCGCTCGGCACGCCCAATCACGCGGTGGAGCAGAGCATCAGCCGCTGGCCGGTGGAGCTGACGGGGCTGATTCCGGCGACGACCTACGAGGCGGAAATCAGCACGGCATCCGGCACATCCACCCTGCGCTTCACGACGAAGGCGGTGGAGAACAACCGCAGCGCAACGCGGCAGTATCAGGCGCTGTACGTTGCCAGCAAGGCGGAAATCGCCCAGAAGCTGGAGCAGGGCATGACGCGCAACGAAATGCTGCTGAACGGTGTTTATCAGCCGGTGGATATGCCGTGGAAAATCCAGCTGCGCAACGGCTCGACGGCGTATCAGGACGTGGAATACCTGCTGTACGCGGAATTTCAGCGTTCCGCATCGGCACAGGCGGAAAACATCATGACGGGCGTCATCCTCCGCATCGGGAAGGAAGAGGTGTACGCGGTTCAGAAAGAAGAAGGCTACATTTTGCCGAATCTGCTGATTAAGATGTATTTTCCGCTGGATGACCTGTTCGCACAGCGCTGGGAGGAAAAGCAGGGCACGCAGTATTACGGCAGTGCCACGCTGGAAATGTACTGCGGCGACGATTTGGTGGCGAACGGGACGGTTTCCATCGAGGAAGAATAATTGATAGGGGGTAAGATTCCGGTGAAAAAGGTTATGCTGGTGCTGCTGGCGATTTTGCTGAGCCTATCCATCGCCTGTTCGGAGGAAATGCTGCGGGTTTCCATCATCCCGGAGGTAGAAGCATATATTGATGAATTGTCGCTCGCCCAAGGCAGAAAGTGCAGCACCGATGCGCTGCAGAACTGCATCCGCGAGCTGGAGAGCATGGGCGGCAAAACCGCATCCGCTATGCGATTGTACTGCACGGTGCTGGTTGCGCTGGATGACGGCGATTTTGACACGGCGAAGAGCGCGATGAGTCTGCTGGTGCTGCCGAACGTGGCGGCATCGTTTGATGAGAGCATCGTCGGTTCGGCGGGCGAAACGTCCATTGCCACGGTGGAGATGCTGTCGTACTATCTGGATGGGCGGGCTGCGGAAAGCGCGGGCGACGATGAGGCGGCGCTTGAGGCCTATCAGCAGTGCGCGGGCGAATTTGACACACTCTACCGGATTTCTGCCGTCAAAATGCGGCGATTCAACAAGGCGGTTGACCTGATGCTGAGCGGCAAGTATGCCGAGGCGGAAGCGATTCTGATTGCCCTGAACGCGGAAGGGTACGAAGGAGCAAGCGAGTATTTGCAGTACTGCCGGAATCAGATGGGGCGCGTGGAAGCAACCGCCACGCCGCGCACGGCGGAGGTGAGCGCAAAGATGAACGCGCTGTTCACCGTCGGCAATTATGTCACGTTCGGGCATTATCCGCAGACGAAGAATGGCAACGATTCCACGCCCATCGAGTGGGCAGTGCTGGCGCGCGACGGCAGCAAGGCGCTGCTGCTGAGCCGCTACGGGCTGGAAGCGCAGCCGTATAATCAGGTGTCGGCAAATGTGACGTGGGAGGATTGCACGCTGCGTGCGTGGCTGAATGACACCTTCCTGAACCGCGCATTCACGCGGGAGGAGCAGACGGCGATTCTGCTGACTGACGTGGACAACAGCCGCGCGCAGGGGTACAGCAGCTGGGCGACCGACGGCGGCAGCGACACGCAGGACATGGTGTTCCTGCTCAGCTATGCGGATGCGCAGTATTACTTTGGCTTGGTGTATGGCGACAAGAACAACCGGATGGCGCGGACGAGCCCGACCCCGTATGCCCTTGCGCGCGGTACATGGGTATCCAGCGATGACCCCACCTACGACGGCAAATACGCCGCATGGTGGTGGCTGCGCTCGCCCGGCGGAGAGCAGAACTGCGCCGCGCGCGTCTCCCCGGAAGGTGGGCTGGTGGGAAGCAGCGTGAGCTATACCTACACGATGATTCGCCCTGTGATTTGGGTGGATTTGTCGTCCGCAGTGCTTCAGGAGACTGCTGCGGCGGGCGCTGGCACGGCGGTGCTGATGATGAACCAATCCAGCGCGGGGGTGGCTTCTGCGGCAGCACAGCCGACCGCTGCACCGAAGGCGACGGCTACGCCGAAGTCAGCAACGGCAAATACGCCGCAAGCTCCGGTTCGGGCAACGGCGACACCGACAGCCATGCCGGGTGCTACACCGCCCGCGCCGACTACGAGACCTACGAATCGCCCCGCGCATAATCCAACGCCGACACCACATTATGCGGAAGGGGAACTGCCGGATTTTCCGGATGATGAGATTACTACGCGACCTGCGCACAATCCTTTTTTGCCAGAACCAGACCCAACAGGCTCATCAGGTGGCACCAACAGTTCTCTGCCAACACCAACACCACATTATGCGGAAGGGGAACTGCCGGATTTCCCAGACTAATCAACCGTATTGTGCGCTTACTTATAAGAATGCGGGGAGGATGGAGAAGGTCATGAAACGAATGGTTGCGCTGCTTCTGGGTATTGCGCTGCTGCTGATGAGCGTCGCGGCGGCAGACGACGACCTGAACGAGATTGCAGCAAGGGTGGAGAACTATCTGGAAGACATGACGGACGATGCAGGTACGCAGACACTGGAAGAATGCCTGGAGCTGCTCAAGAACGTCGGCAACGGGCCATCCAAGAAGGCGCTGGAAATCTACTGCAAAATCCTCCTGAACATTGCGAAAGAGAACTTCGACGACGCGAATCAGAGCATGTACACACTGACGCTGCTGAAAAAGAACTTCGAGGAGGAGTTTATCGAGCACAGCGCGGGCATCACGTCGTTCCTGACGGTGGATGAGCTTGGCGCTTACCTGCAGGGGCGCGAAGCGGAGTATCGCGGCGACTGGGATGCAGCCATGACGGCGTACGAGCAGTGCGCGGCGAAAGCGGATGTGCTTGACCGAATGATGACCATCGAGGGCAAGCAGTACGGCGATGCGATTGACCTGATTGACGCTGGCCGCTACGACGAGGCGCACGCGATGTTGGAGAAGCTGGCGGAGCGGAATTATTCGTACGCGAAGCAGATGCTGCGGGACTGGGCGACGCCCACGCCGAGACCGACGGCGACACCCACGCCGAAGCCGACGGCAACGCCGACGGCGACGCCGACGGCGACGCCCAAGCCCAAGCCGACGGCAACGCCGACAACCGTGCCGCAAGAGGTATCTGTGACAATTACAGTCAAGTATCTAAATGCTTATGGAACTCCAATAGCAGACGAGCAGTCGATGACGCTTTCGTCGGGCACATACAGCATTCGCCCGACACCGACAAATCTGCAACCGGGCTATCAGCTGAAGCCAAACAACACAGAAATAACTATAACAGTTTATAATGATGGTACACTGGACACAGATTCGGAGAATATTGTTTTCTATTATGAGCAGAAAACAGCAGAGGCATCAACGCCAGAGGAAAATGAAAAATTTTCAGTGCACTTTGGTACTGCTGTTGGTTTCGATGGCGGCGAAGTGACAGCAAGAGTGATCCTGCGGCAGCCTATTATGCAAGGGGAAAAAGATACCATTGCATGGTTGTTTATTGATGCGTCCACGCAAACACCCGGAATGGGGACAAAATGTGCGGAGAATGGCGACTTCAAGTGGCAATTCCTCGATAAAAGTGGCCCGTTTATCCTCGGTGAGAATGCGGATGCACTAACTGGTGCGACTGTTACCTAAACGGCGGTGGTAGAAGCTATCAATGCGGCATTGAGTGCACCGGCAATTGCGGAAAATGCTACATGGGTTTCTGTACAGGCTTTTAATGGCGGATATATCGGCGTGGGCATGACTGATGAAGATGGCGTGATTACCTCTTTGTTTGTGGATGCGTCCTCGCAGACACCGGGGTTTGGGCAAGAATGCGAAAACGAGGCGTTTACAAGCCAGTTCATTGGCAAGAAAGCACCATTCGTGCTGAATGAAAACATTGACGCGGTAACAAGCGCAACCATCACATCACAGGCGGTTGTAGATGCGGTGAACAGCATCTATGGATATTAAGGAAAGGAAGGAACCCCACATGAAACGACTCATAGCATTACTCCTTGGCATCGTGCTGCTGCTGACAGCCGTGCCTGCCTTGGCGGACGAGGAAACCGACGACTTGAACGAAATTGCGCGCAAGGTGGAGGAAGAATACCTTCTGCCGTTGAGCGAGGGCGAAGGCGCAAAAACCGAAGTTTTGGAAGTCTGCTTGGAAATGCTGAAAGATGCGAAAGGAGGTCCGAAGAAAAAGCCGCTGGAGCTGTACTGCAGGGTTCTGCTGGCCATTGAAAATGGTGAGTTTGAAGATGCAAAACATACGATGTATGTGCTGAACTCAAAGTCCATGAAGGACACATTTGACAAAGCATTCGTTGAAAAGAGCGGCGGCGAGACGGAAACTTCGCTGATGACGGTTGATACGCTGTCCCTCTATTTGGAGGGGCGCGAAGCCGAGAACAATAACGAGCGCGATTTAGCGCTGGCAGCGTATGACCAGTGCTATAACAGCGCGGACGTTTCGTATCGTGTCACAAGGATTGAAGACGAGCAGTACAGCGAAGCAACTGATTTGTGGATAGCTGGAAATTATGACACGGCAAAAAAGCTGCTGAAAGCACTGGCAGAGCGTCAACATGCGGAAGCCATTGCAGCATTGAAAGAATGGGCTACCCCCGAACCGACGGCAAAATCGAATGCCAGCGCTAATGCAACGCCGAAGCCCACTGCCACCCCCAAGCCTACCCAGAAAGTCACTGCAAAGCCCACGACCGCATCCAAGGCTTCCGTCTCCATCACCCTCCAGCTGAACCACGCGGGCATCAACTCCGTTGACCTCTCGTGGACGTGCGGTACGTCCGGCGTGACGTACGAAGTGCAGCGCAAGGGCGGCAGCAGCAGCTCGTGGACGACGCTGGCAACCATCAGCAGCAAGAGCTACACGGACAACAGCGCACAGGCGGGCACGAAGTACACCTACCGCATTGTGGCGAAATCGGCGAGCGGCACGTCGAACGAAGTCAGCGTGACGACGCTGCAAAATTCCACCCCGACGCCCAAGCCCAAGACGTGGGGCAGCTGGAGCAGCTGGTCGACGAGCCCGGTCAGTGCGAGCAGTACACGTCAGGTGGAAACGAAGGTGGAAACGCAGTACAACTCGGTGCCGGTGTACAACTATTCCCGCTGGTACTACTACAACACGGCCTGGGGACAGTGGACGCACTCGTATACACAGTACACAGGTTCGAATTACAAATCCGGTTCAGGCGAATGGCAGTACAAAACGACCAGCCAGCCGCTGGCGAAGGTCAACCAGATTGACGGCCGTCAGCAGTACAACGGCGGCTGGTGGAATGAGTCAATCAGCTACAAGCAGGAGAGCTATCAGGTGACGTATTACCGTTACCGTGATCTCAAATAAAAACGAAAAGAAAGGTGGAACTTGACGATGAAACGAATCTTGGCATTGCTACTGGGCATCGTGCTGCTGATGGCGGCCGTGCCCCCCGTACCCGCCTTGGCGGACGAGGAACCGAGCTCGGAACTGAAAGAGATTCAAGGTCAGCTGGAAGAATACATTGGCAACATGGACAGTGTAAAAGATGAAGCAGAAATAACCCAGAATACAAACATACTGCGAGAGTGCCTTGCCAAATTGGAGAAAACCAGCGGCGGCCCGGCGAAAAAAGCAATAGAGGTCTACTGCAACGTACTGATGAAAATTGAAAGCCAAGAATTTGTGGACGCAAGACAGAATATGCGTGCACTGAAACTGCTGAAGGACAATTTCGAGGCAGCATTTCTTGACGGCAGTGGTGTCAATACGCCGCTGTTCACAGTCGATGAACTGGAAAGTTACTTGCAGGGACGCGAAGAAGAATACATGGGACACGATGAGAAAGCGATTGCAGCTTACGAAGCGTGCCTTGCTAAAGCGGATGCAACGAAGCGCGTAGCGGCAATTAAAGATAGAATGTATTCGGACGCGGTTAATCTGATTATTGAGGGAAAAGATTCGGATGCGCGCGAAAAGCTGGAAAAGCTGAAGAATCTGGATTATCCCGGCGCGGAGCAGATGCTGAACAATCTGCCCACGCCTACGCCCACTCCTGCGCCTACGCCTACTCCCAAGCCGACGATTACGCTGCAAATTGATAGGATTGCGGAGAATCGAGTTGACCTGACATGGGTGTGCAGCCAACAGGACATCATGTGCACGCTGCAGCGCCAAAACAGCAGGAGCACTGAGTGGGAGACGGTCAGTGTCGTACGCTCGGGAGTTTCGAACAGCGATAGCGACTCTGGCTTGACGTGGGGCGAAAAATACCGTTACCGTGTGATTGCCGGGGAACTTAACCTCGTGTCGAATGTAGTTGATGCGCAGATTCAGCCGACGGCAACGCCGAAACCCACCGCAACGCCCATCCCGAAGCCCACTGCGACTCCTACGCCGAAAATCACGATTAGTCTGTGGAAGGATGACGTGACAACCGACTATGTGTCGCTGGGATGGCAGTGCAGCAAGTACGGCGCGGCGTTCAAATTACAGCGTCAGGACGGCGGAAACAGCACGTGGTTCACGGTTGTTGAAGATTATGTGTATGACACATATTACTTTACTGACTGGTCAATCACGTCGGGGCAGTCGTACCGCTACCGCGTTGTTGTGTCGGGACAGAACTCGAACGAACTCTCTGTGAATGTCCCGAAGCCCACCGCTACGCCCAAGTCAACCGCGAAGCCGACTGCAACACCCAAGCCCTCCGTCTCCATCGGCCTCCAGCTGAACCGCGCGGGCATCAACTCCGTTGACCTCTCGTGGACGTGCGGTACGTCCGGCGTGACGTACGAAGTGCAGCGCAAGGGCGGCAGCAGCAGCTCGTGGACGACGTTGGCAACCATCAGCAGCAAGAGCTACACGGACAACAGCGCGAAGGCAGGCACGAAGTACACATACCGCATCGTGGCGCAATCGGCGAGCGGTACGTCGAACGAAATCAGCGTGACGACGCTGCAAAATTCTACCCCCACGCCTAAGTCTGTAACGCCTAAGCCTGTAACGCCTAAGCCTGTAACGCCTAAGCCTGTAACGCCTAAGCCCGTGACGCCTAAGCCTGTGACGCCTGTGCCTGTAACGCCTGCGCCTGTGACACAGCCGCCCAAGGCATGGGGCAGCTGGAGCAGCTGGTCGACCAACCCGGTCAGCGCGAGCAGCACCCGTCAGGTGGAAACGAAGGTGGAAACCGAATACTACTCGGTGACGGTGTACCACTATTCCCGCTGGAAGTACTACAACACGGGTCACAACCAGTGGTATTACTCCTATGCACAGTATACGGGTTCTAATTACAAATCCGGTTCGGGCGAATGGCAGTACAAGACGACCTATGAGCCGCTGTCGACGAATGGTTCTGCGGATGGCCACACGCGCTATGCGGACTGGTGGTGGAATCAGACAACCGGCACGGAGCAGAAGAGCCGTCAGGTGACGTACTACCGTTATCGCGACTACAAGTAATCCCAAAAGCGGGCAGGCACATACGCCTGCCCGTTTTTTGCGTTGTTCTTTTTTCGGAATAGCTGTTGAATTGCTTGAAAAAATGGAAATAAAGGTGTATAATGAAAGCAGAATGATGTTCTCCGGTGAACGGCGCGCTGCTTGAAAGAGAAGGTCTGACATCGGACGATAAAAAGGAGGAACTATCATGGCAGTGAATTTGAAGAAGGGTCAGAAGGTTGATTTGACGAAGGGCAACCCCGGCTTGAGCAAAATCATGGTCGGCTTGGGCTGGGACGTGAACCGCTACGACGGCGGACATGACTTTGACTTGGATGCCTCTGCATTTCTGCTGGGCGCGAATGGCAAGGTTGCGAACGATTCGAACTTCGTGTTTTACAGCAACTCGGCTGATCCGTCCGGCGCGGTACGGTACGGCGGCGACAACAGAACCGGCGCTGGGGAGGGCGACGACGAGACGATTTTCGTTGACCTTGCCACGGTTCCAGCGAACGTGGAGAAGATTGACTTCACCGTGACCATCTACGACGCCGCCGAGCGCCGCCAGAACTTCGGACAGGTCAGCAATGCGTACGTCCGCGTTGTGGATGAATCCACAGGCATGGAGCTGATTCGCTACGATTTGGAGGAGGATTTCTCCATTGAAACGGCGATTGTTGTTGCGGAAATCTACCGCCACAACGGTGAATGGAAGTTCAATGCCATCGGCAGCGGTTTCCAGGGCGGACTCGAAGCACTCTGCATCAACTTCGGCGTGAATGTATAACGGTGCGGAAATAACCTGACAGAGGAAGAGACGTACCCCGTTTCCTCCTCTTTTTTTCAAAATACAGCGCGTCTGCGGAGGAAAATAGGAGCATGAAGAACAGCAAACGCCTTCGGATTAGTTACAACGCCCCTGCTATCTTGTCCTTTGTCCTGATTTGCTTTGCGGTGCAGCTGCTGAATGTCCTGACAAAAGGGGCAAGCAATCGGGCTGTGTTCAGCGTCTATCGTTCCTCGTTTCTTGATCCGCTGGCGTATCTGCGTTGCGTCTGCCACGTCTTTGGCCACGCAAACTGGAATCACCTGATGGGCAACATGATGTATATCCTGATTCTGGGGCCGATGCTGGAGGAAAAGTACGGCACATCCAACATGGTGTTCATCATGCTGGTGACGGCGCTGGCGACGGGGCTTGCGAACCTGATTTTCTTCCCGAACATTCGCCTGCTGGGGGCGAGCGGCATCGTGTTCGCGATGATTCTGCTCTCATCCATCACCATCACGGAAGAGCATACGATTCCGCTTTCGTTCATTCTTGTTGCCGCGATTTACATCGGGCAGCAGGCGTATCAAGGGCTTTTCACGGCGGATAACATCTCGCAGATGGCGCATATCGTGGGCGGCATAATCGGCTCGGTGCTGGGATTTGTGATGAACAAGTATAAAATGAGCCGCTATGAACGAGGCAGCCATGGCTAACAGAATCAACGCAAGCAACCTTTCTGATTTGCTCCTGCCCATGCGCCAAAGAGGAAATGCGCCGGGGGTATACTTTGTGCGCCTGTGCCAATGGAGCCCGGAAATCAAGAATTTTCTCTGGCGCTACCACGAAGCGGCGCGCGCAAAGGGCGTTATCATTGAGGGGCAAATCGGCAATCCGGATGAGCGGCAGCTGAGTTACCTGACGGAAATGCTGGGCAGTGCGTTTGAACCGAATCCGGCGTTCATTACCCAAGCGCTGCAAAAGTGGATGCCGCGCATGAGTCAGGCAAATCGCGTTTCGTTTGCCGAAGCAATGTGCGACCAGATGGATGAATTGAAGCGGAAGGGAAAAACGGACAGCATCATCCGAAACATCTACATGAAGGTGATGTGCTGGCTGTACTACAAATTCGAGCGCCTGATGCCCTTTCTGGGCGACGACAATCCGCCCCGTATTCTCTACGAATGCAATGCGGTTACGGCGCATGAGCTGATTCTCCTGCGCATTTTGTCGATGATGGGGACGGACATACTGCTGCTGGAGCCGCAGGGCGACGCGGCGTACTTGAAGCAGGATGCAGCCTCGGCATGGTCGCAGCTGCTGATTGTGCAGGGGATGCCCTTCGCGAAGGATTTCACACTCAAGCAGTTCCGCAAGGAAATGGCGGCTGCAGCGGCGGGAAATATGCGCCCGCCGTTGCAGCCTGCGCCGCGTCCGGTGGCATCCACGCAGCCGATGCGCCAGCCTGCCCCCGCTGTGCCGCGTCCGGCGATAGCGCCGAACCAGCCGATGCGGACAACACCGCCCGCTGTGCCGCAGCGGCGCGACCCTGAAACATACTTCCCGAAGCCGTCGCGGATGGCATGCACGAATGCGTGGATGAAGGAAGCATCCTATGAGGAAATTCTGACCCCTATTGCGGAACGCGGCGACGACTTCCGCCTGTTCTACCATGCGTTCATCCGCTTAAAAGGCGTGCCGGATAAGCAGACGTACATTAGCGACCTGTTCCAGTTCTACCAGAAGTTCCGCAGCACGGGGCGCAGAATCGCCATTGTCGACGACGGATTATCCCTGCCCGGCCCGGAGGAAGCGGCGCAAATCCGCCGTCACCCGTACCGCTCGCAGGAGGAGCTGATAATCGACATTGCCGGGAATCTGCCAGCGTGTGCGAACGTGGAGCTGCAGCGGCTGATGCAGCAGGCGTTCGTCCGGACGATGATGGCGGCGGCAAAAGCCGAACCGAACCTGAATCGCCTCCTGATTTCCGCCGTGTATCTGCTTTGCTGGATTCATCAGTATCAGGCGGCGCTGTTTCAGGGCTACAAGGGCAGCGAAATTCCGTGCTTTGTGCTGATGGGCGGGTGCAGAAATCAGCATGACGCGCTGTTTGTGCAGTACCTTGCCCAGCTCCCCGTGGATATCCTGATTCTCGCGTGCGATTTGAGCCGCCCGTGCACCGTGCAGAGCGACCAGCTGCTGGAATTGACGGGCAAGGACTCCATGCCCGTGCCGAAATTCCCGCGCGACGGCGGCAGCGTTCAGATGCGCACAATGGCCTCGAACGCTGAGCAGGACTTAACGTCGATTCTCTACACCGATTCGGGCATTTACCGCAATCGGCAGTTCTCGCGGGCGGACGCGATTACGCTGCAAACCACCTACGACGAGGTGTTCATCCTCTGGAGTCAGGAACTCAAATACCGCGCGAATTTCAGCACGGTGAATCAAGTGGTCAACATGCCCGTGGTGTATGCAAAGGCTTCCGGCGTGGAGGATGGCAAGGTGGAGGCATACTGGCAGAAAATCAAACTTCTGCTGGGAGATGACACGATGCTGATTCCCTCGCTGCCCTACGTTGTAACCGGCGCAGCCAACCAGTTTCAGCCGCTGGCGGTGAAAACGCTGCGAAACGGCAGGCTGAAGCGCGAGGAAATCAAGGCAGACCGCCAATATCCGTTCGCTCTGCTGCGCGAAGAACTGCAGGAGCATATGTTTGACAAGGTGCAGCTGATGCTGGATGAGCGGATAATCAAAGGCACGTTCACCAACGGCACGGAATACACGGTGCTGGCGACGGTGCTGAACATGAACCGCGATATCGTCCGGCGGCTGCAAAGTTTCGATTTTACGAAGAAGAATCCCAAGATGGTCGTGTTGTGTACGGGCGAGCAGCCGTGTTCGCTGGAGGATGCAATCCTGATGACCTTCCTGAATCTGGTGGGCTTTGACATTGCGCTCTTTGTCCCGACCGGGTATCAGACGATTGAGCGCTACCTCAATGGGAATTATCCGGTGGAGCACCAAATCGGCGAATACGTCTACGATTTGCAAGTGCCGGATTTTAACGCACTGACCCCAGTCAAACGTTCGTGGCTTGAAAACATACTGAAAAGAGGTAACTGACAATGGCAATGAATTTCAACCGTCCCGCAGGCGCACCGACCACGGCCGTCGCCGCCAAGCCGGAAACGGCGCTGATGGAAGTGCAGCCCTATGACATCATTGCGGATCAGCAGGCGACGCAGAAGCAGCTTGCGCATTCGCCTGAAATCGAGTCGCTGACCGCCAGCATCGACGTCAACGACTTGAACACGATTGTTACCTTCGGCAACCACTCGGCGGAAGAAATCTCCAAGGCATCGGATGTTGTCCTGCGCAGCATGAACATGAGCCAGCTGGATGAATCCAGCAAGATGCTCAATTCGCTGGCGAAAATCATGGATCAGTTTGATATCAACGAGATTCGTGACAACCCGTCGCTGTTTGGCAAGCTGTTCGGAAACCTGCGCAAGCAGCTGGACAAGATTCTGGCGAAGTACAACACGATGGGCAACGAGGTGGACAAAATCTACGTCCAGCTGAAGCAGTATGAAGGGGAAATCAAGCAGTCGAATCAAAAGCTGGAGACGATGTTCCAAGCCAACGTGGGCTACTTCCACGAGCTGGAGAAGTACATTGTCGCGGGCGATCAGGGCTGTCAGGAAATTCAGAACTACATGACCCAGCTTCAGCAGCAGATGGAAGCAACGGGCGACCAGTCCATCACGTTTGAACTGCAGTCGCTTCAGCAGGCGCTGGCGATGCTGGAGCAGCGCACGCAGGACCTGCGCACGGCGGAGAGCGTTGCTTTGCAGTCCATCCCCATGATTAAGACGATCCAGTTCAGCAACATGAACCTTGTCCGCAAGATTAACTCGGCGTTTATCGTCACGCTGCCTGTCTTTAAGCAGGCGCTTGCGCAGGCGATTATGCTCAAGCGGCAGAAGATTCAGGCGGATGCTATTTCCGCACTGGATGAGCGGACGAACGAAATGCTGCTGAAGAACGCCCGCAACACGGTGGAGCAGGCGAAAATCACCACGCGCCTTGCCTCTGGCAGTTCTATCAAGGCGGATACGCTGGAAACCACTTGGCGCACCATTATGACGGGGCTGGACGAAACGAAGAAGATTCAGGAGAGCGCCCGCACGCAGCGCGCGCAGGATCAGGCGAAGCTGGAAGCCATCAAGAAGGACTTCATGTCCCGCTATAACATGCCCAACAGATAAGGAATAAAGCAAATGAGAAAACTATTTGCGCTTATCCTGATTCTGGGTGTGTTGGCGTGTGCGCTGGGCTTCTATGCCGCTGATACGTTTGAAACCAGCGACTACTACCGTGTGCTGAACCCCGTTTTCCGCACTGCCGTGGGTCACGACATTGACCCTGACACGGTGAAGGACGTGATGGCGATTCATGTGGATGGCAACCTGCCCGGTGTCGGTGAATTTAACTTCTCGCTGAATGCCCTGATTGATGGCGGCGTTGATTTGCCGGGATTAGGGCATGTCTCGCTGTCCGATTTGCTGGGGAAGGAACTGAACTTCGGCCAGCGCCTGCAGGCGAAAGCGGTGATTGCCGGATACGGCTGGAGCCACGAGCTCAAGCTGTATGGCGGCATTGCGGCAGGCGTGATGGCGTTCCTGCTGATTGGAACGCACCGCCCGAAGCGCAGAAGGTAATCCGGCTATATATTAAAACCCCATACAGGGTGCGCAAATGCCCTGTATGGGGTTTCAATTGTCATGATATTATTTTAGCCAGTCCGCAAATTCTTCCTGCGACTGCCCGTCAATCGTCAGAAACGTGCACGTCGGATGCCCAGCATCGAGGTACGCCTGGTCACTGCCCGGCAGCGGTGGATCCTGCTTCATTGGGGAGAGCCAGAAGTACGTCTGCTTGCGCGGACTGATGCGCTGCTCGTAGCTGTCGCGGTAGCCGGCGCGGTTCAGCGGGCACAGCACCTGACTTTTCAGCTCCGCGCGGGGAATCGGCGGCGCGTTCAGGTTGCACACCGTCAGTTCCGGCGCGCCGCGCGTGGCCAGCTTCTCTGCCATCTCTACGGCCCAGTCGGACAGGTACGCCAGCGTATCGTGCGGCGTCTGCTTCTCGGCGGATACGGCAATGCCCGGCTTATGCAGGAATGTCGCTTCCCGCGCCGCACCGACGGTTCCGGACACATACACCGACATGCCGACGTTGTAGCCCAAATTGATGCCGCTGATGACGGCGTCCGCGTCCGGCGCAAGGTTCATTGCTCCGATGCGGCAGCTGTCCACCGGCGTACCGAAAATTGCCCACGCTTCATCAGCATCGGGCACTTCGCGCTTCTCCGCCAGAATCGGCTGCTCGATGCTGAATGCATGTGCCTTTGCGCTCTGCTGCGTCGCTGGCACGCAGACCGTCACCCGATGCCCGGCACGCTTGACCGCCTGCGTCAGAATCGGCAGAAACGGGCTGTTGATGCCGTCATCGTTCACAATCAGAAAGTGCATGGTTATTCTCCTTCCGCAGGGGTCAGCGCGACCAAGAGCGTCTGCATGTTCTCGCGCATCCGATCCTCATAGTAAGTCAGCGGCACGTCGGTTTCCGGGCCGGTCACAACGGGGTCAAGCGTGTAAATCGGCGCGCCCGTCTCGCGGGAAATCGTCTGCGCTGCCATATCATCGTACTGCGGCTCGGTGAACAGCGGCGGATTGTTCAGCTCACGGATAGTGCGCACCAGCTCCGCCAATTGCGCGGGGGACAGCGCGTCGCCCGGCTCGTGGTTGACGACGGCGGCGACTGTCAAGCCATACGCCCGCGCAAAATACGGGAATGCCTCGTGGAAGGTGACGATGTTCTTGTTCGGCACGGCTGCAAGCGTCTCTTTCAGCTCCTCATCCAGCGCCGTCAAGCGCGCCACATAATCCGCGCGGTTCTGCTCAATCTGCGCTTCGTACTGCGGCATGGCGCTGATAAGCCCGTCCGCCAGATTATCCACCATCTGGATGGCATTCTGCGCGTCAAGCCAGATATGGGCGTTCGCTTCGCCCGCGTGGTGATGCCCGTGGTCGTCGGCGTCTTCCTCCTCGTGGTCATGGTCGTCCACATACTCGTCCATGCCGTCCTCGGTCAGCAGCGTGATGCCGGCGGACGCATCCACCACGGGCAGCTTCGGGAACGTGTCCATCACGCGGGTGAGGTAGCTTTCCATGCCCGCGCCGTTGATGAGAAATACATCCGCCTTGTTCAGCACCTTCATATCGCCGGTGGAAAGCTGATAATCATGCAGACAGCCGGTGTTCGGCGCGGCGAGGTTGCGGATGGTGATGCCGTCGATGCCCTGCGTGAGGTTGAGGGCGAAGAGGTAGATGGGATAGAACGACGTGACGACGGTTTCCGCCGAGGCGAAGGTGGGGGAGAGGAAGATGAGCAGCGTCAAAAGGGCTGCAAGCAGCTTTTTAGTTTTCATGTGATGATGATTCCTTCCTAAAACAGTGGTTGATTGGGGGATGCAGTGGCTGCCTGCGGCGCATTTTCCCGAAGGATTCGCTCCAGCAGCGCTTTTTCCGCCGATGACAGCGGGTAAAATTGCATCAGCGTCCGCATAGCGCACAGGCTGCCGGATGTCATGGCGAACGCCATCAGCGTGTCCTTCGGCATTCCGGTTGTGCCAAGGGATTCAAAGAGGACGGCAAGCAGCTCATCCGCCAGCAGGGGAAACTCCTCCATGCGGAAACGGCGGGTTCGTCCGTCCGGCATGGAAACGCGCATCTGCGGGCCGAGAATGGCGTATAAATCGCGGAACAAGCCATCGCGAAGCGCTTCGCACAAGGCGGAAAGGTCGTCGCCCACGCGGTAGTGCCGCAGCCGTTCTGCCGCATGTGTTCCGACCCCGGAATGCGCCAGCGCTGTCCCGATTCGCATCGCCAGAACCTGCTGCACCCGGTCAAGCGGAATTGCAATCGCCATAGCCTGTCCTCCTTTGGGGGAGATGCAGAATCCCCGCCCTTTTCATTTCGACATCCAAAGGCAAAATCCCTTGTTTCCAAACTTTTTTTGCACTTTTTTTCGGGCGGTAATTCCCAGAAAAATATGCAGGATTCAGCATAAAATACGCCGCCGCATGAAATTATCCACAGGAACTTGTGGAGAACATAGCTTCTTTCCACAAGATTTTGTTCCGCCGGGCTGCAAAACGGCATGGGTCATGCACAAAAATGACGGAATCGGAATGCTTGCGATTTTGGCGAACCTGTGGTATGATACAAAAGGATGCGAATGGACATGAATGCAAAAGCATCACAGGCTCACGGCCGCAGGTCGGTCGTGCGCCTTTTTCGCCCCCTTGCGTCCCCAACGCGGACAAAAAAGCCGGTCGGACAATGCGTCCGCGCAAAGAATACGGAGGAATCCCCTGATGGACATGGAAGAGCTGTGGTCAAAGACACGCGAGGTGCTTCGCGCGGAAGTCAACGCCGTAGTGTACAATTCTCTGCTGGGCAGCAACAACCTCGTTCCGGCGCTGCTTGACGGCGATACGCTTGTGCTTCGCGTGGTGATGGACAATCTGAAGCTGCTGATTACCAACCAGTGGTATTCGACGATTGTCCGCGCGCTCAGCCAGGTGGCGGGCCATCAGATGGATGTGGAAATCCTGACGCAGGAGGAAATCGAGGCGCGTCCGCAGCTGAAGCAGAAGGCGGTGGAGGAGCAGGAGACGGTGCTGGAAAGCTCGGTCGCCCTGAACCCGAAGTACACCTTCGAGACGTTCGTCGTCGGCAGCGGCAACCGTTTTGCCCATGCCGCCGCGTTGTCCGTCGCCACTGACCCGGCTCATTCCTACAACCCGCTGTTTATCTACGGCGGTGTAGGTCTTGGCAAAACGCACCTCATGCACGCTGTCGGCAACTTCATCCGCGAGCATGACCCCAGCAAACGCATCCTCTATATCCCCGGTGAAACCTTCACCAACGAGTTGATTTCCGCTATCCAGCAGGGGCGGAACATTCAGTTCCGCAACCGCTTCCGCAGCGTTGATGTGCTGATGGTGGACGATATTCAGTTCATCGCCGGCAAAGAATCCACACAGGAAGAATTCTTCCACACCTTCAACACCCTGCATACCGCCGGAAAGCAGATTATCCTTACATCCGACCGTCCGCCGCAGGAAATTGCCCGCCTTGAGGATCGCCTGAAGAGCCGCTTTGCGTGGGGGCTGACCTGCGATATCAAGAAACCGGATGTGGAAACACGAATCGCCATCCTGCGCGAAAAGGCACGGCAGGAAAACATCACGATGGATGAGGACGTGTACGAGGCCATTGCGACGCGCGTCGAATCCAACATCCGTGAACTGGAAGGCAGCCTGACCCGCCTTGTCGCCTATGCGCAGCTGACGAATCGCCCGATTACCGTGCAGCTGTGCGAAGAAGCGCTGCACGACATTTTCGCCAAGAAGGTGCGCAAGGAAGTGACGGCGCAGGTTATCATGCAGGCGGTGGCGAACTACTACTCCATCACGGTGGATGACCTGATTCGCCCCACGCGCCGCCGCGAAATTGCTGTTCCGCGCCAAATTGCGATGTACATCACGCGCGACCTGACGAACCTCTCCCTGCCGCAGATTGGGCAGGTGTTCGGCAACCGCGACCACACGACGGTGCTGCACGGTTGCAACCAGATTGCCAACGCCATCAAGAATGATCCGTCGATGGCGAGCGTGGTGAATGATTTGAAGGAAATCATTGTGGACAACAAGTGATTGCATCAATATGTATATTCCCCCTCGTGCTGTGTTAATACAGGCGAGGGGGAATTTTTTATGCGGCTTGATTTGCGTCGGAAGTTTACACCGGAGCATCTAATACGAACCGTAGGTTCGCTGGATAAACACGCGGGTAATGTATGAAAGTGTCACCAACTGAATCGCGCGGAAGGGTCAAGGGAGGAACTCCCTTGCGGAGTCCAGAGGCAGAGCCTCTGGTGGGGTCAAGGGGCAAAGCCCCTTGGGTCACTCCTTCAACATCTCCTCAATCTGCCAGAAAACATCTTTCGGGATTCCCTTCTCGTTCAGCAGCCCGCTGTGCGTGCCGTTCATCTTGTAGGTGTAGGAAGTCGGCTGGTCGTTCGGGAAATCGAACATGCCCCAGACGGATACGCCCGTCAGCGGCTGCGTGCCGCCGCGGTTCACGGCGCAGAAGAGCTTGAAGAGACGAACGTAGAAATCCGCGTGCTCTTCGACTTTCGCCGCGTCAAAGTTGCGCACTGCCATTTCCGTCAGCTGCACCTCCAGCCCTTCCGCCGCATAGGTTTTGATGGCGGTGCTGATGAGCGCAAGGTCATTCACATTCATGCAGCCCGCCTGCGTGCCGTAGCCGCCGATGTACCCCTGCATCCCAACGCCGTCGCAGAGCTTGCGCGGGTTCCCGTCCGCATCCACCGCGAAGCTGTTGATGCTCCGTGTCAGGGCGATAATGGCATCCCGTTTTTCGGCGTGGAACGTGTTGTAGTCGTTGTAGAACAGGCGGATGTCCGCCCCAAGCGCATCCACCGTGTTGCGCGCGTAGAGGAATGCATATTCCACATAGTCGCTGCCGATGGTGTCATAGAACACGTTGCTCACGCCGCTGCGGGTAGTGCGGATGTGCCGCGGGTCGGTCGGATCGAACTCGCTGCCTTCGCCGACGGCTTCATTCACCACGTCCCAGCAGTACACCACGCCGGGAAATTTCTCTTCAAAGTGGGTGATGACCTGCGTGATGTAGCTCTCCAGACGCTGGAGCATCACCTCCCGGCTGACAAGCGGCTTGCTTGCGTCGTACTGCTCGTGGAAAAACCACGGCGTCATATAGGCATCCCACACCAGCACATGCCCGCGCACGCCGAGACCGTTCTCCTGCGCCCAAGCGACCATCTTGTCCGCCGCGCTAAAATTCATGCGCGGCATCCCGTCGCTGCTGGCGCGGCTTTTGCTCTGGTCAAGCAGAGAGTACGCCTTCATCTCGTTCGTCGCCGTGATGCTGTTGCAGTGGGTTTTCAGGAAATTCAGGTAGTTCGCGTCCCATAGCTGCATGTAGGACAGCGCACCGCCGAAGCGGAAGCCGTGCGCCATTGTCAGCTCATGCATCGGGGTCGCGGGTTCGTCCTCCTCCTCAGCCAGCGCCGCGCACGGCACAAGCATGAGCATCAGCAGGATGGACAGCATTCGTTTCATGGGGATTCTCCTCCTTTTATACTATTTCCAGATTCACCTGCACCATCTGCTTGCGCATTTTCATCTGGAAATAGTATTATGCGGCAATATACCGCTTTTTCTGCTGGTGAGATTCGCCACGCAGATGGAAATCTCCTGCTGATTTGTCCACTTTTCTGCCATATTCACCATGTACGAATTTTTATCACGAAATCAGCATATTTATTCATAAAACCGCTTGACAAGCTAATAAATATGCAGTATAATGCCTTCCGTCAAACACAAGGAAGGATGGTGGCAATCATGGCTCACCTGAATGCAAAGAAACTTTTCCCGCTTTTCCTGGCGCTGGCACTCTGCTTGACGTCGGTCAATGCGCTTGCCTGCACCGCTGTTTATGTTGGTTCTGACCTCACCGCGGACGGCACGACGATGTTCGCTCGCTCGGAGGATATTTCCAACAGCTACAACAAGCTGTTCTACGCGATTCCCGCTGGCGTCCATACCGCCGGCGAGGTGTACAACGGCTGCTACGGCTTCACCTACACCTTTACCAAGGACAGCTACGCCTACACGGCGTTCCGCGATGATAACGGCGCGGCGAAGGATGGCGTCTGCCCGGACTGCGGTCAGACCCATGCGCATACGCCCTATGAGGCAGGCGGAACGAACAGCATGGGCGTAAGCGTGAGCGCGACCGAAACCATCGGCTGCTCCGATGCGATGTATGAAGTTGATCCGTACACGGACGAAGGCATTGAAGAGGCCGAAATCACGACCGTATTGCTGAGCGAATCCGCGACGGCGAAGGAAGCAGTCGAACTGCTGCTGAGCATTTACGATTCTGTCGGCGCGGCGGGCGGCTCCGGCATCTTCATTGCGGACGACAAGGAAGTGTGGTACGTCGAAAACGCTTCCGGTACGCAGTATGTTGCCGTCAAGCTGACCTCGACGATGGCGTTTGCCCAGCCGAACATGTCGGTGATTGGTCTGATTGACCTCGATGATACCGAGAACGTGATGGCCTCCGCGAACCTGATTGCTGTGGCGGAGCAGGCTGGCTCTTATGTCGGCGACAAGGAAGCCAACACCATCGACTATGCCGCTTCCTACAATGCGGATCAGGGCGTCGGCTCCCGTATGGTGAACGCGCTGAAGTACTTCAACGCCGCAACCGCCAAGGAAGAACCTGATTATGCGGATTTCGCCATTTCCAACGTCGCGGCGGATGGCAGCATCGTGCCGATGTATACCAATATCACGCTTGACCATGCATGGAGCATCGCGGATGTTGTCGGCTACTATCACATTGCGGGCATCGGCTCGACGCGCAACCTTGAAACGCACATCTTCCAGGTCGCCAAGGAAGACAGCATCACCGACACCGTGGAATGGGTCGCGATGGACGACGCGGCGCTGAGCGTCTTCGTGCCGTATTACCCGATGCTGACCACGGATACCTACGCTGGCTATCAGCTCAGCACCGCAGCGGCAGATTTTGTGGAAGCGCAGCCGGAAAGCGGCGTGTACTACGCAACGACGAAGAATAAGCGGAACGAGAACGGCGAGCGTGTGAAGGTGGAAGGCTTCTGCGTCCTGCCGGAGAACTGGGCGGATTCCGTCTACTGGACGATGGACGCGCTGTCCAACCTCTACGAGTACGGCACGCTGACGGACGAAGAAAAGGCGCAGGTTGAAACGACGCTGGCGGATTTGCAGGCTGAATGCTACGAAGTCTACAATCAGCTGAAGGCTGACCCCGACAACGCCACCGCGATCAGCGCCGCTGCCGCGCAGAAGGTTCACGAAGCCTGCGTCGCGCTGGTGAACGCCGTGAAATAACCGTTTTCAGTTTCCAATGCGGTGTTCATCCGAAGGTCGCATGAAAAAAAGCAAGAGGCTGTGAGCAAATTTCCGCTCACAGCCTCTTGCGATTCAGGGAAATGGAATGCGTATGAACAACGCCAAGGGCAGTTTTGGTGGTAATATTATTTCCAGATTCAGCGGCGCATTTCATTTGGAAACAGGATTAGCATTCCTTTTTCATGGCGGAATAGCCAATCAGCACCGTCCACACATAGGCGCAGGTTTTGGGGATCATCAGCATACCGATCATCGGAAGGGTATCAGCCCACAGCACCACCGGAATATAGAAACCGAAGCTCAGCACGATGGTCAGCCACATCCAGCGGAAGGACTTGTCGCCGTGTTCCTTGGCGCTGCGATAGAACAGCACGATAATCAGCAGACCCATCAGCGCAAAGGGAATGTTGCGGTAAATGCCCCAGGCGAGCGGAGATTCAGCGCTCAGCCACTGGTTCTGCGGCATCATGCACAGCGCAACGCGCACAGCAGCCAGAGCGTACACCGCGGCGGTCAGAACTTTCTGTCCCTTGACCTGATAGCGCTGACGCCAGACGTAGTAGAGCAGCACATAGAACACGGTCATGGTGACAGAGGTAATCCATTTGCCCAGTCCCAGCGGTACGGTGAAGTTTTCAAGCCCTGTGGTGCACAGTGCAATCGCACGCGGAATCAGGTGGAACGAGTCGCCTGCGCCCAGCACAATTGCCATCAGACCGAACAGACGGAACTGCTTGTTGCCCTTGCTTCCACGAATCATCAGAATGCCGATGGTAATGACGGACACCAGATAAACAGCGTCAAAGAGCGTTTCAATAATCGCCTGCATAGTAAGTTACTCTCCTTTTTTGTTCTCTTTCCTGTTGGATGCTGCGGCGAAGAATGGTTCCCCGAACCCAAGGTGGCGCGCCGCGCCCCGCACGGGATTTTGATACTATTTCCAGTTTGCTCGCTTTGTTCCTGCTTATTCCCCCTTTTTGCTGAACAATGTTCAGTTTGCGCTTGAAAAAATGCCTACCTTATCAGTAGGACTTTTAGGGTAACACCGCACAAATGAGGTGGTCGGCTGGCGAATGGATTTTTCGTCAGATGCAAATGCAAATTCCGAAGGTTTACTGGCGGTAAATCGAGGAATTTGCATGCCGCAGATGGCGGAAAAGACATCGTCAGACGCGCCGCCGAATTGTGCGGTGGTGCCTTAGGAAGCGCTGCGTGTGGAAGATGCGCCGCGTTTCTGCGGGTGCGGTCAATACAGAAGCCTGCGGACGATTTCCAGAATGGCGGAGGGATCGTAGTCCTCCCGCAGCAAAGCGGACAGCATCAGGGAAAACAGAACGTTCGCCAGCTTTTCCGCTGTAAAATCATCCGTAAAGGCGTCCTGCCGTATTCCGGCATCCTGCTTCAGAACAAAGCACAAAACGTCCAGAATGTGCCGCCACGCACGCTGCATTCGCAGCTTGCCTTCGGACTTTTCCTTCTGCATGAAGCTGAGCGAATGAAGCGTGAAGAAACCGGGATACTGCCGGCTGCCATAGGCCATGCGTTCAAACATCCATGTGATGCAGCTCACGATATTTTGAAACATATCCGCATTTTCCGGGCGGTGGAAAATTTCTTCCCAGACGCTTTCCACAGTCGCACTGACCAATTCGGTCTTGGAATCAAAATAGTTGTAGATGGAGCCTACCGATACGCCGCACGCCGCGGCGACGGAGCGGATGCTGATGGCCGACCAGCCCTCCTGCCGAATCAATTCCCGGCTGGCTTTCAGAATTTCCTCCCGGGATGTCACGATGGTATTCACACGTCGTCTCCTTACTGAACAATGTTCACTTTGAATGATAGCATTCACGATCCGCTGTGTCAAGGGGTTTTGAAAATTTTTTTGAAAAAAGCGCCTGCCGAAAAAGTCCGAAAAGAAAAAAGGAGAAGATGGATTCCCCTTGCTTTCCGCAAACGCCCTATGGTATAATGTCAGCGGATTTATCCATCCGGAAGGAGCATCGCATGAGCAAGACCAAGGAACGCATTCACGACAGCAATCTCCGCTACAAGCAGGGCTTGGGGCAGAACTTTATTTATGACGAGGATCTTCTCGCCGCGCTGGTGGCATCCAGCGAAATCACCAAGGACGATGATGTGCTGGAAATCGGCCCCGGCGCGGGCAGCATGACCAAATACCTCTGTGATGCGGCACACCATGTCCTCTCCATCGAGCTGGATGAACGCCTGATTCCGCTGCTGACGGCGTTCCTCGCTGAACGCGATAATTTCACCCTCGTGCAGGGCGACGTGATGACGCTCAACCTCGCCGACGTGACGAAAGACCTGCGCAAGCCGCTCTCTGTCGTCGCGAATATCCCATATTATATTACCACCCCGCTGCTGACCATGCTGCTTGCCAGCCCGATTCCGATTCAGCGGATGGCGCTGATGGTGCAGAAGGAAGTGGCGGACAAGGTGCTGGCGCAGCCCGGCGACGATGGCTGGGGGATGCTCAGCGTTCGCAGCCAGTTCTACTGCGACCCGTATCTGGCCATGGATGTGCCGGCAAAGTGCTTTACGCCCGTGCCGAAGGTGGACAGCGCGTTCATCGTCCTGCCGTGGCGGGAAACGCCGGCGGTACAGGTGCAGGAGGAAGCTGACTTCTTCCGCGTGGCGCAGGCGGCGTTCGCACTTCGCCGCAAGACGATGACGAACGGTTTGTGCGCTGCGTTCCACATGGAGCGCGCCGATGCCGTGTCGCTGATGCAGACTGCCGGGCTGGATGAGCGAATCCGCGGCGAAAAGCTGACGCTGGCGGAATTTGCGCGGCTGGCGGATGCGTTTACGGCGTGGAAGGCGAAACAGGCGTAACCTGCTGTTGTAATTTCGAATCATTCGTGGCATACTGCAATTAAGGTAACACCGCACAAATGAGGTGGTCGGCTGGGGAATGGATTTTTCGTCAGATGCAAATGCAAATTTCGAAGGTTTACTGGAGGTAAATCGAGGAATTTGCATGCCGCAGATGGCGGAAAAGACATCGCCAGACGCGCCGCCGAATTGTGCGGTGGTGCCTTAGCTCCCAACGAACATTATTGGAGGAAAAACATGTATATCAGCAATATCGACCATCAAAAGGTGCAGGCACTGACGGCACTTGTGAACGTTATGCCGGGGCAGATTGTCTCCCGTACGCTTGCGCAGAACAAGGCGGTCAGCATCACCCTGTTCGCGTTCGACAAGGGCACCGAAATCAGCACCCACGAATCCACCGGTGACGCCATGGTGCAGGTGCTGGAAGGCACAGGCTGCTTCACCGTGGATGGCAAGGAATACCTTGTGCATCCGGGTGAAGTGCTGGTGATGCCCGCGAACGTGCCGCACGCCGTGTCCGCGCCCGAAGCGTTCAAATGGGTGCTGACAGTCGTTTTCCCGGAAGGATTCAAGAAGTAATGGTGGATTTGCAGACACTTCGCCGGACGCTGCTGGGCAGTGTCATCGGCTTGGCGCGCACCTGCACGACTCGTCCGCCGACGGAGACGACGCCCGGTCTGATTCTCGCTGGATTGCACCTCTCGGACGATGCTATTTCCGCGACGCCGGAGCAGCTGATTGCCCTCACCGAGCGCATCCAGCAAAACAAGTTTGAGGTCAGCCCGAACTGCGCGACGTGCGCAAGCCCCTGCGGGAAGAACGCAGATTACGACCTGCGCCGCTTGGACGACGCGCCGGAGGATGTGCGGCAGGCGAAAACGCGTTTGATTGCATTGCTGCAGGTCTGCGGGCATCGCGGCAAGATGGCGGACTGCGTGATGGACGCGGTGTTCGCCCTTGCGGAGGACTGGGACGCGGCAGACTTCAAGGTGTATGAGAAACAATTAACGGAATTATTGACGGAGTGAGGGCACCCCCCTGAAACGCAGCAGACAGTCATTTCCGCCTGTCTGCCGCGTTTTTTTCGTGTCCTTTCTCCAAAAACTATGACAATTTGATTGCAATTTGACTTGATTTTTTTCACAATTCAGGGTACAATAAACAAGCAGCCGTTCGCGGCAAATTATACTGAGGTGAACCATCATGGGAAAACGCATTCTGCTGGTGGACGATGAGCCGCTTATTTTGAAAGGCTTGAAATATACGCTTGAACAGGACGGCTACGAAACCGATACCGCCGTGGATGGTCAGGAAGCGCTGGACAAATTCTTTTCCGGGGTGTATGATCTTGTGCTGCTGGACGTGATGCTGCCGAAGGTGGACGGACTCAGCGTCTGCCAGCGCATCCGCGAAACATCCAGTGTGCCGATTATCATGCTGACCGCCAAGGGCGAGGACATGGACAAAATCCTCGGTCTGGAATACGGCGCGGACGACTACATGACCAAGCCGTTCAACATTCTGGAGGTGCGCGCGCGGATTCGCACCGTGCTGCGCCGCGCGGGGGGACACGTCGTGCAGGAGCAGAAAATCATCCGCGTGCATGATATGGAGGTCAACCTCGTCAAGCGCACCGTCACCCTCGGCGGAGAGGAAGTACGCCTGACCGCGAAGGAATTTGATCTTCTGCAAATGTTCATCACCAACCGCGGCCGCCCGTTCTCCCGCAAGGAGATGCTGGAAGCCGTGTGGAAATACGACGATTATACCGGCGACGCGCGCACGGTGGACGTGCACATCCGCCGCCTGCGCGAGAAGATTGAGCGCAACCCCGATGAACCGGAGTTTATCTTCACGAAATGGAAGGTGGGCTACTATTTCACCGACAAGGACTAAGCCGCTTGCGGCGCTCGTGCGCGGCGCAATGTCGCTGCGCTGGAAGCTGATGCTCACGTTTCTGGTGGTCATCGGCGCTTCCTTCGCCATCATGGCATCTATCCTGACCGGTATGGTCAGCAGCACCTTATATCAGCAGCGCACCCGTCAGGCCACCCGCTCTCTGGAGCAGCTGGCTTCGTCGGCTGCGCCTTTTTTGGCGTCGGCGCAGATGGACGGCCTCTCCGAACTCCTGACCGCGCAGGCGGGTGAACTCGGCGGGCGGCTGCTGGCGGTGGATATGGACGGCAAGGTGCAGGCGGATACCTTTGGCGCAAGGAGCGGGCAGCGGCTCAGTATCCCGGAGACGGTCGCCGTCCTCCTGCACGGGGAGAAATCCGCGTTCGGCATTCACCGCGTCGATTCGGAATCGGGTGTGTCGTATGTGGCGGTCGCGTCCGCCGCGATGGAGGTCAGCGGCAAGACGCTGGGCGCACTCGTGCTGTCCCTGCCGGTGGATGAGCTGCAAAGCGCGCTGGAAACGGTCAAAAGGCAGTTGATGACGGTGTTCCTGATTGTCGCGGGCGCGGCGATGGCGGCGGCGCTGATGCTGTCGGGGATGCTCACCCGCCCGGTCAAGGCGCTGACGCAGACAATTCGCCGCATGGGCAAGGGCGACCTGTCCGCGCGTGTGAACGTCCGCACATCCGGCGAACTCAAGGAGCTGGCGGAAAGCTACAATGCGATGGCGGAGCAGATTGAGCACCTCGACAAGAGCCGCAGTCAGTTCGTCGCCAACGCCTCGCATGAACTGAAAACCCCCTTGGCGACGATGAAGCTGCTGCTGGAAAACATGCTCTATCAGCCGGACATGCCGCAGGAGCTGCGTACGGAGTTCATGCAGGACATCAACCACGAAATCGACCGCTTGAGTGGCATCATCACGGACCTGCTGACACTGACGCAGATGGACAGCCACTCGTCCCCCCTGCGCGTGACAAAAGTAGATTTGTCCGCACTGACGGAGGAAACCGTGCATACACTGCAAATCGCCGCCGAGAAGAAGGGACAGACGCTTACCGCAGACATTGCGCCCGGCATCACCCTCGAAGGCGATTCAGGCAAGCTGATGCAGATCTTCTACAACTTGACGGACAATGCCATCAAGTACACGCCGGAAAACGGGCATATCGCCGTGCGGCTTGCGCAAAGCGGCGCAAACGTGCTGTTCGCAGTGACAGACGACGGCATCGGCATCCCGGAGGAAGACCAGAAGCACATTTTCGAGCGCTTCTACCGCGTCGATAAAGCGCGTTCCCGCGCGACGGGCGGAACGGGGCTGGGGCTTTCCATCGTCCGGCAGTTAGCGGCGATGCACGGCGGCACGGTCAGCGTGTCATCCCAGCCGGGGCAGGGCGCGACGTTCACCGTCACCCTGCCGATGGATGCAAAGCGAGGTGAAAAGGCATGAAGCGGCTTCGGCTGACTTTGCTTCTGCTCATGCTGCTGATGACGCTGACGGCCTGTGCACCGTCCGGCAATTCGATGGAAGCGCTCTCCGTGACCGCCGCGCCGCAGGAGGACGAAATCCCCCGCGCGGATGGCGACGATGCGGCAGCGACAGACACATCCGCCCTCATCTGGTATCGCTATGGCGACGAACCAATGCTGGCGGCGGAGCGGCGGACGGTTTCGCGATTGCCGAATGAGCCGTATGAGACGGCGCTGCTGCGGCTGCTGCTGGAAGGGCCGAGCCTGAATGCGCCCGCGCTGCGCGGATTGTTCCCGGCGGGTACGCGCGTGATTTCGACATCCCGGCAGGGCAAAATGCTCTTCGTCACCCTGTCGTATCAGCTGATGAACGGCTATTCGGACGAGCCGAGCAACTGGCGGTCGGACACGGCGTGGGCGCAGGAAGTACCGCTCCGCCGGAGGCTGGCGATGCAGGCGATTGCCGCGACGGTGACGGAAAACACAACTGCCCAGCAGGTCGTCATTCTCTTGGAGCAGCGCGGCGAAACGACGGATTCCATGCGGCTGCGGCAAAAATACTATACGCTGAACGCGGCGGACGACGCGCTCGCCGATCCGCTTCGGCGGGATGAATCGCTGCTGCTGACCGCTTCCGGCACGATGCGGACGATCCTGACCTGCATCCAGCAGCGCGATATCCGCCGCCTCTACCGCTATCTTGCGCTAAGCGACCCGGATACCGGCGAAGCGCGCATGGGATATGAAGCGTTCGCATCCAAATGGACGGAATATCCCGCGCTGACCGCGTTTGACTTCTCCGGCGGCAGCGCCTCCGGCACGCGGGCGGTTTTCACCGTCAGCGGAACAAGATTAGCGGACGGCGTATCGCAGAAGTTTACGGGGCGAAGCGTCCACCTGATGAAAACGGGCGGACTGTGGTGCATCAGCATGAGCCAGCTGACCGCAATTGTGGAGGGAACGCCATGAAAAAAAGCAAGTTTCGCTTGATGGCGCTGATGATGGCGCTGCTGCTGACACTTACTTCTTGCAGCCGCGAAAGCAGCTTGGCGCCCGCCGAGACGCTGCCGCCGCCATCTGCCCCCTACGCCGCGCCGATAGATGATTCCGGCTTGGATTATGAGCGCGATGTCGCCCTCTACCTCCCCGCGAAAAACGGGCAGACGATGCTCTGCTTCTGGCGCACGGCGGCGCTGCGCTACGACCAGATGCCCGCTGAAGCGGTGCTGCAGCTGCTCTTGCAGGAGGAGGGCGACGGGAGCGCCGTGCCGCTGAAGGACTACGGCAGCGTGTCGCTCGCCCAAGGGAGCGCCGTCACAACTGCCGGACACGTCTGCACGGTCGATCTGTCCTCCGCCGCGCTGCAAATGGGCATCCACGAGCTGTACACGGTGTGTTTGTCCATTGCCACCACGCTCTGCGCGCTGCCGGATGTGCGGTTCGTCAATATCCTCGTCGCGGGCAATCCGGTCGCGATGGATGTGCAGAATCTGCTGCCCCTGGGGGCGCTTTCCTCTGCGGAAGGGGAGAACCTCGTCACCCGCTGGGAGCAGCTCGTCGCGCAGCGCACGGGCGCGGGCGGCATTGCGGCGCAGACCCCGCTGAGCAGCGCAGCCGTGCTGTATTTTCCCCTGAAAAGCGGCAGCGGCATCGCCTGTGAAGTCAGGCAGCTTTCCTTCGATGGTCAGAACGCCCAGCAGCTGGTTTATGGTCTGCTGGATGCGCTCTCCGCCGGGGCGAATGATGCCGCGAACATCCCGGATATGCCCGACCTGCGCACGATGCTCCTGATGGCGCCGGAAGTCACGACGCTCTCCAGCGGCCGCCAGTCCGCCGCCATTAACCTTGTCCCCGATGCGCTTCAGAGAATTTCCAGCGCGGGTATCGACCCGGTGTGCTTCTTCGCTGCCCTGACGATGACGCTCACGTCCTACATTCCCTCGCTGGAGCAGGTTGTCTACCGCGTCGGTGATTCCGCGCTGACCAGCCTGTATTCCACCATCCACGGTACGATTGTCCTGCCCGGCGGCATGATGACGCGCGCGAATTTCGGCGGCTTGCTGACTGACGAAGCAGTCTGTTATCTCTCGAACGGCGAAAAGCTGCGCCAAGGAAGGCTGAATCTCCCGGCATCAGAGGCATGCTCGCCGCGTGCACTGCTGACGGCTGTGCTGGCGACGGAGGGCTTCCCGGCGGGGCTGACGGAAGATGATGTGTTAGGCGTCGCGATTGCGGACGATACGGTACTGGTGAATTTCTCGGCGCATATGGCGGATGCGATTCGTGCAAGCAGGCTGAATCAGCGGATGATGGCATATCAGCTGACGGGCGCGCTGGTGCAGCGGTATCCGGTGCGGCGGGTGCGGTTCTTCTTTGATGGAGAAGCGAAGAATACGCTGGATGGCGATGTAATGTGGGCGGGGGAGTTTTTGATGGATTATGTATTGTGTGAGTAACCTGTGGATAAACGCGCGGAAGGAGCAGGGGAGACTTCATCCCGTTTCATCTGCCTCCTGCAATCACGCAAAGTTCACGAAATTCCACTGAATGTTCAAAAATCGTTCATGACAAAGACAAAAAAGGCGGATATAATAAAAGCATAGCCAGTTGGAAAGACTGACTGGACGCCGGAAATGCGAACGGCGGCATGAAATTCGATTTTTGAACCTGAAGGAGGTACAGCAGTTATGAAATTCCGGAAAATGATGGGCTGTATTGCACTGGGCTTGACCTGCGCGATGATTGGCGCGGGCGCGACGATGGCGGCGCAGAACACGTCGGCGGCGGCAGAAGCCGTCACGGCGGCGAACTCGACGACGACGGTTGTTACCAGCCCGTTCACCGCGGCGGTGCAGCAGGTGCGTAACAGCGTGGTCGGCGTGAGCAACTATCAGACCGTGCGCTATGGCAGCTATGGCAACAACTTCTATTTTGGCTATGGCTTCGGCTATGGCAACGGCCGCAACAATGATCAGCAGATTGAGGAGCGCGAGGAGCTGGCGGCTACCGGCTCTGGCGTGGTTATCGGTCAGGGCTTCGTGCTGACGAATTACCACGTTGTGGAGGACGCGAGCAGCCTGCGTGTGACCGTGACGGATGACAGCGGCAACACCGACGAGTACGCCGCGACGCTTGTTGCGTATGACGAATCGCTGGATATCGCCATTGTGTACGCGACGGGCCTTGACCTGCCGGCGGTTACGCTGGGCGACAGCGACACCCTGCAGGTCGGCGACTGGGCAATCAACATCGGCAACCCGCTGGGCTTCACCAAGACCACGACGGTCGGCGTCGTCAGCGCTCTGAACCGCGCGATTGAGTCCGAATCCTATGACAAGTATGGCCGCAAGTCCACCATCACCAACGCTATGATTCAGGTGGACGCTGCGATTAACTCCGGCAACTCCGGCGGCGGCATGTTCAATGTGAATGGCGAACTGATGGGCATCCCGACGCTGAAGTACACCGGCTCGTACTACTCCGGCAGCACCGTCGAGGGCATCGGCATGTGCATCCCGATTAACTCCGCCAAGCCCCTGATTAACAAGGTGCTTTCCGGCGAAATCACCTTCACCGCGCCCGAAGCGCTGGACAACAGCGACGACAACAAGGCGGATAGCAACACCGACAGCACGCTCGTCGGCAAGCCCCGCATGGGCATCACCATGAGCAACCTCGCCAACAGCCGCGCACTGCAGAACGGTCAGATTCCGAAGGGCGTTTACGTTGTGAACGTGGAAGAGAACAGCCCGGCGGAAAAGGCGGGAATGCAGGTTGGCGACATCATTGTGGATGTGAACGACAACGTGATTACCTCGACCACCGAGCTGGCGGCGCAGGTTGCGGACTGCAAGGCGGGCGATGTGCTGAAGATTAAGGTCTACCGCGTGCCGGGCATCACTGATCTGACCGGCAGCGACGACATCCCCGACGGCGAGTACATCGACCTCGAAGTGACGCTGGAAGTTATTGATAATGTGAAGCAGTAACAACTGGACAATCGAAAACCGGGGCGGAACACGATGAATGTTCCGCCCCGGTTTTGTTGTGGGGGAAAAAGACAGGCAGTCTGGTCGCGCCCCTTTGACGCGGCAATGTGCAAGCGAGTGGCAAATTTTTCCACTGCACTCATTCCCCCAGATGCTTCCTCATATTCATCAGCGCGTGCTTCTCCAACCGCGACACCTGCGCCTGACTAATCCCAATCTCCCCAGCAACTTCCATCTGCGTCCGCCCCTCAAAGAAGCGCATCCGCAGGATCTTCTTCTCCCGCTCGTTCAGATGTCCCATTGCGTCCGAAATCGCAATGTCCTGCACCCAGTCCTCGTCCCGCACGCGCTCGTCCTTCACCTGATCAACGATGCACAGCGCGTCGCTGCCGTCGCTGCAAACCGGCTCGAACAGGCTTACCGGGTCTTGAATCGCTTCCAGCGCCAGCACGACGTCCATGCGGTCGATGTGCATGTCGGCGGCAATTTCCTCGACGGTGGGTTCGCGGGAAAGCTCCGTTTGCAGGCGGTCGCGCGCACGAAGGGCTTTGTACGCCGTGTCGCGCATGGAGCGGCTGACGCGGATGGCGTTGTTGTCGCGCAGGTAGCGGCGGATTTCGCCAATGACCATCGGCACGGCGTAGGTCGAAAAGCGGACGTTCTGCGACACGTCGAAGTTGTCCAGCGCCTTCATCAGCCCGATGCACCCGACTTGAAAGAGGTCATCAACGTTTTCGCCGCGCCCGGAAAAGCGCTGGATGACGGACAGCACCAGCCGCAGATTCCCCTGTATGAACTCGTCGCGCGCCGCCTTGTCGCCGCTATGTACCAGCGGGTAGAGCTCCTGCATCCGCTGCGGCGTGAGAACGGGCAGCTTGCTGGTGTCCAGCCCGCATAAATCGACCTTGCCCCATGCCATGTTCTGCGTCCTCCTTGCATGTGAAGTATCCACAGTATGGCAATTTGCGGCGGTGGCTAATCATTTAGGCGAAAGTAGTGCTTTTTCGGCGATGCACGCTAAAATCAGGCATATCCTTCTTCTCTCACCAGCTCCCCATGCAGCCGATGCAGAATCCGCTTTTCGAGGCGGCTGATGTAGCTCTGCGAAATGCCGAGAATGTCCGCCACTTCCTTCTGCGTCATTTCGGGATGACCGTGCAGACCGAAACGCAAATCCATAATTTGCTGTTCGCGCGGGGAAAGGTGCGAAAGGGCAGCGAAAAGCATCTGCCGCTCGGCGTTTTCCTCGATGCCGCGCGAAACCATGTCCGGGTCAGTGCCAAGCACATCGGAGAGTAGCAGCTCGTTGCCGTCCCAGTCGGTTTTCAGCGGCTCATCCAGCGAAACCTCCATGCGCGTGCGGCTGTGGCGGCGCAGGAACATCAGCACTTCGTTCTCGATGCAGCGGCTGGCGTAGGTGGCGAGCTTGATTTTCTTCGACGGGTCGAAAGTGTTGACGGCTTTAATCAGGCCGATCGTGCCGATGGAAATGAGATCCTCCAGCATGATGCCGGTGTTGTCGAACTTCCGGGCGATAAAGACGACGAGGCGGAGATTGTGTTCAATCAGCGTCGTGCGGACGGCAGCGCCGTCGGTGTCGAGCCGGGCAAGGAGCGCCTGTTCCTCTGCCGGTGTCAGCGGGGCAGGCAGGGGTTCAGGGCCGCCGATGTAGTAAATCTCGCGCGGCGCAAGGCTGCTCAGCAGAGCGGAAAGCTGCGCGGACGCGGCGGAAACGACAGAACACAAGGTGGACATATTGAATTCCTCCTATTTGCATAGAATTGCGGACACCATGCTTTCCGGCATCACCGGCTGATGCACTCCGCCGCCCGACAGCGCGCAGCCAATCAGCCCGCGAAGCGCCGTCTCTTTCCAGCCTGAAAGCAGGAAAATGCCATCTGGACGGAGAACTATCATCAGTGTGATGCCCGATGCGGTTCGGGCATGGAGCAGGCGCATTCCGGGCAGCAGCGTGCTGCCCTCCGGCAAGTGCGTCAGGCGGCGGAAGGTATTTCGCGGCAGGATGAGCACCGGGTCGCCGGAGAGCGGGTCGCAGAGCAGGTTGCCGGAATCAACGAGCGCAGTCACGGCGGATTCGCAGTTGCCGCAGCGGATACGGACGCGCACGAAGCGGCGTTTGCCGTGCTCTAAGCGCGTCAGGCGGCGCAGCAGGAGCAGCAGCGTGCACGTCAGCGCCGTTTGGACAGCACCCGGCAGCGGCAGCAGCGCCGATAGTCCAGCGCAGCCCCATTGCATCATCAGCATTGTCAGGCAGAAGGGCAGCGTCCGCCGCGCGGGAAATCGCCCGATGAGCGCGAGCAGCCCCGTCAGCGGCAGAACCATCACCACCTGCAGCAGCGGCGGAACGAAGAGCGACAGCAGGGTGAATCCGGCGTAGAGAATGGCGAAAAGCAGCCTTCGCCCACGGCTTGCGCGCGGCAGACCGAGCGCGGCGGACAGCACCGACATCAGGCAAATGCCGCACAATCCCTGCTCCAAGAGGAACAAAAACCCGCTTGCGCGCAACCGGCATCGTCTCCTTTCGCCTTTGAGTATAGCGATTGGGGACGAGCAGAATCGTCGAACGGGCGCGCAGAAAATGTCCGAGACGGAAAAATGAAGGAAATGAGAGAAGCATGAAAACAAGGATGCTGACTATCCGCGGCATTGCGGTGCAAATCACCGAGCGGGAGAATTGCCGGCGCTTCATCCTGCGCAGCCGCCCGGACTGCCCGTATGCGATGCTGTCTGTGCCGAAGCGGTCGCGGGAAGCGGACATCCGCCGCTTTCTGGAAAATCAGCAGGAGTGGCTGCAAGCGCATGTCGGTGCGGTGAAAAATCCGCCGACGTTCGCGCCGGGCGAGGTGCATCGGCTGATGGGCGCGTGGGTGACGCTGGGGAAAGAAGTGCCGTCAGGCGCAGCGTTCGCGAAACTGCGCAATGAGCGGCTGATTTGTGCAATTGAGCGCGATATTGCAAAGTGGGCGAGCACCCTGCATGTGAGCATCACGCACGTTACCCTGCGGGAAATGACGAGCCGCTGGGGAAGCTGCCGCAAGCAGACGCAGCGCCTGACGTTCAACACGCGCCTTGGCGGTGCCGACGAAAGTATGATTGAATACGTCGTGGTGCACGAACTGTGCCACCTGATTTATGCTGACCACTCGGCGCGGTTCTGGGCGCTGGTGGCAAGCTGTCTGCCGGACTGCAAGCAGCGGCAAATCGCGCTGAACCGCATGGACATGACCCCGAAAGTGCCCTAATCACCGTATTACACACCGAAATCCGGGAAATCATATGCTGAAAGCAGCCGGAATACCGGCTTCTATGAAAAAATCAAAAGGCGGCGGCAGAAAAATGCCGCTTTTGCCTTGACATCCCGGACGGAGTGTGACATCATGAAACGTGGCGACGTATACCAGGCGAACCTTGACCCGGTGATTGGGTCGGAGCAGGGGGGCATCCGCCCGGTCGTCATCATCCAGAATGACCGCGGCAACCGATATTCCCCGACCGTCATCGTCGTGGCGGTCACGACGCGCAGAAAAAAGCCGCAGCTTCCCGTGCATGTGCTGCTGACGCGGGAAGAAAGCGGCTTGAAGGAGGATTCCATCGTCCTGACCGAGCAGGTTCGGACGCTGGAGAAAACACGCCTGACTCGCTATCTGGGCACAGTGACGGCGCAGGCTATGAAACGCATTGACCGCGCACTGGGCATGAGCATCGGCAGCATATGATACGAATTCTCATCTAAACCATGTCATTCGCACAGCATCTTTTCCGCCCCGGCTTTGCTTCGTTCCGCTCGTGCGTACCTCCAGTACGCCTTGCTTCACTCAGCTTTGCCGGAACGAAAAATCTGCTATGCTTGATGCCATGATTTAGAATCGAATTAGTATGAGTACGCAAACAACAAAGGAGCAGAAATCACCATGAACAAGCAATGGAATTGGAAAACGGTTCTTCAGCACGAGCAGGCCATCGTGTGGACGCAGATTGTGCTGGGCTGCATCATCGGCGGCGCGGCGTATCCGCTGTTTCTCACGCCCTGCAACATCGCGCCCGGCGGCTTGACTGGCGTCGGCATGATTTTGAACTACCTCTTCCAGTTCCCCATCGGCACAACTGCGCTGGTGCTGAATATTCCGCTGTTTATCATGGGCTATCGCAGCATGGGGCATGTGTTCGTTATCCGCTCGCTGGTGGCGACGGTGCTGTTTTCCCTGGCGATTGATATTCTGCAGCTGCAGCCGCTGACGAGCGACCCCATGCTTGGCGCGATTTTCGGCGGTGCGCTGATGGGCGTCGGCTTGGGACTGATTCTTCGTGGCGGCGCGACGACCGGCGGCACGGATATGCTGGCGAAAATGGTGCATCAAAAGCTGCCTTTCATTTCGACCGGTATGTTTCTGATGATAATCGACTGCGTTGTGGTGATTTTTGCCGCCGTCTGCATCGGCACGACCGAAGCGCTGTTTGCGCTGGTATGTATTTTCATCAACGGCAAAGTGATAGACATGGTGATGCTGGGCTTGTCGAGGAACAAGGCGTGCTTTGTGATGAGTGACAAGTGGGCGGAAATTTCGCATCAGGTGCTGCACGACATGGACAGAGGGGCTACGCAGCTGTCGGCGCGCGGGGCGTATTCGGGCAAGGAACGCCCCGTGCTGCTGTGCGTCCTGCCGCCGCAGGAGGTTGCGCGGTTTAAGGAGATTGTGCGGAAAGAGGATGACCGGGCGTTTATGTTCATCACCGAAGCGCATGAGGCGCTGGGGGAGGGCTTTGATAGGCTGGCGGAAAAAGACTGATTCTAATTGGAAATAAACAATTAAAAATTAGCATACTTTTTCCGGCACAGAAGCGTAAAGCGTTTTGATTTTGTCCAAGCAGCTTTATCGCGGCGGATGAGGTCGTTTCTTCATGAAAGTCCTTTCGATGGGCAATTTCGGCGCGAAAAAGTCATTTTGTGGTATTTTGCGTTTGACAAATCATCACACTTGTCGTATACTATATTGTGTGTCATCCTGACGGTGACCCAAAGAAACAGAAGCTCGCACACAGGGGAAGGAGAAACATCAGCCGCCCCTGCTGTCCTATCTGGAAAGGAATGAAACGGACAATGGCGTTGCGGAAAAAGGTGGTTTGCCTGCTGGCAATGGCGCTGGCACTGCTGATGCTCTGCGGCACGGCAATGGCGGATAATTTCAGTTTCCTTCCGTCGCGGACGGAGAACGGCAAGGAGTACCTTGCGCACCCTTCGTCGGAATTGACGACAATTCTGCTCATCGGCTATGACCACTACGCAAATGGTCAGATTGAGGAAGAGCCGAGCCAGTATCACCTCGGCGGGCAGTCGGATTTCCTTTTGCTGCTGGTGATTGACCACAAGAATCAGCAGATTCACCAATTGCAGTTTGACCGCGACACGATGACCCCCATCAAACTTGTTGCGACCAACGGCAAGGACGCGGGGACGCGCCGCCTGCAGCTGTGCTTGGCGCACGCTTACGGCAGGACGCGCGAGGAGAACAATCGAAACACCATCTGGGCAGTGGAAAAGCTGCTGGGCATCGAGAAGGCGGATGACGGCGCGGAGATTGACTATTACATCAGCATGGATATCTCCGGCATCAACAAGCTTAATGAGCTGGTCGGCGGGGTGACCGTCACGATTCCCAACGATGACCTGCTTGCCCTTGACCCTACGCTCAAGGGCGGCGAGACCATCAAGCTGACCGGGATGCAGGCAGAATATTTCACCCGCACCCGCTATGATACCGCCGAACCGACGAATGAAGCCCGCATGGCACGCCAGCGCATCTATTTGAACAGCCTCGAAACGCTGCTGGAGGAGAAGATTCGCGCGAACGTGAATTACGTCAACACGCTGCTGAACGAAATGGGCATGATTTTCGACCGGACGACAACGCTGGATTCCGGCTTCGGCTTTACCACTGACGATGCGACCGGTACGGCGATTACCGACACAACCGACCACTACCTGATGGCGAACGTGAGCATCGACAATCTGGCGCTGCTGGCAAATCGCGTGATGGACTACGAAGTGCTGGACGTGGAGACGCTGAACGGCGTGCACTCGCTGGGCAGCGACGAGCACATCCACTTTGACCTCTACGAGAACGAGGCACTCAACTGGACGCTGAAGACCTTCTACACGGAGGCAGACGGAAACTGACGTACTTCAAGCACTTTCTTGAAAGAACAATAGGAGGACACCATGGCTTCTGAACATCAGGCGATTTCGCAGCATCAGGTGGAACAGGAAGAAACAACCATTGACTTGGCAGAACTGTTCTACCGCCTGCTGGATAAGGCGAAGTTCATCATCGTTGCGGCACTGCTGGGCGCGATTATTGCCTTCTGCGTGACGAAATTCTTTATGACGCCCATGTATCAGGCGTCGGCAAAGCTGTATGTGCTCAACAGCAGCGGCACCTCCCTCAATCTGTCGCAGATTCAGCTGAGCAGTTCGCTGGCGTCGGACTATGTGCAGGTGTTTGACAACTGGCATGTGCATGAAATGGTCAAGCGCCGCTTGAACCTCGATTACACCTATGCGCAGATGGGAAAAATGATTTCCGTGGAAAACCCGACCAACACGCGCATTTTGAAGGTGACGGTACAGAGCGACGATCCGCAGGAAGCTGCGGACATGGCGCTGACGTATGTGCAGGTGGCGCGCGAGTTTATCGCCGCAAAGATGGACATGGATATGCCCACCATCTTTGAAGAGCCGCAGCTGCCCACGCGCCCCTATTCGCCCAGAACGATGAAGAACACGGTGCTTGGCTTTCTGCTGGGTCTGCTGCTGATGTGCGGCATCGTGGTCGTGCAGTTCCTTGCGGATGACCGCGTCCGCAACGCTGACAAGCTGGAGAAGCAGCTGGGTCTGGCAACCATCGGCATGATGCCTGTGCAGAGCTACGATTTGTCCCGCGAGCATAAGAACGGCAAGGAGGGGAAGTAAACCATGAAAAAGGCAATCATTCATCAGCACTATCCCCTTGATTATGCGGGAGAAGAGGCGCTGAACTCCATCTGCACGAACCTTGCCTTCATCGGCACGGATAAGCGCAAAATTGTGATCACCAGCAACTCCCAGAGCGAGGGCAAGAGCTGGATGACCATGCACATCGCTGAAAACATGGCGCGCCGTGGCCGCCACGTTGTGCTGGTGGACGCGGATATGCGCCGCTCCTTCATGGTGCAGCGCTATAAGCTGGAACTGGAAGGCGAAGGGCTGGGCTTGGCGCACTTCCTCGCCGGGCAGTGCGACCTGAACGATGTTGTCTACGAGTCGGACGTGTACGGCATGTGCCTGATTCCGGCGGGGCGCGACGTGGTGAATCCCATCAACCTGATTGACTCGTCGTACTTTGAGCAGATGCTGGAGGCGCTGGCACAGTCCTTTGACATGGTGATTGTGGACGCACCGCCGGTTGGCATGGTGATTGACGCGGCGGAAATCGCGGCCTTCTGCGACGGCAGCGTGCTGGTGCTGGAGTATAACCACACCCGCCTGCGCGAAGTGGCGGAATGCAAACGGCAGATGGAAAAATCCGGTACGCCGGTGCTGGGCTGCATCATCAACAAAGTCAACTTCAACGCGCTGAGTGCAAAGCGATATTACAACAAAAATTATTACAGCCACTACACGAAAGGCTACTACAAGCACGACGACAAGGACAGCCAAGCCAAGGCGTAATGGCATAATACGATTTCCAGATTCACCTGCGCCATCTGCTTGCGCATTTTATAAATTCATTAAAATCAGGAAAAGCAATATCATGTTCGTTGACATTCATCACCATCTCATCTACGGCGTAGACGACGGCGCGCAAACGTGGGAGGACACGCAGAAGATGATTCTGCGCGCCGTGGACGAGGGCATCACCGACATCGTATGCACCTCCCACGCGACACCGGGCATTACCCCTTTCCCGACGGAAAAGTACCTTGCGCATTTCGCCCAAGCCCAGCAGTGGTGCAGCGAAAATCAGCTGCCCGTGACGCTGCATACCGGCTGCGAAATCCTCTATACCGATGCCAGCCCGCATCTGCTCAAAGAGGGTCACTATCCGTCACTGGCGGAAACGTGGACAGTGCTGGTGGAGTTCTCCGGCGACGTGCCGTACAGCCGCATGTGCGAGGCAGCGCGGCTCTTTGGCAATGCGGGATTCACGGTCATCTTCGCGCATGTGGAGCGCTTTGACCCGATGCGCAACTTCAAGCACGTTCGTGAGCTGCGCGAGGAATACGGCGTGTATATGCAGATGAACGCGAACACGGTGCTGATGAAGAAGGGCTTTTTTGCCGACCGATGGACGCGCAAGATGCTTGATGAGGGCTACATTGACTGCATTGCGACTGACGCGCACAACACGACGTCGCGCCCCTGCCGGATGCGGGAGTGCTTCGAGAAGCTGAAAGCGTCCTATGGCGTGGAGGCGGCGGAGGAACTTTGCGGCGGCTTCCAAAGAAGGCTGCTGAACCTGTAAAATCGCAAAATAAGAGGTTCTTCACGGAAAGTTGTGGGAGCAAACAGGGGCTTAGGCGAAGCCCTAAAAAGCTGCACGCGGAAGGAGCATGAAAGCGCGACCAGCTCAATCGCGAAAAGGGGTCAAGGGACAGCGTCCCTTGTGGGGTTTGGGGCAACGCCCCAACTGTTCCTCGTCCGACCAATCCCAAGAAAGTCGCCAACAAAGGCGCAGGCAGCGAAGCGTCCCTGCCAGTAACTTTGCGCGTCAGCAGACGCGCCCCCAAGCTGCTCTTCCCCCAAGATTCCGTGAATAGCCAAATAAGACGGCTTCCAGTCCCATGATTTCGGGATTGGAAGCCGTCTATCATTCTTCGGGCAGCATCGCCGCACTGCGCACGGGCTTGTCCAGCCGTAGCTCGATATACTGCCGCATCAGGCGGTACGGCGCCATCATCTCCGGCGAATCCACCCATCCGGCGGAACCCGTCGTCAGCATCGTCCGCAGCCAGTTCACCTGCGCCGCCGAAATCGGCACATGAACGGGCAGGCGGCAGTCGCGGCAGACCAGCCCGCCCTCGGTCAGGTCGAACCACGTCGATTCGCCGTCCGCAATCCGCCGCTGACAGTGGACGCAGTGGTGCAGGCGCGGCACAAATCCCTCGCTCTGCGACAAGTGCAGCAGAAAGCCGGTCAGCAGCGGCCGCCATGGCTGATCGGAGAAGGTCAGGCGCGACAGCGTGTGCAGCAGGAGCATGAAGGTTTCCTGCGCGGGGACGCCGGGCTGGATGACGTTCTCGACGACGCCGAGGAGGTACGTTCCGACGGCCAAGCGGTCGAAATCAGCGCGCAGGGGGTAGAACGTCTCCATCAGGTTCGCGCTGATGACGGTAAGGTGATTGCCGCGCTCGTACAGCTCGAAATCGCCCAAGGCGAACAGCTCACTGGCGTTGAGGATAGGGGAGCGCGGTTTGCGGCATCCGCGGGCAAGCGCCTCAATGCGCCCCTTCGTCGGGCTGAAGAGGGTCAGCATTCGGTCGTTGTCCCGGTAATTGGCGTAGCGGAGGACAATCGCGGTGTGTTCGGTCTGTTTCATAGCATCTTACCCAAAAGGCTGCGCACAGTCGCCTATGCGCAGCCTTTGCTTATTTGCTTACTCGTTCGGAATCAGGGTCGCGAAGTAAATGCAGTCACCCACCTCGCGGCGCTTCGGGTTCGAGGGGGAGTTAATCTTCTCGTTGTTCAGCACCACGGTGCAGGAGGAACCGCCATCAAGGTTGTAGGCGTTCTGCAAGCCGAACGCACCCGCCAGCTTTGCCGCGCCCCACAGGTCAAAACCGATGGATTTCGGGCTTTGGCTTTCCGGGCCTTCTGTGCAAAGGATGACGAACTCCATCGGGGTAATCTGTCCGAAAATCATGCGCTGCGCCAGCGTCTTGGGGCCGTTGTCCATGCGGGAGTCGAATTCGTCGCGGACGACGCCGTCAATCACCAGTCCGGGGCCGAAGCAGAACGTGTGGGCGACCGTGCCGCCGTTTTCCAGATAATCCTGCCATTTTTGATGCGTCGTGCCCTGAATGATGTGCATACCGCCCTCGGTGTCGATAATCATCGTGTCGCGGTATTCGCGGGGCAGTTCACGCAGACGGTGCGTGTTGCGATAGACGATTCCTTCAGAATGGTAGATGAAGTAGTCGCCGTTGATGGCGAGGACGGCGTTATTCTGCTTTGCCATGCGTTCGACGCGCACGGTGTTCTTGGACGGGTAGGGGAACGCCAGCGCAGTGCGAATCTGCGTCGGATCGGTGATTTTGACGTACACCGCCATGACGGTCGTTGTGCCCTCGCCGGGTTCATCAACACGCTCGATGTCCTGCGTCCAGTAGGACGTTTCGACGCGAATATCCAGCGAATCGTCGTGGTAGCCGCCTTGATCGGGCAGATAGCAGTCCGGATTCGGCAGATACGGCGCGGCAAGGAGTTTTCTGCCCGTGCTGTCCAGCCAAGGAAGCGGTTCGTAGGTCGTTTCCTCCGCCAGCGCAGGGCAAAGCATTGCCAGCAGCGCACACGCGGCGATGAGTTTCCGCAGATATTTCATTTGTCCATTCCTTTCCGTAGAGGGGGGAGGCGCAAGGGGCGCTGCCCCTTGACCCTGCCAAAGGGTCTTCGACCCTCTGGACTCCCTTTCGCGCGATTGAGTTGGTGACGCTCTCATACTGCTTTCGCGTGTTTATGGGGGAAAACCAAGGGGCGCTGCCCCTTGACCCTGCAAGGGAGAATGAAACGGGACGAAGTCCCCTCCCTTGACCCTTTCGCGCGATTGAGTTGGATGCGGCTGCATACAGTGCCCGCGTGTTTATGAGGGAAACGGGCGAAATTAGAAGCGCATCCGCTCCTCGATGTAGCTGCGCAGATCCTTCAGCGCCACGCGCTCCTGCAGCATGGTGTCGCGGTCGCGAACCGTGACCGACTGCGTCGCTTCGGTGTCAAAGTCCACGCAAATCGTGAACGGCGTGCCGATTTCGTCCTGACGGCGATAGCGCTTGCCAATCGAACCCGTCTCGTCGTAATCCACCGGGAAATACTTCGCCAAATCCGCGTGGATTTCGCTCGCCAGCGCGCCCAGCTTGTTCTTTTGCAGCGGCAGAACGGCAGCCTTGTAGGGCGCCAGCGCCGGATGCAGGTGCAGCACCGTGCGCACGTCGCCGCCCTCCAGCTCCTGCTCCTCGTAAGCATTGCACAGGAACGCCAGCACCATGCGGTCAACGCCCAGCGACGGCTCGATGCAGTAGGGGATATAGCGCTCGTTCGTCACCGGGTCGAGGTATTCCAGCGACTTGCCGGAATGGTTTTGATGCTGCGTCAGGTCGTAATCCGTGCGGTCGGCGATGCCCCAGAGTTCGCCCCAGCCGAACGGGAACAGGAATTCGAAGTCCGTCGTCGCCTTGGAGTAGAACGCCAGCTTCTCCGGCTCATGGTCGCGCAGGCGCAGGCTGTCCTCTTTGATGCCCAGCGAAAGCAGCCACTGCTTGCAGAACGAACGCCAGTAGTCGAACCACTGCAAATCCTCGCCGGGCTTGCAGAAGAATTCCAGCTCCATCTGCTCAAATTCGCGGACACGGAAGATGAAGTTGCCGGGGGTGATTTCGTTGCGGAAGGATTTACCAATCTGTGCGATGCCCGCCGGGAGCTTCTTGCGCATGGAGCGCATGACGTTGGCGAAGTTGACGAAGATGCCCTGCGCGGTTTCGGGACGCAGGTAAATCTCATTCTCCGGCGTTTCCATCACGCCCGCGTGGGTCTTGAACATCAGGTTGAACTGGCGGATGCCGGTGAAATCCTTCTTGCCGCACTTCGGGCAGACGATGTCGTGCTCGGCAATGTACTTCTCCAGCTCAGCGTTCGTCCAGCCATCGCCGGTTTCCGCGCCGCCGGTGAAGTCCTCGATCAGCTTGTCTGCACGGTAGCGCGCCTTGCACGCCTTGCAGTCCATCAGCGGGTCGTTGAAGCCGCCGACGTGACCCGACGCCACCCACACTTCGCGGTTCATCAGAATAGCGCAGTCAAGCCCCACGTTGTACTTGCTTTCCTGCACAAATTTCTGCCACCACGCCTTTTTCACGTTGTTCTTGAATTCCACGCCCAGCGGGCCGTAGTCCCATGTATTTGCCAAACCGCCGTACAGTTCGCTTCCGGCAAAAATCAGACCGCGGTTTTTGCACAGCGCAACCAGTTTGTCCATCGTCAAATCAGCCATCGTGATTTCCTCCTGAAAAAGTGAGAATCTAACAAATGTAATGATAGGCGCAAACGCTCACTTTGTCAAGGCTGGAACGCATTTTTTCCACCGAAAACGCTGATTTTCCGTGCTGAAATCTGCTGATTTTCCCGCAAACGATATTTTTCGCAAATTTCCCGAAAAAAATTTCATTTTCCCTATTGCATTTTCCGAAGAAGTGTGCTATTATATCAATGTTGTCAGTGCGATTCACTCGCTGGCACACGGATGCTGATATAGCTCAGTTGGTAGAGCGCATCCTTGGTAAGGATGAGGTCACCAGTTCAAATCTGGTTATCAGCTCCATAAGCCTTGCATTTTGCAGGGCTTTTTTCGTGTTTGGGGGCGGATTTTGCATTTATAAGCAGAACGCATTGCAGTCTCGATGTTTTTCCTGACCTCATCCCTATTTTTCTGCACCTGCCGCTTCCTTGACGGTGAATTTGCCTCAAAAGCAAGGTGCGCAGGTCTGATAATCGCCTGCGCACCGCGAGGTTCACTTATTTTCCTCCACTTCTACCGTCTGTACCGACTCCTTCTCCCGCCACGTCTCTTCCTTCACCAGCGTCGCGAACCAAATGCAATCCCCAACCATGCGGTTCTTGTGGCTCGATGGCGAGTTAATCTTCTGATTATTCAGCGCAATCGTGCTCGATGAGCCGCCGTCGAGGTTGTAGGCGTTGTTTAGCCCAAACTGCACGCACAGGTTCGCCATCTGCACAAGGTCGAAGCCGACGGATTTCGGGGCGGTGCTTTCCGGCCCCTCGTTCGTCAGTATCAGGTATTCCAGCTTGCCGATCTGCCCGATGACCATTCGCTGGGCTTTCTTGGCTTTGCCGTTGTCGATGGTCACGTCATCAAGGTTTGTGAGCGGAACGCCGTCCACCACCAGCGCGGGGCCGAAGCAGAAGGCGTGCAGCACCGTGCCGCCGCCGGCAATGTACTCGTCCCACTTCGCCTGCGTGGTGCAGGTGATGAGGTGGAAGTCGCCATTTTCGTCCACAATCAGCTCGTCGCGGCCCTTGTGCGGGCGCATCCGCAGCGTCTGACCGTTGCGGACGACGATGCCTTGCTCATGGTAGAGGCAGTAGTCGCCGTCGATGCCCATGACGGCGTTGAAGCGCTTCGTCATGTCGTTGACGTGGCGCGCCTGCTTCGACGGGTACTTGTTCGCGAAGCCTGTGCGGAATTGGCTCACGTCAGTCAGCTTGACGCGTGCGGACATGACGGTCGTTGTGCCTTCGCCGGGTGCATCAACCTGCTGCAAATCCTGCGTCCAGTAGGTGACGTTAATCTGGATGTCGATGGAATCATCATGGTAGCCGCCGTTATTGGGCAGGTAACAATCCGGGTTCGGCAGGTTGGGGGAAACCTTGATATCCCACGGAATTGGCTCGAAATCGGGTGCGTCCTCCGCCAAAGCGGGAACAATCAGCAGCGCGCAGAGCAAAAGCGAAATCAGGCGTTTCATCGGGAAATGTACCTCCTACGGTGTTCTACTTATCAGACGAATCAAAAGGGGAAAACGTTGTCATGTACGAAAATTTAATTTTTTTGTAACAATTTTGCGGATGCGCACCATTTCGCCCAAAAGTTGAAATTCCCTCTTGCATCAGCGCGCAAAATGGCGTATAATAAGCCTGTCAAATGACCCCGCTTGACGGGAGAAAAGCAGCTTTTGTCCTTCCAGAGAGCCGCCGGATGGTGCGAGGCGGCAGGGCGCGGGTGCTTCTTCCACTCCTGAATGGGGGCAGACGAGGAGTCTGCCGGGTTCGCCCGATACCGCGAGCATGAGTGGTCTGACGTGCGTCAGGCAAACTGGGTGGCAACGCGAGCTTCTCGTCCCGGAATTTTACGGGATGGGAAGCCTTTTTGGTTTCCGCCAAGCAAAAAAGGAGGATTTTTTCCGATGCTGGACATCAATCTGCTCCGTACCAATCCCGAATTGGTGAAGGAGAACATCCGCAAGAAGTTTCAGGACGAAAAGCTCGTCATGGTTGACGAAGTCGTCGAGATGGACAAGGAGTACCGCGCCGCGATTCAGCAGGCGGACACCCTGCGCAACCAAATTAAGGTTGCGTCCAAGCAGATCGGCATGCTGATGGGCAAGGGTCAGAAGGAAGAGGCCGAAAAGGCGAAGGAACAGGTCGCCGTTTACAAGGCGGATCTGGAGGGTCTGGCGGCGAAGGAAGACGAATTGCAGGCGGAAATCCGCAAGCGGATGCTCGTTATTCCGAACATCATTGACCCGTCTGTGCCGATTGGCAAGGATGACAGCCAGAACGTGGAAATCGAGCGCTTCGGTGAACCCGTCGTGCCGGATTTCGAGATTCCGTATCATGTGGATATCATGGAGCGCCTGCACGGCATCGACCTTGACAGCGCCCGCAGGACCTCCGGCAACGGCTTCTATTACCTCATGGGCGATATTGCCCGCCTGCACTCCGCGATTCTGTCCTATGGCCGTGATTTCATGATCGACCGCGGCTTCACCTACTGCATCCCGCCGTACATGATCCACGGCGACGTGGTGACGGGCGTGATGAGCTTCGCCGAGATGGAGAACATGATGTACAAGATTGAGGGCGAAGACCTCTATCTGATTGGTACGTCCGAGCACTCGATGATCGGCAAGTTCATTGACACGATTCTGGACGAAAGCCAGCTGCCGCAGACGCTGACCAGCTATTCCCCCTGCTTCCGCAAGGAAGTTGGCGCGCATGGCATTGAGGAGCGCGGCGTGTACCGCATCCACCAGTTCGAGAAGCAGGAGATGATCGTCGTCTGCAAGCCGGAGGACAGCCCGATGTGGTTCAACCGCCTGTGGCAGAACACTGTTGATTTCTTCCGCTCGATGGACATCCCGGTTCGCACGCTGGAATGCTGCTCTGGCGACCTTGCTGACTTGAAGGTGAAGTCGCTGGACGTGGAAGCGTGGTCTCCGCGCCAGAAGAAGTACTTTGAGGTCGGCAGCTGCTCGAATCTGGGTGATGCGCAGGCGCGCCGCTTGAAGATTCGCGTCAAGGGCGACGACGGCCGCAAATACTTCGCGCATACGCTGAACAACACCTGTGTTGCGCCGCCGCGTATGCTGATTGCCTTCCTCGAAAACAACCTGCAGGCCGACGGCCGCGTCCGCATTCCGGAAGCGCTGCGCATGTACATGGGCGGGAAGGAATATATCGGCTGATTGGGCTGAGAGGAAAATTGCAAAGGGACGGGTGCAGGGGGGTGCTCCTTGCACCTGTTTTGTATACACAATTATTCTGCATTGAGCAAAGGCAGTTTCACGAGCGAAGCTGCTGCAACAACAATAAATTTGCTGATATTTCCGTTGATATTTCTGCTGATTGATGATATAATATTCGTGTGAGAAAGGAGTTGACCACGATGACCTCTGTTATGAGCGCAATCAAGAACACTGTTCCGATTACCCAGTTCAATCGGGGACTTGCAGGAAAAATCTTTGAGGAAGTTAAGCAAACTGGTGCAAAAGTTGTCATGAAAAATAACACGGCAGAATGCGTTCTGCTTTCGCCGGAGGAATATGTACGGCTGATGGACGAATTGAACGATGCGCGTCTGCTGGCTGTGGCATCGGAGCGCATGGCGCACTACGACCCGTCGAAACTGATTTCCGAAGAAGAAATGAACCGTCGCCTTGGCGTTACTGAGGATGACCTCAAGGATTTTGAAAGCGTGGAAATTGAATGAACTGGAAACTTGAATACCTTCCGGAAGCCGAGGATGACTTCAAGGCGCTTGATGGCAGTCAGAGAAATCTTGTCCTGAAAGCAATTAAGAAGGTACAGCAGAATCCGTTGCCTGCGGACGAAAATGGCTATGGAAAGCTGCTTGGCAATCAAAACGGAAAAAACCTTGCTGGACTGCTGAAAATCAAGCTGCGCGCCGCTGGAATACGCGTCGTTTATCAGCTTCAGCGCACGGAAACGGCTATGCTGGTGATTGTCATCGGCGTGCGTGCGGATGAAGAAGTGTACGAAATTGCACAGAAAAGAGCCGCAAAGCATCATTTACTGGGGTGAACGCACAAGCGGGGTGCATGGAGCGCATTTTGCTCCCTGCCCCCGTTTTTTCTTTTCCCCGCGCCCTTCTTTTCCGCCGTCCGCCCGCATACCATCCATCAGCCGAATCAACGGGCAAGGAGGCGGACAAACATGAAACTTCCCAAACTTCCGAAACTTCCATCCCTCAAATCCCTTCATCTCCCCAGCCGCATCACGATGGAACGGCTGCTCATTGTCTCTGCGGCGGCGCTTGTAGTCGTCCTCGCCGTCCGCGGCGGACAGCAGACCCAAACCGCCATGCAGCAGACCGACTTCACCCCCGATGTCAGCACCCAAACCATCGCGGACGCATCGCCGGATGTCGAAATGACCGCTACCGTCTGCTGGTATGAGGACGGCGAGGGGTATCTCGTGCCGGTCACGCGCCAGATTCCGCTGCAGGACGGCGTGGCGAAGGCGACGCTGAGCCTGATGGTGAAGTCGTCCGAGAACGACCTCGCGGCGGCGCGGATGGGGCTGCGGAACGTTATTCCAGAGGGCGTGACGTTCGATTTGGACATTTCCGGCGGCAAGGCGCGCGTGGACTTGAGCAAGGAGGCGCTGAGCTGCCAGAACGCGGAGGAAGAGCTGCTGATGGTGCAGGGGACGGCGGCGGCGCTGTGCGGATTTGACACGGTGCAGGAGGTAACGTTCCTCTTTGACGGTCAGAAGCGGTCGCAGCTGACGCACGGGACAGACGTATCCGGCGTGTTCAAGGCGGACAGCGTGAATCTGGAAAGCGTGGAGACGACGGCGAACCTGACAAATGCGTCGCGGGTGCAGCTGTATTTCCCGTCGGCGGACGGGCGGCTGATGGTGCCTGTTACGCGGACGGTGTTTTCCCCCGCTGACCTGACCACGGCAATGCTGGAACTGGCGAAAGGCCCGGAGAAGGACAGCGGGCTGGAAATTCCGCTGCCGAAGGACTGTGGTCTGCGGTCGGTGACGCTGAAGAACGGTGTCGCGACAATTGACTTCACAAAAGAATTTGCGTCCCTTGCGACGGCGGAGGACGCGAGCGCGGCGACAAGCCAGGCGCTCCGGGCAATTGTGTTCACGGCGAGCCAATTTCCGGGCGTGAAGAAAGTCGAGGTGCTGGTGGAAGGAAAGCCGTTTGAGGCACAGCCGTCGGCAGTAACGACGTTCGTGAATCAGGCGGACGAAGTGATGGCGCAGTATCCGGGGCTGATTACGGTGGACTAAGGCACCACCGCACAACTCGGCGGCGCGTCTACCGATGTCTTTTCCGCCATCTGCGGCATGCAAATTTCTCGATTTACCGCCAGTAAACCTTCGAAATTTGCATTTGCATCTGACGAAAAATCCATTCGTCAGCCGACCACCTCATTTGTGCGGTGTTACCCTAATACTATTTCCTGCATTCGCCTGCGCCATCTGCTTGCGCCGCGAATTTGAAAATAGTATAAAAGGTGGGTGCGTGGAGCGAAAAACTCCATGCACCCATTTTGAGTATAGAATCCTATTGCGCTGCTTACTTGCTCTTTCCCCCGAACAGACCCGTGATTCCGCCCAGAATCCCGCGCGTCACCTGCCGCGTCACTTCGCGGGTCGCGGTGTTAATCGCCGTATTCTGCACGCGCCCCAGCACCGAGTCATTCTTCCGGGCGCGCGCGGCACGTTCTTCGCGCAGTTCATCCGCGTGCTTTCGGCGTTCTTCCGCCTGGCGATCCTTCTCGGCTTTTTCAGCCGCTTTGCGCTGCTTCTCCGCCTCGCGCTCCTGCGCCTTCGTCGTTGTCGGCGCTGCTGCGGTCTGCGCCTGAGCCGGGACGTAATTGCCCGTCGCGGGGTCAAGCTGCATCGGCATCATCTTCTGCACATACTGCCCGCTTGCCGGGTCGTAGACCATCACCAGCATGTTCTGTACCTGCGGCTGCTGCACAGTCAGCACTGGGACAGGCTGCGCTTGACCTATCGGCTGCTGCTCCTGCTGATTCTGCCACGCCGGACGTGCGGGTTCGTCCGCCGCCATCCACGCGGGACGCGGCGTGCTGCTCTGTGCGGCAGGCTGCTGAACAGGCTGTGCCTGAACCATCGGCTGTGCCTGAACCATCGGCTGCGCCTGAGCCATCGGCTGTGCCTGAACCATCGGCTGTGCCTGAACCATCGGCTGCGCCTGAGCCATCGGCTGTGCCTGAACCATCGGCTGCGCCTGAGCCATCGGCTGTGCCTGAACCATCGGCTGCGCCTGAACCATCGGCTGTGCCTGAACCATCGGCTGCGCCTGAGGCATCGGTTGGGCCTGAGCCATTGGCTGGGCAGCCTCGCGCTGCACATAATGCCCTGTCTGCGGGTCGAACACAAGGAACGCATCGGGGCGGCTGACCGTCGGCGCAGCGGTCGAAATCTGCGGCGCGGCGGCTTCCGGCGCGGGCATCTGCTCCTTCTGGAACGCGCTTGCCAGCATTTCGTAGGCGGAAACGCGGTCAACCGGCGTGTCGTAAACGCCGCGGAAGGGGCTGGATTCGATGCACTCCTGCCGCACATCGCCGTCAATGGCGTTCATGGCGCTCTGCGGGGGAAGGATGGTCGCGCGCTCGACGACGCTCGGTGCACCGTCCGCATCGAGGAAGGAAACCAGTGCTTCGCCTGTTTTGAGCGTGGTGATGGCTTCCGCCGTATCGAACGCGGGATTCGTGCGGAAGGTCATCGCGGCGGTGCGGACGGCCTTCTGGTCAAGCGGCGTGTAGGCGCGCAGGGCGTGCTGGACGCGGTTGCCAAGCTGCCCCAGAATGCTCATGGGAATGTCGCAGGGGTTCTGGGTGACGAAATACACGCCGACGCCCTTGGAGCGAATCAGCCGGACGACCTGCTCCAGCGTTTCCAGCAGCGCCTTGGGGCAGTCGTCGAAGAGCAGGTGCGCCTCGTCGAAGAAGAACACCATGCGCGGCTTGTCCAAATCGCCGCATTCGGGCAGCAGCTCGTACAGCTCCGACAGCATCCACAGCAGGAAGGTCGAGTACAGCCGGGGCTTGCGGTAGAGCACGTCCGCCGCGAGGATGTTGATAACGCCGCGCCCGCTTTCATCAAGCTGCATCCAGTCGGCGATGTTCAGCGCGGGTTCGCCGAAGAACGCATTGCCGCCCTCGTCCTCCAGCATGGCGACGGCGCGCTGAATCGCACCGACAGACGCCATGGACACGTTGCCGTAATCGAGCGTGTACTCCTTGGCGTGCTCACCGACGTAGGCAAGCATGGCCTTCAAGTCCTTGAGGTCGAGCAAGAGCATGTTCTCGTCGTCCGCGACGCGGAAGAGGATGCTCAGTACGCCCGCCTGCGTGTCGTTGAGGTTCATCAGCCGCGCGAGCAGCGTCGGCCCCATTTCGCTCACGGTTGTGCGGACGGGATGCCCCTCTTTGCCGAATACGTCCCAGAATACGGTCGGGAACGTGCGGTACTCGAACGTCGGCACGCCGCACTGCGTCAGGCGATTGGCGATATTGTCGCTGTGTGTGCCGGGCTGCACCATCCCGGCGAGATCGCCCTTGATATCCGCGAGGAACACGGGCACGCCCATGTCCGAAAATCCCTCTGCCAGCACCTTGAGGGAGACGGTTTTGCCCGTACCGGTCGCCCCGGCAATGAGACCATGGCGGTTTGCCATCTGCGGCAGCAGGCAGACGGGGTGTTCACCCGTTCCAAGCCAGATTTTGCCTTCGTAGAGCATGTGTGTGTGAATCTCCTTTTACCTTATTATATGATGATTCTAAAGCAGGGGAGACGTTACTTCTTCTCCATCTCCGCTGTGCGTTCCGAAATAATATACCGCGGACGCTGCTTGACTTCCAAGTAGATTTTGCCGATGTATTCCCCGATGATACCGAGAAACAGGCACTGCATCCCGCCAACGAAGCATACCAGACAAGCCAGCGACGCCCAGCCAGCCACCGAATGCCCGGCAAGCGCGGCAATCACCGCCCAGATAATGCCGATAAATGACAGAATCGTGATGAACAGCCCGGCGAAGAACACCATGCGAATCGGTTTGACCGATAGGCTTGTGATGCCGTCGAACGCCAGCCCCAGCATCTTCTTCAGCGGATAGTGGCTTTCGCCCGCAATGCGCTCGTGGCGCTCGTAAGAGACGCTGGTGGACTTGAACCCGACCAGCGGAACCATCCCGCGCAGATACAGGTTTACTTCACGGAATTTCGCCAATTCCTGCAGGGCACGGCTGGAAATCAGGCGATAATCCGCGTGATTAAAGACAACCTCCGCGCCCATTGCGCTGAGCAGCTTGTAGAAGCCTTCCGCCGTGAAGCGCTTGAAGAACGTGTCGGTATCACGCTTGGAGCGCACGCCGTAGACGATTTCGCAGCCGTCAAGGTACGCATCCACCATCGCGTCCATGGCGTTGATATCGTCCTGCCCGTCGCAGTCGATGCTGATGGTGATGTCGCAGCGGTCTTTCGCCTCCATCAGCCCTGCCCAGACCGCCCTTTGGTGCCCTCGGTTGCGGCTCTGCGCAATGCCTTGGAAGCACGGGTCTTTCGCGGACAGCGCCGTGATAATCTCCCACGTCTTGTCCTTGCTGCCGTCGTTGACGAACAGAATGCGGCTCTTGTCGCTGATTTTCCCCGCGTCTGCGAGCTGACGCACTTTGTCGCGGAACATGCCGCTGGTAATCGGCAGTACGCTTTCTTCGTTGTAGCAGGGAATTACAATATACAATACAGGCTTGTGTGCCACGCAGAAACACCTCCGGTATGGTTGATTATGTCTTATTATAGCACATTTTCTCCTGCTTGAACAGGTTCTTTTTGCAACAGTTTCGACGCAATTATTGTTCACAAAATATTTACAAACACTTCCGACATTCGTTACAAAGTCGTGCTATGATACGGAAAGTACTCCAAGAGGGGTGCGGCTATCAAAGGAAGTGTGCTTATGAATCAGGCGGCAATTGGTCAGTATATCGCAGGCAAGCGCACTGCGCAAGGAATGACGCAGGAGCAGCTGGCGCAGAAAATTGGCGTATCGCAGAAATCCTTGATGCGCTGGGAAACGGGCAAACGTCTGCCCGATGCTGATGCGGTGGAAGTGCTCTGCACGGCGCTGGGTATCACCCTGCCGGAACTGCTCAACGGCAAGGATTCGCCGCAGAAGGAAGAAATGCAGCTGACGCATGACGCACAGATGCTTGACCTGCTGCGCCGGATGCAGCGCACAGTCTATGAGCAGCATATTCTCTACGGCGTTCTGCTGATTCTGCTGGGCATCGCGAGCAACGCATTGTCTGCGCTGGTCGGCGGCAGCCATGTCAAGGAATTCTTTTCGGGTGTGCTGATGGGGATGTCCGTTGCGGAAATGCTGGCGGGGGTCGTCATCGTTGCCATCCATGTGATTCACGGAAAATGCGAGGAGTAATTAGCAATTAGAGAAATCGAGAAATCAATGCGCATTCTGCATTGCGAATTGCGCATTGAAGAAGCGGCCGCGTGACCGCTTTTTTCGTTTTGGGAAATCGCAGAAACATGCCTTTTTTCCTTGACCCCTTCGGCATTCCGATGTATAATAAACAATGGTGTATTAGCGCATTGAGCAGAAAGGGGTGAGTGTCCTGTACGCACAGGTAATTGTGGATATTGTGCATGAGAATGTTGCGCACACGTTTACCTACCGCATTCCGGACGGCATGACGCTCACCGCCGGACAGCGCGTGGAAGTTCCGTTCGGGCGGATGCGCAAGGAGGGGGTCGTCCTCTCCCTGACGCAGGAGACGGACGTGCCGCCGGAAAAGCTCCGCGACATCCTCCGCCCGCTGGAGGATTATGCCGCTATCTGCCCCACGCTGCTGACGCTCGCCCAGCAGATGGCGGACGACGTGCATTGCCCACTGGCGGAAACGCTGCGGCTGATGCTGCCCGCCCAAATGCGCGGTGGACGCATTCAGGTGAAAACGCAGACGGTCGCGCAGGCCGCGAAGCCGCGCGAAATGCTGGAAGCGGCGGCACTGGCGGAGAAACGCTCGCCGAAACGGCGTCTGCTGCTGACGGTCTTATCCGACGGGCGGACGCACCCGGTGGAGGAATTGAAGCTGCTCGTCCGCGAACCGCTGCAAGCGCTGCGCCAGATAGAAGCAGCCGGACTAATTGCCCTGCGGGAAGAAGAAGTGCTGCGCCGACCGGGCGGCAATACGCCGGACACCGCCGTCCCTGACCCGCCCCTCACGCCGGGGCAGGAGGAAGCGCTGTCTGTCATGCTGCCGGATTTGCGCAGTGGACAGGGGAAATACCTGCTCCACGGTGTGACGGGCAGCGGCAAAACCGAGGTGTTCATCCGCCTCGTGCGCCAGACGCTCGTGCAGGGGAAATCCGCCATGATTCTCGTGCCGGAAATCGCTCTCACGCCGCAAATGGTCATGTGGTTTCGGGCGCGGTTCGGGGCGGTTGCGGCGGTGCTGCACTCGCGGCTCAGCGCGGGCGAACGCTTTGATGAGTGGCGGCGCATCCGGCGCGGCGACGCGCGGGTCGTCATCGGCGCACGGTCAGCGGTGTTCGCGCCGTGCGGGAACTTGGGGCTGATTGTCGTGGATGAGGAGCACGAATCGACGTACATCTCCGACCGTCATCCGCGATATGACGCGCGCGAAGTTGCCATCCGCCGATGCGAAAATGAGCACGCGACGCTTCTGCTTGCCTCCGCTACGCCCAGCATCCTGTCCTTCGCCAGGGCACGGCGCGGGGATTATGTGCTGCTTGAAATGCCCTCCCGCGTCGGCAACCGCCCGATGCCGCAGGTCACGCTGGTAGACATGCGCAAGGAGATGGAGAACGGCAACCGAAGCGTATTTTCCGGGCAATTGGTCGCGGCACTCAAGAACTGCGTCGCGCGCGGCGAACAGGCCATGCTGCTGATGAATCGGCGCGGGTATAACAGCTTCGTCAGCTGCCGAAGCTGCGGCTATGTCGTCAAATGCCCGAACTGCGATGTCGCCATGACCTACCACGTCGTGGGCAGCGGGCAGACTGAGGCGAAACTCCACTGCCACTACTGCGGATTCGCCGCGCTGCCGCCGAACACCTGCCCGAAATGCGGCAGCAAGTACATCCGCTATTTCGGCGCGGGGACGCAGAAAATCGAGGAAGAATTGAAGAAGCTCTTCCCACAGGAAAACGTCATCCGCATGGATATTGACACGACCTCCGGCAAGGATGGTCACGCAAAGCTGCTCGATGAGTTCCGCTCCGGGCGCGCAAAGCTGCTCGTCGGCACGCAGATGATTGCCAAGGGGTTGGATTTCCCGAAGGTGACGCTGGTGGGCGTGATTGCGGCGGATATGACGCTGAATCTGCCCGACTACCGCGCGCGGGAGCGGACATTCCAGCTGCTGACGCAGGTCGCCGGGCGCGCCGGACGCGGCACACTGCCGGGGCAGGTCATCATCCAGACGTACAAGCCGGAGGATGAGGTGATTCAGACCGCTGCCGCGCAGGACTACCGCGCGTTCTTTGAGCTGGAGTTCGATCGCCGGCGGACGGGGCTGTATCCGCCGTTCACGATTCTGGCGCGCCTGCTGGTGGAGAGCAATTCGCCGCAGAAGGCGCGAGAAGTTGCGACAATGCTTCATGCGCGGTGCGAGGAGCTGCTTAACGCGCATCCACTGTGGAAGAAGCGGGCGCTGATGGTGCGGCTTGACCAGCCGAGCATCACGGTTTTGCGCGGAAAAACGCGCTGGCATGTGCTGATGAAGCTGCTGGTGCATCCGGAGACGGAGCAGTTCGCCGCGGCATTGAGCGAGCTGGCGCGGGAGAAGCAGGAGGGCGCGGAGGTGTACTTTGAGTACAACCCAACGACCATGATGTAAATGTGGTTTTATTTCCCTGAAATCGCGTGGATTGTGTGGGTATCCTGTGGATAAACACGCGGAAGAAGTAAGAAGAAGTCACCAACTCAATCGCGAAAAGGGTGTCGAGAGGGTCGAAGACCCTTCGCGGGTGCAGGGCAGCGCCCTGCTGGGGTTTAAGGGGCGAAGCCCCTTGGTCTCCCCTATATATGGAAGGAGTATTGTAATTTATGGCGATTCGGAAGATTGTGAAGATTGGCGATGATTGCTTGCGGCAGGAGTGCCGGAAACAGGAGAAGTTTGATTTGCGGCTGAAAATCCTGCTGAAGGATATGGCGGACACGATGTATAAGGCGGAGGGCGTCGGGCTGGCGGCGCCGCAGGTCGGGGTGCTGCGCCGCGTGGTTGTGATTGATGTGGGCGATCAGGGGGACGGGCTGCTGGAACTCATCAACCCCGTCATTACCATGCGCGAGGGCGAGCAGTGCGGGCGCGAAGGCTGCCTGTCGCTGCCGGGACGTCAGGCGGTCGTTACCCGCCCGCGTAAAGTCACCGTGCAGTACCAGAACCGCGACGGCGTGCATTGCGAAAAGACGGTCGAAGGGCTGTTCGCGCGCGCGGTCTGCCACGAGCTGGATCACCTGGACGGCAAGCTGTACATCGACGTGATGGATCGCGAACTGACGCCGGAGGAAATCGAAGGGCATATCCCGGAGGACGACAACCAGTGAGAATCGTGTTTATGGGCACGCCGGAGTTCGCCGTGCCGTCCCTCAAAGCCTTGGTGGAGGGCGGATATTCGGTCGTCGGCGTGGTCACGCAGCCTGACCGCCCCAAGGGGCGCGGCAAGAAGCTCGCCATGTCTCCCGTCAAGGAGTACGCCATCCAACAGGGCATCCCTGTCCTCCAGCCGGAGCGTATCAGCCGGGATGGGTATGAGGATCTGCTGAATCTCCACCCCGATTTGTGCGTCACGGCGGCGTTCGGGCAGATTCTCTCGCAGAAAATCCTCGATATTCCGCCTCTGGGGACGATTAACGTCCATGCGTCGCTCCTGCCCAAGCACCGCGGCTCTGCGCCGATTGCGTGGGCAATGGTGCAGGGCGACAAGACCACCGGGGTGACCACCATGATGACCGCGCGCGGCATCGACAACGGCGATATGCTCCTCAAAGCTGAAACGCCAATTGACCCCGCCGAAACGTGCGGCGAACTGACGGCGCGCCTGAGCGAAATCGGCGCGAAGCTGCTGATTGAGACGCTTAAAGCCCTCGAAAATGGGACGCTTGAGCGCATTCCGCAGGACGAAAGCCAAATGACCTACGACCCCAAGCTCGAAAAGGACATGGGCGTCATCGACTGGACGCAGGACGCGGCGGACATTGTGCATCGGATTCACGGCCTGAACCCGTGGCCCGGCTGCACAAGCGCTGCCCCCGGCGGAACGTGGAAGCTCCTGCGCGCCGAAGTTGCGGACATGAGCGGTCAGCCCGGCGAAGTCCTTGCGGCGGATGGCAAGGAAGGGCTGATTGTCGCGGCGGGGAAGAACGCTGTGCGCGTCCGCCAGCTGCAAGTGCCCGGCGGAAAGCCGATGGATGCACGGGATTATCTGCGCGGTCACGCAATGGCCGCTGGAACAATGTTGAAAGAGGATACGGAAAATGAGTGACGAGAATCGACAGGGCAGCGGCAATTTCCGCGCAAACAACGGCGGACAGAAGCGTCCCGTGGGTGGCAATCGCATGAGCGGAAACCGTACTGGCGGCAAAAATTTCGGCGGCAAGAAGCCGTTCAGCGGAGAAAAACGCTCCTCCGGTGGCAGCAAGCCTGCGTTTGGCGGCGAGAAACGCTCTTTTGGTGGGGACAAGCCCGCGTATAACGGGGAAAAACGCTCTTTTGGTGGAAATAAGCCTGCGTATCATGGCGAAAAGCGTTCCTTTGGTGGCGATAAGCCCGCCTACAACGGCGAAAAGCGCGCCTTCTGTGGGGACAAGCACAATGATGGCGACAAACGCCCGGCAAAATCGGGCTTTGGTGGAGAAAAACGCCCGTATGGGGACAAAAAGCCGTCCTTCGGTGGGAAAACAGGATTCCACTCTGCCGAAAAGCGCCCCTACGGTGGCAGCAATGGGGAACGCCGTCCCTATCCGGCAAAACCGGCTGCCCCGAAGGTGGAGGGCAGCGACGGTCTGCCCGCGCGCCGTCTCGCGCTCGAAGTCATCCGCGCGGTGACGGAAAACGACGCGTATGCCTCCCTCGTGCTGGACGAAAAGCTGAACAAGTGCACGCTGCCGCTGGTTGACCGCCGTCTGGCGGCGCGGCTGGTGTACGACACGCTGGAGCACCTGCTGACGCTCGACTATGCGCTCAATTCGCTGATGGCGAAGCCCGACACGGACATCAAGCTGCGCAACGTGCTGCGGCTGGGGGCGTGCCAGATTCTGCTGGAAGACCGCATCCCGGAAAGCGCAGCGTGCAACACGTCGGTCGCGCTGTGCAAGGAGCTGGGCATGGAGGGACTGGCAGGCGTGTGCAACGGCATCCTGCGCAACCTCGTGCGGCAGAAGGACGAAATCAAGTATCCGGACATGGAAACGGAGCCCGTCAAGGCGCTGTCCATTCGGTACAGCGTGCCGGAATGGCTCGTGGAGCGGCTGCTGGCTGACTGGGGCGAGGACGCGGAGAAGCTCATGGGCTTCCATCAGCCGAATGCCGCCATCACCATCCGCCCGAACCTGATGAAGATGGATGAAGCCGCTTTTGAGCAGTTCCTCGGCAGCAAGGTCTGGGAAAAGGAAAAGGGGATGCTGCCCTTCTCGTGGCGCATCCGCAACATGGCGGAAATTGCGCATGACGCGGGCTTCGTCGGCGGCAAGTTCTCCATCCAGAGCGAAAGCAGCATGATGGTCTGCCTCGCCGCTGCGCCGAAGAACGGAATGCAGATTCTGGATGCGTGCGCCGCGCCGGGCGGCAAGAGCTGCCTGATGGCGGAAATGATGCAGGGCACGGGGCGCGTGCAGGCCTGGGAGCTGCATCCGCACCGGGCGGATTTGATTGCCGCGCAGGTGCAGCGACTGGGGCTTGAAAACGTGCGCCCGATGACGCGCGACGCCCTCAAGCACCGCGAAGAGCTGGACGGCACGATGGACATTGTGCTGCTGGATGCGCCGTGTTCGGGCCTGGGCGTGATGAGCGAAAAGCCGGACGTGAAATACCGCGTGACGGCACAGAGTGTCGATGAACTGGTGCAGCTGCAAAGCAATCTGCTGGACGCGGTCTGCCCGTATGTGAAGAAGGGCGGCACGCTGGTATACTCCACCTGCTCGGTGCTGAAGGACGAAAACGTGCGTCAGGCGGAGAAGTTCCTCGCGCGTCACCCGGAATTTGAGCTGCTGCCGCTGCCGGAGACGATTCCGGCTTCCGTGCGGCAGTACGAAACGACCGGCTTGCAGCTCCTGCCGCAGCGCGACGGTATCGAGGGCTTCTATATGTGCCGGATGCGGAGGAAAAAGGCATGACCGAACTGACAGGCATGACGCCGCAGGAGCTGTCCGACTGGTGCAAGGCGCAGGGAATGTCCGCTTTTCGCGGCAAGCAGATTTTCCGCTGGATTCATCAGGGCGCGGATTTTGACGCGATGACGAATCTGCCGGCGGCAATGCGCGCGCAGCTGAAGGAAATCGCCGTGGCGCAGCCGGTCAGCATCATTGACGAGCGGAAAAGCCAGATTGACGATACGGTGAAATTCCTCTTTGGTTTGAAGGACGGCAACTGCGTCGAGGGTGTGCTGATGCACTACCACCACGGCTATACGCTGTGCATCTCGACGCAGGTCGGCTGCCGCATGGGGTGCAAGTTCTGCGCCAGCACGCTGGAAGGGTGCGTCCGCTCGCTGACGGCGGGGGAGATGCTGGGCGAAGTGCTGGCGGCGAACCGGTATCTGGACGGCAAAGACCGCGTCCACAACATCGTGCTGATGGGCAGCGGCGAACCGCTGGACAACTACGACAACGTCTGCCGATTCCTGCGCCTGCTGCGCGAGGAAGACGGCGTGAATATCGGCTTGCGCAATGTGAGCCTCTCCACCTGCGGGCTGGTGCCGAAGATGTACCAGTTCGCGGAGGAGAACCTGCCGGTGACGTTGTCGGTGTCGCTCCATGCGCCGAACGACGAGATTCGCCGCCAGACCATGCCCGTCGCCAACGCCTACCCGATGGACGAGCTGCTTGCTGCTTGCCGGAATTACATCGACAAGACCGGGCGGCGCGTCATCTTCGAGTACGCACTGGTGGGCGGCGTAAACTGCGAGGAAAAGCACGCGATTGAACTGGCGAGCCGGCTGCGCGGAATGCAGTGCCATGTCAACCTGATTCCGCTCAACGCCGTGGAAGAGCGCCACTTGAAGGGCGTGAACGAACAGACCGTGCAGCGTTTCCTGCATAAGCTGGAGGAGCTGCACATTTCCGCGACCCGCCGCCGCGAAATGGGCGACGACATTGAGGGCGCGTGCGGCCAGTTGCGCCGCAAGACACTTACTACTCTACACGATCCGCAGGGAGAAGAAGCATGAGCCGCAAAATCCGTTTCAGCAAGGAGAGCCAGAGCTCACTGAATGATTTCTTCGTTCACCGCAGTCCGGAACAGCCGAAGTCCAAGGCGGAAGAGAATCTGCCCGCCGGGATTCTCAGCGCCTTCCGCACGGACGTGGGCAAAGTGCGCGCAAACAATCAGGATGCGCCTATTGTGTCGGAGAAGCTGCGCCTGTACGGGGTGGCGGACGGCATGGGCGGCCACAAGGGCGGCGAAGTAGCGTCCACCAGTGCGCGCGACGATCTGCTGCGGGAGTTGGAAGGGAAAACGCCCTCGGTCGCGGCGCTCTCCGGCGCGATTGAGGAGGTCAACCGCCAAATCTACCATCAGCAGGAGCATGACGACGCCCTGACTGGCATGGGCACGACGCTATCCGTCCTCTGGATGAGCGACAATTTCGTATACATCGGTCATGTGGGGGACAGCCGTGTGTATCTGCTGCGCGACGGCGAGTTCAAGCAGATGACGCTTGACCACTCTCTGGTGGAGCAGCTGGTGCGTGAAGGCGTGCTGACGGAGGAAGAGGCGCAGAATCACCCGATGCGCAACATCATCACCCGTGCGATTGGCACGGATGAATCGGTGGAGGTGGACGTGGTGGTGGAGGAGCGCCGCAAGGGCGACCTGTGGCTTGCCTGCTCCGACGGTCTGCACGGCTTGGTGGATGACCGCCAAATGCGCGATGCGCTGCGCCAGTATGCGCCGGAAAAGGCGGCGGATGTGCTGCTCAAAGCCGCACTGGATGCGGGCGGACGCGACAACGTGACGCTCGTCATCGTGCATGACGGGGAGGAACCGGCATGAATGCGCTGATTCAGCCTGGCCGCATCCTCGCCGGCCGCTACCGCATTGATCAGCAGATCGGCGTGGGCGGCATGGCGGTGGTTTACCGCGCGACCGACCTCAATACACAGCATTTCGTCGCCGTCAAAGTTCTTAAACCGGAGTACAATCAGGATGCGGAGTATGTCGCGCGCTTTCAGCGGGAGGCGGAAGCCGCGTCGAAAATGACGCACCACAACATCGTCAACCTGCTGGATGTCGGCATGGATTCCAGCGGCAACCGCTACCTCATCATGGAATACGTCGAGGGGCAGACGCTCAAGGACGTCATCCGCGAAAAAGGGCGGCTGAGCGAAACATCGGCAGTGCAGATTACCATCCGTATTCTCTCTGCGCTCCAGCACGCACATTCCAACGGCATCATCCACCGTGACATTAAGCCGCAGAATATCCTCATGCAGTCCGACGGACATGTGAAGGTGGCGGATTTCGGCATCGCGCGCATGGCAAACAAGAATACGCTTGCTAAGGGCGATTCCGTCATGGGGTCGGTGCACTACTTCAGCCCCGAACAGGCGTCGGGCAAGGAAGCAGGGGTCACGAGCGATATTTACAGCGTCGGCGTGACGCTCTACGAGATGCTCACCGGGCGTGTGCCGTTTGACAGCAATAACCCCGTCGCCATTGCGATGCAGCACATCCACAATACGCCTGTGCCGATTCAGCAGTACGCGCCGGAAACGTCGGACGCGGTGTGCCATGTCTGCATGAAGGCAATGGACAAAAATCCGGCGTACCGCTATCAGTCCGCGTGGGATATGGCGAGGGATCTTCGCCACGCCATCAGCGGGCAGGTGGGAGAGATGGAGCCGCGCATCGTTGACGGCAGGCTTCCGGGGGACGGCGAGAGCGGCGGAATGCAGCCTGCACGCCGCCAGCCCAGCAGACGCATGGTGCGTAAAAAGCACCCCGCCAGCTGGTGGGTGATTACACTGCTGATGTCACTGGTTGTCTGCTACGGGCTGTTCGTCGGCACGAAGGCGATTTACGAGCGCGTGGTCAACAGCGCAGTGGTTGATGAGTACATTGGCAGGGATGTCTCAGCGGCGCAGCGGCAGATTCAGCGCGCCGGACTGCGCCCGGAAATCATGGAAATCAATCACCCGACCATCAAGGCGGGCGAGGTCATCCTGCAAGCGCCGCAGGAGGGGACGACCCTGCGCAAGAATGACGTGGTCGTCCTGACCGTATCGAAGGGGCCATCCACCCAGACCGTGCCGAAAATTACGAATTTGACCGTCTCGGACGCGATTACGACGCTATCTCCCTATGGGCTGACGCTGACGATTGTCGAGTATGTGGTCAGCGCGACGGTTCCGGCGGGGCGCATCATCAGCCAAAGCCCGGAAGAAGGCAGCGTGTGCATGTCAGGCGACGCGGTGAGTGTGTCGGTGTCCGGCGGGATGGCGGTTGTGCCGAATGTGTACGGGCGGCATCTGGCGGATGCGCAGGAGCTGATTGCGGCATCGGGATTGTCGCTGAACCAGAACATCACTTTCTTGGAGACGGATGACACGACGATGCACGGGCTGGTTGCCCAGCAGTCGCCGTCGGGCGGCAGCGAGGTGATTGCCTCCGCGAAAGTGTCGCTGACGCTCTACCGCGTACCGTCGATGATGGCGCGGGCAAAGGTGCTTTTGTCCCTGCCGCAGACGGAAAGCATGATGCACGTCCGTGTGACGCTGGTGGAAAGCGGCGTGGAGTACACGGCGTACGAGGGGGATTTCCCCGCCAACGCCAGCCGCGAGCCGGAGGTTGAGCTGTGCGGCAATGAGCCGGGCATGTACACCTACCGCGTCTATTGCGACGGCGAATTTGCCTATCAGCAGCAGGTGAATATGGAATGAGAGAACCAGAAATGACGCAGGAATTGCAGGCGGAATTGCATCAGGGCGTGCTTGTGCGCTTCTTCGGCGGCTTCTATGTCGCAGCGGACGCGGACGGGCAGGAGTACACGCTCCGTTGCCCGAAAAAATTCCGTCATCAGCGCCTGTCGCCCCTTGTGGGGGATGCGGTGCGCTTTACGCCGGGGCAGGGCGAAGAGGAAGGCTGGCTGGTGGAAATTCTGCCGCGCAAGACCGAGTGCATCCGCCCGCCCGTAGCAAATGTGACGCTGCTGCTTGTGAGCATCTGCCCGTCGCCTGAACCGGATCTGCTGCTGGTAGACCGCCTGCTGGCGCGCGCGAAGAAGCAGGGCATGAAAACGGCGCTCATCGTCGGCAAATGTGACCTTGACGGCGGCAAACTGCTCGCCCAAATGCAGGAGGAGTATCGCGGGGCGGACTGCCCGGTGCTGGGTGTCAGCGCGCGGAACAAGGAAGGGCTGGATAGCGTTCGGGCGCTGATGCGCGGGGCGGACTGCTGTTGTCTGGCGGGGCAGAGCGGCGTGGGCAAATCGACGCTGCTGAACGCGCTGCTTGACTTGCAGCTGGAGACGGGTGAAATCAGCGAGAAAATCCAGCGCGGCAAGAACACGACGCGCTATGCGCAGCTGCTGATTCATGACGGCATCCGCGTGCTGGATACGGCGGGCTTCAGCCTGCTGGAAACAGAGAAGGGCATGGAGCCGGAAAAATTGCAGGAATTGTACCCGGAATTTCAGCCGTACATCGGGCAGTGTCGCTTCCAGCCCTGCCTGCATGACCGCGAACCCGGCTGTGCCGTCACGCAGGCGGTGCAGGCGGGGGAGATTGACGGAAACCGGGTCGAACGCTATCGGGAACTGCTGGCGGATGTCAGGCTGGCGTGGAAGAATCGGTATCAGTGACATAAAAGCAAACGAAATCACCCCGGCGTGTGAGCCAATGGCGGTTCAGTTCACATGCTGGGGTGATTTCTTTGCTATATTCAATTATTGCTGTTCTGTCAGCCGCTTGATTTGCTTATCAAAATCAGAATTAATCCGCTGGGTGCGATTGAACACATCATATTCCGCGAAGGCTTTCTGCTGTGCCTGTGCCTGACTAATATGCCCTTTGTCGGGGAGAATATCATATCGGCGGAAGGCAAGAAACTCGTTGATGCTGGCGGCAAACTGCTCCATGGTGAAAGTGTTTTCTCGCTCAATCAAGTCTTCGATGTAATCAAAGTAGCCGGAAACAGCCCGTTCCAGCTGACGAATCTGCTTTTCATCCAGATAGTTTTTTGCGACTGTTACATCCGATTTTAGGATGCGACCATCCGGCGCATTTTTCCATGTCGTCAATCCCATGTGCTCCTTTGTATGGTCGGCAGAATCATGCACGATTTCCGCCGCCGTTTTATGCGTAATGGCATAGTGAAAGCGATTCTGCACCATTGCATAGAACTGCTGGGTAGTTGGGGCATTGCGGTCATAGTCGATACTGCATTCTGCATAGATGTCCGTCACTTGCTGCCAAATGCGGCGCTCGCTGGCGCGAATCGAGCGCACACGCTCCAGCAATTCGCGGAAGTAATCTTTGCCGAAAGCAGTTTTGCCCTGCTTCAGGCGGTCATCATCCATGGCAAAGCCTTTGACCATGTACTCTTTCAGCACACCAGTCGCCCAAATGCGGAACTGCGTGGCTCGACGGCTGTTGATGCGGTAGCCGACGGAAATAATGGCATCCAGATTATAAAAATCAACGAGCCGCTTGACAGCTCGGCTTCCCTCTTCCTGAACTATTTCCATTTTGGAAATAGTTGAGGAAGCAAGTAATTCGCCTTCTTCATAAATATTATTCAGGTGTTTGCTGATGGCTGGTGCTTGTACGCCGAATAATTCTGACATTGCCTTTTGCGTCAGCCAAATGGTTTCATCTCGAATGACAGCGTTTACCGTAATGTCTTCTTCGGCTGTCTTGTAGATGAGAAAATTGAAATCCGGAGTGGGCATAGATACCTCCGCGTTTGTCTAAAAATTGCTTTAGGCACCACCGCACAATTCGGCGGCGCGTCTGGCGATGTCTTTTCCGCCATCTGCGGCATGCAAATTTCTCGATTTACATCCAGTAAACCTTCGAAATTTGCATTTGCATCTGACGAAAAATCCATTCGCCAGCCGACCACCTCATTTGTGCGGTGTTACCTTTACTTTCTCCTTAGTTTCGCCACAAAGAACCCCTCAAACCTTTCATCCGGTCTGACGCACACGACCCCATCTACCTTCGTCGGCAGCAGCGGCACGTCAGTCAAGAACTGGTGTTCAATCGGCACAACCTCACAGATGCCCATGCTCACTGCGCTCTGCACGATGTCCTCATTTTCCATTTGCAGCACCGAGCACGTCGAGTAGACCATCTCGTGCTTCTTCGGCAGCAGGGACAGCGCCTTTTGCAGCAGCACTTTCTGCGTTTTTGCGGTCTTTGCCAGCCAGTCCGCCGTCATCCGCCGCTGCGGCTCGCCGTCTTCAAGCAGCAGCGTGCCGCTTCCGGAACAGGGTGCGTCCAGCAGAATCTTGTCGAACTTGAACAGGCTGTCCAGCAGGCGCGCGTCCTGCCGCATGATGTTCACGGCGCGCGCACCCTGCCGCGTCAGGTTGAATTGCAGGCGGTCGGCGCGAATCGCATTTTTCTCACAGGCGGTGATGAGCGCCTTGCCGCCGGACAGCGCCGCCATCTGCGTCGTTTTGCCGCCGGGGGCAGCCGCCATGTCCAGCACGGTTTCGCCTGCTTTCGGCGCAAGCAGCAGCGCTGGCAGCATCGAGGAAAGCGATTGCAGGTAAATCGCGCCCGCGTCGTAGCAGGGCAGGGCGCGCAGCTGCTCTTCATTGCCGTCCGGCAGCAGGAACGCATCGTCATACCACGCAATCGGCTCGGTGGCAATGCCAGCATCCGCGATTTCGCGCAGAACCGCCTCCCGGTCGCCTTTGAGCGGATTGATGCGGAACGTCGTGCGCTTGCGGACATAGCCCGCTTCAATCTCCCGCGCAAGCTCCGCGCCGTATTGTGCTTCCAGCCGCTCATGCAGCAGCGGCGGTACTTCGGGTATCATGTGTTCCTCCTCCGCCGTCAGGACACCGGACGTTCCCGGCTCATGCGGCGCTTGACTTTGATGGGCGCGAACAGCGGCTTTTTGCCGTGCTTCTTCGCTTTGCTTTTTTTCATGCGGATGCACCTCCTGCGGATAGCTTATCCGCATTTTGCAGCCGTCATTCAACGCATTTGGTGGATTTTCGCGATGTCCTCGGCGGGATTTGCGCTCTTAAACAGCGCCGTGCCCATGACGGCAGCGTCCAGCCCGCACTCGTGCAGCAGGGGCAGATTGCTAAGCGACACGCCGCCATCCACCTCGGTCAGCCCGGTGTAGCCGATGGCGCGGAGCTGGCGGAGTTTGTCCAGCACGATGGGGTTGAATTTCTGCCCGCCGAAGCCGGGCTCGACCGACATCAGCAGCACCGTGTCGCACAGGGGCAGCAGGGGGATGATAGCGTCCACCGGCGTGTTGGGCTTGATGGACACCGCCGTCTTGACGCCCTGCGCGCGGATGCAGCGGAGAATTTCGGCGCGGTCGGCGGCGATTTCCTCATGAATCGTGATGGAGGACGCGCCTGCCCGGCAGAAGGCTTCGACGTATTTTTCGGGCTGGTCGAGCATGAGGTGCACATCCAGCGGGATGGTGAAGCGCTCATGGAGCGCTCTCACAACGCTGGGGCTGAAGCTGAGGTTCGGCACGAAATGCCCGTCCATGACGTCTACATGAATCCAGTCTGCGCCCGCGGCAATCATGCGGGCAGCGGCGGATTCGAGGTTGAGAACATCGGCAGCGAGGATGGAAGGGGATACAATCATGGCTTGAACCTCCGAGTAGTCGATTGGATTCAGTTCATCATGCAAAATGCGCATCCTTGAGTAGCTTGAGCGCCGCAGGGGCAATCGGGTCAGGAATCGCGGCGGGGCGGGCGAGGAAGTAGCCTTGCAGCAGGTCAACGCCTAAGCGCAGGACAGTGCGCAGTTCGGCTTCGTTTTCAATGCCCTCCGCGACGACCTGCATCTGGCGCGCATGGGCGTAGGTGACGACGTCCGTGACGACCTGCTGCTTGTCGATGTTGGAGTCAATGCCGCGGATGATGGCAATATCCACCTTGATGTAGTGCGGGGCGAGCAGAAGCAGGTTGTTGCTGTTGCTGTACCCGCTGCCGTAATCATCCAGCGCAAAGACCGCGGTTCCGCCCAGCTGACGGCGCTTGATGGCAAGCACCTCCGGCGTCGTTTCCTCTTCCTCGGTAATCTCGATGACCATTTTTTTCAGCATCGGGGCAAACTGACGGCGAAAATCCGCAAAATCAGCATCTGTCAGCGAAACGTTTGCAATGGAGTTGATGAACAGCTTCGCGTCGGGGGAGAGCTTGCCGCACGAGACAAGGCGCTCGAACGTCTGCGTGCCCTTGAAGAGGGTCAAATGCTCAATATCGTACAGCCGATTCTCCTCGTGCGCCAGCTTCATGATGGTTTCGGGGGAACGCAGCAGCGGCATGTTGACGCGCATCAGTGCCTCGTAAGCCACCACATGCCCGTCACGCGCGGAGAACAGCGGCTGAAAGTGATAGAACACGCTGCTGTTCTCCAGCAGTGCGGAGAACTCCTGCCGCAACTGCGCGTAGTAGGCTTCGCGGTTGTATGCACCAATGTCAAATTCGCGGATTTCGCCCTTGCGCTGCCGCTTCACCTGATAGAGCGCAAAATCGGCATAGCGTTTGAGGGTCGCGAAATCGCGGCTGTCATCCGGATACCACGCCACGCCGCCGGAAATGGCAATGTGCATCGTGTCGCCGGAAGGCAGCACGGCGGTGTAGGTGGACATGGCTTCCTGCAGGTGCGTCAAATCCGCCCGGAGCGCATCGCGGGATTCATAGCCGTGCAGCAGGACAACAAATTCGTCGCCCGAAAGCCGCGAACAGACCGCGTTCGCCGGGATATTCTCTGCAAGGCATTGCCCGGTCAGGCGGATGTAGCGGTCGCCACAGTCGTGTCCGTAGGTGTCGTTGATGCGCTTCAGGTCGTCCAAATCGGTCATCAGCAGCGCAGCATGGCGCATCTTGTCCGGGTGCGCGAACATCTCCTGTACCTTCCGCATGAACGAGAAGCGGTTGTACAGCCCGGTCAGTACGTCATAGTCGCGCTCGTGCTCAATGCGGCGGCGCTCCTGCATGGAGGTCGTTACATCCTCCACCAGACCGACCTGCGTCCCGCGTTCTTCGCCGGAACGCAGGAGGATGTAGCGCACCGTGCCGCCCGAAGCGGGCAGGGCGTACACTTCGCCGCCGTATGCGCGGGTTACGTACTCGTGCGTCTGCTTCCAGCCGTTCAGGATGGCATCGAACCAATCCTTGTTCAGCGAATCCGGCGGTACGTCCGGCAGCGCCAAGAGGGAGAAGAAATTGTCCGTCACATACACGGTATCCACATCAGGCCGCTTCTCAAAGCCGCCGATTTCCACGCTCGCCAATTCCATAATGCGCTGGAACTTGACTGACGTGTCCAAAATCTCCTGTGAACGCTGGGTGAAGGCGGCGGAGAATTGGTCAAGCTCACAGATGCCCGTCGGGGAGAGCGTCGGCACTTGATACCGCTGATTCTGTGACGCGCTGATCTGCTTGGACAGGCGCGTAATCGGTTGTGCCAAACGCCGACTGACGATGAAGGAAGCAAAAACACCTGCCAGCAGTGTCAGTACGACGATAATCACCAGCATTTGCCGAACGCTGCCGGAAAAGCTGTACAGCTGCTTGACGGGCACAAGCCCAATCAGCAGCCAGTGCTCACCGGAGAACGGCGCGTTTCGGCTGTACAGCGCCAGCGGCTGTTCGCTGGCAAAGTAGCGTGTGCCGTCAATTGTCAGAAAGCCCTCACCGGATGCATCCTTTTGCAGCACCAGCGTGTTTCCCGCCTGAATTGCTGCGTCGGGCGAAGAGCAGACGGCGATTTGCAGCGTCAGCGTATCCGCGGACAGGTCGTCCGTCGTCGAGCAGAGCAGGTAGCTGCCGCTTCCCTCGTTCTGCAATTCATTGGTGGGCAGCTTGCCGCGCAGGTAGGGGTCTGACAAAAGCCCGATGCCGACCACGCCATACACCGTGCCATCGGAAAGTATCAGCGGCTGGGAGTAGGAAAACACGCTGCGCGGGTCATCAGGGAGGCAGAATGGAAAGCGCGTCCAGTGACCATAATCATCCGCCGAAAGCAGAGTTTTGGCGTTCCGCGCGGTTTGATAGGGAAGATAGAGAAAGTCTGATGCTTCGCGCTGATATTCAAAGGCAGGCTGCCAAGCGCTGGCGGTGTAAAGCCCTGTGGATTGCACAAGCGTTGCCGGGGCAAACTCCAGCGAAAGGTCAGCATTGCGGTCGGAATATGGACCATCCGGGTCGAGGTCGCGCACATAAATACCGGGGAAGCGCGTCCCGTCCACGCAGTCATCCAAATCGCGGCTGCAGAAAATAACATAGATGCCGCTGAGTTTTTTTGCGCGCATTTCGAACACCAGCTCCGACGAAATGGCGCGCAGAAGCGGCTCGGACGCGGCACTGCCGGAATCCAGCGTATCCAGCGAAATCGTACCGTCCGCCAAGAGCGCTTCGGTCTGACTGTTGATGTAGGTGGACAGCGCGGTCAGCTCCTGCGAAGAAACCAGAAAATTCTGCAAATATCCGCTGCGATTTTCCACCTGTTCGCACAGAACTTCCTCCGCATTGTCATCCAGCTGCGACGGCACTTGTCCGACGATAATTGTGCCGATGAGCAGGGTCAATTCAATCACCAGCACGAGCAGCAGAGAAAAGAAGATGGTGAAAAAGACAGAATGCATTTTGCGGCTCTGCGGCGCGGGAACCATGACACTTTCACCTCCTTTTTAGCGTGTGTTTCTAAATTCGCCCGGCAGCATTTTTGGCATCTTTTCTTGCACTTCTGCGTCTTCAAACCTCGATTTACCGCCAGTAAACCTTCGGTTTTCATCCTTGAATTGCAATCTGCTCGAAACTGCACCGGTCTCATTTTAGAAACACACGCTAGCGGCAATCAGGGCGATTTGATTATTCGTAGGCTTGCAGCTTCGTCAGCGTCTCCTGATACCAGCTGTCAAAGCATTCATCCGTGAGAAACTCCGCTTCAGCTTCCTCGGCGCTCATCCCCGCGGCGATTCGCTCGACAACGATGGCACGGTCTGCCGCGGCTTTGTCGCTCAATGCGTATTCCAGCACTTTGCGCGCCGCTTGACCGCCCTCAAACGCCAGCGGTGTGTACAGGCGATTCTCATTGATCGTCGCGACCGCGCCCGTCAGCACCTGCTCGACGACGGGGGAGAGCGTCAGTCCGGCGGCCTTGATGGTATCCATGTTGTTTGCCGCCTTTGTCACCGGCATGTAGCCCGAACCGACGGAGAAGCTGATGTCGTTTTCCGGCAGGGTGAACCACTTGAGAAACTCCACGCTCGCGCGCACTTTCGCTTCATCGCCCGCCGTGACGACCATGCCGGCGCCCTGCTGGACAGCAAACGATTCGCCATCCGAAAACTTCGGGCAGGGGAGCACTTTCAGCGTGATGTTATGGCTCTCGGTGTCGCTGGTTATGACACGGGAGGGGAAGAACGTGCCGCTGGAGGATGAACCGACGTAGCACAGCAGGTTGCCCGTCTTGATATCGTCGCTGCGGAAGCGCCCGGCAGCGCTGAAATAGCCCTTGATGAACGGAACGTAGTAGCTGTCCCAGAGCTTGCGGATGATATCGCGGTCGAAATGCAGCGTAAGACGCCCATCGCCATCCACCTCGAAGATGGTGCAGCCCAGCTCCTGCGCGCCGATGAGCAGATAATTCGCCATTGCGTCGCGCCCGAAGAGGGCCTTGCCGTCATCAGGCATGTCGGTCTGCGCGTCTGTCCAGTTGTAGTAGCGCTCGGCGACGGCAAGCAGACCCTCGATGGTGCGCATCTCGCTTTCCTGCGTGCCGGTCGCCTCGGCAAAAGGCTGCCAGTCCGTTTCATTCAGGAAAAGCAGTTCGGTAGACTTGGCAACCGGGAAGATTTTGATGCTCCCAGTCTGCCCGAAGTCGCCTTCGGTGAGATAGCTATCGACATATGCGGCGCGTTCGTCCGCTGTTAGATACCTGCTGACATCAACGACCAGCCCCAGCTTGTCCAGTGCGTAGGCGGTGTCGGCGTAGGCGGAGAAGATGTTCGGCATTGCTGCCGCGCCGACTTTTCCCTCGGCGGACTGCATGACGCTGGCTTCCAGCTCGTTCACGCTGCCTTGGCTGTACGCCTCAACAATGATGCCCTTTTCCTTGCCGACCGTTTCGTTGAAGGTTTTGACGAGCGTATTGAAACTCTCCAGCAATGTACCGTTGTAGTATGTCCAGACCGTAATGCTGATGGGCTGCGGTGCAGCGTTATTCGATGAACATCCCGTGCAGAGCAGCAGGACGATGATGCAGAGCAAAGCCAACAGGTATTTCAAATTCTTTTTCATCATGTGAAAAACTCCTCTCGCCGGCGAATTCCGACGGGAATCAGTATAGCGCGTTTTCGCAGGAAATGCAAGGCTTTGCACGTCTAAGCGAGCGGATTTTCGGAAAAACTTACATTATAAATGAAAAAATGCGCCGGAGAAAAGTCCTTCGGCGCAGGGCAATTGCATCAACCTTTTATTCTGCTGATAAGACGCTCCGTGACGGTCCGCATGTCCTCCGTCGTGCCAATCGTTACGCGCAGATACGACTGCAGGTGCGGCGTGCTAAAGTGGCGGACAAGGATGCCGTCGTCGCGCAGAAGCTGCTGAATCGGCGCGGCGTCATTTTCCGATGCCTTAACGAAGAGGAAGTTTGTGTGGCTCTTGAGGACGGGAATGCCCGCGCCCGCTAATGCTTGGCGGCAGATATCACGGTCATGGCAGATGGTGGCGACGATGCGCGCAGTGTACGCCGTATCCAGCTCGGCTTCGCGCGCGGCGGCTTGTGCCAAACGGTCAACCGGGTAGCTGTTGAAGCTGTCGCGGATGCGCCTCATGGCAGCCATCAGGCGCGGATGCCCCAGCGCATAGCCGACGCGCATTCCCGCCAGAGCGTGACTCTTGCTGAACGTGCGGGTAATAATCACGTTGTCAAATTCGCGCAGGAGCGGTACGGCGACTTCCTCCGCGAATGCCGCATACGCCTCGTCAATCAGCAGCACTTCGCCGCAGTCGCGCGTGTACGCCGCCAAATCCTGCAGTACATCCAGCGGGAGCGCCATGCCGGTCGGGGCGTTCGGGTTCGCCAAGGCAATGGGGCAGGCAAGGCGCAGACCATCCACATCCACCGAAAAATCGGGCTTCATCGGCACAGAAGCGACTTTTGCGCCGTACAAATTCGCATAAACCGGGTAAAACGAGTACGTCACCGCCGGAATGGCGACGGTTTTGCCCGCGAAAAACGCCGCAAACGCAAACGCCAGCACTTCGTCTGAGCCGTTGCCGCAGAACACCCAGTCCGCCGGGACACCCTCGACGGCACTGATGGCTTCGCGCAAGGCAGTCGCATCCATGTCCGGGTACAGGCGCAGGGACGCGGCATCGAACGAGCGCAGCACCTCAGCCACGCGCGGCGACGGCGGATACGGATTCTCGTTCGTGTTGAGCTTGATAAACTTGCGGTTTTTCGGCTGCTCACCTGCAACGTAGGGAGTCAGGCGCAGCGCTAATTCGCTCTCATACATACTCATGTCCTCCTGACCGGCACGCCCTCGCGCGCCAGATATTCCTTCAAGTCGCTGATTTTCAGGATGCCGAAGTGGAACAGCGTCGCGGCGAGGGCGGCATCAGCGTGCCCGACGGTCAACGCGTCGCGGAAGTGCTCCATCTTGCCCGCGCCGCCGCTGGCAATCACCGGTACACCGACTTCATCCGCAATAGCGCGCGTCACATCCAGTGCGAAACCGTTGCCCACGCCGTCGCAGTCCATGCTCGTCAGCAGAATTTCACCCGCGCCGCGTTTCACGCCTTCTGCCGCCCATTCCAGTGCGTCCAGCCCTGTGTTCTCGCGCCCGCCGCGAACGTACACGTCCCAGCCGCCGCCAGCGCGCGATTTTACATCCATTGCCAGCACGATGCACTGACTGCCGAACCGCAGCGCACTCTCGGTGATGAAATCCGGGTTGCGCACGGCGGGCGAGTTGATGCTCACCTTGTCCGCGCCCAGCCGCAGCAGCGCGCGAATCTGGTCGATGTCGCTGATGCCGCCGCCGACCGTGAATGGGATGAACACCTGCTCCGCCACACGCGACACCACGTCCAGCATCGTGCCGCGCTTCTCGTAGGAGGCGTTGATGTCCAGCAGTACCAGTTCGTCCGCGCCTGCTTCATTGTAGCGCACCGCGGCTTCCACCGGGTCGCCCGCGTCGCGGATATCCACGAAGTTCACGCCCTTGACCACCCGACCGTCGCGGATGTCCAGACAGGGGATGATTCGCTTGGTCAGCATGATTTGTCCCCCTTCCACTGCGCAAAGCGCCGGAGCATATTCAGCCCGACTTCACCTGATTTTTCCGGGTGAAACTGCGTCGCCATCACGTTTCCGCGCTGTATGGCGGCGGTGAAAGTCTGTCCGTAAGTGCAGGTGGCGGTCGTCCATTCCGGCGACACATCCGCCATACAGTAGCTGTGAACGAAATAGACAAACGGCGACTGTCCGCCGTCAAAGAGGACGCATGGGCGTGTGTCGAGCGTATTCCACCCCATATGGGGGATTTTCAGCCCCGCGTCGCGGAATTTCGTGATGGTGCCGGGGAACAGCCCCAGCCCATCGTAGAAGCCATTTTCCTCGCTGTGCTGGAAGAGCATCTGCATTCCAAGACAAATGCCGAGGATAGGTACGCCTGCATCGGCGGCGGAGAGAATGGCGCGGTCGAGATGGAGCGCACGGATGCGGGTCATGGCATCGGAAAACGCGCCGACGCCGGGGAGAATGATGTGGTCGGCGGTGGAAAGGGCGGAGGGGGTGTCGGTGATGAAGCAGGGGACGGCAAGAAATTCGAGCGCCTTTTGGACGCTGCGGAGATTGCCCATGCCGTAGTCGAGGATGGCAATCATGGGGGAAAACACCTCCTTGAGGGAAAAATTCGGAAGGGGGAAGGGGAAAAAAAGCAACACGCGGAAGAATTATGGTAGTGAAACCAACTCAATCGCGCGAAAGGGGTCAAGGGGAAAATTTCCCCTTGCAGGGTCAAGGGACAGCGTCCCTTGTGGGGTTTGGGGCAACGCCCCAACTGTTTTTCGGGCGCTCAATTCAAAGAGACAGCCCACAAAGGCGCAGGCAGCGAAGCGTCCCTGCCAGTAACTTCGCGCTTCCTCAGAAGCGCCCCCAAGCTGCTCTTTCGACTATTGATGCTGTGTCGCGCCAGATGGGCGCGACCAAATGGCTGGTCTTTCAAGCATAGCTGCTTTTTTCTGAAAGCAGGGAATTTCGCCTCTGCGGAGGCGACCAAAGGGCATGAAAACAGACGAATGTCTGCGGTCGCCCTTTGGAAACCTTCGGGTCGCACCCATGTTTATTGGCTTTTACCGGGACAGAACCAAACAAATCAACACATTAGCGTATTAAAGCAAAAAGTTCTGGAAAAAGGCAGGGATTCCTCTCTGCCTTTTTCAAATACTTCAGCGATACAGCACTTCGTGGCGCTTCGGGCCGTTGGAAACCATCTTAATCGGCACACCGCACGCATTCTCGATGAACTCCACATACTTCCGGCAGTTCTCCGGCAGCTCGTCATACGACTTCACGCCGCGGATGTCGCACTTCCAGCCGGGCAGCTTCACATACACCGGCTTGCAGCGCATCAGCGTCGGGGTTGCCGGGAATTCCGTAATCTGCTTGCCGTCCACTTCATAGGCGACGCACACCGGAATCTCGTCCAGATAGCCCAGCACGTCCAGATTCGTCAGCACAACCTGCGTTGCGCCCTGCACCATCACGCCGTAGCGCGTCGCCACCGCGTCGAACCAGCCGACATCGCGCGCGCGGCCTGTCGTTGCGCCGAATTCGCCCGCGTCACCGCCGCGGCGGCGCAACTCGTCACCCGCAGCACCTTCCAGCTTGGAGACGAACGCACCCGCACCCACACAGGACGAATACGCCTTCGTGACGCACACAATGTCCGTCATGTCGCGCGGGGAAACGCCCGCACCCACGCAGCCGTAGCCCGCCAGCGGCGAGGACGACGTCGTGTAAGGATAAATGCCGTGGTCGGGATCGCGCAGAGAGCCAAGCTGACCTTCCAGCAGGATGGTCTTGCCCTCCTTGTTTGCCTGATAGAGGAAGTGCGTCGTGTCCGCGACCATCGGGCGAATCTTCTCCGCCAGACCCTGCAGATACGGCACCAGCTCGTTCACATCAATCGGCGGCTGATGATACAGGTGCTCCAGCAGCACATTCTTCTTCACCAGCGCGATTTCCAGCCGCTTGCGCAACAGCTCCTCGTCGTACAGCTGGCAGACCTGAATGCCCACCTTCGCGTATTTATCGGAATAGAACGGCGCAATGCCGCTTTTGGTGGAGCCGAACGCACTCTTGCCAAGGCGCTCTTCCTCCAGCTTGTCAAATGCAATGTGATAGGGCATCATCACTTGGCAGCGGTCGGAAATCATCAGCTTGGGCATCGGCACGCCGCGGGACGTGAGAGACTCCAGCTCGCTCAGCAGCGCCTCGATGTTCAGCGCCACGCCCGGTCCGATGACGTTGACCACGTTTTGATGGAAAACGCCGGACGGCAGCAGATGCAGCGCAAATTTGCCGTATTCATTGATGATGGTGTGACCCGCATTCGCGCCGCCTTGGAAGCGGACGACCACGTCGCTTTCTTCCGCAAGCAGGTCGGTCACCTTGCCCTTGCCTTCGTCGCCCCAGTTAGCGCCTACAATGGTACGAACCATTTGGAACATCCTCCTTGAGCGGCAGACAGAAACCTCTGCCGCAATTTTCGGCATTACATCTTATTATGCAGCATGTGTCAGCCGATGTCAAGCGAAAAACAAAAGAAAGCCGAGCAAAATGTTCTTTTCAACGAAATTCCGAATGTTCGGCTTTTAAGGCAACACCGCACAAATGAGGTGGTCGGCTGGCGAATGGATTTTTCGTCAGATGCAAATGCAAATTTCGAAGGTTTACTGGCGGTAAATCGAGAAATTTGCATGCCGCAGATGGCGGAAAAGACATCGCCAGACGCGCCGCCGAATTGTGCGGTGGTGCCTTAATTTTCTCATCGGATTTTCATGACACGGCGGAAAAAGTATGCTATAATGATGAAAACTCGCTGTGCAAAGGGGGAAAATGCGGTGGAGAACTTGATTCCGCGCTGGTATCGGGAACTGGAACTGTTTCGTGGCGTAAAGCCGCTGCTGGTTCTGGAAGGGTGCGTGATGGATCAGGTGCGCGTGCCGGTGACGGGTTCGGTGGCGGAGGATACGCTGCTGCCGCTGAGCGCGTTCCTGAATGCGTACCTGTCCGATGCCGGGTATGAGCAAGTAGTGTTCTATTCCAATCTGGTGGGGCTGATGAACCCGTATGCGCCGGAGATGCTGGATAATTTCGCGAAAACGAATCAGGCGGAAGTCGTCAGCGGGGCGATTCCGGCGGAGTTCAAGGGGAACGACGCGAATACCGCGCCGAACATCATCCGCCGCGCCATGATGCAGGGAAAGCACGCGACCGCCGTCGTGATGGAGATGGCGAGCCGCTATATCGTCACGCCTGACCGCCTCGACCAAATGGAGGTCAACAGCTTTAATCTCCTGCTGCAAGCGTCGCTGTCTGCTGCGACCGTCCGCACGGCGCAGGGAAAGCTGCCGAATCTGCTGATTTTGCTGGTCAACAAGCTCAACGACCTGCCCGCGTGGTTTTATCTGGACAACCCCGTTTGCAAGACGATTACGCTGGAAGCGCCCGATCGCGATGAGCGGATGCGGTTCCTGAGCGGCAGCGCGTGGCCGTCGTTCTTCGATGCGGCAGTGTACCGCACGGACATGCCCTATTATCAGCAGCATCCGGACGATTTGCGCAAGCTGCGGGAAAAGTTCGTTGGGCTGACCGAAGGCATGAGCTTCACCGAACTTGATGCGCTCCGCCGTATGAGCCGCAGCCAGTGCGCGCCAATTCGCGACCTGTGCAGCATTGTGGATTTGTACAAGTACGGCATCCATGAAAATCCGTGGGCGAAATTGTCGATGGAGAGCCTCAAAACGGCGAAAACGGACTTCCAGAAGCGCATCAAGGGGCAGGACACGGCGCTGGAACGTTCGCTGGATGTCATCAAGCGCGCTGTGACGGGGCTGAACGGCGCGAATTCCTCCGGCACGGGCAAGCCCAAGGGCGTGCTGTTCTTCGCCGGGCCGACCGGCACGGGCAAGACCGAAACCGCCAAGGCACTCGCAGAAAAGATTTTCGGCGACGAATCCGCCTGCGTCCGCTTTGACATGAGCGAATACGGGCAGAGCCATTCCGACCAGAAGCTGCTCGGCGCACCGCCCGGCTATGTCGGCTACGAGGCGGGTGGTCAGCTGACCAACGCCGTGAAGAAGAACCCGTTCTGCATTCTGCTGTTTGACGAAATCGAGAAGGCGCACCCGTCGATTTTCGACAAGTTCCTGCAAATTCTGGAGGACGGGCGATTGACCGACGGGCAGGGTCACACGGTCTATTTCTCTGAGACGATTATCATCTTTACCAGCAATCTGGGTATGTACGTCAAGGATGCGCTGGGGCAGCGGCACCAAAACGTGTCGTATGACATGCCGTATGATGAGGTGACGCGCCGCCTGCGCGAAGCCATCGGGGACTACTTCAAGCTGGAGCTGGGGCGCCCCGAAATCCTCAACCGCATCGGCGAGAACATCGTCATCTTCGACTTCATCCGCCAGGAGGCAGGGCAGGCGATTCTCCGCGCGCAGGTGGACAAGCTCATCCGCCGCCTGAAGGAGCAGAAAAACCTGACGCTCGTTATCCCGGACGAAAGCTACCAGCAGCTGTCCGACGCGGCGCTGGCGGATTTGACCAACGGCGGGCGCGGCATCGGCAATCAGGTGGAAGCGCTGCTGATCAACCCGCTTTCGCGCTACCTGTTTGACAGCGGCATTATCGAAAACGCGACGGTGACGGTGGATGCCTTCGAAACGGCTGCCCAGCCGCCCGCGCTCCGCTGCACCACAACCAAGGAGGAAAGCAAATGACAGGCTATTCACCGCGCCGCCGCGGGTCGATACTCAGCGACATGGCGGATATTGCGCAGGACTTGTGGGCAAGCGTTCCCGAAACCGTTCCGGCGGAAAAACCGACCGCGGTTCGGGACGAACCGACCGCGCCCCACGCACCGCAAACCGCGCAGAATCCCGCAAAATCCGCCGATTCAGCACCCAAAGCCACCTATGCGGACGAAAAATCGCTGCCCTTTACCGAACTGTGGAAAGTGGGGGATGAACCCATCGACTGGACGGAAGTGCTGTCCTCCCCAATACCGACTGACGGTCTGGTTTCAGCGGAAAAGTGGGCACTCTACCGCCAATATGCCGCTAAAGTGCTCTCCGGCGACACGGCGGCATACCTTGGTGTCCTGAAAGCCGTTGACCCGATGGGCGACCTTGCGCCCTACACGTCGTCGCTCTCCGTTGCGACGCGCGATGCGGACGTGATGCTGGCAACGTTTGCCGTCCGGGACGACCTGCTGGACAGCGACGGCGAACACTATTTGTGCGGCTTGTCGCTGCGGATCGCGCGGGACTTGTTCGCGACGCTGCCCGTGACGCACGTCATCGTGACCGCGACGCAGAAGGAGCAGCCCATCAAGCGCGTCGATTTCCCGCGCAGCGCCATGCAGAACGCGCGCTTCCAGTTCGTTGATCCGGTGGCGTTTGTGGGGCAGCTGGGGACGCATGAGCAAGTATAATGCCCTCTGGGACTATGTGCGTTTCCAGTCTGTGCCGCTGCTGACGCTTTCCTTCGACGAAATTCAGCCAATAGCGGGTATCCCAATTGACCATTCCTTTCTGCAATATAAGAAGGAACTGACGGCATACGGCTGCAAGTCCAGAAAATCTCCATGAAGGGGAAAACGGTTTGCTTTGCCAAAATAGATTCCTGAACCCGCATTTCAGCCCGCTGGCGCAAGAAACGTCAGCGGGCTTTTTTCTCCCCAAATTCGCGAAAAAACCGCCCCCTGCTTCGACGCTTTTGCCCGCTTGATTGCCGTATTATGATTCCATACGGCAAGGGAGGGGACAGGCATGACCGAAGTGCTGACACGGGAGAAGAAGGCGGCATGGACAGCGTGGCGGAGCGCATACAAAAGCGGCACGGGGCGGAAAATCCTGCGGCAGGTGGGCAGAATCCTGCTGGGGGCTGCGCCGGGGTTCGCACTCGCGTTCTCGGACATATGCGGCGTGTCGGCGGGGGCGTGGGCGGCGTACGGCATGGCGGCAGCGTCGTGCGGGCTGGTGACGTACCCGGTGTCACTGGGCATCGCAGCGGCGTTTTTGATGCGGATGCTCTGGGGACTGACGACGCGCTGGGAGCTGCTCATCGGCGCGGTGCTGGTGCTGCTCTCGCCGCATGTGCTTAGGCAGAGAAACGGAGCGTTCCCGCTGATTGCGACGGGCTTGGCGCTGCTGCCGGGGGCAATCATCGGCGTGTGGCAGGGGTCGGCGGCGACGCTGCTCTTTGGCATCGGCACCATTCTGCTGGGAACGCTCTCCGCGCCGGTCATGCGCCGCGCGATTGAGAGCATCCGCGGCGGAAGAAGTTTCGAGACGCTTGAAAGCCGCCTGTCGGTCGGGTATCTGCTGCTGATGCTGCTGTGCGGCGGCGCGCGGATGATGCTGCCGTATGTAAACCTTGGCGTGACGGCGGCGGGGCTGATGACGATGGCGGCAGCGGTGTATCTGGGGGTGTGCCCCGGCTGCGTGATGGGGCTGATGGCGGGCGTGACGCTGGCTTTGCAGGGACTTCCGCTGAGCGTGACGGTCGCGCTGTCGCTGGGCGGTTTCCTCGCGGGCATGGGGCAGATGACCGGGCGGCGGATGGTGCCGTGCGTACTGTTTGCGCTGGGAACGGGCGGAATGCTGGCGTACACGGGAACAATCGCGTGGGGAGCCTTGGGTGCGGCGGCTGCTGCTCCGCTTATCATGGGCGTGCTGCCGCGGGAGGCAGACGAATTTCTCCGTCAGCAGACGCGGCGGTTTCATCCGCTGCCCGATGCGCCGGGGGATGCGTATGCTGCCTATGCCCTCCGCCGCTGGGAAAAGACGGTCGGCGATATGGCGCGCGCTGTGCCGTCGCCCGTGGGACTGGGCGAAAAGCGCACGCCGCAGTGGTGGGAAGAGCATCTGTGCGCCTCCTGCCCGGAGCGGGCGTCGTGCGGGTGCATGAACACAGAATTGGGACAGAGCCGCGCCGAATACATCTGGAAAGCGCACGAGGCGTCGGACGAGGTGTGGGCACAGCGCCTTGAATCACTTCGGGGATTGGGGTGCGCACGGCTGTATCAGCTGATGGACAGCATGAATCTGCTGCGCGCTGAGAACGCGGACGAGCAGCGCATTATTCGGCGAGCGTGTCAGCAGCGGGACATGCTGGTGACGCATCTCACTGCGCTTTCGGGCAGCGCAAGGCATCTGGCGGCGCTGTCCAGCGGCGAAAGCTGGTGGGATGAGCAGTACGCGCGCAAGCTCCGCCACGCCTTGGCGGAGGAGGAAGCAATGGCGCGCCTGTCGTTCGTGCGGCAGGTGGATGGGCACTTGCAGGTAGCCTATGAATTGCACGGCGCAGGCAGCGCGGATGAGCAGGCGGCGCAACTGTGCGGCATCACAAGCCGATGCCTTGGCAAGCCGATGACGATTGCCGAGCGCGAGCGGGCGCATGTCCGCCTGACGGAAATGCCACTGATGATGGTGGAGGCGGGTGCGGCGAGCCGGTGCATCGCAGGCGCGGATATCTGCGGCGATACGTTTTCACTGGGGCAGTTGCAGGACGGGCGATTCGTGGCGGCGCTGTCCGACGGCATGGGGCACGGGAATCAGGCGGCGCTGGAATCGCGTCAGGCGGTGGAGCTGCTGCGGATGTGTCTGGATGCCGGGTATGACCGGGCGCAGACGCTTACGGCGGTCAACGGCATGATGCTGCTGGCGGGGCAGGGGGAGCGGTTCACGACGGTGGATTTGTTCCTGCTGGACTTGTGGACGGGCAAGGCGTCGCTGGACAAGCTCGGCGCGGCGGGCAGCTACCTGATGCAGGCGGAAGGCTTGTCGCTGTTGGGCGGCGACGCGCTGCCGCTGGGGATTTTGGAGAACGTCGAAAGCGGGGAAAAGCTGATGCAGCTGCATCAGGGGGACACGCTGATTCTGCTCTCCGACGGCGTGGAGGATGCCTATGAAAATCGGCAGGCCATGGAAGAGGCGATTCGCGACGCCTTGACGCTCGAAACTGCGCAGGATGCCGCAAACGCGATTTTGACCGGTGCGCAGTCCGGCGACGCCGCCCCTGCCGACGACCAAACTGTGCTGGTGCTGCGCTTGATTCGCGCGCGGGCGGATGCGAAGATTGAGGAAATGTATCAATAGCATGAAGTGCTTTTCCATAAATCGGCTGACAAACATAATGAACGAACATACTAAACCTGCTAACATGGGTGCGAACGAGAAGCAATCCAGAGAATGAAGAAAACGAAAGGCTTTACAATGCCGCATCAAATCAGTATAATAGACGCCGAAAGGATGATGCGGATGTGGAAGAAGAACCGCTGGATGCGTCCGGAACGGGTAATGGCGCTGGGATTTCTCGCGCTGATTCTGCTGGGCGGCGTGCTGCTGTCGCTGCCGTGCGCCGCGCAGAATGGACGAAGCATCGGATTGGGCAATGGTTTGTTTACGGCGACGAGCGCGGTCTGCGTGACGGGGCTTGTAGCCGTTGATACGGGTACGACGTTCTCCCTCTTCGGACAAATCACCCTGCTGGCGCTGATTCAAATCGGCGGTCTGGGCTTCATGGCGTTCGCGACGCTGACGATGATGCTGCTGGGACGAAAAATCGGTCTGCGCGACCGGATGCTCCTGCGCGAATCCATGAATACAAGCGGAATGTCGGGGCTGGTGCGCCTGACGCGCTGGTACTTGACGGCGGCGCTGGTCATTGAGGGCGGCGGCGCGGTACTGCTTGCAATTCGCTTCGTGCCGCTGCTGGGCTGGGGGAAGGGCGTGTACTTCAGCATCTTCCACGCCGTCAGCGCGTTCTGCAACGCGGGCTTTGACCTTTTCGGACATTTCTCCAGCCTGACCGCGTTTCAAAATGAACCGTTGGTGTTGCTGACCATCAGCGCGCTGATTGTGCTGGGCGGTACGGGGTTCGCTGTGCTGGGCGAGGTCACCCGTCAGCGATTCCAGTGGCGAGAATTGTCGCTCCACAGCCGATTGGTGCTGGGCATGACGGGCGTGCTGCTTTTGATGGGGATGACGTTCTTCTGCCTGACCGAGTGGTATAATCCGGCGACGCTTGGCGGCATTTCCGGCGCGGGAAATAAACTCGTAAACGCCCTCATGCAGTCCACAACGATGCGCACGGCAGGCTTCAACTCGGTTGACCTCGCGTCCATGCGGCAGTCCAGCAAGCTGATGAGCATCATCCTGATGTTCATCGGCGCGTCGCCCGCGTCCACTGGCGGCGGCGTGAAAACGACAACCGTTGCGGTGCTGGCGCTGACGGTCTGGTCGGTCATCCGCGGCGACGCGGACGTGCAGCTGGCGCGTCGGCGCGTTCCGCCGGGACTGATTCGCCGTGCGCTGGCGATTGTGAGCATCTCGCTGGCAATGGCGCTGGGCGGCACAATGCTGCTGACGCTGCTGGAAGGCGACGGACAGCCGTTCCTCGACATGATGTTTGAGGCGTTCTCCGCGATGGCGACAGTCGGCGTGTCCAGCGCTGGCACGCCGAACTTGACGGCGGGCAGCAAAACCGTGCTGGCACTGATGATGTTCTTCGGGCGTGTTGGCCCGCTGACGATGGCAAGCGCGCTGGCGAGCCGGCAGAATCGCAATGCGTCAAAGATTCGCTACCCGGAGGAAGAGATTACGATTGGGTGACAAACCCGTGCAGGAATGACCAGTCATGCGCATACACTGTCCTGCACGCTGTCCCCTCAATCAACACGCGGGCGTTGTATGTAAATGCGCTCAATTCAATCGCGCGAATGGGAGTCCAGAGGGTCGAAGACCCTTTGGCAGGGTCAAGGGGCAGCGCCCCTTGGGTTCCCCAATCAACACGCGGGCGTTGTATGCAGTCGCGCTCAACTCAATCGCGAAAAGGGAGTCCAGAGGGTCGAAGACCCTTTGGCAGGTGCAGGGCAGAGCCCTGCCGGAGTCCAGAGGCAGAGCCTCTGGCGCCTCCTTCAGAAAGGAATTGTTATGAAGAAACAGAAGCAGTCGTTTGTGGTGCTGGGCTTGGGGCGCTTCGGGTCGAGCGTGGCGAGGAGCTTGTGCGAATTGGGACATGAGGTGCTCGCGGTGGATCGAGACGAGAAGCTCGTCGAGGCCATCGCGCCCGACGTGACGCAGGCGGTTCAGGCGAATGCCGTGGATGAGGATGCGCTTGCGGAACTCGGCGTGCAGAACTTCGATGCCGCCATCGTCGCCATTGGCACGGATATCCGCGCCAGCATTCTCGCAACGGTTTTGCTCAAGGAAGCTGGCGTCCCCAAAGTCCTCGCGAAGGCCGTCGATGACCTCCATGCCCGCGTCCTCTATAAGGTCGGCGCTGACCGCGTTATCTTCCCGGAGCGCGATATGGGGCAGCGCGTCGCCCGTTCGCTCGTCGCCCCCAATATCCTCGACCTCATGGCGCTTTCCGACGACGACCAGATTGCCGAACTAACCCTCCCGACGGACTGGGCGGACAAAACCATCGTCGAACTCAACATCCGCCGGAACTTTGGGGTAAGCGTGCTGGGCATCCACCGCGGCGGCAAATTCCTTACATCGCCCGGCGCAGAAACAATGCTGATGGCGGGCGATCTGCTGCTGGTGATGGGCAAAAAGGAAGCGATTTCCGCTGTGCAATAAGGAGGAAGCAGGATGAAAACGCGCCCCGAAGCGGACTTTTCCTCGCCCCTGTGTCAGCCGTACGAGGTGCGGCAAGGGGAACACGGCGTGCTGCTGATGCACGGGTTTGCGGGCTCGGCAGCGCATATGCGGCCGCTCGCGGAAGGACTTGTGCAGCAGGGCTTTGGTGTGCGCACCATCAACCTGCCCGGTCACGCGACAACGCTGGAGGATATGCGCCGCTGTTCGTGGCAGGATTGGCTGAACGCGGCGAAGGAAGCCTTCCGGGAAATGAAAGAACAGTACCGCTTCGTCAGCGTGACCGGGCTGAGCATGGGCGGATGCCTGACGCTGATGATTGCCGAGCAGAGCGACCCGACTGCCATTGCGCCGATTTCCGCGCCGATGGGGGTGCTGAACCGCTGGTTTCCGCTGGCACGATTCGCCGCGCCGTTTTTGCCGGAAATCAGCTGGCAGGCGCGCAAGGACGACGCGCTCGCTCCCGACTACGACTTGGGGTATACCGGATTTCCGACGAAAAGCGCGGTGGATTTGCGCCGCATTATCCACGAGGCCCGCAATAACCTCTGCGCGGTCACCTGCCCGGTGCTGTGCGTGCAGAGCAGCGGCGATCAGGTTATCACGCCTGACAGCGCGGATGTGATTCTGCAGGGGGTGCGAAGCAAAACGAAGGGCGTGCTGCGCTTGGAGAACGTGCCGCATGTGTGTACCATCAGCCGGGAAGGGGCGCACATTGCACAGGCGCTGGGAACATTCTTCCGAAAAGCGGAAGAATCCGAGCGCGCATAAGTGATACTATTACCAGATTCACCTACGCCATCTGCTTGCGCATTTTCATCTGGAAATAGTATGAAAAGCCGCTGGAAGTGCAAAAATGCACTTTACACAGCGGCTTTTTCTTTCGCCTCGATTTTACATAATCGCCGTTTGAAAGTTTACATTCCTCCGGTAGAATACATCTTGTTCAGAAGAACAAGACGAAGAACCAGGAGGAAAAACAATCATGAAGAAGTTCCTTGCAATCCTCTGCGCGCTGGTGTTGTGCCTGATGTGCGCAACGGCCATGGCGGAGGGCGAAAGCCATCCGAAGTATGTGTTCATGTTCATCGGCGACGGCATGGGCAACCCGCAGGTGACTGCGACCCAGTACTATCTGGGCAGCATCGAAAACCCGGACAGCAAGTTCCCGGTTCCGGCGGATTTGTCTTTCACCAAGTTCCCGTACCTCGGTCTGGTGACCACCTACGACAGCTCTTCCTTCTGCCCGGATTCCGCTTCGACCGCTACGTCGATGGCTTCCGGCAAGAAGACGCTCTCCGGCGTCATCAATTATGATGAAACGCTGACCAACCCCTTCTCCATGGCGGTGAGCCACATCATGAACAACAAGGCTGGCCTGTCCTATACCTCCTACGCGCATACCGGCCTGCAGATTCCGGTGTACGCCTATGGGGTGGGCGCGGAAAAGTTCTCTGGCCTGTATGACAACACGGGCGTCTTCACCCGCACGATGGATGCGATGGGGCTGACCGCGGACGCGGAGTAAATCGAAGCAAACCAAAGGGCAGGGGATGATGAAACATCTCCTGCCCTGTCTATATGGGGAAATTTGAAATGGGAAAAACACTGACGCGCTGGAAAAACAAGCAGAATTGGCTGATGTGCCTCGTCATGCTGATTTTCTGCGGCTTGCTCTGCCTGCTGCCAGATGGATGGCATCGTTCGTGACCGTCATCGTGCTGACGGTGCTGATTGATGTGCTGGTGGCGGGGTTCAGCCGCCGCTGCCGACGGCGATTCTCGGCTCGATTGCCGGGATGGTCGTCACCTGCCTGAGCGCGTGGGGGCTAACGATTCTGCTCAAGCTCGACGGCGGCGATTTGCCCTATGTTGTGCCGCTGCTGAGCCAATCCGCCATGCAGGTTGATACGCGCAGCCTGTATATCGGCATGATGTTCCTTGCTAATTCTGGTGCGCTGATGGATTTGTCGATGGACATCAGCGTGTCGATGGAGGAAGTGCACCGCCACAAGCCGGACATCAGCCGCCGGGCGCTGATGAAGTCGGGACTGTTGGTCGGGCGAAGCGTGTTAGGCACAATGACGACGACATTGATGCTGGCATATTCCGGCAATTATCTGTCGATGCTGATGTACTTCGCAGGGCAGGGAACGCCGCTGACGGACATCATCAACCTGAAATATGTCGCTTCGCAGCTGCTCAACACGCTTGTCGGGTCGTTCGGCTTGGCAGCGGCGGCGCCGCTGACGGCGCTGATTGCCACGGGCATGCATCTGCAAAAGCCGAAACCGGCTGAATTACGCGCTGGGTAATACGCGCGTATACCGCACGTCCCGCACGGGTTCACCGCCGATTTTGTAATCGACCGCGTCATCCGTGCGCAGAAAGCCATGCTTGCGGTAGAAGCCGTCGGCGATTTCGTTGCCGTCAATCGCCCAGAGGTAAAACTTCTCATAACCATCCAGCTGCATCAGCCGGATGACTTCTTCCAGCAGCTTGCCGCCGATGCCTTGCCGCATCGTGTCCGGCAGCAGATAGAGCGACACAATCTCGCACCAGTCACCGTAATCCTCGTCGCGCCCGCGGCCGTAGATGCAGCAGCCGACGGGCTTATCGTCGTCATAGACCATCAGCCCATACAGCTGCCCGCTGGACAGCCATGAGCGGATGGATGGCACCCAGTATTCATCGGGCAGACGATCCAGATAATGCTGGGCGATATGCCCCCGATAGGTTTTACGCCAGCTGGTAGCATAAATGTGGCTGATAAGCCCCGCCTGATCAGCGGTTGCGTCCCGAAAAGTCAGCATCGCCATGCACCTCCTTCAAATAAAACGGATGAATAGACGAATTTCCTGCCTTATTATCCCGCAAGAATGCAAAAAAGTCAAGGGGAACAGAGACGAAGCGTGTCGATAGCATAAAAAAGAGGCTGGATGCAAGCATCCAACCTCTTTGCTTTTCTTGACGATTGCAAGAAGGCGAAACGTAATTCCGAAGAATTACTTGATTTCGCATTCGCCGCCGACTTCCTTGAACTGGGCAGCCATCTTGTCGGCGTCTTCCTTGGACAGGCCTTCCTTGACGGTCTTCGGGCCAGCCGCAACGGCTTCGACGAAGTCCTTGGCTTCCTTCAGGCCCAGACCGCACACTTCGCGGACGAGCTTCAGAACCTTCAGCTTCGCAGCGGCGTCGAAGGACTTCAGCACCACGTCGAACTCGGTCTTTTCTTCCGCAGCGGGAGCAGCGGCGCCAGCAGCGGGACCAGCAACAACAGCGGTCGCAGCAGCGGACACGCCGAACTTTTCTTCCATAGCCTTGACCAGATCGGCCAGTTCCAGCACCGTCATGGATTCGACGGCGGCAATGATCTCCTCATGAGTCATGTTGATTCAGCCTCCTATATCGGTTGATATCGTAATGAAAACTTGTCGTTGTTCAGACCGCAGGGGCGTAAAGCCTCATGCGGCATCGGCGCGGATTATTCCTCGCCATTCTTCTGCTTGCGGATTGCATCCACCACGCGGACGAAGGACGCCACGGTGTTGGTCATGCAGCCAAGCAGCTTTGCCAGCAGCACTTCGCGGCTGGGCAGGGTCGCCAGATGCTTCACAGCAGCCACGTCGAGGGTTTCCGTACCCAGCACGCCGCCAGTGATCTTCAGGCTTTCCAGCTTGTTCTTTTCGATGTAGTCGTTGATGATCTTCGGGCCGGACACAGCGTCCTTCATGGAGAACACGAAAGCGTTCGGGCCGTTGAGCAGATCGTCAAGACCGGTAATGCCCACCTCATTCAGCGCGCGCAGAACCAGACGGTTCTTCAGGACGCAGTACGCGGCGTCATTCTCACGGCACTGCTTGCGGATTTCAGTCACCTGCTCCACAGTCAGTCCGCTGTAGCTGCAAATCACCACAGACTGGGCATTCTTCAGCTTTTCGACGATGTCAGCAACAGCTGCCACCTTCTCCGGCTTCACCTCATGCACCTTGCTCATTTCTTGCACCTCCTTAACGGTTTGGGAGTAAAAGAAAACCCTTGCAACAGGTGCAAGGGATGAGCAAATTTCATGCTATATCCTTCACACCTCGGCAGGCGGAGCAAACTCCTTTACATCCTTGCGGATACCGGCTGTCTACGGCACAGGTTTCTTCAAAACCTTGTTTATTATAGCAGGGCAATCCCGTTCTGTCAAGCCTTCTGCAAAAAAAATCTGCACAAGCGGCGAATTTCCGCATAGACTGCGATGGGGGAGGAATGCGCATGTGTGACAAGACGTATAACGTGCTGAAATGGATGGCGCAGCTGCTGCTGCCCGCGATGGGGACGCTGTATTTTGCGCTGGCGAGCATTTGGCACCTGCCATACGGCGAGCAGGTTGTCGGCACCATCACTGCGGTGGATACGTTTCTCGGCGTGATTCTGGGAATTACTACCGCGCAGTATAAGCAAAAGCAGAAAACCGACGCGGCATGAGTAAGCAATATAATGAAGAAACCCGCCTGTCCAGCACGACAAGCGGGTCAATTTTTGCGGAAAAAGTCAACTCCGAAGGTGCGCACACCGAAGGTTTCCAAAGGGCGATCGGAAAGCCCTTTGGTCGCGCCCGCAGGCGCGATTCCCCCTGCTCCATAAAAAACAAGCATGAAAAAGCGATTTGCCGGATGCACTAAAAACGCATTCCCCTGCGCTTTGCAACCGAAGCGCTTATTCGCACTCAATGCCATCCGAGTACAGCACCAGCTGCGGCTGCTCTTCGTTCGCGGGCAGATACCGCCAGCATTCCTCGCCCCCGGAGGTGTCTACCAGAATGCTCCACACCGCGCCGTTGTCAAAGCACAGCGTCACATCCCCAATAGAATCCACCATCACCGTGCGGACGATGAAGCGGTTTTCGATGCCCGTCAGCACGTCATTCAGCTCCACAATGCGGTCATCAAGCCGGTTCGCGCCCAACTCGTCACAGCGGTAGTCATCCGGAATGACATCCTCCTCCAAACCCTGCTTGCGCCACAAATCCCACATGGCTTCCGACGGCTGGAAATAGTCACTTCGCGCCAAGGAAACCCGCCCATCCTGCACCAGACGATAGTAGCATTGCAAGTGCAGGGATTGTTCCTCCTGCACCTCGGTCGTCAGCGCGCGCGGCGCAAACGACAGGCAAAGCAAATCCGCCGTGCGGGAGAGGTTGATGAGGGTGCAGCCGACCAAATCATTGAGCTTCTTCTGGACAAAAAGCATGTCCGTGTTGTTCATATTAGTCCCTTCCAATTTTCCACTGGGGATTTACTTTCCGCCGAAAGCGTCCAGCACCGCCTGCGCCATGCCGCCCTTCTCGCAGTGCGCCGTGTGGCGAATCGGCAGGGAACGCAGTGCCTTCACCTGCTGCGGCACGGGCATCCCCGAACGCGCTTCCAATTCATCCGAGCAGGCGAACGCATCCAGCCCGGCGACGGCGTTCTTTCCGGCGACGGCAGTCAGCACATCGGCGGCGAACTTGTAGGGGCTGGCGGTGGACACGATGACCGTCGGGGTCAAATCGCCCGACGTCTCGCGGTACTGGCGCAGAACGCGGCTCGCAACGGCGGTGTGCGTGTCCATCAGGTAGTGATGCTGCTCGAACACGCGGGCGATTTCCTCCGCGCAGTCGCGGTCATCGGCGTACCCGGCGGCAAAGACGCTCAGCAGCCACTCCTGCCGCTGCTGACCAACGGCGTAGGACTGGCTCGTGCGCAGCTGCTGCATCCAGCGGGCAATCAGCGCGCCGTCGCGGTCGGCGCATTCAAACAGCAGACGCTCCAAATTCGAGGAAATCAGGATATCCATCGAGGGGGAGGTCGTCTTGAAGAACTGCCGGCGCGTGTCGTAAACGCCGCCAAGGAAGAAATCCGTCAGCACGTTGTTGCGGTTGGAGGCGCAGATGAGCTTCTTGACCGGCAGACCCATGCTCCGTGCGTAGTAGCCCGCGAGGATATTGCCGAAATTGCCCGTCGGCACGACGAAATTCACCTCGTCGCCCAGCGCAATCGCGCCCGCGTTCAGCAAATCGGCATAGGCGGAGAAATAATAGACAATCTGCGGCACGAGGCGGCCGAAGTTAATCGAGTTGGCGGAGGAAAGCACCTTGCCGCGCGCGTTCACCTGCTGATGGAAATCCGCGGAGGAGAACAGCGCCTTCACGCCGGACTGCGCATCGTCGAAATTGCCGTTCAGGGCGATGACGTGCGTGTTTTCGCCGCCGGTGGTGGTCATTTGCAGCTTCTGCACGTCGCTGACGCCGTCGGTCGGGTAAAAGACGGTGCAGGATGTTCCCGGCACGTCCTTGAAGCCTTCGAGTGCCGCCTTGCCCGTGTCGCCGCTGGTTGCGACGAGAATCGCTACTTCGCGGTTTTCACCGTTCTTCTTGGCGGAGAGCGTCGTCAGGTGCGGCAGCAGCTGCAGCGCCATATCCTTAAACGCGAGCGTCGGCCCATGGAAGAGTTCCAGCACATGGGTATTGCTGTCGAGCTTCTTCGTGGGCGCAATCGCGGCGTCATCGAACTTGGCGGCTTCGTAGGCGCTGGCAATTGCGTCTGCCAGTTCCTGCGCATTGAAATCATCAAGATAGCCACGGAGGATGGTCAGCGCGCGGGCGCGGTAGTCGAGCTTGGTCAGCGCGGCAATGTCTGCCAGCGTCATCTGCGGGAACACCGCCGGGACATACAGACCGCCATCGGGCGCAAGACCGCGCAGGATGGCTTGGGACGCCGTGACGCAGGCGCCGCCGCGGGTGGAAATGAATGACATGGAAATCACGCTCCTATCCGCAGGGCGATGCCTGCTGGGTTGAGGGCAAGAAGGGGTTCTTGCCGAGTTTCTGGACTGCTTTTCTTACCTAATAATTTAGCAGCGATTATGTAGCAGCTGCGAAATACCAAAAGGGCGGCGGCTTACATGCTCCGCCGCCCTCGTGGGCTGTTCCAATTAGATGATGTAGCCCTTGCAGAAGTCGGGCAGCGCTTCGGGATCGGCGCTGACGGACAGCACGAACGTCACATCATGCTTCTGCGCGTACTTTTCGAGGCTGTCGAAGAACCACTTCGCGTCGGCGAGGTCAATCTTGATCAGCTTGAGGAACGCGTCGATGAAGACGGTCTTGACGTCGTAGTTGCTGGCGAGCATGCCGCCGAGGAAGCCGAGGAACATTTCCGCGCTGGAAACGCTGTACTCTTCGACGTTGACGAAACGAACCGCACGGTCCACTTCGTACATATAGCTGTCGTTCTTGTCGAGGAAAACGACGTTGCCGGAGCTGGTCTTGACCGCGTTGTTGGTCATGTCAATCAGCCGCTTGGTCTTGCCGGAGCCCTTCTTGCCTGCGATAATCTGAATCATGGGTAAACGCCTCCTTGTGAGTGAGAGTTTCATATCTCTATTATAAACCATTTTGCGCCCGGATGCAATGCCTCTGATGAATTTCCTTTGTGTTCGGGAGAAAAATTCACCGCTTTTACGGTGACGTGTCCTCCTCATTGCCGGGTGCATCTGTATCATTCGCCATGAGGGTCAATAAATCCTGCTTCTTCAGCGGCGGAAGTTCACGTTTTTCATGACCGGGGATGGACGTGTCAAGCTTGCAGATTCCGGCGCAGTCGCACCACTGGCAGGCGTTCCAGTCTCTGATGACGGCGGGGGACGGGGTGATTTCGCCGTTGCGGATGCGGTCGGCCAGCTCCGCCGCCATCTTCTTGGCGTGGGCAAGCAGTGCTGCCATTTCCTCCGGCGTGTAGCCATCAGACGAGGAAGCGACGCTGCTATCCGCATTAAAGATTTTCGTGAACGAATATCCCGGATTGGAATCCAGCGCTTCCACCACGTCCACATCCGCCAGCACAATGCCTTTCAGGTGCAGCTTTTTCGCAATCGCCTTTTCCGCGGATTCCTTTACATCCGCCGTATCTACCATCGGGTCTTGAATCGTGAAGTAGAATGCGCCCGCCGGATTGCCGTCCAGCCCCTCGCACGCGGCTTGCAGATACAGCAGCAGCTGCAATTGAAGCCCGTACCATAGGCGCGTCGGGTCAATGTCGCGGTGGCTGCTCTTGTAGTCGGATACGAGCAGATACACGCCCTCGTCGCCCTCCCAGCGGTCGATGCGGTCGATTTTGCCGCGCAGGGCGATTTTCCGTCCATCATGCAGCGTCAGCACCACCGGGGGCAGCCCGTCCTCCTCGCCAAACACAACTTCCTCGCCGACGGTGAGGAAGCGGCTGTGCTGTGCGTGATGCGTGAACATCCACGCGGCGCGGTGCACCGTTCGGCGGTACTTCTCGCCCTGCAGGCGCAGGGATGGCGTTTCATTCAGCGGGCCATCCGCCCACGCGGTCGTCAGCGGCAGCAGCACCGTATCCATCAGCGCGTGGATTTTTTCGTCCGGCAAATCCGGAAAATCCGGCTCCTTCAGCGCAAGGGCGGCGTACCCCTCCATCGCGGCATGGTAGAAATCGCCCACATCCGCCGGGTCGAACTCGTACTCGCGGCGGATGACGGGCTTCAAGCCGTAGTTCACAAAGTGCCGATACGGGCACTGCGCGAAGCCCTCCAAGCGGCTGATGGACACCTTATCCTGCGTGAAGAGCCGCCGCGTGTGGTCGCGGGAGAGGAAAATTGCCGTGCCGTGGCGGTTCAGCGCATCCAGCACTGCCTGACAGCGGCTGTGCCACTCCGGGTCGAAATACAGCCAGCGCAGGACGTTCGCCCATTGCTCCGGAAGCGGCGTGTCGGTGTCGACAGCTTGCCGCAGGTGGTGCGGCAGTGCATCCAGCGCCATGGCGGGGGAGAGCGGTGCGACGTCGTTTGCCAGCACGCCGCCGGATACCACCATATGCGGGAACAGCTGCGTCATGTCCTCCAGCAGCCCCGCCGGACGAAACGCCGTGCCGTCCTGCCCGCCCTGCGAACAGGTGACGGTCAGAAAGCGCCGGGGGAGGGATAGTGTACGGTAGAAGTCCGACTGCCGCAGGGCGCACGTCTCCTGCTGCGTAAGACCAATCGCGCGCTGCGCCAAGTCGCACAGCGTGCGCCGCTCCGTCTCGGACAGGAGCGAATCCGCCGTACTGCCCAGCGCGCCGTCCTGCATTCCCATGACGAGCAGCGCATCAATCCGCCCGGTCATCAAATGCCCCGCTTCGCCGATCATCACCGTGTCCGGCTGCGGCGGCAGGGACGAAATCGACGCGCCTGTCAAACCTGATTCCACGAACCGTGCCAAATCCCGCTGATTTGCCTTTTGCGTGCTCAGCAGCGCATACAGCTGATCAAGCAGCGTCATCAGGATTGTCCATACCTGCCGATTCTGCGTTGCTTCCGCCGCCATCCCGCGCGAAAGCAGCGCTTCCTCGCGCGCCATCAGGCGGTCATACGCATTGGTATCCTCCAAGAAGCGGAAAATTGCCTCGACGGAATCACCCGCTGTTTTTGCGCGGCGGAGCGCATCCCGAAGGGCTTCCACAGGCGAAATCAGCCGGACGCGCAGTTCGTCCATATCCGCCGCGTCGTCGCCATAAGGGAACGGACGCAGCCACTTGGCGCGGTTGATGCCGTGCGTGATGGCGTAGTTCTCCAGCGAATCGGCTTCGTCGCGGGTCAGGGAAGAAAAGCCGCTTTTTGCCACTTGCAGCACATCCGCGCGGAGAAATCCGCCGGAGATGCAACGCAGTGCGCCGACGAGCATCCGACTCAAGCCGTGCCGCGCCGCACTGTCCTTCCGCGCCTGATAGCAGGGAATCCCCGCGCTTTGCAGCGTGACGGCGAGGATGCCGGCCATACTCTGCGCATCCGCCAGCGCGACCGCCATATACTGCCACGGAATGCCGCGCTCGTGCCAGCTTTGCAGCGTTTGCGCGGCGAAAGCGGCTTCGGCATACGGGTTTGCGGCGGCATGGAGCGTCAGGGCGGACGCGTCGCCGGGGTACACCACGCCGTCACGGGCGAACAGGTGCGCTTCGAGGTGGCGGAGGGCTTCGTCGCGCCCATCGGGTTCGCTTGGCAGCCACTTCCACTGCACGGGGATGCCGCGCTGACGCAGCCATCCGGTCAGCTCCGCCGCACTCCTACGCTGGGAGGCGAAAACGTGCCCGTCGCTTGCAGTGTCCTTGTCCATCGTGAACGCAGCGACCATGCGGGTACACTCTGGCGCGGCAGTCGCCAGCAGGACGCACAGCGGCGTTGGCAGCATGTCAAACTGGTAGACAAACACGGCGGCATCGCGCATCAGCCCGCTTTCCGGCAGCCGTTCCACCAGCTCAAACTGCTGCGTCGGCTCATCCTGAAAGCGCTCGGCAATCAGCGCGTCATACGTCTGCCAAAGCAGAAGCAAATCATGCGCCTTTGCCTTCAGTGCGCCGGATGGCAGCTCCTCCGCATAGGCGGCAAATTCTTCGCTTGACAGCCCCGTGCGCTGGAAGTCCATCAGCAGCGTGGACAGCTTCTCCGGCAGCCCGGGTGACAGCGCGACGCGGCGATAATAGTGCAGTTCCTCCTGTTTCAGGGAAAGCGCCTGCGCCAGTGCCATCCGTCGCCCGCTTTCGTCCAGCGCGGCTTTGGGCGAATGGCCAGCGCTCTCTCGGATACGCCGCCCCAGCCTGCGCGGCGACAGTACATCCAAATCCAGCAGCCCCGGCAAATTCAGCTGCTCCAACAGTTCCCGCTCGGCTTGCAGGGTGTACTGCTCCGGTACAAGCAGCAGGACGCGCTGACCAGCTTCACGGCATTGGCGGATTTCTTCAAACAGGCGGGACTGCGTCTGCCCGGCGCGTGCGCCCCAGATTTCGACGGTGGTCATAAAATCCCCCTCACAAAGCGGCAAATGCGGTCAAATAGCGAATCGCCTCCGCGTCATGGCGGCGGTTAAACCCATGCGCTCCGCCGTCAATCAAGTGCAGTTCCGCGTTCGCATACGCTTCCGCCACCTTTTTCACATAATCCGGCTTGACGATGCCGTCCGCCGTACCGTGGACAATCAGCACCCGCCCGGTGTACGGCGTGATTTCGCGGAAAACGTCCATGTGCATGACGGCTTCGGGATAGCAGCGCCCCAGCAGCATCGGCCCGCAGTGAATCTTCTCCGGCAGGTTTTGCGGATCGAAGTGCGCCATCATCATGTGCCCCGTACGCGCGTCGTCGGGGATGCAGAAGGCCGGGTAGAACAGCACGAGCCTGTCCACTGCATCCGGATGCTTCGCGGCGGTCAGCGCGGACACCATCCCGCCCTGCGAACAGCCCATCAGCAGCAGCGTATCGCCGGTATAGGGAAGCGACTGTGCATAGCGAATGACAGCTTCCAAATCCTGCACCTCGGTCAGCACCGACATGTTCGTCGTCGCGCCGTCACTCCGCCCCAAGGGCGGAACGCTGCCGCCGCAGAAGTCGAAACAGTATGCACAGTAACCAATTTTCGCCAGCACCCTCGTGTACTGCCGGACGGTCTGCTGATTCGCCATAAAGCCGTGGCAGACAATGGCAATCGGGAGCTTTTCGCCATTCGGACGGTACTCCGTGCCGCGGATGGTCAAATTACCGCGCATACAGGAGAACGTCCGACGACGGATGGGGGAGGAAGAAAACAGCATCGAAATCGCCTCACGGAAGATTGTTTCTTCTATTGTAGCATAGTCGCGCGAAAATGAAAAGATGGAAAAACAAGACTTGAAGCGGCAGGGAGAGACGTGTTATAATGGAGCGAACCCACAGAGAATGAAGGAGTACATACACGATGAGCAATTTCCGCCGACCGAAGCACCTGACCACCCGCCGAATGCAGGAAACGCGTCCGAATCCGCCGAAGGAACAGGCGAAAGCGCAGCGTCCGGCACGCGAAATCCGCTGGAACTGTCCCGTTGCGGGAAATGCGGCGGATGCCAGCTGACCCGCCTGTCCTACGCGGAGCAGCTGCAATGGAAGCAGCAGCGCGTGGCGGAACTGCTGGACGGAATTTGCGAAGTCCGCCCGATTCTGGGCATGGACGACCCATTCCACTACCGCAACAAGGTTCATGCCGTGCTGGCTGTGGACAAGGCGGGTAAGCCCATCAGCGGCGTGTACGCCATGGGGACGCACCGCGTCGTGCCCGTGCGGCACTGCCTGATTGAGGATCGCCGCGCTGACCGCATCATCCAGACCATCGTCGCGATGCTGCCTGCCTACAAGCTGCGCATCTACAACGAGTACACGCACCGCGGCTTTCTACGTCACATCCTCATCCGCACGGGGCATGTGACGGGGCAGATTATGGTCGTGCTGGTGGCAACGAGCCTTGAATTTCCGGGCAAAAAGGCATTTGTGCAGGAGCTGATTCAGCGCCACCCGGAAATCACGACCGTGGTGCTGAACTGCAACCAGCGCGAAACCAGCATGGTGCTGGGCACGAAGGAAATCACCCTCTATGGCGAGGGCTACATGGAGGATGAACTGTGCGGCAAGCGCTTCCGCATCAGTCCGCAGAGCTTTTATCAGGTGAACGCGAAGCAATGCGAACTCCTCTACCGAACGGCGATTGACGCGGCGCAGCTGACAGGCGCAGAAACCCTGCTGGACGCCTACTGCGGTACGGGTACGATTGGCTTGTGCGCGTCGGACGGCTGCAAGCAGCTCATCGGCGTGGAGCTGAATGCCGATGCCATCCGCGATGCGAAGGAGAACGCCCGCCGCAACGGCGTGGAGAACGCGCGCTTCCTCTGCGACGACGCAGGGCGCTTCATGCAGAAGCACGCCAAGGAGGGAAACGCGCCTGACGTGGTGATGATGGACCCGCCCCGCGCCGGCAGCGACCAGAAGTTCCTGCAAAGTCTGCTGATGCTGAAACCAAAGCGGGTTGTGTACGTTTCCTGCAACCCGGAGACCCTCGCAAGGGACTTGCGCGTGCTGGTGGACGGCGGATATCGGGCGGAATGGGCAACGCCAGTGGATATGTTTCCGGGAACGGAGCATGTGGAAACCGTTATGTCATTGGTCCAACAAAAGCCGGATGATATCGTCAAGGTCGGCATCGACGCAGACAAGCTCGCCGTCACCAAGGCCGAAAGCAAGGCGACCTATGGCGAGATTCAGGCGCGCGTGAAGGAACAGACCGGCCTGAACGTCACGCCGCTGTACATCGCGCAGGTGAAAAGAAAGCATGGGATTATCGAGCGCGAATGCTACAACAAAGCGAAGTCCGAGAGCGCAAAGATGCTGATCTGCCCGCCGGATAAGGAAAAGGCGATTGAAGATGCACTGAGGTTCTTTGGGATGATTGCGTAACAGGTCATGACCTCAGCGCATATCAAAATGATCATATTTCAAACACCCATCACGGAAAGACGCGAGCAGTTCATGCTGTTTCGCGTTTTTCATTTCTGCCTTTACCCGCCATCTCTATGCATCGCTTTATTCACATAAAAGCAAGAGTAATTCTTCTTTTCGTATGTCTGTCGATTGCAAAGATGCAACATATATCGTATAATGATGGTGATACCACTCGACAGCAGGAAGGTGAACCTTGATGGCAACAAGTTACAATAAGCTTTGGAAACTGCTCATCGACAAAGGGATGCGCAAGAAGGACCTGCAGCTCGCCGCAGGCATCAGCTCAGGCGTCATCACCAAGATGGGCAAAGGTGAAGCCGTCACCACGACAGTGCTTGCCAAGATTTGCAAAGCTCTCGACTGCAATATTGGGGATATCATGGAATTTGTCGATGACGAGGATTAACGCATAACAGAGATTCAGGAGGCCAAACCGATGGACGCTCGTATGCTCAACACGATTGCAAACTTTATCTGGGGTATCGCCGATGATTGCTTGCGCGATGTTTATGTGCGCGGTAAGTACCGCGATGTTATTCTTCCTATGACTGTTATCCGCCGTCTGGATGCTGTGCTGGAAGACACCAAGCTGCAGGTGCTCGAAATGAAAAAGACGCTGGATACTGCGGGGATTACCAACCAGTGGGGTGTGCTTTGCAATGTTGCCGGTCAGGCTTTCTGCAATTCTTCTCCTTTCTGCCTGCGCGATCTGGCCAGCCGTCCGAAGGCACAGAAGTTGAAGGTAGACTTCGAGGCATACCTTGATGGTTTCTCTCCGAATGTGCAGGAAATTTTGGACAAGTTCAAGTTCCGAAACCAGATCGACACCATGATCGAAGCCGACATTCTCGGCGCGGTCATCCAGAAGTTTATCAGCAAGGACATTAACCTCAGCCCGAAGCCGTGCGGCAATCTCCCCGGTCTGGACAACCATGCTATGGGCACCATCTTCGAGGAGCTTGTGCGCCGCTTCAACGAGGCCAACAATGAGGAAGCCGGTGAACACTGGACGCCCCGCGACGTTGTGGAACTGATGGCTGACCTTGTGTTTGCGCCCATTGCGGATCAGATCAAGGACGCCACCTATTCCTGTTATGAAATCAAGGTGGCGTGTTGAATACAAGCAATATGCGGATAGAAAATTGGTAGCAGAATTGGTAGCAGTTTCGGAAATTGGTAGCAGATGTACGCTGCGCTGCGCCTTTTTTTGTTTTTTGGGGGAACAAAGAAAAGCTCCCGCTTTTGCACGGGAGCCGAAGTGTCAGGCCTGAATTTCCATACCGTTCTTGAACCGAACCATCACCCTGGCCTTGCTGTAGACCGTCATCCGTTCGACAAGGATATGGTAGGTCATCGGGTCGAAGGTTGTGGGAAGCGCCTCCTGCTTCATGAGCGTTCTCAGAAAATCATCAATGGCAGCCAGCCGGGTCTGCTTGTCGGAGATGGTCTCCTTCAGCTCTTCGCAGCGTGCCTTGAGGCTTTCGTAGCGGTCGCAGAGGGCATCGTGCCTTGCCCGATAGGCAGACTGGTCAAGCGCGACCATAGCGTTCTCGCGGATGCTTCGGGCGACCTGTTCTGCGGCGATACTCATTTCTGCTTCTACCTGCGCCAGCTCTGTTTCCAGCGCATCCGTGCTGAACACCGTGCTGCGAATGGCGTCAAAGCTGTCCCTGATCTCGTTGCGCTTCCCGACCAGTTTGTTCAGCGCGGAGAGGAACAGCAGCTTCAGCGTTTCCTCATCGAAATGGGGTGTGCCGCAGGGCTGATCGCCATCGTATTTCCTGTTGCATCGCCAGACTACCCGGCGATACTTGTCATTGGAATGCCACACCTTGGAGCCGTACATGCCGCCGCATTCCCCGCAGTAAATGGTGCTGGAGAAAACCCAGACGCCGCTGTGCCGGTTGGGGCCGGGCTTCCGCATCGAAATCTCCCGCTGCACCATATCGAATACATCCTCCGGGATGATGGCTTCATGGTCGCCGGTCACATAATACTGCGGCACCTGCCCCTGATTCTTCACCTGCTTTTTCGTGAGGAAGTCCTCGGTAAAGCACTTCTGCAGGAGCGCGTCACCCTTGTACTTCTCATTCTGGAGAATGCTCTGCACCGTCTTGGGATTCCACCTGTCCTTGCCGCCGGGAGACCGGATGCTGTCAGCCGTCAGGCCTGCCGCAATGGTGTGGGGCGTGGCCCCCCTGCAGAAACTCGGTGTAGATGCGCTTAACGATCTCTGCCTGCTCCGGATTCACCACCAACTCACCGTTCTCCCCGCGATCGTAGCCCAGGAAGCGGCTGAAGGGAACCGAAACCTTGCCGTCTGCCATGCGCTTACGCTGACCCCAGGTGCAGTTTTCACTGATGGAGCGGCTTTCCTCCTGTGCCAGCGAGGACATGATGGTAATGAGCGGTTCGCCCTTGCTGTCGAAGGTCCAGATGTTTTCTTTCTCGAAGTATATGCAGAATTTAGTGTCGTATAGGATTATTCAGAAATGCCCAGAAACAAATGGTTTTGTGCGGTTTGCTGACCGCTGAAATGTGGTATCGTAGAGCTTTTTCAAGCGACTTTTGGTATCTTTAAGCGACAAATAAGCGACAAATAATAGCCGCCCGGAGCGGTTCTTTTTATGCTCATTTTCACTTTATCCGCCTGAACAGCGCCATATCCACCGCCTGCATTGCCCGCGCTTCACTTTCCGCGAATACGTGCGAATAGGTGTCAAGCGTGGTTTTCGTCGTGCTGTGTCCTCACCTGTCCGCAATCACACGGGCGGCAACGTCGGAGTTAATCAGCAGGCTTGCGTGCGTGTGGCGCATGGAATGCAGATGCAAGTCTTGTGGCAAATCGCTTCCGGCTATGATTCGCTTCAATTTGTTGTTCATGTTCGTTCCCAGATAGAAGCCGCCGGACAGGTTCGTAAACACAAGGTTCTTGTCTTTCCATGCCGTCCCCAGCTTGAACCGCTGTTCCGTCTGCAAGGCTTTATGTTTCTTCAACAGCCCTATGATGTATTCCGGCAGGATAATCCGGCGCGTGCTGTCTATGGTTTTTGGTTCCTGCCTGACGTATTCCCCGCCGACTTTCACAAGCGTATGCCGGATAAACATCATGCCCGTTTCAAGGTTTATATCATCCCAGTACAGGGCGGACAGTTCCCCGGCGCGGATGCCCGACGCAATGAACAGGTTGATAATGACTTCAAACTGAAAATCCGGCTGTTGTGAAAGCAAGTCTTACAGTTCGTGGCATTGCTGTTCATTCAGATATGCGGCGGGCGCTGTGTCCACTTTCGGCGGCGTTACAAGCTTGCAGGGATTGCGGCGCATGATTTCCTTTTTCACCGCCGCCGTGAAGATTGCGGACAGGTTCAACTTCAGCTTGTTTGTTGAAGCGCCTGACAGACCACGCTTTTCCGTCATATCATCGAATGCCTTGTCAACCCTCATCTCCAGAGCGGCAGCGACCTTTTCAGCCGTTGCCCGTGACACCGTTTCGCCCCGCAACAGGGTGTAAATTGTCGTTCGGTTGATGCCGGATTTTTCGGCGAAGTCATCCCGCTTTACACTGTCAAACAGCGCCTTATCTTTCAGCCGGAAATGCTGTTCCATGTTGCCCGAACGCTGCAATTCCGCAAACAGACTGTCCAACATCGGCGGCGTGATGTTTTTCAGCTTTTCCCGCCCTATGACCGGGAGAATGTGGTCATAGATGCCCTTGCGGTAATTCACAAGCACGTTCGGCTTTAAGGTTTGCGGGGCGACCGTGGAATAATACCATTCCGCGAGTTCGGCAAACGTCCTGTTTTCATCAAGGGCAACATAGCCCCTGATTTTTTCTTCCCATGTAGCCGCAAACGCCCTTGCAAGCTTTTCAGCCTTGCCCGCTGTCACCCCGTCCGGCGGGCGATATGTCGTGGTTTTCTTGCGCTGCTTGCCCTGTTCATCATACCCCATATAGGCGGTAATGGTGAAGGTTTCACCGCGTTTCCTGATACTTGCCATCGTGTCACCCCTTCTTTATCTCTGCCTGCCGTGCGGCAAGCCGTTCATTGATATTCGCCTGCGCTTTGTCCATCCTGTCCGTAAAGCCCTGCAAGTTATCCATATCAGAAAGGAGTCCCGACAGCATAGACAGGAACGCGGATTTCCCGCCCGCCGTCAACAGGTGGAACGCAAACAATACGTCCGCGTCCGCGCCGTCGTTGTCGTATTCAGCCCTGATTGCTTCAATCTGTGCTTTGTTCATGGAGCCGCCGAAACGGTTTAGCAAATCATGTTCCCGGAGAAAAGCCGCCGTTTCTTCAATCCGCGCCGTTTCCCTGCGCTGCATTTCGCGGGTAAGCAACCTGTCAAGAATCGGTTCGGAGAAATTCAAGGCAATCTGTTCTTCATACGTCCGTTCAGGAACGGGCTTTTTTGCTATGGCTACAATGTCACTGTACTCAAACCGCCTGTCCAAAATGGAAAGCGGGGAAATCTCATAGACTTCACACAGCTTTGACAGCACATCCAAAGACGGCTGTACTTTGTCATTTTCCCAGTTCGTCAAGGAAGTAGGCGCACAATCCAGCTTTTCCGCAACTTCTGATTGCTTCAACCCTTTGTTCAGACGGGCGGCTTTCAGCTTTTCGCCAAACGTTGCCATAAGATACCGCAACCCCCTTCAAGTTTCTTGATGATATTGTACCACAATCAGATTGAGATTGCAATAGGAAGTTTCACCTGAATTAAATTTACTTATCCTCTTGACACTTCATTTGGTTTGTGGCAGTATAATCACAGATGAATTGTGTTCATGTCAACGAGCGCAAGTCAAATGAAGCAGATGGAGGAAACGAACCGTGAAAGAAAAACCCGCATTGACCATCAAGGAAACGGCACATGAATTCCAGTTCCCGGAATTCGCAATCCGAACCCTTGTAAAACGCGGCGCGTTCCCTGTTATACAAGTTGGCAATCGCGTTTATATCACCCGTGAAGTGTTCGCGCATTATTTGAAGGAAGGGGGGCAAAGTATGCTGCTGCACGTTGATAACGTCAAGTTCAAAGTGAAACCCACAAAGGCGGAAATCGGCGCTATCAAGTGTCGATTCGCAAAATCGGCAAGCATACGGGAAATGACCGTCAAGCAAGTTGCGGACTGCCTGATTGCAGGGCGCACGGTTCAACCCGGCGTAACCCCCTACACCGACTCGACAAAGGCAAAAGGCTACAAGGGAACGTCCGACGACGATTTTACGCAACAGACCCTTTTCATGTCCGATATTGACAACGAAAGCGCGGATGCCCCGCAGGAAACCCCGGAGCATGTCGCGGAATTGCTGGCGGCATTCAATCTGAAACCCGTGTTCATGTATGAAAGCTATCACAGCACGGCGCAGCAGAAACGTTTTCGGTTCGCCGTCGTATGTGATGAAGCCATTACCGACCGGGCGGAGCGCGATGCGATACAGGGCGCGTTAATCGCCCTGTCCCCGCAATCGGACTACGGCACGGCGAACGCTGACAGAATGTATTTTGGAACCGACAAAGGCATAATTGAAGGGTTTACCGACTATGAAGCCGTATGCCGGAAAGCTGACCTGTTGACGCTTGCGGGCAGGTATCATATGCCCGACAAAGACGAACCGCCCCGGAAAGCGCCAAAGGCGGCGAAAACAGTCGGTTCACAGTTTGGGCAGACTATTCCCACCGGGCAGCGGCACGCAACCCTTGTAAGCTTTGCGTCTACCGTGCTGACCAAATACGGCATAACGGAACAGGCGCATGATGCGTTTATGCAGCGTGTGGCGCAATGCGCAGAACCTAAACCCGACGATGAAATAGAAAAGATATGGCGGGACGCTTGCGCCTACTATCAGCGCAGCATAGCGACAAACCCGGAATATCTGCCCCCGGCGGAATATATGGCACAGAACTTTGCGGAAAGCTATGAACCTATGGACTACACCGACGTAGGGCAGGCAACTATCTTCACAAAGGTTTACGGCGAACGCGTGAAGTATACCCCGGCAACAAAGTTCATTGTCTACAACGGACAGGTATGGCAGGAAAGTGAAATCAAGGCGCAGGGGCTTTCACAGGAATTGACCGACAAACAGCTTGAAGAAGCTCGCCTGCGCGTCCGTCGTGCGCAGGATGCTTTGAATGCTGCTGTTGAACGTGGCGACAACGACGAGATAGACGACGCGAAAAAGCGCCTTGCATTACAGGAAAACTACAGGGGCTATGTGTTGGGACGGCGCAAGTCTGACAAGGTAAAAGCCTGCCTGACTGAAACTCGGCCTAAAGTGGAAACTGAAGTTGCCCAGCTTGACAGGGACGGCTATTTGCTGAATACACCGGGCGGCACGGTAGACTTGCGCACAGGTGAAGTAAAACCCCATGACCCCGCCGATTTCTGCACAAAGATAACAACCGTTGCGCCGGACACGGTAAACGCTGACATATTCGCGGCGTTCATGGAGCGCGTGACCATGGGCGATAAACAGCTTGCGCGGTATTTGCAAGAAGTCGCCGGAATGTGCGCCGTGGGGCGCGTATTGCGCGAAAACCTGATAATCGCCTATGGCGAGGGCGGCAACGGAAAATCAACCCTGTTTAACCTGCTGGCGCGTGTGTTGGGCGATTATTCCGGGGCGCTGTCCGCTGAAACGCTGACCGCGAATTGCAGGAAAAACAAGTCCCCTGAATACGCAGAATTGCGCGGCAAGCGGTTAATCATCGCCGCAGAACTTGAAGAAGGTATGCGCCTTGATACCGCCATCGTGAAGAAACTGTGTTCTACTGACCCGATTTTGGCGGAGAAGAAATACAAAGACCCTTTCACGTTCGTTCCGTCGCACACCGTGATACTGTACACAAACCACTTGCCCAAAATCGGCACGAACGATAAAGGGACGTGGGACAGAATCATTGCCGTTCCCTTCAAGGCCAATTTCCGGGGCATGAAGGGTGAAATCAAGAATTATGCCGACTACCTATTTGACCATTGCGGCGGCGCTGTGCTGACGTGGATTATACAGGGCGCACAGCGGTTCATTGCCAACGACTACAACATTGAAATGCCGGAATGCGTGAAGCAGGCCATCACACAGTACAGGGCTAACAATGACTGGCTTGAAAACTTCCTTGCGGAATGTTGCGAGATTGACCCGCGGTATACGCAGAAATCCGGCGAACTGTACACGCGCTATAAGGTGTATTGCGACGCGACGGGCGACTACAGGCGGAGCCTTGCAGACTTCAAACAGGGGCTTGCTATGGCGGGCTATGACACACGTAAAACCATGACGGGCGCGATTGTATACGGCTTGCGCGTGGTATCGGAGTTCATGGAAGTGGACGAGCCTACACCATGGAGCAATCCGCCGCTGACCGGGTAAAAGCCTTGCGGGGCAAAGGATATGACGACCAATGACGATGAAATACAAAACTTTTAAAAGTTGAAAAAAGCTGTCCCACATAGAGAAGTTTGTAAATGGTCGTCATTCATCGTCATCCCCCCCGGCAAGCCGAAAAAAACGCACGCCCCCATGACCGGCGGCGGAGTTCACTTTTCCCCCAAAGGGGAAAACGAGTTTTCACCATCGAAAATTTTGAGGTGGTCAAATGCCCACCTCAAACGACCGCCCAACCTACCCCGTGGCCCACATGGCCACAGGGTGACAGCGGCAGGAAGGAGGCACACCAATGAGCATTTTATCCAAACTGTTCGGCAGGCAGACGGCGCAGGGAAAGCCCCAGACGTTCATAGAGATCAACAGCACGTTCAACAGCTTTTCCGGCACGGGCTACAATTCAGCGGCGTTCCGGGCGGCGGTTGACGCAATCGCACGGCACACGGCAAAGCTACAGGCGCACAGCGCGGACAACAGGTTTGAAACCCTGCTGACGCAAGCCCCTAACGCCTATATGTCCGCCTATGACCTGTTGTATAAGACGGCGGCGGCCTATTTCACCCATAACAACGCGTTCATGCTGTTGCAGCGCAGAGAACCCCAGCTTATGTCAAATTCGGCTGAAACTGACCCGGGGCAGAATTCTGCCCAAGGTATCACGGCAATCTACCCCCTGAACCCTTCAAGCGTGGAATTCAGACCCGGCAGCGACGGCGCGTTATACCTTGAATGCACGTTCCCGGACGGGCGGCAGATAACTTTCCCGTATGCTGACATTATCCATCTGCGGCGGCATTTTCTGATTAATGACCTGACAGGGGACAGCAACGCGCCGCTTTACGCCCTGCTGGACACGGCGGACACGCTCAATCAGGGCATTTCGGCAAGCGTGAAGAACGGAACGTCCATCCGGGGCGTGCTGAAATTTACTTCCCTTGTCAATCCGGCGCAGGTGAAAGCGGAAAAGGAACAGTTCGTTTCCGACTACTTCAACCCCGGCAACAACGGCGGCATTGCGGCGACCGACCAGCGGTTCGACTTTGTACCTGCCAATATCACGCCCTACAGCGTGCCCAAAGAACAGTTTGAAACCATCACCCGGCAGATAACAGACTATTTGGGAGTGGGCGCGTCCATCGTGAACGGAACCTATACCGAAAACGAATTCAGCGCGTTTTATGAAAGCATTGTGGAGCCGTTTGCGCTGCAACTGGCGCAGGAATTCCGCTTGAAAACCGGGGCGGAAATTACGTTCACGGCGGAACGCATGGAGTTTTCCAGTGCGGTAACGAAAATCAAGCTGCTGCATGAAGCCGCGCCGTTAGGGCTTATCACCGTGAATGAAGCCCGTAAACTGCTGGCATTACCGCCTGTCAAAGACGGGGACAGGCGTTTGCAATCCCTGAACTATGTTTCTGCCGACAAGGCGGACGCATACCAACTTGAAGAAAGCGAGGTATCAGCGAATGGAAACACGGAGCCTTGAAGTCCGGGCGACTGACAACCGCACGTTAGAGGGTATCGCGGTAGTATTCAATCCGCCCGCCCAAATCGGCGCTATGACTGAGATCATACACCCTGACGCATTGCGGGGTGTTGATCTTGACGGCATTGTGCTGATAACCAATCATGACGGCAGCGGCATTCCGCTTGCGAGAAGCCCGAAAACCCTTTCCCTGACCGTCACTGAAAAGGGGCTTGAAATGCGGGCAAGCCTGCCTGACACAGAGCAGGCACGGGCGGTATATGAAGCCGTCCGGCGCGGCGATCTGTCCGAAATGTCCTTTGCCTTTGACATCGGCACAGCGGACTATGACGAACAGACCCAGACCCGCACAATTACCCAAATCAGCAAAGTTTATGAAATCAGTATCGTAAACTATGCCGCATACACCCAGACCCATGTAACAGCGCGGAAAGCGCAGGAGGAGGAAAAAGCCATGTTCAACCCCATCACGGCAACCCTTGAAGCCAATCAGATCGCCCAGACCGACACCCATAACGCCCCGGAATATCGCACGGCGTTCTATAAGTCCCTTATGGGCAAGGAACTGACGGACGCAGAGAATCGCGCCTTTGCCGCCGCGCAGGCGGAGAAGCGGGCGGACGCGTTCAACACGCTTTCCAGTTCCGCCGCCGTTGTGCCTACCACAACCCTGAATGAGATTGTGAAGCAGGCGCGGGGTGTGAACGGGCTGTTCAATGAAGTCCGCCTGTTCGCCGTCCCGAACAATCTGTCCGTTCCCGTGGGAACCCCCGGCGACGCGGCAAGCTGGCACACCGAGGGCGCAGCCGTGGAACGTAAGGACGTAATGACCGCCGCCGTGACCTTCACCGGGCGGGAGCTTATCAAGGTGCTTTCCCTGTCCGCGTCCGTCCGCCGCATGGATATTTCCGCCTTTGAGCGGTATATTACCGACGAACTGAAAGCCGCCGTTGCGGATGCCATCGGAGTGGCGATTGTTTCCGGCACGGGTGAAGGGCAGCCCATGGGTATTTTGTCCGGCGTGACGTGGACGAACAAGAATCGCATTCAGACTGCCGCCCTGACCGCCGACAACCTGCTTGCGGCAATCGCCCTGTTGCCCGCCGGATATGCCGCCGGGGCAAAGTTCGCTATGTCCACGGCGACCCTGTTCGGCAGCGTGTACCCCCTAAAAGACGGGAACGAGCGCTATTTCTTCACCGACCCGGAGCGCGGCGGCGTGCGCCGTCTGTTCGGTTTTGAAATCGTGCTGGACGACAATATTCCCGCCGGAACGATTCTGTTCGGCAATTTCCGCTATTACGGCGTGAACGTCCCGCAGGGTGTCGCCGTGGAAGTATCGCGGGAAAGCGGATTCACGTCCGGCCTGATTGACTACAGGGCATTGTGCATTGCGGACGGCAAGCCCATTGTCCCCGGCGCGTTCGTCAAGGTGGAAGTCAAGGCGGGTTAATCCCCGCCCTGACACTTCCCGGAAAGGGCAGGTGAAAGCGAATGTTCACTATCCAAGAAGCCCGCGACATTCTACGGATAGACGGCAGCGACAACGACGCAATCATTGAACCCATGATTGACGCAATCCCGCCGTTTCTTGAAGCGACTACAGGCTACAGCGCCGTCAACGGCAACTATTCGCCCGTCGCCATGACGGCGGGGCGGTTCCTGCTGCAACTGTGGTATTTCGGCGAAAATGCGGACACAGACAAATTACAGCGGGTAATAGACTGCCTGCTGAAAGCATTATCAGCGGAGCGTGGCAAGGCATGACACAAACGGAGTTCTATCACAGCACGGCATGGAAACGGCTTTCAAGGGCGTTTCTGCTGTCCCGGAACTATATTTGCGAACGTTGCGGCAAGCCTGCTGAAATTGCCCATCACAGGTGGTATCTGACCGCTGAAAACCTGCATGACCCGGCAATATCCCTTAACCCTGATAACCTTGAAGCCCTTTGCCGCGACTGCCATAACGCGGAACATTTTGGACGCGGCGGTGCAACGGCGGCAGGACTGTCCTTCGACGTGAACGGCAATATCGTTCAGAAAGGAACAAACGATTATGAATGAAGTCTATGAAAACGAACTGCAGCAGGAAATCAGTTTCCTGTATGACGAACTGGCCTATTTGCAGGGTGAAATTGCGGATACCCGCAAGCAGAACGATACCGAAGCATACGCCCGCCTGTGCCGGGTATACCTGCCTATGCAGAAACAGTATTTGAAGCTGTGCGCGGAACTGAAAAAGCAGACGGGCGCAGATGTGGACGAACTGGCGGCGTTCAACGGAGCGTGACAGAGTATGAACTATATCACGGCCTATAACAGCCTGATACAGTCCGGGGAAATCGTCGCTTCAAGGCGGGTAAAGCAGGTCTACGCCCGCCTTGCGGCGGCGACCGCCGACACGTCCGGGCAATACATCTTTGATGAAGCCCGGGCAAGCCGCCCCATTGCCTTTATAGAGCGATTCTGCAAGCATTCTAAAGGCGAGTGGGCAGGACAGAGCATTTCCCTTGAACTGTTTCAGAAGGCATATATTCAAGCCCTGTACGGTTTTATAGACCGTGACACCGGGTGCAGGCAGTACAGAGAAAGCTTTTTCCTTGTGGGACGTAAAAACGGTAAATCCACCCTGCTTGCAGGGCTTGCCCTGTATATGCTGACCAGCGACGGCGAGGGCGGCGCGGAGGTATACAGCACGGCGACCAAATACGCGCAGGCGCGTTTGCTGTTCGATGAAGCTCATAACATGATAAAGCAGTCCCCAGCGCTAGCAAGGCATTTCCGCAAGCGTAAGAGCGATTTATACTATGAACCCGCCATGTCAAAGTTTCAGCCCCTTGCCCGCAATTCTGACACGCTGGACGGTCTGAACGCTTCATTTGTCATTATGGACGAACTGCACGGCGTGAAGGACAGGAACCTTTATGAAGTCATGCGGCAGAGCCAATCAGCGCGGCGGCAACCGCTGATGATAATGATAACAACCGCCGGAACCGTCCGTGAATGCATCTTTGATGATATGTATACCTATGCCGCAAACGTGGCAGACGGGGTGATTGCTGATCTCCATTTCCTGCCCATCCTGTACGAACTGGACGACCGCAGCGAATGGACAGACCCGGCGGCATGGATAAAGGCAAACCCGGCGTTAGGGGCTATCAAGAAGCCGGATGACCTGACGGCGAAAGTGGAGCGGGCAAAGCAGAACAGGAACGAACTGTCCGGCGTGCTGTGCAAGGAATTCAACGTCCGGGAAACCGTGAAAACGGCGTGGCTTTCCTTTGACGACATCAACAACGAACAAACCTTTGACCTTGAACAGTTCCGGGGCGCGTACTGCATCGGCGGCGTTGACCTGTCCATAACAACCGACCTGACCTGTGCAAGCCTGCTGTTCATGAAGCGCGGGGACGATAGAAAGTATATCGTTCAAATGTACTGGCTACCCGCCGACCGACTGCAAGAGCGCGTGCAGCAGGACAAAATACCCTATGACAAATGGTTTGACCGGGGCTTGTTACGGCTGTGCGCGGGGAACAGCATCAACTACAGCGACGTAACACAATGGTTTGTGGAAACCGTAAAGCAATACGACCTGTTCCCGGCGTGGGTTTACTATGACAGCTATTCCGCCCGCTATTTCGTGGAAGAAATGCAGATGCAGGGGTTCAATATGGTTCGCTGCATACAGGGCGCGAAAACGCTGTCCCTGCCCATGCAGATGTTAGGGGCAGACCTGCAAGCCCACAAAGTCATATACAACAATAATCCCGTGCTGAAATGGTGTCTGACCAATACGGGCGTACAGACCGACCGCAACGGCAACATTGTACCCATCAAGAACCAATCGCCCAAACAGCGCATAGACGGCACGGCGGCGCTGCTTGACTGCTATGTGGGACTGTATGAGCACTACACGGAATACACGACGGCGATATAAGGGGGAACCGCTATGAAGCTGAAAGACAAGAAAATCAATATTTATATCGAACGTTACCTCCCCAACGGGAACGGCTACACGACAAAGGTAACTGAACCCCTTGCCCTGAATGTGTGGGCGTATTTCCGGCAACTGTCCGGCAAGGAAATATTCGCGGCGGCGGCGTACAGGTATGATGAAGAAGTGCTGTTTACCATCAATTACCGCGCTGGCCTGACAACGGCCTGCTATGTGGAGTATGGCGGCGTGAAGTACAACGTCAACCGCATTGATACCTTTGAAGGATATAAGCAGCATATTACGCTGTACTGCAAGAGAATGTAAAACGGCAGAGGCATGAAACCCTGCCGTTACTTTTGGGATAGACCCTTATACTGCAAACGTCAGGCTTGAACATCTGCCGCTGCTTTATGAATTATAATTGATATGAATATATTTGTTCAATCAGTTCGTTTAATTCTGAATGTATGGATTCATTTTCGCTACTATTCCCGTTCTGATAATTATATATAATGGTTCTAACTTTGCTACTAATTAAATCTATGACCTTCTGTTCTGGTTCTACATAAGGTATCTGCTTAACGTAATTAGCTGAATTGTTAGCAGTTGGATTAATAGTGTGAATCAGATTATTAACTACATCGGAATTCATAATAGCCAAAATATAGTACAGGCGCGAATTGTCTTTAGGGAATATACCAACAATAGATTGATCGAATACACGTTTTTCAAGTAGAAAAGCTTTTATGCTACTTGATTTTACCATAGGAAAAGCAACTCCCGTTTTGAAATAAAACGATGAATTTTGAAAACGAGTTTTCTTGTTGCTATTATAATAATCTATGGTATCTTTATCCCATCGAACAAACCATTCGTCGACCAATCTATAATATCGCGTGCTAGAAGCGCTTTTCACAAATGGAACATAACCTTCAGGAACAGATTCAATCCCTGCTAAAGACATACAAGAAAACACCATAGATATATCGACTTTATCATAACTCTTGCTTCCCTTTATACTTTCATCAAGTGCACGAATGAACCTTTTGTTATCCCCCGTGTAAAAGCCTGTAACAACGTCCGCGATATCACCCAACCGTAAAGTTGCCTTGTTTATTGTGTCCGTTATTGTCCTATCGGCAAGAATGAACCTATGCTGTTCACAATTTAGAACATCCGATTGTTTTAGTATGAATTCAGAGAGGTGCGCAGGATGCTTTTCTTTTTCATATAATAGTCTGAATTCAGCAGCGGAATGAAAACCTTGTATAATCCGCACCGTATTTTCGAGTGCAGTTTCTTTTGAACATCGTTCAAGCGTAATAATAGACAAATTAGAGTAACCAAAGCTTACACCCGGAAAGAACTTTGAGGGAAATGTGATTATTTCTTCAATTTTTGTCGAGGTTAGAAGAACTTCCCGTAATTTTGCGTGCAAATTCAAGAACATATAAGTATCTGGTATAATGAAAGAGAGACGACCCCCAATTTTAAGAACAGAAATACAACGAAGAAGAAACAACGAATATGTTTCTTTTACGTATTGACCGGGATATTTCTTTTTAAGCAAATCCCTTTTGTCATAGTCTTGCCATGCTCCATAAGGGGGATTACCTATAACCTTGTCGTAATGGCCACCAATAGCACCAAAGCAATCAAGTTGTTCATCAACAAGAGTGTCTGTTCTTTTTAGCCAAAGTTCAGGAATTCCAAATGCGTCAAGTCGTTCGTCGAGCAAAGTATCTGTTTCTCTAACCGTAATTGAATCATAACTATTGTATTTCTTTTCAAGGATAGAAATAGCCTTTTTGTCAATGTCCAGAGCGTCAATCTGAACAGGAAGTTCAGCTTTCAGAATTTCATCAATAAAAATTCCTTCCCCGGCAGACGGTTCTAAAATAACATCATTGTTTGATATTCCAAGACGATTAACCATATAGGAAGTTATTTCGTCGGAATTTGTGTAGTAAGAGCAAAGAGTGTCTTTCATTCAACGATCCTCCGTAAGACAAAACTTAAGATAATCCTTAAGATAGATTATAGGACAAAGCCTTTACCATGTCAAGTATTTCAGCAAGTCATTTTCCCGCAAATGAGTTCGGAGTTCATCGCTAATATCGTATATCCAATCCGCGTTGCTATCCAGCCATGAACGAATATCGAATCCTGTAAAGCTCTTTATGGCTGCATAACAATCGTCAGCGCAATAAACATCCCAATACGGTGAATTCTTTAAGGTTTGCAAATAATGATTGTTTTCATCTTCGCTCTGACGAACAAATAGCAAAGTTTTCTCTATATCCCCTAATGAATTGTATATACTTGCGACAAGTAACAGCCTGTTGGTATTACCCTTTTCATTTGAACTGAAACCACTTTTGAAGTCACAGTTATAGTGAATTCCTGCTTGTTCAAAATGCAAGTCCAACGCAAGCTTAATTCCGCCGCTATCAACCATTGTCCACGGAATGGAATAATGGCGTTTTAATTCTTCCTTAATATCTTCTGATACTTCTAAGGAGTCAATATATTCAGTCGCGCTTTTTCTGATTCCCCGTTGAACATCCTCAAAATCAGGCGGGTTGATTATACGTAGTTCTTTTACAGGATATTCAAATGCAAGTCTGCAAAAGGGTTCCCATAATTCACCAATTCGTCGTGCAAAAGCCATATACTCATACGGCCAAACCTTATTTCGATATTCCAGCATGACAATGTACGAAACATAGGTCATGCACAAAATTTCATTAAGCAAACGTTCATTATCCCATTTTTCGGCGATGGCCTGCCTTTTAATGAGAATCAGTTTTTCGTCACGGTACGCTTTTATTTGTTTATTTATTTCGCTTGCTTTGTCGTTTCGGCTCTTTCTTGAAGCTTGCAACGGCGAAAGGATTGTTTCGGCATAGGTGCGAAAGTCTTTGAGCCATTGTTCCTTAGAATGAAGCATAATAGAATTCCTTTCAAGTATTATAGGCATAAATAGCCATATAATACTATATCACAACCCCGTCGTTTTCTCAATATGGTATTGTGCCGGAACTTCTGTTATCTTCTTGTATCTTCTTGTAGATTTAAGCGACAAATAAGCTACAAATCAACAGTAAAACCGCCAAAATGCCCTTGATTTATTGGGATTTTGGGCGGTTTGCATATTCTCTTTCTCGAATCGGACCTCGATGCCCAGCTCCTTCAGCCTGCGGACAACGTTGAGCGTATCCACTGTGTTTCGGGCAAAGCGTGACAGGCTTTGGGTGAAAATGATGTCGATCTTCCCTGCTTCGCAATCTGCCAACATCCGAACAAACTCCGGGCGGCTGTCCATCTTTGTGCCGGAGATACCTTCATCGGCATAGACGCCCGCGTATTCCCAGCCCGGCGTATTCTGGATCAACTCACTGTACTAGCTGACCTGCACGGACAGCGAATGCATCAGCCGTTCCGTATCCATCGAAACACGCGCATAGGCCGCAACGCGCTTTCGCTGTAGAAGGTCCGGCTTTTTTGCGTCGATCCGCATTATGGATTTGGCCATTGTATCAAGCCTCCTTTCGACCGTATTACTCACTCTGAATGCCCGAAAAGTCAAGCAATATCAAGGATTTTCGAGAGATAAAGCACTGATTGGAGGGTCGTATTTTTCGATCAGAACAGCCCTTGCCTGGATGAATTCCTCGGCGGTCAGCAGGCCCTTTTCGCGAAGCTGCTCAAGTACGGATAGGCAGAGCCGGTAGCCCTGTTCCCGCTGAAACATGCTCATGTCCATCACTGATTCCCCCTTCCCGTGCGAAAGGCGGCATAGCATCCACGGCTGCAGAAGCTGCGCTGCGTGACGCCATATACCTCGAATGTCTTGCCGCACTCCCTGCCGATGAAGGTATGCGTGGTTTTCTGCGTCAGCTGGTTTCGGTGCTCTGCCCACCATTTCATCCTGCAGGCATCTGAACAGAAGCGCTTGTGCTTGCGCCCGGGCACCTGTTGAATAGGGGTTCCGCATTGGTCGCAGCCACCCTTGGCAGCGTGCCTGCCGACACTGAACCGGGTACTGCCCAGTTCATGCCGGATACAGTAGCTCTTGACCTTGCTGGCCGATATGCCAAGCAGTGTGGCAATAGCCCCATAGCTTTTGCCTTCACCTCGCAGCCGGGTGATCCGTTCCTTTTCCTGTGCTGTCATTCGGCACCTCCTTCCGGGGCATCGTCCGGCGATCCCGCAATACGGAGAAAAGCACAGGCTTTTGAGGGGGGTGCCAAAAGAAAAAGGCGGTCAGCCGAAGCCAACCGCCAATGTGAAAGGATTATTGTGCTTTGCTGTACTTGCCGGACACCCAGCCCACGCAGCCGTTGACCACCACCGCGTGCCAGCCGTTTTCAGCCGTTGCCACCCATTCAAAGGTGTCACCGTTCTTGGCAGCGGTGATGCGGCTGTACTGCGTGCCGTTGCCGGTGCGAATGTTGACAGTGCCGCTGACGCAGGAGATCATGACCTGCCTGCCAGCAGGTTTCATCCCCTCCGGAATGGCAGTGCCGGGCTTCACCTCCTCAGGCGGCTCCGTATCAGGGGCGGTATCAGCCTTGTGAAATGACTCAAAAACTAATAGAATTCCCGGTTATCGTTTTGCAATAGCCCTTTCGTTTTGCATTGGGTGCATTTGGTGGCAAAACGGGTGCGGTTGGGTGCAAAAAAAGCTCGGTGGGCGCAGCACTGAGCTTTCGTTTCCTAAAATGTACCTATGAAAATGGACAGATGAGTGGGTGTAAAATCCCGACATGCGGACAGTGAGGGTGCATAGAATTCCATATTGTGGACAGGCAGAGAGCAAAATCTCTGAACAGTGGACAGAGCGGGTGCGAAAAGCTGGATTCAACCACGACAGGAGTGTATAATTCCGATATGAAGGAAGGTTGATTGATCCCCCATCACAAGAGGTGCATCTGCTTATTTCTTTCTCACCCAAACGGAAACGCCCAACGGCGGCAGATTTTCCCCGTTCCCAATCACTTCTGTTAACAGGGGTGATACATGGACCCGCTGGGCCTGCTGGGTGTAGTTGAGCAGGAAGAACCACTCGGTATCCTTTGTGGAGCGGACAGCCAGTTCCACGCACTCCGGGCAGTCAATCATCTCTGCATAAGGATGCGCAACCCCTGCCCTTTCCAAGAAAGCTCCAGCCAGCGCTTCGGTAAAGCCGGTGCCCGCGTACCATGCACAACCGCCCTGCGGATAGCCTTTTTCGCACAGTGCGGCCTCCCCTTTGAGCCAGCCGCTGTCATACCTGGCCAAGACCTGGCTGCCGTTGGCCTTCAGCGTTTCCTGGAATCCAGTGGCAGCATAGGACGCTCCGTCCCATAGCAGCGCGGCTTGCTCCTCCGGACGGGGCAGGGAATATTCTTCCACTGTCACTCCGCATAACGCAGCGGCATAACCCGGCATGGGCATGGTCACGCATCGGCCATATTGATCTTTGTACCCCGTTCGCGCGCCCATAACCAGCTTGCCACCAGCATGGCAGTATGCTGTCAGAACTTCCGCCATTTTCTCTGGCAGGATAGCTGCATGGGGCAGGAATATCAGCTGATAATCGGCGAGATCGTCCGCCGTCATCTGCTCGCTCCAGGGCTTGATGTCCAGAGGCGTATGCGTATGCTGCGCGGCGGCAAAGATGGCCCGGCTGGATTGATAACTCATGGGGCCATACCACTTGTCGCGTTCCCCGTCCCACTCGTTCAGCCAGTCCGTCAGCAGAAGCACCCGGGCCTGATAGCGGCTGCCTGCCAGGCCGTTCAATCGCTTCGTGTCCTGGTGAATTTCGCCAAGCTCCTTAAGACGGCGATTGTCCCGGCTGTCATAATCCAGAATGCCATGCCAGTACATTTCCGTTCCATAGCTGGCCGTCCGCCAGCGGAAGTAGCTGACATAATCCGCACCGTGGGCAATGGCCTGCATTGTCCACAGCCGCATCTGTCCGGGCAGCGGCATGGGGCTGAGCATCACATGATCCCAGCCGTGAGCGCCACTCTGCTGCTCCATAATGGCGAAATTAGGGGAGAAGCCCCGCACGGTGCTTAGCGCGTAGGAACTGGCGCGATCCTTCATATCTCCGCCGTCGCCGCCGTTGATGCCGCTTTGACCGTAGGCAAAGTTGGGGTAGTTATCGTAGCTGTAGAAGTCCAGGACGCGGTTGGTCAGCTCGTCGTTTCGCAGATGACCAAACATGCCGTTGGTGGTGATGAAGCGGTTGCCAATATATTGCTGCAGAATATCCACCTGCATTTGGGCAAAGGCGATGGCGCTGTCGGAGATGAACTCCTTCTCCAGCAGGGACAGGTGAGGATTGCCCAGCGCAATCACCGGGCGTTCCAGGAAAACCTCCTCCCAATCGGAAAAGCTCTCGCTCCAGAACCGGCCGCCGATGGCATCGTTCAGCGCCTCCACAGTGCCAAAGCGCTTTTTCAGCCATGCCCGGAAGGCTTTGTGGTCAGCCTCGGAATAGAATACGTTGGTTTCACAGTTCAGCTCATTGTCGATCTGCCAGCCAATGATGGCAGGATGATCGCCGTAACGCTCCGCCAGCTTGGTAACAATCCGGCGCACATAAGCATGATATACCGGGGAATTGTAGTTGTAGTGCCGGCGATGACCGTGGCGGTACAGGGTGCCGTCCTGCCGGGAGTTCAGCACTTCGGGATGGGCATGGGTCAGCCAGGCAGGCGGCGTGGCGGAGGGTGTTCCCATAATGACCTGCATCTTTTCCTCTGCCGCCAGCGAAAGGAACTCGTCAAACAGCGAGAAATCCCAGGTATCGTCCTTAGGCTCAATCACGCTCCAGGCGAACTCAAACACCCGCACGGTTTCGATGCCGTGGGCCTTCATGCGGCGTAGATCGCTCTGCCACATTGTTCGGGGCCATTGCTCCGGGTAATAGCATACGCCAAGGGCAATATGATCCAAATGAACACACTTTTCCATGGAATTCCCTCCTTGATTGTTTACGGAAGCTGAGGCCGCCAGCAATCCAGCCAGTCAATTTTGGGCATGTCTCGCTCCCAGCGGATGGGCAGCCATACATACAGCGCCTTGGACGTGTTGGCGGATTGCAGCATGGGACTGTTCATCAGTTCCCGCTTCTCTTCTGGCAGCACATGATACGTTTCGGGTTCAAAATGGGCGGCAATCGCCCGCTCGAACAGGTCAGCTCTGTGGGCATCCACCGGGTAATCCGGTACCCAGCGATCCGCCATGGCGATGAGCTGGTCTGTACCCTCCACGCGGAACACCTTGCTAATCTGGCTGTTGAAGGAAGCGCGGCTATCGTCGTTCACATGCGGATTTCCCAGGGAAACAAAGGGCTCTTCCCAGGAACCCGATACGGCGCTGTCGCTTCTGTTGGGAATGTAGCCGCTCATGCCGCTGGTGAGCATGTACTTTCTGCCCGTATGCTCAAACACGGCAATTCCTTCGCGGGTAAAGGGCGAATGCAGCCCGCCGTATTGGCGGCTGACCTCTTCCTGTACGTTCAGATAATCCGCTGTCAACGCATAGCCCACCACATCGCTGTGATTGATGCTGACATAGAGATATGCCTTCCCGGATGCAGAATCCTGCACCATATCGAAATCACCCGCCTCGCCGCCCTCCGGCCGCAGACAGGGATTTTCCATCTGATAAGGGCCCAGCAAACGCTCCGATGACAGTATGACAAAGCAGGCGTCTTTCCCGGACAGTTTCAGCCACAGCACATAACGTCCCGTTTGCGGACAGCGCAGGATGTGGGGACGATCTACCCGCTTGGACGGATGCAGCGGCGATGCGGGATCATCCACATCGGGCTCAACAAGGTACCCATCGTCCTGCCAGTTGCACAAATCGCGGGACGAATAAACCTTGATTCCCCAGGTCCATACATCGCTGGCACCGTCGGTATGCTCCTTATTCTCGCCGTACCAGTAGTAGACGCCGTCTTCATAGTAGACAGCGCCGCCGTGGGCCTGGATGGCGTTTCCGTTGGCGTCCAGCCAGGGCTGACCGGGGAAGATGCTTTCCTGACGCATGATTATACCTCCTTGGGAATCTGATTCAAGGCATGGTTCAGTTCCTTGACCACGTCCGGCGTGATAGCCTTTCCGGTCTGCTTGAGCAGCTTTTGCAGAGGCATTTGATCCATCTTGCGTTGAGCGGCCTCAGGAAGTTGAACGTTCTTCGCCACGTCGCCGTAGGAACTGCGCGCTTTGGCCATGATGGCGGTCAGCAGCTTGGCGGCAGCCGGGTTTCGCTTCAAGTCAGCCATGGTGTCCATAATCGAATAATAGCCTTCCCGCATTAGCTCCTCGGGCTGATCAAACCAGTTGACCACCTCGCTGCCCTCCATGCGATAAGCCGGATCAGGCACGTCCGCCTTGCAAACGCGGATGGAATCTGTGCAGCTTCCTGCTATGGCTTGAATCTCATGCTCTCCGGTCAGTGGAATATGGAAGCGGGCAATCTTGTCAACCTCCTGTTCGCCTATCGACTGTCCGTCCACAAACAAGGTCACCTTGGGCTGATTGGTGTACACCTTGATTTCCGTTTTGGCCTCCGCACGGTTGACGTATCGCCTGCCGCAGAGATGGACAAACGGTTCGTCGGAGAGATAGGCTTTGTAGATGTAGAACGCGTCCTTGCGGATTTTGCGGTCAAAGGTGACAAGCCCTTTCTGATTCTGTCCGGGCTTTCCACCCTCGTTCCGGCCGTCAGCGCCGAAATCAAACATATTCCAGCAGTACATGGCCCAGATATAGGGGCGTTCCTGCCACATTTTCAGCATGTGTTCGTGATACACCGCCTGGTAACTCTCCGTCCAATCACCACGTTCCGGGTTAGGCGACTGATAAGCGGGATTGGCGTCCGCGCCGTATTCCGACAGACCGATCACCTCATTCGGATGCTCGGCGTGATAGGCGTCAAACCAGGCGTCGTTATCCTCCAAATCCCCCAGATACCAGCCATAATACAGGTTATAGGAGCGGATGTCAGTCAGGCGTACCAGGGGATGACGGTGATCCAGCATAAAGGCGTGAGCCATGGTCGTTGGCCTGGTTGGATCAAGCCGATGGCAAAGATCGTTCAGCAGCCGGTGATTTTCCATTAAATCATCGTTCACACCGCCAGACGCGGTGATTTCATTGGACAGCCCCCAGCAGACAATGGATGGATGATTGCGGCATTGGGTAACCAATTCCCGCATCTGGGACAGCGTGTTCTCGCGACCGTTGGCCATATGCTCGGTGATGTACGGAATCTCCACCCACACGATCATTCCCTTCTGATCGCACAGATCATAGAAAGCCTGCGCGTGCTGATAATGGGCCAGGCGAATGGTATTGGCCCCCATTTCCAGCATGATGTTCATATCCTCTTCCATCATGGCTTCCGTGATGGCACTGCCAACGCCCTGTCTGTCTTGATGCCGGGCTGCGCCGCACAGGGGATAGCGGCGGCCATTGAGCAAAAAGCCCTGCTGCGGATCAAAGGCAAAGGAACGGCAGCCGAAGGAGGCGCTAACCTGATCGCCGCTGGAAAGCGTTGCGGTTGCGCGATACAGATAGGGGTCGCGCTTACCTTCCCACAGATGCGCATTGGAAATCAGCATCTGTGCCCGCGCCTGATTCCCTTGAACCGCGCCGCGCACTTCACCGATTCCCTCTACGGAAAACACGACCGTTTCTCCGTCGTCTGCATGCTGGGTGTGGGCTTCCAGCGTCACCAGCGCATCCGGGCCTTGCATTTCCGCCGTCACAAACAGACCGCTGCTGCTGTCTGACAAGTCAAAGCTCACTTTGGGGACCGTTAGCAGCCAAACTGGGCGATACAGTCCGCCATAGAAGGTGAAATCGGCTTTCTGCGGATACACCCGGTCGTTTTTGCTGTTATCCACCGATACCGCAAGAACATTTTCAGCCTGCAAATGATCGGTCAGGTTGACCCGAAAGGTGGCATAGCCTCCATCATGGGTGCAAAGAAGGTTGCCGTTCAAAAACACCTGTGCCGACATGGCCGCACCTTCAAACTCCAGCCAGACTTCTTCTTCCGAGGAATGCGCTGGCATAGGAAAGCGTTTGGCGTACCAGCATCGACCGCGATGATAGTCGTTCCCGCCATCCGTGCCGTCCTGGGCATTCCAGGTGTGGGGCAGCGTAACGGGCTCCGTGGCCGATGCGTCAGCCAGCTCAACGCCCACATCTTCCCGAATAAAGCGCCAATCCGCACAGAAATCCACCTTGCGTCTCATGAAAATGCCTCCTTACTCGTAGTCTTCAATGCGCCATTCATCCTGCCAGTCGATGACGGGCTTGTCTCCCTCAAAACGGATGGGCAGCCACACATAGTCCGACATGGAGGTGTTGGCCTTGCCGTCCTCCGGAATGTGCTTTTTGCGTTCGGGGATGGTCTTGTCCATCTCCGGGTCAAACCAGCTCTGGTATAGCTCGGCGTAATCCTCATAGGCCAGATGCTGATACGCGGGCTGCCAGCGGTCAGCGCAGGCAATGTATAAGTCCTTCTTCCCCGGCACCTTGAAAACGGAGGATATCTGGGAATGGAAGGAGGTGCGGCTTTTGTCCGCTGGATGAGGATTGCCCAGTATCGTATAGGGGCCATGCCAGCTATCGGCCACGGCAACCTCCGAGGGATTGGGCAGATACCCCGTTGTGCCGGAGGTCAACAGATAATGCTTTCCCCTGCGCGTAAAATGCGCCGTGGCTTCCCGGACAAACGGCGGGAAGGGGCGGGGAAAATGGGTGCTGTAATAGCCCGTTACGTTGGTGTAATCCTCCGTCAGATCAGCGCAGATGGTCTCGGAGTGTACGCGCTCAAAGTAGTAATAGGCTTTGCCGTCCGAGGCCACAGCCAGATCGAAATCCCCGGCGCTCATGCTCAGCGGACGCAAACCTGTACGGACGATGGTATAGGGGCCGAGCAGTCTTTCCGATGTCAGCACGGTGGAACGCTGGGTGCCGTCCTTGCACATGATTTTGAGCCAGCAAACGTACTTCCGAGTCATCCGATTGTAGATGATATGGGGCCTGTCCATCATGGACGTGGGATGCAGGGGCGAGGCAGGATTGCCTTCATCGGGCGGGATCATCAGCCCTTCATCCTGCCAGTTATACAGGTCTTTGGAGGAATAGCAGCGCACACCCCAATGCCAGATGCCGTTCTGCCCATCGGTATGCTCCTTGTTCTCGCCGTACCAGTAGTAGACGCCGTTTTCATACAGAATCGACCCGCCATGGGCTTGAATGCGCTTTCCTGCCGTATCCAGCCACACCTGGCCGGGACGAATGGATGTGTACATGCTTATTCCTCCACAATGACGCGAGCCCGTACCAGGTTCAGCACCTGGGTAAAGAGTGCGTCCGAATCACCCTTGCGCTGCATTTTTACCCGAACAGCCGCAAAGTAGGTGCCAGGCTTGGCATAGGTATGGGTAACGGAAGCTGAATCGTGGTTCAGCACGCCCACGACATCAAAGAAATCTTCCTGAGAGCGGTCGCCAAAATCGAAACCCAGCGCGGTAATCTTGCCTGCCTGCTCCGGCGCTTGAGCGGAGGCGGTCAGGGTGACGATTTCCCCCACCTTTACATGGGTGCATACCGCACCATTGACCAGCAGCACGGGAACCGGCTGGATGCCGCGCCGTTCCCGGGCGCTGTCCGGCACAACAATTTGCCCGTCCTCAAGGCGGTAATTGGTGGTGGGAAGAGGCTCGACACCGCGCTCCACCCAGTCGCTCACGTCCAGCAGGGCCTGATGCAGCGCCCCCAGATAATTCACGACCTGCGTGTTCCGCTGGATGCCGTCATCGCCGTGCAGGCAGCGATCCATATACCACACGCGCACATGGCTGTCAGAACCCAGGGCTTCCGCAATCTTTCCTCTGTACCAATCGGCGCACCAGGGGCAGGTGGATTCATCCATCAGCGATTGAATCACGATCACCTTGCCTTGAATCTGGCCGTCCTGCACGGTGCCAGTGCCAGTCATGGAATAGCCGAACACGTTCCTGCGCTGGGGCAGGGTTGGTTGACCCTCAGCGTCCCGGAACTGATCCCAGGCGTGAAAAGCAGGGTCGGCAGGCACCTGATGTCGATAGTAGGACTGGATGGCGATGAAGTCGGAATTGTCCAGCGCGACCCTGTCGCCGGGCTGAATCAGGGCAAGCACGGCGGCAATATCATCCACACCGAAACACATCCCCAGATACAGCCTGTTTTCCTCGTCGTGATCGAGTTTCAGAACCTTGCCTTGCGCTTCGCCGGACAGGATGGTGATATTTACGCCCTCCACATAATCAGAATGCTCCGGCACGGATTCAAGCTCCAGATAGGCGCTGTTGCCGCTGGCCAGTAGCTTCTTCCAGGCGTCGTCCACACCGTTGAAGCCCGTCTTGTCCGTTTCCTCCTTCTCCGGCAGGTGAACGGACTTGATCACGCCCTCAAAGCGCACCCGATCTGTCACCGCGCCACACAAGCCGTCTGCGCCCTCGTAGCCGGGCAACGTCCAGAAATCCGTAAAATAGCTGGGGTCAGCCTGCTTCATGCCGGGCAGCAGGACGGGCAGGGAGCCAGGGTCGATCCTGCCTTCTGCCTCCAGAAACCACGCCCTGGGCGGGAAACCCATGCGGGTCAGCTCCCGCAGCATTTGCGCTTCGTCATGCGTTAAGTCCTTGTAGGGGTCGCCACTGCCGCCCGCATCCATCGCATCCACAATTTTGGAAAACGCATGGCGCAGCACCCGCTGTCCCTGAGCGTGCATGGTGATGGTGTTGGGCAGGGATACCGGCGAGCCAATCACATAGGGGCAGGCGCCGTCCCAGGCATTCGTGTTTTCAATGCAGGCCATGGTTTTGTATCCGCCGCCGCTGCCGCCGAACACATAGCCATAGGGCCGCGGGCAGCCGTACAGCTCCATGGCAACCTGCCGGGAATACTCCGCTGCCGCCGCACTGGACTTATATACAATGGTGGAATCCGGCCTTCCGGCAAACATGGCGGAGGAACCCATGTTGGTTTCCACGAAGTACGCGCCATGGAGCAGCGCGAAGGAAACGTTATCTTGCAGGCCGTGATGCTCCAGGGACGCGACCTCCTCGTCCGGCCCAGGGAACGGCGAGAGATATTGGAAGAATCTTCCCCGATAGGCGTCCTTCCTGGGAAAGCAGAAAACAAACTTGACCTTTGTTCCCTCAAAGCTGCCGTGAATATAGAGAAAAGGAATTTTCTGGCCATCCATCAGTGCTCGAACGCGTTCTTCTTTTTCATCAATCACCGGACGCGCATAGGTGGGGTCCTCCAGCGCGTGATAAATCAGTTTCTCCATCGTATACACCGCCTATCATACAGGATGGGTTTATTATAAAAAACTACGCCATGAAAGAAAATGCAATAAATCGGCAGGAAGGAAACAAATTGGTGCAAGTGATAGAATTGAACGAAAAAGTGCCCCTATTCGCTAATTTTTCTATATCGGAGCAAGTCTGCAATTTGTATAATGTGGCTACAAACCGGATGCAAATGAGCATCCAAGTGAGAAAGGGGTACGAATTTCATGATGAACACGATGAGAAAAAGCATTTCCCTGTTGCTGACTCTGCTGCTGACCTTCTCCCTGGTCAGCGTTGCAACGGCGGAAGGAAATCCTGTGCTTGAAGGCGTATATGATTTGGAGAAGAACGACTTCGGCATGGAAACCTTCTACCACTTCAATGCCGACGGCACCTATTACGCATCCTTCTTCATGGGCGCTGTGACCGACGCGGGCACCTATGAGATCAAGGACGAGGAGCTGGCATACATGGTCAGCGCAGGCGCAGACGGAACTGCCGGTACCGAGGATGACGAAATGGCCACTGCGACTCAGATTGTCGAGCTGGTCTCCTATGTGAATCCCACGCCCGTCAAGGTGGCCTATGTGGACGGCAAGCTGGTGGACATCTCTCTGGCTGGCATGGCGAATCACCGCACCATGGCGCTGACCGAGGGCAAGGCTTACGACGCCTCCACCGAAACGCCCATCAAGGTTGTGAACCTGTATGCCGATAATCTGGAGGGCAACACCCTGACGCTGTATCATGACAAATCCTTTGTGGATTACACGGGCGAAATGGGCATCTACGGCACCTGGGTAAAGAACGAGGACGGCTCCTACACCCTGACGGATGAGGATGACGAGGACAACGTCTTTACCCTGACCTGGAACGAGGACGGCACCGCTTCCTACAGCCTTGGGGACGGCGAGACCAAAGACCTAACCACCTCCATTGGCCCTGTGGCGTTCAATGTGTTCAAGGCCGAGAATGTGCAGGTAGCCACCGCCGATACGACCATGGGTGCGAACCTGACCCTGAACTGCTACGATGACGGCACCTGTGTGCTGCTGGTGAACATCACTGCCATCGGCATGGAGCTGGAGGCCGACAAGGGCACCTACACGGTGGCAGATGTGTTCAACTACACCTTCAACTTTGAAACCGCCGGTGAAATCGCAGGCCAGCCCGATTGGGCCAGCGCCACCACCTCCGGCATCGGTGTGAACGTTCCCTACGCGGCCACCGTTCAGGCGATGGGTTCCGATCTGGTGATCGATGCTCAGCTGGCTGGCACGGCTTCCATCGCTCAATAATCACGCTTTTGCGGAAGAAAGCCGACGCGTTTCCTTCCGCATTGTTATTTTCTGAGGAGGTGCCCCATGGTAAGAAGCTCGACAATGCCATCGCCCAACCCCCATGACAAGGTGAAGAACACCTGGAAGCGGGATTGGGCCAGAAACAAGACCGTCTACCTCGTCTTTGTCCCCGTGGCGATCTACATCATCGTCACGCATTACCTGCCCATGTTTGGCATTGTGATGGCCTTCCAGGATTTCAGCCTGTCCAAGGGCGTTTTCGGCAGCACCTTCGTCGGGCCTGATAATTTTGTGGAGCTGTTCACCGGCGACGCGTTCCTCAACGCCTTCAAAAATACGGCCATCATGGCCGCGTTCTCGCTGGTGCTGGGCTTCTTCCCCGGACTCATTTTCGCGCTGATGCTCTCGGAGGTGCGGAACAAAACCTTCAAGCGCACCATCCAGATGATCTCCTATCTGCCCAACTTCGTTGCCGCGGTGGTCGTGACCAACCTGGTCAAGCTGTTTCTGGGCAATGACGGCCCCCTGACCGCGCTGCTCACCGCTTTGGGCCTGCCCCAGCAGAACTGGCTGGCCAATGCCAATCCGCCTGTGTTCTGGCTGATTCATACCTTCATGGGCATTTGGCAGAGCCTGGGCTTCGGCTCAATCCTCCTCATGTCCGCCATTGCCAATATCAACGGGGATATTGTCGAGGCTGCCGCCATCGACGGCGCCACCCGGATGCAGCGCATCCTGAGAATCACCATTCCCTGCATCGCGCCGATTCTCGGTATGTCCTTTGTGCTGAACATCGCGATTTCCTTCCGTACCATCGGCGGCAATGTGCTGCTGCTGTATATGCCGCAAACCTACTCCGTAGCCGATTGTCTGTACACCTACACCCACCGCATGGCTTTCGGTTCCTCTCCCGATATGGGCCTGTCTGCCGCCAGCAACCTGTTCCAGTCCGTGCTGGGCACCGTGCTGCTCATCGGCGGCAATGTGCTGGCCGGGAAGATCAACCCCGACTCGCGGTTGTTCTAAAGGAGGAAGAAACATGCAGATCAGAAAGAAAAAGCGCATTCGCGAGGGCATGGTGGAGCATCTGACCATTGGCAATCACATTGCAAATTGCATCATTCACTTCTGCCTGATCATGGTGGCGGTGATTTCCCTGCTGCCCATGTGGCATGTGCTCATGTCCTCCGTTTCCGACGGTTTCAGCCTGCTTTCGTACAAGGGCGTAGCCGTTGTCCCCGTCGGCAAGCCCACGCTGGAGGGCTATCGGCTGATTTTCCGGGACGCTTCCGTGTGGATTGGCTACAAGAACACCATCATCTATGTCGCCGGAACGGTGGGGCTTGGCTTTCTCCTGAACGTTCTGGGCGGCTATGCCCTCAGCCAGCCCACCAAGGGCATCATGTATGGTTTCCTGTTTGTCACCATGCTGTTCAGCGGCGGTATCGTGCCCACCTATATGGTGATGAATACCCTGGGGCTTACAGGCAGCCGGCTTTCCATCATTCTATTGGAGGCGACCCAGACTTTCTACCTGATTTTCGCCGCCAAGGCCTTTGCGGCAGTGCCGCTTTCCACGGTGGAGGCCGCGCGGATAGACGGTGCGGGACATCTGCGGGTGATGTTCCAGATCATGCTGCCCCAGGCGAAGGGGATGTTCTTCATCACCTTGCTGAACACCTTTGTCGGTGCCTGGAACTCCTGGTACAACGCCTCCATCTATGTGCCTGCGGATAAGACCAAGTGGCCCATTCAGCTTTTCATCAATGAAATGACGAGTGCCAACGTCAATTTCCTGGAAACGGCCACCCCGAACTACAGCCGTTACCTGATTCAGTTTGCCGTGATCGTGGTAGCCACGCTGCCCATCATGGTGGCGATGCCCTTCTTCCAGGATAAGATTGAAGCCGGTCAGCTGCAAGGCGGCGTCAAGGGCTGATCGTGAAAGGACGGGAAAATATGAAAAGAGAATTCAGCCTCAAGCAGATCATGCAAATGATTCTCGTCTGCTTGCTGCTGGTCGCGGTGGTCTATATTTTCTACCGGGCGGACCATGCCGAACTGTCCCAGCTGAACGGGCCGGTGACCGCGTCCCAGGGCGCTGCGCCCCTTGAAAACGAAAGCGATCCTGCGCTGCGTTCCTTCACCTATCTGCTGGACAAGGGTGAAAGCACGGAGTATTACCTGAACTATGAGGATAACCCCGTGATGCGCTATATTGCCAACTACAAGACCTTTGAGGCCTCGGACGGCACGCAGCAGCGGGTGTTGATGAGCTTCCAGGTGCCGCCCGCCGGCAAGGAGGCCGACAACCTGAGCCTGCTGGTTTCCACCCAATCCTACCCGGATGTGATGAGCATGACCTACTTCGGCGGCTCCCTGGCGGAATTGTATGAGGCGGGCAACATCCTCGACCTGGGACCCTACATCGACCAGTATATGCCCAACTATAAGGCATGGTTGGAGGCGAATCCCCAAGTGATTGCCACCACGCCGGTGGGCGATCAGGACCTCCATCTGACCCTCACGGGTATCCGGGCCAATCTATCCGCTTACGATCTGTTCGCTGGCTGGTGCTACCGCCGGGATTGGATTGTGCGCTATGGCGTGCAGCCGGATATGCTGTTTGATCCCATGGCGGACAGCGAGCCCCGCCCCAATCCCAAGGCAGGCCAGGCGTTTTCCGGCCACTACACCCTGGACAAGGACGGCAACGCCATCGAATCCGCTACGCTGGAGAAAAACGTCAACGGCGACAGCTGGGTGGATGACGTCATCTTCCCCAGCGGAAACACCGACCCCATCTACATCAGCGACTGGGAATGGATGTTTGAAATCTTCGAACGGGCACTGAAGGAGCAGGGCATCGCCGATGGCTATGTGACCAGCGTGTACTATCCCGGTTTTAATCAGAACGGTGATCTGGTCAGCTCCTTCGGCGGGGGCAGCCCCTGGCTCTGGTATGACGCCGAGCATAACGAAGTCAAGTTCGGCGGCGATTCCGACACCTTCAAGACGTATCTGGCGTGCATGAACGCCTGGTGGAACCGCGGCTGGATTGACAAGCAGTTTGCCGAGCGCTCCGGCGATATGTATTACAAGATCGACGATGTAACGGTGCGTTCCGGCAAGGTGGGCTTCTGGCAGGGCAGTGTATCCACCCTGGGCAGCCGCATCAGCAATGCGTCCCTGCCCTATACGGAGGGCGCGGTGGTTTTTGGTGCGGCCAACCCCATCAACGACGTCTATGGCGGGCCCGAGCAACAGCTGAAAATCCCCAATACCTTCTTTGGCACGGCCAAGTACGGCGGCTCTGTGGTGGTGACGGACAAGGCCAAGGAGAAGGATTTGGCGCTGCTCTTCCATTGGCTGGATTACTTCTACACGGAAGAAGGCGCCATGCTGTACAACTACGGCCTCAATGCCGAGCAGCAGGCCCAGCTTCAGGACGCGACGTATCTCCGCTTCGGCGTTGACGCAGCCTATACGCTGGTGGAACGCGACGGCCAGCAGATGGTGCGCTTCCATGACCTGCTCAAGGTCAATGACGGCAACATCCGCACAGCCATGAACGGCTCCCGCGTGATGGGGCTGAGTTCGCCCATGCTGGTGGATTACGGGGATACAGACACCTATGTTCAGCACTGCATCGGACAATGGGATTTGTACAAGCCAATCGGCTTCATGGCGCTCTATCCCTTCAACCATCAGCTGCCCGTCAAAGCTGTGCAGAGCAACAACAAGGTGTATTCACGAATTGTCAACGAGTATATGTATGTGCAGGTGCCGCAGTTCATCACGGGCAAGAAGAATTTGGAGAGCGATTGGGATACCTACTGCGCCGACCTGAAGAAGCGCGGCTACCAGAAGGTGCTGAAATCGTTCAACGAGCTTCTCCAGGAAAGCGACGCGGAATAACCCGTTGCCAGACGAAAAAGAACCTGCTATAATGTTCTCATGGGATGGGGCGGAAGGCTCCGCCTCATCCTCACCATGAAATCGTGGGGGAACATGATGAACGAAGAAATGCTTTTGACGAATATCTATGTGCGCAGCCGGGTTTTTTCCGGCCTGATACACAGCGCCTGCGGCCTCAGCTGTTGGTGCTTTTCCGTCACGGGGGAGAAGCTGTTCTTTTCCACTTGCCCGGATGAGCAAGAGTTCCTGTTGTTCCTTCGTTCCAGCGGATGCCTGGACTACGCGACCGGGGAACAGGTGCGGCGCGACCGCCCGGTCATTCTCAGCGATTCCATCGGCATCATATGGGGCGCGGAGTACATGTGGAAAAACGGCGCGCCGGAAGAATTGATTATGATTGGCCCCATCTTCAACAGCAGCAGCTCCTTCCGCAGCATTGAGACGGCGCTGCATCGCCTGACGCTCTCCCAACAGGCACGCAACATGCTGCTGGAAAAAATGAAAAAGATACCCGTGCTGTCTATGGCAAACTTCGGCCAGTATGTGCAGATGCTGCACTACATGCTGTTCCAAGAGGAGATTCAGCGCCAGGAATTCCAGTTCCAAACCGTGATTGAGGACGGGAAAAACATCTACCGTCACCTGGGCGACGAGCTGGACGCGGACGGCGGCTGGGATTCCACGAATGTGGAGCGCATCCACATGACGGAGGAAACGCTGCTGCAAATGATTCGGGAGGGCAATCTGGAATACAGGAACGTGCTGGATCGGCTCACCGGACTGGAGCTTCCCGTGCAGTTCCCGGCGGCGGGACAGTTCCGGCGCCTGAAAAACGCCCTGATGATTTTCTGCGGGCAATGCACCCGCGCCGCGATTCAGGGCGGCATGCCCCCGCAGACCGCATTCGCGATGGAAACGGAGCATTGCGATCGCCTGGAGCGTGCTGCCACCATGACGGAGTTGCTGACGGTCAATCGCCGCATGATGGAGGATTACATCCGCAAAGTGCATGACCTGCGAGCCACTCCGGACGTTTCCAAGCCGGTGAAGCAGTGTTGCGACTACATTCGGCGCCATATTCTTCAACCCCTGGAGCTGTCCCAGATTGCGCGGCATGTGGGCTATTCGGAGTATTACCTGTCCAAGCGATTCAACAGAGAGATGGGCATCAGGGTGGTGGATTTCATCAAGGACGAGCGCATCAACCTGGCCAAGATCTGGTTGGTGACCACCTCGAAGTCCGTGGATGAAATCAGCGAAACGCTGCAATTCAACAGCCGGAATTACTTTGGCAAGGTGTTCTGCGAGAAGGTCGGCATGACACCCAGTGCCTACCGCAAGCAGCTGCGGGACCGGGAAGAAGAAAATCAATAGGGGGTCTACTGATGAAGAAGCTCAAACCCGGCATTGACCCGGTGGCATTGATGAAGGCCGTCAAGCAATGCGACGGCGATGTATTCTTCCTTACGAAAAACGATCAACTTGATCTGAAAAGCGTGTTGTCTCAATATGTGTTCATCTCACTGCTTGCACACACCAGCCCTGAAAGCAGCGGGCTGGAATGTACGAAGGAAGAGGATTACGCCCAGATTGCCGCTTTTCTGGCCTAATACGATTTCCAGATTCACCTGCGCCATCTGCTTGCGCCTTTTCCCTTCTGGCGTCCGCTCATTCCACTTAGCGTAGCGCTGCTACGCTGCGTTTCATTCACGTTAGCCAGAATGAAAAATTCGCGGCGCATCTTGGCGCATTCTTATCTGGAAATAGTATAAGCCTAAGCCGGTGTTTCCTATGGGGAGCGCCGGCTTTTTACTTGTGCGAAAAATGAAACTAATTCGCTAATTTGTTTCTATTCTTTGGACTCTGAATTCTGTATAATCTTCTTATCTTGATGGATGGGAGGAATATCCCCATGAACGCACAAAACTGGAACACGGATTGGCAGTTTGAGGCCGTGCAGACGGGCAGAAGCTATCCCGTCACGCTGCCCCATGACGGCATGATTCATACCGATCGCGACCCTTCCATCCGCAATTACTTTTTGTCCGCCGGATTTCTGGGGGAAACCTACCAATATACCAAGCGCTTCTTTGCGCCCGCGCAGTGGCGGGGAAAAACGGTTCTTGTCGAGCTGGAAAGCGTGTACTGTAACACGACGGTTGCCCTGAACGGCAAGCAGCTTGCCGACCATCCTTATGGATTTACGCCAATCGTAGTGGATTTGACCGATCAATTGCGTTTTGGTGAGCACAACCTGCTGACCGTTACCGCAGACGTACCCCGGGAGGGACATAACCGCTGGTACACGGGTGGTGGAATCTATCGTCCCGTCAACTTGTTTGTGGCTGATAAGCGACATATCGACCTGTACGGGCTGAAAATCACGACGCTCTCCATCCATCCCGCGAGGATTCGGGTGGACGTGCATCATACCGGCGGAGAGAAAATCCACGTAGCCATTTATGATGGCCGCCAGCTCATTGCCGAGGTCAGCGGCCAGGCGCCCTTTGAAATCAACGTGCCGGACGCGAAGCTGTGGAGCGCTGAAATGCCACATCTCTACCAAGCCAGGGCCGAGTTGATCGACCAGGGAAGCGTTGTGGATACGGCGGAGGAGACCTTCGGCATCCGCACGGTGACCGTTCAGCCGGAGAAAGGGCTGCTGGTTAACGGCGTCCCCACCTTCTTACGGGGCGGCTGCATCCATAACGATAATGGCGTGATCGGCGTCATCAACAATGACGTAACCGAGCTTCGCCGGGCGTGGAATATCAAGCGTGCAGGATTCAATGCCATCCGCTCCGCGCACCATCCCATGAGCCGCAGCCTGATGAAAGCCTGCGATGAAGTGGGGCTTTATGTGATGGACGAGGCTTTCGACAGCTGGTATCGACCCAAGGTGATGAACCCCTATGTGAAGCGGTTCATGGACAGCTACCTATCCGATACCCGCCTCATGGTGCAGGACGCTTACAACCACCCTTCAGTGATCATGTACTCCATCGGCAATGAGATTCCCGAGGCTGGCGGCGTGAAGGGGGTGCGTATCGGGAAATCTATCATCAGCACCATTCGGGAGATGGACGATACGCGGCTGATTACCTTCTGCCCCAGCGTCCATTGGCTCCGGGAATACGTTGACGGCACGCCCTATCTGACGGTGGATGAGGACGAATGGATGACCCAGAGTGAGGAAAACCGTCAGGCTGATTGGAAGCATTATCTGGGTGTGTTCATGGGTGCGGCGGCCAACATCCCGGACAGCGAGAAAAACGAGCCTTACCCACCCACCTACATCCGCATGGATGAGGAGGCAACCAAGCATCTCTACCCCGCGCTGGACGTGGCTGGATACAACTATTATGAGGACAAATACGAAACGCTCCACGCGCTGCACCCGGAGCGCGTGCTGCTGGGCACAGAAACCCGCGGCGACCGCATCGTCGATACCATGCGCTTTGCTAAGGAGCATCCCTATTTGATCGGCGATTTCATCTGGACGCTACAGGATCATCTGGGCGAATGCAACACCTGCAACGAGTGCTACGGCAAGCTGCCAGAGGATGACCGGCCCAAGAATCTGCGGGGCAAGGATTATCCGTGGCTGCTCAATCACGGCGGCGTGGTCGATCTGCTGGGGAAGCCGCTGCCCGCCATTCATCGGTATGAGCTGGCCTGGGGCGGTCACGGATTGTGGCTGGCGGCGCAGGTGCCCATTCATGACGGCGTCGTCCCCACCTATACTTCCTATTTGTGGACGGATACCATCGAAAGCTGGAGCTTTGACGGCTGCGAGGGAAAGCCTACTTGGATTGACGTATACACCGACGCGGCGGAAGCGGAGGTTTTTGTGAACGGTTCCTCCCTTGGCCGAACGCCCGTCGTCGACTTCTTTGCTAAGTTCCCCGCCGCTTACGAAGCCGGCGAGGTGCTGGCTGTCGGCTATGACGCAGATGGTCATGAGCTGTATCGGAATACGCTGGCAACGGCACGTTCGGAAACGATACTGACGGCGGTACCGAACAAAAAGAAGCTGATCGCTGACGGTGAGGATTTCAGCTTTATCGACATCGCCGTGACAGATCGGCAAGGAATCGTCAAAACCTGGCCGGAAAGGGTCATTTCGATTCAGGTGGACGGCGCAGGAACATTGGCTGGCTTTGGCAGTGCCAATCCTGTCAATGCCGAGCGGTTCGATCAGAATCACCATACCACCTATCAAGGAAGATTGCAGGCTGTTATCCGCAGCGCCCGGACGGCGGGCAACGTTCGTGTAATGCTTTCCGCCGAGGGCTTGGAACCCGTTACCATCACCATTCCAGTCAAGGAGGCCGCTCATGAGTAACCGTTATCGCGACGCCAGCCTGAGTCCGGAGGAAAGAACGGAGGATCTGCTGGCGCAAATGACGCTGGATGAGAAGCTGGCCCAGCTTCAATGCCATTTTTACGCCCATGGCGATCTGCAAAAGGACACAAGATACGGTATCGGACAGGTCAGCACGCTGGAATTCCGGCAGGCGCTGTCCCTGGAGGAAGCAGCGGGCATCCAGCGGGAAATCCAGGAAACGGTGATGAAAAACAGCCGTTTCGGGATTCCCGCCGTGTTCCACATGGAGGGTCTGTGCGGAGCGCTGGTGCAGGACGCCACCAGCTTCCCGGCAGGGATTGGCCGTGGCGCTTCCTTTGACCCCGCGCTGGAAGAAAAGATCAGCGAGATCGTCAGCCGACAGGAGCGCGCACTGGGCATCACCCAGATTCTGGCCCCCGTGCTGGATATCAACCGGGAACCGCGCATGGGCCGGGAAGGCGAAACCTACGGCGAGGATTCCACGCTGGCAGCAGCCATGGGCAGCGCCTATGCCCGCGGCATCCAGAAGCAGGGTGATGGCGAGTGCAGGGCTGAATCGGTTGCCAAGCATTATATGGGGTTTCATCAGTCGGAGGGCGGCATTCATGGCACGGTCTGCAGTATTCCCGAAAGGCTACTGCGGGAGGTCTACGGCCTGCCCTTCCAGGCGGCCATCGCGGAGGAAAACTTGCGGGGTGTGATGCCCTGCTATTGCAGCATCGGCGGCGAGCCGGTGTCTGCCTCCGAGCATCTGCTGACCCAGATTCTGCGCCAGGAGATGGGCTTTGACGGCGTGGCCGTGGCCGATTACAGCGCCGTGAGCAATGTGCATCATACGCAGAAGCTCTACGAAACCGAGGCCGAGGCCGGGCTGGCCTGCCTGTCCGCGGGCATGGATGTGGAGCTTCCCGACACAGTGTGCTTCAATGAAGAAATGAAAGCTATGTTCGCGCAGGGAAAAGCGGACATGGCACTGCTCGACCAAGCGGTGCGAAGGGTATTGCGGGCCAAATTCCGCATGGGCCTGTTTGAACATCCCTTTGCCCTGACGGGAAGCGCATTGTCGGAGATGGTTCATCATCCGGAGGATGAGCTGATTACGCTGCAAAGCGCCCTGGAATCCCTGGTGCTGCTAAAAAACGACAACCACGTGCTTCCCGTTGGAAAGAATGTCAGGAAGATTGCCCTGATCGGCCCTCACGCGGACAACGCACGGCATTTCTTTGGCGGATACACCCATCTGTCCATGGTAGAAGCCATTCATGCGGTCATGAACAGCCTGGCCGGGGTGGATGCCTCCAACACGGAGCGCAAGCCCATGCTCACCGTGCCAGGTACGCAGGTGCAGAGCGACGAAACGGAGGAGTTTGCGCAGATTGGGCGGCAAATCAAGCCGGACTGCCCCAGCCTGCTTGCAAAGCTCACATCTTCGCTGCCCGACGCGGAAATCACCTATGCTTACGGCTATCCCATCGCTGGCGCGGACGAAAGCCATTTTGCTGAGGCTTTGCAGGCCGCTGCCGGGGCTGATCTGGTCATTCTGACGCTGGGCGGCAAGCACGGCTCCGGTTCCGTGGCCACCATGGGCGAGGGCGTGGACGCGACGGACATTAACCTGCCGCGGTGTCAGGATGCTTTCATCCGGGCAGCTGCCAACCTGCACAAGCCGATGATCGGCATTCACTTCGGCGGGCGACCCATTTCCAGCGACGCGGCGGATGAATGCCTGGACGCCATCCTGGAAGCCTGGAATCCCTCCGAAATGGGCGCGGAGGCACTGAAGCGGGTGCTGACAGGGGAAACTGCCCCCAGCGGCCGTATGCCAGTGACCACCGCCCGCAGCGCAGGGCAAATCCCCGTGTATTACAATCACCCCAACGGTTCTTCTTGGCATCAGGGCGACAGCATCGGCTTCCAGGAATATGTGGATATGCCGCATCGGCCCCGGTACTACTTCGGTCAGGGCCTGAGCTATACGACCTTTGCCTATGATGGTTTGCGCATCGACAAGGAGGAGGTTGGCCCACGGGAGAAAATCACCGTGTCCTGCCAGGTGACCAACACGGGCAGCCGGGCAGGCACGGAGGTTGTTCAGCTGTACCTGCGGGACGAGCAGGCCTGTATGGTTCGCCCGGTGCAGGAACTGGTAGGTTTCGCCCGCGTGGCGTTGGAGCCAGGCGAAAGCCGTCAGGTGTGCTTCACCTTCCGGCCGGATCGCATGGCGTTTCTCAATCGGGAGATGCGCTGGTTGGTCGAAAAGGGGATGATCGGTGTGCGGATCGGCGCTTCCTCGGAGGACATCCGTTTACGCGGCGCATTCCGCATTCGGGAAAGCGCCATCATCCAGGGGCGGGAACGCTGTTTCTATGCAAAGACTGACATTTTTTGAGGAGGAAATGCAAATGAAGGATTACCTTGGGTATACGGGTAAGGTATGTGTGGTAACTGGCGCGGCCAGCGGTATGGGTAAGGCCACGGCGGAGATGCTGGTGGATTTGGGCGCAATGGTCTACGCCCTGGACTGGGCTGAGGTCAAGGTAGAGGGCATTACAGCCTATCTGCATACGGATTTGAGCAAAAAGGAATCCATCGACGCGGCCTTCGCTCAGATTCCCGACCACATCGACTGCTATTTCGGCATTGCTGGCGTGTCTGGCCTCAGCACGGACTTCCTGGCAACAACTAAAATTGACCTGATTTCCAACAAGTACATCAGCGAGTGCATTCTTACCGCACGCATGACGGAAGGCGGCGCGATTGCTTACATGACGTCCACCGCCGGCATCGGCTGGGAGCAGGAGGGCAACAAGCGGCACTATCTGCCCGTGGTGGAAGCGGAAGGCTGGGATGGCGCGGTGGCTGCGCTGGAAAAAACGCCGCTGATTCATCTGCCGGGCAACCTGGGTTATTCCTTCTCCAAACTGGCCATGAACTACCTGGTGGCAAAGCAGCAGGCGCTTTTCGCGGCCAGGAAAATCCGTGTCAACGCGGTTTTGCCCGGTTCTACGGACACTGGCCTGAAGGGCGATTTCCTGAAGCTGACTGGCAGCGAGGAGCGTCTGCTCGCCTTTACCGGCCATGCGCACCGTCTGGCCGCCAGCGAGGAAATGGCGATGCCCATTGTGTTCCAGTGCAGCAACATGGGCAGCTATTTGTCCGGCGATTTGATGGTGGTGGATTACGGCTCCTCGCTGGAGGTGGAAGCAGGCATTCGCCCCAACGCTATGGCCTTCACCTTCGATATGATTCTGGAGAAAATGGCTGCAATGCATAAGTGAAATCTGCCGAAACGAGGAAACAGCAATGTGGAATGAGGTACAGTGGATCAAAATACCCGACATGGAGCTTCGCGACAAGCAGATTCTCCATGGTGATCTGGGCGGTCGGTTTGCGTATTTCCGCTTGGAACAGGAATTGCCGGCGGATGCGCGCTTGACAGCCCGGATCACGGCTGTTTCCCGTTATCGGCTCTGGGTCAACGATCAAGCCGTGCTGTCCGGCTCCTGCAAGGGCGATCTGAACCGACAATATTATGAAACAGTCTCGCTGACGCCCTATCTGCATGCCGGGAAAAACGTGTTTGCCGTTCAGGTGCTGTATAACGATCCCGACATTGCCAGGGATCAAACGGATGAACGAGCGGCCATTTACGGCGTGGTGGGTGCTGGAAACTGCCATGCTCTGGCCATTGACGGCGACATCACCGATGCTTTTGGCCGCGTGATTGGCACCATTTCCACGGGAAAAGCTTTCTGGCGGGTGTGGCTGGATCACACCTTCTATCTCAAATCATCGGAGTATACCGTCTATTTAGGCGCTACGGAGGAAAGCGTTGATGCCCGGCGTTCGCCGCTCGAATGGAAACGCCTGGACTTTGACGCTTCCTCTTGGTCGCTTGCCTGCGCTTCCGGGCCAGTCATGCCCTCCGCGCTTTTTCAGAGCGTCGGGCTAATTCCCAGAGTTCACCTGATGCCACGAGAGATTCCGCTGATGGAGGAAACGGAATGCGCCTTTGCGCGGGTCATCCGCAGAAAAAACGACTTGGTGCTTGACGCCGGAGTGGAAGTGAATGGTTATCCCCGCTTCTCTTTCAACGGGAATGCTGGCACAGAAATCACCGTGACCTATCTGGAGCGCTTCGGAAACGGCGCGGACGGTGCCCGCATTGATGATATGGGCGGAACGGTGGAAGGCAGGGCCGATCATATCATTTTGAATGGTCATCTCGTCAACTATGAGCCGTTCTGGGTGCGTACCTTCCGCTACATTGTCGTCAAATCATCCGACGGTAAGCTGCCGGAAATGCCCGCGGCGCAGGTTTATCGAAAAACAGGTTATCCTCTGTCTGTGGAATCCACGGTGGATTCATCCACGCCCTGGGTCGGGCAGCTTTGGGGCATCTGCCTGAGAACGCTCCAAAACTGCATGCTGGAAACCTACATGGATTGTCCGTACTACGAACAGCTGCAATTCATCATGGATACCCGGCTGCAAATGCTTTTTACCTATGCGGTGAGCCGTGACGCCCGGTTGGCAAAAAAGGCGCTGCTGGATTTCCACTGCGGCATGCGACCGGAGGGCTTGCTGCCCGGCAAAACGCCCACGGCCTATTGTCAGGTGATCTCCACCTTTTCTCTGCACTATGTCTATGCCTTATGGGAATATGTGGAACATACAGGCGATCTGGCGCTGGGCCGATGCTATCGCACAGACATTGACCGCATCCTTGATTACTATGAGAGCAAGCGAGATGAAACCGGGCTGGTAGGAAAGATCACCCCTTGGGCCTTTATGGACTGGCAGGATGATTGGAAGGATTTATCTGGCGTATCGCCCGCGTACTTTGAAGGCTCCAGCACCATCATCAATTTGATGTACGCATGGGCTTTGGCGTGCGGCGCGAAGCTCTATGAGGCCACGGGCCGTCCTGGAACGGCCATGGAATACCGCAAGCGTCGTGTGGAAATTCTCGAAAAAGTGCGAGCTTTGTGCTTCAACGAGGAAGCAGGAATGCTCCGCGAAGGTCCGAATTGCAGGCAGTTTACCCGACACGCCCAGGCCTGGGCGGTCATCAATGGACTGTTTGATCCCGCCCAGAGCCGCACAGCGTTGAAAAACGCGCTGGCTTGTCCACCTTGCTCTTTTGCCGCTTCCTACGAATGGTTCCGTGCGCTGGAACAGGCGGGCATGGAGGACGAAATGCGGCAGAGTCTGGATGCGTGGATTGGGCTGATTGACCGAGGCAATACAACCTGTCCAGAAGAGCCTCGTCATCCCCGCAGCGAATGCCATGCCTGGAGTGCGCTGCCCTTATATGAGTTGACGCGCACCATGGCGGGCGTTCGCCCGGAAGGTCACCGAGTTGTTATCATGCCGCACCTGTATGATTTGGATGATCTTTCGGGCACGGCAATCACGCCTTCCGGTCCGGTTCACTACTGTTATCAGAAATGCGCTGATGGACAATGGCGCTACGAGGTGCAGCTTTCTGAAAACACGGAAGGATTGTTCATTACGCCCTCTGGCAGGCGGATTCCCTTCACCGGGCAGCTGCTCATTACGGTATAAGGAAGGTCAAGAACTTGCTCCTCATCATGATTTATCTGGTGTTCTTCTCCGTCGGACTGCCCAATTCGATGCTGGGCGCTGCATGGCCATCCATTCAGGGAGAGCTTAGCGCTTCGGCGGAGTGGATGGGCGTTATCGCCGCGATCTGCGCGGGAGGCACCATTTTATCCAGTCTGCTTTGCGTCCGCATTGTGAATCGCCTTGGTACAAGCCGGACAATCTTTTACAGCCTCCTGTTGACCGTTGTGGGGCTGATTGGTTATCTGGCAGCGTCCTCTCCCTATATGATTTGTGCGGCAAGCTTGCTGATCGGTTCAAGCGCCGGATGTCTTGTGGCGGCATTGAACGCCTATCTTTCGTTGCACTATGAAGCTCGGCATCTGAACTGGGTGCATTGCTTTTGGGGCGTTGGCAGTATGGTTGGTCCCGCTTTGCTGACGCTCAGTTATCAGATGAACCACACTTGGCGAGGCGGCTATGTGTTCGCTGCCTGCTGCGTGGGGCTGATTTCCGTTTTCTTTACCTTTACACTTCCGCGCTGGAAAGCAAGCCGCGCATCCTCTGAAAATGTTGGAGATTCTGCTGGCGAAGGCTTTGTTTCCAATGGCGAAGCAATGCGCATGCCTGGCGTTAAGACAATTCTGCTGCTGTTTCTTTCGTATTACGCCGCGGAGTCCTGTATGACCCTTTGGATTACTTCCTTTGCCGGGGAAGTCTATGCACTGTCCGAGAGTCAGGCGGCGTTGATGTCCAGCCTCTTCTTTTTGGGTATTACCGCTGGACGAGGGGTTTCTGGGTTTGTTAATATGCGATTCAGCAGCTTCACATTGGTACGGTGCAGTGTCATCCTAATGCTGACGGGGATTTTGGTACTGCTGCTGGGTTCTGGCTATATCATGTGTGTCATCGGTGTGCTATTGACTGGCCTTGGGTGCGCGTCCATCAATCCCTGCATAGTCCATGAGCTTCCGATGCTGGTTGGCAGACGCGCCAGTCAGTCGGTAACAGCCCTTCAACAAGCGGCATCCTCTCTCGGCTCTATGCTTATGCCTCTTGTGACGGGTTTCCTTTTTGGGCGCTTGGGCGTAGCGCTGATGCCCTGGTGGATGCTTTGCTTTGCCGCTGCATTGTTTATCTTGCTGCGTATGGTAGAGCGGAGGAGAAACACGAAAGTGAATTGACTTGTATCGACACATCGACTGAGGAGGTACGCTACCATACTGCCGAACTTCAATGCTTTCTATTGAACAAGTCGATTAGGGCTACCTTTGGATGTTCACATGTTTGAAAACGATACCGGGGAATACCTGTGCTTTTTACGTTGGAGGTTTGCATCGGGAACCTGTGAAGAAATCCATATACTGTATGTTGAAAAACTGATCGAATCCCACTTTGCCATAGTCTCATTGGATGATCGGATGTAGCCGTGGGGGATAATGTTTAGTATGTATATCCTGCCTCGTTTTCTGCTTATGATACGATCAATTGTCCTGGCAATTAACAAAATATACTTTGCTTTGGTCTCAGCGTAGAATTGCCCCGTATGTTTGCGGCAAAAAAGTGATGCAAAAGGACACCTGTGAACAAAATATGAACGAGTGCAAGAATATGCATTCGGTTCCTTTCCTTCCCTTGGTTGCTTATCAGCAAACGGGAAATCCACTGTCAACAATGTGCATAAGTACAGGCGAACCCCTTGTTGTTGACTGAGGGATTTCCTGTCTGCTATCCCCTTTACAAGGGAAGGATGGTAAGGCTATACACGATTCCTACATTTTTATCGAAGACCTTCTGTTCACTTTTCGTGACCGAATGCATCAATTCTAAGGCAATACCGCACAAATGAGTTGGTGCGGAGGCGAAAAAAGCATCGCCTACGCTGCCAACGAATTGTGCGGTATTGCCCTAAAAGATGTAAATACCATTACGACTGTTGATACATCAACGCAGGGAGCTTCATGGGATGGCGAAATCATGTCGTTGACAAGGTTGGTTCAGAACATTGCAGTAAAGACGCCTGATGGATCATATGTGGATCTGCCGAACGAAGAAATTCTTTGGGGCTACTTTACTTTGAAGGATGCCGTTGATTTTGCACGCTATGCCGTTGAAACAACGATAAATACCATGCGTTTCAAGAATGTTGTTGAAACAGTAGGGGGAAATGTTGATATTCTTGTGATCACACCTGACGAAACAAAGTGGTTGCAAAAGACTGAGCTCAAGTGAGGTGACAAACATATGTTTTTCACTAATGTAAAAGAATCCGGCCTTGAATCCCTCCTCGTCAACTGGCTGGTCAATCACAATGGTTACGAGCAGGGGCAAAACCGCGATTACAACACGGAATACGCCCTTGATACCACGCGCCTGTTCCGCTTCTTAAAAAACACTCAGCCGGACGCGATGAAAAAGCTCCAATTGGAAACCAATCCACAAAAAACGGCGCAGTTTCTCGCCCGTGTCCGCGATGAAATCACCAAGCGCGGCATTGTTGACGTGCTGCGCAAAGGCATCAAGGCTTATCCCGCCAGCCTCATCATGTTCTATATGACGCCCAGCGTAAATAACCCCGCCGCCGCAGCGCTGTATGCAAAGAACATCTTCAGCGTTACGCGCTAGCTCCATTTCTCGCCCGACGCCACGAAGCTGTCGCTGGATCTGTGCATCTTCGTCAACGGCCTGCCGGTCATCACCTTCGAGCTGAAAAACCAGCTGACCAAGCAGAACGTGGACGATGCGGTCTATCAGTACCAGCATGCCCGCAGCCCGAAGGAGCTGCTGTTCCAATTCACCCGCTGCATGGTTCACTTCGCCGTGGACGATGCGCAGGTTAAGTTCTGCACCCGCCTGCAGGGCAAGGAGAGCTGGTTTCTGCCCTTCAACAAGGGCTACAAGGACGGCGCAGGCAATCCGCCCAACCCGGACGGCCTGATGACGGATTACCTGTGGAAGCAGGTTCTGACCAAGGACATGCTCTCGCGCATCATCGAGAACTACGCCACGCTGGTCGAGGAAAAGGACGAGGAAACCGGCAAAACCCGGTACAAGCAAATCTTCCCGCGCTATCATCAGCTGACGGCGGTGGAAAGCCTGCTGGCTGATGTGAAGAAGAACGGCGTCGGCAATCGCTATCTCATCCAGCACAGCGCGGGCAGCGGCAAGTCCAATTCCATTGCATGGCTGGCACATCAGCTGACCGGGCTGGAAGACGCGCAGGGCAATCTGCTGGTGGACTCCGTCATTGTAGTCACAGACCGAGTGGTGCTGGATAAGCAAATCCGAGATACCATCCGACAGTTTGCGCAGACGCGCAATATCATCGCATGGGCGGAGCACTCCGGCGATCTGCGCAAGGCCATCGAGGACGGACGGCGCATCATCATCACGACCATTGGAAAATTCCCGTATGTTCTCCCCGAGATTGGCGAGGATCACAAGGATCGGCATTTCGACATCATCATTGACGAAGCACATTCCAGCCAAAACGGAAAGACCGCGGGCACAATGAACATGACGCTGTCCGCTATCATGTCCGACCCGGATATGGATAACGAGGACAAGATCAACGCCATGTGCGAGGGCAAAAAGCTGCTGACCAATGCCAGCTACTTCGCCTTCACCGCCACGCCGAAAAACAAGACACTGGAGACTTTCGGCACGGCGTACGAGGATGCCGGTGTCATCAAGCATCGTCCTTTCCATGTGTATACCATGAAGCAGGCCATTCAGGAGGGCTTCATTCTGGACGTGCTGAAATACTACACGCCCATCGACAGCTACTACCGGCTGAAAAAAACGGTGGAGGATGACCCGATGTTCGACAAAAAGAAGGCACAGAAAAAGCTCCGCGCCTTCGTCGAGAATCAGACGTTCACCATCGCGCAAAAAGCCGACATGATGGTCAGCCACTTCCACGAGCAGGTCATCGCCAAGGGCAAGATCGGCGGTCAGGCGCGCGCCATGATCATCACCAGCAGCATTGAGCGCTGCATTGAATACTATCACGCTGTGAACAAGTGCCTGGCCAACCGGCACAGCCCATACAAGGCCATCATCGCCTTCTCCGGTGAAAAGCAGCTGGACAAGGATGCGCCTGCCGTGACCTCTGCTGGGCTCAACGGTTTCCCGGACGCCGCTATTCCCAAGACATTCAAAAAGGACCCGTACCGTTTTCTGATCGTGGCGGATATGTTCCAGACTGGGTATGACGAACCGCTGCTGCACACGATGTATGTGGACAAGCAGCTCTACGACATCAAGGCGGTGCAGACCATCAGCCGCCTGAACCGCGCCTGTCCGAAGAAGTACGACACCTTCGTGCTGGACTTCTTCAACGATCCGAATGACATCATTGAGTCCTTTTCCCGTTACTACAAGACCACGCTGCTGTCCGGCGAAACCGACCCCAACAAGCTGTATGATCTGATTGCCGACATGGAGAGCTATCAGGTGTTCAGCGATGAGCACGTCGAGCAGCTGGTCAACCGTTATCTGGACGGCGCAGACCGCGACCAACTTGCCCCTGCTCTCGATGCCTGCGCATCCGTGTACAAACAGCTCGACACAGATGGACAGATCAAGTTCAAGAGTGCGGCAAAGGGCTTTGTGCGCACCTACGGCTTCCTGAGTGCCATTCTGCCCTATGGAAACCCGGAGTGGGAGAAGCTGTCGATCTTCCTGAACATGCTGATTCCCAAGCTGTCCTCTCCGCAGGAGGATGATCTGTCCCAGGGAATCCTGGAAGCCATCGATCTGGACAGCTACCGCATCGAGAAAAAGGAAACCATTTCGCTGATTCTCCCGGACGAAGACGCCGAGGTTGGGCCTGTGCCGATGAGCACCGCCAAAGGAAAGCAGGAGCCGGAGATGGACGTGCTCTCTGCCATTCTCTCGGATTTCAATGATATGTTCGGCAACATCGACTGGAACGACGCGGACAACGTGCGCAGACAGATTCTTGAAATCCCGGCGATGGTCAGTCGGGATGAACAGTATCAAAACGCTATGCGCAACAGCGATAAGCAGGAAGCCCGGACAGAAAGCGACCGCGTGCTGCAGAAGGTCATCTTCTCCATCATGGCGGACAATATGGAGCTGTTCAAGCAGTATACGGATAATCAGGATTTCAAGAAATGGCTGAGCGATCTGGTGTTCAACCTGACCTACAATAAGAACGGGAAGCCGTATCAACCGCAGAAATAATAAAGAGGAAAACAAATGGTGGGTGATTTCAAGGGTCCGGATGGCGTTGATTATTTTGATAATAGCCTCAATATCGTAATCAGCGTGGCAACCTCATGATCGGAGAGCCTTCATGAATCTCATCCCCAGCTCCCTTTCATCTCCGTTTATTAGCGTGTCCACCTTTCCCTCGCATGCTCATCTGTTTTTTGAACAGCCTGGACTTCTGCATCATGCTTCTGAATGCCCGAACTTCTTCCTCTGTGATCTTCTCCTCCGGGATCTGCATCTGAGCACAAAGCTGTTTCAAAAGCACCGTCGTTTCATCCTTTTGATCAAGTATCGAGTGCATCAGCACCTTGATTCCATCCTGTGTAGGCGTTGTTTCATCTGCCGTAGTGGCGTCCTTGCGATGATTCTCCCGGATGGTTTTCGTGATCTCATCCATATCCTCATGAATGATATACGAAAAGTAATCCGTCTCATTGATTTGCGCCACCTCAAGCGTGCGCATATAAACATCCATCTCATCAGGCGCATATTCCTTCATGACCTTCTGGCGCGCACTTCCAGTACCGTGTTCATATCCTGAATCCGCATATCCGCGATGTGATCTACGACGATCTCCATGTCTGTCATCAACTGGCGGAATCTGGGGTGCGTCATCATTTCACAGAGCAGGCGATTATTGATCTTCCCGCTGCGCAGCAATTCCAATACTTCATCACTCAGATGGAGGGATGCCACGTCCACATCTGAGTGATTTTTTTGTTCTGTCAAGCCCAGGAGATAATCGGTGGATACGCCATAGAACTTTGCCAGCTTCTGAATGGCGTAGTGATTGATGTCGCCGCAATCCTCGTTCTCATATTTGCCAAGTGCAGACTTCGATAAGCCGGTCTGCTCCGCCAGCTGTTCCAGCGTCAGCTTCTTATCGATCACACGAAGGTCCTTCAGACGCTCGGCCATTGTCAGTTGAACGTACATTTTCCAGCCTCCATAACCAGTTTCAACCCTATCATAGCACATTTCCATAAGCGTGGAAAGACAGGGGTTTTTGCGGGTTTTCCATCGTTTCGGACATAGGCCAAAGCATGGGGTTTGTCAGGTATACTGTCTGCGTTCCACAGAACACAGAACCTTGACAACCTATCCTGAAGCCCTTTGCCCGATATACCGCCATGACCTTCCGGTTACCCCCGCGCCCCCCTGGCAAGCACCTTTCCCGGAAGCAAGCGCCTCTCACGGACTGGCTGTGAGCCAAACAAGGTTTCTAGCCGGGAACAGGCAAGGGACACCCATACAATAGAATTCCAAATAAGAAGCATAACCTTTACTCTAAAAAACTGAAAGAGAGGTACATTATGAGAAGTACGGCACCTACCAGTGCATGCTTCGAGCACGCGAGGCCCTGACGCAACGCTTTGGGCGCACTGTGCCGGATGCCATCATTGACGAGGTGCTCCGAAACGGCGACGCAGACATCGGGCGCGACTATGTGGACACCATCCGCGAGGCCGCAGCCGGTTATGCGGCAGAGATCATGCGCAGGCTGCGCGAGCACGAATACGACCCACAGACCATGCGGCTGTGGGTCGTGGGCGGCGGCGGATGCCTGCTGCGCCACTTCGGCGAGTATGAGCGAGAGCGTGTAACCATCATCGACAACATCCACGCCAACGCCGAGGGTTATGAATACCTTGCGGAGCGGCGCCTCAGGCGCGAGGGTATTGCCGGATGAGCCAGATGTTCCGCACCACCCTTCGGCTCGATTTAGACCATCCAGCCAGCGCAAAGGCCGCCTCGCTGCTGCGTCAGCTTCACGCAGAGCGCGGTCTGTCCTACAGCACACTGATTGTTCCTGCCGTCAAAGCCTATTACGGCAAATCGCCTACGGGCGAAGACCTGCGGGAGACGATTCGCTCCATTGTCCGGGAGGAGCTGGCGACTGCGCCCGTTCAGCTTGGAGATTTGCTGCAGGCACTGAAAACCGCCGTTCCCGTAGATCATCCCGCATCTCCCTCCGCTCACGATGACGAGCCTGACGACGACGATCTCGACGATGCGCTGGACAGCTTCGGTTGCTGATGCTCTTTGGTGCTCATACGCACTACAATTCCATCTCCAGCTTCGTATCGCGCGATACCTTTGGCACCAGAACGCACCACCGTGCACCAACCCCGCAAAGCAGGAAGCCATGCCGTCAAAAGCATGGCTTCCTGTCTTTGAGCCGGGTGCAGGGCGGCAGCGCCTGCCGGGGGTGCAGAGGGCAGCGCCCCTTGCCCGGAATCCAGAGGCGGAGCGCTCTGGCCCACGGCACTTTGCTGGATTCCGCAGGAAGACAGAAAGTGTCATAGTGGGTAGTTACACTTTCGCAGAAAGTGCCGCGCCCCCGTCACCCCGTGCCCCAAACGAACCATCATCACACCCACGAAAGAAAGGAGGCGCTTCCATGGCAAGAAACGATGGCGTGGACCGCACCACTGTGCGCAACCAGCCCCGAACGGAGAGCAACATTGCCGACGCCGAAGCTCACAACGAGCGACAGAAAGCCTGCTACCGGAACGAGGATATCGTCCCCGAACGCAGTCATCTGAACATCCACTTCAAGGAGCCTTCCGGCAGCTATCAGGAGATGTTCCGGCAGATGGAGCAGGACGGCACCATCTCTACCCGGGGTCTCAAGCAGGAGGCCGTCCATTATGGCGAGCTGGTTTTCGATGTCAACTCCGCGTATTTCCACAATCACGGCGGCTACGAGTTTGCACAGGCGTTCTACGCCGAGGCATACCGGGCTGCCGTCGATATTGTCGGCGGCGAGCAGTACATTCTCTCCGCCGTCATGCATGCCGACGAGCGCAACCAGGGCATGAGCAAAGCCCTCGGCTACGACGTATGGCACTACCATCTTCATGTGGTCTATGTGCCCGTCGTCGAAAAGCAGATTCTGTGGTCGAAGCGCTGCAAGGACCCGGCGCTGGTCGGCACCGTCAAGGAGACCGTCATGCAGATCAGCCACAGCAAAAAGTGGCAGTCCCGGCCTGTACTGGATGAATTCGGAGAGCCCTTGCGCACGAAAACAGGCAAGATTGTCCTGAAGAAATCCTACAGCATTTTGCAGGATCAGTACCACGACGCCATGTTCGCTGCGGGCTACACCGACGTGGAGCGCGGCGAACGCGGCAGCACCGAGGAGCACCTGACCACCGTGCAGTTCAAGGTCATGAAGGAACAGGAAGCCCTCGATGCGATTATGGCGCAGCAGCAAAGCGCGGAGCAAGCCGTGCATCTGGCGCAAGCGAATCGGGAGGAGGCTGAGCATGAAGTCGAAGCCGCAAAAAGGAAGATAGATGCACTTGCGAAGAGCGACAAAGAGGTCAAAGCATTCGTACAAAGCCTGGGTTCCGCAGGCGAGCTTCTGCCCGACACCGGGATGCTGGAAACCGCCAGGAGCTACCGCGAAAACAAGGCTCTCCCGGTCATCAAAAAGCTCGTCCGCAAGCTGAGAGAGGTCTATGCCCTGCTGGTCAACGCGCGCCAGAAGAACAACGATATGCACAGAGAAACCGCATACTGGAAGCGAAAAGCAGAACCCAATGAGCTCATGCAGGAGAAAGTTTCCAAACTAGACAGGCTGACCCGCACGCTCGGCGCGGATGAAATCGACCGGCTGCTGTTTCAGCGCAGCACCCATGAACATAGCCGATATAAAGCATGGGAAACCAACCGATAACCTGAAAACTCATCTTCAACAATCAATCCCTACAAAACTGGCAGAATACAAGGAAGTGAAACATACGAGAATTTTCGATACCCTCAAAGCCCGCATAACCGTCCCGCAGGCAGCTGCATATTACGGCGTCAGGATCGGGCGAAACGGCATGTGCCGCTGCCCGTTTCATTCGGACAGGACACCCTCTATGAAGATCAACAAAACTTACTATTATTGCTTCGGCTGTCACAGCACCGGCGACGTGATCGACTTCACCGCCAGACTGTTCAATTTGTCTCCCCTCGATGCAGCGCGCAAGCTGGCATTGGATTTCGGCATCGACCCCAACACGCCGGCTTCCGCCGCCGTTGCACTTCCCCGCATCCGGCAGGAAGAATCCCTGCGGGAGCGGGAAGGGCACTGCGCCTCCGTGCTGATTGAATATGAACGGCTCCTGAAAAATCGTCGGCAACGATTTGCGCCCGTTCAGCCCTCGGAGGAATGGGACGACCGCTTCATATCCGCCAGCCATGCGCTACCGCAGGTGTCCTATATGATTGACTTCCTGTACGATGCAGATGCTTCGATGCGCAGGAACACCGCCGACTCTCTGCTTGGCGACGGTACCATACACAGCATCGAACGTTGGAACGCCACCCACAGAGAGGAGGCGAACGCACATGACGAAGCGATTGCGGCCTGACCAGTTCCCGCCCTGGTACGACGGACAGAGTATCAATGAAGCGGCGTTCTGTCGGGAGTTCCTGGCTTCGCACAAGCTGCTCTACACCGAAAACAGCTTCTTTACGCCGGAAGGACGCATGACCGACGTAGCGCCGCTCAAGACGGAAATCTACCAGATCATCGAGCCGTATGCGTCCACCAGCGTTCCGAAGAAGATTTCCAATATCATCGAGTTGCTGAAAATCACGGCGCACATTGACGACTTCCCGCCACGGACCGACCGGATTCACGTGGCGAATGGCACGCTGTTTCTGGATGGCTCGTTCTTTGCGTCGAAGGATGAAATCGTACGCAGCCGCTTCCCAGTGGTCTACAACCCTTCCGCGCCCAGCCCGGAAACGTGGCTGGGCTTTCTGCATGGTCTTCTGTATGAAGATGACATCCCCACCTTGCAGGAATACATCGGTTACTGCCTGATTCCCAGCAACAAAGGGCAGCGCATGATGGTCATCAAGGGCAGCGGCGGCGAGGGCAAGTCGCAGATCGGCACCGTTCTGTCCCATCTCTTTGGCTGCAACGCCAAGGACGGCAGCGTGGGCAAGGTGTCCGAAAACCGCTTTGCCCGCGCCGATCTGGAGCACATCCATCTGCTGATCGACGACGACATGCGCATGGAAGCCCTGCGTCAGACCAACTATGTCAAGTCGCTGGTCACCGCACAGGGGCGCATGGATCTGGAGAAGAAGGGCAAGCAGAGCTATCAGGGCTGGATGTTTGCCCGGCTGCTGGCATTCAGCAATGGCGATCTCCAATCCCTCTACGACCGCAGCAACGGCTTCTATCGCCGCCAGCTGATTCTCACCACCAAGGAGCGCCCGCCAGACCGGGTGGATGACCCCGACATCGCGGAGAAAATGTGCCGCGAGCTGGAAGGCATCTTCCTCTGGGCCTTTGAAGGACTGCAGCGCCTTGTGGCGAATCATTTCCGCTTCACCGAAAGCGCCCGCTCCCGTTCCAACCGGGAAGCGGTTAAGCAGGATGCCAACAATGTGCTGCTCTTTATGGAGGCCGGGGACTACATCCGGCTCACGCCCGAAGGGAAGGTTGGCTCGCAGGAGCTTTATGAAATCTACACCGTATGGTGCCGGGAAAACGGCTTCTCGCCGCTCAAGAACCGGAGCTTTTCGGAATTCCTGATTGCCAATCAGAAGAAGTACAGCATCGAGCACTCCAATAACCTGACGAACCTCGTCGGCCGCCGCGTGTGGGGCTTTACCGGCATTAAGCCTGTGCTAAGGCTCCCGCTCAGAACGGCAGACGGATGGCAGCGCGATTGCTCGGATGATAACCCGTTTATTTGAAATTCCCTATAAGTGAGAATTTCCGCGATTCTCTGTGTACATACGTACACACATACATGGGGCTTGTACAAATGTACGTATGTACGCAGTGGATTCGCATATCTGCAGGAACAAGAAAGGAACACTGAACCTCTATGCACCCACCACCGATCAACCCTTTATTGGAGGAATCATGGCTTTGCTCAAAAGAACGCCTGAACAGAACGCCGCCTTTGAGCGGTGCGTCGGCTTTCTTGCCGAAATGATCGAAAAGTACAGCGGGAAGGTGGAGTTTCCCGTTCTTCCCGCTGACAGCAAAACGAGTTGGGACAGTTTATCCAATCCATCATCTCAAACAAATTCAGAAGAACCATTGACAAATGATATGGCTGCGTAATAAAATGCAGTTGGGACAAAATACACGAACAGTTACTGCACGATTGACAGGAGGTGCACCATGCTTCAGAATCATCCTGCTCCTGAGAGCCGCACGCTGCCCCAACATATCACCGACGAGCACAACGGCCTGAGCTACACCCTTCACGGCGATTATTACTTTCCGGATCTGGAGCTTCCGGAGCAGCAGCCCATCGGCAAATGGGGCCGGCTGCACCTCCGGCACCTGGAATCGAACCATCCGGGTCATTTCCAAAGGCTTCTGCTCACGGGAGCACTGAATGCCTATCTGCACACTGTCGATGAGCAGGCCAGCGAGCGTGTCGATGTTCTCATGAAGGGATATGCCCAAAGCTGGGGCATCACCGAAGTCCTGAAGGCTGAAGATCCCATAAAGTGGGTCGGGCTCATGAATCTGGCGCGCGCCGAAGCGGAGCACAACGTGATGACCGAAATCATCTGCGCCTGAACCACCTTCCTTCACCGGCTCGTATCCAATCTGGCCGGGGAAGGCTTCTATAAACCGCACGAGGAGGAATTCCCATGTCCAGAGAAAAGCAGACGCCCGCGCCCATCCGTTCCAGCGCGGCGGAGGTGTTGACCTATGTCGCCTCCACGGGCGACCCGCAGGGCAGCATCGAAATACGCTACGAGGACGAAAACATCTGGCTGACGCAAAAGACGATGGCGCAGCTGTATGATGTGAGTGTCAAAACGATCAATTATCACATCAAGAAAATCTTCGATGATTCCGAGCTGTCAGAGGATTCAGTTATCCGAAAATTTCGGATAACTGCCACAGACGGCAAAAGCTATTCCACCAACCATTACGCGCTTCAAATGATCATCGCGGTCGGCTTCAAGGTCAACTCCGAGCGCGCCGTTCAGTTCCGCAAATGGGTCAATCAGATCGCAACGCAGTACACCATTCGCGGCTGGGTCATGGACGACGAACGGCTCAAGCAGGGCACCTATCTGACCGACAAATACTTTGAGGAACAGCTGGAGCGCATCCGGGAGATCCGTGCCAGCGAGCGCAAGTTCTATCAGAAGATCACCGACCTGTATGCCACTGCTATCGACTACGACCGTACTTCCGCCGCCACGAAACGCTTCTATGCCACGGTGCAGAACAAGATGCACTTCGCCGTGCACGGGCACACCGCCGCCGAGCTCATCATGGAGCGCGCCGACCACACGAAGGATCACATGGGTCTGACCACCTGGCAGGACGCGCCGGACGGCAAGATCAAAAAATCCGACGTGTCCATCGCCAAGAACTACCTCACCGAAGAGGAACTTGGGCAGCTGAACCGCATGGTCACCTCCTATCTGGACTTCGCCGAGAACATGGCCCAGCGCCACATTCCGCTGACCATGCAGGACTGGGAAACCCGCCTGAACCGCTTCATTGAAATGTTCGAATACGGTCTTCTCAGGGATGCGGGCAGGGTGTCTGCAGAAATCGCCCGGCTGCACGCGGAAACCGAGTTTGAAAAGTACCGCGTCATTCAGGACCGCGAGTTCCTGTCCGACTACGACAGGTTCCTCCTTGAGCTTGAGGAACACGCCGACGCGGAAAAGGCTGGACCGCAGGAGGAAAAGCCATGAAGCGAATGAAATGCTACATCTATACCCGCGTCTCCACCTCCATGCAGGTGGACGGCTACAACCTGGACGCGCAGAAGGACAAGCTGCGCAAGTACGCGGAGTTCCAGAACATGCTCGTCGCCGGGGAATACTGCGACGAGGGCAAATCCGGCAAGAACATCGAGGGCCGCCCGGAGTTTCTTCGCATGCTGCAGGACATCGAATCCGGCAAGGACGGCGTCTCCTTCGTGCTGGTGTTCAAGCTCTCCCGCTTCGGCCGCAACGCTGCCGACGTGCTGACCTCCCTGCAACGGATGCAGGACTTCGGCGTCAATCTCATCTGCGTGGAGGACGGCATTGATTCCTCCAAGGACAGCGGCAAGCTGATGATTTCCGTTCTCTCCGCCGTCGCCGAGATTGAGCGCGAGAACATCCTCGTGCAGACGATGGAAGGTCGCAGGCAGAAGGCTCGCGAGGGCAAATGGAACGGTGGCTTTGCCCCCTACGGCTACAAGCTCGTGGACGGGCAACTGCAGATTGCCGAGGAAGAGGCCGAGGTCATCCGCATCATCTATGACAAGTACATCCACACCACCATGGGCACCGCCAGAATCGCAAACTGGCTCAACGAGCACGGATACAGCAAGGTCTGCCGTCACAACAACAAGCGGGAAACCTTCACGGGTTCCTTCCTCATCGGCGTGCTTGACAATCCAGTGTACTGCGGCAAGCTGGCGTACGGACGCAGACATAACGAGAAGATCCCCGGCACCCGCAACCAGTACCACATCGTCAAGCAGAAGGACTATACGCTCTACGACGGCATTCACGAGCCCATCATCTCCGAGGAGGACTGGCAGCTCGCGCAGAAGCAGCGCCAGCAGACCAACAAGCGCCAGCTCAAGACGCACAGCCTCGACCACGAGCACGTCCTGTCCGGGCTGCTCAAGTGCCCCATCTGCGGCGGCGGCATGTACGGCAACGTGAACCGCAAGAAAAAGGGCGACGGCACCTACTACCGCGACTACTTCTACTACGCCTGCAAGCACCGCCTGCATGTGGACGGCAAGCGCTGCGACTATCATCACCAATGGGGCGAGGAAATCATCGACGGCGCTGTGGAGGAGATCATCCACAAACTGGTCAACACCCCCGCCTTTGAGCAGGGCATTCGGGAGAAGATCGGCGGCAAGCTGGACACCGCTGAGCTCGACACGGAGATGGAGACCCTGCGCAAGCAGCTCCGCCAGCTCACGGGCACCAAGGACAGGCTGGGCAAGCAGATCGACGCGCTTGATTTCGACGACCCGCATTACACCCGCAAGGCGCAGGACCTGCAGGAGCGGCAGAACAGGGTCTACGACCAGATCGCCTCCATCGAGGTCAGCATCGCCGAGGTGCAGACCCGCATGGACAACATCCGCCAGCGCCGGATTTCCACCGACAACGTCTATCAGTTCCTGCTCTACTTCGACAAGCTGTACGACCAGTTCACCGATCTGGAGAAAAAGACCTTCATGAACAGCTTCATCGAGCGCGTGGAGATTTACCCAGAGCGCCAGAGCGACGGACGCATCATAAAGCGCATCGAGTTCCGTTTTCCCGTGTATTTTAACGGTTCGGAAATCACGGGACTTGGTTGGGACGAAACGGATATGTCGAAGCCGGTATGCGTATTGTCCAAACTTCAAGAGGGGGAAACATATCGAGATTGAAGCATTTGGGAATGATTTGACTTCAACATAAGGAAAACCCGAAGCAGCATTGGAAAGGTACTGCTTCGGGTTTTTTACTGTTTAGCCTTGTATGCTTCGCCCCACGCCCGCATGGAATCCAAAATGGGTTTCAGACTTTTGCCAAGTTCGGTCAGCGCATATTCCACCCTCGGCGGCACCTCGGGATAAACCGTGCGGGTGATGATACCATCGGCTTCCATCGAGCGCAGGCTGTCTGTCAGCACCTTCTGGCTGATTCCCTCCAAGCCCTTTTTCAGTTCATTGAACCGCCACGGACGGGCCAGCAGATTTCGTATGATAAGCAACTTCCACTTGCTTCCAATCAGCGCCACGGTAGTTGCTACCGGGCAAGCGGGCATTTCTTCTTTTATCAGCATCGCAGCACCCCCAATAGTTCAAATTATAATGTTACATCTAAATTATAATACAGTGCACTCTAATTTTCAAGCAGTTACTTTCAGGTGAGCTGTGTTGCTTCTTGTGCCCCAGTAATCAATTTGTGCGTACTTGTTGGCTGGGCATTGGTCTGTACCTGGAAAAGCAGAAGGACGGCAGCTGCATCAGGAATATGGTGTTTGCATTCCCTGTTCCAGTGAGCGGTCAGAAAGTGAAAGAACTTTCCTTGGAAAATGGAGCAACAGTCGAAATGGTATGCCTCTTAGTTCTGCGAAATCCAACGGCACATATCAACATGGATGTGGATGTGGACGAAATGGTGCAAAAAAGGCTCTTCACGGAATCTTGTTGGTTGCCCCAAGATTCCGCGAAGAACCAAGTGATGTGAGAATTACTCCGTAATGTAGGTGTACCGCATGCTGTAGTTCTTTGCGTACTGCTCAGCGGCGGAGTCCGGCAGGACTTCCAGGACAAGGTTCGGACAGTTATGGAAAGGGCTGTTAACGAAAGGCGAGTTGCCAAAACTCGTTAGCTTGCGAAGATTGCCCAGCAATGCAAGCGACTCGCATCCGGAGAAGGCAAATTGATCGACCCTTTCCAAACTGCCCAGATTCGGAATTGAGGTCAACTTTTTGCATTGGTTGAACCCGTATGATCCGATAATGGTTACGTTGCTCAAATCGCCGATGCTTACCAAAGAGGTGCAGCCATCAAACGTCTCAGAGGGAATCTCTTTCAGGCTGCTTAAATCACCGACGGTTTCCAGCGCAGTGCATCCCATGAAACACTGCATCCCAATTGATTCCAATTTAGGCATATTGCCGATTGATTTCAGCGCGATGCAGCCCCTAAAGACAGAACTTTCAATGCTTGTAACATTGCTTAAATCACCAATGCTGACAAGCGCTTTGCAGCCAAAGAATGCACTACTCCCAATGGCGGTTAGTTTGTCAGAACAGTCAACGCTGATTAACGATACACAGTGTGAGAAAACATCGTATTCCAAGCGCGTCAAGCTGTACAAATCATCAACATGCTCCAGTGCACTGCAGCCGCTAAAAGCACCTTGCCCGATAGTTTCCAAGTTGTGCAGGGAACCGATGCTCTTCAGTGCAGTACAGCCCTTAAACGCATTCTGACCGATGCTGGTAATCTTGTCAAGTTTATCAACGTGTTCCAAGGCGCTGCAATTTGAAAAAGCTTCATTAGCGATGGACTCAACATTGTTCAAATCGCCGATGCTTACCAAAGAGGTGCAGCCATCAAACGCCTCATATGGAATCTCCTTCAGGCTGCTTAAATCACCGACGGTTTCCAGTGTGGTGCAGCTGACGAAACACTTTTGCCCCATTGACTCCAATTTGGGCATATCGCCGATTGATTTCAGCGAGATACAGCCTGTATAATGGCTGCCGTACCCAAATACGCCCTCGCCAAGGCTCACCAGATTATCTAAGTGTTCAAGACGTTCCAAACTGGAGCATCCAGCAAAAGCATAATATTCGATGGTTGTAACGCTGCCTAAATCACCGATGCTGACAAGCAATTTGCAGTTGAGAAATGCATTATCTCCAATGAATGTTAATTTGTCAGAACAGTCAACGCTGACCAACGATGCACAGTGTGCAAAGGCTCCGGATTCCAAGCGCGTCAAGCTGTACAAATCATCAACATGCTCCAGTGCACTGCAGCCGTTAAAAGCACCTTTCCCGATAGTTTCCAAGTTGTGCAGGGAACCGATACTCTTCAGTGCAGTACAGCCCATAAATGCATACTGACCGATGCTGGTAATCTTGTCAAGTTCATCAACGTGTTCCAAGGCGCTGCAATTCACAAAACCGTTAGAATCAATGGATTCGACATTACTCATGTTGCCGACACGCACAAGCGAAGAGCAGCCTTCAAATGCGTAAGAATCAATCGAAGTTACGCTGCTCATGTTGCCTACGCTCTCTAATGCGGTGCAGAAGCCAAAGGTGGAATATCCGATGGATGTGACTTTGCTTAAATCGCCAATGGTTTTCAGCGCTTTGCAGCTATTGAAGGCACAAGTGCCGAGTGTTGTGACATTGGTCAGATTCCCGACGCTGGTTAAAGCGGTGCAGTCAGCGAATGCACTGCTGCCGATGCTATTCAGCCGGGGCAGTTCAGGAAGGCTGGTCAATGCTTCGCAATTAGAAAACGCATATTTGCCGATGGTGCGGACGTTGGACATGTCCCCGATACTCGCCAGCTTGCTGCAGCCATAGAATGCATCTTTCCCAATGCTGGTAGCGCTGCTTAAATCGCCGACTGAAAGAAGATCCTTCAAACAGTAGAACAGCTTGTCAGGAACAGCCTTCAAGCTGCGTAAATCGCCAACCGTGGTTAGCGCAGTGCAGCCATCAAACACCTTGTCGCTGATGCTTGTCACACTGCTTAAATCACCAACGGTTTTCAGCGATTTGCAATTGCGGAATGTCTCTCGATTCAAGACGGTCAGCTTTTCCAAGCCGCTAATGCTGGTCAGCGATTCACAGCCGTAGAAAGCGCCATACGCGATGCGCGTAACATTGCCGAGTTCCCCGATGCTTTGCAGGGAAGTACACTGCTTGAACGCATTTGCGCCGATGAAAGTAACGCTGCTGAGACTGCCGACGGTTTTCAGCGAAGTGCACTGATAGAAGGCGTTTTCGCCGATGGAAGTAACGCTGCTGAGATCTCCGATGCTTTCCAGTGACGCACAGGCATAGTCTTTTGACATGCCTTCGTCCGGAATCCAACGGCTGGAAACCCCAAAGGCAGAGTCGCCGATGCTTTCCAAATGGGGCATATCACCAACCCGAACCAAGGAGGTGCAGCCTACAAAAGCACTATCGCCAATACTTGTTACATTGCTCAAATGCTCCATGGATGTGAGCGATTCGCAATCTCTGAAAGCGTAAGCACCAATAGTGGTTACATTATCGGTGATATCAAGTGTTTCCAACGCATAGCATCTGGAGAATGCGTATGCGCCAATGCTCGTCACATTCTCCAAACCTTCTACGCTTTGCAGATTGAAACAGCTGGCAAATGCGCTATCCGGAATGGCAGAAATGTTCGTTAGACCGCTAATGGTGGTCATGGCGCAGGACTCGAAAGCACCGCTGCCGATGCTTGTTACGTTGCTTAAGCCCTCAATGCTTGCAAGAGAATTGCAACTGAAAAATGCTTCCGCCCCAATGTGGACGTCATTTCCTCCGATTTCAAGCGTATTCAACTGACAATCGTAGAAAGCCCATCTTCCAATCTTTTTAATATTGTCTAAGCTGCTGATTTCTTTGAGTGAAGTGCAATACCCAAAAGCCCAATCCCCAATTGTTGTGACATGCTGCAAACTTCCGATTTCTGCTAAAGACGCGCAGCTGAAAAAGGCTGAATCACCGATTTGTTCGACATTAGAAATGTCGCCAATACGCTTCAGTGAATCGCAATATTGTTCTGTTCCATCGTCCCAACTGATACTGTATGAAAAAGCAGACGCGCCGATACTTTTCAGATGGGGCATATCACCGAGTTGCGTCAGTGATTTGCAGCCTGCAAAAGCAGATTCGCCAATGCTCGTCAAAGAAGTCAAATCCCCAACATCTTGCAGTGAAATGCAGTTATAGAACGTGAAGTCGCTGAGATTTGTCACATTCTCCAGCCCCTGCAACTTTACCAGCGCCGTGCATCCATCGAATGCGTGCGCGCCAATCTCTGTCACGCTGCTGGGAATCGTGATCTCTTTCAGGCTCGTGCAGCCCGAGAAGGCGTAATCCCCGATGGCAGTTACAGAATCAGGAATTTTCACGCTGACAAGGCTCGTGCTGTTTGCAAACGCATATTCATCAATGCGTTTTACGTTTGCGGAAATTTCGTAAGTCGCGACATTTCCGCCGCTTGGAGCGTCCGCGCTGTCCGCCAGTGCGGGTAGGACCAGACAGCTTCCGATCAGCAGACTGGTCAGCGTAATCGTCAAAAGTTTCTTGGATTTCATGCGTATCAACCCCTTTCTCGATTTCCAGCATACAGCAATTTCAAGAAAAAGTCAATAGCAGAATCAAGAAAATTAAGGGAAAATACAGAAACTAAATCGAATGCTATGTCATGCACCGTCAAATCAATAAGGTGCTAATGCTATATTCAGAAGAAATTGTCAAGAAACGATTACCAATCATGTTGACAAGCTGGGAAAACCTGCGTATAATAAATATGGAAAACTGGCAGTTTGCAACAGGGAAAAAGCGGATGGAGGCGAATTGCACATGAAACGTTGGAAAGTCACATTCGGACTGTTCTTGCTTCTTTTTGCGCTGGCAACGACAGTTGCTTGCGCAGAAACGCGCGAAGAGAAAGTGGATTTGGAAGGGAAGCGTGTCATTTTTGCCCAGCCGGGGGAAACAATCCACTTTACTTATGATGTTCCGGAAGGCTTCATTGTGGATAAAGAGGGATGGTCATGGTGTTTTGCCTATACGGATGGTCGTGGCTGTACTTACTATGATGGCGAATACGGTGATAGCTACTCGGAAAGCTATACCTATGAGCCAACGGGAACCCATGTCGAATTTGATGGAAAAGGTAGCATTACTCTTTCCAACAATGAAATGGTTCGTGTAGAACTACGCATACAAAAACCGAATGTCGATTATTGGATTTACATGCACGCATATGTGATTGTTGCTGACCCGGCAGAGTACTATACCTATGAGATTCAGAATGGAGAAGCGACGATTACAGGATATAATAAAGACCTTCTGCGCCGCAAAGTGCTTATTCCCCAGGAAATTGAAGGGTATCCGGTCACGACGATCGGCGACCGCGCGTTTTCTGATATGCCGTCGGGCATCGGCAAGGAATTTTACATTCCGGACAATGTAACCACCTTTGGTAAGGAAGCCTTTGCAGGCAGCGCCTATCTTGATGCGGTTCGGATGCCGCAGAAGCTGACGAAAATGGGCGAGGGCGTATTTGCGGCATGTTTACAAATGCACTTTTTGGAAATCCCTGATTCACTGACAGAAATTCCGGACGAAGCCTTTGTGAACTGCTGGGGCTATGGCGCTGGGAGAGGAGATTATAGTGTTGAGCAATGCATCGGCAAAAACGTGACCAAAATCGGTAAAAGCGCGTTCGCTGGATGCTGGAATATGGGGAGAGCTTGGGGAGATGCTCGTCTGCCTGAGAAACTCGAATCCATCGGGGAAGGCGCATTTCAGTATTGTTATAAAATTAAATCATTGGAAATTCCGGCTGGTGTGACAGTCATTCCGGACCGCACATTTCAGGGCTGCGAAAGACTGGAATCCATTCAGATTGATGGCGATATTACGATGATTGGTGCGGAAGCCTTTGACGGCTGTGTTGCGCTGACTTCGATGCCGCTGTCGAAGTCGCTGAACCTGATTGGCGCGGATGCATTCCGTGACTGCACGGCGCTGACGGATTTCCAGCTGGCAGAGGGAAACACGCATTTTCAGGTGCAGCAAGGTGCACTGATGACGGCGGATGGCACGCGGCTGCTGACTTATGCTGCCAGCGCACCGCAGCAAAGCTTTGTCATGCCGGAAACGCTGACACAGATTGATGATGGCGCACTCAAAAACCTGCGCTATCTGGAAACGCTGACTTTCTCGCCGATTTTCAGCGATTATCAGGCGGGCATGTTTGAAAATGCAACGGGCTTGAAGACGGTGAATTTCGGCGAAGGTACGCTGACGGCGATTCCTGACCGATTCTTCAAGGGCTGCACGTCGCTTGTTTCGCCCAATGCGTTCACGGGCGTGACGTCTGTTGGCGAATCGGCATTTGAAGGCTGCACGGCGGTGCAATCGCTGTCGTTTGATGATTCGCTGTCGAACATCGGCACAAAGGCGTTCCAGAACTGCACGGCACTGGAAAGCGTGCATATTCCGGACAGCGTAACGAGCCTGAGTGCAGCGGCGTTCCGGAATGACGTTTCCTTGACGGAATTCCAGATGCCGGAGCGCCTCCATACCGTCTCTGCGTCGGCGTTCAGCGGCTGCACGTCACTGAAAACGGTGACATGGAGCAAGTATCTGCAAACCATAGAAGCAAATGTGTTTGAAAATACGGCCCTGACGGAAATCATCTTCCCGGAGAGCCTGACCAGAATCGGTGCGTATGCGTTTGCGGGCATTGGCACGCTGGAAAGCATCGTCCTGCCGGAAAATGTGAACACGATTGGTTCGTCTGCTTTTTCTGGCACTGGGATTCAGACGCTGAAGCTGCCCAAGAGCGTCACGACGCTGGGCAACGGCGCATGGATGAACTGTGCCGCCCTGCGGGAAGTTCAGTGGGACGCCGCGTTGGCGAAAATCCCGGCGAACACGTTTGAACACTGCACTGCGCTGACCCAAATCGAGCTGCCGGACGGCATTGTGGAAATTGGCGCAAGGGCATTCAGCGGCAATGAAAGCCTAACCAATGTGACTTTGCCGCGCACGGTGCGGCGCATTGAAAGTGCCGCTTTTGAGGGATGCAGTGCGCTGACGGACATCCTGCTCTGGCCGGACGTGGAGGAAATCGCGGCGGATGCTTTTGCGAACTGCGAGAATCTGACCATCCGCGGCTGGAAGGGGTCTGCCGCTGAAAAAGCAGCCACGTCACAGGGCGTGAATTTTGCCGCGGCGGATCAGGAAATTTCCTACACGCTCAATGCCACGCAGGATGGCTATCTTGTCAGCGGCTGCGATGAAAACGCAGTGCTGCTGGTGCTTCCGGCTGTGCATAACGGGCTGCCCGTGGTCGGTACTGCGGAAAACGCCTTTGCAAACTACAAGTACCTGCAAGAAGTGCGCGTGGAAGCGGAAAGTGTGTATTTGCAGGTTTGTGACGGCATCCTGATGGACGCGACAGGTAAAACGCTGCTGCTCTATCCGGCACGGCGCGCAGGAGCGGATTTGGTGATTGACGAAAACGTGACTGCCATTGCAGACTATGCGTTTGCCTATTGCCAACATCTGCGCAGTATCACCATTGGCACGCAGGTGGAGACGATTGGCGACCATGCGTTTGACGCGGTGAACGATGCCCTGTGCCTTGTTGTGCAGGATGGCAGCCCGGCGCAGCTGTGGGCGAGTGCGCACGGGGTGCGCTATGCCAGCGAAAGCACGTCGTTCTCCTACCGCCTTGAAGGGGACAAAGCTTACATCACGGGCTACACGGGTACACTGCCGGACGTGGTTGTGCCTGCGGTGATTGACGGCTATCCGGTCTATGCGATTGAAAACCTCCGCAGTCCGATTCTGACGCACGTTGTTGTCAGCGAAGGGATTGAAGTGATTGGGGACTCGGCATTTAAAGCGTATTTTGATTATGAGAAAGGCTACATTCGCACGCTTGTGAGCGTAAGTCTGCCGCAGAGCTTGAAAATCATTTCGGATGACGGTTTCTGGGGACAGGAAAACTTGCAGGAGATTACACTTGGCAGTGTGGTGGAAATTGGGCAATCGGCCTTTGGCAGCTGCACCATGCTGAAGCAAATTACACTGCCGGATACGCTGACAACGATTGGCTGGAGAGCGTTTGAATCTTCTGGCTTGACGTCGCTGACGATACCGGTCAATGTAACCAGCCTTGGAGACTCTTTCATCACAGACTGTTCAGCGCTGACATCGCTGTATGTAGCCGAAGGAAATCCAACCTATGAGATGGAGGACGGATTGCTTTACGACATTCCTGCAAAGACGCTGCGCTATGCTCTGCCGGATGTGTCGGGGGATGTAGTGATTCGTGACGGCACGGTGCGCATTGGCGACGATGTGTTTAAGGAACATGCGATAACATCTGTTCAACTGCCGGATTCTTTGCAGAAAATTGGGAATTGCGCATTCCAGTTCTGCAAGGAACTGAAGGAAATTACCTTCCCGGAAGGGCTGATAACGATAGATGGTTTGGCGTTTGCCTACTGTACACAACTGGAAAATGTTGTGCTGCCGGAAGGATTAAAGAGCTTGGGCGACAGCGCATTCCGCTCCTGCGATAGCTTAACAGAAATAACCGTGCCTGAAGGCATCACATTTATGTCGGGAACATTTGCAACCTGCTACTCTTTACGCACCGTGAATTTGCCGAGTGGTTTAACCCACATGATGAACGGCGTTGTGGAAGGATGTCGTTCACTGGAAACTCTACACTTGCCTGCTAAACTGGCGGACATCAGCGGCGAGTGGCCCAGCAAGCTGAAAACGATAACGACAGCGTTTGGTTCTGTGCGCTATGTATCCGAAGACGGTATCTTATATGATACGCAGGACAACAGCATCTTGTTTGTGAATGCGTCGATTACGGGAAATGTAACCGTTCGTGATGGCATCACGACAATTGGCGCAGGGGCGTTCAAGGGCAGAAAAGGCTTAACGAGCGTCACGCTGCCGGAAAGCTGCACTGTCATTGATTCTTATGCTTTTGAAAACTGCACAGCACTAACGGATATCAACTTCCCGGAAAAATTAGAGTTGATTGGACGAAATGCATTCTACAATTCCGGCATTACATCGCTGAAACTTTCGCAGCCGGGTCTTCACGTTGGGAGTTTTGCATTTACTGATTGCCATCAGCTGAAGTCTGTGGAAATCACATCGACGGACTTTGACTTGATGGAGTGGGCATTTGCAAGATGCGAAAATTTGGAGACAGTAATTCTGCCGCCGCAGGTTTTCCGCATGGAAGGCGGATGCTTCACGGAATGCACGTCCCTGACTACGGTCGTTTTGCCGAAGAACATTACGTTCGTGCATGGCTTTAAGGGCTGTACGTCCCTGAAAACTATTGAAATTCCGGACAGTGTGACGAGCATCGGCTATGAAGCATTTGCAAACTGCAAGTCGCTGGAAAGCATTCATCTGCCGGATGGGGTAACGAACATAGGAGACCTTGCGTTTGCACGCTGCTTTGCCTTGAAGGATGTTAACTTCCCGGCTGCGTTGACCACGATCGGAAAAGAAGCATTCCGAAGTGTTCCGATTGCTGAAGTTGTTATCCCGGCGAATGTGACCGAAATCGCGGACATGGCATTCTATTATAATGAAGAACTCCGTTCGCTGACGCTCCCCAATGGCTTGAAGAAGATTGGGGAGAGTGCCTTCTGGAACGCGAGCAAGCTCCAAACTGTGGAATTGCCTGAAAGCCTAACGGAAATTGGAGAAACAGCATTCCGTCAAAGCGGTTTGACCTCGATTACCATTCCCGGAGATGTAAAGCGTATTGGTACCGGGGCATTCGCTGCTTGCGAAAATCTGGAAAAGGTATCAGTTGCACCCGGTGTCGAAACGATTGGCAGTGAAGCGTTCACTGGCTGCACAAAGCTGACGGAAGCAACGCTTACCAGTTCTGTTACGACTATCGAAGGCGGTGCGTTCTACGGCTGCAAGGCGCTTCAAACCATTAGCGGCGGTGCGCTCATTCAGTTCATTGGCGAACATGCCTTCACGAGCTGCGAAAACATTGAGGAAATCAATATTTCGCCGAATTTGACGGAAATTTCAGACTATGCATTTGATGGCTGCAAGAAACTGAAGCGCGTTTCGCCGTCGGCGGAGCAGAAGGGCGTTTCTCTGCCGCATGTGAAGTACATCGGCGAGCGGGCATTCAACGTCTGCAAAGCAATTCCGTCCTTCTCTCTGGGCGATTCGCTGGAAACGGTCGGGGATTATGCGTTTGCTTCCACGTCCGTTACGTCCATGTATTTCCCGGATACCGTGAAGCAAATCGGCATCAATCCGATGTGGATGAATTATGCCATTCTGTCCGTGCATTTGCCGAAATCACTGACGGAAATCCCGCAGGGGATGTTTGCGCAGGCCGCGCGGATACAGACGCTTACCATCCCGCAGGGTGTGCGCAGCATTGGCACACAGGCATTCCACGGCAATGTTGCTTTGGCAGCGCTGAAACTGCCGGATGGCTTGGAGCGCATCGGCGCAAATGCATTTGGAAACGCGATGCTGCTGCTGGAAATTCCGGCATCGGTTACGGAAATTGCGGATGATGCGTTCAGCGAAGCGGTTGTGGAATTCTACACGCCGTCGGGCAGCGCAGCGCATCAATACGCGCTGGCGCATCAGATTCCCGTGCATTTGGATGAGTCGATTCCGGCAGAATACCTCGGCACGGCTGACCAGCTGGCAGCAAAAATTGTCGCGCAGGTGATTACGGATGACATGACCGACTATCAGAAAGCAGAAGCGCTGGTAGACTGGATGCTCAGCGAAACGAAGCTGTCAGACATGCTGCCGCACACATATAGCGGCAAAATGGTGCTTGTCCAGCGTAAAGGTACGCGCTGGGGCTGGGCATTTGCATACAAAGCACTGCTGAACGCGGCAAATGTTACCAATGGCATATACTTCAACGCGAAAGGCATCATCGAAGGTGTTGGCATTGGTGATCAAAGCTCGGTGTTTGTTTCGTATTTTGACGGTGATGCCGTGAACATGATTCAAATTGACGGGCAATGGTACTTTACGCACCCGGCATTTGTGGAACATTTCGGAAAAGCACGCTACTTCATGCTCAATCGAGAAACGTATCGCTTGTCGTTCGGGGATGATCCGAAAGTGAAAGACTGCGACAACTACGACCAGACCTTCCTCTATCAGGCGTACTCCAAGAATATTGAGGCGGAGGTTGTGGCGCAGGCATCTGCGTCCTTTACAGAGGGAAAGAAGCTGGTGTATGCGGAAGTTCAGCCGATTGAGGAGCTGATGGATGCGAGTTATGCGTATGTGCTGGACTTCGCAGGGCGGCATATGGATACGCTGGACTGGCAGAACGCACAGGGCGAATTTGAGCCGACTATCATTGGCACAAATAACGGCTACTGGCTCAGTGACGACCTGACGGGCGAGTATGCGCAAGTGACGGTGAATACGCAGACGCTCTATCCGTATGGCGCGGAAGTGCGGCTGGATGATCCGGAATACACGGCGATGCTGTGCGACTGGAATGTGGATGGCACGCTGACGCTGACGGAAGGCACCGAAGAAGCAAACGTGGCGCTGTTCACCATAGAAAGGGGAGAAAATATAGAAAAGAAACAGACCATTACTGGCAGAAAGGTCTATCATGCGACCTTCACCCCGACCCTGAGCCAGTACATTAACACACTGGCACCGACGGAATTTGACTTGGTGCTGGAATGTCAACTGCCGCGCATCCTGGATGTTTCGGAGCTGGTGGACAACAAGCTGACGCTGACGCTTTCGGATTCGCACATTTTCCCGGAGAATGCGCAGCTGGATTTGATTTTCTGGCCGCAAGACGGCATATCGAGTGCTCCTATAACGCACTTCTATGTGGAGGATCGTGCAGAACTTTACCCGGACGGCAAGCGCGAAATTACGCTTGACCTCTCGGCGCTTCGCTGCGACCTGGGATATGCTCTCTACATTGCGCAGACAGCGGACAACTATGTGGAATCGGAACAAAGTTATGTTACGAGCCGCATCGACATACCGCATACGCCGTACATTGAGACGGTGCAGCCTGCAACATCGACGGAAAATGGGCGGATAAGTGACATGGTTTGCAAGATTTGCGGCACATGGCTGGATAACGGCTATGTGATTGCATCGGATCATATTTTGCAGCTGCCTGTGAATTTGAAGGCAATTGAGGAAGAAGCCTTTGTCGGCATGTGGCAGGTGCAGCAGGTGAATATTTCGGATGGTGTTACTGCGATTGGAAAGCGCGCCTTTGCAGACTGTACGTTACTGCGGCTGGTCATTATCCCGAACAGTGTGCAAACGCTGGCGGATGATGCCTTCAGCGGCTGCCATCCGGTGATTCTCTGCGACGCGGAAAATCAGCAGGTGATTGACTGGGCAAATGCACAGGGATTGATGGTCGTTTTCAAGGAAAGCAAATAATACATTCCTTTGGCTGCTTCGGGGACACAGCTTCTCCGAAGCAGCCCCTTTTCTTTTCAAAAAAATCTCGAAACGGGATTGACAAAATGGGCTTGATACACTATAATAGAGACAAGGTTGAGCGTTAAACCTGACGAAAATACGCCATGAACTCGTGAAGGAGGTTTTCCCATGAGAGGGTCGAAGAAATTGGTTTCCATGCTGCTGGTGCTGTGCCTGATGCTGGGCACGCTGCCGCTGGCGATGGCGGAAGAGGTCGTTGATGCGGACTTGACCTGCACGATTACGCTGGGCAACTGGCCCGCGGATACGGCGGCGGAGGCGGAAAAGGCGCTCTTTGAGAGCTACCGCGAAACGATGAAGAAGCAGTACCCGAACGTGACGCTGGTGCCGGATTACTACTCCTACACCCTGAGCAGCTACGTTCCGATGGCGAAGGGCGGCACGGCGCCGAGCATCTTCCAGCCGCCGTTTACCGACCCGCAGCTGCTGATCAGCCAGCATCTTGTCGGCGACGTGACCGATGCGCTGGAGCGCGCGGGCGTGCTGAATGAGTTCAGCCCGTCGTACCTCGAAATGCTGTCCGACGAGAACGGCCGCATCTACGGTCTGCCGCGCGACGGCTATGTGCTGGGTATGCACATCAATGTCGCCCTGTTCCGCGAGGCGGGGCTGGTGGACGAGGAAGGTCTGCCGATTTACCCCAAGACCTTGCAGGAAGTGGCGGAATACGGTCAGATTATCCGCGAAAAGACGGGCAAGGCGGGGCTGGTATTCCCGGCGAGCGAGACATATGGCGGCTGGCTGTTCACCAATATCGCGTGGAATTTCGGCTGCGTGGGCGAAAACGCGCTGGAATATCAGGATGAAGACGGCCGCTGGGTGTGCAACTTCACATCCGATGAGTGCGTGGCGGCGATGGAGTACATCCGCGACCTGCGCTGGAAGTACAACATCCTCAATGCCGACGCGACCACGACCGACTGGGCGGGCGCGCATTCTCTGCTGGGCACGGGCGAAGCGGCGATGAACTTCGCGGCGGATGACTCGGTTGACCAGCCGACCTCCAACAAGGGTCTACCGGTGGAGGACTTCGCGCTGATTCCGTTCCCGGCGGGCGACGCGGGACGCTATGCGCTGGCGGGCGGCACCTGCTACATGTTCGCGCCGAACATTACCGATGATCAGGCGACGGCGCTGATGGCATACCTGACCGTGCTGGGCAAGATGCCCTACCTGAATGACCAGATTATCGAGGGGATGCGCGCGGACTATGCTGCCAAGCGCGACCGCGGCGCACCGGTTCTGCCCGCCATCAGCGCGTGGAACGATGAGGACTACAACGCGGCGAAGCAGGCGATTATTGACGAATACTGTAACGTGGATATGCGCTTGTATAACGACTTCTTCGATTCCATCACGCAGGGCACGATTACGCTGCGCTCTGAAGAGCCCGTCTTTGCGCAGCAGCTGTATCGCGAGCTGACCGCAGTAATTCAGCGCGTCATCACCCGCGAGGGCGCGGACGTGCGCAAGGCGCTGCAAAAGGCGCAGGATTCCTTCCAGGAGTATCTAGATGATGAAATCAATGATTATTAATTTCTGATTCTGCATGGCATTGCACTGTTTGCTGCAGAGGGTTTCGCCTCTGCGGAGGCGACCAAAGGGCTTTCCGATCGCCCTTTGGAAACCTTCGGCGCCACTGCACTTTGGGTTAGCCCTTGTTGGTGACGAGCGAAAGTCAATGCGGACGGGGCAGTGCGGTGCCATCGGGCAATTATTGCTAATTGCTAATTCCTCATTTCTAATTGGAAAAAAGAACACCGGCGGAGGAGAACCGATGCCGGTTTCTTTTACACAAAAATCGCTCAAATCTTCGCGGAGGAACGCCTATGAGCAGAAAAAAGGCGCAAGTCGGCTTGCGCGCACGGACGGTTGACCACCTCAATGCTTGGCTGATTATGCTGCCGAGCCTCGTGCTGATGCTGTTCTTTGTCTGGGAACCGCTGTTCGAGAGCGTGGTGATGAGCCTGTATAAGACGCGCAACATCGAACTGGTGAACTTCATCGGCTTCAAAAATTACATCAGCGTCATGGGCAAAGATGACTTCCTGCAGGCGCTGACGAACACGTTCTCGTACACGTTCTGGTCGCTGCTGCTGGGCTTCTTCCTGCCGATGGTGCTGGCGCTGCTGATTGGGGAGACCGTGCGGAGCAAGAGCTTCTTCCGCACGGTGGCGTATCTGCCGAATATGCTGCCCGGTCTGGCGGTCGTCATCCTCTGGTCGGCGTTCTTCTCCGGCGAGAAGTCCGGCGTGCTGAACATCCTGCTCAGCCACTTGGGCATTGCGCCGCAGACGTACCTGACGCGCTCGGAGTGGGTCATCCCCATCATCATCCTGATTGCGACGTGGAAGGGCGCGGGCGCGACGGCGCTGATTTACATGGCGGGCATGTCCAGTGTCAGCCCGGAGCTGTACGAAGCGGCGGCGATTGACGGCGCGGGCATCTGGCAGCGCATCATCCACATCATGATTCCTGCCATCAAGAAGCTCGCGGGTACGCTGCTGATTCTGCAAATCATCTCCGTGTTCCAGATTATGTATGAACCGATGGTGCTGACGAAGGGCGGCCCGGATAATGCGTCCCTGTCGCTGATGCAGCTGATGTGGCAGTACGCGTTCGGCGGCTCGATGAACTATGGCAAGGCATCTGCCGTCGCGGTGATTGTCACGCTGATTTTGCTCGTCATGACGGCGATTTACTCCTACTTTGACCGCAAAGAATCCGACTGGGATTAAGGAGGGAGAACGCATATGGCAAAAGCACAGCGCACCGGCGTCATCCGGGACTACGATATGCACTCCGCGTCTGTCCGGGTTGGGTATGGGTTCATCATCTTCTTCTGCCTGATTATGACGGTTGTCGCGGTTTTTCCGATTATCTGGGTTGTGCTGGCGGGCTTCAAGGACTTGAAGGAGTTCATGTCGTCCGCCAAGCTGCTCCCGGAGGTGTTCGATTTTTCTCTCTTCGCGAAAACGTGGTCGCAGCTGGGCATTGCGCAGAACTACCTTAACTCGCTGATTTCCGTTGCGGGCAGCGTCGTCTGCGCGATTGTGTTCAACGGGCTGCTGGGCTACGGGCTGGCGATTTTGAAACCCAAGGGCTACGGCATCGTCAAGAAGCTCGTCATGCTCTCCCTGCTCCTGCCGACGACCATCAGCATCGTGCCGCTGTTCATGAACATCCAGAAGCTGAATCTCGGCGGCTCGTTCGTCCCGCTCTGGCTGAGCTATGGCGCGAACGCCATGTACGTTATCCTGTTTGTGCAGTTCTTTGAATCGCTGCCGACTTCCATCATCGAAGCCGGGCGGATTGATGGCTGCACGCAGCTGCAAACGTTCTTCTACATCGTCCTGCCGCTGTCCAAGCCGATTTGCTCCGTGATTGCGATTTTCGCCATCAACGCCGCATGGTCGGACTTCCTCCTGCCGTATCTGGTGCTTCGCGGCAGCGCGCTGCAAACGGTGATGGTGCGCCTGTTTGTTTTCAGCACGGAACAGACCGTCAACGCCGACACGATGATGCGCTCCGTCGTTTTCTCGATGATTCCGCCCATCATCCTCTTCTTCATCTTCCAGAAGCAGCTGACCGAAAACGCCGTGTCTGTGGGCATCAAAGGTTGACATTATAAAAACTCCGCCTATCACCCATTAACATGGGAGGGCGCACCGAAGGAGTCCAGAGGGCGATCGGAAAGCCCTCTGGAAGCTGCTTAATAGACCACTCACGGAAGAGAAATCAACTTGCAACACCTCAAAAGTTGCATAGTAATCCAGCAATGGAAAAGAAGTCCCCTCCACAACAGGAGAAAAAACTTCTACTTCTTTCTTATTAGAAGAAAGAGCCGACAGGAGGACACACAATGGCAAAAGCCGCTGACGTATATTTCCAAGTAGACCCGTGGAAGGTCATTGAGCAGGGCTTCGACCCCGCCTACGCGCGCGTGAGTGAATCCATCTTTTCGCTGGGTAATGAGAGCATCGGCGTGCGCGGCTGCTTCGATGAGGGCGGTCATGTCGATAGCCTTCGCGGAGCGTATACCAATGGCATCTACGATATGGAGAAGCTGAGCCGCTCCTATAAGGGCATCATCGACAAAACGCACTTCATGATTCCCTCGGCAGAATGGCTGATGACGACGATTTCCGTTGATGGCGAAACGCTCGATTTGGGGCAGTCGCAGTTTTCTGACTTCACCCGCGAACTCAACCTCCACGCCGGCACGCTCACCCGCCGCTTCCTCTGGACGGCGAAGAGCGGCAAGCAAATCCGCCTGACCTTCCTTCGATTCCTCGATATGGTGCACCGCGAACGCGCGTACCAGCGCATCACGCTCGAAGCGCTCAATTTCACGGGCAGCGCGACAGTCACGTCCGGCGTGTCCTTTAACGTCGTGCATGAAGGGCGGCAGAAGTGCTTCTGGCAGGAGACGCGCATCGACGCGAAGCCGGATTGCCTGATGGCGCAGTCCCGCACGACGCTATCGAATCAGGAGGAGTTTTGTGGCGCATGGCTGACGCTGCCCGGCGAATCTACCGCATCCGCCGAGGGCAAAACCGTCACCGCGACGGCGGATGTTCTGCTTGCGCCGGGGCAAGCCGTGCAAATCGACAAGCGCGCCGTCGTGCTGTTCAACGGTCAGCAGGGGGATGACCTCTGGCAGAGCGGGCAGGACGCGATGGCGCAGAGCAAAGCCGTCTCGCTCGATGACGCACAGGTGGCACAGCGCGCGTACTGGGACGCCTACTGGCACACGTCCGACATCTGCATTGAGGCGAAAGATGAAAGCATGGCGGAAGCCGTCGCAGCGGAACAGCAGGGGATTCGCTTCTGCTCCTTTCAGCTCGCGCAGACCTACAACGGCGGCAGTATGCGCCACAACATTGGCGCGAAAGGCTTGACGGGCGAGGCGTACAACGGCCACGCATTCTGGGACACGGAATCCTGCTGCCTGCCGTTCTACCTCTTCACGAACCCGGAAGCCGCGAAATCGCTCCTTCTTTTCCGCTACAACACGCTGCCGATGGCGCTGGAACGCGCAAAAATGCTGGACTGCAAGGGCGCATGTTACCCGATTGCGACGCTCAACGGCGACGAAGCCTGCCCGCTCTGGCAGCACGCCAGCCTGCAATTGCAGCCGAGCACGGCGGTATCCTACGGCATCTGGCATTATGTCCACCTGACGGACGACAAGGCGTTTTTGTACCGCTACGGCGCGGAAATGCTGCTGCAAATCGCCCGATTCCAAGCGACGCGCATCGGCTTCAGCGAGAAAATCGGCAAATACGGCTTCTTCGGCGTGATGGGCCCGGACGAATTCCACATGATGGTCAACAACAACGCGTATACCAATTATATGGGGATGCGCGCCCTGCGCTATGCGGCGGATGTGCTGGATGCAATGCGGGCGGATGCGCCGGAGACTTATGCGGCACTGTGCGAAAAAGTCCAGCTTGCACCGGATGAACCCGCGCAATGGCGGCACATTGCCGACAATATGTACATTCCGGAAGCGCCCAATCACTTGTTTGAGCAGCACGACGGCTTTTTTGAGCTGCCGCACACGGACATCAACAGCATTCCGGTCAGCGAGTTCCCGCTCTACGACCACTGGGCGTACGACCGCATCTACCGCACGGACATGATTAAGCAGCCGGATGTGCTGATGTTCCTCTACCTCTACAATTCGTCTTTTGATACCGAGACGAAGCGTATCAACTACGATTTCTACCAGCCGCGCACGATTCACGAATCCTCCCTTTCGCCTGCGATTCACTCCATTCTGGCGGCAGAACTGGACAAGATGGACGAGGCAGTCAATTTCTTCGGCTACGCGACGCGCCTTGATCTGGACAACTATAACCGCAATACGCGCGAGGGCTTGCACATCACGAGCATCGCGATGGCATGGGCGAACATTGTCTACGGCTTCGCAGGTCTGCGCAGCGATGACGCGATGCTGCGTTTCGCCCCGCGTCTGCCGGAGCGCTGGAAGCGGCTGACCTTCTCGGTCATGTACCGTGGGCGTGTGATTGCAATCAGCATGGATGCGGATAAGACTGTCTTCCAGCTGACGCAGGGGGACAAACTGGCGGTGCAGGTGTATGGCGAGACGGTGGAATTGACGGATGGGCCAATTTCGGTGCAGCGGCAGTAAAGCTGAATACAAAACAGGCGCTGGCAGGGTGAGATTCTTGCCAGCGCCTGTTTGCGTGCAGAAAAGAATTGAAATTGAGAGCAGGGATACGCATCTGCGCAGTTCGTTATGGCGCTGCGTACTCAACCACCGTCTGAATATCCGTTTGTTTGAACAGCATACAGCCGCAGTGCCCTTTGAAGGTGGGGAAGCTGATGATTTTCAATTTTGTGTCAATCTCCGGGCTGTAATACACAATTTCCAGCGTTTCACCGAACAGCGCCGTGCGCTCGTAGACGCGCAGCCACTTTGCGTCCATATTGGGGAAAATGCTGCCGAAAGAGTGGTTGATGAGCTGCTGCAGCGGCGTTTTTTCGATTTCAGCCAGTGCCTTGTTACCGTAGCGGAAGATCCAGTCCACAGCGGCGCGCTCCTCGTTGAACACCATCTCGATGTCGGTAAACGCAAAGGGCGCGCTGTCATAGCTGGCATAGTGCCGCTGATATTCTTCCTGTGTGGTGGGCGCGTCGCTGTCAGACAGGCTCTGCGCAATCTGCCGCCGTCCGGCGCGCAGCTGTTCTTTGAGCTCTCGTTTCTTTCGACAGCTATAATACAGCGTTTCTCCGTTGACGAGTTCAATCTCCTTTCCAATGTCGTGGATTCCCTTGATAGATACCAGCGTGGCGCGGTCGGCGCGGATAAAGCCGCTGCCAAGCATATTTTCCAATTCATGGATGGTGGCATAGGTTTCGTAGGTTCTGCCATCGGAAAAATGGATGATCGACTGGCGGCCTGACAATTGAATATAAAGAATGTCCTCTGTCAGCAAGTTGATATGCCTGCGGTTGGAAATAACGGAAATATCGTTGAATCTCATAGCTCTTCCTCCACCATTATAAAATACCATTACAGAATACCATGTCTTCAGATGCAATGCAAGATTCAACGCAAAGAAAAAACGTCATTCGCGCAGGATTGTACGATGTTCACGCAAGGTATGTTGCAATTCAAACAAAGTTATGCTACACTGAAAACATAAGAACAGAAAAGGACGGAAGGTGAGCAATGTCATCTTTCGTAGCAGTTCCCTATGGGGAAATCTGTCCGAGTAAAGGAGGAACACCTGTGAAAAAGAAACTGCTAAGCTTACTCCTTGTGCCGACCATGTTGGCTGCCACGCTGACGGTCTGCGCCAGTGCCGAGGAAAGCAGCGACACTGCCGCCGTGTTCAATGCAGAGACGAAGCCGGCAACCCAAAGCACCATTGAGGTCAATCGGCAGGTATACGACTTCCTGAACTTTGAGGATACGTCGGGGCTTGAGAATGCGGAACGAGGTTTCATCACTGCGCCGGACACACTGAATCTCCGTGGCGAGAACGGGAGAATCGTGTGGACGCAGGATGCATATGCGTTTCTTGACAAAGACGCGCCGGATACCGCCAACCCCAGCCTGTGGCGGAATACGCAGCTAAACCACATTTACGGTCTCTTTGAGGTTACTGACGGCATCTACCAGGTGCGCGGCTATGATATTTCCAATATTACCTTCGTCCGCAGCGAACACGGATGGATCATCATGGACTGCGGCAGCAGCAAATATACCGCGGCGGAAGCGCTGAAACTCTTCCGCTCCAAGATGGGCGATGCGCGGATTGTCGCCATTGTCATCAGCCATGCGCATGTGGATCACTACGGCGGCATTGAAGGGCTGATTGCCCCCGAAGATGCTGCGGACAGCAGCCTGCCGCTTGACGAGCAGATTGCATCCGGCAAGACCGCAATCATTGTGCCAAAGGGCTTTACGGACGCGGTAATGAAGGAAAATGTCTTTGTGGGCACGGCAATGAAGCGGCGGGCGTTTTTCCAGTACGGCTCCATGCTTCCCTATGGCGAACAGGGACGCCTTTCGGTGGGCATTGGCCTGACCGCAGTGCAGACCGGCGTCGGCTATATCGCGCCGACCTTCGAGGTTGCGGATTCGATTTATGAAACAACCATTGATGGCGTAACCGCTATCTTCCAGCAAACGCCGGGGACGGAATCTCCCGCCGAAATGAATACCTATTTCCCCGACAGCAAAGCCCTCTGGATGGCGGAAAACTGCAGCGGAACCATGCACAATCTCTACACGCTGCGCGGCGCGGAGGTGCGGGATGCGAATGGCTGGGCTCGCTACATCACCGAGGCGCAGTCACTGTTCCCCGATGCCGAGGTTGTTTTTCAGGCGCACAACTGGCCGCATTGGGGCAGGGAAACCGTCAACGAATACATGACCAACACAGCTGCCATCTATAAGTTCATCCACGATCAGACCCTCCTGTATATTAACGAAGGTTATACCTCCACGGAGATTGCCTCCATGATCCGGCTGCCGGAGGAGCTGGAAAAGGTTTGGTATACCCGGCAGTATTACGGTACGCTGAAGCACAATGTCAAGGCAGTCTATCAGAAATACATGGGCTGGTACGATGCAAACCCGATTCATCTGGATGAACTGACGCCGAGCGAATATGCCAAAAAACTTGTGGAGTATCTTGGCGACACGGACAAGGTGCTTGAAATGGCACGTGCCGATTATGAAAAGGGCGAATATCAGTGGGTCGCACAAATAACGAATACGCTGGTATATGCTGACCCGGAAAATAAGGAAGCGCGCTATCTGTGCGCCGATGCGCTGGAGCAGCTTGGCTATCAGGCAGAGTCGGGCGCATGGAGAAACGCTTATCTTGTGGCAGCATTTGAGCTGCGGAATGGTACCGGCCTGTACCCGAAGGCAGCCCAACTTGGCGTTGGTACCACCGCCCAGGGGATGGACGCGCAGACAATGCTGGATTACATGGGCATTATCATGGATACGGAAAAGCTCCAGAATCGTTCCTTCACCATCAACCTCAAACTGACGGATGGCGACGATTATCTGCTGAAGATCCACCATGGCGTGCTCCTGTACTATAAGGATGCGCTCTCAGATGAGGCAGACCTGACGATTTCTACCCCCCGAATCGGGATTCTTGCCATCACAAGCGGAAATCAGGAAAATATCGACAAGCTCATCACCATTGAAAAGGGCGATAAGACGCTGTTCCAAGTGTTTTGTGACAGTATGGCCGCTTTTGACCTGTATTTCAATATCATCGAGCCGTAAGAAAAATCGTTATAGGGAGGGAAAAAGATGAAGAAAATCACAGTGATTCTGCTCTGCATGGCGATGCTGCTGTCCGGCTGCGCATGGAGTGTCAAGGCGGAGGCTGTCTCGTCGTCCGAAGATGTGTGGAAAACCATTGAGGAGGCTTACATTTACGCATTCCCGCTGGTGCTGATGGACGCGACGAGAACTTCCGCAACGAATACGGAGGAAGCCGCACCCGGCAAGGCGCCTGTTAATCAGTTCATGCACGGTGTGGCACTGGCTAACGCGCAGTTCAAAAACGTGGTGACGCCGAATGTGGACACCATTTACACGCAGGTGTGGTATGACCTGAGCGAAGAGCCGATGATCTATGTGCATCCGGAAACAGACCGCTTCTGCAAGGTGCAGGTGCTTGACGCATGGACAAATACCGTCGCTGTCCTTGACCGGGCTGGAGACTATGCGATCACACGCTCAACTTGGAAGGGCGACCTGCCGGACAATGTGACCCGCATTGATGTTCCTACCGCTATGGCGTGGGCCATTACCAGAACGGTACTTTCCGGAGAGGCGGATCTTCCGAATGTGTATGCCATTCAGGCGCAGATGCAGCTTTTACCGCTTTCTGTATACCTGAGCGGAGAAGCATATCAGCCTCCGAAGGGAAGCTATCGGGAGGAAAACAGCTATGTCCCCATCAACAAGGTGCTGTCGCTGGATCCTGTCACATTCTTCAACAAAGCAAACACGCTGATGGAAGACAATCCGCCGTCCGCCGCTGATGCGGAAATACTTGAAAAACTCGCGGCAGTTCACGTTGGCCCCGGCATGGAATTTGACGCATCTGTTTTGACCGGTGATATTCAGGCAAATTGGCGGGAAATGCTGCAAGGGCTTCGGCCGAAGCTCGCGGCAGAGGGAATGAAGTTTTCAAAACAGCTGGGGCAGTGGAGCTATTTCGGCGCGCCAATCGGAGACTTTGGTACGGAATATGCCTACCGTGCGCTGGTTGCCATTGCCGGACTTGGGGCGAATACGGTGGAAATCGCACTGTACCCCAAGACGGAAAAGGACGCCGACGGGAATCCTTTGACGGGTGAAAAGTCCTACAATCTCCACCTTGAAAGCGATCCGCAGGTGCTTGACGGCGGTTTCTGGTCGATCACTGCATACGGTGACGATGATTTCCTCATCGATAATCTGCTCGACCGCTACTGCATCAACGACCGTTCGGGTTTGAAGAGAAATGACGACGGCTCTGTGGATGTAATTTTGTCGAAGGACGCGCCGGCAGACACGACCAATTGGCTTCCGGTGGGGGAAGGCGGCTTCCATCTGTTTATGCGCATCTATACGCCAGATATGGAGGCACTCAAGACGTGGACAGTGCCGACCATTACGGCGATTGACTAAAGGGAAGGCTGCCGAGGAGAGCAAATCCTCGGCAGCTTTTTCTGGGTGCGCCCGGCATGAGCAACAACTAAGGATCCCCCTCATAATTGCGCCCAAACCATCCACATCATCCCCGCTGACCA